>PJUF01000025.1_pt1 | contig 258851 bp, 231 predicted proteins | sample 1512191 | NCBI WGS metagenome assembly PJUF01 (sample SAMN08177673, study PRJNA422409) | Feces metagenome, whole genome shotgun sequencing project. | isolation source: Chicken feces (3) enriched on wood chips | host: Gallus gallus | place: USA: Madison | collected 2015-01-15
GGAATGCGGGTGTAGCTCAGTTGGTTAGAGTGTCGGCCTGTCACGCCGAAGGTCGCGGGTTCGAGTCCCGTCACTCGCGCCACCCCTGCTTTGAATTAAGCAACGGGTGGCACCGCATTTTCCCTGTTTTCCAACTACAGCCGACCACATATCCTTATTGCGCAAACCGTACGTGATACGTTTGCGCCACGCCCTGTTCTGCCTGCGCTTATGGCGGCATCGGACATAATTAAGCCCTCTTTATTTCCAAATTTGCGACACAACTGAAACGCGGATTGCTGGTCCGAAGCAATTGGTGTGCGTCAAATGGCGTTTGCCACCTTTTCGACGGTAAAAATAAAGGTTAAGAGGTGGGCCTTGGTTTCACAAACGACACACATACGAAGGCTCCAGAATTAGCCGGGCGGGCCTCACCTCCATCCACTGTATACAAAGCATCCCAGGGAAGCTTATCCAAATGCGCAAACACAGACTACTGACCGCAACCGCCCTCACCCTGAGCCTTGGGCTTATGGCCTTTGCGGGGGGGAACGGTCAGGCCTTTGCTGCCACCACGATTTCCACGGCCACCACGGTCCCGGTCAAGACCTCGGTGACCGGTGACCTGACGGTAGCCACGGCCGGATCGATCGCCGTCACGTCAGGCAGTGCCATAACGGTTGATTCGAATAATTCGGTCACGCTCAACGGCAAGATCGACATGCTGAAGTCCGCCGACGGCGCAACCGGCATCCTGATCGACGGCGGCCACACGGGCAATCTGACGATCGGCGCGAATATCACCGTCACCGACGATTATACGCAGTTGGACACCAACAAGGACGCGGATGGAAAAGCCAAACCGGATGGCATTCTGGAGGCTCCCTTCTCCGACGGCAAGACGCGTTATGGCATCCATTCGACCGGCACGACGCCCTTCGTTGGCAATGTGTCCGTCACCAATGCCAGCATGATCGCGGTCGATGGCAACAATTCCTACGGCATCCGTTTTGAAAACAAGGTGCAGGGCACCTTCACCATGGACGGCACCGTTACGATGAATGGTGACAACAATGTCGGCGTGTCGCTCGAAAACGGCGCCACCGGCGCTGTCTATCTGAGCGGCGTCATTACCAGCCATGGCAAGGACAGCAGCGCCGTCAAGCTTGGGGGTGATTTCGCTGACAATGTCATCATCGATGGCACCTATACCGGCACGGGCTATGCCACCACCAATGCCCTGGGCGCCGATGCCCTGAAAGTCGTCCTGGCCACACCAGCCGACCTTTATCAGTCCGGCCCCCTCGTTAGCATTGAAGGCAATCTGGCTCAGGGCCTGCTGATTGGATCAGCTGTAAAGCGTGATGAAAGCGACGCCAACAAGGCCAATGTCGATCAGGATGGCAATGGCATTGCCGATGCCAACCAGCAGACGGCGGCCCTCACCAATTATGGCTCCGCCGCTGCCCTGCGTGTCGGTTCGGCCACGAACGACATCACCTTGGGCGGCACGGTCTATAATTCGTCCACTCTTCCGGCCAACAAGCCGCCGGTCAATTATGGCCTGTTTGTCCGTGGCGCGATTAATACCTTTGGTGTCTATCAGAATGTCAACAGCACCGGCGTGCAACTCGGCGGCACCGGCCATGCGGTCAACATCGCCAATGGCATCGGTATCGCCGGTACGGTCGCCTCAACAGCCTTTGGTGGCGACGCGACGGCGCTTTCGGTTCGAGGCGGCCTGACGACGCCGCTTCTCGATGTTTCCGGTACGATTCGCGGCACGGCCGCTTCGGCCACCACACTGGCCAGCACTGATACGGATGGTACCAAGCACTATACCACTGTCGGCGATACGACTGCCTATGGCGTTGATATCCTGGCAGGTGCCAGCCTGCCAATTATTAATGTCAAGGCTGGCGGTGGCATCTATGCGGCGGCGACCGGATCGACAGAGCATGCTGTCGCCATTCGCGACCTGTCCGGCACGCTGACGCAGATCAACAATAACAACATCATCAGTGCTACCATCGCGGTGTCAGATGATAATGTCGACGGTGTTGCCGATACGCTCGTCAACCGCCCTGTCGCCATTGATGTCCGCGCCAATACGTCCGGCGTGGCTATCACCCAGACGGATACCGCGCCTACCGACAGCGACGCCGACAAGGCGGTTCCCATGCCCTATATCCAGGGCGATATCCTTCTGGGTTCGGGCAACGATTCGATTACCTCCAATGGCGGCCTGATCACCGGCAATATCGATTTTGGTGCTGGCGCCAACAGTTTCAAGCTGGATGGCAGTGCCACCTATTTTGGCAAGATGAGCGGCTCGGGAACCGTCGCGGTCGATATAACCCATGGCGGCTTTTATCTGGCCAGCGGCTCGGCTTTAAACCTGTCCAACCTCCATATCGGCGCGGAAAGCACACTTGGACTGACCCTCGACACAGATCACCCGACTGTGCCGATTTTCACCAACAGCGGCGCGGCCGTATTTGATGATGGTGCGTCGGTGAACCTGGCGCTCAACAAGCTGATAGTCACCCCGACGGTCTTCACGATCATGACGGCGTCCAATATCGACCTGGGCACCCTGGATTCGGCCAGCCTCGATGGCAAGGTGCCTTATTTCTATCATGCGGACCTGACAACCAATGCCGGCGACACCACCCTTTATGCCAATTTCCGCCTGAAGAATCAGGAGGAGGCTCAATACTCGGATAACCAGTATGCAGCCTTGTCTCCGGTTCTATCCGCCGTTGCGCAGGATACGGCAGCTACCAGCATCCTGATGTCGCAGCTGACGAAAGAAGGCTTCGACCAGATCTACAACCAGTACCTGCCGGATTATTCGGGCGAAAACCTGCTGTCCCTGGCCACTGGCGCCGCTTCGCTCAACCGGACTCTGGGCAGCCTGACCCTGGTGCCCGACAATAATGAAGGTCAGTGGTGGCTCCAGGAATATGGCTATCAGGTCAAACGCGACTACGGCGAAACCGCTGGCTTCAAATCGACAGGCTTCAGCTTCGCCGGTGGCCGCGAGCGTGAAGTCTATGGCAACCAGATGCTCGGCCTGTACATGGTGTATACGTCCGGCTCGCCGCTCGACACCTTCGCCATCGCTGGTGAAAAGATGGTCAATTCCGATGTCACACTCGGCGGTTACTGGCGGATTCGTACGGGCGGCCTGAAAGCCTGGGCGCATGCCGGCGCGGGTTACACCTCGTTTGAAACCACGCGGAACATTCTGGCCACCAACGGCACGACGAATGTGAACCACCTCGCCGAAGCCAAATGGAGCGGCTATTCCTATAGCGGCGGCCTGGGCGCCTCTTATGAGGTCAAGGCTGGTCGCCTCAGCTTCACGCCGCAACTGCTGACCGATTACTATGCGCTCAGCGAAGAGGATCACGCTGAAACCGGCGGCGGTGATTATTACGACCTGTCGATTGCCGAGCGTGACAGCCACCTGCTGACAGCCAGCGCGCTGTTCAATGTCAGCTACAATAAGTTCTTCGCCAAACCGGAGATCTGGTTTGGCTACAAGCAGAATGTCTCTGCCGAAATTGCCAGCACCATTGCCAATTTTAAGGGTGCCACGCCGTTTACGCTCAATGGCGGTGATATCGAAGGCGGCGGGCCGGTCGCCGGCTTCCGCATTTCGGCGGACAATCAGTACAGCTACTTCTCGCTGGAAGGCGAATACGAGAAGAAGGAAGATTACACCAATTATTCAGTCTCGGTGCGGACACGCTTCCAGTTCTGATAATACCGGCCTTGTAATCAAAGCCGCCGCGCTTCGTTCGCGGCGGCTTTTCTGTACGTGCCGACTTGTTTTTTGACATGGTTTAAGTTCATTTCAGTCGTTACAGGAGACCTTTTCCCATGGCTGAACAGATCGCGCATGTGTCGGATACCGCCTTTTGGGTGGCCTGGTATCGCTGGCTTGAAACCCAGCGCAAGGATGCCCTCTTCCGCGATCCGCTCGCCGGAAAACTGGTAGGAGATCGCGGCAGGGAACTGGCGCGCCACATGGGCATCGAACGCGCCATGGCCTGGTCGATGTCCCTGCGCACCTACATCATCGACAGCTATATTCTCGAAGCTATTGCCAGCGGCGTGGACTGCGTAGTCAATCTGGGGGCTGGCCTTGATACCCGTCCATATCGGCTTGACCTGAAACCTGGCTTCCTGTGGATTGAAGTCGATTTCGCCAATATTATCGACTTCAAGAATGAGACTCTTGCGAATGACAGGCCGGTTTGCAGGCTTGAGCGTATCGCCTGTGATCTCTCGCAGGATGCGGCGCGTATGGCGTTGCTGGCCGATCTGAACAAGCGCGGCCACAACATACTGGTGCTGACAGAGGGCGTTATCCCATATCTGACGAATGAATCCGTAGCGGCTCTCGCTAAAAATTTAAGTGAGCAAGATCACATAAGACATTGGATTACAGATTATTTTTCACCATTCTTCCTGGGCCTGGCCGCTCGTGGCGCCATAGTCAAACAGTTACAGAAAAATGCCCCCTTCCGTTTCAATCCTGGCACTGATCCCGATGACTGGCCACGCTTCTTCGCCTCCCATGGCTGGCAGATTGATGATATGCGTTTTATCGGTGAGGAAGGACGCAAGCTGGGGCGAGATCTGCCCGCCAACTGGCTGATGCGAATGATGATGCGGTTCGCCAGCGAAGAACGCCTGCGCCCATATCGCCGCATGAACGGTTATGCCTTGTTGAAAAAAGGTCATGATTCAGTGCCAATATCAGGCTGACAAATCATCGGCACCATGCCTGTCACATCAGATTAAACAAAAGACAATTAAAGAAATAAATTCAATTTCTTAAAATTTACACTTAATTAAATGTAACGCCATAGCCTTCTTACACAGTGCCTGACCTGCCTTCTGTGGTGGCCAGCCAGGCAGCAGGCCCGACACACAATTACGCGAAATCTCACCGGTAGTGCCTGGCTCTACCGGTTTCAGCTTTTGGGCCGACCTTTGGCATGACGGTTTGTATGCCTGGTATGGCCGTGCTCAAATGCAACATGATTGCACGTCAATGCACATTACTTATTTCAAATTTTTTTAAATGTGCGTTATGTCAAATACAAAGCTGCCGGAAGCAGCAGGACAAACAGGAAGGGATAAAGAATGTCACGCATTTCAAGACGTGGGCTTATGGGTGCAGGTATGGGTACGCTGGGCCTGGCCCTGGCTGGCTGCGCCGTCGCCAAGGGAGATGCCGCCCCCGCTGCCACCGATTTCGTTACGGTCGATGGCATCCATTTCAAGCTGAAGGGTGAAACCTATCGCTATGTCGGCGCCAATATCTGGTACGGCGCCTATCTTGGATCGGCGGCCAGTTTCGGCGACCGGACGCGCCTTCTCAAGGAACTGGACGACCTCAAGGCGCTCGGCGTCATTAATCTGCGCGTACTCGCCTCGTCCGAACTGTCGCCGCTGATCAATTCACTCGATCCGGCCTTCTCCAATAAACCTGGTGATTATAATGCCGATCTGCTGGCCGGACTGGATTTTCTGCTGGCTGAATTGTCAAAACGCGACATGAAGGCCGTCCTTTATCTGACCAATTTCTGGGAATGGTCGGGCGGCATGGTCACCTATCAATACTGGACCAATGGCGGCAACTACATAAACATGAATGATCCGGCCCACCCCTGGCCTGAATTCGCGGATTTCTCCGCGCAATTCTATGCCAGCGGCGCCGCCAAGCAGGCTTATTACGACTACATCAGAATGCTGCTCAGCCGCACCAATTCGATCAGCGGCAAGGCCTACAAAGACGAAACCGCCATCATGGCCTGGCAACTGTCGAATGAACCACGTCCAGGCGGCGGCGATGCCTCAGTCAAGAAGAATGCCGAGGACTATTACGGCTGGATCAGGGACAGCGCAGCCCTTATCCGCTCACTGGCACCCAATCACCTGGTTTCCCTCGGCCATGAGGGCCTGATGGGGGCCAATGGACAGGAAGACATTGTCATAAAGGCGCATGAGCATATCGATTACCTGACAGCGCATATATGGCCCCAGAACTGGAGCTGGGTCGACAAGGACGATCTCGCCGGCAGTTTTAATGCCGGTGCGGCCAAAGTTCAGGCCTATATCGAGGCCCATATCGCCATCGCCCAAAAGATAAGCAAACCGCTCGTATTCGAAGAGTTCGGTTTCCCGCGCGATGACATAAGCTATGAGCCCGGCACACCGACCACCTACAAGGATAAATTCTATGGCCTGATCTACAAGGCCGTGGAAGACGCCATCGCCCACAATACACCGGTGGCCGGCTCCAATTTCTGGGCCTGGGGCGGCGCCGGCCGCGCCCTGCATCCGGATTACCATATGCTGAGGGGTGAAACCGCCTATGTTGGCGACCCGCCACATGAACCCCAGGGCTGGTACAGCGTATTCAACACAGATACCTCGACACAAGCCCTGATCAAGGCGCACGCCGCCAACCTGTTAAACATTAAGATCGTGTCGTAAGTATTTGTAAGATTAAAAAAATGACCGCGCCACGTTAATAGGGGAAAACGTGGCGCGGCCAAGGTTTATCAGAAGAGGCCGTTCTGATAATCTGTGAATGCCTGTTTGATGTCCTGCTGGGAGGTCATGACAAAGGGGCCGTGGCGGACGATCGGTTCCCCCAGGGGACGGGCCATCAGCACCAGCAAGCGCGCCCCTGCCTGCCCCGCTGTAAGGCCAAGAACGTTCCCGCGATCAAGAATACCTGCCTGTCCGCAACTGATCAGGCTTTGCTCGACGGCCACGCCGCCTTTGTAAACATAGACAAAGCCATCATGGCTTTCGTCTACCGGCAGGATTATCTCGCCTTCCGGCTTGATGATAATTTCTGCGATGAAAGGATATGTGCTTGCGGGTGACACAGGCCCCAGAAGGCCATGATACCGCCCGCCGATCACCCGCACTTCCGCCTGTGGGAAGATGACGGCCGGAATATCCACGGCCTCAATGGCGCGATAAACCGGCGCCTGCATTTTTTCGGCAGCCGGCAGGTTCAGCCAAAACTGAAACGCCTGAACCTCGCCATCAATCAGTTCCGGCGTTTCCGAATGGACGAGCCCGCGACCGCTGGTCAGCCACTGCACGCCACCGGTCTCGACAATTCCTTCCCGACCAGTATTGTCACTGTAATGCAAAAGCCCCTTGGTGACGTAGGTAATGCTCTCAAAACCGCGGTTCGTCTGGTCGGGGAAGCCGCCCAGATTTCCGTCCCAATTATTCGCGGTCAGTTCGTCAAAAGCCAGGAAAGGGTCAAGGTCGGGCATGCCTTCGCCGCCGATAATCCGTTTGAGCTGCATATTCACGCCGGCGCGTACTGGAATAGCCCTGACAACACGGGCGATACGTCGCGCGCGATGTTGTTGGGGCTGTGTCGTCATGAACATGGGCAGTTCCACATACGGATCAGTCTTGCTGAATGGCCTATAGTCGGTTACCAGTGTTGCCGGAAGCTACGCTCAACGCATCACGGTGTTGCATATTATGGAACAGACACGACTGGACTTCGACGATCTCACTGCCTTTTTCGTCGTGGCTGAAACCGGCAGCTTCGCCCGCGCGGCCGAGCGGCTGGAATCATCGAAATCCATTATTTCCCGGCGCGTGGCCCGTCTGGAAACGACACTGTCCGCGCACCTGCTGCAAAGAACGGCGCGCGGCACCCACCTTACCGAAGCCGGAACCCTCTATTACGAGCAGGCCCGCCAGGCCATGTCGCAGCTCGAATTTGCCGGTGAAAACCTGGTCGCATCCACCGCCGATCTGTCCGGTCCCATTCGCTTCACCGGACCCGTTTTTTTCGGTCGGGAATATCTTGAACCGGTCCTGGCAGAATTTGTGAAGCACTATCCCCGGATCGAACTAGATGTCGACTTCAGTGATGACAAGCTTGATCTGCACAGTGAAGGGCTGGATATCGCCGTCCGTGTCGGCCGCCTGACCGATTCCAGCCTGACCACCCGCCGCCTCTGCCAATCCGGCCGTGTGGTGGTTGCCAGCCCAGCCTATCTGGCGCAAATGCCGCCCCTGCAGACGCCGCAAGACCTCGATAAGCACGTTATCCTGCACTACAACGGAACGCATACGCAGGATCTCTGGCGTTACCGTCATGAGGGCAAGTCGCATTCGCTCAAGATCAGGCCCCATCTGCGCTCAAACAGTGCCAGCATGCTGTTGTCAGCCGTCAAGGCCGGTATCGGGGTCATGGTCATGCCAATCTATATCACCGGCGCCGCCATTCAATCAGGCGAGGCAGAAGTGGTATTGGGCGACTATGACTGGGGCACAACCGAAATAAGCCTTATCCTGCCTCACGGTAAAAACACGAGCCGACGTGTCCGCAGCCTGGTCGACTTTCTGCTACTGAAATTCCATAATAAATTCAGTTAAGCGAAGGTACTTGACAGATAACGCAGGCCTTGCAAATTTGTACTCGCGGCAATGTCTGCCGTCATAAATTGGGGGGAATATCATGCCTTTTTCAAGCCCTTTAAGGGTGAATACGATCGTGCGCGGCAGCATCCTGCTGGCTTTTGGGCTGTCGCTTACCGGTTGCGCCACTATTACACGCGGCACTCATGACGTTTTTGTCGTTGAAACCGATCCAATCGGCGCCAGCGTTACGACCACAAACGGCTTCACTTGCAAGGCCACGCCCTGCAGCCTCAAAATGTCACGCAAGTCAGAGTTTGACGTGACCATAACCAAGCCGGGTTACAAGACCTGGACAGGTCACGTCACCAACAAAGTGGCCGGCGGCGGCGGTGCGGCCATGGCAGGGAATGTACTCGTCGGCGGCATCATCGGTGCGGTCGTTGACGGTAACAACGGCTCGATGCTCGATCTCGTCCCAAATCCACTCGTCGTCAAACTTGAAGCTGGCGAAGATGCGCCGGCTTCCGCCAGCACATCCGGCGTCGGAAACTGATGCTGCGCCGCCTTCGGTCACCGGGCCGAAGGCGGTTTCAGGGTTGTCCCCTGTGGCTGAACAACGGTGTTCTCTCCGGAAGCCGATGCCCCGCCGATGGCTGGCACTACAGCAATCTGGTAATCGGGCGGTGTGCGGAACCATTTGGGATCCTGAGGCCCCATCGAGAGTTCCAGCACCTCGAACAAAGGCTTGTTCTGTCCCTTTCTAGTCATCTGCAGGATGATATTTTCCGGACTGGCGCAAAGCAGGCCGGACTGGTTCAGATAATTGGAAAATTCGACTAGGCGGCAAGGCCGGCCACCGACAATCGAAGCGCCTACCACCTTGAGTGTCGCCTGGCGCACAAGGACCGACAGGTCTAGCGGCAGCGGAATGACACCCTCAGCGCGATCCAACGGGAAAACAAGGGCTATGCGGTTCTGCCCCGTCGCTGTGAGGCTGATCAGCACACCTTTATCCCGGTCCGCGATATAGGATTGCAAAACACCGCCCGCCGTCAGGTCAACCCGCGTCTTCGCCCCGGACTGACGAATATCCACCGCGGTGGCGAATCCGGCCACTTTCACCTTGGCGTTAAGGTCGGCGTGCGAAACAGCATCCGGCGCGACCGTCACTTGAGCCTGAACAGCAGGCGGAAGCGCCATCATGAACCCGGCAATCAGGGCGGCAAGCCAGGCGCTGAGCCTTATCATCATATTCCGACTCCCAACACGTGGCGACTTATGGCAAGATTCGCCGGTGAAACCTATCCCTGCCCCCGACAGCCCCGCCATCAAAGACGGTTTTCTCACGATCGACGCGCGTGGCCATCGCTGCCCGGTGCCGACACTGAAGCTGCGCCGGCAAATGGAAAAGGCCGCTGACAAGCCAGGTTTTATCCTGTGGGCAAATGACCCCATGGCACAAATAGATATTCCTCATTTTTGCAATCAAAACAATTGCATATTGCTATCTGTTGAAGCAATTGAAGAGACGTGGCTTTTCACGATTGAGCGCACCCCGCGGTAGCCGGCTGTGTTACAATATTGTTTACTGTTCCTCTTTAAGAATCGCGTACCCAAAATGACCCCGACCGCCTCCACCACACCCGCTCGACAGGAGCTGATATCTTGACCCTTCAGGCGCGTTTGCTGTTGTTGAGCCGTGATGACGACTGGTTGCGGGCCATGGGTGATGAACTGGATCGTCTCGGCCTGCGCACGATCAGCGCCACGGAGACGGAAGCGGGTTGCGCGGCCCTCGCCGACCTGCCCATTGAAGCGATCATCGTCAACGAAAATGACAATGACTGGACGGGCGCCGTAGCCCCTTTGCGCGCCGCCGCCTGGCCGCGCCGCATTCCTGTGATTATGATGCGCAATGATGATCAGCACCGTGTTCCGGATGGCTGGGACATGGTGCTTACCCGCGACGCTCATCCCCAGCAGATTGTGGTCAGCGTTGAACACCTCGTACGTGCCTGTGTCGCCGAAGAAGAGTACGACACACGCAGGGAAACTTTTAACGCAGACCTGCAACCGCTTGATGTCATTCTCGAAAACCAGTCGCCGCTTGCCGTGCTTTCGATCGGACAACCGGAGCCGGAATACCTTGCCATTACACACAGCCTGCGTGAACAGGGCGTTGAGGTGACGGCGGCCCTGTCATCCTACAGCGCCTTTGATTACCTGCATGACAAGACTTTCGACGCTGTTCTTCTGTGGGGGGGGGGGCAACCGGCCGAATCCCTGTCAATCGCCGGAGGAATGCGCCGCAACACCCGACTCTACCATACGCCGGTATTGCTGCGGCTGAACAAACTTGTTGAAATCGATGTCGGTGACGCCTTTATGCGCGGCGTCAATGACATCGCCAATCCCAAGGCCCGGGTCGCCGAGGTGACCGACCGCCTGGTGCGTCTGGCCCGTACGCATCGCCGTCAATTGACCATCCGCAAGACTCTGGAAGCTATGCGTCATCACGCGCAAATGGACAAGGGCACAGGCCTTTTTGGTCGCGATCTGTTTGCGGCCCACCTCGCGCGACTGTCAAAAGCCGCCAGCGAGCGCAATCGCAATCTCAGCATTTGCGTTCTGAAGATCGCTGAAACACCTGAAGTGGCTCGTGCCCGCGCCCGCGGAATGCTTGACAAGGCAGTACCCCAGATCGGTTCGATGGTGGCCCGCCTCGTCCGCGCCGAAGATACGGCCGGCCGGCTTTCCAATGATGTTTTCGCCATCGCCCTGCCCGCCACCACGTCCATCGCTGCCCGTAATGTCGGCGAACGAATCTCTGCGGTTGTGAGTTGCACGGCTTTCGATTCCGGCCAGGGCAAGCCGCCCTATGTCGTGGAATTCGTCGTTGGTGCCGCACAAATCCAGCCCGGCGAACCGGCAGCGGAAGCCCTGATGCGTGCCGCCGCCGAAGTCGGCAATCCAAACCGAGAAGCCGTTTAAGCTTCGGCAGCGAGTCGCGCCAGATCCTTCATGATGCGCTCGGCGGCCGCCAGGCGCCCGGCAGCATCCGGCCATTCGCCTTTGACCATCAGCTTCTGATCCGGCCGCAGCTTCCAGTCATTGGGCCGCGACTGAATATGCCGGATCAGACCCATTGGATTATTGAAGCTGTCGTTGCGGAAAGTGACGACGGCCCCCTTCGGGCCGATGTCCAGTTTCGACACATTAGATTCACGACACAAACCTTTGATTCCAACTACCTTTAACAGCTGATCCGCTTCTTCCGGTATGGGGCCAAAACGGTCGATCAATTCGGAAGCCAGCGCTTCGCGGTCAGCCAGCTTTTCGGCTTCCGACACACGGCGATAAAGAGACAGACGGATATTGAGATCGGGAATATAACTTTCGGGGATCATAACTGCGGCGCCGGCATTAATCTGGGGCGACCAGCTCCGCGCATCGGTCAGGCTATCAGCGCTGCGCTCGCGCAGTTCCGCCACCGCATCTTCCAGCATCTGCTGATAAAGTTCGACGCCGATTTCACGGATATGGCCAGATTGCTCGTGACCCAGCAGATTACCCCCGCCACGAATATCGAGGTCATGGCTGGCAAGCTGGAATCCAGCTCCCAGATTATCAAGGGATTGCAATACTTTAAGACGTTTTTCTGAAGCAATGCTCAAGGTTTTGTGCTGTGGCGTTGTCAGGTAGGCGTAGGCGCGGGTCTTGGAACGCCCCACGCGTCCGCGTATCTGATACAACTGCGCCAGACCAAACATATCGGCGCGGTGCACGATCAGCGTATTGGCAGTCGGTACATCCAGACCGGATTCCACGATGGTCGTGGACAGCAGGACATCATACTGCCCCTCATAGAAGGCCGTCATTACGTCTTCCAGAGCTGTCGGCGCCAGTTGTCCGTGACCGATGACGAACTTGATCTCCGGCACCTGAACACGCAGAAAATCAGCCACATCAGGCAAGTCACTAAGCCGCGGCACGACATAGTAGGCCTGCCCACCGCGATACTTCTCCCGCAGCAGTGCCTCGCGCAACGCTACCGGATCGTAAGGCAGGACATAGGTACGCACGGCGATGCGGTCGACCGGTGGCGTGGCTATGATCGACATGTCGCGGATACCAGACAGTGCCATTTGCAGGGTGCGCGGGATTGGCGTCGCCGAAAGCGCCAGCATATGGACATCGGCGCGGAAGGTCTTAAGCTTTTCCTTATGCTTGACACCGAAATGCTGCTCTTCATCAACAATTACAATACCCAGATCGCTGAACTTCACCTGATCCGACAAAAGCGCGTGAGTACCGATCACCACTTCTATCTCGCCCTTTTTCAGGCTTTCACGTGTTTCATCGGCTTCTTTTCTGGTCACCAACCGGGAAAGCTGACGAACCCTAATCGGCCAGCCCTGGAAGCGCTGGCTGAAGGTCTTGAAATGCTGCCGTGCCAGCAGGGTTGTCGGACATACAATCGCAACCTGCTGTCCCGACATGGCAACAACGAAGGCCGCCCGCAGCGCCACCTCGGTCTTGCCGAAGCCGACATCGCCACAGATAAGCCGGTCCATCGGCTGTCCCTTGCCGAGGTCTTCCAGTACATCGGCGATGGCATTGAGCTGATCGTCGGTTTCTTCGTAAGGGAACTGAGCGCAGAATTCATCATAAAGGCCAGCCGGCGGATCAATGGTTTGCCCCTGCTTCATAGCGCGGGCAGCGGCCAGCTGGATCAGACCATCGGCCATCTCACGCAGCCGTTCCTTAGCCTTTGCCTTGCGCGCCTGCCAACTGGCTGAACCCAGCCGGTCAAGTTGCGCGCTATCGCTGTCTGCGCCATAGCGGGTCAGCAGGTCGATATTTTCAACCGGCAGATAGAGCTTGGCATCATTGGCATATTGCAGGTCCAGGCAATCGTGCGGCGCGCCGGCCACATCCAGTGTCTTCAGGCCGTCGTATCGGCCGATGCCGTGTTCGATATGAACCACCAGATCACCAGGCGAAAGTGCCGACGCTTCAGCCAGAAAATTCTGTGCTCTCCGTCGTTTGCGCGGACGGGCTAACCTGTCTCCTAAGATATCCGTCTCGGAAATGACCGCCAGCGATTCGGTTTCAAAGCCATGGTCGAGTGGCAGGACGGCTCGCTGGATCGGCTTTACCTTGGTCCCGGCAATGCCAAAACTCTGGGCATCCGCCCAATCGGTCGCCAATCGCAGGGAGGTCAGGCCATGATCCGCCAGCATGACGCCCAGGCGATCGGAGGAACCATCGGTCCACGAAGCGAACAGCACACGTTTGCCTTGCCTGGCCAATGCCTTGGCGTGATCGGTAACCGCCGTGAACAGATTGGTCGAATCGAGCAGTCGTGCTTCCGAAAAATTGCGCCCCAAACGACCACCGAGATCGATGGCGTCGGCGCCCTCCCGCTGAAAAGGTTCAAAGCGGCGTACACGCTGAGCTGCCAGAGCAGTCTTCCAGCGCGCCTCGTCGAGATACAAGCGGCCGGGCGGCAAGGCACGATAGGCCGCCCCCCCTTTTTCCTTAACGGCTTCAACGCGCAGCTCATAAGCATCCTGCACGGTCGCGGCGCGTTCGGCTAACGCATTTTCGGCCAGCGCATCCAGCATCAGCAAAGTTTTAGGCGGCAGGTAGTCGAAGACGCTATCTAGGCCATCGTAAAACAGCGGCAGCAAATGCTCTATCCCTTGCCGGCGGATGCCGGAGGACAGGGCGGCATAAAGCGGGTCATCACCTGCGGCGCCGAAGGATTCGAGATAGTTCTGCCGAAAGCGGCTGATGCTGGTTTCGTCCATCCGGACTTCGGCGACCGCCGTGAAATCCAGGCCGGTTATCTGCTTGAGCGAACGCTGGGTTTCCGTATCGAAACTGCGTATCGATTCGAGCGTGTCTCCAAAGAAATCCAGGCGAACCGGCTCCTCGTGACTTGGGGAGAAAACATCGAGCAAACCGCCACGCACGGCGAATTCACCCTTTTCCGATACAGTCGAGACACGATTATAACCATGCTTGAGGAAATAGTTTTCAAGTTTGCCGATATCGACGCTCTGACCAGGCCTGAGCGACAAGTGCCCTTCCTGGATGACACTGAGTGGCGGCACCTTCTGCATCATGGACGCGGCGGTGGTCAGCAGCAGGACCGGCGCAGCCGGCGGCCTGGTTCTGTATTCCGCCAACCTTGACAGGGCGTACATCCGCTGGGCAACAATACCCGGGGTCGGACTCATACGATCGTAGGGCAGACAGTCCCAGGCCGGAAAGCTTAGTATCTCCAGACCGGGCGCGAAGAATTTCAACGCCTCGATGACCGCATTTATGCGGGCAAAATCCCGCGCTACAAATACGCTTAAAGACTCGCCACGCGCCAGGTCAGCCGTGATCAGGCTGTCATACCCTTCGGGTACACCACTTAAAACCAGTGGCGTCTCCGAATGTGAAATTTGGGATAAATCGGCCATTCAGTTTTTAAATCTTCGTATAAGCAGTCTTGTAATAAATATTGAGTTTATTCATGATTTCTGATTGAAACTCGATCGGCGCAGGGTCGCGTTCTATGATCCAGCCATAAAGATCCTGATCCGGCACTTCGAGCAGAACTTCAAATATATCCAATTCCGCGTCGCTCATTTCCGGCAGCATATCATCGGCAAAATTGCCAAGGATGATATCTGCCTCCTTGAACCCCCGGCGCCAGGCCCGGAAAGACAGCTTTCTGAGGCGCGCTTCGCGTAATTCAACTTCAGTCACAACTAAGCACTTTCCAAAAAGTGTGACGCACTTTTTTGAATTAAAAGTGCGCTAAAATAGAGTCTTAAAGCTGTTTGTAGGAATCGGCATTCATACAAACAACTTTAAGGGCCCCAAACCTAAACTGGCCCTTCTCATAAAGCATTTTTGATGCTTGATAAGCCCATGCGACCAGAAATTTTGTTTCCCTATTATGCACCGGTCACCAGCCTGAAAGGTGTCGGCCCCAAGCTGGCGCCGACCCTGAGCGCCCATGTCGGGACGTATGTCCGCGACCTCGCCTTCTTCCTGCCATCCGGGCTTATAAAAAGACCATTGGTAACGCTTGGCAATGCGCATATCGGTGAAATCCAGACTGTAAGAGTGAAAATCGGCGGCTATCCACCGTCGCCAGGCAAAGCGCCGCAACGCGTCGATGTCTTCGATGACACGGGCCGCCTGCAACTGATCTACTTCCATCGCATTCGCGGTTTTGAAGCCCACCACCCGGTTGGTACCGAACGCCTGATCAGCGGCAGGATCGAAAAATTCGGGCAATATCTACAGATGTCGCATCCCGATTACATCGTCGATGAAGCCCACGCGGAAGACATTCCGGCCTGCGAACCGGTGTATCCAGCCACGCTCGATGTGTCGTCACGTATGATCCGTAAGTTTATTCAGGCTGCCCTGAACACCCTCCCCGACCTGCCGGAATGGCAAGATAAAGCTTTATTAGACAAATATGTATGGCCAACATTTAATCATGCGCTTAAGGCAGTGCACAGCCCGCAAAGTGAACTGGATTTTTCCACCGATTCAAAAATCCGGCAACGCCTCGCTTATGATGAAGCGCTGGCCCATCAACTGGCGCTGAAAAGCCGGAAACTGTATCGCCAGAACACACCTGCACGGGTCATTGACTTTCATACCCTGTCAGACCACGCACTGGCAGCCCTGCCTTTTGCCATGACCGGCGCCCAGGTTCGCGCCCTGAATGATATTCGCGCCGATCTGCGTTCCGGCCACCGCATGAACCGTCTGGTCCAGGGCGATGTCGGCGCCGGCAAAACCCTGGTGGCACTTCTGGCGATGATAGATCTGGCCGAAGGTGGATTTCAGAGTGTCCTGATGGCACCGACAGAAATCCTCGCGCGGCAGCATTACGAAAAAAGCTTGCCTGTTCTGAATGCTATAGGCATCAGCTCAACGATTATGACCGGTCGCGACAAGGGCAAGCTGCGCGAAGAAAAGCGTGCGGCGGTCGCTCGTGGCGAAGCCATGATCGTTTTCGGCACCCATGCCGTCTTCCAAGAAGGTGTCGATTTCCACTCCCTGCACCTTGTTGTCATCGACGAACAGCACCGTTTCGGGGTCGGCCAGCGCCAGAAGCTGTTTTCCAAGGGCGATGCCGTCCATTATCTGTCGATGTCGGCCACCCCGATCCCGCGCACCCTGGCGTTGACCCAATATGGCGAGGCCGATCTCAGTATTCTTGATGAGAAGCCAGTTGGACGGCACCCCATTCATACGGCGGTTCTGCCACGCCAGCGCCTGCCGGATGTCATTGCCCGTCTTCGCAGCGCTATTGACTCAGGTTCTCAGGCCTATTGGATATGTCCGCTCGTAGAAGATACCGCCGAATCAGACATGATTGCCGTCGAACTGCGTCACCGGGAACTGACCGAGACGCTCGGCATGGAAATCGGGCTCGTCCACGGCCGCATGCCCTCCGAAGAAAAGGATACCGTCATCAGCCGGTTTGCAGCCGGCGAAATTCGCATCCTGTGCGCCACCACGGTGGTCGAAGTCGGCATTGATGTCCCCACGGCTTCGATCATCATCATTGAGCAGGCCGAACGCTTCGGTCTGGCGCAGTTGCATCAGCTACGCGGCCGTGTCGGCCGGGGCCGTGACAAGAGCGCCTGCATCCTGCTCTATGATACCCCCCTGTCCAAAAACGCCCAGGCGCGACTGGAACTGCTGCGTGATACCGAAGACGGATTCAAGATCGCGGAAATGGACTGGAAACTGCGCGGCGAAGGCGACATTCTCGGCGCCAGACAATCGGGATTTCCCGATTATCATTTCGTCGACCCGGTCGCGCACACGCACCTTATATCCATGGCAGCGCGCGACGCGGTGTACATTCTGCAACACGCGAACGTCCTGCCCGAGCCCCGCCGCAACGCCATCGAAGTCCTCAAGCAACTCTTTGACTGGCGCGCGGATGTGGCAGACAAGCAGGATTAGGCAGCCGGAGGTGTGGCTTCATAAAGTTGCCAACGCGTTTGAATATCTGCTTGAAGGTCACCGTAGAACAAGTTGTAATAATTAACTTTTCTCTGCTCTTCCCATGTGCCGTCATCCTTAAAAGCCGCGGACTTAGGCTTATCGACAAACAATAGACCAACCTGACAATGCGCCGATACCTTGCGGACGCTGAGTGCGGGTTCAGTGCCCCATTCCAGTCCCGTTGCATTGGTGGCGCCCTGGGAATGCCTGGCCTCTATCTCATCGTCGGACGCAACGCCGCTGAGTGGATTGACGCAAACACCTTTCCGCGACCCCATGGGTTGCAGGGTTTCGCCCTGCCAGTAAACGGCCTTTTGCAGGACCTGCAAGGCCACATCCGGCCGCCCTGAATTAATGCTGACATAGCTGACCACACAACCGAACTGCTTGCGCGACAGACAAACCGGCGTGGGGCTACCTGTACCGAACTGGTTTTCCGGCACCAGGGTTTCCAGCAGATAGGCCGCCACCAGTTGTGATTTGAGGTTCGGATCTTTCGCCACCACGTCGCGGATAAGACGTGAAGCCAGCACACCGCCCTGCTCCAAGCCCACTATGACAAACCCCCGTCCGCCGCGACGCACCTTGATGAACTCAGCAAAGGCGTTGTTCACATCCCTATAGGCAAACTGGCGTGCTTCACGCGAATCTTCCTTTAGAGTCAACTGTGTAAACAGGCTGCCCTGCCGGTATTTCGGCGCATATATATTCCCCATGATGGCAAATGGACCGGCATAATTCGGCAATTGCACGCGCTGCACTTCCGCGCTTATGGCATTGCTCGTGGTTGAGCCCAGCCATTGATCGCCCCCATTATAGCTGGTGCCATGAACGAAAAAAACATCCACCTTGCGGGGATCGGCATAGTATTGCGCGGGGTTTAGATACCAGCCGCTGGCATGGCTGTAATCAGGTGCCGGGGGTGGGTGGTATATCTGGAAAGGAATTTTGGGATCGAGGTAGTTGCGATGAATATCGTTTTGCAAATACAGGAATGCCAGCGCCAGAAAGCCGCCGATAAGTGCGCCGATCAACAGGCTGAGCCTGCGTTTCTGTAAAATCTGTTTCCACATTCCGCTGCGAGCTTAAGGTGAGACGCGCATAAAACAAAGGTCACAAGCATGGACCAGGTTCACTTTTTGTGACCCCAAATAACAAGTCAGCTCTTGCCCGTCTTGTACAGTGCATTCGGCCAGCGTTTATGCACCCAGAACCATTCCTCGGGGTTGTCGCGCACGGCCCGTTCTATGAAAGCGCTTATTTTACAGACAGTTGTTTCAATATCCTGAGCCTTGTGACCGGTGTCATCGACAGGGATGGGATCATGTACCGTCACATGAAACCGGGCCTTGTGCAGCCGGCGGATGGTCAGGGGTTGCAAGACTGTGCCGAAACGCTGGGCCAGTCGCGTCGGTCCCGGCGCTGTTTCAGCGATATGCCCGAAAAAAGGGGTTGGCACACCACGGTTGAACTTCTGGTCGTTCATCAGGCCAACCGACTCGCCGTTTTGCAAGGCGATCAACAATTCCTTGGCACCATCACTTCCCTTCGGCGCAAAGGCTGTGACGCCATAGGCGGCGCGTGTGGCACGCATCCGGTCATCGACATAAGGATTATTGGCCGCACGATAGGTAATCATGTACGGCACTTTCGCGGCCAAAATCGCGGCGTTCATGATCTCGAAATTCGACAGATGCCCGGAGATGAAGATAACCGGCTTGCCACTGGCGGCAATGGCTTCCAGTTTCTCAAAGCCCTCGATCTCGATCCGGCTCCTGTCCTTCACGATCCGGTCCATGATGGCAAATTCGCCGGCCATGGCGCGGCCGGTGTTTTCCCATTGCCGCGTGATCAGTATCTTGCGCGCAGACTCGTCCATGTCTGGAAAAGCCAGTTCCAGATTGCGCTTTACCGTTTTCTGGACGGGTGTCAGCGGGCCCAGCGTCTTGAACAGCCAGCCGCCAAAATCCGACGCCATATCCACTGGCAAGGCACGGGTAAAGGCAGCAAAAGCGTCATATAGAAAGGCTTCCAGACGCCAGGCCAGGTCCTGCATAAAGGAAGGCTTATCGGACGTCATCGCAAGGCCTTTGCGGCTTTTTGCGCCGACAGGATTTTGCGCAGACGGTTCAGGCGGGCTTCGGCAGCAAGGTGACTGCTGTAAAGACCGTCCCGGCCACCGGTGAAATGCGCGCGGAAAATGAAGTAACGAATAAAAACAAAGGGGTACTCGAACGGCAACCGCAGCCAGATCGCCCAGGCCGGTTTCTTCAGCACCCTGGCCTGGAGATTGGTGTAGGAATCGAGCTTGGCGCGGATATGCTCGTAAGAACGAGCCGAAAAATGCATGACCGCGCCTTGCAACTGTCCCACAGGCTCAGCCTTGGTATCGACCGTGTCGTGGACCAGGCTTTCACGGAAGCGTACAATCCGGCGGTCATACAGCCGGACATAGTTGTGGTAGTCCGCCCACAGGCGTGGTTTCGTCTTGCCGGGATAGACGTTCTTGATCCTGAACCTGTAGGCATTCAGCCGGGGATGAGACGCCATCAACGCCTTGATTTCACTGTAAAGCGCCGGCGTAACCACCTCATCGGCATCGAGGTTGAGTATCCAGTCGTGTGTCGCGCACTCCTCACTGTATCGCTTCTGCGGCCCATATCCCGGCCAGTCGTGATGAATGACACGCGCGCCCAGCCTTTCGGCAACCGCCACGGTATCGTCAGTCGAGCCACTATCTATGACAACCACCTCACTCACCAGCCCTTGAACCGCACGGATACAATCGCCGATCCGGTCGCCTTCGTTTCGGGCAATAATACAGCAGCTTAAGGGTGTCGGTTCAGTCGTGTTCATGCTACCTCTTGTGCCCAAGACCTCCAGAACAGGCAAGCTTCCTTTTCGCCATGCCAGAAAAACACGCCCACTCCGCGCCGGTTATCCTGTGGTTTCGTTTCGATCTTCGCCTGCATGATCATGCGGGTGTCAGGGCGGCACTTGAAACGGGGCGGCCCATTTTACCCCTATATATATGGGATGAACAACCGGCGACGCGACCATTAGGTGCAGCATCGAAATGGTGGCTGCACCGGTCGCTCGAATCCCTGGATGCAGACCTGCAAAGGCATAGCTCACGGTTGATTGTCGAACGCGGCGCCCCGCAGATTATCCTGGCATCTGTGGCGAAAGAATATGGTGCGAAAACAATATACTGTTCGCAAACTTTTGACCCTCAAAATGAATATAATGATGAGGGGGTGGCCGAGGAACTCTCCGCCGCAGGCCTTGAGCTGAAGCGGTTGAATAACACCCTTCTGGCTCTGCCTGGAACGCTCTGTACGCAGGCTGGCAATCCATTTCGCGTTTTTACGCCCTTTTATAAAGCCCTGCAGGCCTCCGGCGCCTGCGATATCGAAACTCTGCCTGACCTGCCGTCAAAGCCGTGGCCGCGTCCGAATCGATGGCCCAAATCCCTGACCGTCGCCGATCTGGGGCTGAAACCAGATTTGACGCCATCTGGTCAGGACTGGTCACAAGGTTTCAGTCGCTTCAAGCCGGGTGAGGCTGGCGCGCGCGGCGCACTAAGGCATTTTCTCAGGAACAGCCTGCAAGACTATGAAAAAGAAAGGGATCGTCCCGATCTCGATGCTACCTCTCATCTGTCACCGCATCTGCGATTCGGCGAAATCAGCCCACAACGCATTCTGCATGAAATTGACCGGGCAACCGAAGCTAACCACCCACTGGCAAGCGGTGCTGCTAAATTTCGTGCGGAATTGGCATGGCGGGAGTTTTCCTATAGCCTGCTTGCGCAACAGCCGCGCTTGCATGAGATCAATTTTCGCCGTGACTTCGATCATTTCGAATGGCGCCATGACGACAAACAGTTTCGTGCCTGGTGCAGAGGGGAAACCGGCTACGAACTGGTCGATGCCGGCATGCGCGAACTCTGGCAGACCGGCTATATGCACAATCGGGTCCGCATGGTGGCGGCATCCTTCCTGATAAAGCACCTGCTGATTGACTGGCGACGTGGCGAGCAATGGTTCTGGGATTGCCTGGTGGACGCCGATCCGGCCAATAATCCGGCAAGCTGGCAGTGGGTTGCCGGTTCCGGTGCCGACGCCGCTCCCTACTTCCGCATTTTCAACCCAATTACCCAGGCCGGGAAATTTGACCCAAAAGGCGAGTACCGCGCCCAATATATACCGAGTTATCCACACCTTTCCACAAAGCCTGTCCACAGCAATTCATCGACAGAACTGTTTGATGAACCTGGGAATGTTTCAACTTATCCACAGCCCATTGTCGATCATGCCTTCGCGCGCGATCGTGCCCTGCAAGTCTACAAGAATCGCGTTGCCGACGAGGAATACGAACCATGATCACACAGATCAAACCGGAACGCCTGTTCAGGCTGATTGAAGAAAATGCCGTAAAGGTTCTGGATGGCAGCTGGGCTCTCGACGGCACGGACATGAGTGCCCTTTACGCGACAGACCATATTGTCGGCGCGCAGTTCTTTGATCTGGATATCATCAGCGACCACGCAACATCCCTGCCACATATGGCGCCCTCAACTGTACAATTCACCTACGCCATTGGGCAGATGGGTATTTCGGAAAACGACCACGTCGTCATTTATGATCGACAAGGCCTGTTTTCTGCTGCGCGCGTATGGTGGACTTTCAAGCTGATGGGGCACGATAAGGTGCAGGTTCTGCGCGGCGGTCTGCCGGCGTGGAAGGCCGCCGACTTACCCGTTACAGACCAGGTTCCCACACCGGTTCCTACCCGCTACACATCAGATTACTTACCTGAAAAAATTATAAATATAAATGACTTACAGCATACACTTAAGGCGCCTGGCAGCCTGATCCTGGATGCCCGGCCTAAAGGTCGCTTTGAAGGTACGACGCCAGAGCCGCGCGCCGGCCTGCGCGCCGGCCTGCGCGCCGGGCACATGCCCGGCAGTCGCAGCCTGCCTTTTGGGGAACTGTTGCGCGATGGCGCCCTGAAACCGCGCGAGGAACTGGAAACGATTTTTCGAACCTATGGTATAGATGATGTAAAGACGATCATCACGACCTGCGGCTCAGGGGTAACCGCGGCTATCATCAGTATGGCTCTGTATGAGGCTGGCCATACCGCCACACGGCTCTATGACGGTTCCTGGGCGGAATGGGGACAGGACAATCTGGATACCCCCGTCATCACCGGCTTGTAACATGGCGAGGGCATGGCGACTCCGACAGGGCTCGAACCTGTAACCGTCCGCTTAGAAGGCGGATGCTCTATCCAGTTGAGCTACGGAGCCTCAAACCTGCAGGTTTAGTGCGTCCAGCTTTGTCTGCGTCCGAAGGCAAAATTATCGGCATAGGCCTTGATAATCTTCGGCGGTGCTTCGGGTTCGATCAGGCGGAAAGGAATGCCATTATGCTCGGCAAAGGCCATGGCCTGGTCCTTGGTCTCAAAGGTCAGCCGCACCTGAGCGTCCGTATCGGCGGAAGACGACCACCCCATCAGCGGATCGGGCGTGCGCGCGGATTTCGGTTCAAACTCCAGTATCCAGTCATGAGTCTTGCCGCGGCCGGATTGCATGGCAGTCTTGGCAGGTTTGAAAATACGCGCAAACATCGTCATCTCCTTGATCCGCAGGGATTCGTCGGTCCATGCGTACCCGTCTGTTACTACTAAACACATAAGGAAGACAATACAGGCCTTCGCTTTGCGAAAGGCTTTTTTAACGGGACGAGAGGATTGACTACGCTCTGCTCCGTCGAAACAACTGAATGCCTTCGCATTATGCTGCTTTCGAACTACAGAGGCTCCGTACTCCCGGCTCAAACCATTTAAAAAGCCGGCCTCCGAAGAGACCGGCTTTTTAAATGGTCGGGGCGAGAGGATTCGAACCTCCGGCCTCCTGCTCCCGAAGCAGGCGCGCTACCAGGCTGCGCTACGCCCCGACTAAATTTAACTACCAGACATTGGCCCATTATATAAACATGGCGCCAATAAAATGGTCGGGGCGAGAGGATTCGAACCTCCGACCTGCTGCACCCAAAACAGCTGCGCTACCAGGCTGCGCTACACCCCGTTGTCCAAACCAGTGACAATAGCCACGGGTTGAGAGGCGCGCTTCATGCCATTTTCACCACACCTCCGCAAGCCCTCAAGGCATGAAAAATCACCAAGTGGCTGACTTTTATTGTTTTCGCTTATCAGCAAGCGGAAAAAGGCGTGGATAACCACAGGTCCCAACCATACCCACACAAAAAAGCGCGAATAGCCTGAACTATTCGCGCCTTAAAATTCAATTATCTCAAGGACTATACAAGTGCCCGGGGATGAACCTCGGTGACCACAAGCCCTTTGGGCCCTTCGCCAAAACGCACCATAATGGTGTCGCCCTGCTGGACATCCTCAAGGCCATAGCGGCGCAAGGTCTCAATGTGAATAAAAATGTCGGTCGGGTCATCGCCACGTACCACGAAGCCATAACCCTTGGTGCGGTTGAACCACTTGATGGTCGCCGCTTCCAGGTCGCCTACCCGTACGCTGTCATTCACGGCGCGTGAAGCACGCGGCACCTGAATATCCGAACGGATCGCTGACGGTGCCCCTTCGACGACGGCGTCAAGATCGTCGATCTCGATCACCTGCCAGCCCTTGGCCCGCTTGGCGATCTTGCAGGTGATCTTCGCACCCTCGTGGGCACTGTCACGCCCCATATCGCGCAAGCTTGAAATGTGCAGCAGGACATCACGCATGCTTGTCAGCGCGGAATCCTGCGGGACAATAAAGCCGTACCCTTTCGCGGCATCAAACCATTTCACATGACCTGAAATCGTTACTAATTCGTCGGCTTCACTTTTGTTATTATAATCAAACAAACTCATAAATCCTCACCCATGTCGCCATGAACTATCAAGTGACACTCATTATCATAACACGGATATCTCAATTTGGGAGGCAAAAAAGAGAATATATTCGCATGAATTGAGAAAATACGCCAAAAAATCGCTTTAGGCGAGTGTAATTGTGATCACGCGAGCGCCTGAGAACGTTACCAATTGGTAATTATCTGTGGATAACTTTTTGACGGATGGCGACCCAGGGCAAAGGCTTACCAATGCGGGGGAAAATTTGCGGCTTGAATGGCAGTCCCTAGGGGAGTCGAACCCCTCTTTTCAGGTTGAAAACCTGACGTCCTAACCGATAGACGAAGGGACCGCGTTCAAGAGGTGCGCTACGTAACCGTTCTTATTTCTGGATGCAAGCGCTATTTTCGTTTTTTCCATACGCACCATGACTTTTTGGCGAAGCCTTGAAATAACCCGTGTTTTTCGCGTTTCAGGCCAGTGCAATGTCCTCGATTTCGAGCTGCACCCCATGCCGTCCCATGTAGTCATCGGCCTTTAATCGCCCCAGCACATGTATCAGACCGGCCGGCCGCAAAAGTGCGTCACCGATCGCTGTGCCTTCAGCGCGCCACATGATGCCCTTGAGTTTCGCGCCACTGTCGTCGTTCAATTCAAAGCGGATATGCCCGCCCTTCATGACCTGGGCGAATCCCACCCGGATGCCTGCGAAGGCCAGAAGCGGTTCCGGATTGCCCTGACCATAAGGCGCCAGCAAATCAAAGCGATCATAGAGCGCGCGTGATGCGGCCCGAACACTTAGAATGGCATCAATTTCAACAGCTTCGATCTGGTCGGCTTCGGAAACATGCATGGTGACATAGTCATTGATGAATTTTCGCAACTCACCGATCCGTTCACGTTCCACGCTCAGACCCGCCGCCATGGCGTGGCCACCGCCGGACAGCAGGATGCCCGCTTCGAAAGCCGCACCAACCGCCTCACCCAGATTGATGCCGGCCTGCGACCGGCCTGAGCCTTTGCCCATGCCGCTGACCGGATCGACGCCTATTATAATAACAGGCTTGTGCCAGCGCTCGCGCAATCGTCCCGCCACAATGCCGATAACGCCGGGATGCCAGTCTTCGCGTGAAATGATAATGACGGAATCGTCGCTGGGCCACAAACCCTGCGTTTCTGCTGTCTGCATGGCCTGATCCAGCACTTCAGCCTCGATGTCGCGGCGTGTGCGGTTCAACTCGTCCAGTTCATGCGCCAGGGCCGCCGCTTCTTCGGCATCGTCCGTCGAGAGCAGGCGGACGCCAAGGTCCGAACGCCCTACCCGTCCGCCGGCATTGATCCGCGGACCGATAACGAAGCCGGAATGAAAGGTGCTCATCAGATTGACGGCCGCACTCTTGTCGCCAGCCACTTCCATCAGCGCCTTGATACCGGCATTCTTGAGCTGTGACATGACCTTGAGGCCTTGCGCCGCCAGGGCGCGGTTGAAGCCAGTCAGTGCCGTCACATCGCAAATGGCTCCCAGGGCCGACAGGTCCAGCCATTGCCGCAGGTCGGGCCTGGCGATAGTGGCGAACAGGCCACGCTTTTCAGCCTCGCGGTTCAGACCGGCCAGCACGACGAAAACAACACCCGCCGCCGCCAGATTGCCTTGCGCCGAGGTGCAGCCGGGACGGTTCGGATTGACAACCGCCAGGGCATGCGGCGGTTCTTCACGCATCAGATGGTGGTCAATGACCACGACATCGAGGCCGATACGGGCGGCATAATCGAGCGCCTTATGCGCCATTGCCCCGCAATCGACCGTGACGACCAGATCCGTGCCCTGGCGCTTGAGCGTGTCAAAGGCGGCATTGGAGGGGCCATAGCCTTCGGTGACCCGGTCGGGCACGTAAACTTCAAGTTCGTGCCCCATATGACGAAACCAACGCACAAGCTGTGCCGCGCTGGTGGCGCCATCGACATCATAGTCAGCAAAGACGCTGATCTTCGCCTTGCGTTCCAGCGCATCGAGCATGGCGCTGACGGCCTTATCCATGTCCATGAAACAGGAGGGCTCGGGGAAAAGCGCCTTGAGCGTGGGAAAGATAAAGTCCTGCAGGCCTTCGGGTGTCACGCCGCGACCGGCGGCAAACCGTGCTAGCGGCTCAACGAAATCAGCTTCCGCCACGTTCATCAGGCCCAGGCGATGGGTGATCTCACGCAAGGTTTCAAGCGAAACACCCCTGGCCGCGATACGTTCTCGCCACGCACGGCCACTCAGGGATGCGCTGACGCCGAGATAGGGCGGCACATCATGATCAGGCTTCAGCGGGGCATTGGTGTCCATGGCGATTCATTTCTGTGGCGATTACCGGTAGAGTACGCACACGAGGCGGCGGGAGCAACGACGCAATGGCAGGCCTGGTCACGAAAGCGAGAACACGCCGGGGATAAGTCGGGTGCCGGTTGGCAAATCCGGCAGCCTGCCATAGGTTAAGGTCAGAATCGCAAAAGGGGGAAACAGTGGCGTCATATACAGAAACCGACCGGGTCGGATTTGGCCGGATGCTGGCTTTTATCGGTCCGTGCATGCCCTTCGCCGCCCTGGGCTTGCCGCTGGTCGCCACCCTGCCGGAATATTACGGCACCCAGCTTCAACTCGGTGCCGTGGTTGGCACCGTCTTCGCCATCGTCCGCCTGTTCGATATCCTGGTCGATCCCGTGCTCGGTCACTGGATGGACCGCACCCGCACCAAACTCGGTCGCTTCAAGCTGTGGATGCTGATCTGCCTGCCGATCCTGTTTGTCAGCACCGGATTCATCTTCCTGGCGCCGCAGGGGGTAGGGCCGGTCTATCTCGGCCTGTGGCTGTTCGTACTCTATGTTGGCTTTTCCATCGCTGCGCTCAGCCAGGCCAGTTGGGGCACGGTTCTCTCGACCGACTATAATGAGCGTTCGCGTGTTTTTGCCTGGTGGCAGGTCGGCAATATCATCGGGATTCTGGCCGCGGCGGTGATCCCTGTGGTGGTCCAGCAGCTTGGTTATTCCTATATTTTCGGCGTCCAGCTCATGGGTGGCTTCATCATGCTGTCGTTGCCGCTATTCATTGCCATCGCCCTATGGGTGGTGCCGGAGAAGATTTCCAACACCAACACGCATGACCTGAAAATCAGCCACTATTTCAATATGTGGAAGCGACCGAACGTCCGCAGCATCTTGTGGGCCGATCTATTCATGGGGCTGGCGCCGGGCGTGATGGCCGCCCTCTTCTTCTATTTTTTCGAGGAAACCAAGGGGTTGACGCGTTTCGAATGCAGCGTCGCCATGCTGCTCTATTTTGTTGCCGGCATTGTCGGCGCCCCCATATGGGTCATCGCCTCGAAAAAGATGAGCAAACACAAGGCCCTTATCGTTTCGTCACTGATCTTCGCCGCGCTCTACGCCGCCATGTATTTTGCGCCGAAGGGTAATTTCCTTGTCTGCGCCGCCATGACCTTCGCCAACGGCATCCCCTACGCCGCCTCGCTTCTGCTGACCCGCGCCCTGATGGCCGATATCGGCGACGAGGTCATGCTGGAAACCGGTCACGACCACAAGGGCACGCTGATGGCCATCCTTTCAGCCACCACCAAGGTCGGCTATGCTATTTCGGCTTTGACGATTACAGTCCTGGGTGTGCTGCATTTCAACGTGAAATCGCCCAAGGATAGCCCGGCGGACGCCTTGATGTGGGTTGAAATCTTCTTTATCGGACTGCCGGTTATTTTCCTGATCCTGGGTGCGGTATCGATGCTGCGCTATAACCTGACACCCGCGCGCCATGCCGAGATTATGGCGCAACTGAAAGCAAAGGATATATTGTGAGCAATGCAGGTATCGAGGGTTTGCTTGAGGTTATGCGCCGGCTGCGCGATCCCGAAACCGGTTGTCCGTGGGACAAGGACCAGACCTTCGCCACCATCGCGCCCTATACCATCGAGGAATCCTACGAGGTGGCTGACGCCATCCAGCGCAACGATCTGCGTGACCTGAAAGAAGAACTGGGCGACCTGCTGTTCCAGGTCGTTTTCCACGCGCGGATCGCCGAGGAGATGGGCCTGTTTGATTTCAACGACGTGGCCGCCGGCATGAGTGAAAAACTGATCCGCCGCCATCCGCATGTCTTCGGCGATGCCGGCGACCGCACGGCGGAACAGCAGAACACTGAATGGGAAATCATCAAGGCCGCGGAACGCAAGGCCAAGGAAAAACATGGCCTGCTCGATGATGTGCCTGTCGGCCTGCCCGCCCTCACCCGCGCCGCCAAGCTGACCAAACGCGCCGCCCGCGTCGGTTTCGACTGGCCGTCGACGCAGGAAGTGCTAGACAAGCTCGACGAGGAAACCGAGGAGCTAAAAGTCGAGATCGCTAAAGGCGACGTGCAGAAGTCGCATGAGGAACTAGGTGATATCCTGTTCGTCCTGGCTAATCTGGCGCGCAAGCTCGATGTCGAACCCGAAAATGCCCTGCGCATGACCAATGCCAAATTTGTCCGCCGCTTTGAAACCATCGAAGCCGAACTGGCGAAAATCGGCAAGACCCCGGATCAATCAGATCTTGCCGAGATGGACGCCCTGTGGAACGCCGCCAAGGTGGCCGAGCGTGAAAATTTCTGAGATATACGGCATGAGGCCGCTGCCGAAGCGTCTGCGCAATACGCTTTTCAGCCTGTTGTTCTGCTTTGGCCTGATCGTGGCCTGGACCGCGACGACAGGCAACCAGCCGATTCCGACAGACACGCACATCACTTACGAAGCCACGAACCTGTTCCGGCTGGATATCGATGCCGAGGGGCATGTCAGGCTGCAGGACAGGCGCGGCCTTTACAGCTACAAAATTTCCAAATTCGCCGTGCGCCGCATCCTGCGCATTTTTCATGAGGTAAATTTTTTGGGCCGCGATGTCATGGCGTATGACGGCGCTCACGCGAATTGCTATCTGGCCCTGACCGAAAACCATCAAAAGACGGCCCTCCGTCACGATTGCGAAACGCAAGCGATGGAATTACAAAAGCCTGTTAGGGCATTAAACCAGGTGACACGTTATCGAAGCATCCTGAAAAACGACAAGACGGTCATCATGGATTATGATGTCAAGTTCACTTCCAGAAAATGACTTTCACAATAAAAGTCAACACACATAATTACTTGCAATACGCAATTAAAATGAGACCCTACTTTTCATTCACAAGTAAATATCCAGGCGACTTGCGAATCGAAAGATTAACGCGCATCACTTGCGAATTGCCCGTAGCCTGTGGTGCCGCGTATGAAAAAGCCCGTAAAAGTCTCCCCTAAAACTGCCTCGAGAACCTCTGTCAGCAAGGCGCTCAAGGTGGCAAAAGTGCCAGACGTCAAAGCCCATCGATCCTTGTGTCCAATCAACCTGACGCTGGAAGCCGTAGGCGACCGCTGGTCGATGCTGATTGTCCGTGACCTCATGCTGCGCGGCCACAGCAGTTACCAGGGTTTTCTCCGCGCCGAAGAAAGGATCGCCACCAACATACTGGCCGATCGCCTTCTGAAGCTGGAGCAAAATGGCCTGATTTCAAAGGTGTCGGACCCCACCGACAAACGCAAGTTCATCTATGCGCTCACCGAACGCGGCGCCGACCTGGCACCCATCCTGGTCGAACTGGCACTATACGGCCTGAAATATGAGCCAATGGCGAACATGGCCAAGGAGGTCATCCTGGACATGCAGAAGAACAAGCAGGTTTTCGCCCAGCGCCTGACCCGTAACTTTACGCCTAAGGTCAAGGAAAAGCCGGTCAAAAAGAAGGAAGAACCGGTCGAGGAAACCCTCAGCCTGTTCTGAACGGCTCCCCAAGTCTTATCACTCCATTGCCGCAAGCTGGTCGTGTTCCAGTTCTTCGGCCGAGCGTTTCTTTTTCGGCGCAGCGATCAGCAGCAACAGTGGCATGGACAGCAGGCACAGGATGAACATCAGCCAGAAATTATCGACATAGGCGATCATGCTGGCCTGACGGCCGACCTCGGCATTAAGGGCTTCCAGGCCCAGCGGGCTTTGCCCGTAACTGCTGCCCATCAACGGACCATTGCCGCTATTCAGGCTGTCGACAATGCCGGCATGAGCCTTCTGCGTATTGGCGACCTGCAAGGCCTGCACCATGGCGATGCCGATACTGGAACCGATATTACGCACCAGACTGTAGATGGCGGTACCTTCCGGCCGCAGGTTTGGCGCCAGGGTGGCAAAGGTGGCGGCCGAAAGCGGCACGAAGACCAGCCCCATGCCGATCCCCTGCACAATACCCGGCCAGATAATGTCATGTTGCGACAGCACGATGGTATAGGTACACATCCAGGCCAGCGAAATCGCCGTAAGACCAAAACCGGCTGCCAGGATCAGCCGCAGATCGACCTTGCCGACCATCCGTCCAACGACCAGCATGGCCAGCATCGTGCCCAGTCCACTCGGTGCCGTAACAACACCTGCAGCCATCGCCGAATACTGCATCAATCCCTGCAGCATGGACGGCATCAGGGCGCGCGTGGCGAACAGCACCATGCCGACGATGAAGATGAACAACAGGCCGGTAATAAAGTTGCGGTTATACAGCAGGCGGTAATCGAGGAAGGTCTGGCCGGCCGGGCGCGTGGCTGTATGGATGATGAAGCAGCCCAGGCTGATAAAGACGATGATCGCCTCGATCCAGGTTTCCGACGAGGAGAACCAGTCATTCGTCTGCCCTCGGTCAAGCAACATCTGCAGGGCACCAATAGTCAGGCTGAGGGCGGCAAAACCCATCACATCAAAGCGTATGCTGCGCTTGGCAATGGTGTGCGGAATGTACTTCCAGATGCCGAAAAAAGCTGCCGCGCCGATGGGCACATTGATAAAGAAGCACCAGCGCCAGTTATAGGCATCGGTCAGCCATCCACCGAGCGTCGGCCCCAGAATCGGCCCGACCATGACCCCCATGCCCCAGACGGCCATGGCCGATCCATGCTTTTCCTTGGGGTTGATATCGAGCAGGGTCGATTGCGACAGTGGCACCAGCGCGGCGCCGAAAACCCCTTGCAGCAGACGCGCCAGCACGATTTCCGACAGATTTCCGGCGATACCGCACAGCATGGAAGCGATGGTAAAGCCGGCGATAGAAACGAGGAACACATTCTTCAGGCCAAAACGATCCGACAGCCAGCCGGTCAGCGGTGTGGCGATGGCAGCGGCTACGATAAACGAGGTCAGCACCCAGGTTATCTGGTCCGATGAGGCGTTCAGGCTCCCCTGCATGTGCGGCAGGGCCACATTGGCGATAGTGCCGTCGATGGCCTGTATAATCGTTGCCAGCATGATCGAAATGGTGATCATGGTGCGATTAATCGGCGCCCCGGAAGCCGGGGAACTGGCAGCAGAAGAAGCGGTACTCATCAGGAATTCTCTATAAGCTCTTGTAACTCTTCCAGAACGGCCGTGGCCACGACCACTTTTCCCGGATCGATCTTGCCAATCAATTCGCGGCGGAGGTCATCCGCCCGCGTCCGCACCTTTTCATAAATCGCCTGCCCTTCGGCTGTAACCACCAGCAGTTTAACCCGCCGATCACTCTCGGATGGCAACCTTTGCACCAGCCCTGCATTTTCAAGCCGGTCGATGGTGGAGACCATGGTGGCTGCTTCGACCTGTACCAATGAGGCCAGTTCAGCCTGTGACAACGGTGATTTCGCCTTGGCGATATAGGCAATGCTGAGCCAGCCGGCCTGGGAAACACCCAAATCCTTCAGGCGACGATCCAGTGCCAACCGCCATACGCGGGCGGCATTGTGCAGGGCGTGAGAAAAACGTTCTTCAGCGGACATAATAAGACTGCTAATGGTTAGATAGCTAACTATCTACGCCTGCGTCATACTCATTGCAAGGGTGGAATAAAATTTTTGCTCAGTTGCGGGTGGTCATCTTTTCATAACGGCCATAGGCCTGATCGCTCAGCTTGACGCGCAGATGGACGTGGCCCTCTTCGTCTTCATGGCGGCCCAATACCCGGCCATGCTGATATAGGAAGGCAATCACATCCCCCTGATGCGGCCCCAGAACAATATCCAGTTCCTCACCCTCGGCGTCGACCATCAGAGCAACCTGACTGAGCAGGTTGGCGATGCCTTCCCCGGTAACGGCCGAGACCATCAACGGCTTGTTATTGGCCCGGTCGGTGGTGGCGCGGGCGTACAGAATATCCTTGGTTTCGTCATCCAGCAGGTCGATCTTGTTCCAGACCTCGACCATGCGCGAGCGATCCAGGTCCGGCAGGATATGCGCCATGACCTGCTCGACGTCTTTCTTCTGCGCCTCGGTTTCCGGATTGGACACATCGCGGACATGCAGGATCAGATCCGCCTGTTCGACCTCTTCCAGCGTCGCCCGGAAAGCCGCCACCAGTTCGTGCGGCAAATCGGAAATAAAACCAACCGTATCCGACAGGATCGCCGAGCGACCATTCGGCAGTTTCAGCGAGCGCAGGGTCGTATCGAGCGTGGCGAACAGCAGGTCCTTAGCGAAAACCTCTGATTTCGTGAGATTATTGAACAGGGTCGACTTGCCGGCATTGGTGTAACCGACCAGCGCCACGATGGGATACGGCACCTTCTTACGCTGACTGCGATGCAGGCCACGAGTACGGCGCACCTCTTCCAGTTCGGACTTCAACTGCTTGATCTTGTCGGCGATCATGCGGCGATCGAGTTCGATCTGGGTTTCACCAGGCCCGCCGGTGGTGCCGGTGGCGCGCTGCCGCTCAAGGTGGGTCCAGGTCCGCACGAGGCGTGAGCGTTCGTATTCCAGCCGCGCCAGCTCGACCTGAAGCTTGCCTTCACCGGTCCGGGCACGGCGGCCAAAGATTTCGAGGATCAGGCCGGTCCGATCGACCACCTTCACCGCAAGCTTTTTTTCCAGATTGCGTTGCTGGATCGGCGTCAGCGAACCATTGACCACGCACACGGAGGCTTCAGCTTCCTCGCACAGCGCCTTGATTTCCGACACCTTCCCCTCGCCGAACAAGGTCGCGGGATTGAGCTTGCGCACACGTACACTCAACGACCCCACGATCTCAAGATCGAGAGCCATGGCCAAGCCCACGGCCTCTTCAAGCCGCGAGTCTTCGTAGCGGCGCGCGGGGGGATGCTCACCGTCCGCACGTACGTGCACGTCAATATCGGGATCAACGACGACAGCGCGCACGATTTCCGGCGCGTTGTCATGAAAACGATCACTCAAGCAACAAATCCCTGGTGGATCTTAGTCGTCAAGGTCTTCTTCTTGTTCATAAAGCTGGACCGGCGCGGCCGGCATGATGGTCGAGATCGCGTGCTTGTAAACCAGTTGCGACTGACCATCGCGGCGCAGAAGCACACAGAAATTGTCGAACCAGCTGACAATGCCCTGCAGCTTGACGCCATTGATCAGGAAGATAGTCAGGGGGGTTTTGGTTTTGCGGACACTATTGAGGAACGTATCCTGCAGGTTTTGTTTCTTATCGTGGGACATTGTCGGCCCTTCTTGTTTAAAATTTGAGAGGCACAATACCCCTCACACAGACAATAAGTCTCTATTTATGCAAAGATTCTGGCTCTTTTCAACCACAGCCCGATAAAATTATTTTACACGCCTGCGGAAGCACGGGCGCGTTCGATATAGAGTTCCCTTAGCGCACAAGCGATTGGACCCGGTTTGCCGTCGCCAATCTTGTGATCATCAATTGCGACAATCGGCATGACCAGGCTGGTGGCAGCGGTGATGAAAACCTCCGCAGCGCTCTTTGCTTCCTCAAGAGTAAAGCTCTCTTCTCGCAATTCGATGCCACTTTCGCTAACCAGGGGCAGAAGATTGAGCCGCGTGACCCCCGCCAGGATATTGGCGGTCAGGCTGCGTGTCTTGATCACGCCATCGACGACGATATACACATTGGTTGAGCCGCCTTCGGTGACCAAGCCAGCGCTGTCGACGAAAATGACCTCGCCAGCGCCCTGCTCTTTCGCCGCCTGCTTGGCCAGCACATTAGGCAACAGGCCGACCGTCTTTATGTCGCAGCGCCCCCAGCGAATATCCGGCGCGCTTATCGCCTTAAGCCCCATTGCCGCTTTCCGGGCGGCGGCGTCTCGATCGACTGGCTTGGCAGTGATAACGACCGAAGGACGCACATTCACCGGAAACACGTGATCGCGCGGCGCCACGCCGCGGCTGATCTGAAGATAGACAAGCCCTTCGCGGATACGATTGCGCCGCACCACTTCGTTCAACACCACCAGCAAAGAGGTGCGCGGCATGGGCATGGCGATCTGTAATTCCGACAGCGAACGTTCCAGACGGTTCAGGTGCCCCGCCAGATCGGCCAGCCTGCCATCGAACACTGACCAGACTTCATAGACCGCATCGGCGAACTGATAGCCACGATCCTCGATCGAAACGGCAGCTTCACTGGCGCGTTCATAAGCGCCATTTACGTAGGCAATTCTGGGCATTATCGTTTAAATTTCATCCTCATCGGCGCGGATATGGGCAAGCCCAAGGCTCTTCAGCTTGCGGTGAAGCGCCGAGCGTTCCATGCCGATAAAATTGGCCGTGCGCGAGATATTGCCACCAAAGCGCACGATCTGCGACGACAGGTATTCACGCTCGAACACTTCACGTGCATCACGCAAAGGCAAGGCAATGATGCGCTCCGGCCGGATGGCGCCAGCGGTCGCCGATTCCACCACTTCCGAAGGCAGCATATGCGCCGTGATCGGCTCGTTCGGGTTACCGGAAGCCAGGATCAGCAGACGCTCGATATTGTTGCGCAACTGCCTGACATTACCCGGCCATTCATGCACCTGAAGCGTCGCCATGGCGTCCTCGCTGAGGATGCGTTTGGGCAGCCCCTGCGCGGCGCTGATGCGGTCGATGAAATATTGCACGAGTTCGGCGATATCGCCGCGTCGTTCGCTAAGGCCCGGCACGCGTACCGGCACTACATTCAGGCGATGGAACAGGTCTTCGCGGAAACGCCCTGCAGAAATTTCGGAAGACAGATCCTTCGAGGTCGAGGAAATCACCCGCACATCAACCTGCACATCCTGCGCACCGCCCACACGGGTAAAGCGCTGCTCGACCAGCACCCGCAGGATGCGGCTCTGACTTTCCGGCGGCATGTCAGCCACCTCATCGAGGAACAGGGTACCCCCATGAGCACGCTCGAACACGCCGATCTTTCGCGGACGGCCACTTTCGCCCTCCTCGCCGAACAGTTCAACATCCAGGCGCTCCGGCGTCATGCCGGCCGCAGAAATCGGTACAAACTCGCACTTGGCGCGCGGGCTGACTTCGTGAATCATGCGTGCCACCAGTTCCTTGCCGGAACCGGCAGGGCCGGAAATCATGATACGCGAATTGGCGGGCGCCACCTTTGAAATGGTCGACCGCAGCAATTGCGCCGCCGCTGAGTTACCGATCAGTCCGTCCGGCACGACGGCTTGGCTGCGCAGGCGCTTGTTTTCTCGGCGCAGACTGGTCAGTTCAAGCGCCCTCTGAACAACCATGATCAGGCGCTCGGTTTTAAAGGGTTTTTCGATAAAATCGAAGGCCCCCTTCTTGATTGCACTTACGGCGGTTTCGATGTTGCCGTGGCCGGAAATCATGATCGCCGGTATGTCCGGATCAAGTTCATGAATGACACTGAGCAGTTCCAGGCCGTCTAGCCCGCCGCCCTGCATCCAGATATCAAGCACGCACAGGCTGGGCTTGCGGGCCTTGATCGCCCGCAAGGCCGAATTGGAATCGGCGGCTGTCCGTACCGAATAGCCTTCATCCTCCAGGATGCCCGCGATCAGTTCGCGGATATCGGCTTCATCGTCAACAACCAGAATATCGACGCCAGAAGAGACTTTCATACCTTACACCCTCATCATTTTAGGCCCGTTTACCGGAACTTCATTCGCAGCCGCCGGACTTTGCCCCGCCTGCATACGCGGCAGACGCAGGACAGCCCGCGCGCCGCTTAAATGTACCGCGTCGCTGAGATAGAACTCGCCGCCGTGGTCTTCGAGAATACGCTTTACTATGGCCAGGCCGAGGCCCGTTCCCTTTTCACGTGTCGTGACATAAGGCTCGGTCAACCGGTCGCGGTCTTTTTCCGGCAGGCCGATACCGTCATCCTCGACCTCGATGACCAGTTCGCCCTCCTGCTGGGTCATCCCGACGCGCAGATGCCCCACTATGCCCTCAGCCGGATCGACTTCATCCGAGCCGCGATCCCTCATCAGGCGTGAAGAAATCGCCTCACCGCCATTTTTCAACACATTGCCAAGCGCCTGGCTGAGCATCCGGCCATCGCAGACAACCCGCAGTTCAGGCAGGGGCTCGACGATTTCTATGCTGATATCCGGACGCGCTACGCGCTGGGCAAAGACCGCCGCACGGACCATCTCCGCCGCATCCTCCTCGGAAAAATTCGGCGCCGGCATCCGTGCAAACGAGGAGAATTCGTCAACCATCCGGCCGATATCCCCGACCTGCCTGACGATCGTATCGGTCAGGCGGTCAAACGTATCAAGATCGGTCTCAATCTGCTGGCGGTATTTCTTGCGGATACGTTCGGCGGACAGCTGAATGGGCGTCAGCGGGTTCTTGATCTCGTGCGCGATGCGGCGCGCCACATCCTTCCAGGCGGCGTTACGCTGGGCGGCGATCAGGCGCGTGATATCATCGAAGGTCAGGACGGCGCCGCCGGTCTCCAGCGCCGAGATGCGGACGCGGACGCGGCGGGTCTCACCCTTGCGGACCAGATCGACCTCCTGCTCCTCGACGCGATTCACGGATGCCTTGTCGATAAGTTCAGCAATTTCAGGCGCCAATTCGCGGATGTTAACCCCGATTGCGTCTTCTGACGGTATACTCAGGAAATTGGCGGCATGACGATTGATCGCCGACACATGCTCCAGTACGTCGATGCCGACGATACCCGCGCTGATTTCCGACAGCACGGTTTCGATGAACCGGCGGCGGCTCTCAGCTTCCTCCCCCGCCGATTTCAGTGCCGCCTGCTGGCTTTGCAGGTCGGACGTCATGCGGTTGAAAGCGCGCGACAACACGGCGATATCTTCAGATTGCTTGACCGTCACAACCCGCGCATTGAGATCTCCCCCCGCCACCTTGTCGGCGGCCTGCACCAGGCGCGCCACCGGCACGGCAATGCTTTCAGCCGCCGAGGTGCCGCCCCAGATAGCGCCGATCAGCACTAGCAGCACGGCTTCGAGATAGGCCATGAAGAAGATTCCCTGGGCCCGGATCTTCTTGTTGGTCGTCTCGCGGTAATCATTGATCGCCTGGTTGGCGCTCTGGATCTTGGCGTAAATTCCGGTCGGCAGCGGCTTGATGCCGTAAAGCATGGCGCCGTCATAATCACTGAGCGAATAAAGCAGACGAATGGCGTCGGGATTGCCATAGGGATAGGCCTTCGGACCAGTGGCCGCCACATCCTGTATGGTTTCGGCGGGTGGCGCCATATATACCGGGGCTTCCGGCGCTTCCGCCCGCGCCAGCACCTGCCCCGTCCGGTCAATAATGTAAATCGCGGTCAGTTCACCGCTTTCTTCCTCAAGAATCTTTTTCAAACCGACTGAAAAAGCCAGGCGGTTTGGAAACAGGGCCCGTCCCTCGGGGCTTTCGACACGAATCTGCACGGCCTTCATCGCCACGCCGGAGGTCCGCATGGCCTCTGTCAGATACACACCGGCCAGGTCATAACCATTCTCCACCGAAGTCTGGACCCGATCGGAAAACCAGGTGTCGATACCACGGTTGAGGAAGGTAAAGGACAAGGCCACGATGATGGCCGGTGTCACCGCCGCCAGCGAGAACAGGAAGACAAAACGCAGGTGCAGACGCGCGCCGGCATCCGCACCCCGGCTGCGGGCAATGGTAACCACCCGCCTGACGACGAAGAAAATCAAAGCCAGCAACAAGGCCAGATTCAGGAAAATAAGGATAAGCAGGTAATCAGCTGTATTGCCGACCGGCCCCTTGACGGTCAAACCCGTACCCGGACTGGCGATAATCAGCCAGACGATAAAGGCTGTGGTCAGCATGGACGCGCCATACCCTACCGCCAGGGCAAGCTTCTGCAAGCCCGCCGAGCGGAGCGTCTTTACGCTGCGCATGAACATGTGCAGCCATCGCCGTCTTGCCGATACGTCCTTCAAGGCCGTCGCTTTCGTCCACAGTAGAGTGACATTTGCGCACTACTGTGTCCGAATATCAACAACAATGTTGCATATTTCACAAAATTTTAATCACATAAATCAGGCGGCCAGCAGAGCTTTTACAGCTTTTTCGATCACTGCGGCATCATCCATGCGGCACAGACGCGCCTTATCCTGACGGCGGATCAGCGGATCGGGATCATGCGTCGAGGCTTCGATATAGGCCCCCAGATGCTTCTTGAACATGCGCAGGCCCAGGCTGTCGCCATAAAACGCCATGGAGGCCCGCATATGCTCGATCAGCAATCCGGCTTTTTCGTTATGATCCATAATCGGCAACGCCTGGCTGTCATTCAGCGCTGCGTTCAAATCGCGCGCGAACCACGGACGCCCGTAGATTCCCCGTCCGATCATGACACCGTCCGCGCCGGATTGCCTAAGCGCCGTCTGGGCACTTTCCAGATCAATAACGTCGCCATTGACGATCACCGGAATGGCGACAGCCTGCTTGACCTCGGCCACGGCCTGCCAATTGGCCTCTCCCTTGTAGAACTGCTGGCGGGTGCGGCCGTGCACCGTTAAAGCGGCGATACCAAGTTTCTCGGCGCGCATCGCCAGTTCGGCAGCATTGTGATTGTCGTCCCACCCCAGGCGCATCTTGACCGTCACCGGCCTTGAGGTCGCCTGTCGCGCCGCCGTCATGATGCGCTCAGCCTGGTCGAGGTCGCGCATCAGGGCCGAACCGCACAGCACGCCAGTGACTTCCTTGGCCGGACAACCGAAATTGAGATCGACAATGTGCGCGCCCGATTCTTCCGCCAGTTGCGCGCCACGGGCGATATGCGTCGGATCGCGCCCGACAAGCTGGACGATCTTCAGGCCGTCGTGCTCACCAAGCTGCGCCTTACGTACAATGTCGGGCCGGCCATTTTCCAGCTCGGCGCACGCCACCATTTCGGTTGCCGCATAAGGCGCGCCAAGCTTATGCGCCATATGGCGGAACGGCAGATCGGAAACCCCGGTCATAGGGGCGATCAGCACCCGACCCGGCACCATCACATCGCCAATTTGCAGCACATTTGCAGTCATGCGGCTCACATACACAATTCATTCCACTTGCGCCACGTTTCTATCGCGCTAAACAGACCACATGATATTTCACGCCATCATCGTCGCCGGCGGGTCCGGCAGCCGCTCCGGCGGCAAGAAGCAATGGATGCTCCTCGGCGGCCGGCTGGTCCTCGACTGGTCGATCTCGGCTTTCGAGGCAGCCGGCGCTGTGCAGATCGTCGTCGTCGTGCCTGAAGAGGACGTAAAACAGGCTCAGGCCGCCTATGGAGGTCGCGTCTGGGTCGTGGCGGGAGGGGCCCAGCGCGCCGATTCCGTGATCAGTGGCCTGAAGGTGCTTGTGACGGATACCGATGATGTCGTCCTGATCCACGATGCCGCCCGCCCTCTTCTGAAATCGTATCATATCAACGCCTTGCTGGCTGAACTTGAGACAAAACCGGCGGCCATACTGGCGCTGCCCGTGACCGATTCCCTTAAACGTGGCGATAATAACCGCATCGTCGAGGCACCGGCGCGGGACAATCTATGGCGAGCCCAGACACCACAGGCTTTCCGGCTGCAGGATATCCTTCGGGCCTATGAGCGCTGGCCGGCTGACCAGATTCCGACCGATGACGCCATGGTCGCGGCTCATTCAGGCATCAATGTCACGCTTGTGGAAGGCGATATGGCACTGCATAAGTTGACCTACCCCGCCGATTTCGCTCTGCTCGAAGCTTTAATAAGTTCGGATAGCCCCATGAAACAAATCAGAATTGGCCAGGGTTTTGACGCCCATCGCTGGGGCGAAGGCCAAAGCGTATGGTTATGCGGGGTCGAGATTGTCCACGACCAGACCCTGATCGGCCACAGTGATGCCGATGCCGGGCTTCACGCCCTGACCGATGCCCTGTTGGGCGCTGCCGGCCTCGGCGACATTGGCGATCACTTCCCGCCGACCGATCCGCAATGGAAGGGCGCCTCCTCCGACCGCTTCCTGAAACACGCAGCCGACCTGATCCGCCAGCGCGGCGGAGATATCGTCAATGTCGATGTCACGCTGATCTGCGAGCGCCCGAAGATCAAGCCACACCGCGAAGCCATGCGCAACCGGATTGCCGAGATCATCGGGGTAGAGGCAGATCGCGTCAGCGTAAAAGCGACGACGACCGAACAGATGGGTTTTACCGGCCGCGGCGAAGGCCTGGCCGCCCAGGCGGTATGCAGTATAACTATCTAGGCCAACAGCCTGTCATTGCAGGGATTTTTTCAGTTCACGGACGGCGCTTTAGCTTTTCGACCAAACCCATTGAATTGTTGTGGATTTTATTGCGAAGCATTCTCATGGCGTTCGGCTATTGAAAAGGCAATTTTCACCGAATATATGACGAAGGTTCGCGTTTCCTCCCTTAGAGCGGAATGGGTTTTGATGAAATCAAACCCCAAGCTCTAAATTTTGTTTTGTCGCGCAATTTATCTGAAAGGTGGCGTCCACTTTTCGTATTGCGCTTATCCAGCCAAGAGGTATTTCCATGGCCTTCGAACTTCCCCCTCTGCCCTATCCTGCCGATGCGCTTGAGCCGTACATGTCGGCCAATACTTTCAGCTTCCACCACGCCAAGCATCACAAGGCCTATGTCGATAACCTCAACAAGCTGATCGAAGGCACCGAATTCGCCGGCCTGTCGCTGGTTGAGATCGTCAAGGCATCGGAAGGCAAGAACCCCGGCGTGTTCAACAACTCCGCCCAGGTATGGAACCATACCTTCTTCTGGTCGTCGATGAAGCCCAATGGCGGCGGCGCGGCCACCGGCAAGATCGCCGACAAGATCAATGCCGACTTCGGTTCGTTCGACGCGTTTGTAGACCAGTTCAAGACCGCCGGCGCCACGCAGTTCGGTTCCGGCTGGGCCTGGCTGGTTCTGGGCCAGGACGGTAAGCTCAAGGTCGTCAAGACCGGCAATGCGGAAACCCCATTCACCAAGGGCGACAAGCCGCTGCTGACGCTCGATGTCTGGGAACATGCCTACTATCTTGACTACCAGAACCTGCGCCCGAAGTTCATCGAAACTTTCCTGAACTCGCTGGTCAACTGGGACTTCGCCAATGCCAATTTGGACGGCCCTTTGCATCCGGGCGTCTAATTCCTCCTTGCATTTGAAGGCAAAAAGGCGATCCTTGCGGGTCGCCTTTTTCTTGGAACGCCTATGGATTCGACCACTCTCGCTATTCAATTGATCGATCTGCTGAAAGCGCAGAAAAAGACCATCACAACGGTAGAAAGTTGTACGGGTGGACTGATCGGCGGCGCCATCACCAGCATTTCCGGCTCATCTGAGGTCTATGAGACCGGTTTCATCACCTATTCCAACGCCGCTAAAACGGCACGGGTGGGTGTGCCGGAGATGCTCTTTTCGCTATATGGCGCGGTCAGTGAAGAAGTGGCTTTCGCCATGGCTGAAGGCGGCTTGAAAACAGCTGGCGCCGATATAGCTCTAAGCGTCACCGGCATTGCCGGCCCTGGTGGCGGCAGCGCGGAGAAGCCGGCTGGCATGGTGTGCTTTGGCTTGAGTTACGGAAGAGAAACCCTTACCCGCACGCAACAATTCGGCAATATCGGCCGCGATCAGGTACGTGAAAAAAGTGTGATCCATGCGTTAAGCTGGGCCATCGACGCCCTGAGGTCATGATCAGCGGTTATGACGTTTACGCCATTCGTTGACGACATCGCCTATGGTCCGGGGCACACCGCTTTTCACCCAGGCCATGAAATCGCGGTCGAACTTAAAATCATCACCACACTGGGCCCGCAGGAAACGGCGCACATTTTGCGTCATCCTGTAGGTGTCCGTCAGCGGCGTGTCTGTCGAAATCGCATCGCTGTGCCAGTCAAAAGCGCTCATTCCACTATCTCGCTCTTGGATACAGGCTGGCGGCGCGGGCCTCAAAAATCGCCAGCAGCTTCGAGACAGCCAGACTGAAATTCGCTTTAAAAACAGCATCCAGGATTGGATTTCTGATGTCGATATCGAGATCAAAAGCCACCTTTGTACCCAAAGCCGATGGCGTGAATGTCCAGCGCCCCTGAAGTTTGCGGAACGGTCCGCGGATCAGATCGAAATCAACCAGCAGCGCCTCAGCCGCACGGGTCACGCGTGTTGAGAAGCGCTCACTCAAAAGCTTGAATCCGACGGCGACATCGGCATCGAAGCGGACAATATCCTGATCCGGCGCCGCACGGTTATAGGCACGCAAGGACTTGATCCACGGAATGAACTCCGGATAACGTTCGACATCGCCGACCATTTCCCAGAGTTGCACCGGCGTGTAAGGCAGGTCGCGTTCAAGACGCAGCTTCGTCATTATTTCTTCGCGGCCATTATTTTCGGGCAGCTCTGGCGGCCCGCAGACGCTCAAAATCCTCACCCGCGTGGTGAGATGACCGGGTCAGCGGCGAAGATGACACCATCAGGAAGCCCTTGGCGCGGGCAATGGCTTCATAAGCCTTGAATTCGTCGGGCGTCACGAATCGGTCGATGGCCGCGTGCTTGCGCGTCGGCTGGAGATACTGGCCGATGGTGATGAAATCGATTCCGGCCGAGCGCATGTCGTCCATCACCTGCATGACCTCTTCACGGGTTTCACCCAGACCGACCATGATTCCGGACTTGGTAAACTGCTGTGGATCGCGTTCCTTTACGCGTTCCAGCAGGCGAAGCGAGTGGAAATAGCGCGCACCTGGACGGATCTTGAGATAGTTGCGCGGCACGGTTTCCAGATTGTGGTTGAACACGTCCGGTTTGGCATCGATGACGATCTCGGCGGCACCTTCCTTGCGCAGGAAGTCCGGCGTCAGTATCTCGATGGTCGTCTTCGGTGATTGCAGGCGAATCTGCCGGATAACCTCGGCGAAGTGCTCAGCGCCACCATCCTTCAGGTCGTCGCGGTCGACGCTGGTGATGACAACATGCGACAGCTTCATAAGGGCCACGGTTTCACCGACCCGGCGCGGCTCATCAATATCGAGCGGCTGCGGCAGGCCGGTCTTGACGTTGCAGAAGGCGCAGGCGCGGGTGCAGGTATCACCCATGATCATGATGGTGGCATGGTTTTTCGACCAGCATTCGCCGATATTCGGGCAGGCCGCTTCTTCACACACCGTCACAAGCTTGGCGTCACGCACGATACCGCGCGTTTCATTATAGCCTGCCGAACCCGGCGCTTTCACGCGCAGCCAGTCAGGTTTTTTCAGGATCGGAGAATCGGGTTTGTTCTGCTTTTCCGGGTGACGCAGTTCACGCGGGCTGGAATCAACACGATTAATCAGAGTGACCATGGATGGCTCGATGGGTTCAACTGGAATACAGGGGCCTTAATTGGTCTTTTCACGTCATAATATCAAGTCAATTCCTGCTAATAGTGCGTTGCAAATGTCATAGCCGCTTCATGGAATCTCCAGTATAGCTTGATAAATGGGCGTGTCTCCTTGCCGAAAATCCGTGATGCTGGCGCTTCTTGTGAGCGCAGTCATTGGCATGCCAGCCTGTTCGAAACTGAAGGACGCCGCGAAAGAGATGCAGCCAGGGCAGGCCTTCCTGGACAGCCGCATCCCTGCAGGGCTTTCCCCGCAATACTATCCACCCGATGGTTTTGTCTGGGGCGCCTATCGGGCCGGCTCCCTGCCTGAAGCGCGCTATGGCGTGGCGTCACCGCCGATCAATCCGAAAGCCCAGGTGCTGATCCTGGCCGATGCCGATTATCCGGCGGAGGTCTATTTCGAACTGATGCGGCAATTGCTCGATGAAGGCTACGGCGCCTGGTTGCTGGAAGCGCCAGGCCAGGGTGGATCAGGTCATTATCTGCTGCAAAATCAAAGCATTTTCGCCAGCAGTTATCATGATGGACAGCTTGCGGCGTGCGATTTTATCAGGGATATCGTCAAGCCTTCACCGGATAAACCGGTTTTCGTTATCGGCACCGGTTTCAGCGCCATCACCGCTCTGTCATTGTCCACCTTGCTGAAAGACGACAACCTCAAAGGCTTCATTGCTTACGATCCCTATCTCGGCGGACCGATCGCCAAAGGGGAAGCATGGCATCGTGACGCCTCTCAACCCGGTTACTGGGGCAGCGTCGCGCAAAGCTGGCAAATGTCCAATCCCGACCTGCGGATACGCCAGAAAAGCGATGGCTGGCAAAAGCAGATGCAGAAGGCCTATGCCAGCCTGAATAGCGTGCAACTGCCACTGACATCTCTTAGAAATGGCGCACAAGTCCTTGTACTGGAACCTGAAAGCGTTACTACAAGCCAGGCAAATACGGCCAGCGCCCTGTGCGCTCGCCTGCCCCGCTGCAAGGTGCAGCCGGCCAAAGGACAGCAAGCTGTCGGTACCCAGGCGACAGCCTTTATCCATGCGCAATTGGCGGACACCCGTTAAGAGACTTCATTACAAATAGGTTATCTACGAAGAATTTCGTTGATCTTGTACGAAGTCTTTCGTATGAAATTGGCATGACCCAATCTGATACCCCTGCGAATCCTGCCGCCCGTAAACCGACCGAAGCCGAACTCGAAATCCTGCGTGCCTTGTGGGGCAAGGGCTCCGCCACTGTGCGCGATATCTTCGACGTGCTGTCGCAAGAGCGCCAGGTGGGATATACAACGGTCCTGAAAACCATGCAGATCATGCTCGACAAGGGACTGGTGTCACGTACCGAAGAAGGCAAGGCACACATCTACGCCGCCGCCATGCGCGAAGAGGATATGCAGGGCCAGTTGCTGCAAGACCTGAGTGACAAGCTGTTTTCGGGTTCGCCCGCCCTTCTGGCCATGCATGCCCTGTCGATGCAGCCGGCCAGCGATGAAGAGATTCAACTGATCAAGGCGCTCATCGAGCGCAAAAGAGGTGCGTGATGAATCCACATATGGAAGCGCTCGGCTTTACTCTGGTGCATTTCTGCTGGCAGGCGGCGGTCATAGCCGCCGTCTATAAAGGGCTGGAACTGGCCTTGCCGAAATTGCGGCCGCAGGCGCGTTATACGATGAGCCTGACGGCACTGCTGGTCATGCTGGCTGCGGCCGCCCTCACCTTCACTTACGAAGAAATGCGGCTGTACCAGACGACGCCGCTAGCGGATATCAGCGGAGCCGTTCTGCCGGAACTCGGTCGCCAGCTTCACCTCTCCGCCTTGCTGCCGTGGTTTGACGCCGTCTGGCTGATGGGTGTGGCGGTGCTGTCTTTCCGGATGCTGGCTGGCCTGTGGCAGGTTCATGGTCTCAAAAAGCAGGCGCAACCGGCACCGGACAGTGTACAATATCGTTTCAAGGCGGCGTTGCGCCGCTTCGGACTGGCCGGTCGGGTGCGTATCCGCCTGCATCCGGCGATTAGCGGCCCGTTCGTCGTCGGTGCCTTCCGCTCGGTGGTCTACCTGCCGCTATCGGCGGTCACCTCATTGTCGCCGGAACAGCTCGACGCCGTGCTCTCCCACGAACTGGAGCATATTCGCCGTGCCGATTATGTATGGAACCTGATCCAGAGCCTGATAGAGACCCTGTTCTTCTATCACCCGGCTGTGTGGTGGATTGGCAGCAAGCTGCGCGAACAGCGTGAACTGTGCTGCGACGATGCGGCCATCAAAAGCTGTGACGATCCGATTACCTACGCCACCGCCCTGCTCAGCCTCGAAGAACAGCGCCGCGGTGTTCCCAGCCTCTCAATGGCATTGAATGGCCAGGGCAAGAGCGACCTTCTGGCGCGTATCTCCCGTATCCTTGGTGAAAAACCCGACTCCCGCCTGAAAGCACGTCCGGTCGCCTTCGTCCTGCTGCCGGTCATGCTGCTGACCCTGACGGCTTTCGCTGCCGCGCCGGTCCGCGAGGTTGCCGCGAAAATCTGCCCGCAAAGCGCCGCCACCGCCAATACCGCCCTTGCCAAACTGGAAACGGTCATGGCGGGCAACAGCGACAGGCTGGCACAAGTATCTGATATCGAGGCCGCCAAAAGCGATTTCGAGGCATCGCAATCAGACCGTCAGGCGCAAATGACCGACTGGCAGGCCGATGATATCGACCCGGATGCTATCGCTGCCGAAGCACGCGCCGACGCCATCAAGGCGCGCGCGGAGATGGCTCGCGCCAGGGAGATCGACATCGATCCACAGGCCCTGGCCGCACAGGCCCGTGCCGATGCCGTCAAGGCAAGGGCTGAAATGGAACACGCCGGAATCACCGATCATCAGATCGATCCCGAAGCTATCGCCGCGCAGGTTCTGGCCGAGACAAAGCGCGCCAGGGCCGATATTGCCCGCCTGGCCATGGAAGACATCAACCCCGACCAGATCGCCGCTCAGGCCCGCGCCGGCGCCATACAGGCCAGGGCACAGATTGCAGCGCAAAGGGCGGAAATCGAACGCCTCAAGCTAAAGGCACCGAAAGCCCCGAAGGCTCCCAAGCCGCCATTGGCTCCTGTCCCGCCCTTGCCGCCGCTCGATGCCTTGCCGATGCCAGAGGCCCCTGCTCCACTGGCTGCACCTGATGATGTTCCCGCACCAGCGCCCTCGATCTCTGGCCTGATCAAGGTAATGCCAACCCTCAGGGATGTAGTTGTCGTGGCGGATATGACGACGACGCGTCCCTCGCCAAACGTATTGCCGCTGACGCGCCTTAACCAGTTGCCGCTGGCCGTCGCCGTAGCGATTCCGGATCCCGACCCGAAAATGGATGTCATGGTGACGGTGCAGGGTCATGCGGCTGTGAAGACTGTGGTGATCACCCGGCCATAAATCACACAAGCTTCCCTTTGACCTGCGGATCAGTTTGGTTATGATATCCGCAGTGGCCGTCCGATCCGTGGATCACGGCGTAATAATCAGGGCATTTCGTATCTTTCGCGTTGGTGAAAGGCCGGGTGTTCGAGGGGAGCGTTCGTGCATGAAGCGCGCGTTTAATACCAGTGACACCCAGACCTCGCTATTTGATGCGCTGATAGAGGCGCAAGGGCGGTTCGGGGCCAGCAAGGTCATTATCGAAGATCAGGACCGCAAGCCCCTCACCTACGGCCTGTTCATCACCGGCGTTTTCGCCCTGTCACGGCTGCTCAAACGTTATCTCGGTGAGGAAACCCGTATCGGCATGATGCTGCCGACCTCGACCGGTGGCGCTGTTTCCTTCTTTGCCCTGCACGCGCTCGGCATGGTGCCGGTGATGATCAATTTCACCGCCGGCGAGGCCAATGTGAAGGCCGCCACCCAAACGGCTCAGGTCAAAACCGTCCTGACCTCGCGCCGCTTCATTGAAAACGCCAAGCTTGAAGATCTGATCGAGAGCATGAAGGCCTATGTGCGCATCATCTATCTCGATGATATCCGCAAGGAAGTCTCGACCACCGACAAGATCTTTGCCGTCATGGCATCGAAACTGCCGCGGCTGTTCGTCAAAAAGACCAAAGCTTCTGATATCGGCGTCATCCTCTTTACCTCAGGCAGTTTCGGCAGTCCGCGCGGGGTCGTCCTCACCCAGTCCAACCTCGTCGCCAATACCCGACAGATTGAAGCCCATATCGAACTGAAGCCCGACTGGGTCGCATTCAACCCTATGCCGATCTTCCACTCTCTTGGCCTGACGGGCGGCGTTATCCTGCCTCTGCTGGCCGGCCTGCGCAGCTTTCAGTACCCATCCCCCCTGCATGTGAAGATCATCCCCGACCTGCTGCGGGAATCGAAAGCATCTTTACTGTTTTCTACCGACACGTTTCTAAATCAATACGCGCGTTCCGGCGAGCCGGCCGATTTCAAAACGCTTGAATTCATCGTCTGTGGGGCTGAGAAGGTCCGCGAAGAAACCCATAACATGTTCAAAACCGAGTTCGGCGGCATTCCCATTGTCGAGGGCTATGGCGTTACCGAGTGCTCTCCGGTGGTGGCGGTCAATTATCCCGATAATAACCACCACGGCACAGTCGGCGTCATGCTGCCGGAAATGGAAGCGCGGCTTGAGCCAGTGGAAGGCATCACAGGTGGCGGCCGCCTGTGGCTTAAAGGCCCGAATATCATGGGCGGCTATATCAATGCCGAACGCCCGGACATTATTGAAGCGCCGGCCGATGGCTGGCACGACACAGGTGATATCGTCAATATCGACAGTGAAGGCTTCATCACCATTCTCGGCCGCGCCAAGCGCTTCGCCAAGATTGCCGGCGAAATGGTGTCTCTCACCGCCGTGGAGCGCATCGCCGAAGAGGTCTGGCCGGAAAACCGTCATGCCGTGGTCGCCATATCCGACGACAAGAAGGGCGAACGCCTGGTGCTGATCACCGACAAGGGTGACGCTGATATCTCGCGCCTGACCAACTGGGCGAAGGAAAACGGCGCCCCGGTTCTGGCCATCCCCAGGAAAATCCTCAAGGTCGAGGCCGTGCCGGTATTGGGTTCCGGCAAGACGGATTATGTCACCCTGCAAAAGCTGGCCGATGTGGAAAGCCGGGCGGCGTAACGCCGCATTGACAGTTAACACAACGGCCTATATGCGGCGATCATGGCTTTGACAGCTTCCACAGGCAGGACGACACGCGGTTCAGAGGTTCGCTTCTGGGCCCTTCTTGCCGTGGTCATGGCTCTCTTTACGCAGATTCTGTTCCCGCCGCAGGTCATGGCCATGCCGTCGGCACATGGCGTGCAGATGGTGCTGTGTACGTCCGGAATGGACAGCCAGCCGATTGTCGACAAGATCGTCGTCAAGTCGCCTGTTAAAAAGCCCGGACTCGCCGGTTTGAAATGCGCCCAGTGCGTTCTGGCCTCCGTTACGGCCATTACCACGCCCCCCCTCGTTTTCCAGCCGGCTGTCTATACAATCGCCCATGCCGAGTTCTCGCCTGCTGCCCGCCGCAGCCCGATCAAGGCCCGCGCCCCACCCCGTCCGCATTCCTGCGGCCCTCCGTCTCAAGCTTAAGCGAATTCACCGCGCGCCGGTCCGCCGGATGCGCCCATACGCTTGCCTGAAACGGATATATTCAATTGAAAACAAAATATTGCACGGCGCTCTTCATAGCGCTGACGACCTGTAGCTCCGTCCTGCCCTTCATCGCCCATGCTGAAGCCGATACCGGTGATACGCCTAAGGAAGTCATCGTCGTCGGTCAGAAAAAAGTGCCTATTACCGTCGTGCCGCGGGGGCTGTCGGTCTCGCTCGGTCACGAACAGTTCGATGCCATCAACGCGGTCAATGTCGAAGACCTGATGAAATATGCGCCGAATTTCTTCGTGCGCAAACGCTTCGTCGGTGATGACAATGCCGTGGTGGCTCTGCGCGGCGCCAATACGGTGCAGAGCGCCCGTACGCTCGTCCTGGTTGATGGCTACGTCGTCTCCAACTTCCTCGGCAACCGCTATGACTATCCGCCGAAATGGAATGTGGTCGGCCCCGCCGAAATCCGCCAGTTCGATATCGTCTACGGTCCTTATTCGGCGCATTACGGCGGCAATTCCATGGGCGGCGTGGTCTCCATCACCACGGAGACGCCGAAAAAGAACGACATGTATACCGATGTGCAGGCCTTCACCATGCAGTTCAGGGAATATGGTTCCGACCAGACCTTCAGCGGCTATTCGGTCGAGGGCGGGCTGGATTACAAGGCGAAGGACAGCGGCTGGTCGGCCCGCGCCTCGTTTCGCCACTTCGAGAATACCGGCCAGTCGATGACCTATAACCTGCTGGCCAGATCAACCACGCCCGGCATCTATACGCCCGTCACTGGCGCCTATGTCGATGACCGCCTGGCCACGCCGGTCTTTGGCGCCGCTTCGCCGGTCGATGTCACCCAGGATCAGGCGCGGCTACGCGTGGGTTACAACTGGGACAACGGCTGGAAAATCGACGCGCTCGCCATGCTGTGGCAGACCAAGCAGAACCTCGACAATCCCGTCTCCTGGCTGGTCGACGCCAATGGCAATACCATCCTGCCGACCGCCGCCGGCACAAAAGTCAGCTTTGATGGCGTCAATTATGTCGCCAAGGGCGTCACCTATTCTGGCATGGATCGCACCGAAAGCCTGATGGGCCTGCGCCTTTCCGGCAACTGGCAAGGCTGGGATGTGTCGGCCAACCTGTCGCACTACGATATCGGTAAGTGGGATAACCGCACATCGCTCGACATGGTCAGCCCCGCTGGCCAGCAAACGCTTTACAATCATCCTGGCTGGTGGACCTTCGATGGCACGTTCGAACAGAGCTTCAACCGCCATGATCTCGCTTTCGGCGTCACCTCAAACCTCTACCAGACTGACGCCAGCACTTATAACATTAGCAACTGGCGCACAGCCGCCAATCCGGTCTTTGCCTCGCGCACGCTGGGCAAGACCGCAATTACCGGTGTCTTCGCCGAAGATGCTATTGATCTTGGCCGCGCGATCCTGACCCTGGGTGGCCGCTATGATGACTGGCGCGCCTTCGATGGCGGCATCAGCGCCGGCGGACCGCTGCAATACTATCCAGACCGTCACGACAGCGCCTTTTCGCCCAAGGCCAGCCTGCAGGGCGATGTGGGGGCCTATAACCTGCAACTCAGCCTCGGCACCGCCACGCGCTTCCCCACGGTCGGCGAACTCTTCCAGGGCAAGATCAATGCCGGCCAGACGGCCATTGATCCCACCAGTTTCGATCCCAACCTCAAGCCGGAGACCTCGCACGATATCAGCCTGATCGCCCGGCGCCGTTTCGATCGCATCACCCTGACCGGCAGCCTGTTCGGTCAGTCGATCGATGACGCCGTTTACAGCTATCAGGGCATTCTCGATGATGGCACTGTCGTTTCGCGTTATCAGAATATCGACCGCATGAACCAGTATGGCATTGAACTGATTTTTGAATCACATGACCTGTTTCTGGATGGCCTGACGATTGAGGCCAGCGGTTCATGGATGGATGCCCGTACCAAAAAGAACAGCACGGCGCCGTCCTCTGAAGGCGTACAGTTTCCACGCATCCCCAAATGGCGCAGCAATGGTAATCTGCGCTATGCCTTCACGCCAAAGCTGAAGGCCTCAATCGGCTGGCGTTACGGCTCGCGGCCTAATTCCGATCTGTTCGGGCTGGTGCGCGGCGATGCCTATGGCTATCAGACAGAGTACTTTTTCCTCGATACCCGCCTGAGCTACGATCTGACACCGAAGACGCAGGTCAGCCTTGGCATCGATAACGCTAATAACGACCAGGCCTATGTCTCGCACCCTATGCCACAACGCAGCTACATGCTGGAACTGAAGTATCGGAACTAAGCGATGGAAAAGACAAAACAAAAGATCATCGATTATCGCATGTTCTGGCGTTGGCATTTCTATGCCGGACTGGTGTGCATCCCGTTCATCATCATCCTGTCGATCACCGGACCGATCTATCTGTTCAAGCCGCAGATCGAAGCTGCCATCGATGCAAAATACGATCACCTGCCTTTCAGCGGCGCACCGCAAACTGCGGCCGCCATGGTCAGGGCCGCCGTGGCCGCTGTGCCGGGTTCACAGTTCAAGGCGATCGAGGTCCGGCCGGATATACATGATGCCGCGCGAGTCATCGTCCTCAAAGGTGACGACAAAATCCGTCTCTATGTCCATCCCAAAAGCCTGAAGATACTGAAGCAAGTCCCTGAAGAGGCTCGCTTTATGGAGGTCGTCAAGACTATCCACGGCGAACTGTTTGCGGGCCGGTTTGGCCAGGCGATTGTCGAATTGGCGGCCTGCTGGGCCATCGTCATGATCCTGACCGGGCTTTATCTCTGGTGGCCGCGTGATATTCGGGGCGCTGCGGGTTTGCTCTATCCACGCCTCACTATGGGCAAGCGCATTTTCTGGCGTGATATCCATGCGTTAACCGGCATCTATATCTCAGCGCTTGCGCTGTTCCTGCTGCTGACCGGCCTGCCCTGGACCTATGTCTGGGGCAATGCCTTCAAATCCGCCCGCGCTCTGGCCAGCCCGGCACCGGCGACTACGGCCTGGAGCCAGGGGCGCGCCGACGAAAAGAAAGCTCTGAAAGCCGAAGGCACGGCATCCACCGACCTAAGCCGGCTGGATCCTCTGCTCGATACCGCCCGCGCGCTTACTCTGCCGGCGCCGGTCACGCTCAGTGCGCCTGCGAAAGGGGCTACCCTGTGGAAACTGGACACAGACACGGGCAATCGTCCACAACGAGTGACCATGATGATCGATCCCACCATGCTGGAGATCATCAGCCGGGAGAATTTCACCGATAAGAAGCCGCTCGATCAAGCCGTTGGTTACGGCATCGCCGCCCATGAAGGCCAATTGTTCGGCCCGATCAATCAGGCGCTGGGCGTGCTGACCGCACTCGGCCTGATGACTTTGTGCGTCAGCGCCGTAGTCATGTGGTGGCAACGCCGCCCCTACGACAAACTCGGTGCACCGCAAATCCTTCCGGATGAAAAGCTGGCACCCGGACTGGCCATCATCATCATCGCACTCGGTATTTTCCTGCCGGTTCTGGGCATCAGCCTGATCGTGATCGGGCTGATCGAATGGCTGATCCTGCGCCGTATTCCTGCGGTGCGTGACTGGCTGGGTCTGAAAGCAAACAGGGCGTGGGGTCCGTGACCCCACAAACCTTGCCTTGTGCCAAAGAAAAACCCGGTCTTTTGGACCGGGTTTTTCTTTGGCACAGATAAGACTTGGGGCCATTGGCCCCAAACCCCATGAGTTTACAGATTGATCATCCGGCCATCGGCATCGAGCGAAGCTTCGAGGATAGCTTCCGACATGGTCGGGTGCGGGAAGACGGTGCCCTGCAGATCCTCTTCTGTCGCTTCCATGGTAATGGCCAGACAGAAGCCCTGTACCATTTCCGTGACGTTGGCGCCGATCAGGTGGGCGCCCAAGAGCGCGCCGGTCTTCTTGTCGAAGATCACCTTCACAAAACCGCCCGGCTCGCCGGCGGCAATCGCCTTGCCATTGGCCTTGAACGGGAAGCGGCCGATCTTGACGTCCAGCCCCTTTTCCTTGGCGCCCTGCTCGGTGATGCCGACAGAAGCGACTTCCGGCGTGGCGTAAGTACAGCCAGGGATCGGCGGATTGAGGTTCGAGAGCTTCTTGCCGGCCATGTAGTCAGCGGCATGGACAGCTTCGTGGCTTGCCTTGTGGGCCAGCCAGGGCGGTCCGGCGCAGTCGCCGATGGCATACAGGCCCTTGACGTTGGTCTTGCCATGGCTGTCGTTCTTGATGTGACCGCGGTCCATCTCGACGCCGAGCTTTTCCAGACCGAGATTTTCGGTGTTGGCGACGATACCGACGGCAACGATACAGCCTTCGGCTTCCAGCACTTCCGATTTACCACCGACCTCGACCGAGACCTTCACGCTGGAGGCGGACTTCTCAACCTTGCTCACCTTGGCGCCGATGCGGAACATGAATCCGCGCTTTTCAAAAGCCTTCTGGGCCTCGGCGGAGACTTCCTTGTCCTCCACCGGCAGGATGCGATCGAGCGCTTCCACCACGGTCACGTCCGCGCCTAACGACCTGTAAAAGCTGGCAAATTCGATACCAATGGCGCCGGAACCGATGACGACCAGCGACTTCGGCATGCGGTTGGGCGACAGGGCGTTGCGGTAAGTCCAGATGCGATCGCCGTCAGACACCGCACCGATAGCGGGGATTTCACGGGCGCGGGCACCAACCGCCAGCATGACGTTCTTGGCTTCGACGACCTGTTCACCGCCTTTGTTGAGCTTGACGGTGACCTTGGGGGCGTCCTTACCGGGAGACAGAGTGGCGAAGCCCTCGATCACATCGATCTTGTTCTTCTTCATCAGGTAGCCGACGCCGCTATTGAGCTGCTTGGCCACGTCACGCGAACGCTTGATGACCTTCTCAAAATCGTAGGCAGGCTTTTCACCGGTCAGGCCGTAGTCTGAGAGATGGTTGATTTTATCGAACACTTCGGCCGATTTGAGCAGCGCCTTGGTGGGGATGCAGCCCCAGTTCAGGCAGATGCCGCCGAGCAGTTCGCGCTCGACAATGGCAACCTTCAGGCCGTTCTGCGAGGCGCGGATGGCGCCTTCATAACCGCCGGGGCCAGAACCGATAACAACGAGATCATATGTCATGTGACTACCTCACGATAACTCCGGGACTTAACGATGACTAATCGTGTCCCGGCAAGGGCGACCGCCCGCCGCCGCGATGCGGCGAGCCCAGCGGCACTTGAGCGGAGAAAAAAGCGTAACATCGTAAGATGTTACGCCAGCATCTTAATCGGATCTTCGAGCAGGTTCTTCAGCGCCGTGATGTACTTGGCGCCAATGGAACCGTCGACAACGCGGTGATCGCAGGTCAGGGTCACGGTCATAACCGTAGCCACAGCCAGCTGGCCGTTCTTGACGACCGGACGCTGTTCACCGGCACCGACCGACAGGATGCAGCCCTGCGGTTCATTGATGATCGAGGCGAACTGCTTGATGCCGAACATGCCAAGGTTGGACACCGAGAAGGTGCCGCCCTGGAACTCTTCCGGCTTCAGCTTCATGTCGCGGGCGCGGGCTGCCAGATCCTTGGTCTCTTTCGCGATCTGCGACAGCGACTTGGTTTCAGCCTTGCGGATGATCGGCGTGATCAGGCCGCCATCAATGGCCACGGCCATGGCAACGTCGGCATTGTGATGCAGAGCGATGCCTTCGGGCGTAAACGACGCATTGGCCTCAGGAACAACCTTAAGTGCCAGCGCTACTGCCTTGATAACAATATCATTGACCGAGACCTTCACGCCCTGAGATTCCAGCGCGGTGTTGATCTTGGTGCGCGCCGCCAGCAGGTTATCGAGTTCGATATCGATGGTCAGCGGGAAGTGTGGGATATCGCGGAAGCTTTCGGTCAGGCGACGAGCGATAACCTTGCGCATATTGTTGAGCGGCACGAGATCGTAAGAACCGGCGGGGATACCCATCTGTTCCAGCGATTGCACCTTGCGCGGTTCTGCAGCTACAGTGCCAGCCGAAGCGGCAGGTGCCGCCTTGCCGGTACCGCCAGCCAGAGCGGCTTCGATATCGCGCTTGATTACACGGCCATGCGGGCCGGAGCCGGAAATGGCTTTCAGGTCGAGCTTGTTCATCTCGGCCAGACGACGGGCCAGCGGCGAAGCGGCAACACGCGCACCAGAGGCAGTTGGTGCCGGAGCCGCTACAGGTGCAGCCGCCACTGGCGCGGGAACTGCGGCCTTGGGAGCCTCCGCAGCAGCGGCTGCGGCCTTAGGCGCCGGCTTAGCATCGCCACCTACCAGGCGGGCGATCGGCGTATTGACCTTCACGCCTTCAGTGCCGGCGTCGACGAGGATGGCCTCAACGGTGCCTTCATCCACGGCTTCGACTTCCATCGTCGCCTTGTCGGTTTCGATTTCAGCGATCACGTCACCGGCGGAGACGGTATCGCCCACCTTGACGTGCCACTTGGCCAGAATACCCTCTTCCATCGTAGGCGACAGGGCCGGCATCAGAATATCAGTCATCTGCGTTTCCCTTACTTGTACGAGACTTGCTTGACGGCGGCGATGATCTTCTCAACGCTGGGCACAGTCATGGCTTCGAGATTGGCGGCGTAAGGCATCGGCACGTCTTCCTGGTGGACACGGGCCGGCGGGGCATCAAGATCATCGAAGGCTTCTGCCGTGACACGTGCCGCGATTTCAGCGCCGACGCCGCAGGGGCCCCAGCCTTCTTCGACGGTAACCAGGCGATTGGTCTTCTTCACCGAGGCGATGACCGTGTCGGTATCGAGCGGACGCAGGGTGCGCAGGTTGACGACTTCGGCATCGATACCTTCCTCGGCCAGTTGCTCGGCGGCCTTCAGGGCGAAACCGACCATGCGCGAGTGGGCGACAATGGTGACGTCCTTGCCTTCTTTTTGAATTTTGGCCTTGCCGATCGGCAGGACGAAATCCTCGCCTTCGGCCGGAATGTCGAATTCAAGCCCGTACATCATTTCGTGCTCAAGGAACACGACCGGGTTCGGATCACGGATGGCGGCTTTCAGCAGGCCCTTGGCATCGGCGGCATCGTAAGGGGCGATGACCTTGAGGCCGGGGATCTGGGCGTACCAGGCGCTGTAATCCTGGCTGTGCTGGGCGCCGACGCGGGCAGCCGCGCCGTTCGGACCGCGATAGACGATCGACGACTTGATCTGACCACCGGACATATAAAGCGTTTTGGCGGACGAATTAAGAATATGATCAATGGCTTGCATGGCGAAGTTAAACGTCATGAATTCGATGATCGGCTTGAGACCAGCCATTGCTGAACCGGCACCAACACCGGCAAAGCCCATTTCGGTGATCGGCGTATCGATGACGCGGCGATCGCCGAACTCTTCGAGCAGGCCACGCGACACCTTATAGGCGCCCTGGTACTGCGCGACCTCTTCCCCCATCAGGAAGACGGTGTCGTCGCGGCGCATTTCCTCGGCCATGGCGTCGCGCAGGGCGTCGCGCACGGTAATTTTCACGGTCGGCGTGCCTTCCGGCCAGTCGGGCTTCGATTCGATCGGCGCGGCGACAGGCTTCGCGGCAGCAGGTGCAGCTTCTGCGGCGGGTTCAGCTTTCGCTTCGGCCGGGGCAGCGGCAGGCGCCGGTGCGGCCGACGACGCCCCCCCCTCAAGACGGGCGATCACGGAATTGACCTTGACGCCTTCGGTACCGGCATCAACCAGCAGGGCTTCGATCTTGCCTTCGTCGACGGCTTCGACTTCCATCGTCGCCTTGTCGGTTTCGATTTCGGCGATCACATCACCGGCGGATACGGTATCGCCAACCTTGACGAGCCATTTGGCGAGGGTGCCCTCCTCCATCGTGGGGGAGAGCGCGGGCATAAGAATATCTGTCATGGATCAGGCTTCCAAATAGACGTCGGTATACAGTTCGGACGGATCGGGTTCAGGGCTGGTCTGGGCGAAATCGACCGCTTCCAGCACTATGGCCTTGATCTCGTTGTCGATCGTCTTGATCGCATCTTCGGCAACGCCGGCTTGCTCCAGCATGGTCTTGATGTGGTCGATCGGATCGCGGTTTTTCTTGACGTCGTCGACCTCTTCCTTGGAGCGATACTTGGCCGGATCGGACATCGAGTGACCGCGATACCGGTAGGTTTTCATTTCAAGGATATAGGGGCCCTTGCCCGAACGGGCGTGCTCGGCGGCGCGCTCGGCGGCTTCCTTGACCGCGAACACATCCATGCCGTCAACCGCTTCGCCGGGAATGCCGAAGGACGCGCCGCGCTGGAACAGGTCGGTCGTGGCCGAACCGCGCACCAGCGACGTGCCCATGGCGTAACCGTTGTTCTCTATGACGTACACGACCGGCAGCTTCCACAGTTGGGCCATGTTGAAGCTCTCGTAGACCTGGCCCTGGTTGGCCGCGCCGTCACCGAAATAGGTGAAGGAGACATTGCCATTCTGCTTGTAGAAATCGGCGAAGGCCAGGCCGGTGCCGAGCGAGACCTGGGCGCCGACGATGCCGTGACCGCCGAAAAAGCCGGTCTCGATGTCGAACATGTGCATCGAACCGCCCTTGCCTTTCGACGAACCGCCGGCGCGGCCGGTCAGTTCGGCCATGACGGCGTTAGGGTCCATGCCGGCGGCCAGCATATGGCCGTGGTCGCGATAGCCGGTAATGACCTGATCGCCGTCCTTGGAGGCGGCTTCCATGCCGACGGCGACGGCTTCCTGGCCGATATAGAGGTGGCAGAAACCACCGATCAGGCCCATGCCGTAGAGCTGGCCGGCACGCTCTTCGAAGCGGCGGATCAGCACCATCTGGCGGTAATATTTCAGCAGGTCATCTTTGGAGACATTGCTCAGCTTGTTGCCACTATCGGTCTTGCTGTCTTTCTGGGCGGCACGCGCCATGGACATCTCCCATAACAAAAACTACGGCCAATTTAAGGATTTGGCCTTAAAACATAGCAGCACTTTGCGCCCGCGCAGCCAAGCCTCGCAGAGCAAATCAAAGGCACACCTCCTTTATGAGAAGCCTGCCTTCGCGTAAAGGGCTAAAGAATGGTCAGGAGTTAGCGTTCTGAACGATCGGCCCACGAATAACGTAGGCTTTCGGCTCGGAAAGGCCCAGCAATACGCGGGCACGTTCTTCAAGAAGATCCTTGGAAAGATTATCCGTTCGCAAATATTTGGCACGGGATTCCAGATCAGCACGTTCCGTTTTGAGTTGTGCGAGCTGCTGCTCTTTAACAACCATCTCACGATTACGCGATTCCTGAGAAAAAAAGCCTTTGTCACCCGTCAGATACTGAACACATACATAGGTCAGCACGAGCGTGATAATAGCAGTAGGCAGATACGGTCGTAAACGGAACAACACTATTGGAGCCCCTTCTGGACTGCGGTAACACTTGATGACCATTTTTGAGCTTTTGCGGTTAACATAGTGTTACGAAACATGTCAGGGCACACAGAAGAATTTATCACTGACGGGTTTTGAAAAGTCAGACTAATCACGACGTTTTTATCTTTATTGTCAAAAAGTGAGGACTGGCGTGCCCACGAGCTGAAATCGATCACGATTGGGCCGCCGGACGCCATTCGATTCAAGTGAAGGATACGCGAAAAAGGGTTAATGAAGGCTGAGTTTTTTTGCTGTCGAGTTCTGGGGCGTGGGGTCTGTGCCCCCACAAACCTTGCCTTGTTCAAAAGAAAAAGCCCGGTCCTGAAACCGGGCTTTTTCTTTTGAAAGAGAGAAGACTTGGGGCCACAGCCCCCAAACCCCATACTTAGCAGCGGATAACCGACACGCCGGCGTAAACCGCCTCATCGTCCAGCATCGATTCAATACGCAGAAGCTGATTGTACTTGGCGGTGCGGTCTGAACGGGCCAGCGAACCGGTCTTGATCTGACCGCAGTTCATCGCCACGGCCAGGTCGGCAATCGTTGAGTCCTCGGTTTCGCCCGAGCGGTGCGACATGACCGAAGTATAGCCGGCACGGTGCGCCATATCGACGGCGTCCATCGTCTCGGACAGGGTGCCGATCTGATTGACCTTAACGAGGATCGAGTTGGCCATGCCCTCGACAATACCGGTTTCCAGACGGTCCGGATTGGTGACGAAGAGATCGTCGCCGACCAGCTGGATACGGTCGCCGAGGCGCTCGGTCAGCTCTTTCCAGCCTTCGTAATCATCTTCCGACATACCGTCCTCGATCGAGCAGATCGGGAACTTGTTGGCCAGGTTCTCCAAGTAATCAACCATTTCGACCGGCGTCAGCGTCTTGCCCTCGCCTTCCAGATGATACTTGCCGTCCTTGAAGAACTCGGTCGAGGCGACGTCGAGTGCCAGCCAGAAGTCCGAACCGGCCTTGTAGCCGGCCTGCTCGCCCGCTTTCATAATGAAAGTAAGTGCGTCTTCGGCCGAAGCCAGGTTGGGGGCGAAGCCGCCCTCATCGCCGACATTGGTATTGTGACCGGCGGCCTTCAGGCCCTTCTTCAGCGAGTGGAAGATTTCCGCGCCCATGCGCAGGGCTTCCGAGAAGCTCTCGGCGCCGGCCGGAACGATCATGAACTCCTGGATGTCGATCGGGTTGTCAGCGTGGGCGCCGCCATTGATGATGTTCATCAGCGGCACCGGCAGGACGCGGGCGCCGAGGCCACCAACGTACTTGTAGAGCGGCAGGCCCGAAGCTTGAGCGGCGGCACGAGCAGTGGCCAGCGACACGCCGAGGATGGCATTGGCGCCGAGGCGCGACTTGTTCGGCGTGCCGTCGAGATTAATCAGGGCCTGATCGAGGCGGCGCTGGTCGAGCGCTTCAAAACCGGCGATGGCTTCAAAGATTTCACCATTGACGGCATCAACCGCCTTGCGGACGCCCTTGCCGCCGTAGCGCTTCATGTCGCCATCACGCAGTTCGGTAGCCTCGTGCGCGCCGGTCGAGGCGCCGGACGGCACGGCCGCACGGCCGAACGAGCCGTCATCGAGGGTGACATCGACTTCAACCGTGGGGTTGCCACGGGAGTCGAGGATTTCGCGGGCGACGACGTCGATAATTTCGGGCATGGGGAATCCTGCTATGTGAAACGGTCTGAAAGCAGGGCTGCATTAGCAAGGCCTGCTTCCGATGACAAGCACCGATCCTTTATGGCGCGATGCTGTAGGCATCCGCCGGCGAGACCCACGACATGACCTGATCCTGATCCGGCTTCGGCACGCCGTCCATGGTCGCCTTGGCGACCAGTTGGCCACCTGACTGAACATATGAAGTGCAGATTTCATGCCCGACGACCGATGCCATACCGGAAGCAATGCGCGCCAGCACCGGACCGGCCTGATCCGCCGACACATCGGCGCCATTGACCGTCAGGCGGGCGCTGGTGATGTTGTCCGCGCGGATCTTGCCGCAGACAGCGCCGTTCTTTACCTGCACATTGGTGTTCATTTCCAGAATCGCCGGCGGGCTTTTGGAGATCAAAACAGCCGCCTTGTTGGTGAAGGTGCCGTCGGCATTGAGATGATAGGTCGCCATCGAGGCGCAGGTCTTGCTTACCGTATCAGGAACATAGCACTGCGCCATGCCCTTGCCGGCCGGTGCCAGCGGCCCGACATAGGCGTTTGCCGGTGAAAGCGCCGCCGCCGCGAGTAAAGCCAGGAACATCAGGTATCGCCTTATTCTTGAATATGAGAAGCGCGGCCTAGCCGCGTACCCGTAATAAGAGGGCGATGATTGTTCATTTTATGACGAAAAAGCACGGACCGGTAACAGTCCGCGCTTTTCTCTCAGCGCCCCGTCCCTTGCGGTTTCATTATTCGAGCGTCTGCATCTGAACCTATCTTAATGTGCCCCTGAGCTATTCCTATGTCTTCCTTAGGATCATAATAAAATATGTCCGCGCGCAGAACGCGGCCATTCCGCCGAAATTCAACCATATGGGACATAACGGTCCCACCGCCTTTGAAGCTATAGCCATTACCTCCAGATAGGTTGCAACTCATAGCTTTCAGACATCCCATCCCCTTTACATAGGCATGATCTTCCCCGCCAGATTTGGTTATAAGCTGTCCGGCCACAACTTGGTCTCCGACCTTGAAATCCGTTTTTTCATTAGTCAGCGTATAGGTACTGGTAAAACCGTCACCGTGATCAATCTCGATCGTCAAGGGATGAACACGACCTTTAATACCCTCTCCGTATGACCATGTGTTGGTATCAACGAATACCTGGCTGACCGTGCCGTCGCCCGGCGCATAAATGGACAAATCCTCTGCCGGCGACTTGACCTGCACACCTTGCGACCACGCGAACTGCGCGAATAGGACCGGCACGGCGGCCACAGCCAGCATGGTATACAAGGCGCGCCGTCCCGGCTTGCGCACCGCCGGCCCTGCGTGCATAATTTGACGAATTCTCATGCGGTAATCTCCAGATTTGACGTTTGAGAAGACCGCCGGAGCGTATTGCCGTACGTCTCCGGCGGTATGCTTGAGGGTGCGGACAAGCACCCTGGCATAGGTATCGGCCGGTGCAACTCGCGTCACGGCCGCATCACAGGCGATCTCCGCGGCCATCCGACAACGCGCTGTCTGCTGCCGCATAAATGGATTGAACCACAACAGCGCATCGACCCAGCCAAGGATAGCAAACCAGACCGTGTCACCGCGATGAAGGTGCGCGCGCTCATGATGTATGATCATCTGGAGGTCTTCATTGTCGAACCGGGTTGTCAGGCTATCTGGCAGGAGAATGATCGAACGGCCCCAGGCCAGCGGCGGCACCGGCGCCTCAGTGACGCGTACCACCTCCCCTGCGATCATGGATGGCTTCGACAATGACACGACTCGTCGCAACCTCGCAAAGGCCAGAACCAGCGGCACAGCCTTGATGACAACGCCCATGGCATAAATACCCCAACCGACAGTAACCAGCCAAGCAAGGACATCAACGGGATGGGACATGAGCGCACCCATGGCGACCGGCTGAGGCGAGCCGGCAGATGCCTGATATGGAGAAAGATGCGTTATAAGCGTTTGCATATCAGGCAAAGGGACCGGCTTGTAACGCGATAGAACCAGCAGGATCACGCCAATAACGATCGGCGCCGCCAGAATGGCGAGCAGGCCCTTTTCCATGCCGTCATCCGGTGTTTCCATCTCCTGACGCAAGACGCGGCGCAAGCCAGACACCAGTGCGCTCCAGATAAACGGCATGGGCACAAGCGTGACAAAAATCAGGCTGCTCATGACAGGTCCCCCTTATCAACGTCGGGAATCACGGCCATCTGCTCAAGCAGGCTTTCCAGTTCTTCGATCTCTTCCGGAGCCACCAGCTTGCTACCTGCGAAAGCGGCGACCGGAAGAGGCGCGTCGAGATCAAGCACATCACGGGCAAAAGCGCTGGCCAGGGCCGCCAGGGTCTCCAGCTTAGATTGCGCCGGCACATAGGTTTTCAGGCCGTGTACCAGCTCAATCCGCACCAGCCCCTTCTCCACCATGCGGTCGAGCGTCTTGCGTGTGGCGGAAAACGACCACAGAGTCTCATCCTGGCTGTGATCATGAATCTCGCGGGCGCTCAATCGACGTTCGCGCCACAGGGGACGCAGCAATTTGAGCTCGTAATCGGACGGCTTAATCATGATAACCTCACATCGGCGATGCGACAAATGTCGCACATACGCTACATCGAGTCAATATCGCTTTCAGGGCCGCATTGACCCCTTATGCGCTTTGCCGAAAACTGCCGTCATCCGAGGAGAATACCATGACCGATACAGATATTTTGAAGGACGGAGACCGCGTCAGCCACGAGATAAAGGGGCTGGGCACTGTCAGGCTGGAAGCCACGAACGTTGTGGTCTCTGAAACCGCCGCCCCCGAAACACCGGATACAGTCCACGTGGTATGGGACGATGACCGTTTCCCTGTCGGCAATGTGCCGCGTACTGAACTGGAGAAGGTGCCGGACGCTGCCGCGGCCATATCCACCGGCGTCTGAACGTGAAGATCGCTACCTTTAACGTCAATGGCGTCAATGGCCGACTGCCGGTCCTGCTGCAATGGCTGAACGAGCGCCAGCCGGATGTTGTTTGCCTGCAGGAACTGAAGGCGCCGGACGAGCGCTTTCCAGCCAGGGCATTGGAAGACGCCGGTTACGGCGCCATCTGGCATGGCCAGAAAAGCTGGAACGGTGTGGCGATACTGGCGCTCGACATGCAGCCGATCGAAACACAGCGCGGCCTGCTGGGCGATCCTGACGATACGCACAGCCGTTATATCGAGGCGGCAGTCGATGGCGTGCTGGTGGGATGCCTGTACCTGCCGAACGGCAACCCTGTAGATACGCCGAAATTTCCCCACAAGCTGCGCTGGTTCGAGCGCCTGAACCAACACGCCAAAGCTTTGCTGGAAAGCGGCGCGCCGGTCGTTCTGGCCGGCGACTATAACGTCATGCCGACCGATCTCGACGTCTATAAGCCGGAACGCTGGCAGAACGACGCCCTGTTCAAACCGGAAGTGCGCCAGGCCTTTCACGCCCTGGTGGCGCAAGGCTGGACCGATGCCTTGCGCCAGATGCATCCCGGCGAGCGCATCTTCACCTTCTGGGATTATTTCCGCAACGCCTTCGGTCGCGACGCCGGCCTGCGCATAGACCACTTGCTCCTCAGCCCCGTCCTCGCCCCCCGCCTGATGAAAGCCGAAGTCGACAGCTTCGTACGCGGCTGGGAAAAGGCCAGTGACCATGCGCCGGTGTGGATCGATCTGGCGGCCAAATAAAAACGCGGCCCGTTACCGGACCGCGTTAAATAGTTCACCCGAACAGACTAAAATTAGTCCTTCTTAGGCGTGATAACCTGGCGGCCCTTGTACATGCCGGTCTTCAGATCGACATGGTGCGGACGGCGCAGTTCGCCGGTGTCCTTGTCTTCGGTGTAGGCATTGGGGCCCAGCGCATCATGCGAACGACGCATATTGCGGCGTGAGGGCGAAACTTTACGCTTAGGAACGGCCATTTCCGTGTCTCTCTCAAGTCAGGGCCTGGACCGCACAAGCAATCAGGCGCAAAATAGGGTTGCGACGCACATTTGGTGAGTCAGAAGGCGCGCCTTATGCATCAACTTCCCCGTTCGATCAAGGCATAATCGCCGGGAGCAGACGATTTTCCTCAATCCAGACCGTTGGCGCGACTGACCTCCGCCAGCGGATCGGTCTCCGGTCGAGGCTGGCGCATTTTACTTTCAATCTGCAATCGGGCCTGGTCAAGCCCAGCTTTGTCAAAGGATTTCGGTGAAACCAGCCGCCGGCCATCCTTCAGACTAACGATCCAGCCGTGGTGTATACGACTGCCCGCGCGTTCGTGATCGTAACTTTCCGGTGTCAGTTCGCGGATATCTTCGGCATTAATATGGTGGGTTTTTCGCCATGAGGTCAGGCTCAGCAGCCGGATGCGAATCTGTCCGTTGGATATACGCCACTCCCGATGTCGGCCAATACAGGCCCACAAAATGATCCCCATCGCCAACGGCAGAGCGATCACATTGATCAGGATAAAACCCAAAGGCGGCATCTTGCCGGCTGCGATCAAGGCCCACTCACTGTAATCGCTGTCAACCACTGCCACGGCCAGGGTAATCCCGACCACGATATAGAGAAAACGCGGCAACAGCCCCAATTCATCCTTTAGTGTCATGACAGCCCCCCCTTGCCGCCAGTATAGCAGCAAAAGGACGCCTTGTCAGGATCACCCTTCGATAAGGGCAGACGCCTCGATTTCGACCAGCCATTCCGGATTGATCAGGGCGCTGGTGCCGATAAAGCTGGAGGCCGGACGAATCTCGCCGAAGATTTCGCCGTGAGCGCGCGCGGCGTCTTTCCACAGCGACATATCCGTCAGGAAAATGCGCGTGCGAATGATATCCGATGCCTTGCCGCCAGCCTCTTCCACCGCCTTGATGATGATTCCAAGGACTGCTTTTGTCTGGGCGTAGCAATCGCCGACACCCGCCGTCTGGCCATTCACAACCGGCGCCGTACCCGACACTTCGATACGATTGCCGGACCGCACGGCACGGGAAAAGCCGATCTCAGGCTCGAACGGTGAACCGGAGGTGATCAATTGGCGGGGCATAGTCTTTCCTCTTAGACGAGACGGCTGCGCACCTTGGCAGCGGCGATAAAGCTCTGGAACAACGGGTGCGGCGCGAAGGGACGCGACTTCAGTTCAGGGTGATACTGTACGCCGATAAACCACGGATGTTCCGGGCGCTCGACGATTTCCGGCAGCAGGCCATCCGGCGACATGCCGGAGAACTTCAGACCGTGGTTTTCCAGGCGTTCGATATAGTCGCGGTTAACTTCGTAACGGTGACGGTGGCGCTCGGAAACATCCGTTCCGCCATAGATTTCAGCCACTTGCGAGCCTTCCTTAAGCTTGGCTTCAAAGGCCCCCAGGCGCATGGTGCCGCCGAGATTGCCGCCGGCGGCGCGCTGGGTCAGTTCGTTGCCGTTCAGCCATTCGGTCATCAGGCCGACCACCGGTTCATTGGTGTGGCCAAACTCGGTCGAAGACGCATCCTTGATGCCGGCCAGATGACGCGCCGTTTCCAGCACCGCCATCTGCATGCCGAAACAGATGCCGAAATAAGGGACATTGTTTTCGCGGGCGAAGCGGGCCGCCTCGATCTTGCCGAGCGCCCCGCGCTCCCCGAAACCGCCCGGCACCAGGATGGCGTGGACATTTTCAAGGCGCTCGATTACCGCTTCGGGGGCGCCTTCAAAGGTGTCTGATTCAACCCAGTCGATCTTGACGCGCACATTATTGGCCATACCGCCATGATAGAGCGCCTCGATCAGCGACTTGTAGGCATCCTTGAGGACCGTGTATTTTCCGACGACGGCGATGGAAACTTCGCCGTCCGGGTAGGAATAACGCTGGGTGATGTCCTTCCACATGCCGAGATCTGGCGCCGGCGCATCCTCGATACCGAAAACGTTCAGCACTTCGACGTCCAGCCCCTGCTTGTGATAGTCGATCGGCACGGCGTAGATGTTTTCAGAGTCCATCGCCTGAATGACGGCCGTTTCGCGGACATTACAGAACAGGCCGATCTTGCGACGTTCTTCCGCCGGGATTTCCTGTTCGCAACGGCACAGCAGGATATCCGGCTGAATGCCGATCGAACGCAGTTCCTTGACAGAGTGCTGGGTCGGCTTGGTCTTCATTTCGCCGGCGGTCTTGACGAACGGCAGCAGGGTCAGGTGGATGAAGCAGCACTGGCGGCGCGGCAGTTCCTGGCCAAGCTGACGAATGGCTTCAAAAAACGGCAAGCCTTCGATATCGCCGACCGTGCCGCCGATTTCCACCAAGATGAAGTCGGCATCACCCTGGTCGGACACCACAAACTGCTTGATCTGGTCGGTGACGTGCGGCACAACCTGCACGGTGGCGCCGAGATAGTCGCCACGACGCTCTTTCTCGATGATGTTGGAATAGATACGGCCGGTGGTGATGTTGTCGGTCTTGCGCGCATTGACGCCGGTGAAGCGTTCATAATGGCCCAAATCGAGGTCGGTTTCGGCGCCATCGTCGGTGACGAAGACTTCTCCGTGTTGATAGGGCGACATCGTGCCCGGATCGACGTTCAGATAGGGGTCCAGCTTGCGGAGTCGGACCTTGTAGCCGCGCGCCTGGAGCAAGGCTCCCAGGGCCGCCGACGCCAGACCCTTGCCAAGCGAGGAAACCACCCCGCCAGTGATGAAAACGAAACGGGCCATATCAGATAGTTACCATAAAATCAGAGATGACCCACGGAGATCGCTCCCCGTGGGCCGGAAACAGGTGTTTAAATCAGGACTTGCGCCCCAGGTAAGATCTTACTGCGAAGCCGAAGAGGCCGTGGCACTGGAAGGCGTGGCGGCGGATGAGGCCGCAGGTGCCTTGGCGCTCGTCGAAGACGCCCAGATGCCTTCCTTGGCCTTTTCGACCTGCTTTGCCGAGACCGAAGCCGCGGCTGAGGAATTAGCCGGCAGCTTGAGCGGCGCCGGCAGGACGGCTGGTTTAGTATTCAGAGCCGGCGCTACAGGCGCTGCTGACGTGGCAGGGGCCGCTCCCGCCAGAGGCAGGTCGCTCAGCGAAGGCGCTGCCGAGGTGCTGGTCTGCGCGGCCGGTGCATTCGGTTGCGCCGAGGTATCGACCGTCAGGCCGCTGGTATCGACCTTATCGACCGCCGAGGTCGTGCGCTGCGAGAAATTGCCGACAATGGTCAGGCCGATCGAATTGGCGAAAAAGATAAAGGCCAGGATTGCCGTTGCCCTGGTGAGCAGGTTGCCGGCACCGCGGGCCGACATGAAGCCGCCACCGCCGCCGCCCATGCCAAGCGCACCGCCTTCGGAGCGCTGGATGAGAATCAGGCCCGCCATGCTCACGCTGACGAGGATTTGGATGGTCAAAAGAATGGCAAACAGCATGTCAGGTCTTTATATTCTCAATCACGGATAGCGCCCGCTATCAGATGTCCGATGCGGTAAGTTGCACGCCCTTAGCATCCCTTTAGACGAATGGCCATAGGGCAAGACGGGTTTGCCCACCAGAAATATGGCGGGAGCGGACAATTACAAGAGCATACACATTTTTTACATCTGCGGCTGTGTCGTAAACGTCCGGACGGAACCGGACGTTTACGTTTGCATCGGCAACGGGCTTAAGGCTTGGGCATCAGGCCCGATTCGATAGCCGCGCCATAGGCCTTTTGCACGAAGTCCATCATGACATTTGACGATGACGAAGCCTTTTGGAACGTTGGATCGTCATGAAGGTCGCGCGCGACATTCCTGATCTTCTGCGTCAGTCCGGGGTCACTGCCCGTTGCCTGGAAAACTTTTTCCATCCAGCGTTTGGCCAGATCCATAGCTTCAATGGATTCCGGATCGCCCGCCTTCATCAGCCGGCGGGCCTCCTCGTGCAGGCTTGCCCATTCAGAATCGGGCTGCAGGATCGCTGATACGCCGTTACGCTCAAGAGATACCCGGTCAACACCGGTCAGGTGTCTGGCGGCAATTTCCTCGTATATTTCGTTCAGGGCTTCAGAACGCTTCTCATTCATTATCGTCTCCTTTGTCAGAAAAATGAGATCGTTCGTAGACAGGTCACCTTGTGCCGCCAGCTTGGTACGCGCCGCACCCAACAGACGTGCGGCGCGCTGAAGCCGTTCCAGTTCGGACTTCACGACTTTTTCGTGAACCTCCAGCAGGCGGGAAATGTCGGGCACCTTGTCGTTGAGGATTTCCGCCACCCGATTGAGCGGGAAGCCGAAACGTTTCAACGCCAGGATCTGATGCAAACGCGCAATTTGTGCCGGACCATACACCCGCCATTCCGATTGCGTACGCTCGGGACGTACGAGGCCCTGCGCTTCATAGAGGCGCAAGGCCTTTCGGCTCACACCCAGCCGGCGGCAGGTTTCCGTCACGGTCAGGTAAGGTCTGGTCTGTCGTCCAGTCGGTTGCAAAGTCATGTCCTTTCTACGAACCATTCAGCTTGTCGGGGCGGCCCCAGGGGCAAGAGCAAGCGAAAAATCATATGCGGACAATTATTTGCGTGGCCAGATCACTCTACACCGGCGCGGTGTCGGCGGCGGCGACAATGGGCATGAAGTCTTCAACAGTCAGCGACGCCCCGCCGACCAGTGCCCCCCCCACGCCTTCCAGCGCCAGCAATTGCCCGGCATTCGAGGCTTTCACCGATCCACCATAAAGCAGATGTGGCGCAACGCCCTTGCCAAAACGCTTGTCCAGATGACTGCGGATCAGGGCAAACGCCTCCAGAATCTGTGCATCAGAGGCGGCAAGCCCGGTGCCGATGGCCCAGACAGGCTCATACGATACCTGGAATTCCCGTCCCCTGAGTTCGTCGGGCAGGCTGTCGACCAGCTGGCGCGACAGGACCGGAATGGTCAGCCCGCCCTGGCGCTGATCGAGCGTTTCACCGATACAGATGATCGGTTCCAGACCGGCCCGCAGCGCCGCCTGAACCTTTTTGGCTACCAGCGCGCAAGGCTCCAGATGGCCATGACGGCGTTCTGAATGCCCCAGAATCACCATGGAGGCGCCCGCATCCTTCAGCATGGCGGCGGAAACATCACCGGTATAGGCGCCGGAATCGGCGTGGTGACAGTCCTGGCCGCCCAGCGCGATATCCGTCCCTTTCAGGACATCGGCCATGAGCGGCAACAGGGTGGCGGGCGGAAACAGGGCCACGCGCGCCGAGTGGCTTCGGCTTCGCGCGGCGATCGCTTCGGCAACGGCAAGCGAGGCCTTGACCCCGTTCATTTTCCAGTTACCCGCGATAAGATGTCGATGTGGCATTATTTCGTCTTATGTTGGTTTTGATTTTTGGGTCATCACCGCCCTGAAACGCGCTATTGCCACTTCTGATGAGCGGCTGTCCGGCGGCAGGGTGCGATACCTGCGTAAAACATAGACTGCCGGATGTCTGCAAGCCAAGCGAAACTTGAAACCTTGCGGTCGGGGAAATTCGGACAAGAAATCTCTTGAAACGAATAAAATCCCTTTGTAACAGCCTTATTCGTGCCGTAAGACACAGCCACACAATAGCGACTTTACGACGCGCAACGATTTGCGGACCTCTTTCACCGGCTCGCCCACAGGATAGATATAGCGATGATCACCCTCTTCCGAGAATTCACCAAGTCCTGGTTTTTTAAAGGCCTGATGGTGCTGCTGGTCGCCTCGTTCGCTATCTTCGGCATGCAGGACCTGTTTGGAAAGAGAGCGGGCGACAATGTGGTCACGGCCGGCGATCGGTCTGTCTCGGCTGTTGACTTCAAGACCCGGTTTGAGAACTACAAACAAAGCTACTCCGAACAGAATCAGGGGCAGACCCTCAGCAACGACGAATTCGTCGAAAGCGGCCAGCATGTTCAGATGCTGAACGAACTGGCCGACCAGACGGCGTTTTCCGCCTGGCTCGATTCGATCGGCGTGAAGCCCTCGGCCAAGATGATCGTCGCTGAAATCGCCAAAATTCCCGCCTTTTTCAACAGTGTGACCGGTCGCTTCGACAAGGACACTTACCGAATGATGCTGGCGCGTAACCAGATGACCGAAAAGCAGCTGGAAGACGAAATCGCCGACCAGATCGCCAGTCAGCAATACTTTACCGCTGCGGTCGCCGGCTTCAAGGCGCCGCGCATCTATGCTGCTTCCCAGGCTGCCATGACCCTGCAAAACCGTGATGCCAGCATCTTCGTCATCAACGAAAAAAACATCACAATGCCGGCGCCGCCAACCGATGCCGACATCACCGCCTTCTATAATTCACGCCTCCAGCAATTGCAGATGCCGGAACTGCGCCAGGCCTCGGTCGTCCGCTTTGCCCCGGATACCTATCTGAAATCGATCACCATCGATGAAGCCGAGGTGCGCAAGCTCTATGATGCGCGCCTAAAGACCCTGGCAACCCCTGAAACCCGCTCGTTCGTACAGGTGACAACGCAATCAGCGAATGACGCCAATGCCATTTCGGCTGCCCTGAAATCTGGAAAGACTCCGGAAGACGCGGCCAAGGCGCACAAGGGCCAGGTCATCACCTATAACCAGAAGCCCCTGACGGCCGTGCCGGACGCCAAGATCGGCAAAGCGGCCTTCGCCCTCAGAACCGGCGAGGTTTCCGACGCCATCCAGGGCGAACTCGGCTACGCCGTCATCCGGATGGGCGACATCAAAACCGGCGCCACGCCTTCCTATGAAAGCGTTCATGCCGAACTGGCCCAGGAATATGTCAAGGAACAGGCGGCTAACCGCGTCAACAAGGATAGCAACGCCTTCTCCGACGCCATTCGTGCCGGCAAGAATTTCGATGAAACCGCCAGGGAACTGGGCCTGACCGTCGTCAAGCTCGAGCCCATGACGGCCCAGGGCCAGACCAATAATCCGCAGGTCAACTACGGAAAATTCACCCCGCTGGTAAAGGCCATCTACGACCTGCCGTCAGCCGGTTCAGCCTCGGACGTTGAGGAACTGGGCGACGGACAGTATTTCGCCGTTCGCCTTGACGCCGTGAAGCCTGCCGGCGCGCCGCCGCTCGCCCAGATCAAGGGTGAACTGGCGCAGTACTGGATGTCCGAAAAGGTTGAAGGTCTCATCCAGGCCAAGGCTGACGAAGCCCTGGCGCGCCTGAAGAAGGGCGAATCCTTCACCGCCGTCGCCGCCAGCCTCAATGCGCCGATCAAGCCGCTGAACGGCCTCAACCGCGCCATGGTCCAGCAATCTGGTCTGCCGCAGGCCCTGGCCGGCCGCATCTTCGGCGGTCAGGCGAACGAAAACTTCACTGTGCCGCTCAACCAGGTCAATATTGCCGTCGGCCATATCGACGCTATCCACCAGGCCGATGCACAGCAGGCCAATTCGATGTCGACAGCCCTGCGCGGTCAGATGACGCAAAGTGTACAGCGCGATATTGTCCTGACGACGCGCAGCGGCGCCCGCACGGCCGTCAAGACCAAGACCTACCCGAATACCGCCGTCTCGGCGCTCGGCGTTACGCCGCCAGACACCAAGACGATCAAGACCGAAAAGAAACTGAAGTGATCGGAGAGGCTGTGACCTTAGCCGCCAGCGAAGGCGCTTTTACGAAGGCTTACGAGGCCGGCAAGCCTTATATCGTTTGCCGCAAGCTGATCGACGACCTGGAGACGCCGGTTTCGGCCTATCTGAAATTGTCGCGCAGCCGCCCCTATTCATTCCTCTTCGAATCGGTTGAAGGCGGCGCGCTGTCGGGCCGGTATTCGATCATTACCCTGTCGCCCGATCTGGTGTGGCGCTGTTTCGGCGAAAAGGCCGAACTGGCGACCGGCGTCGATATCGCCAGGGCCGTTTACACGCCGGAACCGCAGCCGACACTTGAGTCGCTGCGCGCGCTCGTCGCCGCCAACCGCATGGACATCCCCGAAGGCCTGCCGCCAATGGTCTCCGGCCTGTTCGGCGTCTTCGGCTACGACATGATCCGCCTGATGGAGCCGCTCGGCGCTGCCAACCCCGATCCGCTCAGCCTGCCTGACGCCTGTCTGGTTCGTCCGTCGGTGATCTGCGTGTTCGATAATGTCGCCCATGAAATCCTGCTGGCTTCGCCGGTATGGCCTGATGACAGATCCGCGCAGGACGCCTATAGCGCGGCGCTTGGCCGTCTCGATGCCGTCGAAGCCGATCTGCGCGTGCCGCTGGCCGCCCAGCCGACCGCGATCGACCATCGTCAGGAACCGCTGATGTCGCCGACCTCGGCGCTCGATTACGGCCGTATGGTCGAGGCCTCCAAGGAATATATCGCCGCCGGCGACATCTTCCAAGTGGTACCCAGCCACCGCTTCGAGGCGCCGTTCAATCTCGACCCGTTCTCCTTCTATCGCAGCCTGCGCCGCCACAACCCCTCGCCCTACCTCTACTATCTGAATTTCGGTGATTTCCAGCTGGCCGGTTCTTCGCCGGAAATCCTGGTGCGCGTGCGCGACGGCAAGCTGACCATCCGCCCGATCGCCGGCACGCGTCCGCGCGGCAAGACACCGGAGCAGGACAAGGCGCTGGAAGAGGAACTGCTGGCCGATCCGAAGGAACTGTCCGAGCACCTGATGCTGCTCGATCTCGGCCGCAATGATGTTGGCCGTATCGCCAAGCCGGCCAGCGTGCGCGTCACCGAAAAGTTCGTTATCGAGCGCTACAGCCACGTCATGCACATCGTCTCCAACGTCGAAGGCGATGCGCCGGATGATATCGATGCCGTGGATGCGCTTCTGGCCGCCCTGCCCGCCGGCACGTTGTCCGGTGCGCCCAAGGTGCGCGCCATGGAGATCATCGACGAGCTGGAATCGGTCAAACGCGGCGTGCTGTACGGCGGCGGCGCAGGCTATATCTCCAGCGGCGGCAGTGTCGATATCTGCATCGTCCTGCGCACCGCCCTGTTCAAGGACCGGATGATCTATGTCCAGGCGGGGGCCGGTGTGGTCGCCGACAGCGTGCCGCAGACCGAATATGAGGAAACCTGCCATAAGGCCGGCGCGCTCATCAAGGCAGCGCAGGACGCCTGGCGCTATAATTACCAGCAGAACTAGCGCGACTGTTCAGTTCCGAGGAGAACCGCCTCGGTGACCGGCGCATCAGCCACGGCGTCCGAGGTACCGGACAGCTCGAAATCTGCTTTGTTAGCAAGTGCCTTGCTGACGGGCGGGAGCGTTTTTGACGCCGCTTGAGCAGGCTTTTCAAGCGCCGGACTTTTCGTCACGACATAGGCCAGAAATGTTGCCGCACCGATAAAGGCACAACCGGCCAGCAAAGGCATATAACCTGGCCGTGTCCGCCTTGGCTTTTGCAGCAGGTTCAGTGCGACACCCAGACGTTCATCTCGAATCGTTTCCATATGCTCAGCTTAGGCATATTTGCCACGCGGCAAAAGTCTTCTGATGTTTACGCTTGGAAACCCTGGCGCTTTTGCTTACATACGCTTCGAATATGGAGGGTTCCAATGATCCTGGTCATCGATAATTACGACAGCTTTACCTATAATCTCGTCCATTACCTTGCGGAACTGGGTGCGGAAACACAGGTCTGGCGTAACGATGCCCTGAGCGTACAGGATGCCCTGGCCCTCGCGCCAAAAGCCATCCTGCTGTCACCCGGTCCGTGCGCGCCCGATCAGGCCGGCATCTGCCTGCCGCTTCTGCGCGCCGCCCCGGAAGATATGCCGGTGCTTGGCGTCTGCCTCGGTCACCAGTCAATCGGACAGGCCTATGGCGGTGATGTTATCCGCGCCAAGACCCTGATGCACGGCAAGACCAGCCAAATTCATCATAATAATATCGGCATCTTCAAAGACTTGCCCAATCCTTTTACAGCGACGCGTTATCATTCGCTGGCGATCAAAAAGGAAACTCTGCCGGCCGATCTGGAAATCACCGCCTGGACGGAAGATGGCGAAATCATGGGCGTACAACACAAGACCCGCCCGATCCACGGCGTTCAATTCCACCCGGAATCGATCGCTACCGAAGGCGGCCATCAACTGCTCGCCAACTTCCTCGACCTCGCCGGTATCGAAAGTCACCACCTCTATGTCTGACGCCTTCAAGCCGCTGCTGGCAAAACTCGCCGAAGGCCAGAATCTCAACGAGGAAGATGCCGAACAGTTCTTCTCTGCCTGCCTACGCGGTGAACCGACGCCGGCACAGGTGGCCGCGGCGGTGACAGCTATCCGCATTCGCGGCGAAACGGTCGGCGAGATCGCCGCCTGTGCCCGCGCCATGCGCAAGGCCGCCATCCATCTCGACCACCCCTATGACGTGATTGATGTCTGCGGCACCGGCGGTGACGGCCTGCACACGCTCAATATCTCGACGGCAGTCGGTTTCGTGGCGGCGGGCGGCGGGCTAAAGGTCGCCAAGCACGGCAATCGCGCCATCACCTCGAAATCCGGCACCGCCGATGTGCTGGCCGCGCTCGGCGTCAATATCGACGCCACGCTCGAACAACAGCGCAAGGCGCTTGATGAGGCTGGCATCTGCTTCATGTTCGCCCAGTCGCACCATGGCGCAATGAAGCACGTCTCGCCGATCCGTCAGCAACTGGGTTTCCGTACTATCTTCAACCTGCTGGGTCCCCTCAGCAATCCGGCGGGCGCCAAACGCCAGGTCGTCGGCGTGCCTTCGCCGCGATTTGTCGAACCGATCGCCCAGGCGTTGGGCCAGTTGGGCGCCACTAAAGCCTGGTCGGTGCATGGCTCGGGCCTCGACGAACTGACCACGACCGGCGAGACCGATGTCGCTGAATGGCGCGATGGCTTTGTCCGCCTGTTCAAGATCACGCCCGAAGCCGTGGGACTGCCACGTGCGGCGCTAGCGGATATCACCGGCGGTGCCCCTGAGCACAATGCCGCCGAATTGTCGGCCCTGCTCGATGGCAAGAAAAGCGCTTACCGTGATATCGTCCTGCTTAATGCCGCCGCAGCTTTCCTGGTGGCCGACAGTGTCGAAACCCTGCGCGAAGGTGTCGAACGGGCCGCTGTGGTTATTGATGACGGCCGTGCCAGAGGCGCACTCGATACGCTGATCGCCACTACTCAGTCGGCATAACTTTTCATAACGCAACTGTTGATCCCGCGTGATGACGCGGCGTGTTAGGGTAGAGATGACGGAACAAAAAGGAGACGATATGCTGGATATTCTTGACAAGATCGCCACCTATAAACGCGAAGACGTGGCCACGCGCCGCGTCAATACCACGCTGAACAATCTCGAATCCCAGATCAAGGCGGTCGGCCCTACGCGCGGCTTTGCGAAGGCGCTGGTCGCCAACAAGCAACCCAGCAGCCTGTCCCTGATCGCTGAAATCAAGAAGGCCAGTCCATCCAAGGGCCTGATCCGCGAAGATTTCGATCCGAATTTCCTGGCGCAGTGTTATGAAGCCGGTGGCGCCAGCTGCCTGTCGATCCTGACCGACAACCCTAGTTTTATGGGCCACGAATCACACTTCCAGTCCGCACGTTCGGCCGTCTCACTACCTTGCATCCGCAAGGAATTCCTGGTCGATACCTGGCAGGTCACCGAATCGCGTGCCATCGGCGCCGATGCGATTCTTGTCATCATGGCGATGATCGATGACGCGCTGGCCGCCGACCTGATTGATGCCGCCCATCATTACGGCATGGACGCGCTCGTCGAGGTCCACAATGGCGAGGAAATGACGCGTGCGCTTAAGCTGAAGTCCAAACTGATCGGCATAAATAACCGTAATCTCAGGGATTTTCATGTTGATCTGGCGGTGACTGAAGAGCTGGCTCACATGGTGACGCCGGAGCATATCCTGGTGGCCGAAAGCGGCATTTTCACACCGTTCGATGTCCGCCGCCTCTCCCGTACCGGCGCCACGGCCATGCTGGTTGGTGAAAGTCTGATGAAGCAAGGCGATGTCACCGCAGCGACAAGAAATTTGTTGTCATTAGCTTGACATTAACAAGAACACATATAGAACATCAGGCATAGGTTCATGACTTGTTCCCGCGGTTTACAAAGCAGCGGGCCAAGCGATGCTTGAGGTTTTACCATGCTGACGACCAAACAACGCGAACTCCTGATGTTCATTCATGAACGCATCAAGGAAGGGGGCGTTTCTCCTTCCTTCGATGAAATGAAAGAGGCGCTTGATCTGGCATCCAAGTCAGGTATCCACCGGCTGATTACCGCTCTGGAAGAGCGCGGCTTTATCCGCCGGCTGGCGCACCGAGCCCGCGCTCTCGAGGTCATCAAACTGCCCGACCAGGCCACGGCCTCAGCCCCACCGCGTGGCCGCCAGGCCTTTGTGCCTCAGGTGGTTGAAGGCAGCAGACCAGCCGTCGAAACGACGAAAGCCGTCAATGATGATACCCGAGAACTGCCCTTGCTCGGCAAGATCGCTGCCGGCGTGCCGATCGAGGCCATGGGCGCCGAACGCGATCGCCTGCAAATTCCGGAATCGATGCTGGGCGCCGGTGAGCACTATGTGCTCGAAATCGACGGCGATTCGATGATCAATGCCGGTATTCTCAATGGCGATTATGTTGTCATCAAGAAGACCGATACGGCACAGTCCGGTGAAATCGTTGTCGCCCTGGTCGATGATGAAACCGCCACGCTCAAACGCCTGCGCAAGAAGGGCGCCTCAATCGCCCTGGAAGCCGCCAACCCCAATTACAAGACCCAGATCTATAACGACGGGCAGGTCAAGGTTCAGGGCCGGCTGGTCGGACTGATGCGCAAGTATCATTAAAAACTGGCGTCGCCCTCAGCTTCCGAAGGGCGGGACCAATAGCGATCACCTCTTAAGGGCTGGGCGGCCTTGATCGTCCAGCCCTTTTCTGTGCGCGTCAGTTCGAGCGCACCCATGGTGCGGAAGTCACCGGCGCTGATATGATTGACGCCGGCGCATTCGACTGGCCAGTCGCCTATCGGATTACGCATGATCACCAGATCGCTGGCATGACACAATTCCGTCAGCCGGTCGGCTTTCGGTGGCTTGTTGCTGAACCAGAAGCCGATCCGCACTGGACTTTGTGGCTGCGGCGTACAACCATACCCCTTGCAGATGTAATTCTGATATCTGGCCGTTTCATCCAGCGCTTTCAGGCCGTAGTGTTGCGTCCATTGCTGAAAGCCATATTGCCGAACCTTCGGGCGCAACACATAAGCGCTGTTGCCCACACGTATCGCCGCATTGCCGCCTTCCGGATCTACCCAGATATCCGGCGGGGTGACCCGCGGCCACCACAGGATGGCCGTCGCCGCCAAAAGGCCGGCCCAACGCACCTTGCCACGCACCAGACACACCCAAAGCAGGCCGATAAAAGATATCCCCAGCACATAAGGTGGCGCGCTTGGCCAGTTGATGACGGCCTGCGGTAGGCCTGATGTCAAAGCGGCGATGCGTTCGATCAGCCACAGCCCGCACCCTGCCACACGCAGACATATACCGCCCAGTGGCGTAGCGGAAAAGACGGTTCCCAGTGCAAGAGCCGGCATGACCAGAAAGGCCGTCACCGGTGCTTCGAACAGGTTGGACAACAGGCCATAGACCGAGAAACGATTAAAATAAGCGATGGCGAAGGGTGTGGTCGCGGCCGTAGCGACCACCGAGGCCAGCAATGACAACCAAAGCCCCCTTAAAGCGGACTGGATCGCCTTCACCCACATCGGTACGCTGATCTCACTCACCGGGTTTTTCAGACTTTCGGCCAAGGCCAGCAGGGCCGCCGTGGCGCTGAAAGACATCTGGAAGCCGGGCTGAATGACTGCTTCCGGTGTCAGGCAAATGACCACAATCGCCGCGATCGCCAAGGCACGCAGGCTCAAGGCCCGGCGGTCCAGCAGAATGGCGCCGAAGGCCACGCAGGCAACCACCGCCGAGCGCACCGCCGGCGCCGGTGAACCGGAAAGCGCGAGATAGAGCAAAATACAAATAATACTCAGACCCGCTGCCCATTTCTTGACCGGCACATGCAGGGCCAGCCAGGGCACAGACGCCATCAAAGCCCGCAAGGCAAAGAAGATGAAGCCGCCGACAATGGCCATATGGACGCCGGAGATCGACAGGATATGCGCCAGGCCAGAATCGCGCATGTCCTGGATCAGGCTTTGTGGAATGAAATTCTCATGCCCCGTGACCAGCGCCGCCGCAAAGCCACCGATCGCCCGGCCGTTTTCCCAGTCCGGCGCCGTCGTCTGCACAAGGCGTTCGGTTATCGCCCAACGCAGGCGATTGAGCTGCATTACAAGGTCCAGCCGCCAACCGTGTGGCGGCGGGGCAATGATCTTCGGCATTCCTGGAACCAGTCCAACACCGCCAATGCCTTGATAATAAGCGTTACGAGCGAAATCATAGCCTTCCGGCATATTGGGCGGCGGCGGCGGGTTGAGAATGGCGAAGGTCGAAATAGCATCCCCCGGCCTGATACCGGTCGCCTCCAAAGTTCCCGGCCGCAGTGAAACCCGCAGCCGCAAGGGCGTATTCTCCGGACTTACCCCCCGCATGGAGATCGGCGCCAGCAATAGCCGCGGCTGATCGGCAGACGGCGATACCACATCGATAACATAGGCCTGAAGCGTGTATGTGCTGCCATCCGAACTCAGAATCGGCGCCCTGACATGCTCGGTACGCAGCTTGCAGATCAACGCACCAGCTGAAAATGCGGTGAGCAGAACCGCAATGGTAACGAGATATCCACTGATGCCGACGCGACGAAGCAGAAAAAGCCCCGCCACGCAGAAAATGGCCGGCAAGGTTACCCACAATATTGCCGGTTCGGATAAAAGGTTGAGATAGCTCGCCGCGCCGGAACCCATGGCCACCGGCAGCCACAGGAACAACCGTCCTGTTTGCTGGCCCAGAACCTCATTCGCGCGACTTTTCAGAAAAAGAGAGGCTGATGTCATGCTCGCCGTATGCAGACCTGCCCGGCGGCCTCTCCTTTTCCGATAAATTGCGCGGGAAAACTGAAAGTCGTCACAAAGGACTTGGGTTGCCGGCAAAGAGAGCTTAAGACGCTCACCAAAATCATCTCCCCAAAATCGCCCCTGATTGTGCAAAAGACCATGACCCAAACGAAACCGCAAGCTGTAGTGACGCGTTTTGCCCCCTCGCCGACCGGCTACCTGCATATCGGCGGCGCGCGCACGGCACTTTTCAACTGGCTGTACGCCAAACACACAGGCGGCAAATTCCTGATCCGTATCGAGGACACTGACCGCGAACGCTCGACTCGCGCCGCCGTGGATGCCATTTTCGAAGGTCTGGACTGGCTGGGTCTCAAGCCGGACGACACAGTCATCTTCCAGCACGCCCGCGAGAAGCGTCACAAGGAAGCGGTCACCGAACTGCTGGCCAGGGGACGCGCCTATGCCTGCTTCATGACCCAGGAAGAAACCGAAATTGCCCGTGAAGCCGCGCGAGAAGCCGGCCACGCTCTGCGTTCAACCTGGCGGGACCGCACCCCAACGGAAGCCGAACTTGAGCAACCCCATGTCATTCGCTTCAAAGGACCGCTGGCCGATACGCTGGTGGTGCCTGATGCCGTGCAAGGCGCTGTGACCTTCAATACGAAGGACATGGATGATCTGATCCTGCTACGCACCGACGGCACGCCAACCTATAATCTCGCCGTCGTGGTCGATGATCATGACATGGGTATTACCCACGTTATTCGTGGTGATGACCACCTGAACAATGCTGCCCGTCAGAGCCTGATCTATATGGCACTCGACTGGTCCGTGCCTATTTTCGCCCATATCCCGCTGATTCATGGCCCGGACGGCGCCAAACTCAGCAAGCGTCATGGTGCACAGGCGGTAGGTGATTATCAGGGCTTGGGTTACCTGCCCGAGGCCATGCGAAATTATCTGGCGCGCCTCGGCTGGTCGCACGGCGATTGCGAAATCTTCGACGATGCCCAGGCCATCGAGTGGTTCGATATCGTCGATATCAACAAGGCGCCGGCACGGCTTGATTTCGCCAAGCTCGGCTCTGTCAATGCCCACTGGATTCGCGTGGCCGACGACCTGCGCCTGGTCGATCTCGTGGCTAAAGAACTGATCGCCACCGGCCATGCCGAAACACCCCAGACGCGTGAAATTCTGGCCCGTACAATTCCCCTGGTAAAAGAACGCGCCCAGACCATCGTGCAACTGGCCGAGGCGGTTGACTTCGCCCTGGTAAAAGGACCGGTCCCTCTGGACGAAAAAACAAAAAAACTTCTTACTGAGGAAACAATATCACGGCTCAATCGTCTTCACGAAAATGTGTTGACGTGGAACGAGTGGAACGCTGATTTTATTGACGGACAATTGAAAAATTTCGTTGAAAATGAAGGTATTGGCTTCGGCAAGATTGGCCCTGTCATGCGCGGCATCCTGTCAGCCGGACGCCCGGCTCCGGATATTTCAAAGCTTTTAGCCTCGATCGGGCGCGAAGAGACCCTGGTTCGCCTAACGGGGGGTCTTTTCATTTAGGATTACAGTTTGTAAAGCAGGCGCGACGCCGATTTAGGTGCGCCGCACACAGGACCCCAAAACGGTCTAAACCTTTTACCGAGGTAGCGTAATATGAGCCAGACTACTCCCGCCCAAATCAATTTCGAAGGCAAGGCCGTCGATCTGCCCGTGATGAAGGGCACGCTTGGCCCGGACGTCATCGACATCCGCAAGCTGTATGCCGAAACGGATGCTTTCACCTACGACCCCGGCTTCACCTCGACCGCCTCGTGCGAAAGCAAGATCACCTTTATCGATGGCGACAAGGGCGTATTGCTGCACCGCGGCTATCCGATCGGCCAACTGGCGGAGAAGTCGTCCTTCCTGGAAACCTGCTACCTGCTGCTGCACGGCGAACTGCCGACGGCCGCCGAATTCGAGCCTTTCGAGACCTCGATCACGCGCCATACCATGCTGCACGAGCAGTTCGACAAGTTCTTCTCCGGCTTCCGTCGCGACGCCCACCCGATGGCGATCATGACCGGTGCTGTCGGCGCCTTGTCGGCCTTCTATCACGACAGCCTCGACATCCACGACCTGAAGCAGCGTGAAATCTCGGCGCACCGCCTGATCGCCAAAATGCCGACCATCGCCGCCCGTGCCTTCAAGTACAGCGTCGGCCAACCGTTCGTGCATCCACGCAATAACCTGTCTTATTCGGAAAACTTCCTGCGCATGTGTTTTGCCGTGCCGGCTGAGGACTATGTAGCCAATCCGATCCTGACGAAGGCGATGGACCGCATCTTCATACTTCACGCCGACCACGAGCAGAACGCCTCGACCTCGACCGTCCGCCTGGCCGGTTCGTCGGGCGCCAATCCGTTTGCCTGTATCGCTGCCGGCATCGCCTGCCTGTGGGGACCGTCACATGGCGGCGCCAACGAAGAAGCGCTGAACATGCTGAAGGAAATCGGCACGCCCGAGCGCATCCCGGAATTCATCGAAGGCGTCAAGGCCCGCAAGTACAAGCTGATGGGCTTCGGTCACCGCGTCTACAAGAACTACGATCCGCGCGCCACCGTGATGAAGCAATCGGCGGACGAAGTTCTGGAAGCCGTCGGCGACAAGAACGATCCGTTGTTCCAGGTGGCGAAGGAACTGGAAAAGATCGCCCTGAGCGACGAATTCTTCATTGAACGCAAGCTTTATCCGAACGTTGACTTCTATTCCGGCATCACCCTGTCGGCCATGGGCTTCCCGACCACCATGTTCACCGTGCTGTTCGCCCTGGCGCGCACAGTGGGCTGGATCGCCCAATGGAAGGAAATGATCGAGGATCCAGGTCAGAAGATCGGCCGTCCGCGTCAGCTCTATACTGGCGCCGGTCCGCGCGATTATGTGTCGATCTCGCAACGTGGCTAACGGGGTTTGGGGCCTGTGGCCCCAAGACTTTTCTCTTTCCAAAGAAAAACCCGGCCTTTTCAGGTCGGGTTTTTCTTTGGGATAAAGGGCAGGTTCGTGGGGTCACAGGCTCCGGGGGCGCCGAGCCACACCCCATTAGTTCAGGCCAAGGAACGCCAGCACCGCCTGCGCTGCCTTTTCCGCCGGTGGACGCTGACCGCGTCCCATGGCGTCAAGGGAGGCGAACTGTTCGGCTGTCTGCTTGTCACGCAAGGCCTTGTCGGCAAGCCGCTCATCCACAGCCTGAACCAGATTATCAACCGTCGCTTCATCCTGGATAAATTCCGGCGCGATCCGTTTATCGGCCATGATATTGAACATGGTAACGTGCTTCAGCGTAGAGATACGTCGATAGATCCAGTAGGTCAAAGGCTCCACCTTGTAGGCGATGACCATCGGACACCCCGCAAGGGCCAACTCGGTCGAGACCGTACCGGAACAGGCCAGGGCCAGGGTCGCCGCCTGCATGGCTGAATGCTTTTCAGCCTCACCATAGACCAGCAACGGCTTGACCGGCCATTCCGCCACGCGCTGCTCCACCAGATCGCGGACTGTATCGGCCACAGGCATGACCAGGTTGAGATTGGGATGCCCAGCCTTCAGACGAGCAATTGTCTCGGCGAATAGTGGTGACAGGCGTTTGATTTCCGATGGCCGGCTGCCTAGCAAAACCAGCAAAAGCGGCTCAACGCCAATTCGCTTGCGAAAGGCAACTGGATTAGCATCACTAAAATCGATACTTAAAGCCGGATTGCCGACCACAATGGTTTTCAGGCCAGCTGCCTCAAAAAATGGCGGATCCATTGGGTGCAATGCCAGCAGGAGATCGACCGATTGCGCCAAAGTCTTGGCCCGGCCCGGTCGCGCCGCCCAGACCTGCGGCCCGACATATTTGATCAACTTGACCTGCGGCATCACCTTGCGAATGGCATTAGCGACCCGCAGGGTGAAGCCCCAGGAATCGACCAGTACCACAACATCCGGACGTTCTGCTTGCGCATAGGCGACGGTCTCACGGACACGCTTCATCACCCGGCCATAGGCTTTCACGGCTTCCAACAGGCCCAGTATCGACAATTCCGAGATATCGAACGGACTAACCACGCCCTGCTCAGCCATGCGCGCCCCACCCACTCCGAAAAAGGTCAGGTCGGCATTCGGCGCCTGCCGACGCAATTCGGCGATCAGGCCGGCGCCCAGGGCGTCACCGGAGGCTTCGGCCGCCACGATCATGATGCGTTTAGTGCTCATCGTGGCCATATACGAAAACGCCCAGCTCAGTGGCACGAGCGAAGACAGCCGGTTTGTCGACGATCAGCAGGGCATGACTCTTCGCTACAATCCCGCATAAGCCAGCGGCGGCAGCATCTTCGATGGTTTGTATGCCAATGGTCGGCATGTCGAGTCGCAGGTCCTGAATAGGTTTGGCAAGCTTGGCAAGCACTCCCTTGCGACTGGCAAGCGTTCCACGCAGGGCCGGATTGAGCGTATGGATGCGTCCGAGCATGGCCTGCGTACCCTCCTGCGCCTCAACCGCAAGGGTGATCCGACCAGCCACGACGACCGCCTGGCCGATGTCGAGCGCACCAATGGCGGCGGCTACGCGCATGGCCTCCTGGGCGTCTTCCATGGCTTCGGGTGATGGATCGGGGCCGGCTTGCAGTCCTGAGCCGATCAGAAGGTCTGGATTGGCTTCATGGGCACCTTCGATATGATAGCCCTGACTGACGATCACCTTGGCGACCTGCCGTAAAAGCGAGTCGTCCCCTCCCCTGCCCGCCGACTGGATGCTTTGCAGGTGCTGATCTTTCCGCATGGCGTCGAAATCCGGCCTCTGGACATAACCGCACATGGTGACGGCCTTGACCTGTTCCGCGGCTAATATTTCGAACAGCCGGGGAAAATCGCCAAGCCCCAGTGTATGACCAGGATGCGCGTTCAGTTCCGCATCGGACAGTCCTTCGATACGAATGACCGTATAGGGGCGTCCGGCGCGCTGAAGGTAACGCGCGACTTCGACCGGCAAAGCGCCGCCGCCGGAGATCAGGGCAAGTTTGGTGTTGGACATGGGCACCCTTTGTTTCGGGGTATGGGGCCTATGGCCCCATGTCTTATTTTCTTATCTATTCTCGCCTAAAGGCGGGAATAGATAAGAAAGTGAAGGATGTGGGGTCACAGACCCCACGCCCCATAACATATGGCGTCAGTTATCCGACGGCAAACAAATCGGCCGCGACGAATCCTCGCGGATAAACCGCACGATCTCGACCACCTGATCGATATCAGAGAAGTTCTCCAGCACGTCGTCAAGCCGTTCCTGGAAGGTGCCTTCCTCGGCGAACATCATCCGGTAAGCCGTGCGCAAAGCCAGGATCAGCTCGCGCGAGAAACCACGACGCTTCAGCCCAACGAGATTCAGCCCTTCCAGGCGCGCATGATTGCCCCACACTGAGCCATAGGGAATAACGTCCTTGGTCACGATGGCCCCGCCGCCGATAAACGAATAGCGGCCCAGGCGCGCAAACTGGTGCACCGCGCAAGACCCGCCGAGGAAGACGAAATCACCCACCTGCACATGGCCGCCGCAGGAGGCCTGATTGGCCAGGATGACATTATTACCGAGGATGCAATCGTGCGCGATACCCGATCCGGCCATGAACATGCAGTCATTGCCGGCCACGGTCACACCGCCGCCCTTTTCGGTGCCGGTGTGCATGATAACATTCTCACGCACCAGAACCCGATCACCAACCACCAATTTCGTCGGCTCACCCTTGTGCGCCAGATGCTGCGGAGGCCCCCCCAGGCAGGCAAACGGATGAATAACACCATCGACGCCAATTTCGGTCACGCCGTCGATGACGACGTGCGACTTCAACACTGTCCGGTCCTTAAGCGTCACCTGCGGCCCGACAATGCAATAGGGCCCGATCTGGACCCCCTCGCCTAACTGCGCACCTTCGGAAACAATCGCGGTCGGGTGTATCGTAACAGTCATTTAGGGCTCTCAACCACCATGGCGGCGAATTCGGCTTCGCAAACGATCTTGTCATTCACATAGGCTTCGCCGCGGAATTTAAAGATATCGCCGCGATGACGCACGACTTCCACCGGCATACGCACCACGTCGCCCGGACGGACCGGACTGCGGAACTTTACACCATCCACCGACATAAAGAAGATGGTCTTGCCTTCAACATCTGCGTCCAAAGATTTCGACATCAGCACGGCGCCTGTCTGCCCCATGGCCTCGATCAGCAAGACGCCCGGCATGACGGGATTTTCCGGAAAGTGACCATTGAAGAATGGCTCGTTGAAGGTGACATTCTTGATGCCGACCATCGACTTGTTCTTCACCCAGTCCTCGCCGCGATCAATCAGCAGAAAGGGATAGCGATGCGGAATCCGCTTGAGGATTTCGGCGTAGTCCACGCTTGCCTGTACATCATTTGCATCGGGCGCATCATCAGTCGTCGTACTCATATAGGTTATAGCCCCTTGTCTTTTGTCATCGCGTTTTTCTCAAGCCAGATCATTTCGCGCAAAAACTGCCGCGACGGACGGGCCGGAAATCCGGATACCATGGTGGCAGCCGGTACATCCTTGAACACACAGGCGCCGGCAGCAACCCTGGCGCCCGCACCAACATCAATATGATCGATCACGCCGGCCCGACCGCCAAACATGGCGCCGTCCCCCACCGTCACTGAACCCGATATCCCGGTATGCGCCGCCAGGATGCAATTGCGTCCGATCTGGCAGTTGTGACCGATCTGGACCATGTTGTCGATCTTCGTCGCCTCGCCGATAACCGTATCGTCATAGGCCCCGCGATCAATGCACGTCCCTGAGCCGACACTGACATCGTCCTGAAGGATGACGCGCCCCAGTTGCGGCACATCGACCAGTCCCTTCGCATCACCACTGACGCCAAATCCGGCCTCGCCAATATGCGCGCCCGAAAGCACCTGAACACGATCACCCAGCAAGGCGCAGTAAATCGTGCTGTGCGCGCCAATACGGCAATCACGTCCGATCCGGCAGCCGGGGCCGATCACCGCATAGGCTTCGATCCGCGTACCGGCGCCGATTTCGACATCCTGGCCAATAACCACGCCAATGCCGATCGTCACGCCGGCTTCCATCTTCACGCTCGGATGAACGGCCTCGGCGCCCTCATGGCGACGCAGGCGGTAGAGCTGAGTCGCCACACGCGCCCACGCCGCCTGGGGGCTGGCCGTCACAAGCGCGACACTCGCCGCCGGCACGTGCTCGACGAAATCGGAGGTCACAAAAACGAATTCCGCTTTGGTTCGGTTCAGATTGGTCAGGTAACGCCGGTCACTGAAAAACGCCGCTATTCCCATGCCGCCAAACGACAAAGGGGCGCAGGCCATAATGGACCCGCTCCCCTTCTTTTCCGGCGCAGTGAGCCGGCTGGAGGTCATAGCCGCCGCCTGATCCAGGTCTATTTTTGAACCGATATCAAAAAAACGCGGATCAGGCATAAACGGTTTATCTCTTAATTACTTCGCGGGTGCTGCTCCCGCCGCCGGCTGGTCAAGCTTGACGCGATCGAAAGACGGCAGGGTCTCGCCCGTGGCATTCATCTTGGCAACAACGTCCGTGGTGATGTTCATCGCGGGGTTGGCGTAGAGGAAGCTGGTCTGAGTCGGCTGACCATTCGTATTCGCAGTCATGTCATAATGCAACAGGGAGTCAGCGGAGATAACCGTAGCGCAGCCCTTGGCGGTCACGACAGCGTTGATCTGCGGGATCATCTTCTGGAAGAGGGCCTGCATGACTTCCTGCTGGGTATACTGCATTTCCTGGTTGCGCTGCTGCACCTTGGCCTGGAACGCCTGACGCTTGCCTTCCCAGGCCTGCGCCTTACCTTCCCAGGCGGTCTTGCCGGCCGGCGTGGCGGCGCTGGTCTTTTGCGAAGCCGTCAGGGCCTTGTACTCGTCCTCGATAGCCTTGCCCTCGGCGCCGAGTTCACTGTCGACGACGCCCTTCAACTGCACGAGGCGGTCAGAGGCGGCCTTGCCCATCGACGAGGTCGACATGGCGGTTTGTTCGTCGAGGACGCACTGGCCGGGAACAGGGGCGCCGAAAGTCGGCGGCGTCGGCGCGGCAGGGGCAGCCGGAGCGGCGGCTTGCGCCATGGCCTGACTTGCGAAAGTTCCGGCGCCACACATCAGGACGGCGGCGGAAGCGATAAGGAAGAGCGATGCTTTTTTCATAGTTTTGTTCATCTCTGGGTATTGGTTTAGAATTGCGTGGATTGCGAGAAGCGGAAAGACTCGACCTTGTCATAGGACTCTTTCGACAGAACCTGGCTCAGATCGAACTGAACCGGTCCCATCGGGGATTTCCAGCGAATGGTGATACCCGCCGAAGCCCTGAGAGACATATCATCGACGATATTGGTAAGCGGCTTACCAGTGGAGTCAATCTTTAGGCGATCGTCAACATTGCCGAGTGTACCTAAATCGAGAAATAGAGCGGTTTTAAGGCCATATTGGTCAGGCAGGCCGTTGGGAATACCCAGTTCGGTCGACATGATACCATATGTCTGGCCGCCGAGCGCATAACCTGTCGAGGTATCGCGCGGCCCCATGCCGGCATATTCGAAGCCGCGCATCGTATCGCCGCCCTTGAAGAAGCGGTCGTTGATGCGGATAGCGTCTCCGCGCCACGGAATGATCGAGCCGGCCGTGCCGGAAATATGCAGGATCATGTCTTTGCGGAAGCCATGATACCAGTGGCCTTCAAGCTCTGAACTGACGTACTTCACATCGCCGCCGAGGCCGGCGAAATCCTGACGCAGGGTGAACATCCAGCCGCGCGTCGGCTGGATGTAATCGTTGCGCAGGTCGAAGGCCAGAGAGTAACCGACGCTGGAGGTCACGCCCGTGCCGCAGCTGTAGAGCAAACCGTTACAGGCATCAGAAGAGGTATAGGTAATATCGTCACTGCGGTAGTTATAACGCAGACGAAGCGACGAGAAACCGTTCAGGCTGTAGCCCAGGCGCAGACCCGCACCATAGGAGTCGGTCGAGTAATCCACCCCGTTATAATGATAGGAGCTCTGGAACAGGTCGAAGCCCGCCGAGACATCGCGTCCCATGAAATGCGGTTCGGTGAACGAGAAATCGATCGTCTTCTGGATCGAACCGGTCTGGACGCGGGCGCGGACCTGCTGGCCGGTCCCGCGGAAATTCTGCTGGGCGATCGAGATGTCGAGAATGAATTTCTGGATCGACGAGAAGCCGGCGCCGAACGACAGTTCGCCGGTTGGCTGCTCCAGCACGGCCACTTCGATATTGGTCTTGCCTGGCACGCTCGACGGCTTTTCGGTGACCTTCACGCCGGTATCGTCCTGCTTGAAGAAACCGAGGCCGCGAACGTACATCTTGGAGCGTTCAAGCAGCGCCTTGTTATAGGCATCACCTTCGGATACCAGCATCTGGCGGCGGATAACCTTGTCCAGCGTCTGGGTGTTGCCGACGATATTGATCTTGTCGATGTAGACGCGCGCGCCTTCGTGGACGTTGAAGACCAGATTGACGTTATGCGTATTCGGATCAGCCTCTTCCTGCGGGCGGATATCGACAAAGGCATAACCGGCCGCTCCGGCGGCAAAGGTCAGGTCATCAACGGCCTTTTCGACGCGATCGCTTTCATAAAGCTGGCCCGGACGGATCGAAATGGCCCGCTGGAGATTTTCTGCCTTCAGCTTGTCATTGTCCGTCTTGATGGTAATGCGGCCGAAATTGTACTTCTGGCCTTCATCCAGCGTGTAGGAAATGGCGAAGTCCTTGCGGTCCGGCGTCAGTTCGGCCACGGCCGAGATGACGCGGAAATCATAATAGCCGCGATTGGTATAGTGCTTGCGCAACTGCTCGCGGTCGTAATCCATCCGGTCCGGATCGTAATTGTCGTTCGACGAGAAGAATTTCCACCACAGCGATTTCTGCGTCACGACGACCGATTTCAGGTCATTATCAGAAAACGCATGGTTGCCAATGAAGTTGACGGTCGAAACGCCGGTCTTGACGCCTTCGGTGATTTCAAAGATCAGGTCGACGCGCTTTTGCGGCAATTCGACGATCTTCGGCGTGACAGTGGCCGAGATACGGCCACCTTTGCGGTAAAGCTCGATGATGCGCTGGACGTCTTCCTGCACCTTGGCCTTGGTGAACACGCCGCGCGGACGGATCTGCACTTCATCGCGCAGCTTGTCCTTGGTCATGGCGTGATTGCCCTCAAAGACCACCTGGTTGATGATCGGGGCCTCCACGACCGTGACCACCATTTCATTGCCGTTCATGGCGATCTGGACGTCGGAGAACAGGTCGGTGCGGTAAAGTGTCTTGACGGCCGCGTCGATCAGTTGCGCATCGACAGTCACGCCGGGCTGGAACGGCAGGTAGGAAATGATGGTCTGCGAATCAATCCGCTCATTGCCTGAAATGACGATGTGATCGACATAAGCCGTCTGTTCGGGAGTGGCCGGCGCCTGCGCCTCCTGCGGGGCGGCATCGGCGGGCACGGTCGCAGACTGAGCCGCGGCTGTGGCGGCATCCTGTGCCGGCGGCGTAGCTTCCTGGGCATGTGCCCCCGTCGCCATAAGGCCCAGATGGGTCAGGGCCAGTACGCTGACGCCGAGAGTAAGGGAGCGGGTAAGGGTCATATGGCCTCTTGTAACCGTGGTCTTTGCGGCGCGAACGGCCGGCGAGAAAGCGAAGGGGTTAATCAGTCGTATCACGAGAACAGCCCCCCGATGAACTTGGTCAGTCCGATATTGTTAATGTCATTCCAGAAGGCGAATAGCATTAAGCCTAATACCAGCACTATGGCAATCCGGAAGGCCGCATTCTGGAATTCGGCTGGAATCGGCTTTTTGGTCACACCCTGCCACAGAATGAAAGCCAGGTGTCCGCCATCGAGCGCCGGAATGGGCAGAAGATTGAGGAAACCGACGCCAATTGAGATGAAAGCCATGTATTGAATATAGGTGAAGCCGAGACCGAGAACGATTTGCCAGAGCGGTGCCTTGACCTGGGCGGCCGCTACCGTCACGTCGCCTGTCGTTTTGGCCATCCCGACGATACCGCCAATCTGGTTGCCGTTTTCTTTTCCGGTGAAAATGCGGCTAATATAGGTCAGGTTTGTATCAAGTACCTTCCACGTCTGCTCATTGCCCTTTGCCAGGGCCTGCAAGGGATTGAGCGGTCTCGACACCTCCGCGCCATCCATGGCGATACCCAGGCGGCCGGCTTTCAGATTTTGGTTCGGACCATTGGGTTCCATCGTGACACGGGCCGGTGTGGCCAGCAGCGCTATCCTGTTCGCACCACGCTGAACAATGAACCGGGTCTGCGTATCGGCGCGCAGCATGACCTGCATTCGTACGTCCTCACGGCTCTCAACCGCCTTGCCGTCAATCGACAGCACCGTATCGCCGACCTGGAAACCAGCAATTGCCGCGGGACTGTTGGGCTCGACCTGGACCACCTTGGCAGGGGTGTAGGAATCGCCGGCAATCCAGAAAACGAGGGACAACAATATGATCGCCAGCACGAAATTGGCAGCCGGCCCGGCCAGGATGATCAGAAATCTCTGCCACAAGGGCTTGAAGTGATAATAGTCCTTCACCGCCTCAGCGCCTTCGCGCGCGGTAATGGCGACGCGCGAGGCTTCCAGGTCTTCGGCGGAGGGCATCATCGAAGTGATGTTTTCATCGCCCGCAAACTTGACATAGCCCCCCAGGGGCAACGCGCTCAAGCACCATTCGACGCCATGCTTGTCAGTCTTGCGCAGGAGGATTTTACCGAATCCGACCGAAAATCGCTCAACCCGCGTCTTGAACAGGCGCGCCACGCTGAAATGTCCCAGTTCGTGAAAGGTCACGATCAGGGAGATTATGATCAGGAACGGCACGATGCCTGCGATTAAACCGAGCAAACTGTTTCCCCTAGCGCGCTGCGACCATGACCTACGCCGACAGTCTGGCGGTGGCGAAAAGTTCGCCAACCAGGCGCCGGATATCGGAATCGATTTCCAGCGCACGTGTCATGGTCTCGTCGTTCGTATCACGACTTGCGTGATCCTTGGAAGGGATAGATGGCAATTGAGCCCGCATCATGGCAGATTCGACAAATTCGGCGATCTGCAGGAAGGCGATCCGACGGTCGAGGAAAGCCTGCACGCATACTTCATTGGCGGCATTGAAGACGGTGGGCATCCCCTCCCCGGCTTCCAGCGCTTCCCGTGCCAGCCGCAGCATCGGAAAGGCCGCCAGATCGGGGGCGCTGAAAGTCAGGGTGCCGCGCGCCGCCAGATCGAGCTTCGGCGCCTGCCAGTCGATGCGGTTTGGCCAGCCCAGGCAATAGGAAATCGGCACGCGCATGTCCGGTGAGCCAAGCTGCGCCAGCGACGAGCCGTCCTTGTATTCTACCATCGAATGAATGACCGATTGCGGATGAACGAGCACGTCGATCTGGCTGGCCGGCATGTCGAACAGATAGGCCGCCTCGATAAACTCCAGCCCCTTGTTGGCGAGCGTGGCGGAATCGATGGTGATCTTGGCGCCCATGCTCCAGTTCGGGTGTTTAAGCGCCTGCTCGACCGTCACGGCCTTCAGGTCTTCGCGTGAGCGCCCGAGAAATGGCCCGCCCGAAGCGGTCAGGATCAGTTTGCTGACCCGCGCCGGATCATCCAGCACCTGGAAAATGGCGTTGTGTTCGGAATCGACCGGCAAAACCGTGCCACCATGGCTTTCCACGCGGTCGATGAGGGCACGGCCGCAACAGACCAGGCTTTCCTTGTTTGCGAGCGCCAGAACGGCCCCCGTGGCCGCCGCTGCCCAGACCGGCTTCAGTCCGGCGATGCCGACGATCGCGGCCATGATCCAGTCCGCCGGACGGCCTGCCGCTTCACAAACCGCCGCCTCGCCACAGGCGATCTCAAGCCCGGTATCGCCGATCAGTGCCTTGAAGGCCGGCCACTGCGTTTCATCCGCCAGGACCGTAATCGCCGGACGATATTTCAGTGCCTGTTCGGCCAAAAGCGTCACATTGCGCCCGCCCACCAGGGTTTCGAGGACACAGTCTTTTCCTACCACACCCGTTTCATCGAGCAGCCGCAAGGTCGAGACACCGATCGAACCGGTCGAGCCGAGAATGGATATCCGGCGGGGCATTTGGGGCGGAGACTTGGGGGATGTCATATTTCAGTGCCTAGCATTACCAGCAGACGTATACCCCCGATGGCGACAATGGCAAACATCAGACCGTCGACCCGGTCGAGCAATCCGCCATGGCCGGGGATAAGCGTACCCGCATCCTTGACTCCGAAGCGCCGCTTGAGCGCAGATTCCCACAGGTCGCCTGCCATGGTGGCCAGCGCCACCAGCAGACCGACCACCGAAGCGGACGTATCATGCTTGAACAGGCCGGTGATATCCGACAGCGCGCCCGCCGTCAGCATGCCAGCGATCAGCCCGCCGGCGAAGCCCGCCCAGGTCTTGTTCGGCGAATAGCGCGGCCACAGCTTAGGGCCGCCGAAAAACTTGCCGGCGGCAAACGCCGCACTATCCGCCGCCCAGGCGATCAGGAAAGCGAAAAACACCCATTCGACGCCACGATTACTCTGGTGAAGCCACATGATGACAATGGCGGGCCAGCCAATATACAGCACGCCATAAGCGGCATCCAGCCACCCCACATGCAGCCGGTAGGCATATAACCCTGCGCACAGCGAGCCAAAGCACAGCATGAGTATCGACAGCAGCGGATGGCCAAGATAACCGACGAAAAGTGCCGCTATCGCCGCTGTAGAAACCGCCACGGAAATCCGGCCCGAGATATTGGGGGCCATCATCACCCCCCACTCGATGCACAGCAGGGCCACGCCGACACTGATCATGACCAGGAACGGCCGGTGATCCCTGAGCACGGTTATGCCCAGTACCATGGCGATAAGCACCAGTGCGGAAACAACGCGTACGGCCAGTTCACCGCCCTTGCGCTTTGGTTTTACCGGAGGTTCGACGACGCTGTCATCAGAGGGCTGGCTTGACATGTCCCGTTTCCACAGCGCCGAACCGGCGGTCACGACCGGCAAAGATATCCAGCGCCGCCTTCAGGGGTTCGTAGCCGTAATCGGGCCACAGGATGTCCTGGAACACAAATTCGGCATAGGCCGCTTCCCACAGCAGGAAATTCGACAGGCGATGTTCGCCGCTGGTGCGGATCAACAGGTCCAGCGGCGGCAGGCCATGGGTAGACAGGTAACCGCCAAAGCTTTCCGGCGTGATATCCTCCGGGGTCAGATCCCCCGACCTGACCTGAGTGGCGATACGCTTCACTGCCTCGACAATATCGGCCTGGGCGCCATAGTTGAGCGCGACCTGCAAATAGAAACGCGAATTGTGCCTGGTCTTTTCATGGGCGTCGTTGACCATGCCGACGATATCCGCCGGCAGGCCCGCTTCCTGGCCGACGATGCGCACACACACGCCTTCCTTGCGCAGCCGCTCCAGGTCAGATTTGATGAAGGCGCGCAGCAACCCCATCAGATCATTGACCTCGGCTTCCGGCCGGCGCCAGTTTTCGGTGGAGAAGGCAAAAACTGTCATGTGGGTCACGCCGAGATCGACCGCCGCCGTGATGGTGCGTTTCAGCGCGTCGACGCCCGCCTTGTGGCCCATGGTGCGGATCTGGTTCTTCGCCTTGGCCCAGCGGCCATTGCCATCCATGATGACAGCGACATGAAGCGTTTTTTCCGGAAGCGGCTTCACGTCATGACTCTTCGCGCCCGTTTGCGGGGTTACGATCAGCGCATCCGTGGGGCCTAAAGGCATAAAGGCAACTTTCGTTTGGTACGGGCCGGATTACAACGCATCATCACTTAAGCGGAACGCTTAAACCTGCATGATTTCGGCTTCCTTGACCTTCAACAGGTCATCGATACGCTTGATCGCCGCATCGGTAAAGCCCTGCACCTCGGTGCCGCCCTTCTTCTCCTCGTCCTCGCTGATCTCCGAGGCCTTTTCGGCCTTCTTGAGATCGTCCATCGCCTCGCGGCGAACATTACGTACCGCGACCTTCTGCGTTTCGGCATATTTGCCGGCGATCTTGACCAGTTCCTTGCGGCGCTCTTCAGTCAGCGGTGGAATCGGAATCCGCAGGGTATTGCCATCGGTGATCGGGTTCAGGCCCAGGCCGGCATTGCGGATAGCCTTTTCGACCGCCGTGACCGTGCCGCGATCAAACACATTGACGCTGATCATGCGCGGTTCAGGCACCGAGACCGACGCGCAGGCATTGAGCGGCATGGAGGAGCCATAGGCATCGACCATGACCTGATCGAGCAGGGATGCCGAAGCCCGGCCGGTGCGCAGGCCTGAGAAATCCTCTTTCAGGGCGTCGACCGCCTTTTCCATGCGGTCCTTGTAACGGTTGAGTTCTGGCTTTGCCATGACGGTATCTCGCTTGGTCTTTTGGGGTTTATTGTGTGATAACGGTATAGGTGCCGTTGCCATGAATAACCTCATTCAGGGCACCAGGCGTGCGGATCGAGAAGACGACGATCGGGATGGCATTTTCGCGCATCAGGCTGACTGCCGACGCATCCATGACCTTAAGATCCTTCGATAAGACCTCAAGATAGTTGAGGTTTTGGTATCGCTCGGCTGTCTTGTCCTTTTTCGGATCGGCGGTATAGACACCATCGACCGAGGTGCCCTTGAAGAGCGCGTCACAGTTCATTTCGGCGGCGCGCAGGGCCGCGGCGGTATCCGTGGTGAAATAAGGCGCGCCAGTACCGGCAGCGAAAATGACCACCCGCCCCTTTTCCAGGTGGCGAATGGCGCGACGGCGTACAAACGGCTCGCAAACGGCATTCATCTGGATGGCCGACTGTACGCGGGTGTCGATCCCTTGCTTCTCCAGGGCATTCTGCATGGCTAGCGCGTTCATCACCGTGGCCAGCATCCCCATATAGTCGGCGCTTGACCGCTCCATATCACCCGCCGCCTTGGAAAGGCCGCGGAAGATATTGCCTCCGCCGATTACCAGGCACAGTTCCACGCCCAGGCGCGCCACGGCGGCGACCTCGGCGGCAACGGCCTTGACGGTATTCATGTCGATACCAAACCCCTGGTCGCCCATCAGCACCTCGCCGGAAACCTTCAGCAAAATGCGCTTATAAGCCAGCGGTTCCAGAGTCTGGGCAGATAGGGATGTCATGGTCGGCTCCGGTGAATCAGTCAGGCGTCAGATATATGACGGCTTAGCGCTTTCGCGGCGCTTTGAACAGGCTTGGTATGTCCGGGCACGCCGAACTTACACGTCTGATTGTCATAAAAAAGAGGCGTCGGCATGTCAAATGCCGGCGCCTCCTAAAGCCCAAAATACAGGATTTTAATCGTTTATCAGACGCCGCCCGTCATCGAGGCGACTTCGGCCGCGAAATCGTCAACCTTCTTTTCAACGCCTTCGCCGAGGGCGAGACGCGTGAAGGCCACGATCTTCACCGGTGTGCCGAGGGTCTTGGCAGTTTCTTCAACCAGTTGCTCGACGGTCTGATCCGGGTTCATGACGAAGGCCTGCTTGTGCAGCACGACTTCTTCGTAGAACTTGCGGATACGACCTTCGATCATCTTTTCGATAACCTGCAGCGGCTTGCCCGATTCCTTGGCCTGCTCGGTCAGGACGGCCTTCTCGCGTTCGACGTGTTCCTGATTCAGGTCCTCGACGTTGAGCGACAGCGGCTGGGTGGCGGCGACGTGCATGGCGACCTTGCGGCCCATTTCCTTCAGCACTTCCAGATCGCCGGCCGACTCGATGGCGACGAGCACGGCGATACGACCAAGGTCCGGCGCGATCGCATTATGAATGTAAGAGGCGACAACGCCTTCCGACACGCTGTGTTTGGCGAAACGACGCACAACCATGTTTTCACCGATAGTGGCGATCAGGTTGGTGATGTCATCGTTGACGGCGGCAGCCACGTCTTCAACCGTGTTGGCAGCCAGACCGGCCTGACCGGCCTTACGGGCCAGGGCCTGGAACAGGTCGTTACGGGCAACGAAGTCAGTTTCGGCGTTTACTTCGACGGCAGCGGCGGTCATGCCCTTGCCTTCGACCTTCGAAGCGATGACAACCAGACCTTCCGCGGCAATGCGGTCAGCTTTCTTGGCAGCCTTGGAGAGGCCCTTGGCGCGCAGCCAATCCAGGGATGCTTCGATATTACCGTCGTTTTCAGACAGCGCCTTCTTACAGTCCATCATGCCTACGCCGGACTTTTCGCGCAGTTCCTTGACCAGGGCAGCAGTGATCTCAGCCATGAAATCCTCCTAAGTTTGTGTTTAAGATTTCGCAGCCTCATAGCCGCGATACATGTCAATTGAGCAACAGCCTAAAGCCTATTTTGGGCTTTAAGCTGTCACAGGTCTCGCAAAGCCGCGCGATCTGGCGTTACCGCACCGCGTTGGCCTCTATATAGGAAGCCTTAGGCCTCAGTGGAAGCCGCAGCATCATCGGCAACCAGGGCGGGCTCGATCGGATCGACCGAAGCGCCAAGATCACGGCCCGAAGCCACCTGACCTGCAGCCAGACCGTCCAGAACCGAATCAGCGATCAGGTCGCAATACAGTTGCAGGGCGCGTGCGGCGTCGTCGTTACCTGGAACCGGATAGGTGATACCGTCAGGATCAGAATTCGAGTCGAGAATGGCGATCACAGGAATGTTCAGCTTGCGCGCTTCCTGGATGGCGATGCCTTCCTTGTTGGTATCGATGACGAACATCAGGTCGGGAATGCCGCCCATGTCTTTGATGCCGCCCAGCGACAGCTCAAGCTTTTCACGTTCGCGGGTCAGGGTCAGCAGTTCCTTCTTGGAACGGCCAGCCGGATTGTTGTCCAGAACCTGTTCCAGTTCACGCAGACGCGCGATCGAACCCGAAATGGTGCGCCAGTTGGTCAGGGTGCCGCCGAGCCAGCGGTGATTGACGTAATACTGAGCCGAACGCTTGGCAGCAGCGGCCACCGGGCCTTGCGCCTGGCGCTTGGTGCCGACGAACAGAACGCGGCCACCGGCGGCAGCCACTTCACGCACCTTCAACAAAGCCTGGTGGAACAGCGGCAGGGACTGCGACAGATCGATGATATGGATGTTGGAGCGCGAACCGAACAGATAGCGTTCCATCTTCGGGTTCCAGCGGTGTGTCTGGTGACCAAAGTGGGCGCCGGCTTCGAGCAGGAGGCGCATGGAGATTTCTGGCATAGCCATAATGTAGTATCCTTCTTCCGATAATCCTCCGCAGATAGAAAAGCTTTGCCGGGCCCATGCCCGTTTCCGCCTCGGAACGCTACCAACCTGATTTAGGGAAGACGGCGTGCATCTGCGTGTGAGATGGCGTGCACCTATTCACAATTTCAAAAAAAATCAAGCCTTCACAGCAAGAAAAGTTCAAACTGCAACTAGGCTTCTTCTAATTCAAGGATACCCGCCATGTGTTTGAGCGCGCCCCGCAGATGTGCGTCCAGGTTATAGCGTTGCGGCAATTTGAATTCGATCACCCCTTCGCCGCCCAGATCGGCCGTCAGGCTGATCTCGCCGCCCTTGGGTGATTTGGAGGCTTCCAGCTTTTCTCTCAGTTCAGCCATGTTGATCACATTGGCCAGGACGTGGACCCGCAACCCCATGTCGTCCGTCTTGAGCGTTTCGGACATAGGGCCGGCATCATCGCCAAAGAAACGCACCTCCCCGTCCCTGCCCTTGCTGCGCACCTTGAGCACAATCGAGTTGCCCACTTCCAGATGATCACGGTTTTTGCGCAGCGATTCCGGTGGGAACAAGACCTCATATTCTCCGCTGGGATCAGACAGGGTGACGAAAGCGAATTTCTCGCCCGACCCTTGCGCGGCACGTTCCTGCTTGCGGCGGATAATGCCAGCCATGCGGAAGGCCTCACGCCCCTCAGACGCCAGGGCCACCGCATCGGCATAGAGCGTGACATTCCGGCGCTTGAACACATCCAGCATATCCTGCAATGGATGGCCCGAAAGATAAAATCCTATGGCCGCCAGTTCTTCATCCAGACGCGCCGGCCCCGAGACCATCGCAACATTCGGCAGTCGCGGTCGTGAGGATTCATTGGAACCAAACAGACTGACCTGAGACGCCGCCCGGTCCGCCGCCATGCTTTGCGCATAGGCCATCAGGATATCGGCAGCGGCGACGATCTGGCCGCGGTTGGGATGGATGGAATCGAAGGCACCGGCCCTGGCCAGGTTTTCCAGCGCACGCTTGTTGACTGCCTTGGGATCTATCCGTTCCAGGAAATCGAACAGATCCGTGAACTTCCCACCTTCTTCACGCGCCTGTACTACGCTTTGCATGGCTTCAAAGCCGACATTGCGAATGGCGCCCAAGGCATAAAGCACTTCACCATTCTCGACATCGAAATCGGCCATGGACCGGTTGATATCAGGCGGCCGGATCGTAACATTGAAACGCCGGGCATCCTGGTAGAAAACCGCCAGCTTGTCGGTATTGGTCATATCGAGGCTGAAGGTCGCCGCGAAAAATTCGACCGGATGATTGGCCTTCAGATAACCGGTCTGGTAGGAAATGAACGCGTAGGCAGCGGCGTGGGATTTGTTGAAACCGTATCCCGCAAATTTGTTGACGAGTTCAAAAATGCTGTCGGACTGCTTTTCGGCCACCCCCTTTTCGGCAGCCCCCGAAATGAACCTTGCTTTTTGCAAGTCCATTTCTTCCTTTTTCTTCTTGCCCATGGCACGACGCAGCAGGTCAGCTTCACCCAGACTATAACCCGACAGAACCTGGGCGATCTGCATCACCTGCTCCTGGTAGATGATAACGCCGTAGGTTTCCTTCAGCACCGGTTCCAGGCTGGGATGGAGCATGTCAATTTCCATCCGGCCGAACTTACGATCGACATAAGTATCGATATTATCCATCGGGCCCGGCCGATAGAGCGAAATCAGAGCGGTAATTTCTTCCAGCGAACCGCACTGCATCTTGCGCAGTGTGTCGCGCATGCCCTGACTTTCAAGCTGGAACACGCCGATTGACTGACCCGATGCCAGAAGTTCATAGGTTGGCCCATCGTCTAGCGGCAAGGTCGAATAGTCGATATCAACGCCGCGTTTTTTAAGATAGTTCTGCGCGCGTTTGAGCGTCGTAAGCGTTTTGAGGCCGAGGAAGTCGAACTTGACGAGGCCCGCGCTTTCCACCCATTTCATGTTGAACTGGGTGGCCGGAATATCCGAGCGCGGATCGCGATACAGTGGCACCAGTTCGGTCAAAGGCCTATCGCCGATCACGATGCCTGCGGCGTGGGTCGAAGCATTACGGTAAAGACCTTCAAGCCTCAGCGCCGTATCCAGCAGCCGCCGAACCGCATCGTCATCGTCACGCGCTTCCTTCAGACGCGGCTCGATTTCAATCGCCTGAGCTAAGGTCGTTGGGTTGGCAGGGTTGTTTGGCACCATCTTGCACAGGCGGTCGACCTGCCCCAGCGGCAGTTGCATGACCCGTCCCGTATCGCGCAAGACAGCCCGCGCTTGTAGCGTACCGAAGGTGATGATCTGCGCCACGCGGTCGCGGCCATATTTTTCCTGCACATAGGAAATGACTTCTTCACGACGTTCCTGGCAGAAGTCCACGTCGAAGTCGGGCATGGAGACCCGTTCGGGATTGAGGAAGCGTTCAAACAGCAGACCAAAGCGAAGAGGATCCAGATCGGTAATGGCGAGCGCCCAGGCCACAGCCGAGCCGGCGCCCGAACCCCGTCCCGGCCCGACCGGAATATCGTGTGCCTTGCCCCATTTGATGAAGTCCGAAACGATCAGGAAGTAACCAGGAAAACCCATCTGGATGATGATGCCGATTTCGCGTTCCAGCCGCGCCCAGTAGTCTTCTTCCGGCACGGCCAGCTTGACCTGCCTGAGGCGCATCTTCAGGCCTTCGCGGGCCTGCCAGGCCAGTTCCTCGGCCTCGTTACGGCCCGCGCCGGTATCGAAACGCGGCAGGATCGGATCGCGTTTATTGACCAGGAAGGCACAGCGTCGGGCGATTTCCAGTGTATTGTCGCAGGCTTCCGGCAGGTCGGAGAATAGTTCCCGCATCATGACCGACGGTTTGAACCAGTGTTCCTTCGTGACCTTGCGGCGATCTTCCTGGCCCATATAGGCGCCGTCGGAAATGCACAGTAATGCCTCGTGCGCCGCCGCCAGATCCTGTGTGGCAAATTGCACATCATTGGTGGCAACGAGCGGCACATCATTGGCGTAGGCAAATTCCACGAGTCCTACTTCTGCCGGTCCGCCTTTTATGCCGCCTTGCGGGCTGCCGTCATGACGTTGCAATTCGATATAAAAACGATCGCCGAAGGCCGCCTGCATCATCCGAAGCGCTGACATGGCTTCTTCCGGCTTGCCCTGCCGGAACAACACGTCGATCGGACCATCAAACCCGCCTGACAGCAGGATCAGACCTTCGTTGTGCGCCGCAACCTGATCCCAGCGGACATGCGGCTCTTCGGTGGCATCGGCATCGACATAGGCAATGGAGGAAAGTTTTGTGAGATTCAGATAACCCGTTTCGTTCTGAACGAACACAACAATGGTTGGAATCTTGCCCCAGCGCTCAGCGGGCGCGCCGCCGATTCCCCTGACCGGCAGCGAACAGCCGATAATGGGCTGAACCCCGGTATCCTTGCAAACCTGTGAGAATTCGAGAGCGCCAAAAAGATTGCACCGATCGGCAATGCCCACGGCCGGCATGTTCTGCTTATGAGCCAGCTTACCCATGTCATAGGCCTTGATCGCGCCTTCCAGAAGGGAATAGGCCGACTTGACGCGCAGGTGGATAAAATCTTCGCTCACGCGCGCTCCTATGGGTAAAACCCTGCCCGGTCCGCGCGACTCACGCCGCCAGCGACACCACATGGCACATGAGGAAAACAAAACCCGTAACGGCGGCAAATGACAACATATTATGAAGCGCGCTGACCATTTTTCCACATTCCTTTTGTTCTATTGATGTTCTTCAATTCATGATTTGTTCTATATTCTTGTTTTGTTCCAACCGCAATAGGCAATCTGTTCCACAGGCGGAATAAAATTATAAGCTGTTGATTGATAAGTGGATTAAATTTCGGCGTGGACGTCGAAAGGCACAAGCTGGCCGTCCAGCAGCCTGACCACGCGGTCCATGTGCCTGGCTAGTTCCAGATTGTGCGTGGCGATCACCGCCCCTACGCCCTGCGCCTTGACGATCGCCTTCAGGGCTTCAAAGACCTGGGAGGACGTAGCCGGGTCGAGATTGCCGGTCGGCTCATCCGCCAGCAAAAGGCGCGGCCTGTTGGCCAGTGCCCGTGCGATGGCCACACGTTGCTGCTCACCGCCGGACAGTTGCGCCGGCAGATGGTCCAGCCGCTCGGCCAACCCCAGTGCAGTCAGCAATTCCCGCGCCCTCGCCTCGGCTTCCCTTACCGGCCGGCCGAGGATACGCTGCGGCACGGCGACATTACCCAACGCGGTATACTCAGGCAGCAGGTGATGGAACTGATAGACGAAACCAATCTTTTCCAGTCGCGCTGCGGTACGTTTACGCTCATCGGCAGAATGGAAATCCTCACCATCTATGGTCAGGCGGGCATTGGGCGCCGCCTCCAGAAGGCCAGCGGCATGCAGCAGAGACGACTTGCCGGAACCCGACGGCCCGACCAGTCCCACCAGTTCTCCCGGCATGACATCGAGATCGACACCTTTTAGTACGGCCAGTTTGCGGCCGTCACCCAGCGCGTAATCGCGATGCAGGCCCTTCAGTGAGAGGACAGGACTACTCATAGCGAAGCGCCTCCACGGGTTCGAGCTTGGAAGCCCACAGGGCCGGGAAGAAGGTGGAAATACAGGCGGCCAGCAAGGAAGCGATGACGACGAACGCGACTTCCGATGGTTCCATCTTGGCCGGCACGGCATCGAGGTAATAGACATCCGCAGGGAACAGCTTGGTATGGAGGAGCCATTCCAGGAAGTGCTGAATAGGCCCGATAAAGGTGCAGAACAGGACGCCGAGCAACAGGCCCGCCGCCGTGCCGGTGGCGCCGATGATAGATCCCGTCATGAAGAATATGCGCGAAATCGCCGCGCGATCCGCGCCCATGGTACGCAGGATAGCGACGTCGCGCGTCTTGTTTTTTACCAGCATAACAATGCCGGAAATGATGTTGAGCGTGGCGATGATGACGATGAAGAACAGGATGAAGCGCATGGCCGTGCGTTCGACCTTGAGCGCGCCCCACAGCGAAGCGTTTTGCTCCTTCCAGTCAGAGACATAGGCACCCTCGCCGGCCGCCCTGGTGATGGCCGGACGGTACAGATCAATATCATAAGGCTTGTCGACCTTGATCTCGACCGTATCCCATTCGTCTTCGCGATCGAAGAACAGTTGCGCCTGGGTGATAGGCATATAGATAAAGGCCTTGTCGATATCGCTGACGCCGCTCTTGAAAATACCGCCGACCATGTATTCCTTGCGTCGGGGTGTGGCGCCAAAAGCCGTAGAACCGCCCGGTGACACCAGGGTCACCTCATCCCCCGCATTGAGCCCCAACTGATTGGCGACACCACTGCCCACCAAAATGACATCGCCGCCATAATCACCGACACCGAACTGCGCCATCCCGTCCGTCGGCTTGATGCTATCACTGATCAGCTTGGTATGCTTGAGTGCCTCGGGGATAACACCGCGCATATAGGCCAGGCCTGTCTCGCCATGCGAATTCTGGATCAGGCCAGGTGAATCCAGGTAAGGATTCGCATCAACAACACCCGGTATTGCCTTGATTCGCTTGAGCATATCGTCACGATGAGCGAAGTCGTTAATCGGCTGGCCTGATACATAGGCATGGCCGCTGAAAGCCAGGACGCGCGACATCAGTTCGTCGCGGAAACCATTCATGATCGACAACACACTGATCAAGGCTGTCACCGCCAGCATGATGCCGGTGAAGCTGATGATGGCGATGACCGCGATGCCGCCATCCTTGCGTTTGGTGCGAAGATACTTCAGGGCGAGATCGAACTCCCATCCCTTGAAGCGGAACAGCGACAGCAGAAAACCCATTCAGCTTATGCCTTTGAAAGTTGCGCGAGACCATCGTCAAACGGCACGGTCAGACGTTCACCGGTAGCGCGATTCTTGAGCTCGACCTGACCGTCCGCCAGGCCCTTGGGGCCAATGATCAGTTGCCACGGCACACCGATCAGATCCATGGCGGCGAACTTGGCGCCGGCGCGTTCATCAGTGTCATGATAGAGCACATCGCGGCCAGCCGATTGCAGGGCCTTATAGGCTTTTTCGCAGGCGGCGTCGCAGGCCTCATCGCCCTGGCGCAGATTGATGATTGCCACGTCAAACGGCGCGACGCTTTCTGGCCAGATGATGCCGGCTTCATCGTGCGAGGCTTCGATGATAGCGCCCAGCAGACGCGATACGCCTACGCCATAGGAGCCCATATGGACGGTAATTTCGCCATCCGGGCCATTGACCACGGCGCGCATTGGCTTGGAGTATTTCTCACCGAAATAAAAGATGTGCCCCACCTCGATACCGCGCGCGGAGACCTGCTTGTCTTCCGGCACTTCGGCCTTGAAGCGGGCGTCATCATGCATTTCTTCGGTGGCGGCGTAAAGTGCGGTGCGACCTTCGAAAACGTGTTCGAGATTGTCCCAGTCGACGTCATTGCCCGGCGCCGGCATGTTGATCAGATCCTCATGGCAGAAGACGGCGCTTTCGCCGGTATCGGCCAGGATGATGAATTCGTGCGACAGGTCGCCGCCGATCGGGCCGGTGTCGGCGCGCATCGGCACGGCTTTCAGGCCCAGGCGCGAGAAGATGTTCAGATAGGCGGTGAACATGCGGTTGTAGGATTTGCGCGCCGCGGCTTCATCGACATCGAACGAATAGGCATCCTTCATCAGGAATTCGCGGCCGCGCATCACGCCGAACCGCGGGCGCTGTTCGTCACGGAATTTCCACTGGATATGGAAGAGGTTCAGCGGCAAATCCTTGTACGACCGCACCGTACCGCGGAAAATCTCCGTGACCATTTCCTCGTTGGTCGGGCCGTAAAGCATCTCGCGCTCGTGGCGATCCTTGATGCGCAGCATTTCCTGGCCGTAGTCTTCGTAACGGCCCGACTCACGCCACAAGTCAGCCAGTTGCAGGGTCGGCATCAACAGTTGAATCGAGCCGGCCCGCGCCATTTCCTCTTCAACGATCTTCTCAATCTTCTTCAGCACCTTAAAACCCAGCGGCAGCCAGGCATAGATGCCGGCGGCTTCCTGGCGGATCATGCCGGTGCGCAGCATCAGGCGGTGCGAAACAATCTGGGCTTCGGCGGGGTTTTCTTTGAGCAGAGGCAGGAAAAAGCGCGACAGGCGCATGGTTGAGAATCCGTATGTAACTTAAGTTGCGCGCACCCTAGACAGTTCATCAGGGAGAGTGAAGAGCTTTTGCGCGCAATTATGGCGGATTCGCGTTACGCCTCCGGAATTGTCGGCAAGGGTATATGGATGAAGAACATGAAGACGATCACGATTACCCAGACAACCAGGGCTACGAGGCTGTTGATCTTGACCTTCTTCCACAGATTATGCGTGATCGGCGCGCCGGGGTCATTGCCCTTGATAACCTCTGTGCCCTCTTCGACCGGTGTGCGGTTCCACAGGGGCAGGATGGCGAAGAAGGTCACCCACCAGATCATGATATAGATGGCGCCCCAGGTAATCGGGTTCATCGGCGTTTCCTGCAACAGTTGCCTAGATGAGTCCCAGGCTTTCATCCACACCTAATACCAGATTGAGATTTTGTACAGCCGCGCCGGAAGCCCCCTTGCCGAGGTTATCGAACACCGCCACGAGGTTGGCCGTATCCTGGTCCGGATTGCCGAAGACATGGATCAGGAGTTGGTTGGTGTTGGCCAGCATGGCGCCATTGATCGCGGCGGTCCCGGCGCTTTCTTCAGCCGTGGCCACGCGCACAAACTGTTCACCAAGATAATGCGCCGTCAGCAGATTTCGGATCGCGTCAATATCCGGCTCATCCGGCAGCGCCCACAGGTGCAGCGGCACCTGAACGATCAGCCCTTGCGGGAAATTGGCGACGACCGGCGTAAAGACCGGTGGCGACTCCAGGCCGGAATAGAGGGTCATTTCCGGCAGGTGCTTGTGCGCCAGGCCGGTGGCGTAGAGGCGCTCATGCCCCTTGCCGTGATCAGGGCCGCCCTCGAATTCGGCAATCATTGATTTGCCACCACCACTATAACCGGTCAGCGAGGTTGCGGTGATCGGGAAGAAGGACGGAATGATCCCGGCCTCCACCAGCGGATGGGTAAGGGCGATGAATCCCGTGGCGTGACACCCCGGATTGCTGATGCGCTTCGAACTAGCGATGGCCGCGCGCTGCCCGTCGTTCATTTCCGGAAAACCGTAGGTCCAGGCCTCGTCCGTCCGGAAAGCCGTCGACGCATCGATGACACGCACATCCGGATTATCAATCATTGACACGGCTTCGATCGCCGCCTCATCGGGCAGGCACAGGATCACGGCATCGGCCGCGTTGAGCGCGGCCTTGCGGGCAGCGGCGTCCTTGCGCCTGTCATCACCCAGGCGGATCAGTTCGATATCCGAACGCTTTTCCAGCCGCTCGCGGATTTGCAGGCCAGTGGTACCGGCTTCGCCGTCGATGAAAACCTTGTGGGACATAGGACGCTCCTGAGCAGGACGAAAGCAAGAAGTAAGAAACCCCACCACCACTGCGCTTCGCTTGTGGTCCCCCTCCCCGGCAAAGCCGGGGAGGTATAAGGCTTAAATCTTTACCTCCCCACCTATGGTGGAGAGGGGGACCGCGCGCCTCTTGGCGCGTGGTGGTGGGGTTTCTTACTTGGAAAACAACCAAAGAAAAAGCGCTCCGGTTGCCCGAAGCGCTTTTCCGCATGAGTTTGTGGCTCGTGCGATTAACGCTTCGAGAACTGGAAGCTCTTACGGGCCTTGGCACGGCCGTACTTCTTACGCTCGACGACGCGCGAGTCGCGGGTCAGGAAGCCGGCAGCCTTCAGAGCCGGGCGCAGGCCGGGCTCATAATAGGTCAGGGCCTTCGACAGGGCGTGACGGATGGCGCCGGCCTGGCCGGAGAGGCCCGAACCGACAACCGTAACCATGACGTCGAACTGCGTGGCACGGTCCGTCAGGTTGAGCGGCTGGGCGATCATCATGCGCAGAACCGGACGTGCGAAATACACTTCCTGTTCGCGGTCATTGATGACCCACTTGCCGGAACCCGGCTTGATCCAGACGCGGGCGATGGCGTTCTTGCGTTTGCCGGTGGCATAGGCGCGGCCGTACTTGTCAAGGATCTGGACGCGGACAGGCGCGGCCTCAGGGTTCGACGACAGCGAAGCCAGAGCATCGAGGCCTTGCGGGGCGGGAGCTTGGATATCGGACATGATTAGACGCTCCGGACGTTCTTGCGGTTCAGCGACTTGAAGTCGACGACTTCCGGCTGCTGAGCTTCGTGGGGATGGGCGGCGCCGGCGTAGATACGCAGGTTGGTCATTTGACCGCGGGCCAGCGGGCTTTCCTTCGGCATCATGCGCTCAACGGCCTTGGTCAGGACGCGCTCGGGGTACTTGCCGTTCAGCAGTTGACCAAGCGTACGCTGCTTGACGCCGCCGGGGTGGCCGGTGTGCCAGTAGAAGATTTCATTTTCTTTCTTGCCGGTCAGGTGGACCTTCTCGGCATTGATTACGATGATATAGTCACCGGAATCGGTATGCGGCGTGTAGGTAGGCAGGTGCTTGCCGCGAAGACGCATGGCGATGTACGAGGCCAGACGGCCGAGCACGGCGTCCTCGGCGTCGATCACGATCCACTTCTTCTCGACATCTGCGGGCTTCAGCGCCGCGGTCGTGGAGGTCAACATGATAAAATCCTTAGGTTTCCATCCGAAAAGGATATCCGGGCGGAGAAGAGCGCGGGATATACGGGAGAGGCTCCGGCATGTCAACGCATTATTTTTACCAAAAACACTGCCAACAAATTGTTTTTAATAGAGAAATCGACAAAGGTATTTAATTACCGCAATGTTTTCACTGTCATGAAACGGTAATACGGACATGGCAAGCCCTGAACTATAGCTTATCAGCGAGGTTCAGATGCAAATTTCCCGACGTCTCATGCTTGGCGGTGCGCTCGCCACCTCTTCCGCTTTTGCCGGTCTCGGCCGTCGTGCACAGGCCGCCATCCGCAGCGAACCCGCCACGGATCCCGGTTATGTCAGCGAAATCGAGGCCTATGGCGCGCTACAGCCCGATCCGAAGGGCTTTATCGAACTGCCCGCAGGTTTCTCTTATACCACCTTCTCGACCATCGGCGAAACCATGGATGATGGCTTCAAGGTGCCGGGCCTGCATGATGGCATGGCGGCCTTCCCGCACACCTCGCCGGACAAGGTGGTGCTGGTGCGCAATCACGAAATCAAGCACACCATCACCGACCTGGGACCGCTTGGCGACCGCCATCAACTGATCGACAAGCTCGATCGCTCGCGCGTCTACGATCATGACATCAATGGCGCGCCCTTAAGCGGCGGCACCACCACCCTCGTCTACAACATCAAGACCCAGCAACTGGAAAGCCACTTCCTGTCCCTGACCGGTACCTCCACCAACTGCGCCGGCGGTTCGACGCCCTGGGGTTCGTGGCTGAGCTGCGAGGAAACCACTCAGGTCGCCGGAGATGGCGTGAAGAAAGACCACGGCTACGTCTTTGAAGTGCCATCCGGCTATAAGGGCATCGCCGCGCCGGTGCCGATCAAGGCCATGGGCCGCTTCAACCACGAGGCCGTCGCTATCGATCCGCGCACCGGCATCGTCTACATGACGGAAGACATGTCCGACGGTGCCTTCTATCGCTACCTGCCGAACGACACGCGCTACCTCCACAAGGGCGGCCGCCTGCAGGCCCTCGCCTTCCGCGATGTGCCGCGCGCCGCCACCAGCAACAGGTACGCCCATCTGTGGAATGTCGGCGACCACCATGCTGTCACCTGGATTGATCTGAAGGACGTCGAAAGTCCGGACGACAGCCTTCGCACCCAGGCCTATCTCAAGGGAGGCGCCCGCTTCTCGCGCGGTGAAGGCATCCATTACGGCAATAACGAGCTGTTCTTCGCCTGCACTTCCGGCGGCGCCAAGGCCTATGGCCAGCTCATGCGTTATATTCCAAGCCCTTACGAAGGCACCGACCGCGAAAAGGACCAGCCGGGTCAGATCGAATTGTTTGTCGAATCCGGCGACCTGCGCGTCATCGACTATGCCGACAACCTGACGGTATCGCCCTGGGGCCACCTCTATGTCTGCGAAGACCGCTATTCCGACGTGCTGAACAACCACCTGCGCATCGTCACGCCCGATGGCAAGGTCGGCACCTTCGCGCGTAATGTCGATGCCGGTCATTCGGAATGGGCCGGCGTCACCTTCTCCCCCGATGGTTCGACCCTGTTCGCCAATATCCAGGGCAATGGCGTTACCGTGGCGATCACCGGTCCGTGGCAGAAATTCAGCAACAGGCTTATTGAGGCTTAACGAAATACCCGATCGGCGCGTGCCACCTGCCATGTCAGCGCCACGGCCATGGCCAGCAGGCAAACAGCCACGAACTGATGCGCCAGGGCGAAACCCAGTGCCACGACCGTAACCAGGGTGGTGATGCCCAGCGCCGCCTGCACCCACACCGAGGCGGCCAAGGCCGCCGCCAGGGTTTTCAGGTTGTCGTCATTGGCCTTGCGCGCCGCCACAAGTGCATAGGCCGTGGCTACGATGATCAGCAGGTAAGCGTTCATCCGGTGCATGAACTGGACCAGTCCCTGATCGTGCAGGAAGCTGTAGCCCACGCCCTTCGCCCATTCGACCGGCGGGAAAAGGTGTCCGTTCATCAACGGCCAGTCATTATAGACAAGGCCCGCCCGGTTGCCAGCCACCAGGGCGCCCATCATGCATTGCGCGAATACCAGGAACAGCAGGAAACCCGTCGCCCAGCGCCAGCCATCCGGCGCACCGCGGCCGCGTTTCTCGCCTTCCAGCGCCTCCAGCGCGGTCCACACCGTAACGCACATCAGGAAGAGTGCCAGCGAGAGATGGATCATCAGGCGTTCCGGCGCCACCTCGACCCGTCCGGCCAGACCGCTGGATACCATCCACCAGCCGACGGCGCCCTGCAGGGCGATAAGCCCGATCAGGGCCCCGCAACGCCAGATCAGCCGGCCGGGGATTTCACGCATGACCAGAAGGGCAATAAAGCCCAGCAGATAGACAGCCCCCAACAACCGCGCCAGCAGACGGTGCGCCCATTCCCACCAGTATATGCCCTTGAACTCAGCCAGTTCCATATGCGGATTGACCTGGCTGAACTGAGGTATCTTCTTGTAATTGTCGAATTCAGCATTCCACGCCTGATCGCTGGCCGGTGGAATCACGCCGGCGATCGGTTTCCATTCGGTAATGGAAAGCCCGGATTCAGTCAGCCGCGTGGCGCCGCCAACGCAGACCAGTGCCAGAACCAGAAAGGCCGCCACGAACAGCCATGCCGCCACCAGGGGGGACTTGAGGGGAAGTCGCACTATACGCGTCATTCTATATCCAACTTTTCGTTCCGGGTTCGATACCGGATTTTAGTCCGTGGACGCCCGCGCAAATCCTTGCCGTTACCATCGATTGACTGTAACAAAGAGCTGCCGGCGCTCCGGGTTCCGGTTTGATTTTGCCCATACCGGGGCCCGCAATTCAAGCGCTTCGCGCAGGAAAAGGGCCGAAACAAGGCCAACGAAAGGACCCCCTCCGCCATGACGGCAGAGAATTACATCCTCGCCACCCTGGCCGGTTTTGTGGTCGGATGGATCGCCAACGCCATGAGCAAAAGCCGTTTCAGCTTTCCGATCAATGTCTTCATTGCCATTTTTGGCGCTGTCCTGCTCAATTTCTTCATTCAGAGCAGCGAAATACTGGGTAATCACTTTTTCTCGATCCTGATGGTTTCCTTCGCCGGCAGTTCGGTATTGCTTGGCCTGTTCCATCTGACACGCATGATCGAGCGTCGCTGATATGAGCCTGCTGAAAGACCTGACCCTGCCACAGCGCCGCGCCATCACCTGCTTGGGGATTCTGATCTGGCTCGGCTTTTACATCTGTGTTGTGGCCGCGCTGGCGGGTTTCCTCCACGGCGGCCAGATCACGGCGCTCATCTTCTATGCGTTCGCGGGCACCCTGTGGGGCGTGCCAATTATTCCGCTGATTTCCTGGTCCGAAAACTACAAGGGCAAAAAGAAAAACAAATGAGCGACAATGCGGTGAGACCGGTGTTGCCTGCCATCGGCAAGGGGCGGCTGGAGGCATTCAGCGACGGCGTCATCGCCATCATTATCACCATCATGGTGCTGGAACTGCATACACCCGAAGGCATAGACCTGCATGCCCTGCTTGAAACCGGTCATGTCTTCCTGCTGTATGCCCTGAGCTTCATCTATGTCGGCATCTACTGGAACAACCACCACCATCTGCTCCACGCCTGCCACAAGATAAACGGCGGCGCCCTGTGGGCCAATCTGCATTTGCTGTTCTGGCTATCGCTTGTCCCCTTTACGACACGCTGGATGGGCGAAAGCGACTTTGCCACTATCCCGACGGCGGCTTACGGCGTCTCACTGGTAATGCCCTCCATCGCCTACGCCATACTGGTAAAGGTATTGATCGCCGTGAATGGCAAGGACAGCGCCGTCGGGCGCGCCATCGGCAGTGACCTGAAGGGCTATATATCAACAGCCATTTATGTGCTGGGGATCGCCCTCACCTTCTGGAACAGCTTCGCCGGCATCGCCTGTTATGTGATCGTGGCCCTGATCTGGCTTGTGCCCGACCGGCGGATCGAGCACGAATAATCCTCGCTTTTCTGCGGCATTCTATGCTTTGCCTATGGAACAGACTGATATTGCCCAGCGCCTGCGCAAACTCGCAAATCGCCTCCTCGAGGCCTATGAGGGGATCGATTTACCTGCAACCTTTGCTGAAGCCGATCGGGCCGCAAAGGCGCTGATATCGATAAGCAAAGCGATTAAACTGGCCGGAGATGAGCCGCCTGAACCGAAGGTAGCGACACCGTCGCCCGTGCAGCCTCTCAGGATGTCGCCCCCGTCACCCTATCTGGCCGTCGAACGCCAGGCCAGGGTGCTTATGGAAACAGACAAAGCGCTTAGAGGCGGTCAATTGAGCGATGCGGAAATAGACGCGCTGCTGGGGCCGCCATGACCTCTGGAAAGGGTTGAGATGATGGAATTTTAAGACAAAGCGGTGTCGCTGCGCGACTCTTTCTTAGTCGGAGCGACAGGATTGGCTTCGCTGCGCTTCGCCGAAAGCTCGTACGCTCGCTTTTCGAACAAGGTTCAAACCGAGCGCAGACATTTGAAATAAAAAGGGCATCCCCTTTCAGGGATGCCCTTTTTATTTCAATGGTCGGAGCGACAGGATTCGAACCTGCGACCCCTTGACCCCCAGTCAAGTGCGCTACCAGGCTGCGCCACGCTCCGCCAAAACATAAGGAAAACAGCAAGTGTCGCCCCTAAGAGAGGCGGCTTATAGAGACGAACATCGCCTCCGGCAATCCCCAAAAGTCAGATTTCCCGGAAATTTTAATCCCGCTTTGCCTTGCCAATATGGCGCGCCAGACTGGCCTGAGCCTCCTCCAGAGTCCGGGCGATATTCAGGAAGCGCTCGCGCATTTCGGCCGACATGCCGGCGGCTGGAATATTCCGGGCATCACCCGGATCGAAAACCGGCTGCGCAACCCCCGCCGCGTTCTCGGCGGCGATTTCATCGCGGGACACCAGTCCCTGTTCGGTGGCCACAACCTCGTCTACCTGGCCGGCAAAGCGTTCGCCCGTCGGGTTCAGGATGGCCTTCTGGCCTTCATCCTTGAAGAGTTTCTGAACACCGCGGATGGTGAAACCGCGATCATAGAGCAGCGTCTTGACGCCCAGCAGCAGATCAACATCCTGCGGCCGGTAAAAACGGCGGCCACCGGCGCGTTTGGTCGGGCGAATAAAGGTGAACTTGGTTTCCCAGAAACGCAGCACATGCTGCGGCACGCCCAAAGCGTCGGCGGTCTCGGAAATGGTCCGTAAGGCTAAAGGCCCCTTGTTCACCGGTGCGCTACCTCGTTACTCGTGCGTGCCAGCGTCAACGCGCGCCTTGACGATCTGCGAGGCACGGAAGGAAATGACCTTGCGCGGATCGATGGCGGCGGGCTTGCCGGTCTTGGGATTGCGGCCGACGCGGGCGTTCTTTTCACGGACCTGGAAAACACCAAAGCCCGACAGTTTCACCGTATCGCCTCGCTCAAGCGCCTCGACCACCAGATCAAGCGTGCGCTCGACAATCGCCGCGCATTCCTGCCGCGGCAAACCGAGTTCGTTATGCACGTCTTCAAAAAGTTCAGCTCGCGTCAAGGTCTGCGATTTCATGCGTATGCGCCCCGTATTTGAATGGCTTTAACCAATACAAGCTGTCACAATGCCGCAATTATCGCTATCCGTCAAAGACTTATACGCTTCTCCGAAGCATTTTCTTCAGCTCAGACGCCGCATGGCTCGCCGCACGAGCGGCGGCGGGCGCTTGCCCTTGCCGAAAGCATCACATGCTTTCGGAGCTTCCCAACTTACAAACGTATTGCTGCCGCGCCCCAGGTCAGGCCGCCACCCAGCGCCTCGATCAGCACCAGATCGCCTGGCTTGACGCGGCCATCCTGCACCCCGACATACCAGGCCAGCGGAATGCTCGCCGCCGAAGTATTGGCGTGCTGCGCCACGGTCGAGATCACCTTTTTCTCATCCAGGCCGAGCCTCTCGGCCACGCCATTGAGAATGCGCTGATTGGCCTGATGCGGAATGAACCAGTCTATATCGGCGATTTCCAGATCAGCCTTTTCCACCGCTGCTTCAACGGCTTGCGATATCTTGTGCACCGCATGCTTGAAGACCTGGTTGCCCTGCATGCGGATCTTGCCAATACGGTTTTCCGTCTCGAACGTACCACCATCGACATAGAGCAGATCAACCTTGGAGCCATCGCAGCGCAGGTCAAACCCGAGAATGCCGCGATCCGCCTTTGTCCCTTCACCTTCGGCCGGCTCAAGTACAACCGCACCGGCGCCGTCACCGAAAAGAATGCAGGTGCCGCGGTCTGAATAATCCAGAAGCTGGCTCATCGCCTCCGCACCGATCACCAGCACGCATTTCGACAGGCCGCGCGCCACGAAGCCATCGGCCACGCTCAGCGCATAGACAAAGCCCGAACATACCGCCTGGACATCGAAAGCCGGACAGGTAGGGGCCCCGAGTTTGTTCTGAACGATGGCGGCCGTGGAGGGAAACGGCATGTCCGGCGTGGTGGTGGCAACGATAATCAGATCGACATCTTCGGGCGCCTTACCGGCCGCCGCCAACGCAACCTTCGCCGCCTCGACCGCCATGTCGGAGGTTTTCATGCCCTCGTCGATCTTGTGACGCTGGCGAATGCCGGTCCGTTCCGTAATCCAGGCGTCCGACGTATCAACCACCCGGGCCATATCGTCATTGCTGATCACTTGCTGAGGCAGGAATCCGCCAACGCCTGTAACCGCCGATCTTAACACACGCATATCTAGTTTACCTTATCGCCCGCTACTGCCAGAGCTTCCCCGGCTGACGATCCCTTTATATCTGTATCTGAACCGGTGACAGCAAGAGTTTCGGTCGCAAGGCTTTGCGAAAACTGAGCCAGCGAAGCGACGATATCCCGTTCATAATCGCTGGCTGCCAGCGAAAGCCCGACACCGATGGCGTTCGAGAAAGCGCGCGCATCGGCACCACCATGGCTCTTGATGACAATGCCCTTAAGCCCCAGCAGGGGGCCACCATTGGCTGTGCCGGGGTCCATCCGCTTTGACATGGCTTTCAGCGCCGATCGCGCCAGCAAGGCGCCCAGCATCGCCAACGGTCCGGACTTGAACGCATCTTTCAGCATATCGCGGATAAAACGTGCCGTACCTTCAGCCGTTTTCAGCGCCACATTGCCGGTGAAACCATCGGTGACCGTTACATCGACCGTACCGGCGCACAAATCGGTACCCTCAACAAAGCCGTGGTAGTTGAGACCGAGGGTATTTTCCTTGAGCAACTTGTGCGCCTCACGCACCTCCTCATGGCCCTTAACGTCTTCCGAGCCGACATTGAGCAGGCCGATCGACGGCTTTTCCACGCCACGTACAGCGCGGTGGAAAGCCGCCCCCATCAGGGCAAATTCGATCAGCTGGTGCGCATCGGAGGTCACATTGGCGCCAACATCGAGCACCGTGCCGAAGCCCCTCTTGTTGGGCCACGAGCAACCGATGGCCGGACGTTCCAGATCATCGGTCATCATCTTGAGAATCATCTTCGACAGCGCCATCAGCGCACCGGTATTACCGGCCGATATGACCGCCCTCGCCTCGCCCGATTTCACAGCGTGGATGGCATTGGCGAGGCTGGTATTGCGGCGGCGAATCGCCTGCGCCGGCTTCTCGTCCATGGCGACGCATTGATCGGTATGGATGACGACCGAGCGCGCCTTCAGCTTCGGCAGACGTGCCAGTTCGGTATTGATCAGTCCTTCATCACCATGAAGCTGAAAAAACACTTTCGGATGCGCATCGAGCAGGAGCGCCGCGCCGCAAACCGTCACGGCCGGGCCATGATCACCGCCCATGGCGTCGATGGCTATAACGATAGCCTCTTTAGGGATAGCCGGATTCGACTGAGGTTCTGTTGCTGTCGACACGGACCTATCTGACCTCACCTGGGCTTTTATCACTCAAAACACACACTCGGGAAACAAGGCGCGGACGATAGCGGCACTTTGCAACTATGCAAGCCCAATCATGCACCAGGCTATGGGGCATTGGTCTATTCATCGCGCTTCAACTGCGCCAGAACGGCAAATGGCGAAGGCTCCTTGACGGCTTCCGGCTCTTCGAAAACCGCACCCGGCTTGCGCGCGAAGGGATCATAGGCCTCGCCCAGGGCCTCGATGACATACTGGCCGAGGTCAATCTGTCCGTTTTCGATCACATCCGGTTCATCAAGGTCATCGAGCGTGAATTCACGGGCGCCGACTTCCGCAATCTCGGTCGTAACACGCTGCTTTTCGATGCAGTCGATCTCAAGCTCGCCCGAAATCTCATGGGTGAACGGCTCCAGGCTAACGCCGCATTCCTGCGTCACCTCGCCTTTCAGGGTCAGGCTGACACGCACAACCGGCTTGTCACCTGTCACGGAACGCGTTGTGATATGCGCTGTCAGGCTGTTCAGCGAAATCATGCCGAAGGCCTGCACAATCGCGGCGCGATGGGCTTCATCGGCGACCAGGTCCAGCGTCAGCCCCTTGGCGGCCTGATCGAAGCGGACGCGATGTTCCCAAAGGCCGGTATCCTGCTGATCACTCATTGTTCATCTCCACTCATCACAAGGTTCGCTGAGTCTGGCTCATTTTCAAGCGCCGCCGGTTGCGGAAAGGCCAGCCGGCCGCCCAGAGTCTCATCGATATTAAACTGGTCGTGTGCCGTTTGTGCATAAATGGCGAAGGCTTGCGCCTGTTCAAGAACCGTCGCCGAAATGGCCTCGTTCGTGATTTCGCCGTCCGCATCGTCATCAGCGTAATCCGCCCCCGCCAGGATCGTGCGGGCCGTATAGTCCGCAGCCTCGGCCAGGCTGGCGTCACGCCAGATATCATCCCAGCGCTTCAGGCGCGTATAGATGACCTGTCCGAGCTTTTTCATCTTCTTCGGCACGCTGAGATCGCCGACGCCCTGCTCCCGCAGGGTCGAATCAAGCGCCAGGAGGAAGGAATCGAACAGGGCCTGCGCCGTTTCCTGCGCCTGTTCGTGGCGCGGATCCGTTATCGGCAAAGATTTCAATCGCGTTACAACCAGGCCGACGTGAAAGGTCAGCAGCTCGAACCGAGCGCCAATCGCATCGTCGACGCCATAGTCAAGATAGAAGACCGGCAGGCGCGACTGCGTCACGCAGGCGACATAGAGCCTGTCGCCGATCAGCTTGACGGGACGCGGTTTGAAGACCGATTTCAGCTTGTCCAGAAGGGGATGCATGAGAGTGTCTTTGTCTGGGTTGGCCGGGCGGACATCCCTTTGATACAGGGATGATGTGTCACTATTCAGGCGCGATATCCGGCGAAAAATTTGCTTGTTCATGGCCATGTTTAGGCCTTAAGCTTGCCGTAAGCCTAATTTCCCTATAGGTCAAATGCGTTTCGTTTACTCAACAGGATATTCATGCGCCTGCTCTCTATCAAGACAAGCTCGGCTCTGGTTGCCGCGTCCGCCCTCGCCCTCCTGGGTACGGCCTGCGCCCCCACCATGACGCACCATGGCTATCTCGCGCACGAAGCCAAGCCTTCGGTGGATATCAAGGTCGGCGACAGCCAGGCCACGGTGCTCGACAAGCTGGGCGCCCCGTCGCAGACCTCGATCTACAAGCCATCGGAATGGTACTATATCGACCAGACCTCGATGAAGATGACCTACAAGCAGCCGCGTGTGACGGCCCGTTCGGTCACCGTGGTCAATTTCGACACCACGACCCAGACGGTCGCCGCTGTGAAGACTCTCTCCCTGGCTGACGGCCGTATCCTGACGCCGAACCCGGCCAAGACGCCGACCAGAGGCCGTTCGCTGACCGCGCTTGAGCAGGTTCTCGGCACCGTCGGCCACCAGCGCCTCGACAACAGCCAGGACACCAACCCCGGCAACAACCGCCGCCGCGATTGATAATTTCGGACACCTATTCAAAAAGCCCGCCAGACACCTGGCGGGCTTTTGTTTTGGGTAGCTAGCGCGCTATGGCGTGGCGAAAATGGCTGGCTTTCGAGACCCGGAGCGCAGCGTACTTAAGTACGTGAGCACCGGATCGCAGAAAACGGCCATTTGCAGACCGCCAGAACGCGCTAGACGTGAGCCAGCACCGCCAGCATGAGCAAGGCCACGATATTGGTGATCTTGATCATGGGGTTGACCGCCGGCCCGGCTGTATCCTTGTAGGGATCGCCGACCGTATCGCCGGTCACCGAAGCCTTGTGTGCCTCGGAGCCCTTGAGATGCCTGACGCCGTCCTTGTCGACGAAGCCGTCTTCGAAGGACTTCTTGGCGTTGTCCCAGGCACCGCCGCCGGAGGTCATCGAGATGGCGACGAAGATGCCGGTCACGATGACACCGAGCAGCATGGCGCCCAGGGCTTCAAACGCTGGCACAGCGCCACCGATGAAGTAAACAATGGCGAACAGCACGATCGGCGACAACACCGGCAGCAGGGACGGGATAACCATTTCCTTGATCGCCGCCTTGGTCAGCATGTCAACCGCCCGGCCGTAGTTCGGCTTGGAGGTGCCGGCCATGATGCCCGAATCCTCGCGGAACTGCTTGCGCACTTCCTCCACGACCGCCTGTGCCGCACGGCCAACCGCCGTCATGCCCATGCCGCCGAAAAGATAGGGCAGCAGGCCACCGATCAGCAGGCCGATGACGACCCACGGCGACGACAACGAGAAGGTCAGATTGCCCAGGCCCTGGAAGATGGCCGGGGCATCGGTGAGACCCGCGAAGTACTTCAGGTCAGAGGTATAGGCAGCGAAGAGAACCAGAGCGCCAAGACCGGCAGAGCCGATGGCGTAACCCTTGGTGACCGCCTTGGTGGTGTTGCCGACCGCATCGAGCGCGTCGGTCGTGTGACGCACTTCCGGCGGCAGGCCGGCCATTTCGGCGATACCGCCGGCATTATCCGTCACCGGACCGAAGGCATCGAGCGCCACGATCATACCGGCCAGGGCCAGCATGGTGGTGGTCGCGATGGCGATGCCGAACAGGCCCGCCAGCAGGTAACAGCCGATGATGCCGGCGACGATGATCAGCGCAGGCACCGCCGTCGCTTCCATCGAGACCGCCAGGCCCTGGATGACGTTGGTGCCGTGACCGGTGACTGAGGCCTGGGCTATGGAGACGACCGGACGCTTGCCGGTGGCGGTGTAGTATTCCGTCACCACGATAAAGCCCGCCGTAACGGCCAGCCCGACGAGACCGCAATAGAACAGGGTCATGCCGGTGAAGTGGAAGGTGGTGCCGGCCGAGACATATTCGAACGGCGTATCGAAGCCGAGGCCGGGCAGATACTTGATGACCGCAGCTAAGGCCACGATCGACAGCAGGCCTGTGGCAATCAGGCCCTTGTACAGGGCGTTCATGATGTGGTTGTCCTTGCCCAGGCGGACAAAGAAGGTGCCGATGATGGAGGTGAAGATACAGACAGCGCAGATGACCAACGGCAGCAGCATCATCATGCCGACATAGGGGGTGTCATTGAAGAAGATCGCCGCCAGAACCATGGTGGCGACCGTGGTCACCGCGTAGGTTTCGAACAGGTCGGCCGCCATGCCGGCGCAATCGCCGACATTGTCGCCGACGTTATCTGCGATGGTGGCGGGGTTACGGGGGTCATCTTCCGGGATACCGGCCTCGACCTTGCCGACCATATCGCCGCCGACATCGGCCCCCTTGGTGAAGATGCCGCCGCCGAGACGGGCGAAGATCGAGATCAGCGAGGCGCCGAAGCCGAGCGAGACCAGGGCGTTGATCAGGTCGCGGTCATGCGCGGCCAGACCCAGTACGCCGGTCAGGTAGGCATAGTAGCCCGCCACGCCGAGAAGCGCGCCACCGGCCACGAACATACCGGTAATAGCCCCGGCGTTGAAGGCCAGCTTCAGCCCTTTGGCCAGGCTTTCCGAGGCCGCCTGCGCCGTACGCACATTTGCCCGAACCGAAATCAGCATACCGGCATAACCGGCGGCGCCCGAAAGCACCGCGCCGATCAGAAAGCCGATTGCCGATAAATAACCGAGAAAGATGAAGGCAAGTATGAAAATGACCACGCCGACCATGGCGATGGTGGTGTACTGGCGCTTGAGATAGGCCGCGGCCCCTTCCTGAATCGCCGCGGCGATTTCCTGCATACGCGCGTTGCCCGCATCGGCCTTCATCAGACCGAGGGTCTGGACGACGCCATACAACAGGCCAAGTATGCCAGCCGCGATGGCCAGCATCAAAGCAATATTCATAATGTAACCCCTGTGTCTTTATATTTAAGGGGCGCACAGCAACTGCCGCCCCATTTTCGGGAACCAAAAAGAAGACAAAATACAGAGTCTTATTTTCGATTGAGACGGAGAGTGCCAAATGTTTATCTGACTTTCAAGACATGTTGTCTCTGTAAGCCATTATAATTCAAGGGCTTTCATCCCATGAATGCTGCATTGCGGGGGCACGAATACTTATCGCATGTAAATTCAGAAGGTTACGCCAAACGCAGCGCAGCACAACCTGCGGGGGATATCCGTCAGTTCGGATGGCGCTTCGGGCTTTGCGACAGCACGTCGATCGATTTAATGACGCCGGGGCCGGTAATCTTCGTCCACTCAGCAGTCATGGCCTGTTTGAAGCGCGGTTCGTCGAGCAGGTAATCCTTGCCAGCCTGCGCGAACGAGACCCGTGAGGCCATCCGTACCAGGGCGTCGCGGAAATAGGGTTCCTTGTCACGGTATTTCGCTTCATCAGCCGTGATGGTCAGGTTGATGCGGATGTTCAGGAAGATGTAATTGACCAGTTGGCCGTCAACGGTGATCGGAATGGCCACAGCTCCAAGCTGGACCGAGGCATTGCCGGCCTTTTTCGCTTCCCCGCCCTCGTTCGCCATGGCGGGCATGGCAGACAAACATAAGGACGCAATGGCAACGCCCAGCAGGCAGCGACGGTCAAACAGCTTTTTCATAAACCAATACTGGCGCAAAATTATTGATAACGCCTGAATGAAAAAACCCTCCGGGGAAACCGGAGGGTTTTGAAATCTAGTGACGGCGCTTGCCATCATGCCAGTGTCCGTCCCTGTCGCGCCAGCCGTAAGGATTGTCATTGTCATTGCGCCAGGCATCACCATAGGCATAGGGCGGAGGCGTGGTGTGGCGGTAACGGTCATAATAGACGCGTTGATAGCGATCCTGCGGCGGACGCTCCTTGTAATACATGACCGAATAACCGGAAGGCGGGGGGGCCGGGTCGTAATAGGCACCCTGGTAGGAGTAGTATTCGCCATTATAGCATTTGACGCTCGACTTGCCCACATTGTTACCGATTACGCCACCGACGACCGCACCCCCAACCGTGCCGAGGCCGCGTTCGTTTTTGGAAATCTGGCTGCCAACCAGCCCGCCGAGCACCGCGCCGATGACCGTGCCGTTGGTCTGCGCATCCTTCTTCTTGGCATAACAGTAGCCATCGTAACCGCGAAGATCACGATCCTGCGCCGAGGCAACAACCGGCACAGCCATGACAGACGCCAGACCCAGCACAAGCCCCACTTTTAATATCGATTTCATCTCAGATACCCTCCACACTTTCCCTACGTTGCCGAACACGGGTCCGGTCCGCGGTGAGTGGATAAGGGTTATGCCCCCAGCCGCGACGGTACAATCGGACTGGGCGATGGATATGACTTCATATTTATAAGTTTTCGGAAAACGGCTAATCTTTGCGCCTAAAGCGGATGCGTGAACCCCTTCTTAGCCAGCTCCAGGCGGCGATCATCGGCCCATAATTCCGCACCGGCGGGCGTGTCTTCAGATAAGCCGACACAGGCGCCGATATCATAGAAACCGGCCATGACCAGCGCTTTGGCTCCAAGGTCATCGGCGGTGCACAGGATCTGGTAGTCATCACCTCCTGTGACCAGTTCAACCGGGCTGATACCGGACGCAATGGCGGCGCGCGCCGACAGCGAGGTCGGCACCCGGTTGAGATCAAGACGGATCATCAGATTATTGGCACGCGCCAGATGATCGGCATCGGCCAGAAGGCCATCGGATATATCCATGGCGCTGCGGGCATGATCGCGGATAACCGGGATGAGATCGGTACGGATTTCCGGCAGGTGATAGGCGCTGATTACCTCGTTTACGTCCTCGTGCGACAGGCCCAGAAGTTGTCCCTGCAAGGCTTTCAGACCCAGATAGCCCTGACCGATATAACCACTGACCAGCACCCGGTCCCCCGGCTTTGCGCCGAGGCGGGACAGGACCTTGCCGGCCGGCGCCTTGCCGAACATCGTCATGGACACAACCAGCGGCCCTTCGGTCGATACCGTATCGCCACCGAACAGGCTGAGGCCATAACGGTCCTGGTCGATCTTCAGACCGCGCACGAAATCGGCCTTTTCAGCATAACTGGTGCCGCGCGGCCAGGCCGTAACCAACTGGTAGCCATAGGGCTTTGCGCCTTTGGCGACGATATCGGAGAGATTGACGCGCATCAGCTTGCGCGCCACCAGATCGAGCGGGTCATGTTCGAAGAAGTGAATGCCTCCGACCAAGGCATCGGTATTCACAACCAGATCGCAGGCGGGATCGCCAGGAATGACGGCAACATCATCGATCAATCCCCTCGCCTCGCGCACCAGACCCGCCAGCGGTTTGAACAATTGATCGATGATGGAAAATTCGTCGTGTCCGCTCATACCAGGCCCTCACGCATATCGCACAGCATCATGCACGTAACGAGCGTTAATGCGATAAAATTTTCCGTGAAAATTCGCCTACTTGGGGCGAATATCCGCCGCTATACCATCGAGTGCGCCGTTAACAAAACGCGCTTCGGTTTCACCGTAGAAGGCGCGGGCTATCTCGACATATTCGTTGATGATCACCTGAAGACCGATATCTGGACGGAACTTCAATTCCCAGGTGCCGGCGCGCAAAATGGCGCGGACGGTGGAATCGAGACGCTCGATGCGCCAGCCCGAGGCCAGTCGATTGACGATCAGCGGATCGATAACCGCCTGTTCCTTGACGATAGCGCGTGCGCCCTCGGCAAAAAAGGCTTCATCGGCCGCCGCCAGAGGCTCGCCATCGAGATCGCCATCAAACCGGTAATCGGAGAATTCCTTGATCACAGTCTCGACGCCGGTACCGGTGATTTCAAGCTGGTACAGCGCCTGAACGAGGACGAGACGCGCCACCGTGCGGGCGCGCTTTTCCTTGTTGGATAGTGATTTTGTTTCGGTTTGCTTTTCGGTTTCCCGGGCATTCAGCTGTTCGATGACCGTCTTGAGGCTGGTCGGCCTGGGCGCTGCAGATTCGCTCATTGGCTGCCATCCATCAGGGTCTTGCGCAGGCCGATCATGGTGAGGCAGACCTTGGCGACCGTGCCGCCCTTGTCGCCTTCCGAACGGCGCGCGCGTACCCACGCCTGGTCTTCATCTTCCACGGTCAGGATGCCGTAGCCGATGGCCAGGCGCTGCTTGTAACTCAGGTCCATAAGGCCGCGCGCTGATTCGTTGCAGACATAATCATAGTGGGTGGTGTCGCCACGGATGACACAACCGAGCGCAACATAGCCATCGTAGGCGCGACCTGCCGGACGGTGCGCGGAGTCTTCGGCCATGGCAATGGCAGCGGGAATTTCAAAGGCACCCGGCACCGTTACCACATCATATTCCGCGCCCAGAGCTTCCAGCGCCGCTTTGGCGCCAGCCAGAAGTTCATCAGCGATGTCGTCGTAGAAACGACTTTCGACGATCAGGATGCGAAGTGGATTTTCAATGGTCAAAGCGAGTCGTCCTTAAAAGGCATGGAAGGCAGGTCAATACGCCCTTATGCCTTCCTGAAAAAGCAAAATCTACAACGCCAGGTCTTATAGGGTCTGCCAGTCGATGATGCTCAGGCCATAGCCTTCCAGCGCCGCCGGCCTGGGTCGCGTACCGGACAGGGCGATCATATCACGCACACCCAGATCAAGCAGGATCTGCGCGCCGACGCCATAATCGCGCAGGCCGCGCGGGCTCGGATCGGTAGCGGCATCGGCGCCAAAGCGACTGGATAACACCTTCGGATCGGGGTCACGCAACAAAACCATCACCGCCGGGCCATTGTGATCCGCCAGTATCTGCATGGCCTTTTGCACCTGATGGCTGCGGAAACCGCCACCCTGACCGCCCAGCACATCAGAAGCGATATCGAGCTGGTGCATGCGCACCAGCGTCGGTTTGCTGGGCGAAGGCTGCGATTTGACCAAGGCCAGATGTTCGGAGTCGTCAAGCTGGTTGCGGTAGACCATCAGGCGGAATTGGCCGCCCCATTCGCTGTCAAACGGACGATCGAGCACGCGTTCGACAAAGCGCTCGGTGCGGCGGCGATAGGCGATCAAGTCGGCGATGGTGCCAATCTTCAGGCCGTGCAGTTGGGCAAAGGGTATCAGATCCGGCAAGCGGGCCATGGTGCCGTCATCATTGATGATCTCGCAGATCACACCTGCGGGGTAAAGACCAGCCATTCGCGAAATATCAACGGCCGCCTCGGTATGGCCGGCGCGCACCAGCACACCGCCTTCGCGCGCCACCAGCGGGAAGACATGGCCCGGTGAGACGATATCGCGGGAATCCTTGGTCGGATCGATGGCGACGGCGATGGTATGGGCGCGGTCTTTTGGCGAAATGCCGGTCGAAATGCCGTCTTTGGCCTCAATCGAGACGGTGAAGGCTGTGCCATTGCGGGCGCCGTTGTCATGCACCATCGGCGGCAGGCGCAGGGTTCTGGCACGCTCGCCGGTGATCGACAGGCAGATCAGGCCGCGGGCGAAACGGGCCATGAAGTTGATGACATCGGGCGTCGCCATCTGGGCGGGGATGACTACATCACCCTCGTTCTCGCGATCCTCGGCATCGACCAGAATATACGGACGACCGTTACGGGCGTCTTCCAGGATGTCCTCGATCGAGGATATCGGGCTGTCATAGCCATTATCCGGGCTCGTCCCCAGGTCATTGGTGATCTTGTTCAGCGTCATAGCAGGCTACTCTGTTTCAAACCAACGGGCGGCATAGCGCGCCAGACGGTCAACCTCAAGGTTTACGCTGTCGCCGACGGTCGTTTTCGACAAGGTCGTGTGCAGCCAGGTGTGGGGAATGATATTCACGCCGAAGGTCTGTCCTTCGACTTCGTTGACGGTCAGGGAGATGCCATCGAGCGCCACCGAGCCTTTCGGCGCGATAAAGCGGTGCAGCGGCGCCGGCGCCTCGAAGGTCAGGCGGTAGCTGTCGCCGTCCTGCTTGACACTGACCAGTTTCGCCAGGCCGTCGACGTGGCCGGAGACGATATGGCCGCCCAGTTCATCGCCGATCTTCAGGGCGCGCTCGATGTTGACCTTCGAGCCTTCCTGCCATTGGCCGAGATTGGTCAGCGACAGGGTCTCGTTGGAGACATCGAGATCGTAGCTGCGGCCCTGCTTGGAAACCACGGTCAGGCAGCAGCCGGCGTGGCTGATCGAGGCGCCGATCTCGACATCGTCGAGGTCGAAATCGACATGCATGGTCAGGCGCACGCCAGCATCCGACCTGATCAGGGTCTCGACCGTCCCCATGCTGGAAATAATACCGGTAAACACGTTCAGCCCTCAGATCAGTTCATAGGTTTCCCAGAGGTCGTCGCCGACCGACTGGACGCCCAGGCGCGTAAACCGCACCATGCGGTTAATATCTTCGATATTCAGGTGCCCGATCACCGGCCGGGCGTCTCCGCCCAAGATGGTGGCCGAACGGAACCATTCAAGGCGATCGACAAAGCCAGCGCGCAGAAAAGCCGTGGCGATCACCCCGCCGCCTTCAACGAACAACCGCTCGATACCCGCGGCGCTGATGGCTTCCAGCGCTGCTTCGAGATCAACGCGCTGGTGTTTCGAAGGGACTTTAAGGGTGCGAACGCCCAATGATTGCATTTCGCCAGTGATTTCGGTCGTTGTCACCACATAGGTCGGGATGATCCGTGCCGTCTGGGCCAGCTTGGAGGTCAGCGGCAGGCGCGAACGTGAATCGAGCACAATCCGCGCCGGCTGGTAGCCCTCGTAATTGGGCAGACGGACCGTGAGTTCAGGATCGTCCTTTAGCGCCGTTTCGATGCCAACCAGGACGGCATCATGGCCGCCACGCAGTTCATGGACAACGCGACGCGCCTCCTCGCCGGTGATCCACTTGCTTTGCCCGGAGGCGGTAGCAATGCGGCCATCGAGCGTTGTCGCCAGTTTGAGGGTGATTTGTGGACGGGTCATAAGAAAGACACCCCACCCCCACGCCTTTCAGGTGCGGCTCCCCTCCCCGACAAGTCGGGGAGGTACAAGAAGACATGCGGGGCCTTTGCAGGCTTATCAAGCATCATCAGAAGGCGAAATATCCTGCTCGCCCAGACCTTGTTTGATGTCACGCGGATCATCGAGCGTGTCGTTGTCGAGCCCCTCAGCGCCTAGAAACTTGGCAAAATCCGAGGTCTCACGGAAATCACGATAAACCGAAGCATAGCGGACATAGGCGACGACATCGAGCGATTTTAGCGCGTCCATGACGAGGCCACCGACTGTATCAGAGGGAATGTCGGTTTCACCCATGCTTTCAAGCTGGCGGACAATGCCCGACACCATGCGGTCGATACGATCCTGATCCACAGGTCGCTTGCGAAGCGCAATCGACACGGACCGTTCCAGCTTCTCGCGGTCAAAAGGCGTGCGTCGTCCCGAGCGCTTGACCACCATCAGGTCGCGCAGTTGCACGCGCTCGAACGTGGTGAAACGTCCGCCGCATTCCGAGCACGACCGGCGGCGACGGATCGCCGCGCCATCTTCCGATGGTCGGCTATCCTTCACCTGGGTTTCAAGGTTTCCGCAAAAGGGACAACGCATCGCTTACCTTTAAGCGTAAATTGGGAACTGCTTGGTCAGGGCCAGCACTTGAGCGCGGACCTTTTCCTGCACGGCCAGATCGGGCTGACCAGCATTGGCCGCCATGCCATCGACCACATCGGCGATCAGGTTGCCGATGGTGATGAACTCGGCTTCACGGAAGCCGCGGGTGGTGCCGGCAGGCGTGCCGAGACGAACGCCCGAGGTGATGGTGAAGGGCTTGTCATCGAATGGAATGCCGTTCTTGTTGCAGGTGATGAAGGCCGCTTCCAGAGCCGCTTCCGTGTCCTTGCCGTTCTGGCCCTTGGGGCGCAGGTCGACGGACATGACGTGGCTGTCGGTGCCGCCGGTGACGATGGCCAGACCACGCTCAACCAGAGTCTGAGCCAGGGCCTGCGCATTGAGGATGACCTGCTTCGCGTAGGTCTTGAATTCGGGCTGAAGCGCTTCACCGAAGGCCACGGCCTTGCCGGCGATGACATGCATCAGCGGGCCGCCCTGCAGGCCGGGAAAGACCGACGAATTGATCTTCTTGCCGATCGCTTCATCGTTCGACAGGATCAGCCCACCGCGCGGACCACGCAGGGTCTTGTGCGTGGTGGTGGTGACGACGTGGGCGTGCGGCAGCGGATCGGGATAGACGCCGCCAGCGACCAGGCCGGCATAGTGGGCCATGTCGACGAACAGGTAGGCGCCAACCGAATCGGCGATCTCACGGAAGCGCTTGAAATCGATATGACGCGGATAGTTGGAGGCGCCGGCGATGATCAGCTTCGGCTTGTGCTGCTGGGCCAGATCATTGACCTGATCCATGTCGATCAGGTTGGTGTCGCGCGTCACGCCATAGGGCACGACGTTGAACCACTTGCCCGACTGGTTGGCAGGAGATCCGTGCGTCAGGTGACCGCCGCAGGCCAGGTCCATACCCATATAGGTGTCGCCCGGCTGGAGCAGCGAGAAGAAAACGGCCTGATTAGCCTGGGCGCCGGAGTGCGGCTGGACGTTGGCGAAGGCGCAATTGAACAGCTTTTTGGCGCGTTCGATGGCCAGGCGCTCGACGTCATCGACATACTCGCAGCCACCATAATAACGACGGCCGGGATAACCTTCGGCATACTTGTTGGTCAGGACAGAGCCCTGCGCTTCCAGTACGGCCCTGGATACGATGTTTTCCGAGGCGATCAGCTCGATCTGATCCTGCTGACGGTGCAGTTCGCCCTTGATCGCCGCCATGACTTCGGAATCTTGAGTGGCAAGATCGTTGTTGAAATAGCCTTGCGGGATGAAGGAGCCGGCGTTCGCGGGTGCGTTCAAGGGAGCATTTCCTGTGCTGGAGGAAGGATAAGGGGGATATGGGGAGCGTTTACGCTTTACGCGAGGGCGAGGCAAGGTTTTTAAGCCGGTTAACCGTTAAACCAGTGTGCCGCGACCGGACGACGGCTTTTGCCCGCCCGAGCCACTGCTGCCTTGGCCGAGCTTGTTTTTCAGCTTGAGCACGGCCAGACGCTTGACGCCTTCCGGATCATTAACCGGCCCCATGGCGGTGGCTTCTTCCGCGGTATCGGCATCAATCGCCGTCACCTTCAGGTAGGCGCCCTTCCGCTGCATCTCGATATAGATTTCGGACATAAGCCATTGTGTCGCGACTCTGCCTTTGTGACAAGTCGCTCACAGAAAAGGTTATTCGCAAAGGATTACGCCACCGCCGGCAGACGCGCTACGTTGCACATGGTCCAGAGCTTGTCCATGGAATCGACCAGATGGTCCATCATCTCGTCGGTATGGTCCGGCGATGGCGTAAAGCGCAGGCGCTCGGTGCCCTTCGGCACGGTCGGGTAGTTGATCGGCTGAACATAGATGCCAAAGTCATTGAGCAGCATGTCCGAGACCATCTTGCAGTGGACGGCATTGCCAACCAGCACCGGCACGATATGCGACTGCGTCGGGAAGGTGGCGATGCCGACGGCGCGCAATTTTTTCAGCAACGACTGCGCGCGTTCCTGATGGGCGACGCGCTTTTCATTGTGTTCTTTCAGGTACTTCACCGAAGCGGCGGCACCAGCCATGACAGCGGGCGGCAGCGAGGTGGTGAAGATAAAGCCGGAGGCCCACAGGCGGATGGCGTCGACCATGGCCGAGGTGCCGGCGATATAGCCGCCCATCATGCCGAAGGCCTTGCCGAGGGTACCTTCGATGATATCGATCTCGCCCATGATGCCGTCGCGTTCAGCGACCCCTGCCCCGCGTTCGCCATAGAGGCCAACGGCGTGGACTTCATCGATATAGGTCAGGGCGCCATACTTTTTCGCCAGGGCCACAGTACCGTGGATATCGGAGATATCGCCATCCATCGAATAGACGGATTCAAAAGCGATCAGCTTCGGCGCATTGGCGGGGGCTGCGCGCAGTAATTCTTCAAGGTGTTCGAGATCGTTATGGCGGAAGACGTGACGCTCGCCGCCGCCATTGCGGATGCCGGCGATCATCGAGGCGTGATTGAGGGCGTCAGAGAAGATAATCAGGCCCGGCAGGATCTTGTACAGCGTGGTCAGGGTCGCTTCGTTGGCAACATAACCGGAGGTGAAGACCAGCGCGGCCTCCTTCTGGTGCAGGTCGGCCAGTTCGGCTTCAAGCTGATTGTGATAGAAGGTGGTGCCGGAGATATTGCGCGTGCCGCCCGAACCGGAACCGACCGCATCGATCGCCTCGTGCATGGCCTGCGTGACGACAGGATTCTGGCCCTGGCCGAGATAATCGTTCGAGCACCAGACGGTGACATCCTGCTCGCTGCCGTCTTCCTTTATCCAGGTGGCGCGCGGAAACTGGCCGGCGTGACGCTTCAGATTGGCGAACACACGATAGCGCCCTTCGGCGCGAACAGCTTCTACAGCGGCCTCGAAAGCGGCATTATAGTTCATATCACACTCCGACGGCGACACTTTCGCCGCGTATCCTGTTGACGAAATAGCGCTTCCGTCAGGCCTGATCAAGTCATCCGGGGGTTTAAAATAACCCGCCTGAGATATTCAAAATGACATTGCGGCAAATCCATTTCAAATTCCAGCGGTTTTGCTTAAAGTTAGCCTGCGCACATTGTCGCAGCGGGAGGACGCCGTGTCGAAAATCTGGATTTGCCTGTTTCGCGGCATCAATGTCGGCGGTAATAACAAGCTGCCGATGAAGGATCTGACGCGGGTCATGCTGGCGGCAGGCCTGACGGACGTGAAGACCTATATCGCCAGCGGCAATGTGCTGTTCGGGTCCGACCTCGATGAAGCGGCGCTGGAACGCTTGATCGGTGATCTGGTCGAGACAAATTTCGGTTTCCGTCCGTCGATTTTTCTGATCACACTGGCGCATATGGAAAAGGCACTGGCCGAAAATCCTTTCCGAGACCATGAGCACCAGGGCAAGGCGCAGCATGTCTTCTTCTTCAAGGCGCCGCCGGAAAAGGTAGATCGAGACCTGCTGGACAACCTGAAGATTGACAGCGAAGCCTATGAAATCACGGACGAACTGATGTATCTGTATGCGCCGGAAGGGATTGGTCGCTCGAAGATGGTCGAGAAGCTTGGCCGCGCCATCAAGGCCGACATGACCGCCCGCAATCTGAATACGGTCGAGACATTGAGGGATATGGCTCTGGAGGCATCGCAATGACCTTTAGATTATCAACTGACATTGTCTCGCTTCCATTTTCGACGGATAAAATAAGTTGGCAAGGCTTCGATCTTGATGACAATGGTAACTGGATCGCTACCATCGAAACTGATGAAGGTTTGCGGTTATTGACCGCCCAAAGTGATATTACTCTGCCAGTCGATTTGCCATACGCGATGGTCCGATGGCTGGGAAATAACGCACTTGTTGTAATCTCTCGTATAGCAGATGCCGAAGAGATCAATGCATGGATCATTGACCCAAATGGCGGGACAATTCTAAAAATGTTCTCTGTCGGAGATGGCGTTCAGGATGTATTGATCCTTAAAAATTTCATTGCTGTCAGCTATTTCGACGAGGGTGTTTTTAGTTCTACACAAGGCCCTTCTATTGAGGGGCTTTCCATATTTGACCACGACGGAACCTATCTGTGGGGATATACCAGCAGCGTAAATGATGCGGTTGACATAGCGGACTGCTACGCAATGTGCCCCCTAGCTCCAAATCGTCTCGCCTTTTACGCCTACACGAATTTCGATTGGGTTGAACTCGACCTGGAAAGCAAAGCGCAGACGGTTGTACCAACGCCAAGCCGACTTTACGGGTCAGGAGCCATAACATACCGCGCGGAGACAGCATTCTTTGTTGGGCCTTATCCAGAGAACCAGGATTTTAGCAAGCCAAGAGACAAAGTTTTTGCTTTCAACAAGGTGACAGGCACAATCAGTGAAGCGCCATCCGTTTCGGGAAAGGCTTTGCGAGGCCTATCAGATGGCCGATTGCTAGGTATATGCGACCAAGGTCTGTTTGTCACAGCGCTTGTGCCTTGATAGCCACCTGCAATCGGCCTAAAGCTCCGGCAAGCCTTTGAGAGTTCGCCCATGACCTTCAATCCGATCCTTGCCCCATATCCTGCCGGCCGGCCGCGTCGTCTGCGCCAGAGCCCGTGGATACGCGATCTGGTGGCGGAAAACCGCCTGCATGTCTCGGACCTGATCTGGCCGATCTTCGTCCATGACCAGGACAAGGCGCGCGACGCCATTGGCTCCTTGCAGGGCGTCGATCGCCTGAGTATTGCCGAGGCGGTAAAGGAGACGCGCGAGGCCAGAGCCTTGGGAATCAATGTCATAGCGCTGTTTCCTCACCTCAATGAAAAAATCCGCACCGCCGACGCCAAGGCCGCCATCGATCCGGAGGGCCTGATCGTCCAGACCTGCCGCGCCATCAAGGCGGCCGTGCCGGATATCGGCCTGCTGGTCGATATCGCGCTCGATCCCTATACCGATCACGGTCATGACGGCCTGCTGATCGATGGCAAGATCCATAACGACGCCACCATCGAGATGCTGGTGCAGCAATCCCTGGCCCTGACCGAAGGTGGTGCCGATATACTGGCGCCGTCTGATATGATGGACGGCCGCATCGGCGCCATTCGCACCGCGCTGGAAGCCGCGGGCCATCAGGACACCATGATCATGTCCTACGCCGCGAAATACGCCTCGGCCTTCTATGGCCCCTACCGCGATGCCATCGGCGTCAAGGCCTTGAAGGGCGACAAGAAAACCTACCAGATGGACTCGGCCAATACCGAGGAAGCCTTGCGCGAGGTCGCCATCGATATTTCCGAAGGCGCCGACATGGTAATGGTCAAGCCCGGCCTGCCCTATCTCGATATCGTCCAGCGCGTCTCGGACACCTTCAAGGTGCCGACCTTCGTCTACCAGGTCAGCGGCGAGTACGCCATGATCAAGGCGGCCGTCGAGAAGGGCTATATGGACCATGACCGCGGCGTGATGGAAACCCTGCTGGCCTTCAAGCGCGCAGGTGCTTCCGGTATCCTGACCTATTTCGCCAAGCACGTCGCCGAACTACTGAAAGCGTAAGATGGAAACCTATAAAGACCTGCAAAAGGCCCTCAATGCCGGCACCTATGTGCGCCTGACCCTGGTCGATGGCGAACACGAAGGCTTTGTTATCGCCCTTAGTCCGGCGCTGGTGCTGCTTCAGGGTATCCACGAATGGCAGGATGTCGGCGCCTTCGTTGCGCCGGTCGCAGGAGTGGAAGCCGTCGAGGTCTCCGATTATCACGACGACCAGATGAAGATACTGGATTTCAACAGCGTCAAGCGCACCAAGCGCTATGGCTGGGTGCGGCTCGGCGGCTGGCAGGACCTGTTCAAGTCGTTGCAGTTCAAGGAAAAGTTCGTTGTCGTCTCGGCCGAAGATGGCACCGAGGTCGGAACGGTCGATGCGATCGAAGCCGATTGCGTGGTCATCAAGGCCATCGATCCCGGCGGCAACTGGCAGGCCGATGAGGTCGAATGGCCGTTCGAGGACATCACTTTGGTGCAGTTCGACGACAGCTACAGCCGCACCTTGCAACGCTATATCGAGAAACGGGCCGCGAACTAACCGCGCCGCGCCGCCTCGATGGCGGCCACATCGATTTTCTTCATGTCCATCATGGCGGTAAAGGCGCGTTTGGCTTCATCGCCGCCGGCCGCCATCGCGTCGGTCAGCGCGCGCGGCGTGATCTGCCAGGAAATGCCCCATTTATCCTTGCACCAGCCGCAGGCACTTTCCTGTCCGCCATTGCCAACTATGGCATTCCAGTAGCGGTCGGTTTCGGCCTGATCATCCGTGGCGATCTGGAAGGAAAAGGCTTCGCTGTGCTTGAATATAGGGCCGCCATTGAGACCAATACAGGCGACACCGGCTACGGTGAACTCGACCGTCAGCACATCGCCCGCCTTGCCGGAGGGATAATCAGTCGGTGCCTTGTGGACAGCCGTCACGGTGCTGTCAGGAAATACTTCGGCATAGAAGCGGGCCGCCGCCTCGGCATCCTTGTCGTACCAGACGCAAATCGTATTCTTTGCCATGTCCTGTCCTTCTGCATTGGAAGCCCCGTCCGCTGCGTTACAGGTTAAGCGTCCGGGAGTCGCTTTTGAACTAACAAGCGCGTGACTAGGGCTTGCGCCGCGATTCCAGGCGGGCATGCAGCGAGGATGTATCCCAGCGCTGGCCACCCATGGCCTGAACCTCGGAATAGAACTGATCGACCAGCGCCGCCACGGAGAGATGCGCACCATTGGCCCGCGCTTCATCGAGCGCGATGCCTAAGTCCTTGCGCATCCAGTCAACCGCAAAGCCAAACTCATATTCGTCTTTTGCCATGGTCGCCCAGCGGTTCGACATCTGCCAGGAACCGGCCGCGCCCGCCGAAATAGCGTTGAACACCAGGTCCGGATCGAGCCCGGCGCATTTGGTGAAATGCAGGGCCTCGGCCACGCCCTGGACCGCGCCCGCAATAGCGATCTGGTTAGCCATCTTGGCCATTTGCCCGGCGCCGGCCTCGCCCAGGCGGGTAATCGACTTGGTATAGGGCTTTGTCAGTTCGACCACTTCGGCGTAACGCGCTTCGTCACCGCCGACCATGACCGACAACTGGCCATTGACCGCACCGGCCTGACCGCCGGAGACCGGGGCATCGTAAAAAGTGATGTGTTTCTCGGCACATACAGCCGCCAGTTCACGCGACAGTTTCGCCGAGGTGGTGGTGTGATCGATGATCAGGGTGCCCGGCTTCATGTGGGAAATCGCATTCAGCACCGTCTGCCGCACATCCTCGTCACGGCCGACACACAGGATCAGGGCTTCGGCGCCGATCAGGGCAGTACCCAGGGCCGCTTCGGCGTGCATGCCGTATTCCCCGGCCCAGTCGAGCGCCTTCTGGTGCGTGCGGTTATAGCCAGTGACCTTGTGTCCGGCCTTGACCAGATGGCCCGCCATCGGCGCGCCCATGACGCCTAATCCTGCGAAACAAAGTCTCATGATACTGTTCCTTAGTCTTACTGGCCGATCTGGCCGTATTTACCCTTGAAAAAGGTCAGGCCCGGTTGGGCCGGGTCGCTCTCGAAATGCCTGACCTCCCCCACAATGACCAGATGATCACCGACAAGACGGGATTCATAGAGATCGCAAGCGAAATAGCCCACGACATTCTTCAGTTTCAAAGGCGAAAGTGGGCTGGTCAAATCTTCTTCCGGCACGATATGGGCGTTTTCGCGGGCAAATCGGCGCGAAAGCGCTTCATGATCGGCACTGAGAATATTGATTCCGAAGGTTTGCGCCTTGGCATACAGATCATAACGATGGGCCTTGAGATCGAGGCACCACTGCACCAGCGGCGGATCAAGCGATACCGAACTGAAGGAATTGGCCGTCAGACCAACGACATGCCCATCGACATGATCGGGATCAGGGACGGTTATGACGCAGACGCCGGTGGCGAATCCTCCCATGGCGTGCCGTAAAGCCTTCTTGTCCATGTCCTTCCCGGTGTGTTTCAAGTCCATGCGTATGGACGTAAATGACACAGCCCAGCAAAGCAACTCCCACTAGGGGTTTTTCCGCAAAAGTCGCAGCAACGCGACAGGTCTAAACAGGCTGTTAAGGTTAATTCGGTTAGGCTGGATGCAGATTTTACGAGAGATTGTCCATGGCCAGCCGCGACGCACCCGTCGTCATCAAGAAAGTCAAGAAAGTCGTCGGTGGCGGTCACCACGGTGGCGCCTGGAAGGTCGCCTATGCCGACTTCGTGACGGCCATGATGGCCTTCTTCCTGCTGATGTGGCTGATCAATACAACCAGCCCTGAACAAAAGCGCGGCGTCGCCGACTATTTCGCCCCGGCCAATGTGTCGCAATCGACTTCCGGCTCCGGTGGCATTCTGGGTGGCCAGGCGCTTGGCAAGGACGGCGACAAGAACGAAGGCACCATGTCCTTTATCGAGCAGATGGCACCCAAGCCACCGGAAACCCAGGACAGCGACGGCACGGCGACAGAGACCAAGGGCGCCGGCGCCACGGCCGATACCTCCGACGAATCCGATGCCCAGCGCCGCGAGCAGCAGTCCTTTCAAAGCGCCGCGGAATCGCTGCGCCAGGCCTTGCAGGACATGCCGGAACTGGCCGAACTGTCGAAGAACATCCTGGTCGACCAGACGCCCGAAGGCCTGCGCATCCAGTTGATCGACCAGGAGGGCCGGTCGATGTTCAACGAAAATTCGACTCAGCCGAATGACCGCGCCAAGATCTTGCTGCGCGCCGTCGCCAAGGTGATCAACCAGTTGCCGAACCGCATATCGATCACCGGGCACACCTCAGGATCGCTCGGTCAGGCGGGGCAAAATCCGCGTGACTGGTCGCTCTCCAGCGCGCGTGCCGACGCTTCGCGCGCCATATTGCAAGGGGCCGGCGTCGACCAGGACCGCATCGCCATGGTTTCCGGCAAGGCGGCGAAGGAACCGCTCTATCCGGATGACCCGTCGCTGGCCGGAAATCGCCGCATCGCCATCGTCCTGTTGCGCGAGGCGCCGGTTCTGCCCCGATAACGGCTTTGAGACGATAAGCCGGATTTACGCTTGCCGATCGGGCGGTTTTGAGTTCAACTGTTATCGCGGTATCTTCCGCGCGGGATACAGGGATTTGTACGGCGTAAGATGAGTGAGCACTTTCCAGGTCGAAAGCTCAGATATTATCTGACCATTCCCGGTCCGTGCCCCTATCTGCCCGGTCAGGAAGAACGCAAGGTGTTTGTTCACCTGCCTCCATTGGAAGCCATCAGCGTCAATGACCAGCTTTCTGCGATCGGCTTCCGGCGCTCGCAGAATATCGCCTATCGTCCCGCCTGCCAGACCTGTCATGCCTGCCAGAGTGTGCGCATACCGGTAAAACGTTACGATCTGTCGAAATCGGATCGGCGAGTGGTCAGGGCCAATGCCGACCTGGCCAAGGCGTTTGTCGAGGCCGAGGCCAGCCGCGAACAGTTCGACCTGTTGCAGCGCTATCTCAAGGCCCGTCATCCGGATGGCGGCATGATGGACATGAGCTGGCCGGATCTTGTCGCCATGGTGGAGGACACGCTCGTCCGTACCCACATGATCGAATACCGGCAGGGCAACCAGCTTGTCGCCTGCGTACTGGTCGACGCGCTGAATGACGGCCTGTCTCTGGTCTACAGCTTCTATGATCCGGACCTGATGTCGCGCAGCCTGGGCCGCTACATCATCCTCGACCATATCGACCAGGCCGAGCGCGCCGGATACGACTATGTCTATCTCGGTTATTGGGTGAAAGACAGCCCGAAGATGGATTATAAAGCGCGCTACCAGCCGCTGGAAGGCCTTACCGACCAGGGATGGCTGCCGATTTTTCCGGATGTGAAGGGCTAAACGCTCCAATAAATGCGTTAAAGCAAGAAACCCCACCACCACGCCGCAAGTGCGGCGCGGTCCCCGGCACCGGCCGCCCGGCTCCCCAGCAAGCTGCGGAGGTATAAGGGATTAGAGGCGCAGCTTCCTCAGTCCACGCGGGGCGATGCGACCCACGGCGGCGCGCTTGCCGATATAGTCCTTAACGTCCTTGAATTCCCGTGCCTTGCCCGCGCCATCATACCATTGCGTACCGGCGGCCATATCAAACACGGCGATATCCTTCACGCCGCCATCCTTGTAGCCTTGCAGCTTGACGCCCTTGCCACGCGCCATTTCCGGCAATTCGCTGACCGGGTAAACCAGCAGCTTGTTGTTCTCACCCAGCACCATGACATGATCACCGGTCACGGCCAGGGCCGCGAACGCTTCGGTGCCATCAGCATTCAAAACCTGCTTGCCGGCGCGCTTGTTAGCGAAAGCGTCTTCCTCGTTCATGACGAAGCCATAGCCGTTCTTCGATACCATCAGACGCTTCTGGCCGGTCTTCATCATGAAGACGGTGACAATCTTGGCGCTTTCCTCGATATCGAGCATGAGGCGCAAGGGTTCGCCATTGCCGCGTCCCGAAGGCAGCTTGTCGCAGCCGAGCGACAGGAAACGCCCGTCGGAAGTCAGGATCAGCAGTTTGTCGGTGGTGAAGCCCGGCACCAGATAGGCCAGTTCGTCGCCTTCCTTGAACTTCAGTTCGGACGGATCTTCGACCTTGCCCTTGGCGGCACGTATCCAGCCGCGCTGCGACAGGATGACGGTGATCGGTTCCTTCGGCAAGTAGGATTCAATGGCGGCGACCTCGATACCGACCGGCGCATCAGCGAAGGTGGTGCGGCGTGGCGACGGCAGCTTCTTGCGCACCTCGGCCAGTTGCTGGTCAATGCGCTTCCATTGCAGCTTTTCACTATCCAGTAGTGCCCGGATGCCATCGCGTTCTTCCGACAGCTTCTTGTGCTCGTCGGTGATGGTCATTTCTTCCAGCCGCGCCAGCTGACGCAGACGGGTATCGAGAATATAGTCGGCCTGCAACTCAGTCAGGTTGAAGCGCGCCATCAGGACATCGCGCGGCTTCTCGTCTTCGCGGATGATACGGATCACCTCGTCGAGATTGAGGAAGGCGATCATCAAACCGTCGAGCAGATGCAAACGCTTCTCAATGCGGTCCAGGCGCCAGTTCGACATCCGCACCAGCACGACGCGGCGGTGATCGAGGAAGGCGACGAGGCAGGGCTTCAGCCCCATGACGCGCGGCGTGCCTGTGGCGTCAAGCACATTCATATTGACGCTGAAACGTGTCTCTAAATCGGAGATCTTGAACAGGCTCTCCATCAGGACTTCGGGTTCGATATTGCGTGTCTTCGGTTCAAGGATCAGGCGGATTTCCTCGTCCGACTCATCGCGCACATCACCAAGCAGCGGCGCCTTCTTGTTTTCGATCAGGTCGGCCAGTTGTTCGATCAGGCGCGATTTCTGTACATAATAAGGAATTTCGCGCACAACGATGCGCCAGCCGCCGCGGCCGAGATCCTCAACCTCATAGCGTGCGCGGGTACGGATCGATCCCCGGCCCGTCTTGTAGGAGTCGAGAATGGATGCTGTGGATTCGACACAGATGCCGCCGGTCGGGAAATCCGGACCGGGGATGAACTCCATCAGTTCTTCGGTCGTGGTATCCGGTTTGGTCAGCAGCTTGCGGCAGGCATCGATCAGCTCGCCGGCATTGTGTGGCGGAATCGAGGTGGCCATGCCGACGGCGATGCCGGTGGCGCCATTGGCCAGCAGATTGGGGAAGCCGGCCGGCAGCACAACCGGTTCTTCGTCCTGGTCGTCATAGGTGGCGCGGAAATCGACGGCATCTTCATTGATGCCTTCCAGCAGCAGAGTAGCCGCAATGGTCAGACGGCATTCGGTATAACGCATGGCAGCGGCATTATCGCCGTCGATATTACCGAAATTGCCCTGACCTTCGACCAGCTGGTAGCGCTGGGCGAAATCCTGCGCGAGACGGACCAGTGCGTCATAGATCGACTGGTCACCGTGAGGGTGGAAGTTACCCATTACCTCGCCGACCACCTTGGCGCATTTGCGCGCCGCCGCTTCGGGCGTCAGGCGCATGTTCGACATGGCGTACATGATGCGGCGGTGGACCGGCTTCATGCCGTCGCGCACATCGGGCAGCGCGCGGTGCATGATGGTGGACAGGGCATAGGCCAGGTAACGCTTCGAGAGCGCGTCGCTCATCGGCTCGTCAAGAATACGCCCGCCGTCCGGGTTTTGTGGGGGAATCACTAAATTACTCATGGCCGCAAACTAGGGCCTGTAAAGAGTCAAGACAAGTCCTGCACCGTGGCCAATGCGGATTTGTTCACGGTTTAGCTCGCGCGGCGCACCCGGTTGCGGCCGGCATTCTTGGCGGCGTAAAGCGCCTGGTCGGCTTCGCGATACAGCATATCGGACGTTTTGCCGCGTCCCCATTCGGCGACGCCGGCGGAAAAGCTGTAGCGCACAATGACATCACGCAGGGTGAGGCGCTGGTCGCTGAGGTAAGCCTGCAGGCGTTCGACTACGGCACAGGCCTGACTCATACTGGCGCCTGGCATCAGCACCAGAAACTCTTCGCCCCCTACCCGGCCGATGATATCCCGATCACGCAGAACGGCCGCCGCACTGGCGGCGAAATGCGCCAGCACCTGATCGCCGCAATCATGGCCAAAACGGTCGTTGATGGATTTGAAATGGTCGAGATCAATCAGTACGGCGCTGAACGCTTCGCCGCTGGCCGCTGCACGATCAACCAGATGCCCGAAGCGCGTCATGGTGGCGCCACGATTAAACAGCCCCGTCAGATGGTCAGTTTCGGAGGCGGTAATGGCCGCGTCCCGATCGCTCGTGAGCCGGAATTCCCGGCGTTTTACCGCGGTGAAATCGGCGACCGACAGGATAATCCAGCCGTCGGGCAAGGTGGTTTCGCTGATCCACAACCATCGGCCATCGATCATATCGACCTCGAACTGTCGAACCAGTTCGCTGCGGCGCCTGGCATTGGCCCGCACCAGCCAGGCATCGATGTCGTCGGTTTCGATATGTGGCCCGCAGCCGCTTTCCCAGCAATGCCGCATGATCGTATCGAAGGTCTGAGCACCGGACTGAACATCATACAGCGCCATGAACCCGGAAGATGCAAAGTGCAGGCTGTCGTCCGGCTTGAAGACAGCCATGGCGGTGCCGGCGGCCAGAAGGCCTTCTGCAATACGCACCATGACATCCAGGGAGGGGATATCCATGTCTGTGCGGAATGATCGGGCCTCAGTCATGCGTGAAAATCAGGGGGCGAGAGGGGCATTGGTCAATCGGTACGCGGCTACTTTATGAGCTCGCATAGTGCCATATCCGCGTTATTTTGCGATTAAAGCACAGGATTAACAGTCTCTTTCCTGCTTTAAAAAAGCGCGTCGACTTCGCTTTGCAGGCTCTTCTGCGCCAGGACGCGGCCATGGATATGTGAATCCATTTCAACGACCAGGGCCTTCATGTCTCGCAGCCGGTCATTCAGGTCGGTCAGGGCCGCCTCATCTGCCAGATTGGAACTCATCAGAATATCGATGGAGGAGCTAAAGACAGTCAGCGCCCGTTCGCATACCTCGTCGAAATCACGACGGGATTCGGCCGGGGCGTGACGATAGGCGCTGATGACAACATCCTTCATCTCGAAACCGGACTTTTCGAAATGCTCGACATAACCACGCGTCTGCCAGTCGGCCAGTTCTTCAGCCATATCCGGCATGTCGAGGCCCATTTCAAAGAGCATGATCGCTTCATTGAACAGGTTCAGGTAGTCCGTCGCCAGTCCGGTGACCGGATTGACATTGGCATCTGACAGGTCCTGCTCACTGAATGGCAGCATACGCTCTACCCGACTCCCATATTGGTAACGAGGTTATGGCATATAATCCGTTACCAAACCGTTTGGTCGTTTTTAATGACGCGTCTGAGTCGGGGCAAGAGCCTTAGGAGGACAACCGGTCCTTCAGGCGCAACCGTATATCAGGCAAAGGTTTGTTATGCGGGTGAAAGACGTGGCGTTCCAGGAAGAAACCTGTCAGCTCCAGTCCGCGCATCACATCGCCCTCGGCCAGGCCGCCCTGCGATGACAGCATGAAGCCCGGCAGATGCAGGAGTTTATCCTTATAGGGCGCGCCCGACCCCCGGCTAACCGCCCTGCCCGATTTCGGGCTGACATACAACAAATCGTCGCGTTCGCCGCTGACCGCACAGGCGCTGAGATCGAGTCCGAAACCGAGCGCTTCCAGCAGGCCGGCTTCATAGCGCACATAGACCGCCGGCCAGATATCCTCATAGGCAAACAGTCCGATCAGGGCCGACAAGGCATGAAAAGCGCCGGGCTGACTGTCGCGTTCCGGCAGGACGGTCTGGGTCATGGTGCAGGCGCATTGCAGACCCAGCAAGCCCAGGGGATCATCGAGCAGGTCCGGCGAAGGGCCAGAGGCCTCCAAAGTGGCGGCGCCCAGTTGATCGGCATGGCGGGCGCGATAGGAAAAGGCGACACTGGCGCCTGCCTGCAGCAGGGGTTTGATCCGCCGCGAGGCGCCACCGGCAATATGGGCGGCATAGACACCGTGGCTTTCGGTCAGGACATGGACAATGGCCCCGGTTTCTCCGTGAGAACGGGCAGCGAGAACAATAGCGTCGTCCTCAAATTCCATGTCTAGGCTTCATACTCCAGACCGAACTGCGCATACAGGGCACGATCCTCGCTCCACTTTTCCTCGACTTTGACATGCAGGAACAGGTGGACCTGGCGATCCAGCAGCTTGCCAAGCTCTTCGCGCGACTTCATGCCGATCCATTTCAGGGTCTGGCCATTCTTGCCCAGAACAATCGAGCGCTGGCTATCGCGCTCAACGAAGATGGTCTGCTCGATCCGCGCCGAGCCGTCGGGCTTGTCGGTGAAATCGGTGGTAACGACCGCCGCGGCATAGGGCAGTTCTTCATGGACCCGCAGGAACAGTTTTTCGCGGGTGATTTCAGCGGCCAGGATGCGCACGGGCGCATCGGCGGCCTGATCTGCCGGATAGAGCCACGGCCCCTGCGGCATCTTCTTTTCCAGCAGGGCGCGCAGATCCTTGACGCCATGGCCTTTTTCGGCCGAGATCATCAGCACGTCCTCGAAGACGCCGGTCTTGTACAGGTCATCGGCGATAGCCAGAAGATTTTCGCTCTTCATCAGGTCGATCTTGTTGAGCGCCAGGATCGCCTTCGCGTTGTTATCCTGCAAACCTTTGACGATCATGTCGACGTCCTCGACCGCCTTGTGATCGGCGCCGGTAGCTTTCACGTCCGCTGTCGGGTGCTTGACCGCCAGTTGAGCGGCGGCATCGACCAGCAGCACGATGCAATCGGCATCCTCGGCGCCGCTCCAGGCCGATTTGACCATGGCGCGATCGAGACGGCGGCGCGGTTTGAAGATGCCCGGCGTATCGACCAGAATCATCTGGCAATCACCATCGAGCGCGATGCCGCGTACCGGGAAACGCGTCGTCTGTACCTTCTGGGTGACGATCGAGACCTTGGTGCCGACAAGCTGGTTGACCAGGGTCGATTTGCCGGCGTTCGGCGCGCCGATAATGGCGACAAAGCCGCAGGTCGTCGTATCGCTGGTGTTAAATTCTTCGGTCAATTCAGTTTGTCTCGTTCGATAAGGCCAAGCGCGGCGGCCTTTTCGGCCTCCTGACGGGATTTGCCGGTGGCCGATTGCGGGGGAAGATGGTCTATTCGGACCTCGATGGTGAAGACAGGAGCGTGATCGGGGCCCTTGCGGCTGATCAGTGTATAAATCGGGGAGCCCATGCCTTGCGCCACCGCCCATTCCTGCAAATAGGATTTCGGATTGGAGCGCGAGACGTTGCCGCTCTCCTTGACGGCTTCGAGCCACAGCGGTTTGAAGGTTTTCAACACCGCATCATAACCGCCATCGATATAGACGGCGGCCATCAGGGCTTCGCAGGCATCGCCGAGGATGGTCGGATTGGTACGACCACCGCTCTTGGTTTCGCCCGCCGCCAGACGGATAGCGGCGCCAAGATCGATCTTGCGCGCGATTTCGGCGCAGGTTTCACGGCTGACGAGGGTATGGAAGCGGCGCGACAGTTCGCCTTCGGTGGCCTCCGGCAGGGTTTCCATCAGGGTTTCCGCGGTCATCAGCCCCAGGACACGATCGCCCAGAAACTCCAGCCGTTCGTTATCCGCCATCTTGCGGGCGCCTTCGGCCACAGACGCGTGGGTCAGGGCCAGTTCGAGCAGTTCCAGGTCACGAAAGCGATAGCCCAGATTGGCCTGCAAGGTCTCTATGGCCTTCAGGCGCAGATTCGACTCTTTCGATGGGGAGACACGGACGTTCATCGGCTGGCTTTACATCAACCCATGGCCAAAGGCAAAGGTTTGCGTATGCCTCTTGCGTTCAACGACCGCCAAAACGGATCTGGAAGCCAATCTTGTTCTGGCTGAAGCCGCAATCCATATAGAAGCCTCGGACATGCGGCTCGGAACGACTGGTCATCAGCATCAGCTTGTAACACCCCATCTCTTCGGCACGACGAGCCGCTTCCGCCAGCAGCGTCTTGCCGATGCCCTGGCGCCGGTATTGGTCATGCGTCACCACATTCTCGACAAGGGCATAGGGCGCGCCACCCCGGGTCAGATTGGGCAGGACCACCAGGGTCACCGAACCGACAAGCTGTTCGCCGGAAACCACAACAAGAACCGACATCCCTGTCCGCGCCAGCATGTCCGCAAAAATGGGTGTAGCGACCTCATCCGTCAGAGGCGGATCAGAGGGATTCAATTGCGCATAAAGTACCAGCAGCCCATCCAGATCAGACGGTAAGGCTTCGCGGATCGAGAAACTCACGCCTGCCTAGTGCAGAGGCTTGAAGAAACGGTTCCAGTGGAAATTCAGCCAGGTCCACGGCTTCCACAGCGAGGAGCCTTCCTTCCACGACATCAGGATCAGCACGGCACGGCCTTCGAGATTTCCCTCCGGCACGAAACCGACGCCAGGTTCATATGGGTCATCCGGCGAGAAGCGGCTATCCAGCGAATTGTCGCGGTTGTCGCCCATCATGAAATAGTTGCCGGCGGGCACGATGAACTCGCCGGTATCATCGGCGCGGCCGTCCTTGACAATATCCTGCATCAGGTGTGTGCGGCCGTCCGGCAGGGTTTCACGATAGGCCGTAGCATAACGCGCCTCGAAACCCTTGGCGTCGACCGGGCCCAGCTCAGTATTCGGCACGGCGACGCCATTGACGTAAAGCTGGTCCTTCTTCATCTGGACCGTATCGCCCGGCAGACCGATCACGCGCTTGATATAGTCAACTTTTGTATTGCTCGGCAGCTTGAAGACCACGACATCCCCGCGCTTCGGCGCATGGTTCATGATGCGGCCCTTGATGAACGGCAGGGCAATCGGGAAGGAATATTTCGAGATGCCGTAGTCCCATTTGGAGACGATGATGTAATCGCCTTCGTAGAGGTTCGGCTCCATCGAGGCCGAGGGGATGGTGAATGGCTGGAACAGGAAGGTGCGCAGGATCATCACCAGAATCAGGGCTACGGCAACGACGCTGAAGATTTCCTTGGCTTCATCAACGGCAATCTGCTTGGCGTCGCGCTTATCGACACCTTCTTCTTCGGGTTCGTCATCGACGACAACGGCGGTTGCGTGATCGATCTTTTCCGCGGCATTGGCTGCGGCGGCAATCGCCTCGTTCGCTGTGTCGTCGTGCTTCGCCATAAGGATAGCCCCCAAATGCTTTCAGTCTGCCGCGGGCCAGGCCCGATAGTGTGTCAACTAACCACAGATTATGGCAAGCACAAGGCTCTTTTCCTTGCCGACATTAAACCTTGTTCAGAATCAAAGCGCTTCGATGACGGCATAGGCTGTAGCGTATGGGTCCTCATCGCTCAGACTGAGATGGATATGCGCCGTCCGGCCTTCCGGCACCAGTCCGCGCAGGACGTCAACCGCGCCGCCATGCAGGATGACATGCGGCTTGCCAAGAGGACTGGAGACCACTTCAATATCGACAAACAGAAAACCACGCACGCCGGTACCGAAGGCCTTGGCAACGGCTTCCTTGGCGGCGAAACGCTTGGCGAAGCTTAAACCCGGCTTGGCGGCGGCACGGGCGTGTTGCTGCTCGCCGGCGGTATAGATACGGTCCAGAAATCGGCCCTCGAAGCGCTCCATCGAGGATTCGATCCGCCGGGAATCGCAGAGATCAACACCGATGCCCAAAATCACTCTTTGACACCCTTATGGTGCAGGTCGATCAGTTCACGCATCCGGCGCAGGGCCGCTTCCAGGCCAATAAATATGGCCTCGCCGATCAGGAAATGACCGATATTCAACTCCCGAACATGCGGTATTTTCGCGATATAGGGCACGGTGTCATAGTCGATACCATGGCCGGCATGGACTTCGATGCCCAGTTCATGCGCCTGCTGAACGGCCGCCTGCAAGCGGCTCAGTTCATTATTGAAAATAACATCTTCCTGTTCGCGGAAGGCATCGCACAAGGCACCGGTATGGAATTCGACGACGGGCGCCCTCACCTTCGATGCCGCGTCGATCTGCGCCGGATCGGTGGCGATGAACAGCGATGAGCGAATACCGGCGGCATTGAATTTCGCCACCGCAGCGCCGACCGTTTGCAGTTGCCCGGCCACATCCAGTCCGCCCTCAGTGGTGCGTTCCTCGCGGCGTTCCGGTACCAGACAGGCGGCGTGCGGCTTCATCTTGAGCGCCAGAGCCACCATCTCATCCGTCACCGCCATCTCGAAATTGAGCGGCTTGCCAAAGGTGTCACACACCTCTTTCAGCGCCTTGACGTCCTTGTCGAGAATATGGCGGCGGTCTTCGCGCAGATGGGCCGTGATGCCGTCAACGCCAGATTTCAACGCCAGTTGCGCCGCACGTACCGGATCAGGCGCATGGCCGCCACGCGCATTGCGCACGGTGGCGACGTGATCGACATTGAGCCCCAGGCGGATGCGGTCGTGCATGAGTTTTAAGCCTTTGCGAGGCGGCGACTGCCGGGATCCTGAACCGGGATAGCGGCCAGTTCGGGCGGCAGGTTATCGGCGGGATAGGCCGGCACTTCCAGCGATGCCAAAGCAATCAAAGGCACGCCGACATCGGCCTTGCCGCCAGAACGATCAACGATGCAGGCGGCGGCGATCACATCACCACCAGCGGCCCTGATGGCAGCGATGCATTCGCGCGACGACAGGCCAGTGGTGACGATATCCTCGACCATGACCACCTTCTGGCCCGGCTCGACATGGAAGCCGCGGCGCAGCTTGAATTCCCCGCCTTCGCGCTCGACATACATCGACGGCACGCCGAGATGACGAGCGGTTTCATAGCCGGGGATGATGCCGCCGACGGCCGGCGAAATGGCGAGATCGACCTCGCCGACCTGCTGGATTATCTTCTGCGCCAGTGCCTGGCACAGGCGCTCACAGCGATCGGCGTTCATGAAGACGAGGTTCTTTTGCAGGAACATCGGGCTGTGGAGGCCGGACGACAGCACAAAATGGCCTTCGCGCAGGGCATTGGCGGCACGGAACTCGTTGATTACGTCTTCACTGGTCATGGGCGGGAATCCTTTACTGATCGCCGCCTTTTATCGTGTTCGCTTGCGATTTGAAACCACGAATAATGACGAATTGTGAGCCAACTTCAAACCACAGTTTTATCGGAACAATTTGAAACAAGCCTATCTTCATTCAAGTTAGGATGTCATGCCTTTAACGGGAGGATAAAGCTGGAATATATAGCCTGCTTTTGTCCATTGAGGATCGTCTTCCATTATATATTCCCAATGACGTTTATGCTGACCACCCTCATTAAGAGTTTGCAAGGCTGCATGAGCAATCTCTGGATCATGGACATAGAAGTATAGTTCACGCCAACCATCCCACGTACTACGAGCCAGAAAAATGGCGTTCTGGGCGCCAAATTCGGTGACACCGTTTAATATTGTATCTTCCAGATGATCCGTTATTTTAAAAAGTAGCTTGCTCTCGCCTGGAGTTGGCATACCGTTTTCAGCAAGCTTTTTAGCTTTTACACTTATTCGAAGATGCCACGGAAATATTTCCGCATGAGGAAATGACAGGAGTGCATCATTTACACTAATGACTTCCGGCAACCCCTCGCGTGTTGCGTTAAACAAGGTGTAATGCGGCTTCGGCAACACGATTTTTATAGTATCGTCCATTAGTCCCCCAAACCATTGCCCATTCGCGCAAAGGACCTGACTGCTTTTATACCAATAGCTACCCCCTCACCCGATCCACGCTTTCGATCATTGGCGAGGTGCGCAGGGCGGCGGAGATATTGGTGATATGGCGGGCGTCGAGTACCTCGATATCAAAATCGACATCGAGGAAATCCATCGGCTTGTTGGCGATACTGATATTGACGATATTGCCCTTGGCCTCGCCGATCAGGGTACAGGCCTGGCCGAGCACGCCCGGCTTGTTCTGCATATTGACCCGCAAACGCGCCACCGACAGCGTGTTTTTCTCGGCGTTGAGCGTCCAGTGCAGATCGATCCAGCGGTCCTTTTCGCCGTCCATTTCCTCCAGCGCTTCGAGGTTTTCACACTCGATGGAATGGACGTGGACGCCATCATCCTCGACGATGCCGATGATGCGGTCGCCCGGCACCGGATAGCAGCATTTCGAGAACAGCACGGTCTGGGATTCATGAAGGGCCGAACCGCGCACAAAGGCCGCGCCACCGGCGCCATCACGGATGCGGGTCAGGGTATCGGTGGTGAGCATCATCGGCAGCTTCAGGCCGGGGAAGATGGCTTCCAGGACCTTCGCCGGGAAGATCTTGCCGCGGCCAACCAGTTCGAACAGTTCGTCCTCGCTGGTGACGTTAAAACGCTCGAAGGCCGGACGCCAGCTGATATCCTTCAGCGCCTTGTCGACCTGAGCGGCGGCGCGCTCGATGGCGGTGCGGCCTAGCTTGATAAAATCACCCGCCTCGCGCTGACGCAGATGACGACGGATAGCCGAGCGCGCCTTGCCGGTGACGGTCAGGCTAAACCAGTCCTGATTGACGCGCGCTTCGAGGCCGGTCAGGATTTCAACCTGATCGCCATTCTGCAGCACCGTGCGCAGCGGCTTGTGCTCGCCATTGATCAGGCAGCCAATCGCCGTTTCGCCGACCTGGGTATGGACGGCAAAGGCGAAATCGAGCGGCATGGCGCCGCGCGGCAGCGAAATCAGCCGTCCCTTCGGCGAGAAGACAAACACCTGATCGAGATACATCTCCATCTTGGCGTGTTCGACCCAGTCTTCGCTGTCGCCGCCGTTTTCAACGATATTGACGATATTGCGCAGGGAATTCATCGGATTACGGCCGCCATCGCGCGTTGCCGCTTCTTCGTCGAAACCATAGGCCTGGTTCTTGTAGCCCCAGTGCGCCGCTACGCCCTCTTCGGCGATGCGGTCCATATCTTCGGTACGGATCTGGAGTTCGATCCGCGTGCCCTTGTGGCCGACCACGGTGGTATGCAGAGACTTGTAGTTGTTCGACTTCGGCGTCGAGATGAAATCCTTGAAGCGTTCCTGCACGCACGGCCAGGCCCTGTGCATGATGCCAAGGGCGCGGTAGCATTCCTCGACACTGTTCACCACCACCCGGAAGGCATAGATATCCGACAATTGCGCGAAACCGACCGACTTGCGCTGCAACTTCTTCCAGATCGAATAGGGCGATTTCTCGCGCCCCATGACCTTGGCGGAAATGCCCTGTTTTTCCAGCTTGCCGGCAACATCGCGGGCGATGGCGGCGATAGTCGCGCCCTTTTCGGTCCGCATCTCTTCCAGGCGGTGAATAATCGCCTGGTGCGCCAGCGGATTGATAAAGGAAAAGGCTAGGTCTTCCAGCTCGGTAGCGAAACGGTTGCAGCCGATCGAGCGGGCCAGCGGCGCATAGACTTCAAGGGTTTCCCGGCTGATCCGTTCGCGCTTTTCCGGCGCCACGAAATGCAGGGTGCGCATATTGTGCAGACGATCGGCCAGCTTGACCAGCAGGACGCGGATATCCTTGGAAATGGCCAGGATGAACTTACGCAGGTTTTCCGAAGACTTGGTGTATTCCGATTGCAGTTCGAGGCGCGTCAGCTTGGTGACGCCCTCGACCATATTGGCGACATCCTCGCCGAACTTCGCCGCGATCTCCTCGCGCGTGGCCGGCGTATCTTCTATGGTATCGTGCAGCAGGGCGGTAGCGATGGCCGCGGCATCCAGCTTGTAGTCGGTCAGGATGCCAGCCACCTCGATCGGATGAGCGAAATAGGGATCGCCAGAGGCGCGAAGCTGGGCGCCATGCATCTTCATGGCATAGACATAGGCGCGATTGAGCATGGCCTCGTCGACCGTCGGGTCATAGGCGGCTACGCGATCAATCAGCTCGATCTGACGCAGGAATTTTGGGCGATTGGGCGGCGGCGTCGCAGGTTCAGGCTGAACACCCGGCACAGGTACGGCGACAGGCGAAATCGTTTCCTGTGAGGCCTTGTCCAATACCTGTTCGCTTTCCGCCGACATTCTTCACTTACACTCCAAGCTACATCCCTTAATCTAAACGGATCAGGGGTTAAAACTTTCTCACAAGTGCGGATTTACACAAGCAAAAAAGGCTCAAGGACAACCCTGAGCCTTTTAAATAATAAGTGGGGAAGCGAAAACTAGTAGCGCTCTTCCTGGCCACCATCGCGATCCGACTGCAAGGCGCGGATCAGTTCCGATTCTGACATTTGCTGGTGCGACGGATCGGCCAGCAGGGCCAGGGTTTCCGCCTCTTCCTCGGCTTCGGTACGCTCATCGACGCGTTGCAGCGAAGCGATCAGGCTTTCGGTCAGCGTGCCCGGCTCCAGCACGCCATCGGCGATTTCACGCAGGGAAACAACCGGGTTCTTGTCGTTGTCGCGGTCGACCAGGATCGACGAACCCGACGAGATGGCGCGGGCGCGATGGGCGGCCAGCAGGACGAGGTTGAAACGGTTGTCGATCTTTTCGACGCAATCTTCGACGGTAACGCGAGCCATCCGGCACCTCAAAAAATATAGTCTTCACCTGGCCGGCGCTGAATTTGGCGGCCACGGGGCGAGGACAAAAGAGTCATGAACCGGTGCCATTAGCGCGTGTCGGGCCAAAAGACAAGAAATTACTTCGGAAGCGGCCACAGCAATTCCCGTTTAAATTGCTATATTGACAATCGCAACCTATAGAACAACTCTCCAACCCCACAATCGTGGGGGGACAGAGGGATGGATGCCTTTATAGATCGCTGGTCGCATGGCGCCGGTGGCGCCGAACGTGCGAATTATCAGATGTTCCTGACCGAGTTGTGCGATGCGCTTGGCGTGGCTCGCCCTGATCCTAATATCGGCGGCGGTCAGCTTGAAAACTATGTCTTCGAAGCGCCGGTCCGTTCGCGCGAGACCGAGGGAAAGCGGTCCAACAAACGCATCGATCTGTACAAGAAGGGCTGCTTCATACTCGAAGCCAAGCAGACCCAGCAGGTCGAAACGCGGGACCTGCAACCGGCCTTTGCCGGCTTTGAAGCGCCGGAAACGCGCGGACGGCGCCATGTCGGCAAGTCCTGGGATGTGGTGATGATGCGAGCCCGCACCCAGGCCGAAGGCTATGTTTTTCGCCTGCCGACGCATCACCCGGCGCCGCCCTTTCTGATCGTCTGCGACATCGGCCACTGTTTTGAAATCTATGCCGATTTTACCGGCACCGGCCGCAATTACAGCCAGTTTCCAGATCGCAAGACCTATCAGATTTTCCTCGAAGACCTGTGTAAGGATGAGGTGGCCGAGCGCCTGCGCACTATCTGGCAAGATCCGCTCAGCCTTGATCCTACTCGCGAACGCGCCCGTGTCACCCGTCACATCGCGAAGCGCCTCGCCGTGGTATCGAAGGCGCTGGAAAGCCGCAACCATCCGGCCGAAGACGTGGCGCAATTTTTGATGCGCTGCGTTTTCACCATGTTCGCCGAAGATGTTGATCTGTTACGCGAGAACAGCTTCACTGACATTCTGACCACATGTCTAGATAGCCCCAAGGCCTTTGTACCAATGTTGGAATCCCTGTGGCAAAGTATGGATACGGGCGGCTTCTATCCCGGTATCGCAGCGCATGTGCGCCATTTCAACGGCGGCCTGTTTCGCAATGCCCGCGCCTTCCCGCTTCAGATCGAAGAGATCGGCGAACTGGTCGCCGCCGCCAAGGCCGACTGGAAGCAGGTGGAGCCGGCGATCTTCGGCACCCTGCTGGAGCAGGCGCTGGATGCGAAAGAACGCGCCAAGCTGGGAGCGCATTTCACACCACGTGTCTATGTCGATCGGCTCGTCAATATGGTCATCATGGATCCGCTGCGTCGTGAATGGGAAGCTGCCAAATATAGCGTCTATGATTTCAAGGACCATGGCCAGCAGAAGGAGGCGCTCGACGTCATCCGCAAATTCCATCATCGCCTGTGTGAACTGCGCGTACTCGATCCGGCCTGTGGCACCGGCAATTTTCTCTATGCCGCGCTCGAACTGATCAAGCGTCTGGAATCCGAAGTGCTCGATTTCTATACCAGCCTGGGCGGCGCCGAAGGGTTGGGCTTCGAGGCGGTCGATCCGCATCAGTTTCTGGGCATCGAACTCAATCCGCGCGCCGCCGCCATCGCCGAACTGGTGGTGTGGATCGGTTATCTGCAATGGCATTATCGCACACGGACAGGTCATCCAGCCGAGCCGATCCTGCGTGAGTTCCGCAACATCACCTGCAAGGATGCGGTCCTGACATGGGATGGCTGGCCGGTGCCTTTGATCGTGGACAGTAAGGAAACCTACCCCAACGCCCGTTTACCCGAGTGGCCCGAAGCCGATTTCATTGTAGGCAATCCGCCGTTTATCGGCGGCAAGGATATCCGCGAAAAGCTGGGTGGCGATTATGCCGAGACGCTGTGGAAAACACATAAGGCGATGAACGACAGCGCCGATTTCGTCATGTACTGGTGGGATCGCGCGGCCGATATCCTGACCCGTAAAAAGACGCGTCTGGTCCGCTTCGGTTTTGTCACCACAAATTCGATTACACAGGTGTTTCAGCGCAGGACAATTGAACGCTTTCTGACTGCCAAGACGCCTCTTAGCTTGATCTATGCGATCAATGATCACCCCTGGACCAAGGCAACCAAGGATGCCGCTGCCGTGCGTATCGCCATGACCGTGGCGCAGGCCGGCAAGCATGAAGGCGTTCTGGAAGCGGTGGATGAGGAGCGCGATCTATACAGCGACAATCCGCATATTGTTTACGGTCAGCTATACGGCCGGATAAATGCTAATTTAACCATGGGAACAAATGTAACTCTAGCAATGGAATTACTTTCAAACAAGGGGGTGGGTTCTCGGGGCGTTGCTCTACATGGACAAGGCTTTATGGTCACGCCGCAAGTAGCCGCACATCTAGGATTAGGCTCTGTCCCCGACCTCGAAAAATATATCAAACCATACATAAATGGTCGTGGCTTAGCTCATCGCTCACGGCGTCTGATGGCCCTGGATATGCACGGTCTTGCAGTGAACGAAATTCGTGAGCGCTTCCCTTCAGTTTATCAACATTTGCTAGCGAAAGTTAAACCTGAAAGAGATCTCAATAATGAGGAATATCGTCGACAGAACTGGTGGTTACTTGGTAGAAAAAATACCGAACTGAGAGATGCTATAAACAGTTTATCACGATATATTGCCACAGTGGAAACGGCTAAACACCGCGTCTTCCAATTTCTGGCCGCCTCGATCCTGCCGGATAACAAATTGATCTGCCTGGCGCTTTCGGATGGATATGATCTAGGCGTCCTGCACTCCCGTGTTCATTACCGCTGGTACATCGCCAATTCGGCCAAGATCGGCATGTATGAGGGCGATGCTGTCTACGTCAAATCCCGCTGTTTCGATCCCTTCCCTTTCCCCGAAGCCATGCCAGCGCAGAAAATCGAAATCTGCGACATTGCCGAGGCGCTCGATGCGCATCGTAAGCGCGTGCTGGCTGAGCATCCGCATTTGACGCTTACCGGTCTCTATAATGTGCTCGAAAGGCTAAAGGCGGGCGTAAAGCCCGACGAGCTGACGCCTGCCGAGCGGACTATTTTTAATGACGGACTGGTCTTGATCATGAAGGAATATCACGAGCGGCTGGATACGGCAGTGATCGCCGCCTATGGCTGGCCGGCGGATATCTCCGATGACGACATACTGGCCAGGCTGGTAGCGCTGAACAGACAGCGCACCCAGGAAGAGGATCAGGGCGAGGTCAAGTGGCTGCGGCCTGACTACCAGATCCCGCGCTTCGCGCGTACGGTCGATCGCAAGTCGGAACTCGATCTGGAAGTGGCTAATGCTGTAGTTGTCCGTCCGACTTTCCCGAAGGACCGCACCGAGCAGCCTTTGGCCGTCAAGCGTATTCTGGAACGCAACGGCGCCATGGCGGAAAGTGCGGTTATCCTCGCTTTCGACAATGGCGGGCGCAACCGGCAACGCATCCTCAGCGTGTTGCAGACTCTCGATCGCTACGGTGAAATCATCCTCGAAAACGGCCAAGCCGTGGTTAACCGTGCGGCTTAATCATTGACGCCACAGGCGCATCATGACATTAACGCCGTCATGATCACGTCCAAAGCCATTACCGCGCTCCTTATTGGCACCCTGCTCGCTTAAGTGCGATCAGGTGTTCTTCACGCGACTTTTTTGGCTTTCCCTCCCGTTTCGGGTTTTGATCATGTTCCCTCCTCTGCTACACATCGCGCGAATTCGCACCAGCCTGTGGACCTGCGCCCGTCCATAGGCCGAGCCGCCGCGCGACACCCATTACGCTAATTTGAAAATAAGGGTTTTTCACCCATGATGTTGTCCAATCCCGAAACAAAGTACCGCCCGTTTTCCCTGGGCATCGATATGCGCGACCGGACCTGGCCCGACCAGGTCACCACCAAGGCGCCCCGCTGGCTCTCCACCGACCTGCGCGATGGCAACCAGGCGCTGGCCGATCCGATGGACGTCGACAAGAAGCTGATGTTCTTCAACCTGCTGGTCAAGGTCGGCCTGAAGGAGATCGAGGTCGGGTTCCCCTCGGCGTCACAGACAGAGTTCGATTTCGTGCGCAAGCTGATCGAGGAAAACCTGATCCCCGATGACGTCACCATCCAGGTACTGACGCAATCGCGCGAAGACCTGATCAAGCGCAGCTTCGAAGCCCTGCGTGGCGCGAAGAAGGCGATCGTTCACTTGTATAATGCAACCAGCCCCCTTTTCCGCCGTGTTGTCTTCGACATGGACAAGCCGGAAGTTCTGGCACTGGCACGCAAGGGCATGGGGCTGCTGGTATCGGAAGCCGCCGCCCAGCCGCAGACCGAATGGGGCTTCGAGTACAGCCCGGAAACCTTCACCGCCACCGAACCGGAATTCGCGCTAGAGGTCTGTAATGCCGTGATCGAGGTCGTCCAGCCGACGCCTGAGCGCCCGCTGATCCTCAACCTGCCGGCCACGGTCGAGGTGGCTGGTCCGCACACCTATGCCGACCAGATCGAATGGTTCTGCCGCCACATCCAGAAGCGTGACAGTGTGGTGATCAGCCTGCACCCTCATAATGACCGCGGCACCGGTACCGCTGCCGCCGAACTGGCTTTGCTGGCCGGCGCCGATCGTATCGAGGGCTGCCTGTTCGGCAATGGCGAGCGCACCGGCAATGTCGATCTCGTCACCCTGGCGCTCAATCTCTATACGCAGGGCGTTTCGCCGGAACTCGACTTCTCCAATATGCGCGAGGTCGTGAACACGGTCGTTCACTGCAACAATATCCCGGTCCATCCGCGCCATCCCTATGCCGGTGAACTGGTCTTCACCGCTTTTTCCGGCTCGCACCAGGATGCCATCAAGAAGGGCTTCGCGGCGCATGAGAAGCGCAATGACAGTTACTGGGAAATGCCCTACCTGCCGATCGACCCAGCCGATCTGGGCGAAAGCTACGAGGCCGTCATCCGCGTCAATTCTCAGTCTGGAAAGGGCGGGATTGCCTGGGTTCTGGAACAGGGGCATGGCCTGAAGCTGCCGCGCAAGTTCCAGGTCGATTTCTCGCGCAAAGTGCAGGAAATCACCGATGCCTCGGCAAAGGAAGTCAGCGGCGGGGATATCTGGGACGCTTTCCAGTCATCCTACCATCTGACCGGCGCCCAGAAGTACGAACTGATCGAGTACGAACATGCCGGCCCGGTGCGTTCGGACGCAAAGCGGACCTTTGTGGGACGAATTATAAAGGACGGAATCGAGACCTCGGTAGTGGGACACGGCAATGGCCTGATTTCCTCAGCCGTCCGTGGACTAAACGCCCATTATGACCTGGGGCTGGAAGTCGTCGATTATGCCGAGCACGCCCTTCATAAAGGCACTGAAAGCCAGGCGGTGGCCTATGTCGAATGCAAGGCCGGCGACCGCACGATTTTCGGCGTCGGCATCGATCATGATGTTGCCACGGCCAGCATAAAGGCAGTACTCTCCGCTGCAAACGCCCTTTAGGTATTGACCATGCGCATAGTCCGCCCGCTCGCTCTGATCTGTCTCGCCTTCGGGCTGGTATCAGGTTCGGCGCGGGCGGCGTTGCCTGTCTATACGGTTGAGGTGGTCAAAACCTATCCGCACGATACCGGCGCCTTTACTGAGGGCCTGTATTATCGTGATGGCTCTCTATACGAAAGCACCGGCCGCAACGGTCAGTCCTTTATCCGCCAGGTGGCGCTCGACACCGGCAAGGTCATCCGCCAGACGACGATCGACAACAAGTATTTCGGCGAAGGTATCGCGCCGTGGGGCGATCATATCATCAGCCTGACCTGGACCGGCGGTGCCGGTTTCGTCTGGTCGGGCAAGGATTTCAAGCTCAAACGCAGCTTCTTCTATACGGGCGAAGGCTGGGGCCTGACCGGCAATGACAAAAACCTGATCATGAGCGACGGCACATCGACCATCCGTTTCCTCGATCCGGTAACACTCAAGACGGTCCGCACCATTCCGGTGACGATCAATGGCCGCCCGATAGACCAGATCAACGAACTGGAATGGGTGGAGGGGGAAATCTACGCCAATGTCTGGCGAACCCGCGATATCGTCCGCATCGATCCGCAAACCGGCAAAATCACCGGCGTTATACAACTGAATAATTTGCCGGAAACCCAGGACAAAACCCTGGAGATCGATGCCGTGGCCAACGGCATTGCCTACGATGCCAAGGCGAAACGCCTGTTCGTAACCGGCAAGCTGTGGCCGAACCTCTACGAAGTCAAGCTGGTGCCGAAGTAGGCGCCCTTGCCTGTTGCCTCGATCGCGGCTAGGTTAACCGCCAGGGGGCACGGATGGGGGATACTCACCAGATACTGACAGACGATTTCATGCGCATCCTGCATGAAACCGAAACGCGCGTCCGCCATTCCGCCCATGCGCATTGGGCGGCGACCAACCGCATGGATACGCTCAATCGCATCACCACCATTTCTACCCTGATCGGCGGCTTTCTGGTCTCGACCCTGGCGGCCCTGCCGGTGCTTTACAAGGACTTTTACCAGCCGCACAGCGACGTTTTGAACGCCGGCCTGTTCGTCATCGGCGGCGCGGTGTCGGTCATTTCCGTCATGCAGGCGGTCCAGCGTTGGGGCGAACGCTCACAGAGCCATTTCAACGCCGCCAGCGCCTATTCCAGCCTGCGGCGCAAGCTGGAAATCCTGCGGCTTAACCTGCCGGGCAGCGCGGCCCAGTTGAGCGTGATCCTGGAAGATTTGCGCCAACTGGGCGAAATCGCCCCGCCGGTGCCCGAAGGCCTGTGGCGCAAGGCGGTCAGGGCTGCGAAGGGCTGATTTTTTTACGACTAGGTTGTTCCGACAAAGCAAATTCATTTAAAACTGTTTGTTTTGCCAACGAAAGTCGAACAATCACATGTAATTATTTACCTAAGTTCTTTCTTTTTTTTACAAAGCGATAAAGTTAAAAAAATTTAGAGATCACAATGGCTATTCACTTTAAGACTGCCACACCAAAGAAGTTGCTTGCTATCTATAAAAAGGCAGTCGATGACGGCCATGTAACCACTTGGTCGTATGACAATGAAGGTGACTTCACTCACACTACAGAACAATGGTCAAGAAAAGCATGGCTAAGACCAAAGGTAAAAAAAAGAAGAGTTAATATTTTATATATTAAAGCCACGAGAAAGTGAGCTTAGCTCTGCTACATATGCTGTGTATCACGGACGATTTATTGAATCCATGCTTAGACATTGTGATACATTATTCTCTACTAGCCACGCGAGCGCCATGCCCGAAGAAGGGGACATGGTTGATTAAATGGAAGCAAATTATTTTTTATAGATGGTTCAGCCTTAACAGCGCAAATTCGCCAGTTACAGCGCGCTGTCCCATTGTACAGAGGCAGAAAACTATGTCCTCGGCAATTTGTCAGTTATTTCATGAGTTCTCTTCACGACCTTCTGGGCAATTCGTACAAGCGTGCCACTTTTTATTTTCCTAAAGGAGATCAAACTACAGTAGAAGAATATTTAAAAGTTCCCAACCATCTTCGTCCTGGCGAAATCCGTGACATTCATTTTAAGTATTGTGGTCACAAACTAAAAAAATCTGCCGAATTTGAAAAATTCGTGGAAGAAAGTGTTCCATCTAAATTTCAAAGTCGGTTCGCAAAAAGTGAGAAGGGTATTGATATTGAAATTTGCTGCGATGCTTTACGATTGGCGAGCATGGGGCGGTTGGAGAGGTTGTTTCTTTTAACTAATGACGGCGATTTTTTACCATTATGCAGAACCTTAAGGGAGTTTGGCTCCAATATTAGCGTTCTACATCTTTCTGAGCATACTACCCCGAATGTTGAACTAATACATGAGGTAGATAGTTACGATGTAATCCCCTATGATTCACTAAATAAGATGTTTTTTCCTGAAGCAATAGAAAATAACGTAACTGATGGGGATATAAAAGCGCCGATCTCACCTAATTCAATAGGTGAGCCGGAATCCGAAAAACCTGAGGCAGCACCATCAGATCTGGACATATCGGATACTTCAGATATTCCCGAAAAAGAGTAAATGCTACCGTTTTAAATCTTCAATGAATATATAATTATTCCCATTCGATGGTGCCGGGCGGCTTCGAGGTGACGTCATAAACAACCCGGTTGACGCCGCGCACTTCATTGACGATGCGCGTGGCGCAGCGGCCGAGCACAGCCCACGGAAATTCATAGAAATCGGCGGTCATGCCGTCGGATGAGGTAACGGCGCGGAGGGCCAGCACGTCCTCATAGGTCCGCGCGTCGCCCATGACGCCGACCGTCTTGACCGGCAGCAGCACGGCGAAGGCCTGCCAGATGTCGTTATAGAGACCGGCCTTGCGGATTTCATCGAGATAAATGGCGTCGGCGTCCTGAAGGGTTTTGACCTTTTCCGGCGTCACTTCACCGGGGATACGGATGGCCAGGCCCGGTCCGGGGAACGGGTGGCGGCCGACAAAGGCGGCATCAAGCCCCAGCTCGCGGCCGAGCGCCCGCACTTCGTCCTTGAACAGTTCGCGCAGGGGTTCGACCAGTTTCAGCTTCATATAGTCCGGCAGGCCGCCGACATTGTGGTGCGACTTGATGACGGTGGAGGGCCCGCCGTGTGGCGAAATGCTTTCGACCACGTCTGGATAGAGCGTGCCCTGGGCAAGGAATTCGGCGCCGTCGATCTTGCCAGCCTCTTCATCGAACACGTCGATGAACAACTTGCCGATGGTCTTGCGCTTGGTTTCCGGATCGCTGACACCGGCCAAGGCGCCCAGGAACTTGTCCTGCGCCTGCACATGGACCAGCGGGATGTTGTAGTGGTTACGGAACAGTGACACGACCTGTTCGCCTTCGTTCTTGCGCAGCAGGCCGGTATCGACAAACACGCAGGTCAATTGCTCACCGATCGCTTCGTGGATCAGGATGGCGGCGACCGACGAGTCAACACCGCCGGACAGGCCGCAGATCACCTTGCCGGTGCCGACCTGAGCGCGGATCTTGGCGACCATTTCTTCGCGGAAGGCCGACATCGACCAGTCGCCTGAGAAGCCGGCGATCTCGAACAGGAAGTTGCGGATCATGTCTGTGCCGCGCTTGGTATGCACCACTTCCGGGTGGAACTGCACGGCGTAGAACTTGCGCTTTTCGTCGGCGATGGCGGCATAGGGCGCGCCTTCCGAGGTGGCGATGACCTCGAAGCCCTGCGGGATGGCGGTGACGCGGTCGCCGTGGCTCATCCAGACGGTCTCGACCGCATCGAGCCCCTTGAAGATGGGCGACTGGCCCTTGACGGTGATCTCGGCGCGGCCGAACTCGCGGTCATGCCCGCTTTCGACCTTGCCGCCCAGCAGTTCGCACATCAACTGCTCGCCATAGCAGATGCCGAAAACGGGCACGCCCATGCTGAACAGGCCGGCATCAATTCGCGGGCCGGCGTCGATGACGCTGTGCGGCGAACCGGACAGGATCACCGCCTTGGGATTGAGCCTTGCCAGCGCCTCATCGGCCTTGGTGAAGGGATGGATTTCGCAATAGACGCCGCATTCGCGGACGCGACGGGCGATCAATTGGGTAACTTGCGATCCGAAATCGATTATGAGGAGAGTTTCGTGATGGGGCTTGCTCAAGGTTACTGCGTCCTTGTGTAGGCGGCGATAAAGAAGCCGTCGGTCTGTGTCGAATGGGGTGTCAGGGATAGTCTGTGGCCGGTTTTGGCCAGTTTCGTCAGTCGCGCCGAGTGATCGATGAACAGGCTGCTGTGCTCCAACAGGGTATGGATTGGCAGGGCGTCGTAATTGGGGTGGGCGGCTTCAAAAGCATCGGCGGTCCGGGCATTTTCGTCGTCAAGCACTGAACAGGTAACATAGACAAGACGCCCGCCGATCTTCACGCATTGCGCGGCACGGTCGAGAATTTGGGTCTGCAAGGTATGCAGGTCCGCGACCTTGGTTTCATTGAGGCGGTGGGCCTCTTCCGGATGGCGGCGCCAGGTGCCGGAACCGGAACACGGCGCATCGACCAGAACCAGATCAGCGCTTTTCAGCAGTTCCAGTTGCGCGGCATCGTCCGGATCGAAGAAATGCATGAAGTGCGCTGAGGCGCCGGCGCGGATCAGGCGCGGTTCGATGGCCTTGAGACGCTTCTCCACGACATCGCAGGCGTAAATTTCGCCATTGCCGTCCATCATCTGCGCCAGAGCCAGGGTCTTGCCACCACCGCCGGCGCAGAAATCGACAACCTTGGCCGCGCCCGGCAGAAGCCCCGCACCGGCGATAAAGGCAGTCAGTTGCGATCCCTCATCCTGTATCTCGATCTGGCCATTCTGATAGATATCTAGTTTGGCGAGATTGGGCGGCGGCTCGGCTGTCAGACGAATGCCGTATTTCGAGAAAGGTGTCGGTTCGGGCGACAGGCCTTCCGTCTCAAGCGCCGCGATCATGGCCTCACGCGTCGTCTTGGTGCCATTGACCCGCAGGTCGATCGGCGCACGCGGCAGCATCAGGGCGGTGGCCTCGGCGGCCCAATCCTTGCCGAACTGCTGCTCGAAGCGCGACACTACAAATTCCGGCAGGCCGGTGGTGACCCAGGCCGGCGCGTCTCCCGCATCGGCCGAAAGACGTTGACGTTCCTGATCGGTCAGAGGTTTGGGTGCATAGCCACCCCCGCTGAACAGGGTTTCAATCTCTTCGATAGGAAGACCGTCGATCAACGACAGGGACGCCAGTACCAGCGCCCGCCCCTGCCCCGGCGACTTTTCACCCAGTTCCATAGCCCACAGCAGGCGCTGCCTGCCGCGCAGACAGCGATAGACCCGATCGGCAATAGCCCGGCGATCTTTCGACCCAGCATAGCGATTGACCTGCCCCCACTGCTTCAGCACGGCCTCGGCAGTCGCACGCGTCCCCGAAAGCTGGTCGAGGATATCGGCGGCGGCTTGAAGTCGGGCAGCGGGAGTCAAATCAGATCCTTAGGTGAACGAGCAATTTAGAAAAAGTGGTCGCCACTTTTTCGTTGAAAATTGCGATCAAACAAAAAGTGTAAAGAGGCACATGAGAATGCCGACAAGAGAGATAATCCAGCTCAGCGACCGGACGCCAACGACGCCAAACGCATAGAGCGGGATATAGAAGATGCGCGCCGCCAGGTAGATATCTGCGCCCCAGCGCGACCATTCCGAAGACTTGCCGGCAAAGGCCAGAGCCACGACGATCACCGCAAAGAAGACAAAGGTTTCCTTGAAATTGGCGAAGGCGCGATTGAGGCGACCGGCCAACGGACCAGTGTCGAAATCCGTATCACGCGGGCCAGCATTCCAGCGGGCATAGCCCTTGCGCGACATGGCGGCGATTGGCGGCAGCCCCACCTGGACAAGCCCCAGGATCGAGGCCCAGACCAGTATCCAAAGTTCATAAGTCATACACTTTTCCCTTCAGCTACTGGCCCTGGTGCTACTGGCGATAGTTGGGGGCTTCCCGCGTGATCATCACGTCGTGGACGTGGCTTTCGCGCAAGCCAGCGCCGGTGATCTTCACAAAGCGCGCGCGCTGCTGGAATTCCGGCACCGTATGCGCCCCGACATAGCCCATAGAGGCGCGAAGTCCGCCGACGAGCTGGTGAATAACCGGCGAGATCGGTCCCTTGTACGGAACCTGGCCCTCTATGCCTTCCGGCACCAGCTTCATGGTGTCGCGCACTTCCTTCTGGAAATAGCGATCGGCCGAGCCGGAGGCCATGGCCCCGACCGAGCCCATGCCGCGATACGACTTGTAGGAACGGCCCTGGTAGAGAATGACCTCGCCCGGCGCTTCTTCAGTACCGGCGAACATCGAGCCCAGCATGGCGGTGGAGGCGCCGGCGGCGATGGCCTTGGCCAGATCGCCGGACAACTTGATGCCGCCATCGGCGATAATCGGCACGCCAGTCCCTTCGGCGGCGCGGACACTGTCGATGATGGCGGTCAATTGCGGCACACCTACCCCGGCGACCATACGCGTGGTGCAGATCGAGCCTGGCCCGATCCCCACCTTGACGGCATCAGCACCGGCATCGATCAGGGCGCGGGTGGCGTCATAGGTAGCGACGTTACCGGCGATGATCTGGACCTTGTTCGTTTCCTTGCGCAGGCGTTCAACCGCCTGTGACACCAGGATACTGTGGCCGTGGGCAGTATCGATGACGACGACGTCAGCGCCTGCCTCAATCAGCGCCATGGAGCGCTCGAAACCGGCATCGCCAACTGTTGACGCGCCACCGACGAGCAGACGACCGGCGCCATCCTTGGCGGCCAGCGGATAGGCCTGCTGCTTTTCCATGTCCTTGACGGTGATCAAACCGACGCAGACATAGGCTTCATTGACGACGATAATGCGTTCGATGCGGTGCTTGGCCATCAGTTCACGGGCGCGGGCCTGGCCTTCGCCTTCACGAACGGTAATCAGGTTTTCCGTTGTCATGACTTCGGAAGTGGACTTGGAGCCCTCGCCTTCAAAACGGATATCGCGGTTGGTCAGGATACCGACCAGCCTGTTGGTTTCACGCTCGACTACTGGAAACCCGGAAATATGCTTGCGGGCGATGATGTCGCGCACCTCGGCCAGCTTGGTATCCGGGTGGATGACCACCGGATTGATAACCATGCCCGATTCAAACCGCTTCACATTACGGATTTCCTCGGCCTGTTCTTCATTGGTCAGGTTGCGGTGGACAATGCCCATGCCACCGGCCTGCGCCATGGCCACGGCCAGACGCGCTTCGGTGACTGTATCCATGGCCGAAGAGACCAGCGGGATATTCAGTGACAGTTCACGGGTGAATTTGGTTTTCGTATCGACCTGAGTGGGCACCACGTCCGAGGGACCGGGCTCCAGCAAAACGTCATCGAAGGTTAAGCCTTCGCGTATTTCCATAAGGAACTCTCCATTTTGCGGGTTGTACCTATGGGAATCGGACGGCTACGTAAAGCCCTTTTCACGGAAATAATTGTTTCAATCGATGAACAGTTATCACAGGCGTCAGCCGGCAGTCGCTTTCAGGCCGATAATCGAACTCAGCAGCATCATCAGGAACAGCACGCGCAGTGGCGTTACCGCCTCATGGAACAGAAAGATGCCAAGTATGGCTGCGCCCAGGGCACCAATACCGACCCAGACCGCATAGGCGGTGCCAATCGGCAGGTCATGCGCCGCTTTCGACAACAGGAACATGCTGAGCGCCAGGGTGATCAAAGTGAATATGGAAGGAACGGGCTTGGTAAATCCGGCGCTGTATTTCAGGCCAATGGCCCAGCAGACCTCAAGCAGGCCGGCGATGATCAGGTAAAGCCAGGGCAGCGGCAAAAATGACGACATTGTGATCACGCTCAGAATTAATTAAACGGGCGCCCTCCTGTTTTTTACGGGGTATGGCGCGTCTCACCCGGAGCCATACAGCTATAGCGATGCATTGTATCAAAGCCAAGGAAATACGGCCTCTGCGCGTATCAATTCGAAACGCACCCTCGGATAAATAGCCACATACCAGTCATTGACCATAGCATTAACCCAGGCAAACCGACGAGAGGCCCTTATAGATTTAGTAACCCAAAAGATATTCCATCCATAGTTGTAATAAATTGAAAAATAAACACTAAACAGGCGCATAACTCGCCCCCAGGTAGCCCTATGGATCGCATTGCACATTCCGGCACAAACGTTCTTCGCATACTCCTGGTTGAAGACTCCCGGCCCGAAGCGCTGTATATCGAACGCACCTTGATGTGTGCCACGCCGGCCGATTATCGTATCAAACGCGTAGTCGATATAAATACGGCCAGACAGGCGCTGGAAATGGCCGATTTTGACGTGGTCCTGCTGGATCTCGGCCTGCCGGATGTCATTGGTTTCAGCGGTCTGCAAGCCTTGCAGGGCCTGGCCCCCAAGGTTCCTATTGTCATACTGACCGGCCGTGACGACCGTGAGACGGAACTCTGCGCCATGGAAAACGGCGCCCAGGATTATCTGCTCAAGGACCGCGCCAGTGTATCGGCACTGAATCGATCCATGCGTCACGCTATCCAGCGCAAGCAGATCGAAAATATGAAAAGCGAGTTCATTTCACTGGTCAGCCACGAATTACGCACGCCCCTCACTGCCATCCACGGTGCGCTGGGCCTGATTGCCGGCGACATGACGGACGAATTGTCGTCGCCTGTCGCGCATCTGGTCAATATCGCCAACAAGAACAGTGAACGCCTGATCCGCCTGATCAATGACATCCTCGATATCGACAAGATCGATTCCACCCAAATGTATTTCGAGATGACATCGGAGGTGCTGGATGAAATGCTCCGTCAAGCCGTGGAAACCAATGCCGTCTATGCCACCAAGTTTGGCGTCAATGTCACCTTGGAAACGCTTCCCGGCATTATGGTCAACGTCGATTCCAAGCGTTTTGGTCAAGTAATGGCGAATCTGCTGTCGAATGCCGCCAAGTTTTCCCCTGCTGGCAGCACGATCGCCGTTTCGGTACAGACACCTTCCGCCGGCATGGTCCGCGTCAATGTCTCGGATCAGGGACCGGGAATTCGCGAAGATTTCCGCGCCCGTATCTTCAGCAAGTTCTCCCAGGCCGACGATGCCCTGACCCGCACCAGGCAGGGCGCGGGCCTGGGCCTTTATATCTGCAAGCAGATCGTCGAGCATATGCGCGGCGCCATTAGTTATGACTCTGAACCCGGCAAGGGCACGACCTTCTGGCTCGACCTGCCCGATATGGCGGCGCGTACGCCCGAGGTCCCGGTCCGGTTCGAGGAAAAACCCGCAACCACAGTCATCAAGGCGCGCGCCATATGACCCCTCCCCTCAGACGCATCCTGTGCATAGACGACGAACGCGACATTCTCGATGTGGCGCAAATGTGCCTGGAACGTATCGGCCATTACGAAGTCACCTGCTGCGAAGACAGCCACAAAGCATTAGCGCAGGCGGAAACCATTATGCCCGACCTGATCCTGCTCGATGTCATGATGCCCGGCATGAACGGGCCCGACACCTTCGCCATCCTGCGCAAAAGCCCAAAGACCAGGCATATACCCGTCATTTTCCTGACCGCGCGCATTCAGTCAGCAGAAATCAAGGCCTATATAAAACAAGGTATAGCCGACGTCATTGTCAAACCTTTCGACGCCATGGCTCTTTCTTCGCAAATCGAGAAAGCCTGGGAGGCGATTCATGCAAAGCAGGACTGAAAATCCGGCGCTCAGCGAATTCGATATTCACCTGAGCCGATTGCGCATCCGTTATCTGGAAACAGTGGCTGCCCTGCTCGCTTCCATCGAGGCCGTCCTGCGTCATTGCGAAGATGGCGCGCTGGAAGACAGCCATCGTGCAGAACTGCGTGCCATATCCCACAGGTTGTCCGGGACTGGAAAAACTTACGGTTTTCCTGCCATTTCGTCATCTGCCCGCTCGATAGATCACCAGCTTAAAGAACAGCCCGATGTCTTGGCGACCGATCTCATGCAGTTGATTTATCCGCTGGTCGTCGCCTGCCGCAACGCGCTTGGGCGCGACGAGATCAGAGGCGTGAGGCCGCCGCGCACCCAGTTCGGGCTCCGAAGGACTGTATACGACACTCCCGTGACCGACGTTGCATATAATCGTCAACCAATGATGCTGGTGGTGGACGATGACCCGGTCATGCGTGACCTGTTCACCGATCTGTTCAGCGATGACGCGCTCGTCTTGACCGCAGTCAACAGCGATGAGGCGCTTATGATGCTGCGCCGCCATCGCTTCAGTCTCGTCCTGCTTGACGATATCATGCCTGGTGCCGTTACCGGGCTCAAATTCCTGGAAATCCTGCAAAAATCCGGCGAATTTACAGACACGCTTATCATTATGATCACGGCCAGCGATGCGCCTGAACATATTGAACGCGGTCTCAACGCCGGCGCCGCCGCGTACATTACCAAGCCTTTCGATCCGGACGAGGTGGCGGTGACGGTCCGACGCTTTCTGGAGAAAAGTCACTACTAGAGGCAGCCTTCACCAATTACTAAACATATGCGTGTAATTTTTCACAACACACCGCTTCCTGGTCTCAATCGCCGGCACAACCGGCAAGGCGTCAGACATGTCGGCAAAACAGATCAAACCTCGTCGCAAATCCGTTCTGATCGTGGACGACGATGCCATGGTAACGGACTATATTCACCTCATCCTTGGCAAGCTTGGTTATGATGTGAAAATCGCCGATAATGGCCTGCGCGGCCTGGCCTTCATAGTCAAATACAAGCCGGATTGCATCCTGCTTGATCTGTCGATGCCAGACATGGATGGATTTCAGTTCCTGGCAAATCGCAATCGTATCGCCGAAAGCGCCTGTTCGCCGATCATTGTTTTGTCGGCCAGCCATGGTCATGACGATGTGCAAAAGGCGCTGAAACTGGGCGCCGTCGATTATATTGTCAAACCGGTCACGGAACTGTCGCTGGCGCGCCGGCTGGAACGTTTTGTCCCATCCCCGCATTTCACACCTGCGCAGCCGTCTCAGGTTGAATGGTCCAATCTGGCGCAGAAATCTCTGCTCTGATCGTTCATCAACCCTTGAAATTTTGCGCCACGATATAGATTTCGGTCGAGCCGGCGCGGCTGGATTTCGGCTTGAAATGCTTGACGGTGTCAAAGGCCCGCTTGAGCTTGAGCAGCAGGTGTTCGGTTTCGCCGCCCTGGAAGGCCTTGGCGACGAAAGTGCCGCCAGGCTTCAGGTTGTCCAGCGCGAAATCGCCGGCCATTTCTAAAAGGCCCATGATCTTCAGGTGGTCCGTCTGCTTGTGCCCCACTGTATTGTGTGCCAGGTCTGAGAGCACCACATCGGGCTTGCCGCCCATCAGCTCCATGAGCTTCGGACCTATAGCGGGATCGGTAAAGTCAGCTTCCAGCAGATCGGCGCCCGGCACGGGATCAACCGGCAACAGGTCAACGCCAACGACATGGGACGCGCCGCGTTTGATCGACACCTGGACCCAGCCGCCCGGCGCGCAGCCCAGATCGACCACGCGCACGCCCTTTTTCATGAAATGAAAGCGCTCATCCAGTTCAATCAGCTTGAAGGCGGCGCGCGACCGCCAGCCCTCGGCCTTAGCCTTCTGCACATAGGGGTCATTCAGTTGCCGCTCCAGCCACTTGGCCGAGGACTGCGTGCGAAAACGGGCCGTCTTGACCGCCGTGTGCCCCTTGTGGCGGCCGGACAGATTGCCACCCGTCGGCGGCTTCACCATCTTGCGGCGCGGTTCTTCCTTGTTTGGGTCGTCGGGATTATCGTTCATGGCCGCGTCTATACTGGTTTTTGGCTGCAATGCGGAAACTATTTTTTCCTTATGTCCGATCCTGCTAGGGTGCCGCGCAAATCAAGGAGCCGTTATGCGTCATATCCTCGCCCTGCTCGCTGTCGCAAGCCTCGCCGCCGCCTGTTCTCCCTCACCGTCAAAAGAAAAGACCGAAACACAGGCACCTGCCAGTTCGGAAATACCCGAAAGCAGCCGGTCATCGATTGCTATTCCCGCCACCATAAGCTCTGCCACCGCGTCCTCCGGTGATGGCACCTGTCTCTCCGAAATCGGCAAGGCGGCATCCGACCGACTGGTCAAACGCTGCATCATGGTGTCTCCGGCCACGCACCCGCCCTGTAACGCCGCCAATAGCTGCCAGATAATCCAGAGCGAGATCGACCGTTCCTGCGCCATGTATGGACCGGATGAAAAGAAGCCCGCGGAATGCACCGCCTAGTTTTTGCTTTGCAATTGCCCTAATGAGTCCCTATGTCAGGCCCACGATTTTTCCAAAGGAGACACGCATGTCCACCGATCCCGAAAACACCCTGATCCTGACGCTCGATACCGGTCCGGTCACTATCCAGTTGCGCCCCGACCTGGCGCCGAACCACGTCGCCCGCATCAAGGAACTGGCGCGCGAAGGTTTTTATGATGACATCGTCTTCCACCGCGTCATCCCGGGTTTCATGGCCCAGGGCGGTGACCCTCAGGGCCAGGGCTTTGGCGGTTCCGGCCAGAAGCTGAAGGCCGAATTCAATGCCGAACCACATGTTCGTGGTGTCTGCTCGATGGCCCGTTCGCAAAATCCGGATTCCGCCGACAGCCAGTTCTTCATCTGCTTCGACGATGCACGTTTCCTCGACAAGCAATACACTGTCTGGGGCCAGGTGACCGAAGGTATGGAAAATGTCGATGCCCTGCCAAAAGGAGAGCCGCCGCGCAATCCGGGCAAGATCGTTAGCATGAAAGTCCAGGCAGACCTTCAGGCGTAGCCGCCGGAATCGCCTGTTCTGTGTGGTAAAGATGGGTTAAGCCTGTGGTTTAAATCCATCTTAAGGCCTCTGATGCAGGATACTCAACCATAGCGGCAAATCACCGCCAAACAGTAGAGTATCCTGCAAGGGTTTTAGTATGAGTAAGCGTTCGCGTTTTGCGGTTACGGTAGACCGCGCCAATATGATACTGATCATCCGTTTTCACAGCTTGCGAGACGATCAGGCTCCAGGCCCCGACCTGATCGACCTGCTGGCCACCATAGATACGCCCTGGCTTTTCAATGCCATTTTCGACTTCCGCCGCTACGAAGCAAACCTCTCGCGCGATTATTTAAAATTCCTGACCGATAAATGGACAGTCTTTACGGGCGGTCGTGACCAGGACCGCAGCATGGCTCTGGTTGGTGGCGACTGCGATCTGACTTTCAATTTGAAAGCCATGCTGGACATCATGCCGGACCGCCGCATCGGCATTTTCGACACCTTCGATGAAGGGCTGGAATGGATAAAGGCAGACAACAAAACCCTCCAGGCCGCCTGAACTGACTCATCTCCGTGAGCCTGGCTGTTTAATTGTTGACCTGACGCGCTTTTGCGGCTTGAGACAGCTGCATGTTAATTTCCGATTTTGATTTCCACCTGCCCGAAGATCGCATTGCCCTGCGTCCCGTCGAACCCCGCGAGGCCGCGCGGCTTTTGCGCGTGGATGAAAACGGTGGCCTGACCGACAGCCATGTCGGCGATATCACTGACTATCTTCGCGCCGGCGACCTGCTTGTGGTCAACGATACGCGCGTCCTGCCGACCCAGCTCGACGGCCAGCGCATCCGCACAGACAGCGTGGTCAATATCGAGGCAACCCTCGTAAAAAGTACCGGCGCCGCGCAATGGCAGGCCTTCCTGAAACCCGGCCGCAAAGTCAGGCTGGGCGATCGATTGCTTTTCAAAAGTAATGAAACGGAATTGAACGCCGTCGTCTCCACCAAGGACGATAATGGCCTGTATACGCTTGATTTTCAGCATGGTCCGCAGGAACTGCTGGAGCGTCTGCATCTGGTCGGCGGCATGCCCCTGCCGCCCTATATCCGCTCCAAACGCCACGAGGACGAGCAGGATAAAAGCGACTACCAAACCATTTTCGCGAAAGACGAAGGCTCTGTCGCGGCACCTACCGCCGGCCTGCATTTTACCCCGGCCCTTCTGGAAAAGCTTGCGGCCAAGGGCGTCGGCATCGAGCGGATCACCCTGCATGTCGGCGCTGGCACCTTCCTGCCGGTAAAGGTCGAGGATACCGACGACCATGTCATGCACGCCGAGTTTGGCATTATCGCCCCCGAAAGCGCAGCGCGGATCAATGCCGCACGCGCGGCCGGTGGGCGGATTGTCTGCATCGGGACCACCTCGTTGCGCCTGCTGGAATCCGCTTGTGATTCACAAGGCACTATTCATCCCTTCGCCGCAGAGACCGCCATCTTCATAACGCCGGGTGTCAAGGTCCGGTCCTGCGACCTCCTGATGACCAATTTCCATTTGCCGAAATCGACCCTGTTCATGCTGGTCTGTGCCCTGACCGGTACCGAAGTCATGAAAAATGCCTACGCCCACGCGATTGATACAGGCTATCGCTTCTTTTCCTATGGTGATGCCTGTTTGCTGACAAACGTATCTTGAGGCTCATGCAATGAAAAATATTCAAATTATCGATAGCGCTTCAAATTGCACCTTCAGTATTTTTCAGGCGACACCGGAAGAATTCACTCTATTGTTCCCCGAGCCAGGGCAAGACATTCAGTTCGGCGAAGACCTTGAAAATCTTCCCAATCAGGATGGTGTAATGTCTGTTCTTGGAGCCTTATGGGAACGGCCAATCAAGAAATCCGATGCAATGGGCATTCACGGGACCATTTTTTACGAACTGGAGCGATATCGCGAAGTATATCCTGGCAAAACAGAAGCCTCGGTTAATCCTTTAGCGATCAGCTACGCCCAAAGACAACTATACGGCATATAAGGCTTTCTCTTTACGCTTCTAGCCTTCCCCGCTATTAGGCGCGCATGAGCAACTTCCCCTTCCAGATCACTGCCCACCAAGGCCAGGCTCGCACCGGCGTTCTCAAGACACCGCGCGGCGATATCCCGACGCCGATCTTCATGCCGGTGGGCACCGCCGCTACGGTCAAGGCCTTAACGCTCGATATGGTGAAACAGGCCAATGCGAAGATTATCCTTGGCAATACCTATCACCTGATGCTGCGCCCCACGGCCGAGCGTGTGGCGCGCCTGGGCGGCCTGCATAAATTCATGGGCTGGGACGGACCAATCCTGACCGACAGCGGCGGTTTCCAGGTTATGAGCCTGTCGAAGATTTCCAAGGTCAAGGAAGATGCCGTCACCTTCCAGAGCCATATCGATGGCTCGAAGCATATCCTGTCGCCGGAACGCTCGATTGAAATCCAGGCCGACCTGCTCGGTTCGGATATTGTCATGCAGCTTGACGAGTGCGTCTCCTACCCCGCCGAGGAAAAGCGCGCACGTGAGGCCTTGCAACTTTCCGCCCGCTGGGGCCTGCGCTCAAAAACCGCGTTCGGCGCCCGGGACACACAGGCCCTGTTCGGCATCCAGCAGGGCTCCACCTTCGAACACCTGCGCCGCGAATCCAGCGAACGCCTGCTCGATATCGGCTTCGACGGCTATGCCATAGGCGGCCTGGCAGTCGGTGAAGGCCATGAAGCCATGTGCGATACGCTTGATTTCTGCGCGCCGCTGCTGCCGTGGGAGCGCCCGCGCTATCTGATGGGAGTCGGCAAACCCATCGACCTGCTCGAAGGTGTGGCGCGCGGGGTCGATATGTTCGATTGCGTCCTGCCGACGCGCTCCGGCCGCCACGGCCAGGTCTGGACCTGGGACGGTCCGCTTAACATGAAAAATGCCCGCTTTGCCGAGGATGACACGCCTCTTGACGCCACGAGCGACTGTCCGGCCAGCCGCGACTATTCAAAAGCCTACCTGCACCATCTCGTCAAATCGGAAGAGATCCTCGGTCAGATGCTGCTGTCGTGGCACAACATCGCCTTCTTTCAGGCCCTGATGATTCGCATCCGCGCCGCCATTACCGCCGGCACATTCGACGCCTTGCGCGCCGATCTGCTGTCCCGGTGGAAAACAAAAGAAGACTAACGGCGCTTGGGCTGTTTTTTGGGCTTATCCGGAATGGAAATCGGCTTCGGCACGGTTTTTCCGCCGGCATAGGTTTCTGTATATACGCGCGGGACGAACCACGAAGGGGCCGCGGGCGGCGCGCAATTCTTGTTCATGCCCACCCCTTTTAGATAGGCGCGGCGCACCTTGCCTGCCTGAATGGCCGTGTCCATTTCTTTCTGGTGACGCTGGGCACCGGTCATCTGGCGCACCAGACCACGGAAGGGGATGATGCTGCGCGTCGCATTGCGCACGGAACCGCGCGCCACGTCGCCGGCGGCTTCCCCGCTTCTTTCCCGCAGACTGCGATCACCGGCGGGTGCCGGAGGTTCATCGAAATCAGCGCCCAGAAGGCTGTCGAGTTTGGTGACCTCCGAGGCGATGGCCTCGCAATTATCCAGACCGGTCAGGTCATAGGGCTTTGTCACAGCCTGAGTCAGAATTTCCGGAATATCTTTCTTGCGCAGGTTCAGGTCTTCAAGCGGCGCCATGACCGCATCGCCCCAGCTATTGCTCTGGTCGTCATTGGAAGACCGGACAGCCTGGGGTTCCTGAGCATGCCTCTGTTCCTTATTCTTATGCTCTTTTTCTATCGGTGCGCCACTGGCGTCGTAATGAGGCTTCGAAGCACAAGCTGATAACAAGGCGCCTGTTGCCAGTACCATAACGGCGCACGTTCGGAGCTTTATATTCACAACACTGGCAGCCTTCACGAACATCCCCCTCACCACATCAGTCCACAAGCGCCGTCAGCGCCTGCGTCCTGTTTAGCCTCGTTATAGCTTATTCTGCACATAAAAAAACAATACATAAGAAAAAGCGTCTTTTTTCAACGCCTCGCGCTTGCGAAAATAAAAAGTCCACTCTATGAAGAGCCCGTGTTGATCCACTCTTTTCAAAAGCGGGTCAAGACTGACTTATCTTCATGAGCGCGTAGCTCAGCCGGCTAGAGCATCTGACTTTTAATCAGAGGGTCCTGGGTTCGAGTCCCAGCGCGCTCACCAAGTCTTTCAAAGATTTGCGTGACAATTTCATGGCGATAAGCAGTTAAACACAGGTTTCATATATCGCCCGTGCAACATGAACCGGACCTGAACTGGCCCGGCGTTTTTGCGTTCTTCCACAGCCTGGTGGTTTGACCGGTTTAATTGGCCATTCGGCTCTTGGGTTTGTAACGACCGTTTTCGAAACGCTCGAAAATCAGCTGGGTCTGCGGATGGCTCAGCGGCTGGCCGGTATCGTCCGCACGCAGATTTCCTTCGGACGCATAGGCGACGTAACAGCTTTCGCCGTTGGTCGCCAGCAGATGATAAAAGGGCTGATTTTTTTGCGGACGTACGCTTTCAGGAATGGCCTGCCACCATTCTTCCGTATTGGAAAACTCCGGATCGACATCGAAAACAACGCCGCGAAAATCAAACAGATTATGCTTGACCACCTGGCCGATATCGAATTTCGCTGACCGCTGTTCTGGCATGAAACGATTCCTGGCCTTCCCCTTCGTCGCCGCATCATGAACCAAAGCCGGCAAATAACGCACTGGCCTTCTCCAAGCGGTTGTCAATCATCAGGCGTTTTCAATGGGCACGATTATGGGGGCACGATTATGGTTCATCAAATTATGGGTTGGCATCATGAGGCGCGGGTCATAAAGTGACCGGGAAAGGTTGTCCGCCGGGTTTGACTGAACCTGGTTTCGGCATGGTGCCGGCCCGACAACCGTCTGTCAGCGGGGTATGAGCCATGCATCGGGCTCCCTCAAACGATCACCGGCGGAAGACTCCGGCCGGTGGTCCGCGTAACGCAACAAGTGGAGTGATCGTCCGGGGCGATCCGACGGTCGTCTATGCCGCGCTTGATCTTGGCACCAACAATTGCCGGTTGATGATCGCTACCTTCGCCAATTCGCAGTTTCGCATCGTCGAGGCCTTTTCACGCATTGTCCGGCTGGGTGAAGGCCTGACCCATTCCGGCAACCTGCACGAACGCGCCATGGATCGCGCGATGAAAGCCCTGAAAATCTGCGCCGAAAAGATCGAAAAGCGCGGCGCCGTCCGTATTCGCGCCGTGGCGACTCAGGCCTGCCGTATCGCCCGCAATGGCAGGGACTTCATTGCCCGCGTCGAGCGCGAGACCGGCCTGAAACTGACCATCATCTCCCCTGAAGAAGAAGCGCATCTGTCGGTGATGGGCTGCGCCTCCCTGCTGGATCCGCGCGAGGTCAGCCCCGTGGCACGTGCGGCCCTGGTGATGGATGTCGGCGGTGGATCAACCGAACTGAGTTGGGTGGAACTGGGCGACGAAAAGCCGGCTACAACAGTCTCTCTCCCTGAAGCGCAAATCCTGGCGCAGAGCAATGCCCTCAGGATTGCCCGCAGAATGCCGCGCCCGCGCTACTGGATCTCAATTCCGGTCGGTGTGGTTACCCTGGCGGAACGGTTTCCGGAACCAGCATCGGGTCATACGGAGGCCTGGTTTGAAGCCATGGTGGAGGATGTCAGCAAAACGGTCCGTCACTTTTCCGATCCGGAAACCCTGAGACCACATTTCGACAAGGGCGAGGCCTATATTGTCGGGACATCGGGCGCGATCACTTCGCTCGCCGGCATGCATCTGGGGCTGGAACGTTATGACCGTTCACGCGTCGATGGTTTGTGGATGACAAAAAGTCATGTGCAATCAGTAATCACGCGCTTGCTCGATCTCGGCCATGCCGGTCGCGAACTGGAGCCCTGCATCGGCAAGGACCGTGCGGATCTGGTGCTCGCCGGGGCCGCCATACTTGAGGCGATCCAGCGCCTGTGGCCCTGCCAGCGGCTGCGTGTTGCTGATCGTGGTCTGCGCGAAGGCCTGCTGCTTTCCATGGCCAAGAAGAAAACCCGTCGCCGCCGCCGGCGCGGTCACAAGCCGATGCTTCAGACGGCCGTACCGGCAGCGGAATAAAAAAAGCGCCAGATTGCTCCGGCGCTTTTTGCCTTATTTTCCGGCAGGTGCTGCCGGCGGCGGCGTGGCTTCGGCTGTGGCCGGCGCCGCGTTCAGTATCTTGGCCGGGACGGTTACATCGCAATCCGAGAAATTATCTCCCTTGTCCTTACGCGTGGCATCAAGCACGGCCTGGAATTGCGGAGATGCCGTGTCCATAACCTCGACCTGCGGACGTTCGGCTTCCGGAATATCGGCCAGTACGCGCACCGTGTTCATCTTGTCCGGATTGACCGGTGGCTCGCCGATCTTCAGCTTGCGCACCACATCCAGGCCTGTAAGGACCGTACCGAAGGCGGTATATTTTTTCTCCAGCGACGAATTGGCGCCGCGCATCAGGAAGAACTGGCTGTTGCCGGAATCCGGATCATAGCTGTGGGCCATGCCCACCGTTCCCTGACAGAACAGGCCCCAGGCATTGACCTTGCCGTCATTGGAGATGGCCATCAGTTCATTGACCTGACTCTGCACTGGCATGGCGCCGACAAAGCCGATCAGCGATCCTTTGGGACGCGTCGCCACGGTGAACGGGAAGCTGGAATCATGACGGACCAGGAATTCCGCCTTGACGTTCGGCAGGGTGGAATCGCCCGTGCCGTCGCCCTTCGGATCGCCGGTCTGTGCCATGAAATCTTCGATGACGCGGTGGAAGGTCAGGCCATCATAAAATTTCTGGCGGGCCAGGGTAAGCAGGCGCTCGACATGGTTGGGCGCCAGCGAAGGATACATTTCGACAATCACACGCCCCTTGGTGGTCTCGATCACCAGCGTATTGTTCGGGTCTGCCAGCCGGTAACCCGGATCAAGGGCCCATGCTGATGTCACTGGGGCAGATATTGCCATCAAAGCCGCTATCGCCCCCGCCAGAAGCGCACTTTTTTTCACCAATGACATCATTCTTCCTGTCTAACTTTCAACTCGCGCCCTTGGGAGCGATCTTGGGAGCGACCTTGACCAGCAAACGTTCCGCCACGCTGGGGGCCACAAACGGCGCGATACTGCCGCCCAATTGGGCTATTTCTTTGACCAAACGCGACGCGACGGCCTGATGACGCGGATCAGCCATCAAAAAAACCGTCTCTATATCCCGGTTAAGCTGCTGGTTCATCGCCGTCATCTGGAATTCGTACTCGAAATCCGCTACCGCGCGCAAGCCGCGAATGATAACACCGGCGCCGACCTCCTGAGCAAAGTGCATCAAAAGGCTGTCGAAAGGCAGAACCTCGACCCTGTCGCCGAGGAGGGCTACCTGTTCACGCACCATTTCGACGCGCTCATCAATGGTGAACATCGGCGCCTTGCCGATATTGCGCGCTACGCCGATAACCAGCTTGTCGACCAGCTTGACGGCCCGGCCAATAATATCGCTGTGGCCATTGGTGATGGGATCGAATGTGCCTGGATAAAGGCCAATCCTGCGATCAGTGGTCATGCGGTGCCCCTTTATGCCGTTTCAGATCAGGTCGCGTCCGAGACCGATGCGGTGTCTTCCGTCCCGTCCGCCTCATCCTCACCTGAATCAACGATCCGTTCGACGGACACAACCTTCTGGCCTTCTGATGTCTTGAAGATTGTCACGCCCTGGGTATTTCGGCTGGCAATGCGCACCTTGGTTACATTGGTACGGATCAGTTGTCCGCCCGAGGTAACCAGCAACAGACCATCCGTGGCATCAATCGGGAAGGAAGCCGCCAGTTTGCCACCGCGTTTACTGAGGTCGATGGCGACAATCCCCTGACCGCCCCGGCCGGTCCGGCGATAGTCATAGGATGATGAGCGCTTGCCGAACCCGACATCTGAAACCGTCAGGATAAACTCTTCACCAGCCGCCAGTTCGGCGATCCGTTCCGGCGTCAGGCTTGCCTCTTCCGTACTTTCTTCGCCTTCGTCTTCTGCGGCCGCAGGCGTATCTTCGCCATCTTCAGCATTGGCGGCGGCGCGTTGTTGCGCGGCATATTTCAGGTAGGCGGCGCGTTCGGCCGGCGTGGCCTCAACGCGCTTCAGAATAGCCATGGAGATGACCGCATCTTCACCCAGCAGGCGCACGCCGCGCACACCAGTCGAATCGCGGCCCTTGAAAACACGGACATCATCGACGGCAAAGCGGATCGAACGGCCGCCGGACGTGGAGAGCAGAACATCCTGATCTTCGTTACAGACCGCCACGCCGACAATGGCGTCACCGTCTTCCAGCTTCATGGCAATCTTGCCGGCACGGTTGACATTGACGAAATCGCTCAGCTTGTTGCGGCGGATATCACCGGACTTGGTGGCGAAGATGATGTCCTGACGTTCCCATGCGGCTTCATCCTCCGGCAAGGCCAGGATATTGGTAATCGTCTCGCCGGCGCCGAGCGGCAGCAGGTTGACGAAGGCCTTGCCCTTGGATTGCGGATTGCCGAGCGGCAGGCGCCAGACCTTGAGCTTGTAAGCCTTGCCGGTCGAAGAGAAGAACAACATCGGCTGGTGCGTCGTGGCCGAATAGACGCCGGTGATGGCATCCTCATCCTTCATGGCCATGCCGGAACGGCCCTTGCCGCCGCGATGCTGCTCACGATAGGCAGCCAGCGCCGTGCGCTTGACATAGCCGGAGTGCGTGACCGTGACGACCATGTCGTCACGCGGGATCAGGTCTTCGTCCTCGATATCGCCTTCACCGTCGAGGATAACGGTGCGGCGCGGCACAGCGAACAGGGCCTTCACCTCGGTCAGTTCCTCGCGCACGATACCCAGTATGCGTTCACGCGAGCCGAGGATTTCGAGATAATTGGCGATGGCGGCCGCCAGGGTCTTGATCTCGTCGCCGATTTCATCGCGGCCAAGGCCGGTCAGACGCGACAGGGTCAGGGCCAGAATGGCGCGGGCCTGCTCATCGGTCAGCCGGACCTGATGGTCATCCAGTACAATAGATCGCGGATCAGCGATCAGATCGATCATGGGCGCCATGTCGCCGGAAGGCCAGGTACGTGCCGTCAGGCGTTGACGGGCTTCCGACGGATCAGCCGACGAACGGATAATGTGGATGACTTCGTCGATATTGGCGACGGCGATCGACAGGCCGACCAATGTATGGCCGCGATCACGCGCCTTGCTCAGTTCGAAGCGTGTGCGGCGGACGACCACTTCTTCGCGGAACTCAAGGAACAGTTCGAGCAGCTTGCGCAAACCCATCTGTTGCGGGCGACCATGATTCAGGGCCAGCATGTTGACGCCGAACGAGCTTTGCAACTGCGTATAGCGGTAGAGCTGGTTGAGAATGACGTCGCCCGACGCATCACGCTTCAGCTCGACGACGACGCGCATGCCCTGACGGTCGCTTTCGTCGCGGATATCGGAAATGCCTTCGATGCGTTTTTCGCGCACCATGTCGGCGATATATTCGATCAGGGTGGCCTTGTTCACCTGATAGGGAATTTCCGTGATGACGATGGCTTCACGGTCCTTGCGGATCGTCTCGACGCTGGCCTTGCCGCGTGTAACGACCGAGCCACGACCGGTCATCAGGGCCTGACGCGCACCGGAACGGCCAAGGATTTCGCCACCGGTCGGGTAATCCGGCCCCGGTACGATATCGAGCAGTTCTTCCAGCGTGACGTTAGGATTATCGAGCAGAGCCAGACAGGCGTCGATCACTTCGCCGAGATTGTGCGGCGGGATGTTGGTGGCCATGCCGACAGCGATACCGCCGGCGCCATTGACCAGCAGGTTTGGGATGCGCGACGGCAGGACCGAGGGTTCGTCTTCCTTGCCGTCATAGTTGGGCTGGAAATCGACCGTATCCTTGTCGATATCGGCCAGCAAAGACATGGCCGGCTTCGACAGGCGCGATTCCGTATAACGCATGGCGGCCGGGGCATCGCCATCAACCGAGCCGAAATTGCCCTGGCCGTCGACCAGCAGCAGACCCATCGAGAAGGGCTGCGCCATACGGACCAAGGAGTTGTAGATCGCCAGATCGCCGTGCGGGTGATATTTACCCATCACGTCACCGACGATACGCGAACATTTTACATAGGACTTTTCGGGCGTGTGCCCTTCCTTGTGCATTGAATACATGATGCGGCGGTGGACGGGTTTCAGGCCGTCACGGGCATCCGGCAGTGCGCGCGACACGATGACGCTCATGGCGTAATCGAGATAGGAGCGCTTCAGTTCGTCTTCGATCGTGATGAAGCTGATGCCGGCCGGCGGCTGGCCGCCAAAACCGTTACGGGGATCCTCGTCTTCAGGGCCCAAAACTTCGCCAGATGTCGTATCGTTCATGAATTCAATGTCTTGTATGCATCTGCGCCGCCCAAAGGACGGCGCAGATTGTTAAAACGCTTTAGGGTACAGCTTCGTCTTAGAACGGAATTTCGTCGTCCAGATCGAAGTTTTGGGGCGCGCCGGAAGGTGCCGCTTTCGGGCCGGAAGAGGCTGGCGCGCCGCCGTAGGAATCCTCATACTGATCGTAGCCGCCGCCGGAAGAGGCGCCGCCGCCGTCGCCACGGCCACCGAGCAGGGTCAGGTTGCCGTTGAAGCGTTGCAGGACGACTTCGGTCGAGTACTTTTCGACGCCTTGCTGATCGGTCCACTTGCGGGTTTGCAAGCTTCCCTCGACATAGACCGAAGAGCCCTTGCGCAGATATTGCTCGGCAATCTTGGCCAGGTTGTCGTTGAAAATCACGACGCGGTGCCATTCCGTCTTTTCCTTGCGCTCACCCGTCGCCTTGTCGCGCCATTGTTCGGAGGTGGCGATCGTCAGGTTGGCGATCCGGTCGCCGGAGGGCATGTTGCGGATTTCGGGATCCTTGCCGAGATTGCCGATCAGAATGACCTTGTTGACACTGCCTGCCATCGTAATTTTCCTTACATTACCTGAGCGCTTACCGCGCCCCTTTGTTCCAATGCGCGCGCAGAATCAGTCCGGCGCGACCATGAGTCGAATAGTTAACATTAGAACCTTATGCCGCCCATGGGAAGGCCTGCGCGCACTTTACGCCCCCTTCCCCCCGCTATTCCACAGATAGTTACTTCTTGGCGTCCGAGGGCATTTGCGGCAGGTCTTTCGGGATATCGACGGTTACCTGCTCACCGGTCGGGGCCTCTTCCTGGACGACCGAACCGGGCGCCACCAGACGGCCATCCGGTGCCTTTACCAGCAGTGGGAAGGCCGGGCCTTCATAGTGTTGCGAATAACGCACTTCCCGACCGCCCGCGAAGAGGAAAACACCATTATAGGCACCGATTGTCTGGTCACCCGCTGTCTGGGTCGCCATCATGTCCATGCGGGCATTGTATAACCGGACGGCGCAATGTTCCAGATCGGGCTCGTTCTTCGACAGCTCATTGAATTTCAGTCCGCCGGCTTTGGGATAACCGATATAATAACAGGCGCCCGCTACTTCCGGCGCCTTTACGCGCTTCTGGCATCCTGCAAGGACAGTTATAGCCGCTATACCGATCAGGCATGTCAGCAGAATGGTCTTGGTTTTCATCGGCTATCCTTTGTAATCCGCCCTGAATTTGCGGCTGGATTTAACCACGAATAGCCTCGAAAAACCAAGAAAAAAGCGGGACAACCGTCCCGCCTTTACTGTTGCCTGAATGACCCTTAGCGCACCATCGGCACCGAACACCCCTGCCCCTGGTCGACCAGCGGACGGAAGGTGGTGTTATCATCTGACTGTTCAACCCGGCGCGGCACCAGTCGCAAGGTCTTGCTGCCCCATCGGCCATAAGACGCCTGCCCCGGCGAGACGCAGCGCGTATCGAAGAGCAGGATGGCGCACTGCCCCAGAGTAATATTATCCGCCAGTTTGTTCCATGAATTGCTGCTGTAGCGCAGACAAGCGGCCGTAGGACCGGACGCCATCGCCGTGGGCGGCACAATTTCGGCCCCTTGCGCCGGATCGGCGGGTTGAGCAACCTCTGCGCTGGCCGGCGCACCGGGCACAGGCACCAGCGAGGCCGTGGGGGCGGCCACCTGGTTGCCGTTATCGTCGATACCGACATCCAGCGACTGGGCAGCGACACCGTTCTTCTTGGCGCATTCAGCCAGGGTGACATCGCCGACATAGGCGCCGTTGACATAACAACGCAGCGGCTTCTTCGTATCGAGCGACGGCGCCGGATCGGCCACCTTGAAGGTCAGGCCGGTCGGCTGGTCGTTCATCTTCTCGTCGTCCTTGTGGCCGCGCGAAACCCCCATGGCCAGTATGATGCCGACAACGACAGCGATGGTGGCTCCGACGCCGACGGCGATCCAGCGCTTTTGATCCTTGGCCATGAACTCCCCTCATTGACGCGGACACGCGTCCTGACTGCTAACCATAATACGATTGACGCGAAAAGATGGCAACCGAATGACGGCCGCTCTTTCGCTGCACAATGAGGAATGTAAAAGCCCTGTTCCACGCGTAACTGTCAAGCGCTGGTTGGACTTATGCGCGATCGTCAGACTATGCCAGGTCAGGCATCACCGGACTAGGCGCCACCCGTTAGACGATTCAGTGCCGCCTGATAATTGGCGATCTGGTCCGTCATATATTGCGGCACCGCACCGCCGGTCTTACCCTTTTTGGACGCGTCGCTGTCCTGAGGATCACCATAGCGCAGATAGCTATAGGCCTTCTGGACGTTTTTCAGCGTATCCTGCAGGGAAGCAAGGGCCTTGGCGATATTCGCGTCGGAATTCAGGTTGAGTGATGTATCGAATTCAAGTCCCATGGCCTTTTGCGACTTGAGGTAGTTGCTTGATGAAGCGTCCATCGTCTTGTCGGCGTCATTGGTGATCATGCCCGACGCCAGCCCCAGCCCGGCCAGCGCATCCTTGCCCGCCGGTCCGCTGACGATCTCCATCTGGCTCGACTTGTTGGCAGGCTTTATATCCAGTCGGTCAATCTGCTTGCCGGTGACCTTGGTGACATCCGCCGTGAGTTTGTAACTGGAAGCGCGGGTGATCTTCGTCGCCAGGCTTTCCAGCGTATCGTTGGCATCAATGGTGATGGTCTTCTTCACGCCGGTCTTGGGATCGACCAGATAGAACTGATCGCCGGTCCGCACGCTGGTTCCGGAAGTGATCAGCTTGGAATCGGTCGTCTCTATCTTGCCGAGCGGCAGCCCGAGACGATCGAGCACACTTCCGGAATTGGCCGACACGGCAATGGCGTTTGGCGTTACCATGCCGTTGGTGCCCGTATAACGCGTCTGGTATTCGACGGCGCCATTATCGATATTCAGGCGGGCCAGGTAGGCATCGTTGCCGTTGATCTTGGTGGTGCCGTCAATCGCGCCATTGGTCTGGCCCGAAATCCAGGCCTTGCCGTTGGCGAACTGCACCTTGGCGTCCTTTTCTGTACCCACGCCGCCATAGAAGGCGATACGGTCATTCGTCGTGACGGACATGTCCTTGTCTACCGACAAGGCGAAGGCGTCATATGAACCGGAATATTTCGCGGTGGCATTGCCTGTGGCACTCAGCAAGTTGCCGGAACCGGACGAGCCACCGAGATAGACCTTGCCGTCATAAATCGACATGCCGCTGATCGTGCCGCCGCCAATACCACCCAGATCGCGCGAGGCCGACTGCGTGGCCGTGTACTTAGTCGTGCTGACGCCCTTGGCATCAGTTGTCGTGGCGCTGCCCAGATCGAAGGTTTTCAGCACAGCATTGCCGTTTTCAACGCCAGCGACATAGAGCGTATTGCCATCCGCCTTGAGCTGCGAAACGGTATCGCTTTGCGCCGTGCCGGTCTGGACGGTGAATTTATAATCGCCGGTCGCCGAGAAGCCCATGACATAGCCATCATAGCCGCCCTTAGCCGTGCCGCTCGCGCCCTGCATCAGGCCCTGCGCCTTGCCACCGACATAGACCGATCCGTCATCGCCGAATGTCACCGAAGTGGCTTCATCGATGCCGCTCGAACCGCGCCTTTGGCTCCATTGCTCGACGCCCGCGGCATCGTAGACCGTGACAAAACTGTCTGATGTCGTGTCATCGGCGCCATTTAGGCTGGTTGTCGTCGTCGCGGTACTGGTCGCCGTATTCTTGCCGCTGCCATAGGTCGTGGTCTTGGTGGCAGCGATATCAAGCGCGCCGGTGACAGAGCCCGTCACCGCCACCTTGCCATCGGCGGAGACCGCCAGGGCCAGGCCGGAAGCCGTATCGGACGATCCGAGAGTCCGGGTGAAAACGATCTTGCCGGCGGAATCGTATTTGATAAGAGCCACATCCTGGGTGCCCTTGATCGTCTGGTCGTCGGTCGTGTTATCGACATTGGCCAGCACATACAGCGACCCGTCCGGGCCGGCAGCGGTTTGCAGGGCGTTGGCGATCGTGTCGTCGGAAGACCCGTTGTCGTTCACATTGGCCACCGAATCCGGCAGCACCGTCTGGCCCGATTCGCCCGCCGTCCAGTACTGTGCCCCAACCTTGGAAATCGCCGGCGCCGGCTGGTCGGTCGTGCTTGAACTGTCGGTCTGGAACTTCAGGATTTGCGAACTGACGCTGTTGGTCTCGGTCTTGGTGCCGTCGGCTGCTTTTTTTGTCGAGGTAATGTTCGGATCGCCAGTGGTCTGGACGACATAGACTGAATCCTGCAGGGCAGGCGCGCTCATGGTCAGGGCTTCTGTCGTCACCCCCTTGATCTGCAGCCCAAACGTATCCTGTCCGGCCGACAGGGTGACCGACTTGCCATTGATCGTCGTCGTCGTGGGAACCGCCGGGGTCCGGTTCACCACGAACTTGGTCTGGAGCCCCTGCTCTTTGAGCTTGCCGTTGATGAAGCTGACGACGTTCGACATGCTGCGGGCCTGCGTTCCCATGTCCGCCAGATCGATATTGACGGTGAACGGCATTGCCGTACCGATCTTCTTGACGCTCATGGTGAACCTGACGTCGCCATCGAACGCCTTGACGGCGGTTGAGGCGGAGCCTGTCTGGATGGCCGGGCCGGTATAGAGCGTGTCGGTGCGCGCCGTGCCGACCGTGCCCTTGAGTTCGCTGGTCAGCGTGCCTTCCGTCAACGACAAGTGGTCATAATCCGTAGAGCCGATATATTCGCCAATCTCGGCCATGCCGGCAGAAAAACGGCGCTGGGCCGCCGCCAAGGCCAGGGCGGATATCTTGGGATCCTGCGCCTTGGTGGCCAGCCCTTCCAGGGCATTCAGCCCTTGATAGAGAGTGAAAAGCTTTGTGTAATCCGGTGAAACGCCAGCCACATTGGACGTCACGGCATTGGGATTGATAAACCTTCTGCCGGCCAGGACCTGGGTGACCAGGTCGTCTTCCGACATCATGCCGGAACTGCCCGACCAGGGGGCGGATGGCGCCGCCGCCTGCCCCGTCGGTGAATTGGTTTTCGTGCTGGCGGCGCTGCCTGACGACGTGCCCGACGACGAATTCTGCGGTACAATGCCCATCTTGGCATTGTAATAGCTCGTCAGCAATGTGGCATCAAAAGAGATGGTCACGGCGGTTCCGTCGGTAAATGATACGTATCGCTGATCAGTATCGCCGGATAATCCTTAAGAGTCGTAAATATTTGGCATTAACGCGCCGGAAGACCTGATAAAATAAAGCCCTGCAGATGCTTTGAAACCAGAAAAGGCGAGCCTTGCGCCCGCCTTTTCGAGATTTTCACTGCCGGAAATTGCGTTACTTGAACAGCGACAGGATTTGCTGCGGCGACTGGTTGGCGATTGACAGGGCCTGGGTGCCAAGCTGCTGCTGGACCTGGAGCGCCTGGAGACGCGAGCTTTCCTTCGCCATATCCGCATCGACCAGGTTGCCGATACCGCCGGTGATCGAATCCTGCAATTTCGACACGAAGCTCAAATGGCCTTCGATCTGCTTGGCCTGGGACCCAAGTGCGCCGAGGTTGGCGTTCAGGTTATCGATCGACGTATCAAGCTGGCTGAGAAGCGCGGACGCACCGGTGGCCGAGGCGATGTCACTGCCCGCCGACAGAGTAATAATCGGCCCTCCCAGCGCCATCGTTCGCACGCTCAGGGTGATGACCGAATTGGCATCAGCATTGGCAATAAACTGGATGGCGTTCGACAGTGAACCATCTATGATATTGGAACCATTGAAGGTGGCGTTTTCGACGACGTGGCTGATCTGGCCCAGGATCGCCTTGTAGTCACTGTTCAGGGCGTTGCGTGAGGTGGTGTCGATAGAGGTGTCCATCGCGCCGACGACCTTTTCGCGCAGCTCATTAAGCAGGTCCGATACCGATTCCCCTGCAGCCAGCGACACATCCGCGATCGACGATGCCCGATTGAGACTGTCCGTAACCGCGTTCAAACCGCCCAGATCCGCTCGCTGCCCTTGCGCGATGGCATAAACCGAAGCATTATCCTTGGCCGACGAAACCGCCAGACCGGTGCTGATTTTTTGCTGCGCATCCTCCAAGTTTTTGTTGGTGGAATTCAGATTTTGCAAGGCAATCATTGCGGAGGAGTTCGTATGAACGCTCACTGTCATGGCCCAAATACCTTCTATAAAAACGCCGACTCAGCAAAGTCTTAACGTTTATGGTAAGCAAATGGTTAACAAGCGCAAACGACTTTTACCGCGCATTAGGGAATGCACGGTGGATAATTACAAATAAGGACCTTAGAACTTCGGCTTAAACGTCTGTTTTAATAACCGAACCGGCCTGATAGTTCGAAGCTTCCTTCATCTTGACCAGTTCCTGGCGCGGTAGGATGCGAACCACTTCACCGGTGTAGCGATCAATGGCCTTGTAGACCCACTCGCCCGTATCCGGATCCTTGTCGACGGTCAGCCGCAACAAATAAGCCGGGGTCTGATCCTGCCCGCTCCCCTTGGAGAGATCGGAACCAGTTTCTTTTTTGGTCTGCTCGGAACCGCTTCCGGCGGCAACTTCCTTGGGTACATCCGGGGCAGGCTTGATGTGAGACACATCCGTTACCTGCGGGAAACTCAAAATATTGTTGATCATCTTCGTAACTCGCCCGCGCTCTCACACGTTAGGCGCCCTCCGATAGAATGGGGTTAAAAGAGAATGGGAGACGAGCTTGCGGCCCGCCTCCCATTTCAAGAGGCTTTGGACCGATTAACGGAACAGGCTCAGGACCGTCGAAGTCGCCTGGTTGGCGATGGACAGGGCCTGAATGCCAAGCTGCTGCTTTGTTTGCAGAGCCTGCAGTTTGGCGCTTTCCTTGGCCAGATCGGCGTCGACCAGGTTGCCGATACCGGCAGTGATCGAGTCTTGCAGCTTGCCGACGAATTCCAAGTGGTTATCAACCGCCTTGGACGACGTACCCAGCTTGGCGAGAGCCGCCGAAACCGAGTTGATCGAGTCGTCGAGCGTGGTGAGCAACGCGCCGGCCGACGAAGCGGTGGCGAACGAAGCGTCACTGGCCAGCGACACGATGGTGCCGCCGAGCGAGAGGTTCTGGGCCGCAATGGTCAGAACGCTGGTACCGTCCGCATTGGCCAGAGCCGTAACCGAACCCTGGCTGCCGTCAACGAGGTTGATCCCGTTGAAGGAGGCATTGGTCAGGGTCTTGGTGATCTGATCGCGGATGGATTCGAAGTCGGACTTGAGAGCCTCACGGCTGGTCGAGTCCAGCGAGGTGTCGGAAGCGGCCAGGGCCTTTTCCTTCAGCTGGGTCAGCATGTCCGAAACAGATTCGCCGGCGGACGAAGCAACGTCCACAACCGAAGTCGCGCGGGACAGGGAGTCCTTGACAGCGTCGAGCGACGAAACGGTCGAACGCTGGCTTTGGGCGATAGCGAACGCGGCGCCGTCGTCCTTGGCACTGCCAACCTTCAAACCGGTGTTGATGCGGTTTTGAGTGGTTTGCAGGTCGGTGTTGGTTTTATTGAGGTTTTGCAGGGCAATCATAGCCCCGACGTTGGTATTGACGCTATTCACGGGCATCGGTCTAGTCTTTCTTCTAGAAGGTAACCGGCGACGTTTTGTCTGCCGGCGGCATTTTGCCTAAGCCCATGACTGCAAGAAGAAGGCCAGAAACAACGATATCCCAAAAATTGCGTAAGAAATTGAATTAGTTGGTTTTAATTGTAGATTAAGGATGTTTTTGCCGGGTATTTTTTGCCGGGCTGCGGCAATTTTTGCCGCCCCCGGTAGTTTTTGCCCAGGAGGACGCGTTCTTCGCGCCTCGCAGGAGACGACGGAAAAATATGCCGGGACGGACGCGATCCGTCCCGGCGTAAGGGTTACTTGAACAGGCTCAGCACCGTTTGCGGCGCCTGATTGGCAATAGAAAGCGCCTGTATGCCCAGTTGCTGCTTTGTCTGCAGCGACTGGAGCTTTGCACTTTCCTTAGCCAGGTCAGCATCCACGAGGTTGCCGATACCTGCCGTAACCGAGTCTTGCAGATTACCAATGAAGGTCATGTGCGCCTCCAAAGCCTTGGAAGATGTGCCCAGTTTCGCCAGGGCCGCCGATACATTGTTGATCGAGTCATCAATGGTCGTCAGCAAGGCGCCAGCGGAAGAGGATGTTGCGAACGCAGAGGTCGAATCCAACAGCACGATTGAACCGCCGAGGCTGAGATTTTGCCCGGCGACGGTCAGTCGCGACGTACCGTCGGCATTGGCCAGGGCATCGAGGCCCGGCAAGGAACCATCAATCAGGTTAATGCCATTGAACTTGGCGTTCGACATGGTCTTGGTGATCTGATCACGCAAGGCTTCGAAATCCGTATTCAGGGCTTCCCGGCTGGTGGTATCCAGCGACGTGTCGGAAGCTGCGAGCGCTTTCTCCTTCATCTGGGTGAGCATATCCGAAATGCTTTCGCCCGCTGACATGGCGACATCCACTGAGGAGGTTGCCCGGTTCAGCGAGTCCTTTACCGCATCCAGGGATGCAACGGTTGACCGTTGGCTTTGCGCGATCGCGAAGGTCGCGCCGTCATCCTTGGCTGAAGCCACTTTCAAACCGGTATTGATGCGGTTCTGGGTGGAGGACAAATCGGAATTCGTCTTGTTCAGGTTTTGCAGCGCAATCATTGCGCCCACGTTGGTATTCACCGAGTTGTTCAACATCGGAGGTCCTTTCCATTCTGGTCGGGGGAGGTTTAAACGGCTTTTGCCGCACAGCTATTTTAGCCGGTGCTGCACAGAGCAAGCCGGGGGCCATCCCAAGGACGATTGGAATTTAATTTAAATATTTGAAATTAAAGGATCTTATTCAGTTGCCACACCTCGAATCACAGGGCGCAATAACCATTTACCGGCAAAAGCTTCCTCATGTTTTCGCCGGGCGGCAATTTTAACCGGTCGTTAGCCATGTTGCGGGCGGGAACACAAATTGCTCACAACAATATGACCTCGTAAATTTTCTATTTACTAAAACGATTTTGAAACCATTTACCGTTTAGCCTAATCTTTCGCGTCAAACAGCGGCGAGATTCGCTATCGATTTTTTACAACCCTGAGCGCAGTACGGCGGTGCGCATGGGGGCATATACTGGTTTGTAAGCTTATGACCGCAACGCATGAAAACCCGGCTATCCTGACCCGGCGATCCACTCTTGGTCTGATGCTGGCTGCACTGGCTGGCAATGCCGCGGCCCCTTCCCTGATAAGAACCGTGGAAAAGGTTGCCGCCCCTGCGGCGCCCGTAAAGAAGAAACTGGCCCCGCCGCTGCTGGAGTGGCCCACACTGACAGCGCTTGGCCAGGCGATGGTCGACAAGAAGCTGACGCCAGGCCTCAGCCTCAGCGTCATGAGCGCCGGCGCACTGCTCTATTCAAAAGGCTTCGGCGTAGCCAATATAGAAGCCAATGCCGCCGCTACGCCCCAGACCGAATTCCGCGTCGCCTCGATCACCAAGCAGTTCACCGCCGCTGCCATTCTTCTGCTCTCCGAAGGCGGCCTGCTGACGCTCAATGATCCGTTGTCGAAATTCCTGCCCGCTGTACCGCGCAGTGAAAATATCACCCTGCGCCAGCTCCTCAGTCACACATCGGGCATGGGCGACTATATAAACGGCCAGGCCAGCAGCATCCTGACCGAGGCACAGACCCGGGACTACACCTCCGACGAACTGATCCGGATCATCAGCGCCCGTCAGCCTCTTTATCGGGCACAACCCGGCGCCACCTGGCTCTACAGCAACAGCGGTTTCACCCTGCTGGGTATTGTCGTCGAAAAGCTTTCCGGCATGGCCTTCGCCGATTTCTGCGCCCAGCACCTGTTCACGCCGGCCGGCCTCAGCCAGACCAATATCGACAAGACCTGCACCACCACGGCCATCTGCAACGGTTATCGTCCCAATTTCCGGGCGCCGACCAAGTACGATCTGGCCCTGCCTGTCTCGCCCAGTTTTGCCGGGGGCGCCGGCGCCATTCGTTCAACTACCGAAGATCTGTGCCTGTGGCATCTGGCCTTGCTCAGTGGCAAGGTGCTTAAGCCTGAAAGCGTGCAGGCCATGCTCACCCCTACTCTGTTGAAAAACGGCAAGCCGGCTTATGAGCGCCAAGGAGCAGACCCGCTGGAATACGGCCTGGGCCAAGGCCTCGGCACCATGAAGAACCTGAAGCTGGCGGCGCATGGCGGTCGTGTCAACGGTTTTACCGGGCATCTGCGCAGCTTCACGGAGAGCCAGCTGACAGTGGCCATCCTCTACAATAGCGACGGTGGCGGCGCTCCGGGCTTTTCGGAGGCGCAAAAGCGTCTCAAGACCGAAGCCAGCCGCCTCGGTATCGAACATCTCGGCCTTGCGTAAATGGCTTGCCTATGAGCGGCGATAAGCCTGATCAGAATCCTGATTGTCAGCGTTCAGACGCTCTTCCGCCCCATCTACATACAGATTGATTGAGCCATCCGAGGCTGTTTCAACACGATTGACGACGGCCGGCCCGCCAAAGCGATCACGCATGTTTTCGTCATTGATGCGGTGTTCGGGTTGAGGCGTATTCTGAAAACGGAAATCATTCGACAGGAAGATTTCCTCACCGGTATTATTGTCGAAAATATGATAAATGGGATCGGCCATCTGGATGCTCCTTTAAACAGGACAAGTCTGCCACGACGCTGCATAAAAAGAAGATACGGAATTTACAGCGCCGGTGTCACCCGCCATACCACATTGCCGACATCATCCGCTACCAGCAACGCGCCCTTGACGTCCACCGTAACACCGACCGGGCGCCCCATGGCTTTGCCGTCCCTGCTCAGGAAACCGGTCAGGATGTTTTCGGGTACGCCCGCCGGCATCCCATTGGCAAAGGGAACGAAGACAACATCATAACCGCTCGGCGGATTTCGGTTCCATGATCCATGTCGGCCGATAAATGCCCCGCCGGCATAATGCGCCGGCAACAAGGCGCCGCTATAGAAGGTCACGCCCAGCGACGCCGTATGCGGGCCCAGGGCATAATCGGGTCTGATGGCGCGGGCCACCTTCTGCGGATCCTGTGGTTTGACCCGGGCGTCGACATTCGGGCCATAATAGCTGTAAGGCCAGCCATAGAAGGCGCCATCCTTCACCGATGTCATATAATCAGGCACGAGGTCGCTGCCGATCTCATCGCGTTCATTGACGACGGTCCACAAGATGCCGGATTGCGGCTGCCAGGCCATACCGTTCGGATTACGCAGGCCGCTCGCAAAGATGCGTTTGACGCCCGTCGCCAGATCGATTTCCAGAATATTGGCGCGTTCGTTTTCCGCCGGAAGGCCGTTTTCGCCGACATTGCTGTTGGAGCCGACTGTAGCGTATAGCTTTTCACCATCGGGGCTGGCGATGATATTTTTGGTCCAGTGATGATTGATGGTGCCGGCCGGCAGGTCGGCTACCTTGATCCCGGGCTCACCGATGGACGTATCACCCGTATGGTAGGGGAATTTCAATATGGCATCGGTATCGGCAATATAGAGCTGATCCCCTATCAGGGCCATGCCAAACGGCGAGTTCAACCCCTTTAGAAGGACGCTGCGCGTTTCAGCCACGCCGTCACCGTCGGCATCCCGCACCAAGGTGATGCGGTTGGGGCTTTTCGGTCCGGCCCCGGCCTTCTTCATGATCACCTTCATGAAAAAACCCTTGATACCCATGGCGTCGTCAGGCTTCGGCGGCGCATTTGTTTCGGCCACCAATACATCGCCATTGGGCAAAACGTAGAGCCAGCGCGGATGATCAAGGCCGATGGCAAAAGCGCTGACGGTAAGTCCCTTTGCGGCTACGGGCTTCCCGCCCGCAGGCCATCCGGTCGCGTCGGCGATCTTCACCGTAGGGATCAGCGTTTTATGCGGCGCCGGCAATTTCGGATCGGGGCCGATACCAGCGGACAGGGGAAGCTTTGCTGTTTCGCCGCAAGCCGTCAGAGCCAATCCCAGAACAATCAGGCTTGCCGCCGCATATTTCATTCGGCGGCCATTGGCGTTTGCTGATGGGGCATCTCGCTCATCCTGCGGCAGGACTGGGCACACCGGCGGCAAACTTCGGCGCAGGCCTTCATTTCATCGCAGTCAAAGGCATCGCACGACACGGCGCAAGCTTCACAGACCTCGGCACAGGCAGCACATTCGGCGGCGTGATGACCGGATCCGCGCACCATGAAATCGGCTGCCGTCTGGCAGGCCTGGATACAATCATTCATCAGCACAGAATGGTCATGCGCCACATGCGCGCCGCCCTGATCCAGGCAATGATTATAGAAGGTGTCCTGGCAGGTATCGCGACATTGCCAGCACACTTCGATGCAGACTCTGATATCTTCGGAATGCGTTCGCATGGCACGGCTCCTTTGGTGGAAACAGGACCATATTAGCCTTCGTCTGTCATGAAATTACACGACCTATCTCATCGGCAAACATAAGGATGCCGTAAGTCATCAGGCGGCGCGCATAAGCCGGACACCCTCGCCTTCGCAATCCAGCTTCAATGTCGGAATGTCAGTCAGCATGGGTTTCAATTGTGCCAATGAGGCGGGCTTGACCATGTAACCCGCTGCGCCCAGCGCCTGGGCGCGCGCCTGGTCCTGGCCATAGGTCGACCCTGTGCACATCACCACGGCGATATCTTTTAGAGACGTATCCCTGCGGACCGCCTCAAGCAGCTCAAAGCCGTCCATGCCCGGCATATTGATATCGAGCAGCAGCAGGTCAATGAACTCGCCGTGCATTACAGCCTGTTTCAGCGTCTCAAGCGCCTCTTTCGCACCGTTGGCCACCTTGAGATTGAACTGCATCTTGTCCCGGACCTGCAGGAAAACGCGGGCTAGTTCAATATCGGCCTTGCGATCATCGATCAGCAATACATTGGCCAGGTCGGGATGCGGGGAATGATCAGTCGAGACCATGCTATAACTCTCCTGGGTTTTGCCTGAGTCTTTTTGCCTGGGTTTTTGGACGAGCCGATAACATCATAACCCAGTGGATACCGTTCGCTGCCTGCAACTTAGCGGCGCAGTTCTTAAGGCTTGGTCAATCGGAAGCCTTAAGACTTACTCAAAAAGTTGATTTGAGACTTCAGCAGCCCCATGAGACGCTGGTTTCATGGGATTCTATTTTTCACATATCGATACGCTGGTGGGCATGGCGGCGGCCACAGTGGACGACGATGGCGCCCTGCTCGAATTCACCTTTCTGAATGGCGAGATGTCTAACCATTTGTCCCGCCCGGATCAGGCCGATCATGCACCGCAAAAACTCAAACACATCGCTCAGCAAGTCCATGAATTTTTTGACCGAAAGCGCACCGTCTTCAACCTGGACCTGAAGCCGCAAGGCACCGATTTCCAGTTAAGGGTATGGAAGGTGCTGTGCGAGATTCCCTTCGGTGAAACCTGGTCCTATCAGCGTCTCGCGGCCGCTGTCGGCGATATAAAAGCCACCCAGGCCGTCGGTGGCGCCAACAACAAAAACCCGATCGCCCTGATCATTCCATGTCACCGCGTCATCGGCAAGAACGGTGCCCTGACAGGCTATGGTGGTGGCCTGCCGCTCAAGCAGAAACTACTTGATTTCGAGACTCCGCTTCTTTTCTGATTGAGGACCTTGTGCCACAGTCTTACGGCATTGGAGCACCCGACTGTATTTCTCATATGCCGTAGGGTCAGGTGTGGATTATGATACGGCCGGGGTCCGCCAAATTCCTGGCGCGGACTGGAAAAAGGGGCTTCCGCCATGACCGCTCAACGAATGCCTGCCCGCCTGCTGATGCTTGCACTGGCTGCCGTGTCACTGCTGGCAGCCTGTAATCAGGGACCAAGCGATTCCATACCTAGCGAAGTGCCCGCTTCCGCCCCGGCAGATGCCAGCGCGTCTTCCTGACTGCGACATTTTTCACTGTCGCCAAAAGCCTGAGTCTGGCTTAAGAGATAGCCTTTCATCAGGGGCAGACTAATGATCAAGGCCATTTTGCTACTGTCAGCCGCCGGGCTGGTTCTGGGTGCATGCAGCCCGAAAGCGGACAATGACGACGCTCCTGACGTTGTGATGGCGACGCCACACGTCTATAGCGACGCTGAAAAAATCGCCATCCAGGCTACTTTCCCTGCCCCATACAATACGGCCGACATGGCCGCCGGCGAAAAGCAATTCAACAAGTGCCGTGCCTGCCACACCATCGGAGCTGACAAGATGAACCTGGTTGGCCCGCATCTGTATGGCTTATTTGGCCGCAAATCGGGCACCGAACCGGGATATACCTTCACGGAAGCGATGACGGCGCATAATGTAACCTGGGATTACGACACACTCGACGCCTATATCGCCGCGCCGCAAACCGTCGTTAAAGGCACGAAGATGAGCTACCAGGGCATCAAGGATGAGACAGACCGTCACAACCTGATCGCTTACCTGAAACTGGAGACCACCCCTTATGTGCCGCCCTCAGCTTCGGAAGCGTCAAACGCGAATTAAAATGTCTTCCACAGGCTGAGGACGACCGCATGGACAGCCGGTACATTCCGGCCAACTGCGGTCTGCCGCAGCCCCAGTTGCACACTGGTCTGTCGCTGAGGCCCGAAACTGCGTACCACGCTTAATTCCGTATTGGCCCAGTCGGCGTGTCCCCAACTGGCCTTATCCGTACGACCGGCGAAAACCTGCGCCATCACCATCCATTCCGGTGAAGGTTTTACGCCGAGAGTTGCATCCACGCGCCATTCATTGGCTTCGTATTGGCGCAGATGCCGGGCCGCCTGAAGATCAACAAAGGCGTCCTTGCCCAGTAACCTGAAGCTTTTGCCGGCATAGGCGCGCAGGTCGTAATCGGTGCCGCCTTTATTCGTCATGTCGAAATCATTACGCCGCCCCTTGCCAAAACCTTCGACCGTGGCGCCCAGAGCAAAAACGAAATTATCGCTCCGTTTCAAGGTCCAGCGGCCACCCGCCTCAATCGAGCTGAGGCCGGAAAAGCTTTCCGCTCCAACGGTATAGTCGCGATAGTTCACCTTGGCCGTCAGGGTCAGATGCTCGCTGACACCATGATCAACGAACAGAGAGAGATTGTTTTGTTTCCATGTGTCGAGCACGATCGTCTTATTACCAGAGGCATCAAACCCCTCGTCGGCCTTGCCCGGTTCATAAGTGACGATAAGCTGCGTATCGCCGTTAGGCTGAGGCCAGGCACCAGCCTGCGCAACAGATGGCAACATCAGACACACCGCAAGCGCGGCCAGCCGCAACCAGATTTTCATAGACGCCCCCAATAACGGACACCGATGTCCGTTTCGGGTATCAAACCAAAAAATGGTTAATGAGGCAATATTCTACTTGGAAGTGCACACTCAGGCCGGCCTGACGAATACCCGGCCTTCGTATATGCGCTCAATGATAACGCGGTCACTGACCACCAGCTTCATCTGGCTCGCTTCGCCCAGCACGGCCGGCCATTCGACCCCATCGAAAACCACACGGCCGGTACGTTCCCCCCCGGACACCAGTTCAAATCCGCTCAGAACCTGGGCTTCCTTGCCGACCATGCGCCGGTGCGGGTCATTGACATCGGGGCTATGGCTGCTGACCTTGAGAAATTTCGGCGTCAGGAGGCCCATGACAAGGCTCAGAATGGCAAAGGTCAAAGCCTGCAGGAACAGGCCGAACGGCAGACCGGTCAGGCAGATGACCGCCACCACGCCGGCCGCGGCGGCCGACCACAGCAGCCATTGCGTGCCGAGGAAGATCTCAATGCCGAGCAGCAGCAGACCAAAAACAAACCAGAACCAGAAAGCGTTCATCGACATCGGCCCCATCAGGAGGATGGCGTTCATATCCATGACGACCTCCTAGGCTTTCTTCGCCGGGGCTTTAGGCGCATCCGGACCGACCGACTTGATCAGTTCGGCCACGCCACCGACCATGCCGGCCAGGGACGACATATCGGCGGGCATGATCAGGGTTTTGGTGTTGTTCGATTCAGCAAAACGGCCGAACGCCTCGACATATTTCTGCGCCACGAAATAATTGATGGCATTGACATCGCCCTTGGCAATGGCCTGCGACACCACGTCCGTGGCTCTGGCTTCGGCTTCGGCGGACCGCTCGCGGGCCTCGGCGTCACGGAAGGCAGCTTCCTTGCGGCCTTCGGCCTCCAGAACAGCGGATTGTTTCGAGCCTTCGGCGCGGGCGATGGCCGCCTGTTTCTCGCCGTCGGCCTCGATGATCAGGGCGCGGCGTTCACGCTCGGCCTTCATCTGACGGGCCATCGAATCCGTTATATCATGAGGCGGCTTCAAATCCTTGATTTCAATACGATTTACCTTCACGCCCCACGGACTTGTGGCATGGTCGATCACATTGAGCAGGCGCGAATTGATGGCATCACGCTGGGAAAGCACCTCATCCAGTTCCATGGCGCCCACCACGGTCCGCAGGTTGGTCATGGCCAGCTGGGTGATGGCATTGTCGAGATTATCGACACGATAGGCCGCCAGCGCCGCATCGATGACCTGGGTAAAGACAATACCGTCGACCTTGACGTTGACATTGTCCTTGGTGATGACGTCCTGCTGCGGCACGTCAAACACGCGCTCCATCATGTTGACCTTGCGGCCGATAGCCTCGACGAACGGCGTCAGGAAGGCAATGCCCGGCTTGAGCGTGCGCGTATAGCGTCCAAAGTTCTCAATGGTGAATTCGTATCCCTGCGGCACGATCTTGACGATGCTGAACAGCAGCATGACGCCGAGCACTATGACGACAAAGGTCAAGGGTCCGAAAATGGAAATGGATTGCAGCAATTGGGCCTCCCCCGAAACACTTACCCCATTCATATGGGGTATCTGATGGCCATTATACAGGGGTAGCGCGCAAGGCCCTAGCCAAATCGGCGTGAAGACAGTTTAAGCGACTTCCACTTTCGCATCGGGCTGGTCTTCTTTCAGGCGCAGCAGGCCCGCCACGGTGTCGATCAATGTATCCATGATGATCGGCTTGGAAATATGCGCGTCCATGCCGGCGGCGTGGCACGCCTCGATCTGGTCGTGCATGGCGTCAGCCGTCAGGGCAACGATCGGCACGTGCTGGCCTTCGCGCTCCTGCGCCCGGAAAATACGCGTGGCTTCCAGGCCGCCCAGGCGCGGCATGTTCAGATCCATCAGCACCAGATCATAGCGCGACATGTCAAGATCGAGCGCTTCCTGGCCATCGACCGCTTCGGTGATTATGAAGCCGAAAGGTTCGAGGAACAGGCGCGCCACCTTGCGGTTGACCGGGTGATCATCGACCAGGAGAATATGCATACCCGGCAGGTCGGCATTATCGTCATGTTTCGGCATCGTCTTCATTTCCGGCTGCTCCGCTTCTTCGGTGGCCATTATCTCGCTGGCCTCAAAGGTCATGACAAAGGACGAACCGACCCCCTCCTCGCTGGTGACGCTCAGGGTTCCGCCCATCAGTTCCGCCAGGCGCCGGCTGATATTCAGGCCGAGGCCCGTGCCGCCGTACTTGCGGGCGGTGACCGCATCCGCCTGGGTGAATGCCTCGAACAGCTTGTCGAGCGTCGTTTTGTTCATGCCTATGCCCGTATCGCGCACTTCCACGCGCACCTTGAAGCCCCCGTCCTCGCGCCGCGTGGCCGAGGTCAGGATACGCACAGTGCCTTTTTCGGTAAACTTCAGGGCATTGGAAACAAGATTGGACAGGCACTGGTACACACGCAGCACGTCAAAAGTCATCGGTTCGCTGGCATTTTCATCCAGTTCGTAACGCAGCATGACATCCTTGCCATCCAGCAGGGAACCATAGGTATTGATGACACGCTCGATCATATCCTTCATCGTGGAAGGAGTCGGCGCCAGTTCGATCTTGCCGGCTTCGATACGCGACATGTCCAGCACGTCGTTGAGCAGCACCAGCAGGGTCTGGCCTGAATCGACGAGGATGTTGACCTGTTCGCGCTGTGTTTCGTTAAGATCGTTTTTCTTCAACGCCTGCGCCATGCCAAGGACGCCATTCAGCGGCGTGCGCAACTCGTGGCTCATAACGGCGAGGAAGCGCGACTTGGCGGCATTGGCGGCTTCGGCATGTTCATGCGCATCACGCAGATGCCATTGCATACGGCGCATACGGAATACCCACAGCGCACCACCAACAACGATCACCGCCAGCAGAACTGCTATCAGTCCCGCCGCGCCAAGCAACATGTTGCGCATCTGCACTTGTTTCACCAGCAGGCGGCTTTCTGCTGTCTTACTATCGAGTTCCTTTCGCAGAGCCTGGTACATGCCACGAATTGAATTGATACGCGAATTTTCGTAATACGTTGCTTGCCCGCCAGCCCATTGATCCAAAGCGTCAAATGCCTCATTACCGCGCCCCTCCGCGCGCAGCATGTAGGCCTCCAGGCGTTTTTCAAACAGCAGATCACGCTGGCTCAAGCTTTCCGGCACATCCTTCAGTTTGGAAAGGTAAAAGCGAGCCTTTGCCGTATTTGTGCCATCCGCGTAAGCACGCGCCAGAAGACGCAATTTCCAGACATCCAGTACGTTATTGGTATTGCCTTTTGCGACGTAGGAATTGGCCAGACACTGACGGACAGCACTATATTTCTGTGCCTGGTCCTCGATGGTGGCGCACAGGAACTCATCCCAGGTCTTAAGGTCTTCAACATTGTATTTGTTAACATAGTTGGCATGAAGCTGTTGAAACTGCTCGGCAATCGGCATGTCATTTTCATGGGCTGCCCACAAGGCCAAGTCATAGACCATATCCAGTTTCTGCGAGAAAAAGGCGTTCTTTTGCGATAATTTCGCCATGGCGAGCATGTTGTTGGCATAGGCATCGTAATCGCCTACAGCCCCCAGCGAGAAAGCCACCACCTGATAGGCTGCCTCAAGCACTGGTTCGGCATCGGGACCTTCCGCCTTCAGATGTACGATAAGCTTGTCGCCCAGATCGATAGCATCCGCCCATTGCTCGAAATGTTGCAGGTAACGCACCCGTTCGATCATGACGATGCTTTGCAGTGCCTGATCGGGCGTCGTCAGATATGTGGCCCATTCGCGATCTGTGAAGCCATTGAAGTCACCAATTTCGCTCTGGTATGACTGATACATGAACCGGGCCAGCAGATCGAGATTGCTGTCGCCTTCCTTCTGCGCCAGTTTCAGAATGCGATCATGCCATTGCTGTAGCTTCGCCTCGTTCTGATCTGTCTTGTAAGCGTACAGAACACGCCACAGAGCGTGGATGCGGGCGTCTCCGGACAGGGTCACGGCGCGTTCGCCATAGGCATCAATTTCGTTTTGGATATATATGAAGGGACTAGAAGCTACGAAATTATAGACCGCAGCCAGTTTTTCGTGACGTGGAGCGACTGTCTTTTCTTGTGCACATACAGGCGCTGCTATCAGGCAGGCAAGTAGAAGCGCACCTCCCAAAGCAAACAAATGCCTTATGGACGCAATGCTCATCGTTCGACCAGAGCGATCCATGCCGTCTCCCGTAACCCAAACCTGTCACATCTGGTCATAAAGACCTTATGATTCACTTAAGTTGCAGAGTTACGAAGAAGAAAACACAAAAACGCCCCGCGCAAGCACGAGGCATTTTCAATTCAATCCGAAAATCCTTATCGGAATTCCGTTAATTGCGACCGTAATTAACGGGCACCACCACAGACGCAACCGAATTGCGGCGAGCATTGGCAGGTCGGCATTTGGTGTGCGACAGCCTGGCTAACGGCGAAAGAGGCACCGGCAGCGGCAACCATGGCAACAACAGCGATTGTCAACTTCTTCATAAACGTACTCCTGAGACTCACCAAAATTAACATTTGACGCAGTCTGGAGTTCCTTTTGAACGCTCGGAAATACAGCCCTGCCATACGGATTCAAGCGGATTAACCACTTTTGTTACCGTTAATGGACATTAACCACAAAAAATGGACTCGCACAAGACGCGAAATTGACGCCTGCACGAACCGATCTTTATTTTTTAGAATTCCACCGTGATGCGTCTGAAAAGCCACAGTCTTTTTTGGCGACCGGAGCTTTTAAACCGCACGTCGCGATTTCAGCAACACATCCTGTAAATTCGTGTTGTTAATCAATGAGATGGCTTCATGAAAAGGCATAAAGCACGCCGCGTCAGCATCATCTCCGGCCACCGGTTCCCCCGAAAGCCATTTCGCACTGTAATCGATCAAAACGTAATGAAACTGCGGCTCTATTATCTCGTAAACGGCGAGTAACTCGCCGATTTCGGCCCGCACACCGGTTTCTTCAAACAATTCACGCAGCGCGGCTTCATGCAGACCTTCCCCCCGCATAACCTTGCCACCCGGGATTGACCATTCGCCCAGGCCCGGCGCCCTGCCCCGGCGGATCATCAGCACCTTGTCACCTCGCCAGCAAACTACTGCCACGGCTGGCACCGGATGTGAGTCAGGCTGACCAGATGCATTAGGTTTTGTGTCTTGCACTTACGGCCTCTCTCGCTTAACGCAACGCAAACGCATCTTTAGTGAAGGTTTACCCGATGTCCACGCCCGCATTCACTGACGCCCCGACCGTCTCGCCTCAAGTTCTCGCGCAGATCAAGGCTGTGGTCGGCGAGGCCGGCTACAGTGAGGACGCCATGCGGGTCGATCCGAAGCTGACTGAATGGCGCGGCAAATGGAAGGGCCACACACCTCTGCTCGTCCTGCCGAAATCGACCGAAGAAGTCTCAGCTGTGGTGAAAATCTGCTACGACAATAATGTGGCCATCACCCCCCAGGGCGGCAATACCGGCTTGGTCGGCGGCCAGATTCCCTTCGGTGAAATCCTGATCTCGCTGGAACGCATGAAGACGATCCGTGATGTGGCCCCGACCGATGATACCATGGTGCTGGAAACAGGCCTGACCTTGCTGGATGCCCAGCAGATTGCCGAAAAGGCCGGCCGCTACTTTCCGCTGTCACTTGCCGCGGAAGGCACCGCCACGGTTGGCGGCGTTATCAGTACTAATGCCGGCGGTACCGCCGTCCTGCGCTACGGTGTGACGCGCGATCTCGTCTCTGGCCTGGAAGTCGTGCTGCCCAACGGCGAAATTTTCCATGGCCTGAAGCGACTGCGCAAGGACAACACCGGTTACGATATCAAGCATATGTTCATCGGCGCCGAAGGCACGCTGGGCATCATCACCGCCGCCTCGCTGAAGCTTTTTCCGATCATGAATTCGCGTTCGACTGCCATCGTCGCTTTCGACAGCGCCCAGAAGGCCATCGATCTGCTGGTCCGGGCCAAGCAGGAGACCGGCGGCCAGGTCGAGGCCTTCGAGTTGATGGGGCGCTACGGCCTGTCGCTTGTGCTGAAGCACATTCCCGATACCCGCGAGCCACTAGGCGCCGAATATCCCTGGTATGCCCTGATCGAAGTCGCATCCGGCGATCCGGAAGGCGCGGCCTCATCGATGGAGCGCCTGCTCGAAGCCGCCTTCGAGGAAGAACTGGTGCTTGACGCCGTCATCGCGCAGAATGAAACCCAGGCTGCCGAGTTCTGGCGCCTGCGCGAAGACCATTCCGCCGCGGAGAAGGCAGAGGGCGCCGCCTGGAAGCACGACATTTCCGTGCCACTTTCACGCATGGCCGAATATATGGAAGAAGGCGCAAAGGCGATCGAAGCCTTCCTGCCCGGCGCGCGCCTGGTGGCTTTCGGCCATGTTGGTGACGGCAATGTCCACTTCAACGTCATCGTCCCCGAAGGTATGGATGCGGCCGAATTCAACGCCATGCGCGATGCCGGCGCCAAGGTGGTTCACGATCTGGTCAATGCATATGAAGGATCTATCTCGGCCGAACATGGTCTCGGCCGCATGAAGACCGAAGAGGCCTTGCTTTACAAAGATCCGGTAGCCGTTTCAGCCATGCAGGCCCTGCGTCTGGCACTTGATCCGAAGCGCATCATGAATCCGCACGTGCTTTTCTAAAGCTCAAGCGGCACAAGCCTCACCGCAAAGGCTCGGGCGGGCAATCGCCTTTGCCAAACACTGAAAGCGGCAGAATACACTTAAGGGGGCTATCGCGCGAAAATCGCGTCCACAGCGGCCTGGGCCAGATCTTCCGTCGGATCATCCTTGGCGCGGATCACGCTGGCCACGGACTTCAACAGGTCATGCATGGTGAAAGGCTTGGGCAACAGGGCATCCGCCCCTGCCGCCTTCGCGGCGGCCAGAACGTGGACGGCTGTGATGGTTGCATCAACGCCTTCCGACATGGCAATAACCTTGCAATGACCAAAATCGCTTTTGATCTGTGTCGTCCCTTCGATGCCGCCAATGCCCGGAATAAGTACCGCCGTCAGCACCACGTCGATCAGGCCCAGATTGTGATCGAAGAACGCGTCTTCCATATTCGCGGCGAAAGAGACCTTGTAGCCGACCTGCTTGAGTACCCGACAGATGTCGTTGCGCAGGTCTTCGTCATCCTCGATGACCAGCACATTATGATCCTTAGAGCGCGCCCGATGGTAGGCATTGGTGTCAGCCAGCAGGTTCTTGAGCTTTTCTGGATTGAACGGTTTCGGCAGGACGAAATCAGCGCCGGCGACGCGCGCCTGGTTCATGGCGGCATTAATCGCGTTGCCGCGTCCGCCGCCATCGGACATGATGGCCAGGGGTGCATCCTGAGCTTCCCCCCTGATCTGGTCGATATGTTCGATGGTGGCGCCATTGGTGTCATAGGCGTCGAACAGCAGCAGATGAAAGCGACTGCCCTTGAGCATTCGCATGGCCATCTTTTGATCGAAACTCAGAACCGATGTCCATTTCTGCTGGTGCAGCATGGAGGCAATGCGCTGCGCCAGATCACGGTTCTGATCCATTATAAGCACGCTGCCTTGACTCATCCGGAACCCTTGGTACGGCGACTTTATTCTTGCTTTCAGAAACTAAGTAAAAACACTTAAAATCTTAATAACATGTCCCCAAGCCCATATCCATCGCCGGTTTTCAAAAAGAATGCGGCAATATATTAAATGTAACAGGCGTCTATTTCTTATGGAATCTATCTGCAATGGCATAAATATTATGGTTTATGAGAGGTAACCACATATTGCACTTACAATGCGCTATCAGGCGGCAACCCTAGCTTCACTCAGGATCGCTTCTATCAGATAGGTCAGGTCCGTTGCCGTGAATGGCTTAGGCAGCAGGGCATCCGCGCCCATGTATTTGGCAGCGGAAAGCGCCTGGGCGTTATCGACCCGGTTATCCGAGCCGGCCGACATGGCCACGATGGCCACCTTTGGCCAGGTGGATTTGATGATCTGGATTCCCTCGATCCCGCCCATGCCGGGCATGAAGATATCGGTGACGACCACATCGACGTGAGCGATATCGACACGATCGAACGCTTCTTCCATCGAACGCGCCTCGCTGATGCGATAGCCTTCAATCGCTAGCGCCGACGTAGTGAGTTTGCGGACAACCCGGCAATCGTCAACCACAAGCACATGCTTCGGCCTGACTGGCGCACGGCGCATCTTGGCAGCTTCATCGAGAATAATGGCCAGGTCGTCGGGCGCAAAAGGCTTGGGCAGAACGAAATCGGCCTGTGCCCGGCGTGCGGCATTGAGCGTCGAATTGAGCGCCGCCCCGCCTGCCCCACCGGCGCTCATGATGGCGATCGGCACACCCGGCGCCAGTTCGCGGATTTCCGGCAACAGTGTCAGGGTGTTACCGTCATCGACGTATACATCGAGCAGCAGCAGGTCGACACGCGACGCCTTGAGCTGCTGGAAAACCATCTTGTGGTCGAAGCTCAAAACCGCCGACCAGCCCAGCGGCGTCAGCATACGCGAGATCAATTGCGCCTGGACGCGGCTATCTTCCAGAACGAGGACGGTGCCTGCGGACATATCATGTTCCCCTGTTATTTAAGTCATACGCGAACGCACCAAGATCGGGGGCATTTCCCGAAATCGGTTTACTGGCTACGCTTAAGCAACTGGAACTCGCACTGGCCTCTTCCTGAACTCCCGTCAGGCCGGCCCTTATTGTCAGGTCATTCTATTGTGCAGAATGCCGAACGTCCTTATGTTGGCCGGTAACGCGCATTCTAAACCACAAAGCTTAAAAAAACCGTTCATGCTGACTCTTTTATCGCCCGCCAAATCGCTCGACCTCACGCCTTTCGATGGCGGGATCAGCCCCACGGAACCACGGCTCACTGAGCAAAGCGCGAAACTGCTGAAGAGTCTCAAGCGCCTGAAGCCGAAACATATCGCCGAACTGATGGATATTTCCAAAACGCTCAGCGAACTGAACTTTGAGCGTTTTCAGGGTTTTGAGGCACAGGCATCGGGTGCCGCCGCCTTCATGTTCGATGGTGATGTCTACAGCGGCCTGGAAGCGCGCACGCTTGATACGGCGAGCCTTGAATGGGCGCAGGACCATATCCGTATCCTGTCCGGTCTTTATGGCGTGCTGCGTCCACTCGACCTGATCCGGCCGTATCGCCTGGAGATGGGATCGCAACTGAAAACGGGCCGCACCGAGTCATTGTATCAGTTCTGGGGGGATACCCTGGCCAAAAGCCTGAGCGAAGAACTGAAAACGCAGGGCAGTGACACCCTCGTCAACCTGGCCAGTACCGAATATTCACGAGCGGCCTTGACCAAGCCCCTGAAGGCAAAGGTCGTCAGTCCGCGTTTTCTCGAGATCAAAGGCAATGAGGCGAAGATCGTCTCCTTCTTCGCCAAGAAAGCGCGCGGCCTGATGGCACGATACATGATTGATCATCGCATTGACCGCATCGAAGGCCTGAAGGATTTCAAGGTAGCGGATTATCAATTCCGCAGTGACCTTTCGAAGGATGGCGACTGGGTGTTTACCCGCCCGCAGCCGGCACTCGTCACCAAGGTCAAAAAAGCCGCCTAGCCGACAAACCCCGCCGCACGTTTGATACGGTCATTGATGGCTTCACCAATGCCCTCCATCGGTATGGGGGCCATTTCGATGACCGGCGGGTTCAGGCGGTCAGCTTCCCGCAAGGCGCGGAAAAGATTGGCGGCTGCCTCATGCAGATCGCGCCTGGCACTAAGCTGGATAACCTTGCCCATGTAATTTGTTGGTCCAAAAGCCAGATAGATGGCACCGGCAGACGGAAAATCAATATTGATTTTCACTGGTGCATCCGGCGCATAGTGCAGACTGAGACGTCCCGGCGAGCGATGCCCTTCGGCGTCATCGGCGGCCAGTGGCCCGATCAGGCTTTCGATTTGCGCGCGTGTCACTGCGCCCGCACGCAGGTAGCGGGCGTCTCGCAATAAACTGACAACGGTTGATTCAACACCTACCTGGCAATCACCGCCATCCGGCGACGCCTGCACGAAAGCACCCGTTTCCTCAAAGGCATCGGCCTGCGTCGTCGGGCTTGGTCGGCCGGAGCGATTGGCCGAAGGCGCCACAACACCACCGCCGAAGCCGCGAAGAATCTCCAGCGCCATGGCATGATCCGGCATTCGTAAGGCCACACTGTCGAGCCCGGCACGCGCCAGATCACAGGCCAGGTCGGCATCCCGCACCGGCACAACAAGCGTCAGAGGCCCCGGCCAAAAAGTCTTGGCTAACGCGCGCGCCCGATCATCGAAAGCGCCGATCTGCTCCGCTAATTTGATATCACCGACATGAACAATCAACGGATTGAAGCGTGGGCGTCCCTTGGCCTCAAAAACCTTGATCACCGCTTCCGGATTATCAGCGCTCGCACCCAGACCATAAACGGTTTCAGTCGGCAGGTGGATCAGCCCGCCCTCACGCAAGGTGCGCACCGCCGCATCGACATCACTCATTTCGACGCTTTGGCTTTCAGGTTAATTATTACCGTTACCTTGGCCGGTACCGAATCCGTCTTGGCCCAGTCACCTGTACCGACACCAAACGCCGTGCGGTCAAGATCAACCGTACCCGACATGGTGGCGACACCGGACTTGATGTTCAGCGTGAACGGCAGATTGAGCGGTCTGGTCGTGCCATGCATCGTCAGTTTACCCCTGGCGACAAAATGCGTGGCGTCGGTTTTGGTGAAACTGGAGGCTTCGTAGACAGCTTTCGGCGTGACGGCGACATTGAAGAATGCGTCGCTTTTCAATGTGCCGTCGCGGTCACCGTCGCCGGAATTAACCGAGGCCAGGTCGATCGCCACCTTGACGCGCGACTTGTCAAGTTGTTCCGGATCGAAAGCGATACTGGCTGTATAGGCACCGAATCCACCATTGATCGCTTCTCCGGAAAAAGTAGTGGCGAAGGCAATGGTGGTGGCAGACTTATCAACTGTCCAGACGGTGATTTTAGTTGTTTCGGAGGAACTCGAAGCGGACTCCGATGCCGCTTCTGGAGTCACGGTTTCAACCGGCGCCGCGCTGGCCACTGCTTCCGCCGGCGGTGGCGGAGTTTCCCTGCCTTCATTCAAAGGCTTGCCGCGGTAGATGCCGAAGCCGAGCGCCACGGCCAGCCCCACCACACCGATCGGCAACAGCCAGCGGTAATTGAGGACCGGCCGCGGCTTCAGGCCCGGCACCATATGTTCAACCACCGTATCCTTGTCGACAAGCTGGTGCTTGAGCGCCGCAAGGACGTGAAGCGGTATCATGCCGTAGAACAGCAACTTGGCGATCAGGCCGTGAACGGCCTCAAAGGTTTCATGGGCATCATGAGTCTGCGGCACCGGCAGATGCGGCCACGGAATCCCAAAAAAAGGAATTTCACGAGCCGAAGTCGAGACCATCAGCCAACCCGATAGAGGCATGGCAATCATGACAACATAGAAGCCGACATGCAGGACCTTGGCGGCCCAGAGCTGCCAGTTCGGCATGGGCGGTTCGGGCGGCGCCTTGTAGCCCAGCCGCAGGCCAATACGCAAAAAGGTCAGCAACAGGATCAGTATGCCGATTGATTTGTGCAGGTTGGCGCGGTTGAGCAGGAAGGTGTCCTTGTCATCGAAACGCCAACCAAGAAAGACCATCAGCAGGATCAGGAAAGCCATCAGCCAGTGGATATAGCGGCTGTAGCGATTATAGCTGGTGGGGGTCAGATCTGTCATGGGCCACTCCTCAGATACGCCTGCATACACCACCTGCTATAAGGGGTCATGCAAAAACAAATGCAATAGTCACTATTACATTTAATTCAAAGTTTACGTTCACGTAAATTAAACTTGCAGCCCTGCTTTCAGAGTCATAGACTGACCGGAAAAGACAGGGAGTCGAAATGACCTACCGCCCCAGCCTCAAGGATATCACCTTCTGCCTTGACCATGTCATCGGCATGGCAGACAGTTACAATCATCCTTCTTTTCCGGATTTCGACTCCGAGCTGCGCGATGCGGTGCTTGATGCCGCCGGACAACTGGCCGGCGATGTGCTGGCGCCCTTGAATCGCGCCGGCGATCTTGGCGGCACAAAGCTGGATGGCGACCGCGTGTTAGTCGCGCCGGGTTTTCTTGACGCCATTAAAACCTATGCCGAGGGCGGCTGGTACGGCCTCGCGGCCGATCCGGCCTATGGCGGGCAAGGCCTGCCGAAAATGCTGGAACAGGCCTGTTTCGACATGTTCCACGGCGCCAACATGGCCTTCACGCTTTTGCCGACGCTTAGCCAGGGCGCCATCGAAGCTATCCACGAGCACGGCACGCAGGCGCAAAAGGACCTCTTCCTGCCCAAGCTGATCGCAGGGGAATGGTCGGGCACGATGAACCTGACCGAACCGGGAGCCGGTTCCGATCTTGCCGCCCTGACCACCAAGGCCGAACCCAATAGCGACGGCACTTTCCGCCTTACCGGCCAGAAGATCTTCATCACCTGGGGCGAGCACGACGGCGCGGAGAATATCATCCATCTGGTGCTGGCGCGTCTGCCTGATGCGCCGAAAGGCACGCGCGGCATATCGCTGTTCCTGTGCCCGAAATATCTGGTCGATGCCGAAGGCCAGATCGGTGCGCGTAACACGGTCAAGTGCGTCGGACTGGAGCACAAGCTCGGCATCCACGCCTCCCCCACCTGCGTCATGTCTTTCGAGGACGCAAAGGCCGAACTGATCGGCCCGGCACATGGCGGACTGGCCGCCATGTTCACCATGATGAACGCTGCGCGTTTGGCCGTAGGCTTTGAAGGGGTCGGCCTCGCCGATGCCGCCTGGCAGAAAGCGCAGGAATATGCATTAGAACGCCGTCAGGGCAAGTCACTAATCACCGGTCAGGACTATGCGCCGATCTATGATCATCCGGACGTGCGCCTGATGCTGGCAGTCATGAACGCTAAGGTAGAGGCCGCCCGCGCTATCTGCATGCTGACAGCCTCCGCCATCGATGCCGTCAGGCGGGACGATGATGCTGAGCGTTCCAAACGCCGTGAAGACTTCCTTGTGCCGATCGCCAAGGCGTGGAGCACGGATCGCGCCGTCGAGGTCGCATCCGTCGGGGTGCAGGTGCATGGCGGCATGGGCTTTATCGAAGAGACCGGCGCCGCGCAATATTACCGCGACGCCCGGATTGCGCCGATCTATGAAGGCACGAACGGCATCCAGGCCGCTGATCTGGTGGGCCGCAAACTGGGTACTGACGGAACGGCGGCGAAAGAGCTCGCTGCCGACATAAAACTTTTTCTGAACAGTGGCTTGCCAGAAGATTTCAAAGCAGATTGTGAGGCGCTGGCATCAGCGCTTTCGACCTTCACCACCGCCACAGATCACCTGCTGACACAAAAATCTGCCGCTCCGCTCGATGTTGCCACCGCCGCCACGACCTATCTGACACTGTGCGGCGACCTGACAGGCGCCTGGCTGCTGCTGAAAGGCGCTGTCGCCGCGCATAAACAAATGGAAACCGGCGATACCGTTTGGCTGAAAGATCGCATCAAGCTGATGCGTGTCTTCTTTGCTCATGTGTTGAGCCATACACCGGCTCATCTGGCAGCCATTCGCTCCGGCTACGGCCCTCTGGACAGCCTGACGCTCAGCCTCGATTAATTGTCCGGCGCCTGGTCCGGCGTTACCTGTACGCCGCCTTCGCCCTCAGACGGCTTGGCGGCCTGACCGGCCGTGCCGGTAACGCGGCGAGTCATGTCCTGGGTATCGGTAGTGGCTCCGCCCGGCGTCCTCATGGGCGCCGGCGCGGCGGGATTCAGGCTGGCCGACGGATTGACACCATTGCCTTGCGCCTTCAGCATCAGGTTAATCGTTTCGCGTACAAAAGTAGCCTCGGTCACCACACCGAGTTCGAGGCGCTGGCTGTCGTCTTCGACCTGCTTGATCAGCACCCCCGCGATGAAAGTATGGCCCTTGCCTTCCTGTGAGGTCATGAAAACCGGTCCGCCGGAATTGCCCGGCACCGCCGTCAGGTCAATCAGGAAGGTCGGGTAAGTGGTCGAAGGGGCCACCGGCCACGACGCCAGGCGCCCGGCGCGCAGGATCGGGAAACCCGCAACATTAGCGGAAAGCCCGTGCGGATAACCGAGCGTCATCATTTCATCGCCAGCGGCCACGCGTTCATTGATGAAGGTCGTATCGTCGGCCAGCCAGGCGGCCGGAATGGCGGAATCGCGCAGGCCTTCGGGCACGGTAACCGGAATGACGGCGATATCCTGTGCCGGGTGCTGATACCAAACCGGACCATTGACGGTGCGGATGGTCATGTTGGAAGGCACATAACTCCAGTTGCCCGTGGCGCCCTGGATGCGCCAGCCAATACGTACATCGGCGGCAGGCATCTTTTCGAAAACGTGGGCGGCAGTGACGAGGACGATCTGGCTCGTACCATCGGCTTTGGGCACGGACACCAGGAAACCGGTGCCGACCATGCGCTTGGCCTCGCTGATCGGCTGATCGATCTGGACGGTCGCCTTGATCAGGGCCACGGTCAGGTCAACATCCATCATCACGCTTTTCCCCCAATAAAATAGCCCCAATAAATGGCAAAGCCATTTGACGACAATTCCGGATTGGGTCAATCCTCTACCCCAACCGTGCGCCACGCCGCTATCCAGCCAATCTGTCAGGTGAATTCGGCCCTGAAAAGCCATCTCGGCACAGAAGTTTCATTTTGACCGCGCCGGGTCACCGTTTTATGACGCAGGCTGGTTTTGCCGCCACACTCCCGATTAAGGAATATTCAGTGTCCGCCTTCCCAAAAACAGCCGCCCGTTTGCCTGTAGCGCCTTCGCCGATCCGCCAGCCGTTCGAGATCAACCAGCTCGGCCATACGCGCATAGATGACTATCACTGGATGAAGGATGACAACTGGCAGGCGGTCCTGCGCGATCCTGGCCTGATCCGGGCGGATATCAAGGCCGCCCTGGTCGAGGAAAACGCCTACTCCGCCGCCATGCTGGCAGGCACAAAGGCCTTGCAGGACGATATCTTCGCCGAGATGAAAGGACGCATCAAGGAAGACGATTCCAGCGTGCCCTCGCCCGACGGCGCTTACGAATACTATTCGCGCTTTGAGACAGGCGCCCAGCATCCGATTATCGCCCGCCGTCCGCGTACAACTGGCGGATTTCATGCCGCCATTCCTTCAACCGACGATACCCGCGCCGCCGAGGAAATTCTTCTCGATGAAGACGAACGAGCGAAAGGCAGCGACTTCTACGAGACCTCGGACGCCCAGCACAGTCCGGACCACACCCTCTTTGCCTGGGGCGAGGACACGCAAGGCTCCGAATACTACAAGGTATATGTGAAAGACTTGGCCACTGGCGAGATCCTGCCCGATCCGATCGAGAGCTGCGATGGCGGTTTTACCTTTTCGCCAGACTCGCAATATATTTTCTGGACCTGGCGCGATGAAAATTCGCGTCCGGCCAAGGTCTATCGCCGGCCAGCGCGTGGCGGCGAAGATGTGCTGATCTATGACGAACCGGATGACGGTTTCTTCCTGCATGTCGGTACGCTCAGTTCCGACACCTTTATCAGCATCGGCGGCGGCAACCACGAAACCAACGAAACCTGGCTGATCCCTGCCGCCACACCTGAGGCAGCCCCTTTCTGTGTCCAATCGCGCGAGGAAGGTATCCAGTACGATATCGACCATTGGGACGACCGCTTCATCATCCGTACCAATGCCGACGACGCCATCGATTTCAAGCTGATGGTCTCCATTGCAGACAAGCCATCGCGCGACACGTGGCAGGATCTGGTGCCGCATCGTCCGGGCATCTATGTGACGGGTTCAGGTGTCTACAAGCGTCACATGATCCGTGTCGAGCGCGAAAACGCCAATACCCGGATCGTCATTACCCGCAAGGCTGACATGGTCGAACATGAGATTTCGGTGGCTGAGGAAGCCTACAGCCTGGGCGCTTCCGGCGGCTACGAATACGACACGGATGTCATCCGTTACAGTTATACGTCTCCGACCACGCCGGCGCAGACCTTTGACTATAATATGGAAACGCGCGAGCAGGTTCTGCGCAAAACCCAGGTCATTCCCTCCGGCCACAACCCGAAGGACTATGTCGCCCGCCGGCTTTACGCCACAGCGCCGGATGGCCAGAGTGTGCCGATCACCGCGTTAATGAAAGCGGGCACAAAGCTCGATGGTTCCGCCCCGCTGATGCTCTATGCCTATGGTTCCTACGGCATGCCGATGGACCCCGGTTTTTCGATCCGCTCGCTGAGCCTGGTTAATCGCGGCTGGATCTACGCCATCGCCCATATCCGTGGCGGATCCGAAAAAGGCTATGGCTGGTTCCTCGACGGCCGCAAATATAAGAAGATGAATACCTTCACTGACTATATCGCCTGTGCGGAAAGCCTGTGCGATGCCGGATATGGCACACGTGGCCGGATCGTCGCCTATGGCGGATCGGCCGGCGGCATGCTGATGGGCGCCGTCACCAATCTGCGGCCCGACCTGTGGGCCGGCGTTATCGGCGCTGTGCCCTTCGTCGATGTACTCAATACCATGAGCGATACGTCCCTGCCCCTGACCCCACCGGAATGGCCGGAATGGGGCAATCCGCTGGAGGATGAAGAGGCTTACAATTACATCGCATCCTATTCCCCTTACGACAACATCACGGCCAAAGCCTACCCGCCTGTGTTGGCGACCGGGGGCTTAAGCGACACGCGTGTCACTTATTGGGAGCCGATGAAGTGGATCGCCAAACTGCGGGAAAAATCGACATCCGGCGCCCCCATGCTGCTCAAGATCAATATGGAGGCGGGCCACGGCGGCGCTTCAGGCCGGTTTGAGTTCCTGAAGGAAATTGCTTTTGATTATGCCTTCGCCATTTGGGCGATGGAGAAGAAAGCATGATCGATATGCGACCGGCGACGGAAAAAGACTTCACTGCCATCACTGCCATCTATGCCTGGAATGTCGATCACGGAACGGGCACCTTTGCCCTCGAAGCGCCTTCGCGCGAGGAAATGCTGGCTGGTTTTCACGCTGTCCTGAAACTGCGCCTGCCCTATCTGGTGGCAATCGAAGACGGCGTGATCCTGGGCTACGCCTATGCCGCTCCCTTCCGCACCCGCCCGGCCTATAAATACGTCGTCGAGGACAGCATCTACCTGGCACCGGAAGCGATCGGGCGCGGGATAGGCAAGGCCCTGCTGATGAAACTGATGGAACTGTGCACCGAGCGCGGCCTTTACAGCATGATCGCCGTTATAGGCGACAGCGAGAACCTGGCCTCTATCGGCGTCCATAAGGCCTGCGGCTTCGAATATACCGGCAATTTGCCGCGCGCCGGCTTCAAGTTCGATCGCTGGCTTGATGTCGTCTTTATGACGCGTGACCTGCTGGCCTACACCCCAGACCCGCAGGGCAATGGCTGGGACGGATAACCGCGTTCACCTTATAGTAGTGGTTTTGTGGAATAATACGTCGGGAAAGTAACAGTTTACCGAGTACAGAATGTCCTCCCTGCGTCCCCATCGCCAATCCTCACCTCTCGGCTTCTATGGTTTTATCGGCCTGCTTATCCTGGCCTCCGTCGTGTCGCAAAAGGCCCGCGCCGGGGAAATTGAAACCGGCGTCGTCCTGACGACCGAAGTCGATTCCGTCGTCAAGGGAGGACTCGATGTCGGTTCCAGCTCCTTAAGTAATCTGGATCTGACGGCGCACTGGCAGAATGACAGCGGCTGGGAAGCCTTCGGTTATGTGCTGGGCGATTTCGGCGATGATTTTTCGGCCCATCGCGTCGGCGATGTACAGGTAACGTCAAACATCGATTGTCCGGATGGCTGGCGCCTGTTCGAGGCCTACGGCAAGAAAACCTTTGGCGACGACAAGGCCTATGTCATGGCTGGCCTGATCAATCTTAACGGCATTTTCGACGTGCAGGATAATGCGTCCGTCTTTCTCAATGCCTCGCATGGCATCGGCATCGATTATTCGCAGACCGGCCCCTCCATCTTTCCGACGACGGGCTTGGGCATGGTCGGGCAATGGCGCCTCACCTCGCATCAGACCGTCCGCGCCGGCGTCTTCGATGGCGTACCTGGCGATCCCTATGACGACAAGAAATTTGTCTATATCAAGCTGTCCGCAGAAGAAGGCAGCCACTGGGCCGGTGAATATCAATATGATTTCGCAGGCGGCTTCGTGAAGCTCGGCGCCTGGAAAAATACCGCTACGCTCGATCGTCTTGATGGTACGGGTACAGCCGACAATAATGGCGGTACCTATGCTCAGGCCGGCTTTACGCTTACCGGTAATGAGGACCATGGCCTTAAGGGATGGGTCCGCGCCGGCACAGCCGACGACCGGCTTATGACGATCGCCGACTATATCGGCGGCGGATTGGTTTATACCGGCCCGCTCAAAAATCATGACACAGACCAGTTGGGTTTTGCTGTTGCCACCGCGCACTTCGGCGCGCCTTATCAGGCATCCACCAGTGAGACGCTCAAGCGGGAAATCACCTACGAGCTAACCTATCGCTGGGATATCCGCGACGGCCTGTCGGTGCAACCTGATCTGCAATACGTTCATAATCCCTACGGCCGCACGGATATCGACGATGCCATCGTTGTTGGCCTTCGCCTGAAGACTGACCTTATGGCCTTGCGCTAAACGCCCGAAAAAAAGCGCTCCGGATTGCTCCGGAGCGCCAGTTCGCACAGGGTAGTGGATTTAGTAGCTGTAAGCGAGACGGACGATGAAATTGCGGCCCGGCTCCATGTAATCCTTCTGGTAGGATGGGCTCTTGCCCTTGGTCGTGTAGTAGCGGTGGCCGTCCAGGATATTCTGGGCGTCGAAATCGACCGCCAGTTGCTTGCTGAAGTTATAGCGCGTGTGCAGGTCGAGCGACTTGTTCGGCTGCACCCACTTGTCGATGGCGTTGTCGCGCAGGTCTTCAATATAGGCGCCCTGATACTGGTAGGCCAGCTTGGCTTCAAAGCCGTACTTCTGGTAGGTCAGGGCCGCATTGTAGTTCAGGTCCGGCGACTGCACGAACGGGATCGGATGGCCCTTGCGGTAGTCGAGGCCCGTTTCGGCTTCCGAGTTCTGGATGGTGACATTGAGTTCGACACCGAAGCCATCGAACGGCGCCGCCAGCCCCTCGAACGACTTGATCAGGTTCAGTTCCACGCCCGAAATGGTCGCCTTCTGACCGTTTTTCGGCTGGCTGATCTCGATGATACCGCTGGTGGTATCAGCATCAACCGATGAGCCGTTGGTGAAGATGAAATCGTGGATCACCTTCTGGAAGTAAGTCGCCGACACCATGCTGGAAGAGTCGGGATAATATTCAGCCGACAGATCGAGATTGAGCGACTGAGCCGGCTTCAGGTCCGGATTACCACGGCTGATCGACAGGATCTCGTGGGTGATCGGATCACGGCCAATCGACTGCCCGCGGGTCAGGTTACCGTATTCCGGACGTGAGAAACTGGTCCACAAGGCGCCGCGATAAACGAGGTTGCTGCCCTTGCGCCATACCGCCGTGATCGACGGCAGGATGTTGTTGTAATCCTTCTTGCTGGTCTGAAAGCCCGAATTGTCGCCATTATCGGTATCTTCGGCCCAGTCAGTGTTTTCAACAGAGGTGTGCTCAATGCGCGCGCCGGTAACGACCTGAAGGTCATTGAAGCGCATATCAACCAAGGCATAAGCCGCCGTGATGGTTTCGGAACCGTTCTTGTCGTCCTGATTCTGATCGGCCACGGAATAGGTTACGGGGTGATCCTTCATCGCCGCCTGAATGGCATTGATGACGCTGGTGCGGTTCAGGATCGAGCCGTAATAATAGGTGCCGTGATCGATGCCTTCAACCTGACGATCGACAAGACCAGACGTAGCCAGGGTGTCACCGCTGTAAGGCGTGTTGGACAGGTCGCCATCCCAAAGCTGCGTGCTGTCATACTTGCGCTCGGACTTCGAATACTTGAAACCGGCCTTGACGTGATCGAAGAGGCCGCCGAAATCATAAGTGGCATCAAGACGCAGGGCTGTGCGCGCATCGGACTGCTTGTCCTTGCTATAGCCGGCGCCGTTGAAGGCCAGCAGTTCGTCACGATGATCGACATCGGCAGCGAAGGCCGGAAGCTGGGCCAATGGGAAGCGCGGATCGGCCGACGACCACAGGATGCCCGTGCGCTTGAAGATATCGCCGCAGGAAGCCGGCATATCGTCGACATCTCCGCCGTCACAGTTAAAGCCGACACCATAGCTGCCAGGGTCGCCTTTTTCGCCGTAGGAATAGCTGAGGTCGTATTCGAGTGTCAACGGCCCCTTATGCGTGATGCCGCCGGCATTCAGGGTCATCAGGTTCGATTCCTGATCCTGCGTATTAAAGCTGCGGGCGAACTGGAAGGCCTTGGGGTCCCAGACGCCCGAACGGCCGGCGAGCGACCAATATGAATTTGCAGTCGCGTCGGCATCGGTAATGATGCCGTCATGATCGGCATCAATGATCTGTGAGGTCGTGTAGCTGTAGATATTACCTTTGGCACCTGTACCAGTGATCATGCTTTCCGGGGATGCCAGGCTGGTGTCATTGATATTAACCTGAGCAAGACGTGGCGTCTTGCTGCTCTTTTCATCCGTATAGTCATTGGTACCGACGCGCTTCAGCTTCGAATACTGACCGCGGACATAGAGTTGCGTATCATCGCCATGGTAATCAACCGAGAAGTTGCCGCCGAAACGCTCCTGAGAGCCTTTGCGGTAATCGAGGTCGATACCGGGCAGATAAAGCGACTTGTCGTCGATCGGCTCCTCGGAGTCGGCGCGCCAGTGGTAGGGTTCCCACTCGCCGTCGTTCTCGGTTTCTTCGTTGTGGTAGTTGCTCTTACCGTAGTTGATCGAGCCGAAGACACCCCACTTGCCGTTTTCGAAGCGGTGCGAACCGTCGATCTGGATCTGGGCATTGCCGTCCTTTTCGCCCTGGGCCTGGGCGCGGTCATTAATGCCGTAGCTGGCAAAGACGCGGACCGTATCCTTCCTGAAGTCGAAGGCATTGGGGGTCACGAAATTGACCGCGCCGCCGATGGCGTCGCCATCCATGTCCGGCGTCAGGGTCTTGGAAACCGAGATCGATTTCAGGCCGTTGGGCGGCAAGACCGTCATCGACATGCGGCGGCTGTCGCTGTCGGTCAATGCGACGCGCACGCCGTTCATCGAGTAGGAATTGAAGGTTCCGCCGAAACCACGGATGGCGACATATTCGCCTTCGCCGGTTTCCTGATTGACGACGACGTTGACGCCGGGCACGCGCGCCAGGGCATCCGCGGCGTTGGCGTCAGGGAGCTTGCCGAGATCGTCCGCCGAGATGACGTTGGTAACGGTCGTAGCCTTCTTCTGCTGGCTGATGGCGTTGGCGTTCTGCAGGCGCTGGCCAGTGACCACGACCTCGGTCGGTGCGTCGGTGGCGGCCAGGGTTTCTTCCTGGGCGAAGGCAGTCAGCGGCAGGGCGCACAGGAGCGCGCCGAAGCTGGCCCCCGTGAGTAATACTTTGGTGGTCAATGACATGGTTTTCTCCAAACGTGTCCATAAGGCCGAATTGCGACACTTCTTTTGCTCTGGCCCCGCACCTTCGCGCGGCGGGCACCTGCCATTCCGACTGCCCGCAGCGTCGGCAAAGGCGCACGGGTTCGCACCTTCTGACACAAGGACAGAATTCGTTATGGGCAGGTAACACCCAAGCCATGATTGTTAATAAGAAGCCGTTGCTTAATGTCTTAAAATAAATCTGGTGTAAACCAGTTTTGATAGATTAATAAAATATAATTTCAATGTGGTAATATTTAATAATAATGTCACAAATTAATGCTTAAATACAATTTTTCTCCGTCACAATAGCGTCACGTATAGCAAAATATTTTGTGTATAAGACAAATACGGAGGCCAAGAAAATTTAGACTTTTGTGCCTATTTCATGACGCGGATATCGACGCTGACCTTGAGCGCATCGTGACGCCAGTACTCAAGATCGTATTCGACCACCCGGCCCTTTTCATCATAACTGATGCGTTTGACCAGAAGTCCCGGCAGGCCCGACTTGATACGCAGGGCCGCTGCTTCATCCTGCGTCAGGGCGCAGGGCTGCATGTCGATCCGGTTGCGCACCACGGAAATATCGTACTGGTTGCGCAGAACCTGGGTCAGGGAACCATCAAGATCATGGTCAAGCAAGGATGGCGCCAGGCGCGGATCGACATGGATGGTTTCAACCAGCACGGCGCGCTCATCGATATAACGGCGGCGGCGCAGTTCAAATAAGGTCGCGCCGATATCTACGCCAAAAATTTCGGCCAGTTCCGGTGTAGCAGTGACTTCGCGCGTCCCTAGCAGTTCGGTCTTCGGCTCCCTGCCCTGCGCCGAGACATAGGACATGAAGCCTTCCCAGCGCGTCGGATCATAGACGACCGGCGGCGGTGAGACATACCAGCCGCTGCGCTCCCTGCGGTAGATCAGCCCCTCCGCTTCAAGCTGGAACAGGGCCGAACGCACTGTCCCACGCGCGGCGCCGGTGCCTGTCTGCAATTGTCGCTCGGAAGGCAGGCAGGCCCCCTGGGCCAGATCGCCACTTTCGATCCGCGCGGCAATGCTGTCGCGGACCCCCAGATAGTGTCGCAGATCGCCCGCATTCGCTCCCGGTTCTGCCATGTCCATCCACCAATCGGGGCGAGCAAGCGAACGTTTGATTGTCATAGGGACCGGCTTTCACTGAAGGACATCGTCTATCGCCCTTAGATCAGTTCGCGCGCTTTATCTACCGTGTTGCCGACAGTTCGCGGATCAGAGGCAGATAGCTGGCAAAGCCGGCAATCTCCAGCCCCACCACCTTACCCAGTTCATCATAGGCGCGCAGCTTCAGGGCTCCTTCCTGATGAGGCTCCGCCAGAAAAGCGGTCACCTCATCCTCGCTCATCAATCCGCCTTGCAGCATGAAACTTTGCAGGGAAGCTCCACTCAGGCATTCAAGATAGGCCGGATTGGTCGTTGCCAGATACCGCTTGGCGCGGACATGCAGGGCGATCGGCTCGGTAACCTCCGGCGGCAGATGCCGCGCCAGGAAGCCGGAACCGATCCGCTCGTGTTTCGTATCAATGCCGCGATCGGCGGCATCTTCGCCGAACTTGTGCAGCAGGTGGCCGATATCGTGAAGCAGCGCGGCGATCACCAGTTCATCACTGCCCCCCTCGGCACGGGCATGATGCGCGCACTGCTCGGCATGTTCCCGTTGACTGACATCCTCGCCATAATGGTCATCGCCACGGCTGGCATAGATTTCCATTATCTGATCAGCAAAATCGGTGGCGGCATCAACAGTGGTCGAACGAATACGGTCGGCAGGCGCGGTCATAATATCTCGATTCTCAAGGATAATATCTGGTCTATACCAGCCAAGTCATTTTGTCACAAATGATTTTCGCCTGAGTTTTGTGAAACTTAAGCGACAAAATTGTCATGAAAAATTCAACCACGGCCAAATTCATCTGGTCTATACCAGCAGGAAATCTGTTTCCGCAGGGGATGCCTCCATGACCAAAACACCTGAGATCGCCGCTAATCGCCGTCAGCTTCTGCAAATGGCAGCCGCCGGCCTGGGCACCGCTGCCCTCGCTTCGCTGCAAAAGGCCATGGCGACACCCGCCAATAACAAAACCGGCACGATCATGGACGTCGAGCACGTGGTCATCTTCATGCAGGAAAACCGCGCCTTCGACCACTATTTCGGCGCCTTCCCCGGCGTGCGCGGCCAGGGCGATCCCCGCCCGCTTCGTCTGCGCAACGGCCACAGCGTCTGGCGGCAGCCGAGCGACCAGCACCCGGACGGCTACGTCATGCCTTACTGGGCTGACTCGAAAACCGCCAATGCCTACGTCGTCGACGGCGGCGACCAGGGCCACGACGCCGCCACCATCATCGTCAATGGCGGCCATTACGACCAGTGGGGCATGTCCAAGCAATTACACAACCGCATGACGCACTACAAGGCGTCGGACCTGCCCTTCTACCATGCGCTGGCGGCAAACTTTACCATCTGCGATGCTTATCACTGCTCGACCCTGACCCAGACCTATCCGAACCGCCTGCACCTGTGGACCGGCTGTAATGGCGCCGCCAAGGTGGGCGGCAAGCCTGTGCTTTCCAACTATGGCGAGGACGAAACGCCTTCGGCCGACATGGCCGAGGACAAGCCGATCGACGCCTACACCTGGACCACCTATGCCGAGCGCCTGGAAAAGGCCGGTATCGACTGGAAAGTTTATCAGGAATACGACAATTTCGGTGACAACATCCTGTCGGTCTTCAAGCCCTTCCGTCCGTGCGACAAAAATTCGACCCTCTACAAGCGTGGTCGGTCGTGGGTTTCCGAACACAAGACGGGTGCCGATCGGACTCGTTCCGACGGCCAGCAACTGGTCGAGGCCTTCCGCGCCGATATCGCCGCGGGCAAGCTGCCGCAGGTCTCCTGGATCGTCACCGCCGCCGCGCTGTCCGAGCATCCCAGCTGGACGCCGGCTGATGGTGAAAACGTCTGCGCCAAGCTGATCGAGGCCCTGACCGACCACCCCGAGGTCTTCGCCAAGACGGTTTTCATCATCAATTACGATGAGGCCGGGGGCATGTACGACCATATGCTGCCGCCCTCGCCACCTGCCGATGAAACGCAAGGCTGGAGCGGTGTCAGCGTGGCCGGTGAATTCAAGGACTATGGCGACGAGCCCGGTAATCCGAACAAGGGCCTGCAACCGATTGGCCTCGGCATCCGCGTGCCGGCCTTGGTGATCTCGCCGTGGAGCCGCGGCGGCTTTGTCTGCTCCGAGGTTTTCGACCATGTCTCCACCCTGAAATTCATGGAAAAACGCTTTGGCGTCATGGAAACCAATATCAGCGACTGGCGGCGCGCCATCAGCGGCGACCTGACCTCGGCCTTTGATTTCAAGACGCCGAACGCCGACCTGACCAGACTGAACCTGCCCTCCACCGACGACTACAAGGCGCGCCTGGCCCATGCGGCCAGCCAGCCCTCGCTCAAAATCCCTGACGTGCAGTCACCGGGTAGTCAGCCGGCCGAACAGCGTCCGGCGCGTCCGCTACCCTATGCCCTGGGCGCCAATGTCCATCAGTCGGGCAAAACGCTTCTAGTGGACCTGACTAATAGCGGCACCAAGGCGGCGGTCTTCACCATCCACGACTACGCGCCCTATAATGTGGCGGGGGCGTGGCGCTATACGCTCGACGCCGGCCAGTCCTATACCGCCGGCCACTGGAACCACAAGGAACGTCGCGTTTATGATCTGGCGGTACACGGGCCGAACGGCTTCTATCGTCATTTCGCCGGCCGCCTGCGCGACGATGACAAGCAACTGACCGACCCGGTCATGGTCGTCGCCAGCGAGAATGCCAAAACCGGCGAGCTGGGCCTGACCCTGCAGAACACCAGCGGTGCGCCGGTCGAGGTCAGCCTGGTGAGCGATGCCCGCTATAATCAGCCGGCGCGCACAATCAGCCTGGCCGCCAACGCGGTTGAGACCATCCGGCTCGACCTCGACGCCAGTAACCACTGGTACGACCTTACCCTGAAGATCACCGGCAATGAAAACTGGCTGCGTCGTTACGCCGGCCATATCGAAACCGGCCAGGCCAGCCGCACCGATCCGGGCATCGGCGCGATGGTCGTCTGATGACGGCCAGTTATGATGTCGCGGTGGTCGGCGGCGGGATCATCGGTCTCGCCCACGCCTGGACCGCCGTAAAGGTCGGATTGAAGGTGGCCCTGTTCGAGCGCCATGCCCGTGCTACCGGCGCCTCGATTCGCAATTTCGGCTTCATCACCGTCACCGGCCAGCAGCGTGGCGATTTCCACGCCTTGGCCATGCGGACGCGCAATCTGTGGCTCGATGCCGCCGCAGAGGCCGGGATCGAAATCGAACAGCGCGGGCTTTATGTCAGCGCCCGATACCCGGAGTCCGAAGAGGTGCTTCGCGCCTTCCTCTATACAGAGATGGGCGAGGACTGCCGACTGCTGCGGCCGTGCGATACGCCATTTTTGGCCAAGGGTCAGCGCGCCGTCCTGCATTCGCCGCACGATATCCGCGTCGAATCGCGCACTGCCATTCCGAAGCTGAGTGCGTGGCTCGAAGACCGCGCCGACCTGCATTACGGCGTCACGGTCACCGGTGTCGAGACCGGCCGTTTGCATACTTCAATGGGCGAGGTAAGCGCCGAACGAATCATTGTCTGCCCGGGCGATGACCTCAGCGGCCTGTTCGCCGATCGCATCCGAGCCCACAACATTTCGCGCTGTCAGCTGCAGATGCTGCGCCTGGCCGATCCCGGCTTTCGCCTGCCAGGCGCGGTGATGTCAGACCTCAGCCTGGTGCGTTATCTCGGCTATGCCGACCTGCCCGAAGCCGCCGCGCTGAAAGCCCGTCTTCTGGCCGAACATGCAAACCAGCTAACCAATGGCGTCCACCTGATCGTGGTGCAAAGCGCCGACGGCTCGCTCGTCGTCGGTGACAGCCATCACTACCACGATGCCCCGGAGCCCTTCACCTCCGAGGCCGTCGACCGGCTGATCCTCGATGAATACCGCGCCGTGCTCGGTGCGCCGCCGCCCGTAACCGAACGCTGGAGCGGCACCTACGCCACGGCGCTCGACCGACTTTTCCTCATCGACCAGCCCCTGCCCGATGTCCACCTGGTCGTCGTCACTTGCGGCGCCGGCGCCTCCACTTCCTTCGGCATCGCCGAACGCACCTTCCAAAGCTTTTGAGGTCACACATGACGTCTTCCCCCATTAAGGCCTTCATCTTCGACTGGGCCGGCACCATGGTCGATTTCGGCAGTCTGGCGCCGGTGCGCGCACTGCAGTCGGTCTTCGCGCTCGAAGGCATAGACCTCACCATCGCCGAGGCCCGCGCCGACATGGGCATGGCCAAGCGCGCTCATATCACAGCCATTCTTAGCCGCGAACCGATGCTTAGTCAGTGGCGCAACATCAAGGGTCATGTTGCCGAACCAACCGACATCGATCACCTGTTCGACGCCATTGGCCCGCTGATGGAACGCGCCGCCACAGAATGCGCCGTGCTGATCCCCGGCGCGGCCGATCTGGTCCGGCTGTTACGCGACAAGGGCGTGAAAATCGGTTCCGGTACCGGCTACAGCCGCGAGATGATGGCGGGCATCCTGCCTGCCGCCGCCGCACAGGGCTATGCGCCGGACCTTGTGGTCTGCGCCGGCGAAACCGCCGAGGGCCGGCCCTCGCCGCTGATGACCTGGAAGGCCATGGTCGAGTTGGGCGTCTGGCCGGCGCGCGCCTGCGTCAAGGTCGATGACGCCACGGTCGGCATACGGGAAGGCGTCGAGGCCGGGGCATGGACGATTGGCGTGGCAGCCAGCGGTAACGGCACCGGACTGGATCTTGCCGAATTCACCGCCCTGTCATCAGAGGATCGCAAAAGTCGTGTAGCAGCTTCGGCTGGGGCATTGCGTGATGCCGGCGCCGATTTCGTGGTGAACAGCGCGGCCGATATCTCCGTCCTGCTGCCCGAACTTGAAGCCCGCATCACGATGGGCATCCATCCCGGCAGCCTGCCCGCTGAAATCCGTATCTGAGGCCTGTCTCCTATGAGTACGATCGACATCTCCCTGCCTGCCGCTCGCAAGCTGACCGGATTTACCGCCTGGCTGGCCAAGGCCCCGCCAGTCGTCTTCGCCCTCTATGGTGGCCTGATGGCATTCGGCGCCTATTTCGCCATGTACGCCTATCGCAAGCCTTTCGCCGTCGCCAGCTACACAGATGTGGCCGGGTTTGTCATCGACTACAAGATTGCCCTCGTCATCTCGCAGGTCTTTGGCTACGCGCTTTCCAAGGTCATCGGCGTCAAGGTCATTTCCGAATTGCCGGGCCGCTATCGCGCCATCGCCATCCTGCTGCTGATCGGTTTTGCCGAGGCCATGCTGGTGGCCTTCGCCGCCGTGCCCGCGCCTTACAATATCGCCTGCCTGTTTTTCAACGGCCTGTCGCTAGGCCTGATCTGGGGTTTGGTGTTCGGCTTTCTAGAAGGCCGCCGCGTCTCGGAAATTCTCGGCTCCATCCTGTGTGCCAGCTTCATCGTCTCCTCGGGTGTGGTCAAGTCTGTCGGCAAATGGGTGATGCTGGAGCATTGGGCCAGCGAGTTCTGGATGCCGGCGGTCACCGGCCTGATCTTCGCGCCACTGCTGCTTATCTGCGTGCTCGGCCTGTCGCAATTGCCGCCGCCTTCTCCGGAAGACGAAGCCGCCCGTGTGGCGCGGGTACCGATGAACAAGGCCGCCCGCAAGGCCACCTTCGCGGCCTATGCGCCGGGTTTGATCGCGCTCGTCATCATCTATATCGGCCTGACCGCCCTGCGCGATTTCCGTGACAATTTTGCCGCCGAAATCTGGACCGACCTGGGCTTCAAGGATAATGCCGAGATATTCACCGTCTCCGAACTGCCGATCGGCATCGTCGTCCTCAGCGCCATGGCGATGCTGACTCTTTTCAAAAACAATCGCCTGGCCTTCATGGCCAACCTGACCCTGATCGGGATCGGTCTTGTGCTGGCGGGCGCCTCGACCTTCGCCTTCCAAGCCCACATGCTGGGTCCGATCACCTGGATGGTGCTGCTGGGCGGCGGCCTTTACCTGGCCTATACGCCGTTCAACGGCCTGCTGTTCGACCGCTTTTTTGCTGCCACCGGCATGGCGGGCACGGCAGGCTTCCTGATCTATGTCGCCGATGCCAGTGGTTATCTTGGTTCCACCGTCCTGCTGCTTTTCAAGAACTTCAGTGGACTGGTCCTGCCCTGGACACAATTTCTGATCGCTTCAGCCTATGGAACCGCCGTCATGGGACTGGCCTTGCTGGTGGGCAGCTTTGTCTACTTCGCTAATCGCCTGAAGGCCTGACCCCTTACTCAACCTCTGCCGGTTAGATGTTCCACACGCATAGTCACGGATGATCCGTCTTTTTTCGAGCGGACATCTTCAGTTATTCCAACCCATATCAAATCCAACTTTGCATTTATAAGAATATAGCAAAGTTATATACGGCTGCCGGGTTGCCATGCTTTTATTGAAGGCGTAACACGCACTGTGTCGGTTTTAAACGCACGCAGATGCGTGGCCAGACATGGATTTCCCGTTCTGTCGCACCATGGCGGCGGACAAACGCGGACCGGGGTCGCGTCTCATGACATTGTACTGTTTCTGACCGCACGGCCCTGGTGCGGCCATGCGGCGCAGTGTGTCGGTGATTTAAGAGAGTTTATGCATGAACGGCATTGTTCGCATCGCCCTGTCGCGTCCCTACACCTTTATCGTTATGGCGGCCCTGATCCTGATCGCAGGCGCGCTTGCGGCCATGAAAATGCCGGTCGATATCTTCCCATCGATCCGCGTGCCGGTCGTCGGCGTGGCCTTTACCTATACCGGCCTGTCGCCCGATGACATGTCCGGACGCATCCTGACGCCCTATCAGCGCGCCCTGACCACGACCGTCGATAATATCGAGCACATCGAGGCTACCTCCTATGCCGGGGTCGGGGTAGTGAAGATCTATTTCCAGCCCGGCGCCGATATCCGCCTGGCCAATGCCCAGATCACCGCCATCTCGCAGACCCTGCTGAAGCAGATGCCACCCGGCACCACCCCGCCCCTGGTCATCAACTACTCAGCCTCGACCGTGCCGATCCTGCAACTGGCACTCTCCGGCCAGGGCTTGAGTGAAGCCCAACTCGCCGACCTCGGCACGTCTCAGATTCGCACCCGTCTGGTCACCGTGCCCGGCGCCGCCATTCCCCTGCCTTTTGGTGGGCGTACCCGCCAGATCATGGTCGATATCGATCCCCAAGCCCTGGCCTCTAAGGGATTGGCGCCCGGCGATGTCGGCGCCGCCATCGCCGCCCAGACCCAGATTACCCCGGCGGGCTTCGTCAAGATCGGCGAGTTCCAGTATAATCTGCGCCTGAACAATGCGCCGGGTTCGGTCGAAGACCTCAACAATCTGCCTATCAAGACGGTCAACGGCGCCACCATTCGTATCGGCGATGTCGCCCATGTCCGCGACGGTTCCGCGCCGCAGCAGAATGTCGTCCATGTCAATGGCTCCAAATCCGTCCTGGTCACCGTCTTCAAGGCCGGCGCGGTTTCGACGATCGACATCGTCAAGGGCGTGCGTGACCTCATTCCGGAAGTGCTGAAAGGCACGCCGCCAGCCCTGAAGATCACCCCGATGATCGACCAGTCGACCTTCGTCAAGGCTTCGGTTGAGGGCGTCATCCATGAAGGCGTGATCGCCGCCGCCCTGACCTCGCTGATGATCCTGCTGTTCCTCGGCTCATGGCGCTCCACCGTCATCATCGCCATCTCGATCCCGCTGGCGGTGCTGGCGGCGATCGCGGCCCTGGCGGCCTTCGGCCAGACTCTTAACACCATGACACTCGGCGGGCTGGCGCTCGCCGTCGGCATCCTGGTGGATGATGCCACAGTAACTATCGAGAACATCAACTGGCACCTGGAACACGGCAAGGGCGTCACCGAATCGATCCTTGACGGCGCCCGGCAGATTGTCGCGCCTGCTTTTGTCTCCCTGCTGTGTATCTGCGTCGTTTTCGTGCCGATGTTCTACCTGCCGGGCGTATCGGGCTTCCTGTTCGTGCCCATGGCCCTGTCGGTGATCTTCGCCATGATCGCCTCCTTCATCCTGTCGCGGACCCTGGTGCCGACCATGGCCATGTACCTGCTGAAAAAACACGTCCACGGCGACGATCACACCCATGCCGCCACGTCGAAGAACCCGCTGGTCCGGTTCCAGCGCGGTTTTGAAAACCAGTTCTCGAAATTCCGTGACGGCTATGCCAGTGTCCTCGGACGGGCGCTGGGGGCACGCGGCGTCTTCGTCGCCGGCTTCCTGGCCTTCGCCCTGTGCAGCCTGATCCTCGTCCCATTCCTCGGCCGCAACTTCTTCCCGTCCGTCGATGCCGGCGCCATTTCAATGCACGTCCGTGGTCCTGCGGGTATGCGACTCGAAGAAACCTCGGCCCTTTTCGCCCGCGTTCAGGACAAGATCCGCGAGACGATACCGGCCAGCGAGCTGGACGCCATGGTCGATAATATTGGCCTGCCGACCAGCGGCATCAACACCATCTATAATAATTCCGGCACCATCGGCGCACAGGATGGCGACATCCTGATCAGCCTGAAAAAGGACCACAAGCCAACCGCCGAACATGTCCGCAAACTGCGTGAAATCCTGCCACAGGCCTTCCCGACGGCCACCTTCTCCTTCCTGCCGGCCGATGTCACCAGCCAGATCCTCAACTTCGGCTCGCCCTCGCCGATCGATATCCAGGTCACCGGTAACAAGTCCGCCGACAACCGCGCCTATGCCCAAAAAGTCCTTGCCGCTATCCGCAAAATCGATGGCGTGGCCGATGCCCGCATCCAGCAACCCGCCGGCTATCCGGAACTGCGTTTCGATGTCGACCGCACCCGGGCCAATGGTCTGGGGATCGACGAAAAGGACGTGACCGGATCCGTGGCCGGCGCCATCGCCGGTTCCGGCCAGACCGCCCCCGTCTTCTGGCTCAATCCGGCCAATGGGGTGTCCTATCCCGTCGTCGCCCAGACCCCGGAATACAGTCTCGACAGCCTCGACAAGGTCCAGTCCCTGCCGGTCTCGTCCACCCGCGGCGCGCCTCAGCAGATGCTGGGTGGCCTCGGCGCCTTCACGCGCGGCAATGGCGCGGCGGTGATCTCGCAATATAACTTTCAGCCGATGATCAATGTCTACGCCACGCCACAAGGCCGTGATCTCGGCGCTGTCGCTGGCGATATCCAGAAGGCCCTGAAGACGCTGGCCAAAGACAAGCCCGACACGGTGACCGTCACCCTGCGCGGCCAGTATCAGACCATGAATACTGCCTTTGCGGGCATGGGCTTCGGCCTGCTCGGCGCTATCCTGCTGATCTACCTGCTGATCGTCGTTAACTTCCAGTCCTGGCTCGATGCCGGCGTTATCGTCTCGGCCCTGCCGGCGGCTCTGGCTGGCATTGCCTGGACCCTGTTCACCACCGGCACGCCGCTCAGCGTCCCCGCGCTTACCGGCGCCATCATGTGCATGGGGGTGGCCACCGCCAACTCCATCCTGGTCATCAGCTTCGCCCGTGAACGCCTGACGCATACCGGCGACGCCATCAAGGCCGCCTTCGAGGCCGGCGTCACACGCTTCCGTCCCGTGCTCATGACCGCCCTGGCCATGATCATCGGCATGGCGCCGATGGCCTTCGGCCTGGGTGACGGCGGTGAACAAAACGCGCCGCTCGGCCGCGCCGTCATCGGCGGCCTGCTGTTTGCCACCTGTGCCTCGCTGATTTTCGTCCCTGTCATGTTCGCCATCGCCCACCGCAAGAAAACAATTGGTGAGGCCCCTCAATCCGTTCCGTCTGAAATGCCGCATCTGCCCGAAGGAGTTCCCGGTGAGTGATCATAACCATCCCCTGCCCGCTGTCAGCAATCGCGCGCTGACCCGCGCAGCCCTTGCCGGTGGCGCGGTCATCCTTGTCATCCTGGTCGGTGGCACCGTGACGCGTCTCGCCCAGAGCGCTAATCTCAAGGCCGAAATCACCGCGACCACCACGCCTTCGGTCGTGGTCTTCCAGCCGCAGACTGCCGACAGCGGCAAGCTGGTCCTGCCCGGCCGCGTGCAGGCCTGGTCGGAAGCGCCGGTCTATGCCCGCACCAGCGGCTATCTCAAGCAGTGGTACGCCGATATTGGCCAGACGGTGAAGGCCGGACAGGTGCTGGCAGATATCGACGCCCCGGATGTCGACCAGCAACTGGCAGCCTCGAAAGCGCAACTGGCGACGGCGAAAGCCAATTACGACCTGGCGAAAACAACCGCCGACCGGTGGGACCGTCTGCTGGCGCAATCGGCCGTGTCGCAACAGGACGCCGACCAGCGCCGCGGCGACCTGGCCGCCCGTATCGCCCAGCGTGACGCCGCGGCCGCCGATGTGGCGCGCCTGCAAACCCTGGCCGGCTTCAAGCGCCTGGTCGCACCTTTCGATGGCCGCGTCACGGCGCGCAATACCGATGTCGGGGCGCTGATCAGCGCCGGCGGCAGCGCGCCCGTACCGCTCTTCACCGTCTCCGATACCCGTAAACTGCGTATCTATGTCTCGGTGCCGCAAACCCAACTGGCCGGCATCAGCGACGGCATGACTGCGCATTTCACCATGCCCGACCATCCGGGCCAGACATTCGACGCCCAGGTGACGCGCACCGCCGGCGCGGTTGATCCGGATTCGGGCGCCATGCTTATCCAGCTCGTCGTCGATAATGCCGACAATGCCTTGAAGCCCGGTGGCTATGCCCAGGTGACGCTCGACCTGCCTTCTGCCAGTCAGGCTTCGGCAATCCGCATTCCCGCCTCAGCCCTGCTGTTCCGCGCCGAAGGCACCGCCGTGGCCGTGGTTGGCGCCGGTAATCATGTGGTCGTCAAGCCAGTCAAGATAGGCCACGATGACGGCAAGACCCTGGATATCGCTTCCGGCCTCAGCACCAGTGACTGGGTGATCGACAGCCCGTCCGACGCCATCAGCTCCGGCGCGGCCGTCCACCCGGTCCACAAGAGTGACGCCAATGCAAAGTCGTAATCTGGTCGCTCTGCCGGTAGTGGTGCTTTTGGCCGCCTGCAGTATGGCCCCGGCCTATCAGGTGCCGGTCACGCCCGCTGCACCAGCGACTTTTACCGAGACCGGCCCATGGACCCCGGCAGCTCCGGCTGATGAGGCCACACGCGGTCCGTGGTGGCAGGTATTCAACGATACGCCGCTGAACGATCTGGAAGGCCGTATCGAGGCGGGTAACCTGCAACTGGCGGGTGCGCTGGCCCGTTATGATCAGGCCGTCGCCCTGACGAGCCAGGCCCAGGCCGGTTTGCTGCCGAGCCTGAGTCTCAATGCCTCGCAAAGCCGGACGCGCGATCCGCGCAATGGCGAATTGAACAACTACACGGCCGGCGCCAGCGCATCCTACGAGATCGATCTGTGGGGCCGCGTGCGCAACACGGTCGCCGCCAACCGCGCCAATGCCGAGGCCAGTGCCGCTGATGTCGCCACCCTGCGCCTCAGCATGGAGGCCAAGCTGGCCGAAACCTTTGTCTCTCTACGCGGCGCCGACGCCCAGATCGCTTTGTTGCAGCAAACCGTCGATGCCTATCAGAAGGCGCTCGACCTGACGACCGACCGCTTCAAGGGCGGCGCCGCCGGTGAGATCGATGTTGGCCGGGCGCGCACGCAGTTGGGCACCACGCAGTCGCAACTGGAACAGCTCGGCGCCTCACGCGCCCTGCTGGAACACGCCATCGCGGTACTGGTCGGCGAACAGCCGTCGGGCTTCCATTTGGCAACGGCCAGCAACGCCATTGCTGTGCCACGGATACCGGTAGACGCCCCCTCCAGCCTGTTACAGCGCCGCCCCGATATCGCCGCCGCCGAACGCCGGCTCTATGCCGCCAATGCCGGTATCGGCGTGGCCCAGGCCGCGCGTTTTCCCAGCCTGACCCTGGCTGCGGGCGGTGGCAATGAAGAATATGTCGGCTCAACCGGCCCCTACTGGGCCATCGGTCCTATCGCCGCCAACCTGCCGATCTTCGATGGCGGCGCGCGACGGGCCGGAGTCGATGTGGCGAGGGCCCAGTTCGAACAGGCCGCCGCAAGTTATCGCCTGACCGTGCTGACCGCCTTCCAGGATGTCGAGGATCAGTTGGCCCTGAGCAACCGGCTGGCCGTCGCGGCCGATCGCCAGGAAGAAGCCGTCACCGCCGCCACGCGCACCAATCAACTGGCCCTGATCCAGTACAAGGAGGGCGCCGCCAGCTATCTCGATGTGGTGACGGCGCAAACCGCCGAACTCGACTCGCGCCGTGCCGCCCTCAGCCTGCGCACCGCACGCCTGCTGGCCAGTATCGATCTGGTCCGTGCGCTGGGGGGCGGCTGGCAGCCATCGCCCTCCTGAAGCCCTTAGTGTCAAGCCAATTGTCAGTATTAGAGAGGGTTGCGTCAATACCACTTCAGTATCAGAGCCACTATAAATTCGTAGGTGCAGAGCACGAACTCCGCCTTAAGAAGGTATTTGTGGGATGGCCTTGCTCCTTGAAGCGGCAGGGCGATATTCCATCGCACCTTGCAAGACGTATAGTTACCTAGTAATTGGGCCTTCCAGCCGTCGGCCTCCCTTATTGTTAAAGACACAAACCCCATGGTTACTTCTGCACGGCCTTCCGATGAAAATACGCTCAAGACGCCAACTTATAGCGCGCCTGCTCTGGAGAAGGGATTTACTATTCTGGAGCTCTTGTCCGATTTTCCAGGCGGCCTGACGATCACGGAAATGGCCGGCAAACTAGGGCTTTCGGTCAGCGAGATATTTCGCGTTATAATGGTCATGGAGAGGCTGGCCTGGCTGAAACGGTACCCAGGGGACCGTTTCCGAGTGAGTCTGAAACTGCTCGAAATAGGCTTCAAGGCTACGCCCGTCGACGATCTTGTCCACACCGCCGCTCCCTTGATGCGTGAGCTCACTCACCGTATCGAACAATCATGTCACCTGGCCGTGCGTAATGGCAACCGGGCCTTGATTGTCTACCGGCAGCAGACGCCGGGGCCGACAGTTTTTTCCGCTCGCGTCGGCGCCGAGATTGCTCTCGAAACGACATGCTCCGGCCATGTCCTGCTGGCCTTCGACGCCGTCAACGACGGTCCTAAGGTGCCTCAGACAAACCCAAATTCCACGCTTGATCAGACACTGCGCAAGATCAGGACGCGCGGTTACGAAATGATGAAAAGTACGCGCACTGTCGGCGTAACAGACCTGAGCTGCCCGATCTTCAACGGCAATGGCATTGCCCTGGCCGCGCTAACGGTTCCGTTTCTGCAATTGATCGACGGCACACAGAAGGTCGAGCGTGACGAAGCGCGTCTGATCCTACAGGAAACCTGCCGCCAGATATCCGAAGAACTGGGCGCCATCCGCGGTTAACAGCACAGTCCGAATGAATCGGGCGTTCTTTGAAAACCCACAGTCAAGGCGGCTAACCAGCATCGGACTTGATATATTTCGCAAGGTAGTCAGCGTGCGTTGGCATCTGTCGTACCGCTTCAATCATGCCGACACGCATGGATTCGACGCTGGCATTGACATCAGCCTTAGCCAGGGTGGCCACTACCGGGTCACAGGCTTTGGGAATGATATTCTGACCGAGGAAGACCGCCACCCAACTCGGTCGCGAGAAGAGTTCGTCTTCATAACGAAAAGCGCGTCCACCTTCACGAAACAGGGCTATCTTATGCCTTAGGCTGTCCGGAATAGACATATTACGGCAGTAATCCCAGAAGGGGCTGTCCGTCCGTTCCGTCGCTGCAAAATGCAGGATAATGAAGTCCCGCACCTGCTCGAATTCTGTCCGCATGTGGCGATTGTATTCGTCGCGAAAAACATGAGGCAGGGAAGCATTTGGAAAGAGGGAAATGAACCGGCTGATCCCTTCCTGAATCAAATAGATCGAAGTCGATTCCAGGGGCTCCAGGAAACCGGCAGAGAGACCGATAGCGATGCAGTTTTTTTCCCAGAATGACTGGCGATGACCGGCCGTGAAACGGATGATCCGCGGCGAGGCAAGCGCTTCGCCATCGAGCCCGGCAAGCAGCACGGAGGCGGCTTCATCGTCGGAGATGAAGTCACGGCAATATATATGCCCGTTACCTGTGCGCGTCTGGGTCGGTATTCGCCATTGCCAGCCGGAGGCTTTCGCCGTGGCGCGGGTATAGGGTAAAAGCGGCCCGTTATGACGTGAAGGCACGGCCTGGGCGGAATTGCACGGTAGCCAATGGCTCCAGTCGGTGAAACCAACACCAAAGGTCTGACCGAGCAAAAGAGAGCGGAAGCCGGAGCAGTCGAAGAAGAACTCACCGCCCACTGACCGGCCGTCGTCGAGCTTCAGTTCGGATATATGACCGGTTTCCGGCGCTTGGACCACTGTCTGAATCTTACCCTCTACACGCCGGACGCCGCGCTTTTCGGCATAGGTGCGTAGATACCGTGCGTACAGGCTGGCGTCGAAATGATAGGCATAGCGGATGTGTGAGCGTATCGACCGCGGATTCGGATCCGGATGGGTAAACTTGCCGTGACGGGCGGCCACCGCACACAGGCTGTAATCGTCGATCGGATGCGGATTACCGGAAGCCCGGCTGTGCAACCAGAACTGATGAAAGTCGAATCCGTTCATATCGACGCCGTGGCTGCTGAACGGATGGATATAGCGATCGCCCTTGCGTCCCCAGTCGATAAACTCGATGCCCAGCTTGAAAGTGGCGTGTGTCTCCCGGATGAATTCTTCTTCGTTGATCCCGAGCAGTTGATTGAAGTTTATTATGTCCGGAATCGTCGCCTCACCGACACCGATCGTGCCGATTTCATCCGATTCGATCAGGGTAATCGACACATCCTTCGGCGCCAGAAGACTTGAAAGCGCCGCGGCCGTCATCCATCCCGCCGATCCGCCGCCAACAATCACGATCTCTTTTAAAGGGGGAACCATGGATCAGGAACTTTTCTGTTTCAGGAATTGCTTCAGTCCAGCCATGTAGGTGTGATGGCTGGGAAGGGCCGCAACCGCGGCATTGATATCGTTTTGCAGGCTGGACAGATAGGACCTGACCTGTGCTTGCGGGGCCTGATCCGCCAGGCGATCGCTACGCTCGGGGCGACGGCCCATGCCGTAATGCAGGATCACCCAGTCTTCAGGCGTAAACGGCTCCAGGTCGTAAGAGACCAGAACGCCGCGGCTTAAAAACTGCGCCAGCTTGCGATCAAGCTTCGCGTTCGCCGGCTGGCCAACTGCCGCTTCCCAGTAGGCAGACCCGGCTAACGGTGTTGTGGCGAAAAGCGCGCGGTAGAACAGGTCGGCGTGCTGATAATCGTTGTCGAACTGCCGGTTAAATTCGCGACATTCCATCGCCATATCGCGAGACAAAGGGATCAGAGACAGCAGGCGTTCGATATCTCGCTGAAGCGACATGACCGGCGCCGGTGTCAGGGGCTCGATCATCGCTGCCGCCTGGCCGATGGCAACACAGTTGCCGATCCAGGCTTTGGAGCGTCGGCCAAAAGCGGCCGTGGCACGGCGCTCAGGCGCTTCTCCATGCGCCGCCAGCGCTGCCTCCTCTTCTCCGTCAGTGAAGACCGTCAGCTTGGCTATCTTGTCCTGCAACGGCGTGATCGATTGCCATCCGAAGGTCTGGCCGGTCACTGTCCGTACCGCCGCCCCCAAGGTCTGCGTCTGCGTCTGCGTTATCACCGCCCCCAGTCGTCTTTCAGCGCTCTGGCCTCCGCCGAGCCCGGTCAGCAGGACCGCGTCTGGGCCGGTACAGTCGACAAACATATCCGCGGATATCGTACAATCATCGGACAGACGCAAAGCCTCTATACCTTCCGGACCAGCTTCAATATCGGCGATCCCGGCCAGGATAACGTTAAGACGAGGTGCGTTGACGGCCGAAGCAAACAGTTTCCGGTAGGCGGTTATATCGAACTGATAGCCGTATTCCGCCCGGCTGAGAGGATGCGCGGCCTGTTCTGGCGGATGCGCGAAGGCCCCGCGCCTGGCTGCCGTCGCGGAGACAAGATAAGGCTCCAGCGCATCAAAACCCAAACGCGTCAGATACTGATGAAACTGCACGCCGCCGAGGACCAAAAGAGGTTGCTGAAAACACTGAACCCATTGTCGCCCTTCCCCACCCCAAGCCTGATAGTGCGTGCCGAGGGAAAACGCGGTGTCGCTTTCGAGGATAAGGCGGGGCTCGCTGACGCCCATGGAGAGGTTGAAGTCGTAGGCCGACGGAGCCGTCACGCTACCGTAAAAGATGTCCGCCGCCGGCGCCTCTTCGGTGACAATAAGGGTGATCCGGCAGGTTTCAGGCAGGTGACGCGAAAGGGCCGTGGCCGTCATATAGCCGGCCAGGCCTCCGCCGCAAATAGCGATATGCAAGCCGGGTGTTTCGGTATGAGATGTCGACACGGGTCAGTTCACTCCCGCTACGAGCGGCGTCCGGTCGGAGCTTCCACCGATCTGGCGTATGAAAGCCGCATGGTCGGCGGAGCGCTGCGCCGCGTTCAGCACGGCGTCACGGATACGACGGCTTTCCGCCCGCAGCCGGGCTTCGGAAATATTCATAACCCGCGGATCGTAGCCGCGCGGCACCAGGTTTTGCCCAAACAGAACCGCCAGCCAGCTCGGCGGCAGGAAGGTACCGAATTCGTAGGCGACGATGTGGCCACGCGTCATCCACGCCGTAATCTTTTCATCGAGGCTGTCGGGTAAGGCCAGATTCTGGAAATGCAGCCACAGCTCACCCTCATCGCGCTGATTGGCGACATAATGCAGCAGAAGGAAATCGCGGACACGCTCGAACGCCAGTCCCATCCGGTCGTTATATTCCACGGCGTCCGAACTTTGAAAGCCGGTATCGGGGAAGAGTTGCAGGAGTTCGGTAATGCCTTCCTGTATCAGGTGTATGGAGGTCGATTCAAGCGGTTCCAGAAAGCCTGCCGACAGGCCTATGGCGACGACATTCTTGTTCCAGAACTTACGGCGGCGGCCCGTAGTGAAAAAGAGCTGCCGCGGCGGCGCCAGGGCCGGCCCTTCGAGATTTCCAAGCAATTGGGTGGTTGCCTCATCATCAGAGATAAAGCTGCTGCAATAGACATGACCGTTGCCGACGCGATGCTGTAACGGAATGCGCCACTGCCAGCCAGCGGTACGCGCCGTGGCGCGTGTGAACGGTGTCAAAGCTCCCCGGTTTTCGCAAGGGACGGCAATTGCCCGGTTGCAGGGCAACCAGTGGCTCCAGTCGTCATAGCCGGTCTTAAGCGCCTGTTCGATCAGGACGCCGCGAAAGCCGGAGCAATCGATAAACATATCCGCCACTGACGTTTTGCCGTTATCGAGGCTAAGAGACCGGACGAAGCCATTCTCCGGATCGCATTCTGTCGAGGCAACCTTGCCTTCCGTCCGGATGACACCGTTGGCTTCGGCATAGCGGCGCAGGAACTGGGCATAGCGTGAGGAGTCGAACTGATAGGCATAGCCAAAGCCCGCTTCGACAGAAGCGTGATCACCGCCGGGATGCTGGAAGCGTCCAAGCTCGGCAGCGACGATAGGATAGGAGTAGTCGTCCAACCGGGACGTTTCGCCTAGTTGCCGAAGCCGTAACCAAGCCTGATAAAATGGAATCCGGTCGATCGGCTGGCCATAATCACCAAACGGATGAATATAGCGGTCGCCCCGCCGACCCCAGTCGCAGAACTCGATCCCAAGTTTAAACGTGGCCTCCGTCTCCTTCATGAAGGTGGCTTCGTCTATATTCAGGGCTTCGTTGAATTTCCGGATAAGCGGCAACGTGGCTTCACCCACACCGACCGTGCCGATTTCATCGGACTCGACCAGTTCGATCCGGATCGGCAATCCCTTAAGCTTGTGGCCGAGCGCTGCCGCGGTCATCCATCCCGCAGTGCCTCCGCCGAGAATGCAGATTTTTTCTATATTTTTTGAACGCTGCGGCATTCCAAAACCCCGATCTAACTGAAAGCCATCACTCACCACCGACACCAATTTTCCGTCCACGCGTCAGCCACTACCCTTGGCCGTTTGGATAAAAACGTTTGCTGTCAGTCGTCCAGTCCGAGGGTCACCACTGTAACTGAAATCCGGTGGAAAATAGCCTGAGTGAAGCAGACATCCGGGGTAGATGACAAGGCGATTAAAATGGCCTTCAACCTGGAATATCTGTTCGTAGTGCGTATTCAATGTCGCTCCGGTACTTTCCGGAATAGAAAGTTCCGCTTGCGCCCGCTTGCGAAACTCAGTGACGTTATCATGTCTTACCTGTTCGAGGTCACTTGCGACATGACGGTAGAATGCCGTGCCGGTGTGAGAGACACGATGCAGATGAAGCATGATGGCCAGATAGTTAGGGTCATCCCAATCGTAATGGGGAATGCGTTGTCTTGGGCTCATTTCCTCCGGCGGCGTCGTGACCAGGGAAAAACTGGCTTCAAAAATCCTGAAGCTGTCCGCATCATAATGGTTTTGAATAAGAGGGCCGGCGGCTTTCAATATGTCCATGACATAAGACGAAGCCTTATCCCCAGGCCCTATCTGGTGTCGCCTGCCTGGATAGCCCGTCCTGTTTTCAGGCGGAAAGCCGGGCAACGCGGCAGCCACATCTACAACACCCTGAGCATTGGTCAGGAAGTCGTCAATAACGATAATCTTTGATTTCGAACGCCCGACTTCATGTACCTCGACTTCCATAGCCCTACCTTAACATCCGCACCGAAAGCCGATCACTTATTTGCAGGCGGTGCAGGCGTAGCAGGTGTAGCCGGAAAAATTTCCGGCGTATGATCCAGTCCTGGAAATGATCCCTTGTCACCAGATCCCAACTCGATCACCAGCAGGGTCTGACGCACCCGGCGTGGTTGCCAGCGCTCCAGCACATTGTTTGGCACGGCTTCTCCACCGAAGGTGCCCGTGGCGCCCTGAGAATTGGTGCTCGGCGTACCTGACGCCGGGGCCGCAGTGTTCGTGCCTCCGCTCGTGCCCATAAAATTGCCGGCGCGCGTCTGCAAGTCGTCAGCAACGCCAAGCTGTACCATACGGTTTGTGGTCGTAAGTACGGCAAACCATTCCTTATGCTGTTCGGCAGCAAGATCACCGGCCCGCTTCATGGCATATTCGGCGATCTCACGGTTGGACTGCCCAGGCTCGCCCGTATAGCCGACCGTCCAGAAACCGCCCTCGTCAAGCACGTTGAAATAGCCGGCGTCTCCGGGCTTTGCAGCGGCCTTGTATTCCTTCGCCTCGGCGGCCGAAACAGCGACCACGGCGATAAAGGCCGCAGCGACAAGTGAAAACCTCTTCATTGATAACCTCATGTATCAAGCAAACTTGCGGATAAAAAAAGGGTGGGATAGACCTCCATCCCACCCCTTCTCTCAGACCGGCTAGTACAGGTAGCGCAGACCAACTACGATCCGACGATCATTCTTGATGGCGAAACGGGGAAGCGTATGCCCCGCCGCATCAACCTGCATCACCGCCTTGGTGGTTGTATCGAGCATGTTCTCGACCGAGGTATGGAGTTGCAGGTGCTCGTTGACATTCCACTTCAGCGACCCGTCCAGGAAACCGCCCGCCTGATTGTAGGTCGGGTTGCCCGTCATATAGTCACCCTTGACGATCAGGTAACGGCTGCGCCAGGAATAGGCCAGACGCGCTTCGAACTTGTCATCCTGATAGATGCCGACAAGGTTCGCCAGGTACTTGGACTGACCGAACAGATCGGTGATGTTGTAACGGCAAGGCTCGCCGTTATTCGTACATGACCCATCCGGATCCGTGCTGGCGTCGATATAGGTGAAGTTCGCCTGCGCCCCCAGGTGGGAGAAGATACCCGGCAGGAAGTCGTAGAATTGCTGATAGGCGAGTTCGACACCGTCAACATCCACTGACTTGGCATTAACCTGACCGCCATAGACGATCGGCACGTTCTTTCCATCCAGCGTGACATTGCCGATGTTTTCCGAGCCCCCCTGGATGACGTCGTGCAACTTCTTCGAGAACACCGCCGTTGTGATATTCCCGCTGGGGAAGTACCACTCGTAGGAGAGGTCGAAATTGTCCGAAGTCGTCGGCTTCAGGCGCGGATTGCCGCCGCCGGCGCTGATCGCGGTCAGGGTTATGTTCTGAACCCCGTCATTACAGCCGTCAGGCAGGCTGAGAGAGGCGCAGTGCCCGGCGGGGAACGGCGTTCTGAGCGTGCTGGCGCCGTAGGTTGTGTATGCCCGCAGGTCCGCGATGTTGGCACGCGTCAGGTTCTGGCTCGCGCCAAAGCGAATCAGCATGTCCTCGTTCAGGTTCCACTTCACGTTAAACGATGGCAGCCAGTGATCGTCGCTGGTCGAATAATTGATCGCCTGTGCGGCCAGCTGAAGATAGGCGGTGGTCTCCGGCAGGAAATCCTGCGGGTTGTCGCGTGAACACGCACCTGGCGTCGTCACATTGCCGTTGGTGTCCGTGCCGGGCGTACAGGTCGATTCCGCGGGGAATGGAACACGGACCAGGTTACCCGCCGATTCCAGATCGGTTTTCGCATAACGAACGCCGATATTGCCCTCCAGAGACTGGCCATTGCCCAGGTCATGGTCGAAGTCCAACTGAACGTAGAAGTTGGTTGTCTTTTCAGTGATCTCGGAACGGTTGGCATCCGGGAACATCGGAACGCGCGGCGCCCACGGCGCACCGCGAACCAGCCCGGTATCCGGATCCGAGTTGTTTGCAAAGAAATTGACCATCTTGTCGTAATTCAGCAAATAATCCCGGTTGATATAGACAAACTTGGTATTATCCCCCTGGACGAGGCCGCCACGGAAGAAGTTCTTGTAGTCATCAACTTCGATCATGCCGGCCGGCAAGGCGCTGAACGGCGTTGCACCACCGCCGGCCCAAGGCGGTGCTACGCCCGCCCAGTTCTGGTTGGCGGTATCGTTGGTCTGATTACGTTCGGAATAGCGGGCGCCGAACTTGATATCCTTGAACCACGAATGGTCCGCGAAATCATACACGAGGTCGCCGCGGAGGGCATAGAGATCGCCGCTGCCCTTTTGCTGGTTATCAGCGTTATAGAGCCACCAGTAAACGCCCGGATCCCCCGTATTGGTCGACGCAGCGGTAGGTGTCATGCCGGGCTTCACCGCAGTGATCTGGTTGCCGCGCGGATCCATGGTGAACTTGACGGATCCATGATCGAGATCAGATACCATGTCGACCATGAAGTGCGTCTGGCCGCCGGCCCACATTTCATTCTGCTCAGCCGTTGCCTTGGTGTATTGCGCATCGAGATTGAGGTGCAACTGGCTGCTGAAATTGTGCTTCAGATTGATGCTGAAATCCTCAGTCTTGGACCGGTCCACCACGCCGCGCCCCAAGGTATTGATGCCATAGCCATAGGCACCACCGTCTTCCGCGGCCCCGTTAATCCGGCCTGACGTCATCAGCTGACCGATGGCGATTGGCTGGCTACAGCCGCCCAGGGCGAGGTCGTAGCCGGTGTTGCAGAGCGCCACTGTGCCGTTATACGGTATAGTCTTGATGTCCGTGAGCACGGTATTGTTCGGCGTGTTCGAATCCGGCAAGTGCTCAACCGTGTGTTCAACGGTATCCGTGCCGTTCTCAACATTGATATACTTGAAGAGAATGCTTGTATTGTCGTTCCGCCATTGCGCGGCCAGATAATAGCTGGTGCGCTCGCGGTCCTGTTCGTTGTGACGCAACTGGAACACCGTCTGGGTGCCGATGACATCACCGACAGGCACGCCATCAAACTTGTCCGGTCCCGTCGCTTCAACCGCACCGACATTTACCTTGGGAACCGGCGCGCCGATCTGCCAGTCATTGATGTCAGAACCGAGCTCGGAATGGGAATAGGAACCCAGCAGGCCGAATTCACCCGAACTCGTTTGCCAGCGGTTGCTCGCAATGACGCTGTAGGTCGGCGACCATTTTTCGCGCAGATCGGCATAGGTGCCATCCACACTGACCGAGAATACTGACCCCTTGCGGTCGAACGGCGCCAGAGTGCGCAGGTTGATCGTACCGCCGGCACCGCCTTCGATCAGCTCGGCCGATGCGTTCTTGTACACATCGACGCCGCCGACGAGTTCGGGCGGAATGGATGACCAATCGAGTGCGCGACCGCCGTTGGCAGTGAACTGGTCACGACCGTTGAATTCGGAACGGACGAATGAAAGACCGCGAATCAGGTTGCCCGAGCCTTCAGCCGAAGGGAAGTCGCCGCTCGCGCCGCCGGCGCCGCCGGTATTGTACTGCGGCAGGATCGAATACCGCGTCACAGATACCCCTGGAATACGCCCCAGGGCCTCCGCCACGCTGGCATCGGGCAGCGCGGAGACGTCAGACGCGGTGATCGAATCGACGAAGGTGTCCGACCTCCGTTTGATTTGCGCAGCCGTTTCCAGAGACCTGCGGATGCCGGTAACAACGACGACCTGACTGTCGTCCTGGGCTGCGGCCGCCGGATTATCCGTGCCGGCCGGCGCATTGTCCTGCGCGAACGCAGTCGTGGCCAGCAATGCCGCCGCCAGCGCCGTTGAACCAAGCAGCAGCTTGCCCATGCGAGAACGGGCACGCATGCCGCCGTGATTTTGGACAAAATTATCCCTTGTGGATTTCATTATGTTTAACTCCCTGTCTCGTGTGGCGTGTGCGCCCCCGAGTTCATTTTATGTTTTTCTCGCCATAGGCGAGATATGCCAGTCAGACACGTTATGGTATCGCTAACATTTTGAGAGCCGTGCCTTGCCGGTCCCCGCCAGTTAGACGTAACCACGTTATGATAGCGGTCACATTATTACAAGCATAAAAGTCGGACATATTTTTAGAAAAATGTACGCCGTTGCCGGATTGTGACACCTTTATGTTCATATAAAGAATTTATTGTCATAAAATACTACCGCATAACAGCGCGTATTTTACGCGAGCAACACTAACTATTATATTGTTTTATTTTATAAAATACAAAATTACAACCTACTGAGAATAAATCAACACGCCTTCAAACATTGAGCCTGCAATTCGAAGTCGACTATAAAAATTACTTTTCCTAATAGAAATAAATTTAAAGGCATAATTTGTCTGAGTAATAACCGCCCAGACATCACAAATCACCAAGGTCTGTAACGCAGACCCTGGCAAAACGATTCTTGCATCGGCGATGCAAGGTAACACGCCAAGTGCGACGCGCTTTATGGCGTGATCATGATGACCGCGCCGCCTCCACCTGGCATTTTCACGCTGAGCGTCTCACTTCGTGACACAATTCTGGCTGTGCGGCTGACCTGATTGGCGCTCTCTCCATCTGCCCATATCACCGCGTCCTGTGCCTTATCCGCCAGGAACGTAAGGGGTATGTCTATAACGCGCGCCTGTTCATTATTTATAGCGCCCACGTACCAGGCATTGCCCTTGCGCCTGGCAAGGACGACGTAACTGTCCGGCGTCCCGCCGATAAAACGCGTCTCATCCCATGAAGTCGGCACCGCCTTGATAAAGTCGAAACCATCGGCGTTCTGGTAGGCCGAAGGATCATCCGACACCATCTGAAGCGGGCTGTCATACACTACGTACTGAGCCAGAGCCTGACCGCGGGTGAACCGCGTCGAGGGCATGACCTCGGTCTGTACATAGGCATCCGGGTAAGAATTGCGGAAACCGCCCGGCGTATAATCCATTGGCCCCAGCAGCATTCGGGTATAGGCAAGCTTGACATTATGCGACGGCGTCACCCGTCCCCACGGAAACTTGTTGTATTCGGCGCCCAGAACCCCTTCCTGAGTAATATAGTTCGGGTAGGTTCGCGCCAGGCCCATCGGCGGGAAGGCACCATGCATGTCGAGCAGCATGTGCCGTTTGGCTGTGGCCGCGGCCAGTTTTTCATAGAAGGCCACCATCTCCTGATCGTCACGCTCCATGAAATCGACCTTGATCCCCTTGATGCCCCAGCCAGCATAGGTATCCAGCACCTCGTCCATCCGCGGTGCGACATGTTGCCAATGCGCCCACAGGATCAGGCCCACGCCTTTCGAAGCCGCGTATTGCGCCAGGGCCGGCATATCGATACCAGCTTCGCCTCTGGTGATGTCGGTCCGCGGGTCAGCGGCGCAGCACGGCCCCGTATTCAGCGCCCAGCCCGAATCAATCAGAAAATATGGAAAACCCGACTCCGCCGCAAAATCGATGAAACGGCGATAACGTTCCATGGTCGGTTTGTCGCCGACTGTCGGACCAGACCACCAGTCCCATGCCACCTTGCCGGGTTTAACCCAGCTGTAATCGCCGGTCGCCTGAGCAGACAGGTTTCCAATCAGATGTGATTCGATCAATTCACCGGCCCGGTCAGCCATCATGATCACACGCCAGCCGCTGTGCAGGCCGCTGACTGTCTCAACAGCGATCGCCTTGCGATCCTCGCGATTGAAGAGCTGAACCTGCAAGCCGCCGTCTGTCGGGCGCAACGCGGATCCGGCATAGCCGGAAAGGCCGGCCTGAACGATGGCGTAATGGGTGTGGCCATTGGGTGACGAACAGACAACCGGGTAATCGTACAGCTTGCTGCGGTCGAGCGCCGATACTTTGACCGTATTCCAGTCCTTCTCGTGGGAGGTCGCATATTCCGAAACAAGGCAAGCCGGATCTCCCGCGGGCCGGTACTCGGTGGCTTCGCCGGCCAGGTAAACAGCCGCGCCTTCCGGCAGGGCATACCGCCATGCAACCCCGTCATTATAAGCACGCACCTCGATGGAAATTTCGCGATGCAGATCGCCCTCCTCACGGAAGGTCAACAGTTCACCATTGAAATGGTCCGGCGCGGCATCGGCCTTTGTCGCCGTCAGAGCATGAGTCGTATTGCCGTTTCGCGGCGTGCGTCTGATGAGCACAAGATGAGAAAAGGCCGGCGCATTCGACAGTTGCAGGCCAAGTTGCGAACCCGAAACGATTTCCTCTTTCTGGCGGTAGGCGGCATAACCGGAGGCGTCCTTCGCAAGGCGAAATTCAACACTGGCATCCGGCGATGATACGATGATCTGGGCCGCGGCGGCTCCGGCAAGCAATTCCAACATATCTGTGTCCGTTTCTAAATGGTGACGATGGCCTTGAGCAGGTCGTCAGGAGTCTTAAGAAGCTCCGGCACGCGCGAGGGAAGGTCGGCGGCGTCGAGCGAATGGGTATGCAGCTTATCCACCGGAATCACACCGTCGCGGATCATGTCGATCACCATGCGGAAATCATGCCTGGTGGCGTTGCGGCTGCCGATCAGCTGCATTTCGCGCTTGTGAAATTCGGGATCCGAAAAGGTGATGTCCTGGTTAACGACGCTGACCAACACATACCGGCCGCCGTGAGCGACATAGGCAAAGCCCTTTTGCATGGCCCCGGCATTGCCAGAGGCGTCGAACACCGCATCGAAAAAGTCACTACCGGTCTCCCGCGCCAGCCAGGCCGAAATACCGGCATCTGCCACGGCAGTCTGGATGCCCGGACAGATTGTTTTGGCGCGCTCGAGCCGTCCGGCATTGGTATCGATAACGAAGACACTGGCACCGGCCATGCTGGCAAAAAGCGCCACGCCCACGCCGATGGCGCCGGCGCCAACGACCAGCACCCGGTCAACCGAAGTAACCGCGCCGCGGCGGACGGCGTGCATGCCGATTGACAAAAATTCCACCATCGCCGCCTGGTCGAAGGTCAGGCCCTCGACATCGATGACCGCTCCCTTGGGAACTGAAACGTATTCTGCCATTCCGCCATCGATATGAACGCCCATAACGCGGATATTCATGCAGCAATTCGGCTTGCCAAGCCGGCAGGCATGACACTCATTGCAGCATAGGTAGGGGTTGATAGTTACCGTCGAGCCGATGCGAATACCGGAGTCGGAATCCGCATCCAGCACTTCGCCGGAAAGCTCATGGCCCATCACACGCGGATAGGACAGATAGGGCTGGTTACCGGTGAAGATATGAAAATCTGTTCCGCAGATACCAATGCGCCGGATTCGCACCAGCACTTCGCCGTCCCGCCGAACCGGTACAGGCCGTTCATCAAGAGTGAGTTCGTGAGGTTTATTGCAGGAGACGGTCAACATGTGCGAATTGCCTTATATGGAATTTATTTTTATATAAGAAAACTGTCAAATGTAAACTGACTGTTTTATGATTACTCGCCAGGCGTACGGGCATAAAAGATCAGGATGTTGAAATGAAAAAGATCGGCAATACACGCCGCCACTTTCTGACCGGCAGCACTGCCATGCTCGGATTGGCGGCCACGACAGCGAAGGCGGGAGACTCGGCCGGGCAACATCCCGATCATATCGTCGCCACGCCCGAGGGCACCCTGCAGATATTTGCCGTGACTGATTCGGCTGTTCGCATCCGCTTTGTACCGCCACAAACGACGCCGGCCTCTCCGCCCAACACCATTATTCTTCCGCAAACGCACCGGCCGAAAATCCGACAGCAAAACAAAGGCGACACGGTTCGATTGCAATTGCCAGGCATAGGCTGCGAAGTCGATCCGGCAGACCGCACCATCCGGTTTTTAGACGGGCACGGCCGGATTCTGTTAAGCGAAGCGCGTGCCGGCCGGAGACTTGTGCCGTCTAAACTGGGCGAGGAAGAGGTCTTCGTCGCCGAACAGGTTTTCAACTCGCCCGACGATGAGCACATTTATGGCACCGGCTGTTTTCAGGACGGACAGCTCAATCTCAGACAGATTCCGCGCCGCCTGACCCAGGTCAATACGCAGATCAGCCTGCCGTTCATTCTGTCGAGCCGAGGCTACGGATTGATCTGGCTCAACGAGGGAAAGAGCGACCTCAATCCACCGGCACAGCTTACGCAGCTCAGCCGGATCGCAACGGATGCACAGGGCCACGTCGTCGATGTCACCACGGATGCCGGAAACGCCCAGTTGACACGCACCGAGGCCATTTTCCAGACGGAAATATATCTCGATGCACCCGGCCGGTACGCCTTCCAACTCGATATCGGACGTAAGATGGCATCGCGTCACTATGTCGAAATTGACGGCCAGATCTATACCGACCTGACCAATCTGTGGCTGCCGCCGACCACGAGCTTTATCGCCGATCTCGCAGCGGGAGCTCACACGGTTCGAGTCAAGGGCAATACCACCGATGCGCCTTCGCTCGGCTACGGCAAGGTGCGTGATCAGACGGTGTGGCGTTCCGACGTCGCAGAAGCGATTGACTATATCGTCATTGCCGGCCCGGATGCAGACGCCATCATGGCCAATTATCGCCAATTGACGGGCTCGGCACCGCTTTTGCCTAAATGGGCCTATGGCTATATCCACTGCCGCGAGCGGTTCAAGTCGTCTCAGGAGATTCTCGACAACGCCCGCGAATTTCGCAGCCGCAAGCTGCCGGTCGATGTCATGGTTCAGGACTGGCAGTATTGGGGCAAGCATGGCTGGAACGCCATGCAGTTCGATGAGGCGCAATATCCCGATCCGGCGGGTCTTGTGAAGGAACTTCATGGTCTCGATATGCGGCTGATGCTGTCGGTGTGGTCGAAGATCGATCGCAAGTCCGGGCTAGGCCAAACCATGGCAGATAGAGGCTATTACATCCCGGATTCGGACTGGATTGACTTTTTCAACCCCCATGCCGCTGCGTTCTATTGGCAAAATCAAAGTACACGGCTGGCGGCTCTGGGCATTGACGCCTGGTGGCAGGACGCGACAGAGCCTGAGAATGATGATCTCGTAGGCCGCCAGACCTATGTCGGCAAGGGCGAACGAAACCGCCTGAGCTATCCGTTGCAGGTCTCTCGGACCGTGTACGAAGGACAGCGACATGACTTTCCTGACCGACGCGTCTTTATCCTGACCCGCTCGGCCTTTCTGGGCCAGCAGCGCTACGGGGCGGCTACCTGGTCCGGCGACATCGGCAATGACTGGGAGACGCTGAAACGGCAGATCCCTGCCGGCCTGAACATGGCGGCCGCCGGTTATCCCTACTGGACGGTCGACGCCGGCGGATTTTTCCGCCCGGGGCTGTCGCAGTACAGCGACACCGCCTATCATGAGCGCTTCATGCGCTGGTTCCAGTACGCCACCTTCCTGCCGCTGCAGCGCGTACACGGTTACATGACGGATACGGAATTCTGGCGGTACGGCGAGACGGTTGAAAACCTGGCGCGCGAGTACCTGAACCTCCGTTATCGGCTGTTCCACTACATCTACGGCCTGGGCGCCATCGCCAACCGAACGGGCACGCCCCTCCTCCGTCCGCTCGTTTTCGATTTTCGAACCGACGCGCAAGCCCTGGACCAGACACACAGCTTCATGTTTGGGCCGGGTTTGCTGGTGGCGCCGGTAACCGAACCCGGCGCAACGACATGGCCGGTCTACCTGCCGCAGTCGCGGGGCGGCTGGTTTGATTTCTGGACCGGTGTCCATCGCGCCGGAGGCGAAACGCACAGCGTTCCTGCGCCCCTGTCACAGATACCGCTTCATGCCCGGGCTGGTGCGATACTGCCCTTGGGGCCCAAGGTCCAGTCAACGGCAGAGATCACCGGCCAGGTCATCGATATTCTCGTATTTCCCGGTCGGGAAGGCACATTCAATCTGTACGAGGATGATGGCCTGACCTACGCTTACGAAGACGGCAGATGCAGCACGATCCCCATGCAATGGATAGAGAAAAGTGGCGAGTTGGTTTTAGGCGCACGGACGGGCCGGTTCGACGGCATGCCGGAACGCAGACAGTTCCGGATTCACCTGATTTCCGAAGACACCCCTCCCCTGAGCCTGGGTAAGGGTCTGGAGGTTACCTATGCCGGCCAGTCGGTTCGCATTACGCTGCGCAGAGCACAAGATAACAATGCAGATGATGAAATGTAGTCACGCATAGTCACACACGGGTCAGGTGCCGCCCGCCAAAGCCGCGCACTCAAAGCTTGAGGCCACCTCGGGATCCCCACCAATATACTTCGCCGACCGGGGATAGACGCACAGCGGTCGCGTACGTCCGGGCCATGGCGTGTTCGGTCCCGCCGCAGCAATAACTGTATCCGGCGCCTGGCCCTGCTCCACCCATGCCACGAGAGCTGAAAACATGTCGTAACGGTCGGCAGCCGTTCCACCTCCGCAATGGCACATTCCCGGGACGGGAAACACCCGGACGAAATCCGCGGCACGGCCACCGTCCGCCTTATCCAGTCCATCAAACCAGTCCAGCGTGTCCTTCAGCGAAAACACCGGGTCAGATTCGCCATGCGGCACTATCAAGCGTCCGCCATGTGCCTTAAAAGCGGAAAGATCCGTGGACCGGGCGCCGACATCGGTCCAGGCCGAACGCGGAAACAGGTAGGTGGTGGCGTAGATTTTTGCGGTGTCACGGTCAAAATCGAAGTTTAGCTGATAGGCCAGCAGGGCATCGGGCGCACCCAGGGCCGTCGGCGGCGAGGTGAATGCCGAAGCCAGGGCCGGACCGCCCAGAAGCACATTCAGCGGCGACACCTGGCCATCGGCCGAGCCGATCTTCCATATTCGCCAGTCCGGCGCATTGATCGACGACGGCCAGAACCAGCCATTATAAATAGGCTTGCCCTCCGATGTCATGGCCCCCGCCATCACCCGCTGCAGAACGGAGACCTGTTCCGCCATCAGGCAGGCATCCGTCTTCGCACTGGCACATACCCGGGCCTGAAGCCCGGGCAATACCCGAGCATCGGTGCAGGTCCAGATGCTGGCGACCATGCCATCCTGCAATCCGTCGCTGCCATCGCACGCTTCCAGGATAACACGGCGCACCAGGTCAAAATCCGTTGTCGAGAAGGTCTTGGCCAGATCGGCCATCTTCACCGTTTCACGCGGGCCGGCCAGAGACGCGAAAGCCTGGACATCCCAGGCCTCCGCAACGGCGGCGCGCGGCAGGGCAAAGCCTGGCGCCGAAGCGATGATGCCGTCAAACATGTCGGGGTAAAGCTGGGCGAAAGCCATGCCCTCCTGCCCGCCCTTTGAACAGCCGACGAAATAGCTGAAATGCGGATCGCGGCCATAGACGGTACGGAGAACCGCTTTCGCTGCTTCGGCCGAGGCCTTGAGCGAGGCATGGCCGTAGTCGGCGCGCGCCTGTGGATCGAAACCAAACGCCAGTGCGCCGTTGTGCGCCGGGTCGGAATTGGTGGCGTTATCGTGACCCGAATCCTGGCTGATAACGGCATAGCCCATGGCGAGCGCAACCGGCCCCGTTGAAGACACATGCCCCAGGGCATCGCCGACATCGCCATTACTGCCGCCTCCGCCCTGGAACACCATCCGATCGTTCCAGCTTTCCGGCAGGCGCATGTGAAAACGGATGGCATAGGATTGACCGAACTGCCCTTGGCGTTCGTGCATGATGCCCGAAATCTCGCAGTGGGCCGGAATGCCTTTGCCGGCGGCACCGTCTGCAACCGACGCGGCGCTGACGATACGGGCGCTGTCACCGGTCCACGCGATCGTTCGGCCCGTCATGGCTGCGCAAGGCGGCTTGAGCGCGGCCGATGCGTCCTGAGCACGGGCATGAGGCGCATTGAATAAGCCCAGGCACACAGTGGCCAGGCTGAAAACCATGGCATACGAACGGAGCATTTTGCGATACAGCATCACTTCACATCTTCATCTCATAGGCGCCGCTGGCATTGAGCCGGACGGCCTGAAGTTCACCGTCGTGGCGCAGCCGGACCTCTTCGCCCGGCAGGCCTTTCAATTTCAGTTGCGTCAGTTTTCCCTGAGCCCAGGCGATATCCATGGTTATGTTCCCGCGGGCGCGCATGCCGTTTAATCGTCCGGAGGGCCACGCCGCCGGAAGCGCTGGCAGAAGGTGAATCTCGCCGCCCCACGACTGCACGATCATTTCCATGATCCCCATGGCGCCACCGAAATTGCCGTCGATCTGGAACGGCGGATGGGCGTCGAACATATTGGGATAGGTGCGCTGCGGTCCCAGCAGAGATTTCAGGATCAGATGGGCATGGTCGCCCTCGCCCGTCCGCGCCCAGCAGTTTATCCGCCAGGCCGTGGCCCAGCCGGTCGACAGATCACCTCTCCTTTCGAGGGTGACCTGCGCCGCCTTGACCAGTTCCGGCGTATCGCGCGGATTGACCTGGGAGCTGGGGAAAAGCGCATAGAGATGCGAAATATGGCGATGTTGCGGTTCCGGCGCGGCCTCGTCCCAGTCTTCCAGCCACTCCTGGAATTGCCCGCTCTTGCCGATGCGGTCCGGCGCAATGCGCGCCGCCGTGGCTTCGATCTGCGCCAACAACTCAGCGTCGCGGTCCAGGGCCTTGCCGGCCGCGACCGTATGATGGAACAGATCGCGGACGATCTGACGGTCCATGGCCGGACCGGCGCACACCGAAGAGCCGAAGGGATGGGTATTTTCCGGCGAGACCGACGGCGAGGTGATCAGGCCGCGGCCGCCGGGATCTTCGATAAGGGTATCAAGGAAGAACAGGGAAGCGTCGCGCATCAGGGGATAGAGGCGCGCCAGTACGGCAGGATCGCGACTGTAATCGTACTGGTCCCACAGGGTGTTGCACAGCCAGGCCCCGCCACACGGCCACAGCCCCCAGAGCGGTCCGTCGATCGGTGCGGAGGCCCGCCACAGGTCGGTATTGTGATGCGCCACCCAGCCGCGGGCATTGTACATGGTTTTCGCCGTGCCGGCGCCGCTGACCGCAAGGTCTTCCGTCAGGCGCAGCAAAGGCTCGACGCACGGCGCAAGTCCGGAGGGGCCGGCCAGCCAGTAGTTCATCTCGGTATTGATGTTGATCGTATATTTGCTGCCCCAGGGCGGGTTCGTCCCTTCGTTCCAGATCCCTTGCAGGTTGGCCGGCTGCGTGCCGGGCCTGGACGACGAAATCAGCAAATAGCGGGCATATTGCAGGTAAAGGGCAGCAAGCGACGGGTCATCGGTTCCTTCCGCCGCCACGATGCGCTGGTCAGTCGGCAGGTCTGCGCTGGCGCCTCGTCCGAGATCGACCATGAACCCGCCGAACAGCGCCTGATAGTCTTCGATATGATCGCGTCGCAGCTGTTTGTAGGACTTGCGCAGCGCCGCCTCGCCCTGCCGGCGCACGATCGCCACCGGATCGCCGGAGGTGTCGCGGAAATTCACATAGCTCGTCGCCGCCGATATCAGCAGGGTCGCGGCACGGGCGTCCTTTACAGAAAAACCGGAGTCGGAAACCGAAACCTGGCCATCGCTGATGATCTGGATACGCAGGGCGAAGGTCAGGGCACCGGGAATACCCTGACTGGCGACATTCCGGCCGGTGATCAGCCAGGCCCGCGGTCCATCCTGCCGGATCAGGATATCGTCGCCGTTCGTTTCGGCCACCTCACGCTGCGTCCAGTCCGGCGCATGTGCGGGGCTCAGACTGGTCGCGGAACCGCTGTAATTCGCCGCGGTATATTTCAGTTCCCGCGGCCCGCGATAGGCGAGATCGAAACCGAGGCGCTTGCCCTCGGCTTCGAGCCGCACAACCACCACCTGATCCGGCACGGACGCAAAGACCTCACGCCGGATCGCACCCGATGACGTGCGGTAGCTGACGCCGGCAATCGCCGTTTCCAGATCGAGTTCGCGTCCATACTGACTGGGAACAACGGCTTCATCGAAATTCAATAGCAGATCGCCGAGCGTGCCATAGGCCATCTGCGACAGGGGGCGCGCCATCATTTTCGCGCCGGCCAGATCGGTAGCCTCCTTGTAGCGTCCGTCGGCAATCAGTTTGCGCACTTCCGGCAGGGCCGCCAAGGCTTCGGGGCTATCCGGCGTATAGGGGCTGCCAGACCACAGGGTGTCCTCGTTGAGTTGCAGTCGCTCCTGCCCCGTCCGGCCGAAGACCATGGCGCCCAACCGACCATTGCCGATCGGCAGCGCCTCCTCCCAGCGCGTCGCCGGCTGGCGGTACCACAGCCGGTTATCGGATGCGCGGCCTTTGGCGCCGACCGGGACAGCAACGCCCGCCGCAGACGCGGCCACCATACCCGCCAGAACGGCGCGCCTTGAGGTTTTGCCTGAAAGAACCATGTCTGCTTCCCTGTCGAAATCGCTGCGCGTCATCGGCGCCGTGTCAGTCGTTTTTGTGCTCGTAGACGATACGTTTGTCGACGCAGTAACCGCAACCGTCACCGGTAAACTGGCGGGCGGCCGTCGCATCACCCTTGAGCCGCCAGTTCAGCCAGTCGGTGACGATCTCGGCGCCAATCCCGCCATTGGGTTCCATATAGGTGCCGCCATGGCCGACCGGAATATCGATATAGGCGGCGGGAATGTGCGATATGCGGGCATAATCGTCACGACCATTGGCGTAGGCGATGTCGGAAGGTCCGCCCATGACGTAGATTACCGAGCCATGCACGTCCGCCAGCATCGACTTGTCGACATTGAGGCCGGCGATAGGGTTTCCTGTATTGAAAACGCCGCTGTTCATGATGACAAAGGTGGAGATGCGCGGATCTTTGGCAATCGCAATCGCCTGCAGGCCGCCACAACTCCATCCGGATGCCGCGATTTTGTCAGGCGCGAGCCGATGATAATAAGGACTGCCCTCGCGGGCATTTTCGCGCACGGCCCAATCGATAGCCTCAGTCAGCGCTTCCGGCGCGGTTGACACCTGAAGCGGGCCGCCCGACGGCGGCGCGGCGTTTGCAGGCTGCGGATGCGCCGAAGGAATGATACCGGGCGCAATAACAAGGTAACCATGGGACGCCACTTCCAGCAGGTGATTGCGCGAACTGGTGCCGTCGTTACTGCACCCGCCATTACCGAACACATAGATGCCGAGTGCCCCCGGTGTTATCGCCGCCAGATTTTCCGGGCGGTATACCACGTGTTGCGGAAGGGCGGCATCCTCTTCGAAGACGGCGGGATAAGCACCCGAACCGTCACCTGCCAAGGCCACGCCAGCCATAGCCGAAACAGCCAGGCCCAGCACCAATGCGAATATGCGCTTCATGATCATCCTCATCCGTTCAGGGTTCCAGCGTCTGGCTGGAGGTGACAGTAATCGAGGTCGCCACCCCGGCGGCTTTAGCGAGACCGGGCCGTTGATTGGGCTGTCCGCCACCCAGCCAGATATTGACCTTGCCCGGCTTCACCGAGCGCGAGCCATCGGGGTTCACAGTGCTGAGCGCACGACTGTCGAGCGTAAAGCTGACCGTCTTTGTCTCTCCCGCCTTGAGATGGACGCGGCTGAAGCCCTCCAGAGCACGGATCGGAACGCCCTTTTGTCCGGGATGGCTGAGGTAAAGTTGCACGACTTCATCCCCGTCCATTTGACCGGCATTGGTGACATCGGCGGAGACCGTCACCCCACCGCTGCCACCTACCGTGCTGGCCGACAGCTTCGCCGGCGCATAGCTGAAACGGGTGTAGGACAGGCCGTATCCGAAAGGATACAAGGCCTCGCCCTTAAAATAGCGATAGGTACGCCCCTTCATGCTGTAGTCGCTGAACGCCGGCAACTGGTCGACCGAGCGATAGAATGTCATCGGCAGACGGCCGGCCGGGTTGACGTCGCCAGAAATCAGGCGGGCAACCGCCGCGCCGCCCTGACCACCAGGATACCAGGCTTCGATGATCGCCGGCACGTTCTTGTCTGCCCAGTTGACACTGAGCGCACTGCCATTGACCAGGACCAGTATAACCGGCTTTCCGGCTGCAGTGACCTGTTCCAGCAGCTTCTGCTGCACCGGCGGCAGGTCGAGGCTGGTGCGGTCACCACCGGAGAAACCTGGTGTTTCCACATGCATTTCTTCGCCCTCGACCCGTTGCGACAGACCGGCGACGAAGATCACCATGTCCGAAGCCTTCGCGGCGGCGATCGCTTCCTGAGCGCCCGTGTCAGACGGCAGGCTCCACAGCAGCTTTTCATCACCCGCGGCCTGCCTCTGGAAAGACTCCACACGGATTTGATTATGGCTGCCCGCTTCCAATCGAATCGTGCCGGTAGCGATGGACGGGCGCCAGTCGACGCGCCAGGCATCGACAATCAGCTTGTCATTCACCCAGATGCGATAGCCGCCGTCGGCGTCATACCGGAAACGGTATTCTCCGCTTTCCGGCGCCGTCAGATAACCATCGAATCGCACGGCACCGCTACGCTGTTCACCGCTCCACGTCTGGCGCGCACCGGCTTCGGTTCCTGATGCTTGCGGCGCGCCGGACACATCCTGGGAGGCAAAATGGCTGGCCGTCACGCCCTTTTCGCTACAGCCCTGGTCACGGCAGAAGGTGCTGTCGGGCACGACCGTCATGACCGGATCGATAAGGCCGGAGCCCTTGGCATAATTTACCGTGGCATTGGGGAAACGGGCGCGAATACCGGCAAGAACCGTAACCGGATGCGAAGGCTCACCATTGTAGTTACCGACCAGGGAATCTATCGTATCGGCATTGGGCCCGATCACCGCAATCGACTTCGGTTCGGCTTTCAGCGGCAGCAGCCCCCCTTCGTTTTTCAGCAGGACCATAGCGGCTTCTGCCACATGCTGCGACAGGTCGCGATTGGCCTGGGTATCGTAGTCGTCCGCGGTGATGCCCGGGAAAACCTTTGCCGGCGGATCGAACTGGCCAAGGCGGAACCGTGCCGTAAACAGCCTCACCAATGCGGTATCGACGGCACTCTCCGGCAGCAGGCCACGACTGACCGCATCGACGACATGGTCGGCTTCATTGGCATTGCCGCAGATCAGGTCGGTGCCGGCCAGATAAGCGGCAGCAACGCCCTCCCCCGGCGTTGGCCGGTAGTAGTGCGATGTCTTGTAGTAGATGTCGCCTACTGCGTCGCAGTCGGACACAACATAGCCCTTGAAGCCCCAGTCCTTTCTCAGATGGGTGACAAGCAGATCGTCATTGGCGCAGGCCGGCTGGCCATCGATGGCATTATAGGCGCACATGATGGAGGCCGCCTTGCCTTCGGTGATCGTTGCCCGGAAGGCCGGCAGATAGGTGTCTTCGAGATCGTAACGCGATGGCGACACATTATCCCGGTGACGGCCGGATTCCGGACCGCTATGGACGGCATAATGTTTGGGCGTCGCCACCGTGCGGTAATAGACGGGATCGTTGCCCTGCAGGCCTTCGACATAGGCCACACCCATACGTGCGGTCAGGTAGGGATCCTCGCCATAGGTCTCCTGGCCGCGGCCCCAGCGCGGATCGCGGAAGATATTGATATTGGGCGACCACACCGTCAGCCCGCGGAACCAATCGGTGCCGCCGAAGCGGTGGCGGCTTTCCAAGTACTTGGCGCGAAATTCGACGCTGACCGTATCGGCGACCTGATGGACGAGCGGCGTGTCGAAGGTAGCGGCCAGGCCGACCGCCTGAGGAAAGACCGTCGCATGGCCCGCCCCGGCAACACCATGCAGGCCCTCGTTCCACCAGTTGTATTCCCGGACATTCAAGCGCGGGATCGCCGGCGCATCATTGATGAGCTGCGCAGCCTTCTCGCTTAGCGTCATGCGCGAAACCAGGTCGGTTGCGCGTTGCTCAGGCGTGCGGGTCGTATCCTGGTAGGGCTGACGATCCAGCGGATTTTGCGCGTGAGCAGCGGTACCCGTGCACATCAGCAAGGCAATGGCTGAGGCGGCCATGGTTAGGCAAGCGGTCTTTGGCATTTGAGGCTTTTTCATTTTCGTTTTCCCTGTTTCCGAGCCGCCTAGGCGCGTGAAAATTCGTACAGCTCGACACTGATCGGGGCAATTTTCAATCCCCTTGCCGCGTTGAATGTGCTTTCGGCAATCACCACCTCCGGCACTTTGCCCACTTGATTTTGCGCCTCCAGACCAGTGCCGGTAAGCTTCCAGCAGCGGCCCGTCTTGCGCGCCTTGAAACCTTCCACGCTGATTTGAAGGCTTTGCGGCTGCTCCGTCGCATTGACCACCGCCACCACCAGGCTCTTACGGTCCGCCGTCAAAGCAGCGGAAAGATCAAGTGGATAGGTGGCGCTGCCGGCATTGACACGCGGCTGGTCACCGCCGGCCGGATACTCAGGTGCGGGCACGGGCGAATTGCCTGCCACAGTCACAGGAATGGTACCGAAATGCTGGTTATACATCTGGTACATGCGGCCGGTGGCGCTGATCACTGAGCGCGTGCGATCGACGTCCATCCAGCCGGTCGCCATGGTGTATCCGGCCATGTCGATAAAGTCGGAATGGCGGAAGAATTCGTGCAGGCACATCCCCATGGCCAGGCAGGTCTTCAGCGTCTGCCGGAAGCTGTAGGCATATTCATCGAAGAAGACCTTGACCTTGCCGTCATTAAGCGCCGGGAAGCGCTTCTTGTACTCTTCCCAGCACTCCACCATGGTCAGGACACGGTTGGCTGGCTGGCGCGCCCATTCGACGAGCGGACGCTCGACATCGAACAGCTTGCCGGTCTTGATATCGAACTTCTTGTTTTCCGGCGGATAGGCATGGGTGGCCAGGGCGTCGAACTTGCCCCAGGCATTGGCGAACATGCCATAGGCCCAGTCGCGCTCCGATCCGAATTCGACCTGCGGCTGGCCCTCGATGAAGATGCCCTGCCCCGTCGTCATTTCGTCGGCGAAACCGCCCGGCGCGATGATATAGATCGACGGATCGACCTTGCGCATGGCGTCTGCGAACAGGCTGTGCTTGATGGCATACTGCTTCATGGGGATGTGACCCATCTGCCAGTGACCGTACATCTCGTTGCCGATGTTCCAGTATTTTACGCGGTAGGGTTCGGGATGGCCGTTGGCGGTGCGTTTGGCGCCCCATTCGGTATCGGCGGCGCCATTTATATATTCGACTTGTTCGGCACCAGAATGCGGCCCGTCAAAACCTGTGCTGACGCACCAGCTCGGCTCGGCATTGATCAGCTGACACATCTGCAGCAGTTCATCGACCCCGACATCGTTCGGCTGCGGGAAATTCCACACCGGATCGAGTACCGGCGGCCGCCTGTCCGGATCGCCGATGGTGTTTTTCCAATCGTAGCTGGAAATAAAATTGCCACCCGGTATGCGCAGGATCTTACAGTCGATTTCCTTCATCAGGGCGATGGTATCGGCGCGGAAGCCCCTGATATTATCTGCCGGCATCAGCGACACGGCGCCGAGCCGGAACGACCCCGCACCCGTGCCGGTGATTTCCAGGCGCGCAGTCTGCGTATCGACCGGGCACGAGAAGCGTACTGACGCGGTGCTCCAGTCCTTGCCGGCGGCGATTTTCACCACTTGACGGTCGCCGGCGCCCTCGCCCCAGACCAGGGTGACGGTGACATCGACCTGGCCATCGGTCGCGATCACCACACGGCCGGTGTAGTCCTTTTTGGTCAGGATCAGGCCCGACTGGGCTATACCCCGTGCGTCCGGCCCCGCCAGCGCGACGACCGGCGACTGTTCGCCAACATAGGGCGAGGCAGTATCCATGGTAACGGTACTTTCCGGCCCGACCGGAACCCATGTATTCATGTCACGCATCCGCCCCGCCTGACCTTGAGGCTGAGGTGCGGGCTTTGCGCTTATGGCATTGAAAAACTTGCGATCGTCGAGCACTTCGCTCCACATACTGTGATTGATCAGATTGCCGATATGCTCAAGGAAGCCACCGTAGAGGAACGGATTGAGCGGCGCACCTTCCTGGCCGGTCCGGATAGTCGAAGCGATCGATGTCCGCGCCTGGGCCATGGCCGGAAAGCCGGTGAACAGGCTGGCGGCTGCGCCGGTCAGAAGGGCCTGCCGGCGGGACAGAATAAGCTTGTTGTCGGTGTACATGGTAACCTCAAAATCCAGGAAAAGAATACGGCCCGGCAAATGCCGGGCCTGATGGTTACAGAGTGATGGCCAACACAGTCACGGACGCCGGCGCCAATTGAACGACCGCCTTGCCGTCCTTCAGCTTGACCGCCACGGTCTTGGGCGTGACCCTATTCGGAGAGTCGAAGGTGTTGGCCGAGTCCATCTTCGGTCCTGCCAGTGTTTCACCAGTAACGGACTTAGCCTTGATACCCGCGAAAGCCGTGTCGATTTCCACTGGCCTGTTCGGATCGACATTGGTCAGGGACACATAAAGCTTTCCGTCCGTGCCCATGGCCGCCACCGCATCGACGCGCGGCAAGCTGATATCGCCATAGGTATAGACACCTGCATCAAGCTTGACCGGAATGAAGGTCGCGTCCTGGAATGGGACGTACATCTCGAAGACATGATAGGTCGGCGTCAGAAGCATCTTCTCCTTGTCCGTCAGAATCATAGCCTGGAGGACATTGATCATCTGGGCGATATTGGCCATGCGGACACGATCGGCGTGACGGGCGAAGATGTTGATATTGAGCGCGGCAAGAACCGCGTCGCGCTGGGTATTCTGCTGCATCAGGAAACCGGGATCAGTGCCGGGCGTCGGCGCATACCAGGCGCCCCATTCATCGACGACGAGGGAGACCTTCTTTTCCGGATCGTATTTATCCATAATCGCTGAATGCGTGGCGATCAGGTTTTCCATTCCCAGGGTATCCTTGAGAATCACGGAATATTCCTTTTCCCCAAAGCCGACCGCTTTCTGGGATACCGGAAATCCGCCCCCCGTCGTGTAGGAGTGCAGCGACAGGCCCTCTATGCCCCAGGCCCAGCTACGCCCCTGATAGGCTTTCATCACAGCTTCGGTATAGGCAGTATCACCGGCGCTGGGGCCGACCGCGATGCGCTGCATCGGCTGGGCCGGATTGTAATTGCGCACGAACCGCGCATGCATCTTCATCTGGCTGACATAAAAATCAGGCGTCATGCCCCCGCCGCAGTCCCAGCTTTCATTGCCCAGGCCGACAAAGGGCACCTTGTACGGTTCTGCATGGCCATTTTTCGCCCGCTCCGCGCCAATGGCGTCACCGGTGCTGGCAGTCATGTACTCCAGCCATTCGGCCGCCTCGCTCACCGGAGCGGAGCCGACATTGACTGAGACGTAGGCTTCGGCGCCAACCTGGCCGGCGAAATCCATGAATTCGTCGGTACCGAAAGTGTTGGGTTCGATCACACCGCCCCAGTTGGCGTTCATCGAGGCCTTGCGTTCCGGACCAATCCCGCGCCGCCAGTGATATTCATCAGCGAAGCAGCCGCCCGGCCAGCGAACGACCGGCACCTTGATCGCCTTCAGCGCGGCCACCACATCATTACGGATGCCGCGGGTATTAGGAATGGACGAGTCCTTGCCAACCCAGATACCTTCGTAAATACCGCTGCCAAGGTGCTCAGCGAACTGACCGAAGATACGCCGGTCGATTTTGACGCCCGGTTTCCCGGCATCGACCGTGACAGCGATCCGATCCTGCGCCAGTGCCGGCAAGCTAAATATCGTCAGGGACAAAGCTGTAATTAGAGTAATCGACTTCATGATACCTCCCGGTTTGGCCCCGCCACAACGGAGCATATTTATTTGCGGCTGTTGACAGCCATTATGATAGCGCTACCATTTTGTGGTAAACGGCTTAGTACCGCAGCTTATATCATCGCGCGCTATAAAACGAATTTTCACGGCAGGCCAGATTGCGATGACGAGAGCCAATACCCAATATCTGACTGACGAACCGGGACGGAAATTTCATCACGGCTTTACTGGTGTGAAGGACAAGTGCTGGGCAAAAAACGGCAGCACATGGTTCTGGAAGCGATCCGCCACACCGCTGACATGATCTCCGTCGTACAGCTCGAAAGTGTTTGCGATATGATAGGTCGTTAACGCGTCGCTCAGTGCCTTTGTGTCGGTCTTCAGGCCATCGCGGTCACCGACATCGAACGCAATCGCTGTGTATCGACGCATATTCGGGATATATTGATGCACCATTGAAAGCGGCGCATTGGCCGCCCAGCGCGCGGTGACATCCGGTTGCGCCACACCGTCTTTTGTCGGCAGGTCGAGGTAAAAAGGCGGCTTGTTCGGGTTAGGCGACCAGGCGGACGAAACCGCCAGCGTGGCCCGCACAAAAAACCCCAGGGATTGCGCCTCTTCTCGCGTCTTCACAGCTTCCAGCTTTAGTCCCTCTTCGGGCGAGGGCGCCCCGCGCGCCGACAGGCAGCACGGGCTCATAGCATACAGCGCGCTGAACACTTCCGGGTGCTTCATGCCAATGCGAACCGTGCCGTAACCGCCCATGGAGTGCCCTGCCAGTCCACGGCTCTCGCGTTGGGCCAGGGTGCGGTAATGACTGTCGATATAAGCGACCAGATCCGTGGCGATGAAGGTTTCCCAATCCCCGGTCGTCACCGAACTCGAATACATAGAGCCATTATGCAGGGTCTGGGAACTGGGCAGCACGATAATCAGGCCCGGAACGCCGGCCGCATAGGCCCCCTCGATCGTCTGCGGCGTCTTGATTTCTTTCGACCATATCTCATTGTTGATCGAATAACCGTGAAGAGCATACAGGACGGGATAACGCTTCTGGCTGTCCTTGTCATAATCCGGCGGCAGATAGACGGTCACGCTGCGGTCAGGCGAATTACCCTCAAGATTACCTTCGAGCGCCTGACTGTGAACAGTGATTTGCTCCGTGTGCACGGTCTGAGCCACCGCGGAATGCGCCATAGTGATCGCCACGGCAGCACATAGACCGAAAAATACCCGTCGCATCCACCCTCCTATATGATTATTTGTTTTTTAATTCCTCTGACAATATCGGCTAAAAATCAAGCTTTGAATCTGATTGAAGGTCTACATTTTGATAACTTATTTTATTAGAGAAATTTAATTCAATACATATATCAATATATTGTGTAATATAATCAATTATTTAATCGACAATCAAAAATTAAGACAAATTTTTTAGGCAAATATTTCTTTGTTTTTGGGAAAAAACAGCACTGATCACGATTGACGGAAATTGTCCGATATAATAGCGTGTGACCGCTAACAAATGTTGGTGCCATTCTCCCCTGACCCGAGAGAATGCGTTTTGTCTCTTCGTCCCAACTGTTCCCTGTCTTCGGAGCATGTAGACGGGCGCATTTTCGGATGCGCCCTTTTTTTTCAGTATCTATTGCAGGCTCTCAGGCTCATCCCGCCCGAGTTCCCAACTGATTTTCGCGTTGCCAATCAAAAAATAAGCAGAGAGGAATGCCATGAAACTGAAAGATTACCCGAAATCCGACCATATGGTCAGACGGCTGAGTGCGACCATCGCTGCGGCGGTCGCCCTGACGTGTGTGCTGGCTGCGCCGGCGCTGGCGCAGAA
>PJUF01000027.1_pt1 | contig 253505 bp, 211 predicted proteins | sample 1512191 | NCBI WGS metagenome assembly PJUF01 (sample SAMN08177673, study PRJNA422409) | Feces metagenome, whole genome shotgun sequencing project. | isolation source: Chicken feces (3) enriched on wood chips | host: Gallus gallus | place: USA: Madison | collected 2015-01-15
ATGCGAAATTGAAAGCTTTCAGAAGTGTATTCCGTGGGGTTAGGGATACCCAATTCTTTCTTTATAGGGTAATGAAACTATATGCTTAAAATGATTACCCCCCAAAGATTCAGATTGATCCAACATAACTAACTGATAGATATGTTTTTGCGACGTTTAGCGAGACCCTAATTCTGAAAATTTAGGGTCTCGCTAGGGTCTCGCTGCAATTGGGAAATATAGAATAATGGGAAGGGCTTTTAAACGACAAAACCCTATAAATAGTGCTATTTATAGGGTTTTGATACGTTTTGTTTACTAATTTGTGGAGCCGGAGAGATTCGAACTCTCGTCCAGACATAGTACAGTGTACGCTTTCTACATGCTTAGCTTCTCTTTAGTTGTCGAGAGAGGGAAGGTGAGTCGCGTACCTATACCGTTCTCCTTATTTGCTGGATCTCACCGAATGCTTAGCAACATCGCATCCGGCCAGCTCTACAATTCGATGCCTCTGATGTCAAGCGGTAGAGCAGAGCTTGACGAGACAAATAGCTATGTTAAGTCTAACTTAAGCAGCTAAGGCGTAGTTATTTTCGCCTGTTATAAAGTTGAAAGTTCAGATTAAAGTGCTAGACTCACAATGCACCACATGCTTACATAACCATCCCTATCCTGTCTATTCCGGTCGACCCCATTGATTATGGACAACAAATTTACACATTATTCTTTGAATTAAATAATGCTAAAAGGTTTAATATTGGCACAATATTCGCTCCTACATCAGCTTAAAAACTAATAAAAAAAATACTTAACTTGCATGATGTTTTCCACAACTATGAGTTGCAAAGCGATTTTAAGTTTCACCCTAGCCTTGGTCGTAAGCTCAACCGTAATGGGGCAGAGAAAGAATCAAACCTATTCTTATCAACATTATCAGAAATACAATAGCTTATTATATAATCCAGATACAAGGCTTCATACGGCATCGAAGCCTTTTTTATTTCAAGGAGAACTATTGTCACGTTTTGATTCGTTGCATTCGATTCATACAGTGGATTCAAGGAGCTGGGTAGTGCGCAAGATATTCAATGAGCATCTGGTAGACGTGAAGAAAGAAGACCACACGTTTTACCTGGATTTCTTGCCTGATTTTGTAATGGGTAGGGATCTGATCGATGCAGAGCGGAAGTCCACATGGATCAATACACGAGGTGTGCAGGCGGGCCTAACGATCAAGGATAAGTTCACATTCTATACCAACTTCTTTGAAAACCAGGCGGTTTTTCCCCGTTATTTAGGGGATTATATCACGGAAAATAAGGTAGTACCCGGACAAGGAACTGTAGAAGATCTGGCAAAAGGAAAGAAGGATTGGATGTATGCTACAGCAAACCTTGCTTATCATTTCAGTGATTATTTTCAGGTGACTTTAGCTTATGACAAAAATCATATAGGCGATGGCTATCGATCGGTATTGTTGTCGGACTTTTCGTCTAATTATACACATTTAAAATTGACTGGAAATATTGGTAATGTGCAGTATACTTCGATGTGGGCGTATATGCTGGATCAGAAGAACCCACGGGTAGATGATGATCTGGAGACCGGCCGCTATGGTGATGGTATCAAATGGGGAGCGTTTCAATACCTTGATTATAATGCCACAAATAGATTGTCTGTTGGTTTCTTCCAAGCGGTGATATGGGCGAATAAGAACCAGGCGGGGTACCGGAACTTTGATTTCAATTATGGTAATCCGGCCATATTTTTACGTCCCGTCGAATCAAATAACTCGTCGTCTCCGGACAAGATGTTTTTGGGTTTGAATGCAAAGTATAAGGCGCTATGGAGAGTGACTGCCTATGGACAGTTTTTATTGGGTGAATTTACGGCAAAGGAATTTTTTGCAAACAATGGATACTTGCACAATAAATGGGGAGGGCAGTTGGGGCTAAAAGGTTATGATGCTTTTGGTGTAAAGAATCTAAACTTTCTAGGGGAATATAACTTAGTCCGTCCTTATACGTACCAACATTTTGTATCGATCTCCAATTATAGCAATTATGGCGAGCCATTGGCGCACCCACTTGGTGCCAATTTCAGGGAGGTCTTGGGGATAGCTAATTATTCGTGGAATAGGCTGGATTTTTCGTTGCAAGGCACGTGGAGTCGGTTTGGTACAGATCCGGTAGGGGAGGATGCGAATTATGGAGGAAATATTTTTAAATCTTACCGAACGGCGCCGAATATGTACGGCAATAAGATTGGGCAAGGGCTGGAGAATAACCTGTATTATGCGGATGCAAAAGCTGCTTATGTGCTCAATCCAAAGTATAACCTCCGGTTAGAACTGGGGTATACACAGCGTTTCCGCAGCATTGAAGGTCAAGATACGCAAAAATCTGGATTGGTGACGTTTGGTTTGCGGTCTAGTTTCCGTAATTTTTACGGCGATTTTTAACATAGTATGGAATAAGTTATCTTTGTTTCTCCATGATACCCGCCTGTAGTAGGCAGGGCTTCATTACCATTAAAAAGGCAATTATTCGGATGAAACCATCATGAGCATACAGATCACAAACAGAAATGAATATGCTCATGATAGCTTCATCTCCATTAAAAAACAAGTCATATTCTGATGAAAAAAATTTTAATACTAAACGGACCTAATCTTAACCTTTTGGGGACAAGGGAAAAGAGTATCTATGGTGAACAATCTTTTGATAAATATTTTGATCAGCTTAGGGCTACATACTCGACTGTAGATCTCCATTATTTTCAGAGTAATATCGAAGGGGTGATTATTGACAAGTTGCATGAAGTTGGATTTGATTACGATGGTATTGTCCTGAATGCGGGCGCTTATACCCATACTTCCATAGCTATCGCAGATGCTATTGCGGCGATAAACACGCCTGTAGTCGAAGTGCATATTTCTAATGTACATCAGCGTGAAAGCTTTAGACATCATTCGTATTTATCCAAAAATTGTAAAGGTGTTATCCTAGGCTTCGGATTAGACGGCTATAGGCTTGGTGTAGAGAGCTTGATATAGCTTCTCGCAACTCTCCTCCTCATATATTTAACTTTCGCATGCTGTTGGTCACTGTAAGATGCAGGATCAACGCTATTACCGCACATCCGCACATGACCGCAACCATGGGCATAGCGGTATTGTTGTGAAGATAGCTCACCAAAGCTGATGTCAAAGCACCAAATCCCATCTGTATACATCCAAGTAGGGCAGAGGCACTGCCTGCTGATGCTTTAAAAGGAGAAAGTGCTAGGGCAGAAGTGTTGGGAAAAATAAAACCTTGCCCAAATAAATAGAAGAACATCAAGAACAGCAGGACTGTAAAGGTTAGGCTATTCGTAGCATAGGATATAACCATCAACAGGCCAATAAAGGCTTGCCAGATATTTGCAATCTTGCTGATTTGGCGGCTGCTCCAGCGTTTTAAGAGCCAGCGGTTTAGTTGTGTAGCGACAATCATCGCGGAAGCTACAAAAGCAAAGGCCAAACCGTATTCATTTTGTGTCAGGCCATAATACTGCTGCATGACGAAAGGAGAGCCCGCTAAATAGGCGTATAGACCTGCTGATGCGATAGATCCAACCAAACAATAGGACAAGAACACTTTGTTAACAAATACTCCCCAAAATTTGCTAAAAACAGAACTCGGGCTTAGGGATAGCGAACGGTCCCCGGCATAAGATTCGGGCAATAGGAATTTTGTACAGATCAATATGATGACTGCAATGGCAAATAGCGAGATAAAGATGTAGTGCCAATTGAAATATTTCAACAAGAAAGCCCCTGCGCTGGGTGCTAGGATAGGAGAGATGGCGATAACTAGCATGAGTAGACTGAATACTCGAGCAGCTTCCCTGCTATCGTAATAGTCTTGTACCATGGCTCTAGCGGCAACCATTCCAGCACAGCTTCCCAGTGCTTGTAAAAACCGTAATGCGATCAATTGATCGACACTATGGGCAAATACACAACAGATCGATGCTAAGGAGTAGATTATTAACCCGATCATCAGGGGTTTTTTACGGCCGTATTTGTCCAATAATGGGCCATAAATCATTTGGCCAATGGCTATCCCGATGAAGTAGCTGGTTAATGACAGTTGAACGTGTTCGATAGGAGAGTTAAAATCTGTCGCTATGGTTTCAAATGCAGGTAAGTACATGTCTATGGAGAATGGACCTATTGCAGACAGTAATCCTAAAATCAATAATACTATAGTTCTGTTGGACTTCATGTAGTTGTGTGTGTGCTAAAAGAGAAAACTTACGAATAGCTATCGAGTTGTCGAAACAGCCCATAACTATAAAACGAGAAACCCTGAAACAAGTTCAGGGTAATATTTTATGCCTTCGGTGAGGAAATCTGTTGCTTATTTCTTTGCTCTCGCTGCGGTATTCTTGACTTTTCTGAACACCAGATAAATACCTGCAAGAATAAACGGAACACTCAACAATTGCCCCATATTAATGAACATATCGTTTTCGAAAGCCTCTTGGTTTTCCTTGAAGAACTCTATTACAAAACGGATGCCAAATAGGCCTATTAAGAATATGCCGAATAGTAAACCTGGCTTAGGGTTCTGGTTCTTACGATAAAATGACCATAGTACACAAAACAAAATGACATAACCTACTGCTTCATAGAGTTGGCCAGGGTGTCTGGGAAGCTGATCCACTTTTGTAAATATAACGGCCCATGGCAATTCCGGGTCTGTTGCCTTTCCAATAATCTCCGAGTTGAAAAAATTACCTAAACGTACAAAAGCTCCTGCGAGAGGGACAACTAGGGCGAGTCTATCTGTGATCCATAGAAAATCTGTTTTTGTCTTTTTAGCATAAAGATATAGACTAACCAATATCCCTATGGCGGCACCATGAGAGGCTAATCCCATAAATCCCGTTAGTTTCCAGTGGCCCTCGATTTGACGAAAAGGTAGTATCATTTCGATAGGATGCTGGATGTAATAATCAAATTCATAAAACAAGCAATGTCCTAGGCGTGCCCCTATCAACGTACCCAAAAAGATATAGATGCTGAATTTATCCAGGTCTTCCTGTGTCTTCCCCTCACGTTTGAATACTTTTAACATCAAATAGTATGACACGGCAAAGGCTAAGAGCCAACATAGGGAATAGTATCGTATACCAAAGGAACCGATAGAGAAAATTTCTTCCTTACCCGCCCAATGAATTGCGTGAAATATAAAATCCATATATCAAGTTTTGAGGTGTAAATATAAGGTTATAATTTTATTTTCTTGAAGATTCGGAAGTATTGGAAGAATAATTTTTGGAATAACATATTTATTTTTAATTTGTCGAAAAGTATATTTAAATATGGCAAAGAAGAGTAATAAGGAAAAAATACATAAATCAGTAGTTACTAAGGAGTCGTTAGCGTTTTTTGAAAAATATATAAATAATCCGTCTCCCACAGGCTTTGAATGGCAGGGACAACGGATGTGGTTGGATTACCTCAAACCTTACGTAGATGATACGTATATCGACAATTACGGAACAGCAGTGGGGGTAATCAACCCCAAAGCTAAATATAGGGTTGTTATTGAAGCGCATGCAGATGAGATCTCTTGGTTTGTCAATTATATCACGAAAGATGGATTGATCTACGTGATACGCAATGGTGGTTCGGATCATCAGATTGCTCCATCAAAGCGTGTCAATATACATACCGATAACGGAATTGTCAAAGCGGTATTTGGATGGCCTGCAATTCATACGCGTTCGAACGAAAAGGAAGAAACACCGACCTTAAAAAATATATTTTTAGATTGTGGATGTACCTCCAAGGAAGAAGTGGAAGCTTTGGGCATACATGTAGGATCTGTGGTGACCTATGAGGATGAATTTATGGTACTGAACGATCGTTACTATGTAGGGCGTGCTTTGGATAATAGAGCCGGTGGTTTTATGATTGCCGAAGTAGCCCGCTTACTGAAAGAGCATAAAAAGAAGATACCTTTCGGCCTTTATATCGTGAACTCTGTACAAGAAGAGATCGGTTTGCGCGGTGCAGAGATGATTGCGGATTACATCAGACCTCATGTGGCTATTGTAACGGATGTTACCCATGATACACAGACGCCGATGATCAATAAAATAACACAAGGTGATCTAGCTTGTGGAAAAGGTCCAGTGGTTTCGTATGCTCCGGCTGTACAGATCAATCTCAATCGGCAATTGATCGATGTTGCGCAAAAAAATAATATTCCATTCCAAAGGCAGGCTTCTTCTCGTTATACAGGTACCGATACAGATGCTTTCGCGTACTCAAATGGGGGCGTACCTTCTGCACTGATTTCGTTGCCACTACGCTATATGCACACGACGGTAGAAATGATCCATAAAGAAGATGTCGATAATGTGATCCGCCTGATCTATGAAATGGTGCTGTCCCTTCAAGATGGACAAGATTTTAGAACATTTAGTAAATAGTTTATAGAACATATATGAGCAATCAAAATAATCCAGAAAATCAAGAATTAAGTATCGAGTTGAGTGAAGAGGTCGCAGAAGGGATTTATTCTAATCTTGCTATTATCACACATTCCAACACGGAATTTGTCTTAGACTTTATCCGTATCATGCCGGGAGTACCTAAAGCAAAAGTAAAATCCCGTATCGTTTTGACACCAGAACATGCGAAGCGCCTATTAGGTGCACTACAAGATAATATCAGTAGGTTTGAAAGTCAAAATGGCGCGATTGCTACTTCAAAAGATATCCCTTTTCCACTCAACTTCGGTGGGCCCACAGGAGAGGCTTAAAGGATGAGATCACTATGGGGGTTGTCGAAAAGATAGCTAAGCACTTTTACAATAAGGAGGTATCATGGATATTAATGTTCGGCAGTTAACGAAAAAAGACTACAGTGATTTAAAGCGATCAATGACGCAGGCTTATCAAGGGGTCGGGGATATTTGGTCCCGGGAAAATATCGTCGATTTAATCGATTTATTCCCTGAGGGGCAATTGTGTGTCGAGGTTGATGGACAGGTAGTGGCTTGCGCGCTTTCGATCATCCTTAACGCTAAGAAGAATAATATTTACGATAGCTATTATGAAATTATCGATGGGGGTAAGTTCAGTAAACACGATTATGAGGGTGATATCCTGTATGGTATAGAAGTGTTTGTACATCCGGATTACCGCTCTTTACGTTTAGGTCGTCGTCTCTATGATTCTCGGAAAGAACTTTGTGAGCAGATGAACCTGAAGAGTATCTTGGCGGGTGGTCGTATCCCAAATTATTTCAATTATGCGGCTGATATGTCTCCAAAAGTCTACATCGAAAAGGTAAAACGTAAAGAAATATACGACCCTACATTGACTTTTCAGCTATCAAACGATTTTCATGTCAAGAAGATCTTGAAGCATTATCTGCCTGGAGATAGCGAGTCGCGTGGATTTGCGACCTTGTTGGAATGGAATAATATTTATTATGAATCGGAGACCCGTTCGATTTCAGCCACAAAGCAAACGATTCGCTTGGGACTGATACAGTGGCAGATGCGTCTGTTTAAGGATATCAATGAGTTTTATGATCAAGTCGAGTTTTTTGTCGATGCAGTAAGTGATTATGGGGCGGATTTTGCGGTATTCCCCGAATTTTTCAATACCCCATTGATCCGACCGTTCAACGATTTGCCCGAACGTACAGCGATGGAGAAATTGGCGGAGTATACAAAAGAGATTGTTGCTCGGATACAAGAGCTTGCTGTATCTTATAATGTAAATATCATCGCCGGATCTATGCCAGTCTTCGAACGTGGTAAGTTATACAATGTATCTTACCTGTGCCATAGAAATGGCCAATTGGATTCGTTTCGAAAGATACATATCACGCCTAATGAGATGCGGTATTACGGCATGGTAGGAGGTAACGAGGTAAAAGTCTTTGATACAGATTGTGGCAAGGTCGGACTGTTGATTTGTTATGATGTAGAGTTTCCGGAGCTCGGTCGTATTTTGGCTGACCAGGGGATGCAAATATTATTTGTACCCTTCATGACGGATACACAAAATGGATACATGCGGGTACGTCATTGTGCACAAGCTCGAGCTATTGAAAATGAATGTTATGTGGCTATAGCGGGATCGGTGGGAAATCTCCCGCGCGTCAATAATATGGATATCCAATATTCACAATCGGCTGTATTTACGCCCTCTGATTTTGCATTTCCGAATAATGCAATCAAGGCTGAGGCAACACCCAATACAGAGATGGTACTGATTGCGGATGTAGATCTATATGCCTTACGTGATTTACATCAATACGGAACAGTCAAAAATCTAAAAGATCGACGTAAAGATTTGTACGATGTACAATTGCTAAAATAAACCTGTCATATAGGTAGAGGCAAAGGTTCCTTTGCCTCTACAAAAGATATATATTTTCCTTTTGCAGGTTGCTTTTCTTGTTTTCATCCCAGATACTCACCTGGACTTCTCCGATATGCGCTAGCTTCAGCATAAACATGCATACGCGCGATTGGCCAATTCCACCACCTATGGACTGGGGAAGCTCATCATTAAGCAACATTTGATGAAAAGACAGTTGAGCCCGATCCGAACAATGGCGAATTTCCAACTGCCGCTGAAGAGCTTCTTTGTTCACACGTATACCCATGGAAGATAATTCGAATGCTGCATTCAAAACGGGATTCCAAATTAAGATATCGCCATTTAATCCTTTATAGCCAGCCTCATTTTCTGTACTCCAATCATCGTAGTCTGCCGCACGTCCATCGTGAATAAACCCATTCGAAAGCTCTCCACCTATACCATAGAGAAATACTGCGCCGTATTCCTTTGCTATCGCATTTTCCCGTTCTTTTGGTGTGTAATCAGGGTATCTTTGCAGCAATTCTTCCGAAGAGATAAAAGTGATTTCTTGCGGTAATACAGCCTTTTTCTCAGGATATTGTTGTGCTACTTCTTTTTCAGTGTCAATCAATACCGTATATATCTTTTTAACTGTCTCTTTAAGATAGCTTAAATTTCGATCAGAAGGAGCAATAACCTTTTCCCAATCCCATTGGTCCACATAGATCGAATGGATAGGTGAATAATCTTCGTCAGGTCTGAGTGCTTTCATATCGGTTACGATACCCTCACCTTGTTCGAGTTCCAGTTCCTTTAATCTTACCCGTTTCCACTTGGCTAGAGAATGTACGACTACGGCTCTTTGTTCGTCTAGTGATTTGATTGGGAATGCTACGGGGCGCTCTATTCCATTTAAATCGTCATTTATTCCGGTGCCATCCAATACCACCAACGGTGACGATACAGGTATTAGATTCAATAGTTGTCTAAGTTTTGTCGAGAAAGTTTCTTTAACAAACGTAATAGCTTGTTCTCGTTTCAGTAAGTTACGTCCCATGTCAATCGCCCAAAGTTTAAGCTTATATGTTTTATTGGCTTCTGATATAAAATTTGTAAAATAATTATGCAAATGTAATCAAAATGACAATGAAAACGAATTAATAGCAATATATGTGAAAAATAAAATAAAAAAGGTTTAGCCTCAATAAATTGTTGTGAAAAACAGGGGTTAATCGGGGCGATTTACATAGAAAAACTCTCTCCACAAGCACATGTGCGGGACGCATTGGGATTGTGAAATTCGAAGCCTTTACCATTGAATCCGTCCGAATAATCGAGTTCTGTACCGGCCAGGTAGAGGTAGGATTTAATGTCTAAGCAGACCTTAATTCCATTGTCTTCGCAAAACTGATCACCTTTCTTTTCTTGGTTGTCAAAATGTAATTTATAAGATAGGCCTGAACATCCTCCACTTTCTACTGCTACCCGCACAAAGTAAGTGTCGTCATATTGTTCATCCCTCATGATTTGGAGAACACGTTCCTTCGCTTTATCTGTAATCGTTACCATACTTTTCTTCCGTCAGTTTCATTTACAAATTTCGGAATAATTTTTTTAATAAAGACCCTACTTCAGTAGGTTTTGTGTCATTTTAATCCAATAGCCCAGCTTTATACATTTGCCAAACGGGCGATTGCACTCTAATCTTCTGTACCGCTTCTTTGAGTGCAACGATCGTCTGGTCGATTTCTGCTTGGCTGTTAAATTTAGAAAAGCTGAAGCGCAAACTGCAGAGCGCATCCTCATCCGATAGTCCCATGGCTTTTAATACATGAGAGGGATCTCTATCTCCCGACACACAAGCCGAGCCTGATGACAGGGCGATACTGGGTAATTTTGTCATGAGCTCGGCAGCCCGGACATGCTTGAACAATACATTACTCGTATTGGCAAGACGCACATTCGCGGAAGCATGGATATGTATATTCTCAATATGATGCGGTAAGGATTGTTCAAAGTAATCCCTTAATGCAAGGAGCCCTTTCGGATCAACGTGGGCTATTTCTACAGCTTTACCCAATCCAACGATATTTGCCACAGGGTAGGTGCCTCCACGTAAACCGTGTTCCTGTTTACCTCCATGCAATAGTGGTGTCAGTTGTGTCGGTTTGCTCTTCCGACGTATATATAAGGCTCCGATTCCTTTTGGTCCATGAAATTTGTGTCCGCTTAGACATAACATATCAATAGGACATTGGGAGAGGTTGATGTGTTCCTTACCTATATATTGGGTAGTGTCACAAAAAAACAGGACTTCCCGGCTTGCACAGAGTGCCGCTATTTGATCGATAGGGAATATAACACCTGTCTCATTGTTGGCCGCCATCAATGTTACTAAAATGGTATCAGGGCGAATAGCAAGTGCGAGGTCGTCCAGGCTTATTTGGCCTTGTGTGTTCACCGATAAATACGTGATTTCGGCACCTTTGCTCTGCAGGTATTCACAGCAGCTTAGTACCGCTTTATGTTCGGTTTGACAGGTAATAATATGTTTTCCTTTGATTTGATACCGCTCGTAAACACCTTTGATAACCATATTAATGGCTTCCGTGGCACCGCTGGTAAAAATAATTTCATGCGGTTCTGCTTGTAGCATATCGGCAATACTCTCACGGGCCTTTTCAATAGCTTGATGGGCTTTTCTTCCCTGTTTATGCTGTATACTCGATGCATTGCCGTATTCTTCTTGCAGATAAGGTAGCATCGCCTTCAACACTTCCTCGTCTAATCGTGTTGTCGCATTGTTATCCAAGTAAATCATAGGTTAAAGTTATCTAATAAAATTTTACATTTGTATATATAAAGCTTACTAAATGGAAAAATTTGAGAGCAGCATTGAAAAGCTGATTGACTTGGTGATATTAAAAATACCAGGTATCGCTATTGGGTTATTGTTTCTTCTTATCGGACGATACGTTATTCGGTTTGCTTTGAAACTGATTGAGAAACGATTTGAAAGACGAAATATCGATCTATCTATCCGTTCATTTGTCGGTAGTATTATCAAGTTTGTTCTGTACGCTCTCCTTATTTTAACAGTAGCCAATACTATGGGGATACAGACCACTTCTTTCATTGCAGCATTATCAGCATTTGGTTTGGCGGTAGGGTTGGCCTTGCAAGGTAGTCTTTCCAATTTTGCCGGTGGTGTATTGATTCTCGTGTTCCGCCCCTTTGAAGTGGGAGATTATGTAGCGAGCAACAATGGTGCTGGTGGTACAGTAGAACGTATAGATATTTTGTATACAACGATGATTGACGACGAAGGTATTCGTGTATTCAGCCCCAATGGTACTTTAGCCAACTCTGTCATTAAGAATTATACGCAGATATCATCCAGACGTATGCAATTTTCGTTTTTGGTATCCTATGATGTCAATATGAAGCTGGCGCGAGAGACTATTCTGTCCATATTTGCTGCGGATAAACGTGTTTTGGATAAGCCCAAAGCGGAGGTTCTTGTCGGTGAGCTTAAGGATAGCGGCGTCGTGTTGACGGTGCGGGCATGGGCGAAACGGGAAAATTTTTGGGCGACTAGAAATGAAATCGCAGAGCGTATTCAGGACAAGTTGGATGGAACAAATATCTCCTTTCCGTCGACAAGTATTAAGATTTTATCGAATCAAGAGTAGCCCTCTACCGTTCAATCCAAGGCGTTAACCAATACATAATATCGATACGCTACAATGGCCTGCTGTAACTTGCTAAGCTTAGTCGGGTCTTGTTTGTTGAACTTCGGAAGAACGGCCTTATTGAGCTTGTTCAGTAGTCTAAAGAGATGCTTTTTCATATTCGCCTCCTAATGATGTAACAGGATATAAAAATACAAAAAAAGGAGCTAAAAGCTCCCTTTTTAAATATAAACTCTTGCTTTTTACTTTAATAAGAGTAACTCTTTTTCTTTTTGCCAAGTGAACGCCGTAAATAATATGGCTAGAACACAAGCCAAAAGGATAGCCTCGAAACTGGCATTCCATCCACTTTTGTCGACCATGGCGCCCAGTGCGGCATTCGCGAGTAAATCCCCAATAAAGTAACCGAATAAACCCGTCAACCCTGCAGCTGTACCTGCTGCTTTTTTGGGAACCAGATCAAGTGCCTGTACACCTATTAACATCACGGGCCCATAGATGAGAAAACCGACTGTCCACAAAGACGTATTGACTAACCATTGGCTAGTACCCGGTGTGATCCAATAGACAAAAACGGCAACAAAGGTCAATATCATATATATTATGGTGACAGGCGCACGTCGCCCTTTAAACAGCTTATCGCTCATTATCCCACATAGTATGGTTCCTGGTATTGCGGCCAGTTCGTAGACGGAAGCTGACCAAGTTGCCTCAGAGGCTGTAAAATGCTTGGCTTCCTGCAAATAGGTGGGTGCCCAATTGATAATTCCATTTCGGACGAGATAAACAAAAGCATTGGCTATGGCAATATACCACAGTAGCTTGTTGTTGAAAACATATTTAAAGAAGATATCCCTGGCGCTGAATTCTTTTTCCTGGGACTTATCGTATGTTTTGGGATAATCATTGTGGTATTCCTCGATAGGGGGGAGACCACACGATTGCGGCGTATCCCTGACTAGTAGAATGGATACTAAGGCGACGAGTATAGCGACCAAGCCGGGGAAATATAAACGGGCTTCCCAATCCATAAACAATTCAACACCGAGTATGGTCAATGGTCCGACCAAAAAACCACCCACGTTATGCGCAAGGTTCCAAATAGACATGGTGGTGCCTCGCTCTTTGATCGAGTACCAATGTACGACTATGCGACCGCAGGCCGGCCATCCCATCCCTTGTACCCATCCATTGATGAACAGCAGGATGAACATAATAGTAATGGAAGATGTGGCAAAGGAAGAGAATCCCATGAAAACCATCGTCAAGGAAGAAAGTATCAATCCTGTCGCCAAGAAATACCGTGCATTGCTTCGGTCTGAAACATTCCCCATAAGAAATTTACTCAGACCATAGGCTATAGAAATAGCAGACATGGCAAAGCCCAGTTCGGCCTTGGTGTAACCTAAGGTATCTTGCAGATCCTTGACGGCAAAAGAAAAATTCTTACGTACGAAATAATAGGCAGCGTACCCCAAGAATATCCCGATGAAGACCTGTAATCGAAGCTTTTTATATTCCGGATCAATTCTATCGGCAGGTAACTGAGGTTTATGTGCTGCGGGTTTGAATATGTTGAGCATAGAATGGTGTTAAAATAAATTAGGGTAGTCACTGATAATTCCATCAACTTTTAAGGCTTCTAGCGCTTGAATTTCCTCTTTCGTGTTGACGGTCCACGGAACTACTTTCATCCCTAATTTGTGTGCATCTTCTACGAATTTTTCATTGACCAGTTGATAGTAAGGGCTGATGATGAAAGGTGTAAAGCCTAAATCTTCGACCAGTTGTGCCATGGATCTACTTTCCTTTCCACCGATGAGATAGGATGTCTTTATCTGTGGATAGGTTTTGTTGATGTATTGTATCGTTCTTTTATCGAAAGATTGGATGATGGTCCGTGGTGCTATTCCTTTTTCGATGACAACCTGTAGCACTAAATCCGAAAACTCCTGTGGTCCGGGATGCGCCAAATGATCTTTCTTTTCACTGCTCTTTGTCTCTATATTATAGAACATCGGAGATTTACGCTTCGTCTTTGCATAAGCCTCTGCTTCGTCGATCAGGTCGGCCAATAGCGAAATCTTAGTGGATACTTTTCTTTGTTCGGGAAAATCGACATTACCCTTCAAGCCTAGATCGAACTGAAGCAGTTCTTCCCATGTATAGTTGTAGAGAGTGCCTTTGACATCTTTTCCTTTCAACTCCTGACCGTTGGTATAGGTGACAAATTTCGGGTTGATATAATCGTCATGATAGACGACCACTTTCTTGTCCTTCGTAATATGGCAATCCATTTCTAGTGTAGTCACCTTGGGGAGATCTATGGCGACCTTCATAGCTCCTATAGAATTCTCCGGATAAAGACCACGTGCGCCACGGTGCCCCTCATAAGAAAATGATGGAAATACGGTGTTTTGCGTCACAGTTCGCTTAGATACGTTGCATGAAGATATCCCGAGGCATATCAATAACAGGGGAAAGGTTGATTTTTTAACGATTGACATTATATGTTATTTTTGAAGAAGTAAATTTACTGATTGTGTGTAGATTATAAAATTAAGAACTTGTTGAATGTGCATTTCGGCTTTTTCAATAGATGATTAAATATAATGTTGTAGCTAGAATAGCTCCTAAAAAGGGTCCAATAACAGGTACCCATGCATACGAAGCATTAAAGCTTGCTTTGTTCTTTATTGGAAGTATGGCGTGCATAATTCGAGGCCCCAGGTCTCTCGCTGGATTGATAGCATACCCTGTAGTTCCTCCTAAAGATAATCCGATAACCCATACTAACAGCGCAACAGGCAATGCCCCTATGGAGCCTAAGCCGATAGGAGAAGAGTCGGGTAGGGATGCTTCTTTAAAATGAAGAATGGTAAAGATCAATACAAAGGTGCCGACAATCTCCGAAAGGAGGTTTGTTGGGAGATTTCGGATTGCAGGTGATGTGCAAAATACAGCCTGTTTCGTGCCGGGATCCTCGGTTCGGTCAAAATGATCTTTGTACATCAACCAGACTAGTGAGGCGCCTCCCATAGCTCCGATGAACTGTCCAGCCATGTAAACTAAAGCTGTCTGCATATCTATTTTGGCCAACACCAGATTGGCAAGTGTCACCGCACAATTGAGGTGTGCTCCGCTATAGGGACCTGCGATAGTTACGCCTACAAATACAGCAAATGCCCAAGCGGTGGTTATGACCATCCATCCGGAGTTATTGCCTTTGGTTCCTTCGAGTACCACGTTGGCAACTACACCACCCCCTAAGAGGATCATCGAGCCGGTACCTAAAATTTCTGCAACAAAAGGTGTCATTTTTTTAGTATTGAGTATTGAGATTTACTGTCCACTTCATTTATAATTCGCCCAGAACTTGGCAGTCTCTGTAGCTCTTTTCCATTCGTTAAGTCGATCGACAAAGTTTGGATCTTTATGAGGTTCAAAAACTTTATCTTCTTTCCAAAGTTCTTGCAGCTCCTGAATATCCTTCCAAAATCCTACAGCCAATCCGGCGAGAAACGCCGCACCCATGGCCGTTGTTTCAGTGATATAAGGCCGAATAACCTTGGAATTCACAATATCTGCCTGAAACTGCATGAGAAAATTATTCTGCGTTGCCCCACCATCAACCCGAAGTTCCTTAATCTTTGCTTGGGAATCACTTTCCATCGCCTTTAGAATGTCATAAGTTTGAAAGGCAATACTTTCCAGCGCAGCCCGTGCAATATGGGCATCGTTTGCTCCACGCGATAAACCGACTATAGTGCCGCGGGCTTGAGGGTTCCAATGGGGAGCACCAAGTCCTGAAAAGGCCGGTACAAGATACACACCATTGGTATCCTCGACACGAGCCGCCAGCTGTTCGATGTCACTGGATTTTTTGATGATTCCCAGTTCATCCCGAAGCCACTGTACAACAGCACCACCGATAAATATACTACCTTCTAGAGCGTAGTTGACTTCATTTCCGATTTTCCAAGCTACAGTTGTTACCAATTTATTTTGCGAAATAATCGGTTTATTGCCAATGTTCATCAATAAGAAACAACCTGTACCATAGGTGTTCTTTACCATTCCTTTCGAGGTACAAAGCTGTCCAAATAAAGCCGACTGTTGATCTCCGGCAATTCCGGCAATAGGAATACGCTGACTGATAAGCTCTTGGCTGGTCTCACCATATACTTCCGAGCTGCTACGCACCTGGGGTAGCATGGATCTCGGTACATCAAATATGTCCAGTAACTCATCATCCCAATCTAACGTGTTGATATTGAAAAGAAGTGTCCTGGATGCATTTGTCACATCGGTAATATGTTTTTCACCATTGGTAAGGTTATATACCAACCATGAATCGACTGTTCCAAAAGCCAGATCTCCTTTTTCGGCTAAGCTTCTGGCTCCCGTTACATTTTGTAGGATCCAATTTATTTTTGAGGCCGAAAAATAGGCATCGATAAGCAGTCCGGTTTTTTCCTGGATGAGTTTTTCGTACCCTTTTTCACTTATCTCCTTACAATAATCGGCAGTTCTTCTATCTTGCCAGACTATCGCATTACAAATAGGTTTGCCCGTTTTTCTATTCCATACGATGGTCGTTTCGCGTTGATTGGTTATTCCGATAGCTTTTATGGAATCCAGTTTAATTTTCGAATTGGCAACGACTTCCGTCATCACGGACAGCTGTGTTGACCAAATTTCTTGGGCATCGTGCTCGACCCATCCCGACTGCGGATAAATTTGTCTGAACTCTTTTTGTGCAATATTTATAGCTTCCCCTTGATGATCAAATAGTATCGCTCTAGAGCTAGTGGTGCCTTGATCTAGTGATAATATGTATTCCTTCCTCATTATGTTGGTTTATGATGGTTTCTGTGTTCAAATTAAGTAATTATTTACCAGTTGTCTATAACTATTAACTTCTTTTTCTATCCATTCCTCTGGTTTATGGAGATACTGCGCCATAATACGAGCGACTTTAGGAGCAGCTTCCAGCGATGCTTGTGCATCCAATAATAAGAAACGAACCCGGCGAGCTAAGAAGTCCTCTACTTTTAGCGCCATTTCCTGCTGACACGCCCATACCACCTCAGCCGCAATAAAGTCATACTTGTCATGAAGTTTTTCTTTTAACTCCGGATTACTTTCGACCAATTGAGTAAGCGCTTTCACATCGCTGCCGTACACTTGCCAGTGGCCGGGATGTTTTTCCTGGGAGAACCCATGTATAGGTAAGTCTGTCGTGCGACACTCTTTGAATGTAAGATTTCCGGTTTTTATAGCCAGATCTACAGTTTCTTCTGCCATCTTACGATAAGTCGTCCATTTACCACCTGTAATGGTAATCAAATTCGAATCACTGCTGATTAATTTATGATCGCGGGAAATTTCCTTGGTACTGTTGGCATCGCCGTTAGTCGGAGCTGCCAGGGGTCTTAAACCGGCAAAGATGCTCAATATATCCTTCTCTGTCGGGGCATTTTCCAAGTATTGATCAGCCGTTTTTAAGATAAAATCGATCTCTTCTTTTAAAGGTCTAGGCTCAATTTCATGTTCGTTGAGTGGTGTATCGGTGGTGCCGAGCAGCACTTTGCCATGCCAAGGGACACCGAATAAAACACGCCCGTCGCTAGTCTCCGGAATCATGAGCGCGTCATCATTACCTAAGAATTTTTTGTCCACAACGATATGTGTTCCTTGACTAGGACGAACAAGATTACGGTGAGTAGGGGTGTCGAGTTTCAGGATATCATCTACAAAGATACCCGTTGCATTAATAACAGTTTTAGCCGCGATTGTATAGTTCTCGTTGGTTTCTCTATCCACAAATGTCAAACCACTCACTTTGTTGTTATCATCCTTTTCGATCTTGACAACTTCAGCATAATTCAATACGGCAGCGCCATGTTCTATGGCTGTTTGTGCTAAATTGATAGCTAGACGCGCATCGTCGAATTGGCCATCATAATATTGTACGCCCCCTATAAGGCCTTTCGTTTTCACCTTGGGCAGCTTTTCAACGACCTCTTTTTTATTCAAAAGTGTTGATTTACCGATTCGAAGCTTACCGGCTAACCAATCATACACTTTTAGTCCGATCAAGAATTTTAATTGACCAAATAGGTTATAGGATGGAATAACAAAACTTTGAACAAATGAAACGTGTGGAGCATTTTTAAATATTAATCCTCTCTCGCGCAAGGCAGAATACACTAATTTGATATCGCCATTGGCGAGGTAACGAACTCCTCCGTGAACCAATTTGGTGCTTTTACTCGAGGTGCCTTTTGCAAAATCATACTTTTCCAAAAGTATAGTTTTATATCCCCTTGACGCGGCATCGACGGCAATACCGACACCTGTAGCACCTCCACCTATTATCGCGATATCCCAGTTTTTGTTTATAGAATTAATAGCTTCACTTCTTGTTGGTTTCATTTTGTTTTATATATTTTTTGTTTTATTGACTTTGTAAATATAGATAAATTCGAAGATAAACGAAACTAACTGAAAAAATAATTGATATATTGAATAAGTTTTTTACATTAGATATATGAATAATGTAGAACGACACCAGTATATTATCAAGCAAATAAAAAAAAACGGACATGTATCTGTTTTAGATCTGTGTGAAGAATTAGAAGTTTCTTCCGTAACAATCCGAAAAGATTTACAGTTTTTGGAGGACTCCGGTTTAGTATACAGAACACATGGTGGTGCTACCAGCCAAAATCCCTACCAAACGGATCGCCCGGTATTTGAAAAGGAGAAAATACACGAACAAGAGAAGCGCCTCATTGCCAAGGCTGCTTCAAAGCTCATTGCTTCCAACGATTCGATCATTATAGGATCGGGTACAACGACACAGTTTTTGGCTCGGGAGATGAGCCCATTGGGTGATTTGACGGTCGTCACTTCGGCATTGAATGTGACAATGGAATTGGTCAAACACCAAAATGTGGAGGTAATTCAGTTAGGAGGGTCTGTGCGTCGATCCTCTACTTCCGTTACAGGACCTTATGCCAATACGGTATTAGAGAGCTTTTTTTGCTCAAAATTGTTTTTGGGAGTAGATGGTATAGATATGGATTTCGGTATATCCACGACAAGTGCGCAGGAGGCTATGTTGAATCAGAAGATGATAGAAGTTGCACAACAGGTGATCATACTGGCCGATTCGAGTAAATTTGGACGTAAAAGCTTCGGAAAGATTGTAGATTTTTCAAAAATCGATGTCGTTATCAGTGATGATATTCCTTCGGCATTTAGGGATATGTTTGAGTCCTTAGGAATCGAAACAATTATAGCGCAATAATACCTGATTGAGATGCTTGCTAGCCAAACAACTGTTCATTTATGACGATTTCACAGCTATTTGTTAAGATATTACCATTTACCAAGCCGTATAAAAATCTGATTTTTTATACTTTCCTACTTACTATTGTCGGGTCTCTTGCTGTGCAGGTCAATGCCTACATTTTAAAATATACTGTCGATACCATTAGCGACCTTCTTGTTGAGGGTACACCCTTAGCTCGAGGCCTTTATATTCTCGGTGTCATCTCCGCTATTCTATTGGCGAAAGAAGTAATTTACGCTTGTATACAATTTGGACAAAAATTCTATGGTGAAAAGCTCCGTATCATGATTGCACGGGATTTCTCACAAGCCATCGTCGACAAGATATTGACCTATAGAATGGCTTTTTATACCTCTTCGGAAAATGAGTCTGGCAAACTGCAGACTAGGATTGATGCGGGGATCAGCTCATTGACACGGTTGGTGCAAAATTTCTTTATCGATATATTACCTCTTTTTGCAAATGCCATCGTGGCTTTGGTATGTATGTTTTTAGCGAACTTTTATGTGGGTTTGGTTGGATTATTTATTGTGCCTATATATTTCTATGTATCACAATTGCAGGCGGCAAGATTGTCTGGTTTTCGACGAAGTATGCGCCGCTTTCGGGAGAATAAAAGTAACCAAATTATCAATTTGATTGATTCCATCACGGTTATCAAATCTTTTGTGCGCGAAGATATTGAGGCGGAGAGGCACAGGGATATCCAGTATGAGATGACGGAAAATCAAATGCAGACCCGCAAAACCAGTTTTATCTTTTTTAGTATCAAGAGCTTTATTGAGCAGATCGGTGTGGTTATTGTCATCATTCTGACGGCTTATTTTGTGCTGAATGAACAGATGACTTTAGGGGCCATTATGTTTCATATTATGCTCTTCAATAATGTTTCTGCACCAATCCGACAGTTGCATCGGATTTATGACGAGGTTAATGATGCACTTATTTATTCCGAAAGCTTCTTTGGTATTCTCGAAGCAAACGATGAACACGAACAAAGTGGGAAATATATCCCTGATCACCTTCGGGGAGAAATACAATTGCGCGATGTAGAGTTTGAATATCCGAATGGGACGAAAGCATTGCATCATGTTTCGATGACTGTCAAACCCAATCAAATTACAGCTTTGGTCGGACTTAGTGGTGCCGGAAAGAGTACGATTATTAATCTTTTGGATAAGTTTTACCTTCCATCATCGGGCCAGATTTTGTTAGATGGTGTAGACCTAAAGGAATATGATACCGATTTTCTGCGTAGAAATATTGGGCTAGTTCTACAAAGAAACCATATTTTCAAAGGATCTATCCAGGAGAATATCCGCTATGGACGGGTTGATGCTTCGGAAGAGGAAATTATCGAAGCAGCTAGGAAAGCATTTATTCATGAACAGATACTGGAGTTACCTAAGGGTTATGATTCGGAAGCACACTTGCTATCCGGCGGTCAGCAGCAACGGATAGCCATTGCACGGATGTTTTTGAAAAATCCGCCTATTGTTTTTTTGGATGAACCTACAGCTAATCTGGATGCCATAGCCACCGAGCAGATAAAGAATAGCCTTGATGCTATAAAGGTAGGGCGTACGGTCGTCATTGTTTCCCATTCTATCTCACAGATTATAGATGCTTCGCATATCATCGTCATGGAAAAGGGGCGGGTTGTGGAGGATGGAACACATGATACCTTATATCAAGAAAAAGGCGTTTACCACAAAATATTCAGTGCCATGGCAAATAGTTTGAATATCCAGAAAATAACAGACAGCATGCGCGATGACGTTTAGGCTAATTCAATGTCAAAGTTGCTTGTAGTGTTTTTAAAATAGCGCTTGCTTTGAGTAAACATTCTTCATATTCTTTTTCGGCCAATGCATCAATGGTGATAGCACCTCCCGTGTGGAAAGAAAGGTAGGCCTTAGCCTGGTTGTACAGAATTGTTCGTATAATGACATTAAAGTCAAAATCACCATTGGGGGCAAAATAACCTACCGTGCCTGCGTATACACCACGGCGGCTGTGTTCGTATCGGTCACAAAGCGCCATAGCGCTTATCTTGGGAGCTCCAGTCATCGATCCCGGGGGGAATATATGCTTAATAGCTTCAATATCACTTATCTCACTACTCTTAACGCAAGTAATCGTAGAAACCAGCTGATGGACCTGACTATAGCTTTTTACTTCAAGCTTTCGTTCCGCTGCAACAGTTCCAGGTTTGGCACTGCGCGTCATATCATTACGCACCAGATCCACAATCATGACGTTTTCCGCAATTTCTTTGGGATTATTTCGTAAGGCTTCCCGTATGGAAATGTCTTCTTTCTCCGAATGACCACGCGGGGCAGTTCCCTTGATTGGTTGTGATATTAGGGTCTCGCCGCGTTTTGCTAAGAACCGTTCGGGCGAAGCCGATAATATATAGTTATCCTTGACCTTAAAGAACGTTGAAAATGGCGTAGGGGACACGTGATTAAGGGCAAGGTAGGTTTGTATAGGATCGATCGCGGCATTTTCGGCATAAAACTCCTGACAAAGATTGACTTCGTATATATCCCCGCGTTGAATATGCACTTTTAATTGCTCAAAGGCTTGCATATATGCCGCCTTGGACATCCTTTTATGAATTTTACCCTGAAATGTTGGCGTGTGGACGGTTAGTTCAATATTCATGATTTGTGAAAACACGCGTTCTGGATCGGAGCCGATGATTTCTACGAAATTCTTCGAAATCTTGATGATCGTTTTGGGGACAAAGAAATATGCGTCGGGAAAATCTAACGGGTTTGGAAAAGATGTCGATAGATCTTCGATTTCATTTTTGAGATCATAACTGAAAAAGCCAAACATCCAGCTATGTGGATGCTTGGCTTTAAAGTTTTCGAGCTTTTCAAAAGTATGTTGCCCCGTGCTTTCGAAAGAATCTAGGGCGTCTACGGCTAATATCGCCTCGATCGACCCAAATTCATCCATATAGCCGTTGGAATGAAGAAAGCAGATCTGTCCAAACTGCTGTGCCCATACTAAAGCTTGCCGTTCAAATACCGCTTGTTCAATTTCAAATATGGCTGTAGCCATGGTTTTTATGAATTCAACTCCAGCGTCTGCGTACGATCAGGTCCTACCGATAAATACCGGATAGGCACTTCTAGCGCTTTTTCTAAATAGTCGATATAATTCTTCAATGCCACAGGGATTTCTCCTTGGTTACGAATACCCGTCAAATCCTGGTTCCAACCTTCGATTTCTTCGAGGATCGGTTCGGGTTTGATCGTGTTGATATCATAAGGCATGTAATCGATCACTTCATCGTTGTATTTGTAATGCGTACATGCGTATATTTTATCGAAGGTATCCAAAACATCAGCTTTCATCATGACAAGTTCGGTCACTCCATTAAGCATGATGGCATATTTTAATGCCGGAAGGTCAATCCATCCCGTACGACGAGCACGTCCGGTTGTCGCACCAAATTCATGACCCAGTTGACGTAATCTTTCACCAGTTTCATCATCAAGCTCGGTAGGAAAAGGTCCACCGCCTACACGGGTACAGTACGCTTTAAAGATACCGAAGACCTTTCCGATTTTATTAGGAGCGATGCCAAGACCTGTGCAAGCACCTGCCGTTGTGGTGTTGGAAGAAGTCACAAAAGGGTAGGAGCCAAAGTCTATATCCAATAATGTTCCCTGAGCACCTTCAGCTAAGACTTTTTTGCCTTGCTTTAAGTATTGATTGACCAAGTGTTCGGAGTCTACATGAGGGATCGTTTTAATAAACTCTATAGCCGCTAAGAAGGCCTCTTCGCGTTCTTTAAAGTCAGGAACCTCACCATAATGCGAAAGTATATTAAGGTGCTTTTCTTTTAGCTTTTCATAGCGTTCTTTGAAGTCCGGTAGGGTGGTGTCTCCGACACGCAGTCCATTACGACCGGTTTTGTCCATATAGGTAGGACCGATACCTTTTAAGGTCGATCCAATCTTGCTGGAACCCATTTTTGATTCGGAAGCGGCATCCAACAATTGGTGTGTCGGTAATATTAAGTGAGCCTTACGCGCCAATACCAATTTTCTCGCACCTACCGGATCAAATCCAGCAGTCCGCAAGTTGTCCAATTCTCTTTTTAGGATGATGGGATCTATGACCACACCATTTCCGATAAGATTTAAGGTTTGGGGATTGAATATCCCTGAGGGAATGGTATTTAAAACAAATTTTTTGTTGTCAAATTCTAAGGTATGTCCGGCATTGGGGCCACCTTGAAAGCGAGCGATTAAATCGTATTGAGGGCATAGTACATCTACGATCTTTCCTTTACCCTCATCGCCCCATTGTAGGCCCAGTAGCACATCTACTTGCATAGCTTTTTCGTTGTTATGGATAATAATGAATACAAAATGATTAAAAAAATAATGTTCGGAAAATATATGCTGTTATTTTCCGAACAAATTTAATATTTAAAAAATTGGAATGGGAATTAATTTGAAATTACTTCCTTGTGCAATTTAGCTTTTTCCTCACTGGACTTTTGGATTTGGCAATGTTGGCAAATACCATAAAGATTGAGGGAATGGTGCTTGATTTCAAATTTTAGTAAATCCCCGATCATCGTTTGTATCTGGTGGATACGAGGGTCACAAAATTCGACGACCTTATTACATTCAATACAGATAACGTGGTCATGTTGTTTATAGCCATACGACTTCTCGAATTGCGCCATATTGCGACCAAACTGATGCTTGGTCACCAAATCGCAAGAAACTAAAAGCTCTAACGTGTTGTATACCGTGGCGCGACTTACCCGATACTTCTTGTTTTTCATGTGGATATACAATGATTCCACATCGAAATGGTCATTTCTGGAATAAATTTCTTCTAAAATCGCATAACGTTCCGGTGTCTTCCTTAGATTTTTGTTCTCTAAGTATGCTTCGAAGATTTTTTTGACCGTGTGGTAATTTTCCCCTTGATTCATATTATCCTTGTGCTTAACAGCAAATTTACCAATTTCTATTGTTATTTTGGTGTAATTATTTTTTTCACCTTAACCACCTGTTTACAGCCCTAAGCTAATTCTCTGACTCATAACGCGCCACACTAGTGATGCCAGGTACTACTTTCAAGTGGTTGATAAGGTTGTCCAATTGTTCGATATTATTCACGTGGACCATGATATTTCCTTCAAATATGCCTTCGTTACTAAATATCGCGAGCGACCGTATATTGACTTTAAACTCTTGCGATATTACGGATGTCAATTTGTTGATCAACCCAACATCATCGATGCCAATAATCCGTATACCGGTTAAGAAAGCCGTTTCCTGTTGTGAAGAAGCCCATTTAGCTTTGAGAATACGGTAGCCATAATTGGCCATCAATTTTGAAGCATTAGGGCAGGAGGTACGGTGGATTTTTATGCCGTCATTGACGGTAAGAAATCCGAAAATATCGTCTCCGGGTATAGGATTACAACACGGAGCAAGCGTATAATCTATTTTTTGAAGATCATCTCCAATCAAGATCGTATCGGTATCTTTTTTATTCAGTTTTTCAACAAGCCCCGTGATATGGGATGAAAACTGATTGTTTGTGTTTTCCGGTGCTTTTTCGCTAGCCACATACTCCCGTAAATTTTTAATATCAATAATACCTTTAGCAACATTATAAAAAAGCTCTTGCGAACTGGGGTATTTAAAGAAATTAGCTATTTTATTGATGTTATCGGTGTTGTAGGTGATTTTCAGCGATTTGAGCTTACGTTCCAAGATCTCCTTACCCTCTTCAGCTACCCGACGTTTCTCTTCTTTGAGTGAGGATCTGATTTTTGATTTAGCTTTCGCAGTGATGACAAAACTCAACCAATCTTCCTTGGGTGTTTGTTTGTTGGACGTGATGATTTCCACTTGATCGCCATTTTGCAAGGGGTGACTAAGTGGTACGAGCTTATGGTTGACTTTGGCCCCTATACATGTTGCCCCAATGTCCGAGTGTATTTCGAATGCAAAATCCAATGCTGTCGCACCATTTGGAAGCTGAATAAGAGTGCCTTTAGGGGTGAAAATGAAAATCTCATCAGAGAACAAATTCATTTTAAAGTCATCCAAAAAGTCAAGCGCATTTTGCTCTGGGTTTCCTAAGATGTCCCGAACCTTTTGTATCCATTGGTCCAATCCATTGTCCGAATTGGATTCTTTGTATTTCCAGTGTGCCGCAAAACCTTTTTCGGCAATTTCATTCATTCGCTTTGTACGGATCTGTACCTCTACCCATTGGCCTCTGGGGCCCATCACCGTGGTGTGTAAGGATTCATAGCCATTGGCTTTAGGCGTTGAGATCCAATCCCGGAGCCTATCGGGGTTCGGCCTATACAAATCCGTAATAATTGAATACACTTTCCAACATTCCGTTTTTTCCTTCTCATCAACCGTATCGATAACGATACGTAGGGCAAACAAATCGTATACCTCCTCAAAGGGAATAGACTTTTTCCGCATTTTATTCCATATCGAATGGATAGATTTGGGTCTTCCAAAGATGGCAGCTTTGATGCCTTGTTCTTCTAATATTTCCTGGACAGGAGCAATAAAATCGGCAATAAACTTCTCCCGCTCAGCCTTTTTTTCATTGAGTTTCTTTGCGATGAATTTATAGGTGTCAGGATCTGTAAATTTCATGGAAAGGTCTTCCAGCTCCGATTTGATCGCGTATAGACCCAATCGATGCGCTAAGGGTGCATACAGATAGCTCGTTTCCGACGCTATTTTGAGCTGCTTATGTCGGGCCATAAACTCCATCGTGCGCATATTATGGAGTCTGTCGGCGAGTTTGATAAGTATGACCCGTACATCATCCGCTAAGGTCAATAGCATTTTTCGGAAATTTTCCGCTTGAAGAGAACTGTTGGGATCGAATACGCCAGCAATTTTGGTTAGCCCATCGATAATCTTGGCCACTTTTTTGCCAAATCTAGCTTCAATATCCTCTAGGCTCAGTTGAGTGTCTTCGACGACATCATGGAGCAACGCACAAACGATGGAAGTAGTCCCTAAGCCGATTTCTTCGGCGGCAATCTGGGCTACGGCAATAGGATGATAGATATAAGGTTCACCCGATTTGCGACGCATATCCTTGTGGCTTTCTAAAGCCAAGTCAAAGGCTTTCCTAATCTCTTGCTTATCACCTTTCTGCAAAGTTGGTTTACATGCTCTCAATAACGCCCGATATCTTTTACGTATTTCCTTGCTTTCTGCCTCAATATCAATCACATAGTCTACCATAAGAACCTGTTAAAAATTTCGTTTTTTTGTAAATTTTACTTAACTTTACTAGTTAGGTGAAGATAAATAGATCTTTGTCTATATTTATAAAAATAAATATACATAAAATAAATTCTTTTTAGAAGCGGAGACTATTGAAAAAATACGATGTGTAGTGGAAAATTGATAAGGTGGTTGGTGTTCTTGACGCTATTTTCCTTTAAAGGATTTGGCCAAGAGGGTTCTGTACAGCTGCCCTTGGTTATGCCACATTATGGCACCGGCACACCTGATGTGGTGGCTTTTTACCCCACGACAACCTTGGATGATGGTGAGGTAGTGCCGTGGTTTTTGATTAAGGAAGTTGTCGTTAGGGCGGTAAGGGAATGGAAGAGTGAAGAGGAACGCATGCAATATTTTCGGCTGAAAAGAAATGTGCTACGTGTATTGCCCTATGCCATTTATGCGCAGAAACGCTATGAACAATTGGATCGCGAACTTGCTTTTGCTTCGTCGAAGCGCGAAGAGCGCCGATTGGTTAAAGCATGCGAGGATGAAATCAAAGAGAAGATCAACAATGAAGTTAAAAACCTCTCCGTGTCGCAGGGTAAAATCTTGATTAAACTGATCGAGCGGCAAACAGGGCATACCAGTTATGATTTGGTCAAAGATATGAGAGGTGGAGTTACTGCCTTTGTTTACCAAGGTGTTGCACGTCTCTTTGGCCACAATCTTAAAGCAACTTACGATCCACAAGAGGATTTTGTGATCGAGAATATTATACGCGAATATGAGGTCGTCAGACCGATAAACAAACCGTACCAATAAAAAATTAACTATATGAATACGATTTACGACTATTATGCTCCTGAGTTTTCCGGCAATGAACGATCATTGAAAGACTTTTCGGGCAAGGTTGTCTTGATCGTGAATACAGCTAGCGCCTGTGTTTTTAGAACACAATTTAAAAGTTTAGAGCAACTTTACCAACGGTATAAAGATCAGGGTTTGGAAATACTGGCTTTCCCCTCCAACGATTTTTTCAATCAAGAGCCGCGCACCGGATTAAATTTAGAGACTTATTGTAAGATAAAAGAACAAGTTACTTTTCCGGTTTTTAAAAGAGTTCATGTGATTGGCGATTATATACATCCCCTGTACAAGTTTTTGGGATCGAAAGCGTTGAATGGCCGGATAAATTCCATACCTCAATGGAACTTTCATAAATATTTAGTAGATAAATCCGGTCAGGTAGTCGATTTTTATTATCCTTTTACAAGTCCCATGTCCTCGAAGATACAATCCCAGATCAGGCGTTTGTTGGCAGAATGATTCGTCTGTCGTATCTTTGATCATATTTTAAGCAAAGAATGTCTGACATTAAATTAGATTTATTGGTAATGACCGTGCATCCAGATGATGCGGAGCTAGGTGCTGGTGGTACTATTGCCAAATATGTAAGCGAAGGTAAGCGCGTTGGAGTAATCGATCTTACACGTGGCGAATTAGGTTCACGCGGTACCGCGGATACCAGACGGGAAGAAGCTGCCGCAGCTTCCAGGATATTAGGTATAGCGATTCGGGAAAATTTGAACCTTCGGGATGGTTTTTTTCAGAATGATGAGGAGACCCAAAAAATTGTTATACAAGCTATCCGCAAATATAGACCCGAGGTCATCATTACCAATGCACTAGACGACAGACACCCTGACCATGGGCGTGCAAGTAAGCTCGTGCATGATTCAATCTTTCTATCAGGTTTACGACGCATTGTGACTTACGAAGGTGAGGTTGAGCAAGAAGCATTTAGGCCAAGGCTAGAGCTACAGCTTGTTCAGGATAAATATATTCAGCCAGATGTTATTTTGGATATTACACCTTATTGGGATATAAAAGAAAAGGCTATATTAGCCTATACGACACAGTTTAACTCCCTAAATGAGGACGATGGTCCCCAGACGTATATCTCAAATCCAGACTTTATGGAATCTACCCGAGCACGAGCACGCGAATTGGGTAGGAGTATCCAGGTGCAATTTGCGGAAGGTTTCACCTCGCGCAGGTTATTGGGGATACGGGATGTTTTTGATCTGATTTAATCTTTCGGAACATTTTCGTTTCTGAAATCCTGTCGATTGTGCCTCTGTCGAAATAAATAGGATATAAGCTGTGCTTTTAGCCTGTTAAATGAAAATTGAAAAAAAATGTATTAATAAAATGATGTAATAATAAATTTTATTATATTGCACACCAATTATGGTACCTATACCACGATTAGTTGTTTATACCACGGACTTACAACGCATAACGGGGCAGAGCGAACGCAGCTGCCAACGTTTGCTGAATAGGATTCGCGATATGTTCGGGCTAAAAAAGCGACAGCTCGTTACCGTTCGACATGCCTCAGAATATATGGGAGTTCCGGTAGCGGAGATTACACGGTTTATGGAGTTGTAGCTTAGTCCATAACTGATTACGGGTAATCAGTAACAACATTCACATGTAGTACCGTGACGGGTTGTTTTTCTTCCCCGCCACGGTTTTTTTATTTTTCGTCCAATCCCATCTTTAGCTTCCATATCATCTAATGTATACGATGCAGCTTATAGGATTTTATTTCCTTTAAGTATATGGAATTTACCTATCATTACTACTTTTCCGACAAAACCGCCAATTCCGCCAAAAGCGCCAATTCCGACAGTACTTTTTGGATACCTCCTTATGTTTGTTATGTCAAGGGAAAGGTACCGTCTTTGACACGGAGTAATAAATATATTTTAACACATTTAAATTTTAAAAATCATGTCAATGAAATTCAACGTTGTCGAAATCGCGAGCCCATTAGATCCAGAGGCTCCCAAAAAGTTTTACGCACGTCCCGTTCACACCGGGGAAGTTCTATTAGAAGATTTAGCTGCGGATATTTCCCACGCATCCTCCATTAACGAGCCGGATGTGTATGCGGTATTGCAAAGTCTGATCCGCGAAATACCGCGCAACATAGCCCAGGGCTATATTGTCCGTCTGGGCAATCTGGGGTCTTTCCGTCTAAGTTGCAACAGTAAGGGAAGTGATACCGAAGAAGAAGTGTCTGCTAACAATATTGAGCGTAAGCGCCTTCTTTTCAATCCCGGTAAACGGATAAGGAACGCATTGAGTAGTTTAACTTTTAAGAAAAACAGTCAGTAGCTTCTTTAGAAGTAGTTGGTATTAGCCGGTGTCCTTTGGGTGCCGGCTTTTTTTTTGCGCTAAAAAAGGCTAAAATGACCACAGTCGTTTTAAAAACGGCTTAAGTCATTTTTAAAATCGCCTAAGTGACTTTGCAAAGTCGCTTAGGTGACTTTATCAAGCGACTTAAGCGAGTTTGAAAAATTGGTTTTTGACATTTCTGAAAGGACTAATTTTTCTTATTAGGATATCTTTTACTAAAACAAGTCGCTATGTGTACCTGTTCTTGTTAGTGTGATTAATTTTATTGTTTCGTTTTGTTGCCAAATCAACAGCCAATCGGGTTGAATATGGCACTCCCAAAAATCTTTATATTTACCTGTCAATTTGTGTGGCTTATTTTTTGGCGAAAGGGCGCCTTTTTCAACCAAATTAGTAACAACTTCATCAAGAAGTTTCATATCCAGGTTACGTTTTTTAGCGAGTTTGATGTCTTTTTTGAACTGTCCTGTTTGTTCAAGCTGGTACATCACGAATAAAGTTCTTTTCTGAAATCAGTAAGAGAAATTCTTGTTTTTTTACCTGATTTTGCCTCTTTTATTGCCTTCTCGGTTTCTTTATTGTAACGCACCTCTTCAAACTCTATGAAAGGCAACGTTTTAAGGTATTCATAAAATGCTTTTGCCTGTTTGCTTCGCTTATCTATTTTTATTGTGATTTCCATACCACACATTTTATTGGTGTACTACACAAATATACATTAAAATAAAGCACAATCCTGAAGATAAGGGCTTTAATTTAAGAATTTATTTGGTATGAACTCTGGCTATGTTGAATTTTTTGCGATTTTGTACCTACCTTTTTTGGCTAGTTTTTCCTGAAAAAAAGCTCTTTAAAACTATTGTTGAGTTGGAAAAGTATACCTATTTTTACATAGTTTAATGCCAATTGTGTGATTTTTTTCACATAATTGGCACTTAAGTTGTGTATTATGCAGATCGAAAGAGAAATACAGAAAAAATTATCTTCGTGGAGAACGGACCCGGACCGTAAGCCATTGGTACTTCGCGGTGCAAGGCAGGTCGGTAAAACATGGCTATTGAAACATTTTGGGAATGCCGAATTTGACGACGTTGCTTATTTTAATTTTGAAGAACAGCCGGATCTAAAGCAATTTTTTGAAAACACGAAGGATGTACGACGCATTATCCAAAATCTATCGTTGGTGCATGGTTTGCCCATATTACCGCAGAGAACATTAATTATATTTGATGAAATACAGGAATGTAATGAGGCCCTCAATACGTTAAAGTATTTTGCAGAGAATGCGCCTGAATATGCGGTAGCTAGCGCAGGTTCACTACTAGGGGTTGCCCTGTCAAAAGGCAATTCATTTCCGGTAGGAAAAGTTGATTTTTTACAGGTAAATCCAATCAGTTTTTCTGAATTTCTATCGGCTGATGATCCGCAGCTTTTTGCCTATGTTGAAAATATAGATAAGCTGGAACCCATACCTGATATCTTTTTTAATCCATTGGTGGATAAATTAAAAAAGTTCTTTATTTGTGGGGGAATGCCTGAAGCGGTAGTTACATTACTGAAACAACAGGATATAGAAAAAACCCAGCAGGTCTTACAAAATATAGTGAACGCGTACGCCCTTGACTTTTCGAAGTACGCGGAAAATAAGGATGTTCCTAAAATCAACCATCTATGGACTTCGATTCCTTCACAGCTAGCGAGGGATAATAAAAAATTTCTTTACCAGAACGTTAGGGAAGGGGCCCGGGCTAGAGAATATGAAGATGCTTTGCTTTGGCTTGCGAATGCGGGCTTAGTGCATAGGATTTTTAAAGTAACCAAACCAGGACTGCCGATTTCTGCCTACGACGACCTTTCTTCATTTAAACTTTACCTGATTGATGTAGGCTTGTTACGCAGGCTTTCTTTGCTTGATCCGATAGCTATTAGAGAAGGGAATCGTTTATTTACAGAATTTAAAGGTGCTTTGACTGAAAACTATGTGTTGCAGCATCTCATTAAAAATTTTGAAGTATCACCCGGATACTGGACTTCGAGTAGTCAGGCTGAAGTTGATTTTGTTATTCAGATGAAAAATGAGATTATTCCTATTGAAGTGAAATCGGATGAGAATATACGTAGTAAGAGCCTTTCGGTATACAATCGCCTTTATGAACCATCTGTGCGGGTGAGGTATTCATTGAAAAACCTGAAAAAAGATGATGGATTAATCAATATCCCCTTGTTTTTAGTCGATTATACAGAGAAATTGCTTGGCCTCGGTTAACTGTATATTATTATCTATCTGCCAACCGATTTTGGGGAACAGGTATAAAAAAATACAATTTCTTAGTATGGTTGTGTCAATATTATTGAACAACTTTTAAAATAACCTTTCTCAAAAAATAAACCGAAAACCTTATTGAAGCTGATAAGCCCCTTTATCGATTTTATTATCCACAATACGCGGATTCCCATCTTTGTCAACTGCACCGTTGATATCAGCGGAGATGACCGCACCGGTATTCTTTGCTGGTGAAGAAGCTCCGACATGTAAATTATAACTCGTTTTATTCACAAATAAGGGGTCTAAGCCATTTGTAGATGAAGCATCTCCACTAAGGGCATTTTTCCAGTCCTCAAATGAAGCGAATTCAATACCCTCCCATATCCATTTGGTGGTGCCTTCACTATAGTAGAGATTGTTGTCTATGCTATTCCCTGAACCGCTTGTATTGTACTTATGCACAAAAACACTATTGGGACGTGCATAGATGATGTTATTCTTAATGATATTATCAAAGCAATTTTGTGTGAGCCGGATTTCGCCTTCCACTTCGTCAAAATACCCTTTAACCCGATTGTTATGATATAAGGTATTGTTGACCACATAACAACTGCGTGTACCTCCACCTGTATAATCGATATAACCGCCCAGATAAATACCCGTCAAGTCATTATCGTAAACAATATTGTTCCTGACAATACAATCCTGCGTAGGAAAATTATCGGTTTCGCTTACGATGCCGATTCCCCGGCCACTGTTATAAACCTTGTTACTTTCCACGGTAATACGTCGAGCGCCATCGACATAAATACCAATGGCACCATTAATATCCGCATAAGCAGGAATAGGGCCGGTAGTTCCATCAATCGCAAAGACTTCATTTCCCGTAATTAACCCATTACGGACATAATTATAAGCCGGATTTGGATTCGCTGCATAACCGCCAGCTGCTACAATGCCAATGTTTTCACCGTTATAGACTTTGTTTCCCCGGATCGTAAACCCATCTACATATCCATTAATGGTCAGGTTTTCACTATATCCGGTATTGCAATCATGAATTTCATTCCCTTCAATCAAAATATTACGCATAGGTACATCGGTATTTCCGATCACTTCTATGCCATGCCCACTTCTTCCGTTTTCAGGGCTTGCATTGTTTTCAATATGATATACTTTGTTCTTGATGATATTAATGTTACTTGAACCCTGGTCGAGTACGATTCCATTGATATCTACACCCGGGACGGAGGTTTTATAATTACACACATCAAAACCTTCAAAATGTATATAGTTTACCTTACGGATAGTAACCAGTGCTTCCTTCCCTGATATAGGCAGGCCGGTACCATCAATAATAGGTTTTTCTCCCGCATAGGCTTTCAAAGTGATATACTTATCTAATCGGCCTGATTTAGGGAAGAGAATTTTTTCATGATAAATTCCACCTCTTACAAATACGGTATCACCTGGGGTTGCTTTCGCTAGCGCAATGCCTATGGTACGGAAGGGAGCTTCTTTATCTCCCTTACCGCTATCACTGCCAGTAGCGGAGACATAGAATGTAGACGTTTTATTCGTATCAGGTGGTTCAGGATTTGGTCCAACTTTCTTTGCACAAGCCAATTGATTGGTGCATAATGTCAACATCAAGCATGTATAGAAAATCTTTTTTGCAGTAAGAAGTGTTCCGTTTATCATCATTTTATGCTGTTTATTTTAATAAAAAAATCACAGTACATGACAAAAATAATCGCGCAATGACGGCAAGTGTTTTCTCGTCATGTACTGTAAAAAACTTATTCGGAGACGATCTTGCGGACAGCATTATTTCGCTTATCCAGTACGTAGACAGTCCCGTTCTTATCCACACAAACACCCCCCGGTCCGCTAAAAGCTGCAGACTCGCCAATAGCATTAACGTAACCTGCAGATCCACTTCCGGCGAAAGTGCTTACATTTCCCGTAGCCGTTTCTATAAATCGGATACTTTGATCCGGATTTAATCCACCATCCCAAGTTCCATTGCCGGCTACATATAGATTATCATTTTCATCGATCGCTAGCCCCCAGGGAGCAGAAAACTGTGCCGCAGAACCAACACCGTTTACATATCCTGCTACACCCGGTTGCCCGGCAATAGTGCTTTCTGCCCAGGTATTAGCAGCATATTTTTTGATTACATGATCGCCGCTCGCTACGGCATATATATTACCTGCTTGATCTACGGCTATCCCTCCGGGATAGTTGATTCCGGTGATAATCGGCTCGACAGTTAATTCTGGTGTAATTCTGTAGATAGCCCACGCATCTGGGTTACCATAATAGGCATTACCTGCATTGTCCACCGCTATGCTCCAGGCACCGCCCCCAGCAAGCGTCGTCACATCACCATTGGGTGTTATTTTTCTGATGTTTGCACCTATAGGATCAGCGACAAATAAGTTTCCCTGTTCGTCGATGGCCAGACCGTAAGGTCCCTCAAATTGCGCTTGTGTACCATTGCCATCTAAATGACCCCAGGCATTAGGGTTTCCGGCAAAAGTGGTAACATTGCCCTGTGGGTCAATTTTTCGGATACAGTGATTACCGGGATCGGCGACATATACATTCAAATCATCATCTACAGCAAGACCCATGCTGCGGTACCATCCTTCACCAACGAAATTGAACATCGCATCTGTACCTTGCCCATTGGCAAACCCAGCCGTACCGTTGCCCGCTAGTGTGCTGACTGTGCGTGTATACGTGTAAGCAAAAGATTGCGTTGATATACCTGTATTGTTTCCAATGGATACTTCCAATTTACCTGTGCCGAGCTTTTTAGGTACGACCACCATGATTTGTGAACCGTTAGCTCCAATTATTTTCAGCGGGATACCGTTTAGCGTAACCGATATAGTAGACGTATCGCTTGAAAAATTACTTCCGTTTATTAAAATCTCCGTTCCTCCACTGCCTTGTTTAGGAAAAAAATCGTCAATGACTATCGGGGCGGAAGGATCGTTTGTATAGCCTGTGTTCTCTTTTTTACAACTTGTCAGTACGGCAAGCAGCATGAGCAAAGAGAGAACGTATGTTTTTATGTGTTGCATAAACTAAAATTTAATAAGAATGTATATGATATATTACGTTATTCTTCATTTTTATCATTTACAACCGTGAATGTATATACTTAAACCAAACTGCATTACCAGCCCGGATTGGGTACCAAAGAAGTATTTTTATCGCGATCGTCCTGATAGATAGGGAATAAATACATTTTATCATCCCAGAAACGATTTTGCAGTAAAATTCTTTTGTTGAAGTTTGTAAAGGCAAAACCTTGCCCATTATCGTCTTCGATAGTATTCATCCGATAAATAGTCTGAATATTCGGGTTACCCATCATCAATCTCCTGATTAAGGTGAAATAGCGGTCACCTTCAAAGGCGAGTTCTACTTGTCTTTCACGTAAAATCCACTTTCGCAATTCGTCCTGATTACCCACTACAGCAGGATACGCATCTTCTAAATTAGGAATTCCCGCGCGTTCGCGAACGAGGTTTACATATTTTAGGATGTCAGTATTGTTCGGTTCGATTTCATTTAAAGCCTCCGCATAATTGAGATAAATCTCGGCTAAACGAATGTGAATATAGGGACGATAAGGCACTGCATCTGATCTGATATTGGATGCTGGACTTATATTTTTCTGAACGCTATAACCTGTGATATCGCCATTATTATTAACGCCTACACCCGATTTTCCTGAATAATAGAATTCAGCCCGACCTCTGCCATCTATATTGGCATTCGATGAAAAGAAATTTCGATCATCTTGCGTTGGCGCTGGTAAAACAGGTTTACCATTATAGAGTATATGTGCATAAAACCGAGGCTCTCTATCCACATACATGTTGGAGTTTCCGACGATATATCCTCGGTTTACGCCGTCCCTCGATATACCCCATTGTGCAGGGTCATTTACGGAGGCAAACCCTATTTCGGTATAAGCAGGATCGTCGTCAATGGATTTGCCATTTCGCATATAATAGGCATCCACAATATTCTGTGTCGCATTTTGCATGTTAAATCCTGCGGGATGGGGGGCAGCTCGCTTTTCAAATCCCCATTGCCAGGTATCTGACATATTGGTGGAGAAAATAATTTCACTATTCCAGTTCGTCAGAAAAACATTTCTAACGGACAAATAGGGGTCAAATAGCGCATCACCCTCGTCCAGATTGGTAAATAACTTATAGTTTGTACCCGGCAGATCGATAACGGCTTTAGCAGCATCTGCGGCATCTCGCCATTTGTTACTGCTGTATTGCAGTGGAGCGAGCGGTGTCCCATCATAGTTTTTAAAGTCAGCAAAACGGGAATTACCATTCCATAACGGACTTGCGGCCAGTAGAGCTACTTGTGATTTTACAGCATAGCATGCACCTTTCGTAGGTCTTCCAAAATTTGCAGAAGAGTTCCATACGGGTGGCAAAACTGCAGCAGCCTGATCCATTAATTCATTAATATACGCCACACATTCGTCGAAAGGCGTGCGCGGATATTGATTATAGTTGTCATTGAGACTTAATGTTCCTGTCAGTTTAACAAATGGGCCATATTGTCTCAATAACTTCCAGTAAAACCAAGCCCGCAAAAAGCGTACTTCTGCAACATATTGATCCTTCAAATCCTGACTTATAATGTTCTCAGGCATCTTTGCGATATTCTCTTCGAAGACAAAAGACTGTCTGATTCCGGCATAGTTGTTATTCCAGTAATATTGCCAATAGCCACTTTGTGGATTCCAATTGCCTGAAATCATTTTCCGAACATCCACAGTCTGTATACTACAGGATGTTTCATCACTTGCCCCTAATACCGTATAATCATCAGCCGGTGTTTGAACATATCCATAGATCTGATAGAGGTAAGATTCGGCATTTGCTCGTGTTTCCCACAACATCTCCGACGTGAGGAGATTATCCGGCTTTTTATCCAAATAATTGCAGCTGCTACTTAACAAACAACATACAGTTACCGTGCTCAAATAAATTATATTTTGAAATATTTTCATTGTTCTTAAGATTAAGGTTTATTAAAACTGTGCTCTTATACCGAAAGTTGCCATTCTGGTGATCGGATACTTCGCTCCATTGGAGCCTAGTTCGGGATCCCACAATTTAAATTTGCTGAACGTCAACAAATTCTGGCCCGATAGGTATAAGTAAAGAACAGAGAATCCGGCTTTCTTTAATCTTTCAGAAGAAAATGTATAACCAAGAGATGCTTGCTTTAATCGAATGTAGGAGCCATCCTTTAACCAATGGGTACTTCCCAGATAATTATTGTCAGAAAGGCTAGCAAGAGATAAACGCGGATAATAGGCATCCTGTCGTGGGTTTTCTTCTGTCCAACGGTCTTCAACATTCGCAAGCGTATTGTTTGGATATTGTCCAATACCAGAAAAGGGTAATACGCCGACACCAAGTGCTCCCCAACCACTGTTACCGATCGAAGCACCGTTAGCCATTAATCCGACGTCTGCAGTTCCCTGAAAAAACAATGAAAGATCAAATTTCTTATACGTCGTGGAAAAGCCTACACCATATAGCCAGGAAGGAAACCATGATTTGCCCAGATAGGTGTAATCATAAGCATCGATGACATTATCATCTTCTGGATTTAAATTGATGTAGCGTATATCGCCTGGTTGTACGGTATTAAACTTTTGCTCTGGACGTGAATCAATATCATCGATATCGACAAAAAAACCATCGGCAATATACCCGGTGAACTCTCCGAAGCGATGGCCTGTTGAACGTTGGTAAGCGTACCTTCGGTTAGGCTCATCTTGAAATACGATCTTGTTTTTATTATACGTGACATTTCCGAACAATCGTAAACCTACTTGCCCGATTTGATCGTTGTACTCCAGACTAGCATCGATACCTTGATTATTCATTTCACCTATGTTGGCAAAAACTGCTGAACCGCTATAACCCGCTATAGAAGAGATGGATTGACGTTCAATCAGGATGTTTTCCCGTCTCTCTTGAAATCCATCGAGTATAAGATTTAGTTTATGGAATAATCCAATCTCTAATCCAACACCACTTTTATAAGCTTTTTCCCAAGTTAAATCCTGAACACCAAACACCTGTTCTCTTTGTCCGCTATACCAAGTGCCGTTTAAGCCAAAGCCTGTGCTGTTGCCCGCTCCAATTTGGGTGAGATAGGGAAATCTTCCCCCAGCTCCGCCGATATTATCGTTACCGACCACGCCGTAAGATCCTCTAATTTTCAAAAGGCTAAACGTATTTGACAGGGGTTTGAAAAAATCTTCGTTCGAGATCACCCAGCCTCCGGAAACGGAAGGGAAAAAACCAAACTTTTGTCCTTTCTCAAAATTCTCCGAACCTGTATACCCTGCATTAAGTTCTAATAGGTATTTATCTTTATAGCCGTAGGTCAATCTTCCTGCTAAGCTCTGATTGCGAAAAGGGATAGACCCAATCACATCACCGGCCGTACTTACCAAACGGTTTCGCATATTGTATAAGAACATACCGCCTACCTGATGGTTTCCGAATGTTCTATCATAATTTACATTTCCTTCGAGATACATCACCCGCTCACCGGTTGAACTCTGGCTGTACCCTAAAAACTGTTCACCTAATCGGGTTTGATTATAGATGAGCTCTCCGTTGGCGTCCCGACCAGTCGCTTGCCACAAATCGCCTACGCCACTTCTTCTATTATTGAAGTTACCATAGCTATCGAAAGAGAATCGGGTATAAGCCGATAGCCCCTCTGTAAGGGCGTCTAATTTTTGCTTGATTGTAAATACCGACTGTACAGCAGGACGAAACTCGTCCGTGTATCCATTATTTTGAACCTCATTCAATGGGTTATTCCCACCATCCGTGACCGGGCCAGCCCACTTGCCATCGGGATAGCGGGTAGGGAAGGCGATAGGTGTTGTTGCAAAAGATAGGTACCACAGTTGTAATGATGAAATAGCTGGATATCGGGCATCTACCAACATTGCACCAAGATTTAATTGCAACAACGTGCTTTTGGTGATATCTACATCAATATTACTTTTAAAATCATAGCGTTTAAAATTCAGATTGGGATTGAAGCCGTTCAGATTGGATACTTTATAAGGCCCTCCTTGGTTATAAAAAGAAGCAGCAACATAGTAACGAACAGCTTCACTACCACCATTGATATTCAAATTAGCATTGGTAAGCGAGGAATAATCTTTATAGACTTCCTCGATCCAGTTTACATTCGGATATCTATAAGGGTCTAAACTACTGATCGTCTTCTGAATGAGTTCATCTGAATAATTCGGAGCAAGTCCCATGTTTGTTCTTGCCTCATTCAATAACTGCATGTATTTTACCCCATCCAACATCTCTGGAGTTTTTGTAAACCCCGTCATGCCGCTTTCTACCTTCATCGAAATTTTCGGTCTACCTGCCACGCCTCTTTTGGTGGTGATAATCAGCACACCATTTGCACCTTTTGCACCATACATCGCTGTTGAAGAAGCGTCTTTCAGGAGCGATATACTGGCAATATTCTCTGGATCAATATTATTAAAAGCGCCACCATATGTACTGTTGACATCGTCGCGTTGAACACCGTCTACAATAATAAGTGGAGATACATTTCCTGTAAATGTTCCAATTCCACGAATGGTAAACACGGAATTATCATACCCCGGTTCTCCGCTGCCTTGGACAGACACTATACCAGCAACTTTTCCAGCCAATGCATTGGACAGATTTGGAACTGAAGTTCGCATATCTGCCATGTTTACAGAGCTGACAGAGCCCGTTACGTTGATTTTCTTTTGTGTTCCGTAACCAACGACAACCACGTCTTCCAAGCTCGCTGCAGATTGTAGTAAAGTTACATTTAATGTACCTCCACTGCGTGCACTTAACTCTTGTGTTTCAAAGCCGATAAAAGAAAAAACAAGACCTTGATTCATTGTTGGTATGATAATGGAATAATTACCTTTCTCATCGGTTACTGTTCCTAAATTTGTCCCTTTTACTTTAATGGAAACACCTTGTATCGGATCACCATTTGAATCAACAACCTTACCGGAGACATTGATTTGAACAGACAGCTCTCTTTTCTCCTTTAGGATTTTCTTCTTTACAATAATGGTATTTGACTCAATGGTATAGGTTAATGGTTGATCTTTAAAAGACGTCATAAGAGCTTCTTCTAAGGTAGCCTCCTTAAGATCAATGGTGACGGGCTTTGCTGTTTTTATATCCTTATAGATAAAGAATACATCATATCCGGTTTTATTTTTGATCTTTTTCAAAACCGTCTCCAGCGATGCATTTTTTTCTGATAAGGTTATCCCTTGTGCAAAAGTGCCCGCATTTACCTGCGATAAAAATGATAACAATAGAATGAGGGATATTTTCATGCTGAGTAAAACTTTATTTTTTACGCGAAGTATATTATAAAATTTATACGTTAAAATTTCATACATTTGGGTGTAGGGTTTTATAGCTGTAAAAGCTAGATAACAAATCAGTTAATTTTCCAAGATTGACAACATGTTATTAATCCACATCTGCCTCAGTGTGTTACAGCATACTGAGGTATTTTAAGGATTACATATTATGAGTATATTATGGCATAATTGTAATCCTCCTTCCTTCTACTTTAAAATGCATATTGCCAGTGGCTTCAAGTATTTCCAGTGTTTTCAACAGCGGATTTGAACGCGACACGGAACCTCCGAAATAGATTTCGTCAAAATTACCTTGATAGGCAATTTCAATATCATACCATTTGGCAATTTTCCGCATGGCAGTTCTCACTTCCATATTATTAAAAATGAAGTATCCATTCTTCCAATCAATAGCTTCTTCCACATCAACTTTATGAATTTTGAAGATATCTCCGCTCAATTCGGACTGTTGTCCTGGCTTTAACACATGGGTTGTACTCGTGTTCCGAAGCCCTACCTGTACACTACCTTCTATAAGCGTAGTTTTAATACTCGCTTCGTCACGATAGGCATTTACATTAAAATGTGTTCCTAAAACGACGATTTCTTGTCGATCAACGATGACCTTAAACGGCATACTCTTGTTCTTCGCCACCTCAAAATAGGCTTCTCCTGTCAACTCTACCCGCCGTTCGTTCCCGCTAAAAGCTACTGGGTACTTAATAGATGAAGCCGCATTCAGCCAAACTTTGGTGCCATCAGATAAGATGACCTGATATTGCCCACCCATTGGTGTTTCGATGGTATTGAAGGCATGGTAAAGGCTTTTTAAGCTTTCTTTAGGATTATTTAAACTTTCACAGATTAATTGTCCATCAGCAGTTTTAATAAACTTGGTTCCATGATATTGAATAACTTCACCTTCACCGATACTATCCAGCACAATTCGCGAACCATCTGCTAGTGTCAAAACCGCTTTGTTGCCGCCTGGTTGAATATCTGATGCAAATTGTGTCGTTGTTTCAGCTACTTTTTGTGTCGACGTATGGTATACATATAAGGCTGTACTCATTGCAATCAATATCGCAGCTGCCGTTGAAGCAATCCAATACCTTTTTCTAAAGCGTTTCGATTGAGTAGGAGGGTGCATCTGACTTTGAATTCTTGATAATAGCTCCTCCTTTATGGTAATCTTGTCACCCATCTCTCCCTCATTCCAATCCGGATTTTTACGATCTAGCGTATGGATAATATGATTATATAATGCAATTTCTTCGTCTGTTGCACTTCCATCACTGATTTTCTGAGCTAAGATTAAGAGTTCGTTGTCCTTCATATTTATGCGTTCTAATGATAAGGCACATCAAAAGAACTTTACCCCCAAAGGACTTGAAAATATTTTTTTAGAATTTTAAATGCTGCTAATTAACTGGATATTTAATAATCCCTTCCAAGTTTTAAGCGTAGCCGCTTTAAAGCAATGGTCAATTGATTTTCAACAGTTTTTTCAGAGATATTGAGCTTACTTGCTATTTCTTTATTATTGAGATATTGGCTTCTGCTTAAATGGAAAACCTCCTTACATCGATCTGGTAGGCCTTCAGTAAACTGTTCAATAATTGATTTCAATTCTGCTACTTCTAATGAGGAGTCAACAAAAGAAATTTCAGGAATGATATGATTTGCTAGGCTATATAAATTGTCGCGTGTTTTGCCGTCACGTATGCAATTCGCAATCTTATATTTAACTGCGCCATACAAATAACTCTTGAGCGAGGTAACTTGTAACTGTGTGCGATGGTTCCAGATCCAAATAAAAACTTCTTGCAGCACATCCATGCATGCGTCCCGGTCTTTTAAAAAATGAAAAGCTGACCGGTATAGATCTTCCCAATATCGGTTATAGATCTCTGTAAATGCACTTTCATTGTTGCACTTTATTAAGGCAAGGAGTTCATGATCTTCGAATTTAGTATAATTGGACATTTTTAATGGTCTTTCTTGCTTAATTTCTATCTACTAACAAATAAGTTTTCCATTAACTCATGAATATCGTCAACTTTATCTTTTAATTGCTCTTTTACGTCCGGTAGCACACTATACACATCGATCTCATAATCACCAAAGCAACGACATAATTCTGTATTAGGTTCTTGGATATGTTAAGTGCCTTTAAAAGTAAAGCTACTTATTTTAATTTATAATTTGCAAAAAAGTTTTTAAATGAAAGGTTAGGACTTGGATAAAAAATCCAGTAGGCCCAAGTTTCGGATAATATGATAATGAAAAGCCTGATTATAATCATACCAATCGCAAAACGGTAAGTCTTCAATAAGTCTAAGTTACAAAGGTGTATTTTGAAAAGTTATCCAAGGTACTCTGCATTATCTATTCTATTCTTCTATGTTGCTCTTTTCAAACAGTTTTCTCTATTCTCCGAGCGACGAATTAAGGACATTTAGTAGGAAATCTATTAAAACACAAAAAAGGAGCAGAAATGCTTTCTGCTTTCTTTTGCGTTATCAGATGTTTTACGGACTTTTACTTATTAAATTAGAATAAACCAGATCGTATGAAAAAGAAGTTACTCTCATTAAGCATAACACTATTTTTAATTGTAAGTATACAGGCACAAGTACACTACGGTGTCAAAGCAGGTTTAAATTTAGCGAAGTATACTTATAAAGAGAATAATATAATAGGCGATAATATAAAGATGAAGCCTTCTGTTTATGTGACAGGGTACGTAGATCTATCTGTAGCTCCAAATTTATCCATTCAGTCAGGTGTTTCGTTACAAGGTAAAGGGTTCAAAATGGAAGTTGATATGGAGGAGAGTTCGGCATCCGAATCTCGAAATATAATGTCGATAGACATTCCAATAAACGCTGTTTATTATATATCGACAGGCCATTCGAGTTCTGTATTCGTGGGGGCAGGTCCTTATGTCGGATACGCTATTAGTGGAAAAAATAGAGCGAAATGGTCTGGTATAGATAATGAAGGTGTGGATAATGAAGGGGCTGAGATCAATGGATCCCGTTCAAGAGATATAGTTTTTTCTGGTGATGATAAAGAGATGAAACGTTTTGATGCAGGTATTAATTTCCTTCTAGGTTATAAGTTGTCTACCGGCCTTTTGATCAATGCAAATTACGGCTTAGGTCTGACTAATTTGAATGCAAAAAGTTTTTCATCTGGTTATTCAAACCGTGTATTATCCTTTGGTGTTGGATTCCAGTTTTAATTTTAGAACAATACAAAACAACATTGATAAGGCGAAATATTCATCTTGATTTTACGATAACAGATGTTTTTTACGGACTTTTATTTATTAAATCAAAATAACCCCAGATCGTATGAAAAAGAAATTACTTTTATTAAGTATAGTGCTTTTGTTGATGGCAAACGTGCAGGCACAGATTCATTATGGTGTCAAAGCAGGTGTAAATTTAGGGAAGTATGCCTATGAGAATAATATAATGAAGGATGACGTAAAACTGAAACCGTCTTTTTATGTGACAGGGTACGTAGATTTATCTGTTGCTCCAAATTTTGTTGTCCAACCTGCTATTTCGTTACAAGGTAAAGGGATTGGATAAAATGCACAAGGATGATATGTACTTAGAATTAGTAAGAGGTTCAAATTAAATTGGAGAATCCATTCGTATTGTCCCCGTTCTGCCAAATTGTTTGACAATCCTAATTGATTGATTTGTAGCGTAGTGTGGGGTTACTTTGAATTTGGCAAATAGGGGATAGTTTACTATATTTTATCCACTATGTGACCTCTTCTTAACGTACATCTTTATCTCGAAAAATACTCCCGTATAGCATCTTCATCCTTTTTGATCTGTAGTTGAAGTTCCTCCAGGGAGTCATAACGTTGGTCGTGGCGGATAAAATGCTTGAATCGAAGGCGAAGGGTCTTGGAATACAAATCATCCGTAAAATCCAGCAGATTGACTTCTATCTTGCGGGTCATGCCATCTATGGTTGGGCGCGTTCCAATATAGCACATGCCCTGTGCGATCCCTACCGGCTGTGGCTCAAAATACTCGCCTGATGCGGTGGACGGCACATGTGGATATATTTCAACTTCTACTGCATATATGCCATAGGCAGGTATAAGCTTGTGTTTTTCATGAACGTTTAAGTTAGCCGTAGGAAAGCCGATAGTACGTCCGATTTGATCACCACGGACAATCGTTCCAGTTAATTCAAATGGGTAACCTAAATACCTGTTAGCTGTATCTATATCACCTTTTATCAAAGCTTCACGGATACGTGTAGAAGAAACGGCAACGTCGTCGATATCTTGCTTAGGAATTTCTTTCACTTCATAGTCAAAAATTGCTGCCTGTTCAGTCAGATTCTTAATGTTGCCCTTTCTGTCTTTTCCAAAGTGGTGATCGTAACCGATAATAATCTGCCGGGTGCCTAATTTCGAAACCAAGACATTGCGGATATATTCTTCCGGTGATTGATTAGAAAAGTCACGCGTAAAGGGTGTGATGATGAGGTGGTCTAAGCCCGACAAGGCTAGTTGATGTGTTTTCTCTTCAATATCGTTTATCAGTCGTAATGCTTCATCATCCGGATTGATGATTAGCCGAGGGTGGGGAAAGAAAGTCAATAATACAGATTCACCGTTAGTCTTTTTTGCACAGTCCACGAGTTTCTTCAGGATCTTCTGATGGCCAATATGAACACCGTCGAAAGTCCCAATCGTCACTACTGCGTTTTCTAAACGTTCGAACTCTGTAAGATTTCTATATATTTTCATTCAAATGATTTATTTTGACTTCTGTTCTCTGATTGTTTCAATCAGTTTTTCTAAATTCCACGCATTGTCCACATGAAAGTCGCCACTCCTCGTTCGACGTAATCCCGATAGGTGTGAACCGTTATTCAATCGCTTTCCAAAATCATGCGCTATGGATCGGATATAAGTTCCTTTAGAACATGTTATACGGAAGTAAATGTCGGGCAATTCTATTTTTTCTATTTCAAACTCGTGGATAAATACTTTTCGGGATTTTAGTGCTACTTCTTCACCGCGTCGTGCTTTCTCATAAGCGCGTTCTCCATTAATCTGTACGGCAGAATGTGCCGGAGGAAATTGTTCCAATTCGCCCATGAAAGACTGTGCTGTCTCATAAATTTGCTCTTCGGTAATCCCACTGTAATCAAAAGTATGGTCGACTTCCGTTTCCAGATCAAAAGAGGGGGTGGAGGCACCTAATGTAATGACGCCGGTATATTCTTTATCTTCCACCTGGAAGAGGTCGATTTTCTTTGTCAGTTTCCCCGTGCAGATAATGAGCAAGCCTGTAGCTAGGGGATCTAGTGTACCAGCGTGACCTACCTTTACTTTCAAAGGCTTTATCGTGTTTCTCAACTTGCCCACAACATCGAAGCTGGTCCATGACAAAGGTTTGTCCACTAATAAAACTTCCCCGTCGGCAAATGAAAATAAACCAGACTTATTCTTATCTTGAATATCACGCATTAGATTATTTGTAAACTATGGCCACAGAGTAGCATAATGATGATGATTAGACCAACGGCAATTCTATACCAGCCAAAGGCTTTAAAGCCATACTTTGTCAAGAAACCTATGAAGGATTTTATGGCAATAATGGCTACGATAAAACCTACAATGTTACCTACGATCAACAGATTGATTTCTTCACCGGTAAAACGGTGGCCTTCTTTGAAAAAATGGAGGAGTTTAACAACCGAAGCGCCAAACATCATCGGCAATGCAAGAAAGAATGAAAATTCTGCTGCCGCCTTACGCGTCAATTTTTGGGTCATTGCACCTACAATTGTGCTTGCCGATCGTGATGTGCCGGGTATCAAAGCCAGACATTGATAGCATCCGATGATAAAGGCTTGCTTGAAGGAAATGTTATCGGAGTTGTCCGTGGTGGGTTTATTGAACCACTTGTCTACGAATAATAGAACGATACCACCCAATACGAGCATGATTGCTACCATCATGGGGCTTTCAAGTAAAGAATCGATAACATCGTTCAATAGTAGCCCAAGGATAGAGGCGGGGATAGCTGCGACAACAAGTTTGTAATAAAAGTCCATTGATTTGAAAAAACGTTTCCAATACAATACCAAAACGGATAAAATAGTCCCTAGTTGGATGACAATGGTAAACAATTTCACAAAAGCAGAAGGTTCTAACCCCATTAAAGCCGAACCGATAATCATATGCCCTGTCGAAGAAACAGGCAAAAACTCTGTTAATCCCTCAATAATGGCTAGTACAATAGCCTCAAAATAATTCATCGTTAGTGAGATTTCCTTATTTTTTAGGTTTATATAAGATCGCTACAAATCCGAGCGCGAATCCTATGACGATGACCAAGGGGGCTAAGGTTATTTTGGTAAAGCTATAGATATCCTCTTTTCCCATCATCAGGATAAAGCCGATGAAAACGATGAAAATGCTTGCTAAGAACAGGATATAGTTTATCTTATGGAAAACAAATCCAGCTTTAGTATTATCGGAAGTTGATCTTTTTTGCGACATGGTGTAAGTCAAATTAAAACGTTAATGGTTACCTATACAAACTGTGAGATTTTGCTTTCAAGTATTTTGTCACGGCAAAATACGTGCTTAGACCTGAAATCAAGATGCCAAGTACAACGACAATGATGAAGATGGCACCGAATTCATACCAATTGCGTAAAAAGATCAGCTCGGGGATTTGTTTTTGCGCAAACTGGAGTGTAAATATCAACAGTAAGATGGCTATTAAAGCACCGATAAGTCCATGTACAATACCATATAGGATATAAGGCTTACGGATAAAGCCTTTTGTTGCCCCGATTAATTGCATACTTTTAATCAGAAAACGCTGAGAGTATATGGCAAGCCGGATGGTATTATTGATCAAAGCCACCGCGATAATAAGCAGTATGACCGCAAAGGCAAGCACGACAATAGAGATGATACGGATATTTTTGTTGACCATATCGATCAACGATTCTTGGTAGACGATTTCCTTAACCCGGCTGCTTTTCTCCAGTTTATTAATAAAAGGTTGTATACTATCGCTATTGGCATATTGTTCTTTCAGGTAGATGTCTATAGATGGAAGTAGGGGATTGTGTCCCAAGTACTCGACAAAATCTTCCCCAAGGTCTTCTTTTAGATTTTTAGCGGCAAGTTCCTTGCTGACATATTCTGTACGTAGCACATAATTGTCTTTTTCGATATCTTTTTGCAAGGATAAAACGTCTCCCTCACTCACGTTATCATTGACAATGACATTCAGTACAATATTTTCCTTAACATATTTGGACAGGTTTTTAGCATGCACTAAAATCAACCCCAATAGACCGGTCATTAACAGTACCAATGAAATACTGATTACTGTGGAAATATAGACGGATTTCGTTTTCTTTCGGGGAGAGCCTTGTTCTAATACTGACATAAGCTAAAAAATATATTTGACGCGAAAATAAAGAATAAAGATGATTTTATGAATTAATAATGCAATATCAAGTCAGATATTGTGGGATTTAACATTTTTTTTGTTTTCGTATTTCGATTGTTGTAGAAACGCTATGTTCTATAGTTTTGTCTGAATAGTTTTTGGTAACGACCCTAAATAGAAAATTTTAGGGTGAGCTGACCGCCCAACCCTTCACGGACAATTCTCATCAGCGTTGTTAGCCGGATGTCACTCGCGTTGTTTTCAATTCGGGAAATGTAATTTTTAGTTGTACCAACCCGCAAAGCCAGTTCTTCTTGTGTCAGCTTTTGTTTTTTGCGAGCTTCTTGTATAAGAACACCTATTTTGAATGCTTCAAATTCTTCTTCGTACTTTTCACGAGCTGATGTTCCGACTTTACCGTATTTATGGTCGAGATGGTCATCCCATTTCGTGATTTTATTCTGTTTCTCTACCTTTTTCATAATTATTATTTATTTGCTTCAAAATATTCCAGCATTAGCTTTTCTGCTTTTTTTATTTCATTCTTTGGGGTTTTGTCTGTCTTTTTTTGAAAACCGTTTAAAAGTATTACAAGATTTCCTTTGTCAAAACAGCAAAATACGCGATAAATATTTCTTCCTACTTTTATCCGAATCTCATATAATCCATCAGTTCCCTCAAGGTGCTTGAAAAATTTAACAGGAATTACCTCTAATGATCTTCCCTTATATATTTACCATGCACAAAACAAAGTTACCTAAATGGGTAACGTTATCCAAATTTGAGGGTAATAATCAATAAAAAGCCAATCTCACATCTTAAGTATCACTTAAAATCGCTAATTTCGCAACTCTTATACCATTCGTTACAAAGAAAGATGGATTACAATCATAGATCAATTGAGCAAAAGTGGCAGCAGTTTTGGGCGGATAATCAGACCTTCAAAACTTCGGAATCGACGGAGAAACCCAAATATTACGTGTTGGATATGTTTCCGTATCCTTCGGGAGCAGGACTTCATGTCGGCCATCCACTAGGTTATATTGCTTCTGATATATTTTCGCGCTATAAACGCCTCAAAGGATTCAATGTTTTGCATCCAATGGGCTATGACTCCTTTGGCTTGCCTGCCGAGCAATATGCGATTCAAACAGGGCAGCATCCTGCGATTACGACTGAAACGAATATCAATCGCTATAGAGAACAATTGGATAACATTGGCTTTTCGTACGATTGGTCTCGTGAAGTCCGGACTTCGGATCCCAATTATTATAAGTGGACACAGTGGATTTTTATGCAGCTTTTTGATGCCTGGTATAATAAAGAAAATGATAAAGCTGAGCATATTAACATTCTGATTGACAGGTTTGAAAAGAATGGGTCATTCGATGTTTTGGCTGTGTCCGATGAAGATGTAAAGGAGTTTACATCCGAAGAATGGAAAGCCTATAGTGAAGAGGAAAAGCAGCGCGAATTATTGAAATATCGATTGGCTTATTTGCGGGAAAGTACGGTGAATTGGTGTGCTGCGCTGGGGACGGTATTGGCCAATGATGAAGTCATCAATGGTGTCTCCGAACGGGGGGGGTATCCTGTCGAACAAAAGAAAATGATGCAGTGGTCGATGCGTATTACAGCCTATGCCGATCGACTTCTCCGGGGATTGGAAACTGTTGATTGGCCGGAACCGTTGGTCGAAATGCAGCGCAACTGGATTGGTAAATCTGTAGGAGCTTCCGTGAAGTTTCCTGTACCCCAATTGGATGCCAGTATTGAAGTATTCACGACACGTGTAGATACCATTTTTGGGGTTTCCTTTGTCGTTTTGGCGCCCGAACACGAATTAGTTAATGCTTTAACAACAGATGCACAACGTCCTGAAGTCGAAAGTTATATAGAAAAAACGGCGAAAAAATCTGAATTGGATCGTATGGCAGACGCAAAGACTGTATCCGGTGCTTTTACCGGTTCTTTTGCCAAACATCCTTTGACAGGTGAAGATGTACAGATATGGATTGCAGACTATGTATTGGCGGGCTATGGTACGGGCGCAGTTATGGCTGTTCCGTCGGGCGATCAACGGGATTACTTATTTGCCAAGCACTTTGGCCTACCGATTGTTGCAATTTCGGATTCGCAGAATATTGAAGAAGCGGCAGACCCAAACAAAGAGGGCCGTTATATCAACTCCGGCTTTATCAACGGTATGACCTATCAGGAAGCGGTACCTGCATTGACGACTAAGTTAGAAGAGTTGAAATTGGGTAGGGCGAAGATAAACTTCCGTATGCGTGACGCGATTTTCGGTCGTCAGCGCTACTGGGGCGAGCCGGTACCAGTGTATTTTAAAAATGGGCTGCCTTACTTGATTAAGGAAGAGGAACTGCCACTATTGTTGCCGGAAGTAGATAAATACCTACCTACCGAAACAGGGGAGCCGCCATTAGGGCGAGCGGAAGGATGGAAGTACCTCGACGAATACGAATATGAGTTGAGTACGATGCCAGGGTGGGCTGGCTCATCTTGGTACTGGTTGCGCTATATGGATCCGAAGAATGATCAGGCCTACGCCTCCAGAGAAGCCGTCGATTATTGGAAGGCTGTTGATTTATATATCGGTGGTTCTGAGCATGCTACAGGTCACTTGCTCTACTCACGCTTTTGGAATAAGTTCCTGAAGGATCTGGGTTACCATAATGAAGAAGAACCTTTCAAAAAGTTGATTAACCAAGGGATGATCCAAGGTCGTTCTAATTTTGTATATCGTGTATTGGACGAGGACGGCAAGGGTACGAATACGTTTGTTTCACTCGGGTTGAAAGATCAATATAAGACTGTTCCGTTGCATGTGGATGTCAATATTGTACATCATGATGTGTTGAATTTAGATAGTTTCCGGACATTCCGTCCCGATTTTTCAGATGCAGAATTTATCTTAGAAAATGGAAAATATATCTGTGGAACGGAAGTCGAGAAAATGTCCAAGTCGAAGTTTAATGTTGTCAATCCCGACGTTATTATTCAGCAGTTTGGTGCAGATACACTTCGTTTATATGAAATGTTCTTAGGACCCCTGGAGCAATCCAAGCCTTGGAATACCAATGGGATAGAGGGTGTCTATAAGTTCTTACGTAAGGTATGGCGTTTGTTCCACGATGCCGAGGGCAATTTGAATGTGTCAGAGGAGGAGCCATCAAAAGCAGAATACAAGGCTTTGCACAAGATCATCAAAAAAGTGGAAGAGGATGTCGAACGTTTCTCCTTCAATACCTCTGTTTCGGCTTTTATGATCTGTGTAAATGAGTTGACGGACTTAAAATGCAACAAACGTAAAATCCTGCAGGATCTTATCGTTGTGCTCGAACCTTATGCACCTCACATTACGGAAGAATTGTGGACTTTATTAGGAAATGAGGCTGGAACCATATCCTACGCTACATATCCGCTATTCAACCCGGACTATCTTGTGGAGTCCGAATTTGCTTATCCGGTATCGGTCAACGGTAAGATGAAAATGAATTTGTCCTTGGCGCTGGATCTGGATCCAAAAGGTGTAGAAGAAATTGTGTTGGCTAATGCTGATGTACAGCGCTATCTGGATGGCAAACCGATGAAAAAGCTCATTTTTGTGAAAGGGAAGATTATTAATATCGTCATTTAGATACTAGATTATTAAGGAAAAGGAAAGACCGGGCACATCGCCCGGTCTTTTTTTATTAACAACTTTTAACAAGGGGAGATTAAACTTACGATAGGTTTTGACATCTATACATACAAACGAGGTTATTAATTGATTTGTTTACTTATTTAAAAAATTGAAAGCATGAAAAAGATATTCACATTTGTAGCATTATTTGTAGGTATGGGCTTGGTCGTTTCCGCACAGGAGAACCAGACTTCAGCAAAGAAAGACGGTAAGTTTCGCGGTAAACACCGCCAAGAGCGCGTAGAGAAAAAGAGTCCAGAAGAAATTGCTAAGATCCGGACTGAACGTTTGGATAAAACGTTGACATTCACAGATAAACAACGTGAGGATGTATATAGCTATAACCTCAACCAGGCCAAGAAGTTTAAAGAAAGGGCAGAAGTCCAGAAAAAAGATAGGGAAACCCTGCGAAATGAGTTAAAAGCGGATCGCGAGAAGTTTACCAGTCTCTTGACACCGGAGCAACAAACAATTTTGGCGGAAAAAAGCAAGGAGAACCGTGAAAGCCGTATGCGATACAATAAAGAGCGGCAAGGTGGAAAAGGTAAAGTTGGTGATCGGCCCATGCGTAAAAAAATGAATAGCGGTTCCACAGATAAAGAAGAATCTAAGGGCTAAGTTGTTAGTGTAGTTATATGTTTAATTGGTAAGCCTCCCGGCGACGGGGGGCTTTACTTTTTTAAAGGTCAAAGTAACCTAACCGGTTAGTAAGTAAAATGATACCTATCCACGAATTTCAATAATAATAAAACAAAATCAGAAAAAACACGTTAATGTATTGATACCCATTATAAAAGGAGGTAAATTATGAACCTTGTAAAACGTGTTGAACACTGGGGTGACACACACCACAGTCATTGGCTTTCCATTGTTAGAATAGGATTAGGCGTATTGCTTTTTGCGCGAGGGATTAGCTTTGTCATGGATAACTATACCGTTTCGCGCCTTATTGCAAGTACGAATTTCGAACTATCTTTAGTTTCAGCACTTCACTATGTCGTATTTGCACATGTGGTCGGTGGACTATTTATCATGCTTGGATTCCAGACGAGGTTGGCTGCTATCGTGCAACTGCCCATACTTTTTGTGGCGGTCTTTTTTGTCAATATTACGAAGGGGTTTAGTTACTTAAATTCCGAATTATGGCTTTCCATACTTGTGTTAGGACTGCTTTTATTGTTCATTGTTGTGGGATCTGGTGCTTATTCTTTGGACAACATGATGAATAAGCCGGGATACCGAAGAGAAATCTAGCAGTCAATACCCTAGATCTATTTGGATTTTTCCAATTTATTTTTCACAATTAGGTATTGGTCACCGTCTAAGGGCAAATAACCGTATTCATAAATGAATAGGTAGGTTTGCCCTTTGCTTGTATGAAGGTGATGTGTATGGTATTCAAAATCGAAACCTTTCTTTTTAAGATAATCTGAATTAACTTTAATCATTTTTTCATCTGCAAGTACTTGGCGCAGTATTCTTCTGTTTTTCCGTAATGCATTATTGATGTTACGGATCCTATTATTCTCATTGCTATTCAAGCGGTTATTGTAAGCATTTCTACAGGCGTCGTCACAAAAACGCTTATCTGATCTTCCTTTGATCGGATTTTGACACTCTAAACAAACCTTGACTTCCATTATTAATATACAATTGTAAGCGTTTACAAACGATTATAGTCGACAACAATTATTTAAAAACCGAGTAAGCTCTTGGAGTCTGTTCAATTTTGTTTCATCAAATAGCTTATGGGCTTTTTGTTGTTTAGGTTAAATTTACGATTTTTTTACGAATTAAATTTTTTAGAAATGAATGCTTTAATGAATCATGTCCAACTGATTGGACGCTTAGGTGCTGATGCTGAAATTAAAACAACTGCACAAGGAACAAAGTTATCTACACTCCGTATCGCGACGAATGAAAAAATGAGATTGAGTGATGGCGAATGGAAGGAGACTACCCAGTGGCATCAATGTGTCGTATGGGGCCAATTGAATAATGTCGTGGAAAAATTTGGCAAAAAGGGAAATCAGTTGATGATTTCCGGTACATTGAATTACAGAATATATACCGATTCAGATGGAATAAAAAGAACGATTACCCAAATACGGGTGAATGAAATATTGGTATTAAAAAATCAGTACATTCAAGACGTTTCGTCCTCGGCCGAAGAGAAAGAGGATGTTCCATTCTAAGGATATAAAAGTAAAAAGTCATTCCTGGTCGTATGAACGAGGAATGACTTTTAAATAGGATTAGGGTAGCAGTTATAATTCTAGACCGGCAGCCTCAGCAATCTTTTTAGGAATATCCGTGTTTTCCATTTTATGGCTAAATTTATCCGCACCTACACCGATCGCAAAGACAGGAACTGCCGCTGCTGAATGACTGGTAGAGCCCCAATTTATGGAAGCTAGTCTGTTCAACAGCGCTATACTGAGCGAGGCAATCTTATCATCGTTTGCATATAACGTCTTTTGTGTGAGTTGTTCGTGATTTACAAAACTAGCTTGGTAGGTTTCAAAGATAGGTTTTGCATCTTTCTCGGATACTTTTATATCTTTCCAAAGGCCTAGATTGTCTGCGAGTAGAGTTTTTACATCTTCCCAGGTAGCCTCGGGCTTGCTCTTACGGAGGTTTGCAATCAAAGCCGATAATTCACCTTGTGATATTTTTTGGCTTTTCAAGATCTTTGTGTTGAGTTTTGAGCCTCCATTGCCAATCGCCAATCCTCCTGTTTCATGGTCAGCGGTGACGACGATAAGCGTTTCATTGGGGTGCTTTTCGTAAAACTCATAAGCGAGCTTTACCGACTCATTAAAATCAAATACTTCATGAAGTGTCGTAGCAGCATCGTTAGAGTGACTTGACCAATCGATCTTTCCTCCCTCTACCATCAAGAAAAATCCATTTTGGTTATTCGTTGAGAGGGATTCTATGGCGGCGGAGGTAATGTCAGCGAGTTTGAGATCCCCTTCGTTTCGGTCTATTGCAAATTCAAGCGAATTCGGAATTGTGCCTTCTACATTTGTTAATATCAATTTCTCCGCTTTATTTTTATGATTTTTGAAATCATTAGATCCTTTGACAACTTTATATCCAGCTTTTTCCAGTTGCGGATATATCGATGGAGCTTCCTTCTTATCGAAAGTCGTGTTTGGTTTTAAAAATCCAGCTCCAGCGAAAAAGTCGAAATTAGACTTGATGAGGTCCTGTACGATTTCATAATACATACTCCGGGAAGCTTGATGTGCGTAAAACGAGGCAGGTGTGGCGTGATCTATACTGACACTCGTCGTAATACCCACTTTCAACCCTTTTTCCTTAGCTGCATAAGCGACACTTTTATAAGGAATTGTAGCCGTACTGTCCATGCCTATGACGCCATTTTTTGTTTTTTTGCCTACCGCAAGAGCTGTTCCGCCCGCAGCTGAATCGGTTACACCATGAGAAAGGGAATACGTTGTCGCAACAGTAGAAAAAGGAAACTGCGAAAAGACAAGGGGGACTATACCGTTTCGTCCTTCGAGATGGGCTGAATAAACTTCTGCTAGATTTACATGGTTTGCGCCCATGCCATCGCCTATCATGTAAAAGATATATTTGGCTTGTTGACTAAAGGAATAGGTTAACTGTGCTACAAGAAAAATAAAAAGAAAAGTGATTTTTTTAGTCATAATGATCTTAATTATAATTGCCCAAATATACATCATCTAGATGAACTTAATGTAAAGGTGAAATATAATACAAAACAATTATTGTCACTTTTTTGTTGTTATTACAATTATAAATCAATGCTATACATTATGGAAAACAACTTGGTCCAACAGGTGAAATCGTATTTTACAGCAGAAATAATTTCATCGTTAAGCACACACTTAGGAGAAGATACCGAAAAGGTAACACGTGGAATAGATGTAGCTATTCCCACTCTTTTGCTAGGCTTTCAAAGTCATGTTGAGGATGGGTTGAATAGCATTTTGAACCAGTCTAGACATTTATTCAGCAAATTCCAAGTCGGTCAAATTTTCGGTAATTACTTTGGATCGCATCGAGGAACAGACGATACGCGTTTTGAAAGTGATAACCTCCTAGCCACCATCCTTGGAGATAAACTGCCGGGGGTGCTTACAGCGATCTCCGGTCTCATTGGTATTGAAACAGAGAGCGTGAGAAGCCTCCTAGGCGCGATGCTTCCGGCAACGATATCGACAATAACCTGTAAAGGTGGCAGCTGGGAGGCGAGGGATGTTCGTCAACGGCTCAGTTCACATAAAAATGAAATCGCTGCAGCGCTGCCGGTAGGAATGGGCTTAGGCATATTCGGCTCTTCATTTGCTCAAGCAGAAGCACCCGTGGAAATTGATCTGCCGAGAGTAGAAAGCAATAATCCACAGCTAACGTCCGATCCTTCAATAACACCTGACCCTCCGATCGTGCATACGGAGCAGGCCGTAAAAAGTCTACGGCGAAACGCCGGACTATGGTGGATACTTGTGCCTCTGCTTTTACTCTTGCTTTGGGTTTTCTTCGGAAAGAGTTGTAACACCGCTAAAGGAGAGATGGGAGGGAATAATACAGTATCAGCGAGTTTAGAAATGCTGTGGCGTAGGTGAATAAGCTTGTTAAAGAATGGTTAGACGCTATTCTTGAAGCGTCCAAGTTAGTTTTTCTATTTGATATCCAGCTTTTTCCGCATAATCCAGGTACAGTTGTTTGATATGATCCGGAATGTTTTTTTGACGGGATAAGATCCACATGTAATCAAGATTGTCTCCGAAAATGAGTGCATTTTGGTAGTTTTCGTCGATATGCATGATATTGTATCCTGCATAAAACGGTCCGAAAAAAGAAACCTTTAGCGCGCCTTCATGAACAACTTTTGACGCTGGTTTTGCCTTTCCAATACTTTGTTTAGGTTTATTGTCTTTTATGCGGATACCCTGATTGTTCACCCGGATAGATCCATCTTCGTTCTTTGTATATTCGGCTGAAACATTTTTAAGGCCCTTTTCCCAATAAAAATCGATACGGGCTATTTCATACCATTTTCCCAAATACCTTTCCAGATCAAAATCCTGTATGACAGGTAATTTTGATTTAATAGGCTTCCAAATGTTATAGATAATGGATCCAGCGGCGGCGGCGGTTAAAAGGAATAATGATTTCTTTTTGTTCATCATGATAAGTGCTTTTCATTCTAACAGCTTATGGGGAGAAAAGTTTAGTCAAATTCATTTTTGTAAACTTTATCAAATTTCACTGCTAATATGTAACTTTGCGCCATGTCTGAAAAAATTATAATTCTTGATTTTGGTTCGCAATATACACAACTGATAGCAAGGCGTGTTCGTGAACTTAATGTATATTGTGAAATCCATCCATTTAATAAAATTCCGAATTTAGATGAACATGTTAAGGGAATAATTTTTTCGGGAAGTCCTTATTCTGTAAGACAAGAAAATGCCCCTCAGATAGATTATAAATTATTTCAAGATAAATTCCCCTTATTGGCTGTTTGTTATGGTGCGCAATATTTAGCACAACAGGGAGGTGGGGAAGTACTACCCTCGGAGATACGGGAATATGGCCGGGCAAATCTTCAGTTTGTGGATCAAGAAAGCCCTCTTCTTAAAGGAATACCGACACAGTCTCAGGTGTGGATGTCTCACGGAGATACTATTAAGGATGTTCCCGCAGATTTTAAGATTATTGCAAGTACAGACAAGGTCAGGGTGGCGGCTTATCAAATTGACAGCTCCAACACATATGGGATTCAGTTTCACCCGGAGGTAACACATAGTACCGACGGACAGATATTGATCAAAAACTTTGTCATCGATATCTGCGGCTGTAATCAAGATTGGACTCCAGATTCCTTTGTTGAGTTCACTGTAGCAGAACTGCAAGAGCAGGTAGGTAACGATCACGTTATCATGGCCTTATCTGGTGGAGTTGACTCCACCGTAGCAGCTGTATTGTTGCATCACGCTATTGGAAAGAATTTGCACTGTTTCTTTGTTGATCACGGACTACTTCGTAAGAATGAATATGAACAAGTCCTCGATTCGTATAAGAATATGGGGCTAAATATTAAAGGAGTGAATGCAAAGGATCTGTTTTTTGATAAGCTAAAAGGTATCAAAGAACCTGAGCAGAAACGAAAAATTATTGGTGCAGCCTTTATCGATGTATTTGATCAAGCTTCCAAAGATATTCAAAAGGAACTACCAGAAGGTGCTATTGTGAAATGGTTGGGACAGGGTACAATTTATCCGGATATCATCGAGTCCATATCGGTAAAAGGACCTTCGGCTACGATCAAGTCACACCATAATGTTGGAGGGCTACCAGACTACATGAAACTAAAAGTTGTTGAGCCTTTGAAAACCTTATTTAAGGACGAGGTAAGACGCGTGGGAAAAACATTACAAATAGATCCTAATATCCTCAATAGGCATCCTTTTCCTGGTCCTGGTTTGGGAATACGTATACTGGGAGACATTAATGAAGAAAAGGTACGAATTTTGCAAGAAGCTGATGCTATTTATATTCGAAATTTGAAAGATTCGGGGTGGTATGACAAGATATGGCAGGCAGGTACTATATTTTTACCGATTCAATCCGTAGGTGTCATGGGCGATGAGCGTACCTATGAATATGTAGTCGCATTAAGAGCTGTTGGCTCATTGGATGGTATGACTGCTGACTGGATACACTTGCCTTATGAACTGTTGGCGAAAATTTCGAATGAAATTATCAATCATGTTAAAGGGATTAACAGGGTCGTTTACGATATTAGTTCAAAGCCACCTGCAACAATAGAATGGGAGTAAAATCATGAGAAATATATTCGTTCTTTATATAGCCGTTTTGTTTATGGGTATCTCCGCATGTACACCTAAGGTGGGTGTCTTGCGTTCACCAGATTATAAAGGAGATGTGGGGGCTGGAACTGAGGTGGATAAGGGAGCAGCTTCTGCAAAAGACCCCAATGCAAAAGATGCCAATTCATCAAAACATTTAGTCGGTTCGAATATAGCTTTAGTACTTCCATTTCAGCTTGATCAGATTGCAACTCCTTCGATCCTTGAAAAAGACGTAAAAAGATCTGCACTGGCCTTAGATTTTTATCAAGGGTTTCAGTTGGGACTGGAAGAGTTGTCCAAAAAAGGAAAAAACTATTTTCTCCATGTTCTGGATTCTAGGGACAATGATATTCAAAATGCCACATTGGCGAAATCAGAAGCCGTAGATGGGGCCGCGGTGATTGTCGGCCCGGTATATCCAAAAGAAATCAAATCGTTTGGTAGTAATTTGGCCGATAGGAACACACTTCAGGTCAATCCCTTGGCTGCAAGCATGCCTAGCGAATTTAACCTGCCCAATTTAGTGTCTTTGACACCATCGATTAAAGCGCATGCGAACACGATAGCACGGGAAGTTGCTCGTGCATATTCAGCTGGCGATGTCATCATTTTGTATAACACTTCCGATAACGATGGAAGGCAGTTCCTAAGCGGTATGTTGGGCGCGATCAAACAAGCAAAGAGCAATGCTAATGTGCTATCGGTGTCTACTGTCGCACAGCTTAATGAAAATCTGTCCACAACTGGGGTGACACATGTCGTCACGGGGACAACCGATAAACTGCTCATCAAGATATTGATCGGAAACTTACATAACAAGACCGAGGAAGAAAACTATAACTTTCGATTGTATGGGCATCCCTTGTGGGATCGTTACGATTGGAGTATTTATCCAAAATTTGCTGACCTAAAGCCAAAAATATCTTCTGAAAGTATTTTGAAGGATGGCGTCGCTCCAGTTAGTAAGTTTAAAGAAGTATATCAACAGGAATACGGTGTACAACCTTCCGATCATTCTTTTAAAGGTTATGATTGTGCTATGTATTTCGGAACTTTGTTGGCTAAATATGATAAGGACCAACTGAAGGACAAACTGGTGGAAGAAGGGTATGAAGGTTTGTTCAGCCGATATAAGTTTACACACAATGACACTTGGGGATATGTCAATGAAGCGGTAGCTATCCGCACTTATCGATACGGCAATTTCGAATTACAGTAATCTCGGATGAGTCTGCATGAAAAACGGGTGTTACAGCAAATAAGGAATTTTGAAAAAGCAATTCTCGCCTACACGTATAACGAACCTTTAGCACGATTTCTCACAAAGTATTATAAACAAAATAAGCAAATGGGGTCTTCGGATAGAAGGATGACCTCGCGTCTTTGCTATAATTACTTTCGTATAGGAGGGTGGAAGAAAGATGTTTCGCTGATGGATCGGATAACCTATGCGGAATACTTGTGTGAAACCGATTCGCCCATCGTCCAATTGCTTGCACCAGAGCTTTATGCCACAATAAAGAATCCTTTAGATCAAAAGATTTCCACTATAGATGCGGTTATCCAGGAGTTCTTTCCTTTTGTGGAGGAGATTTCTGATGACGTGGACCAAGAGAAATTTTTGCAAAGCCAACTTATTCAGCCCGATTTATTTATTCGTCTAAAACGAGGAAGTGAAAACAAGGCGCTGTCTGAGCTAAAAGCTAGGAATGTGGCTTTTGAGCAATTGACGGATTACGCGATCGCTTTACCAAACGGAACCAAGCTGCAGGAATTTGATAAATTGACAGGGCTTTATGAGATACAAGATCTGAGTTCCCAACGTACGTTGGAGTATATGCAGGCACGAGAGGGGGAAAGATGGTGGGATGCTTGTGCGGCTTCGGGTGGTAAGGCTTTATTGTTTCTGGATAAATATCCCCGTGTAAATTTTTTGGTATCAGATATCCGTCTTTCGATTTTGAGAAATTTGGACGAACGGTTTGAAACGGCCGGGGTAAAAACACCGTATCGTAAGAAGATCATCGATCTTACCCAAAATGTCGATAGCATACTGCAAGGAGAGACATTCGATGGCATTATCCTCGACGCACCTTGCTCCGGGTCGGGTACGTGGGGGCGTACACCGGAGATGAAAGCACAATTTTCCAAGGAGAAGCTTCTTGCGTATGCAGATTTGCAACGGACGATTACCTCAAATATCATCGGTTCCTTAAAATCAGGAAAAGCATTGACATACATCACTTGTTCGGTGTATAAATTAGAAAATGAGGATATAGTCAATCACCTCATTACAAATCATAAGATGGTATTGGATAAAATGGAGATTTTACCAGGATATATGAATAGAGCCGACACCATGTTTGTCGCCCGGCTGATTAGACCTTAATCGCATTTACTCGGAATAACCAACACCGGACAATGCGACTTTCGAATCACGGATTCGGAAACGCTACCTGAAATAAACCAGTCAAAACCCGACCGTCCATTAGAGCCCATAACAATCAGATCGGCAGACCACTCTTGTGACAGATCTAATATCTCTTCGCGGATATTTCCGATTTTGCTGAAGGTGAAGACCTCTTGTGCATCGACAAAAGATTCAGAAAGCTGATCGAGATAATCTTGTGCAGTTTGTGCCTGTATTTCTGAAACCTCTGGGACGACTATCGGTTGCTGCCCAAGTAAAGGATCGGCTCCGTAACTAGCAGGTGAAGTAGGGGGGATGACGGTTATCAGCGCAACGGAAGTCGTGTCAGAGACTAAACTCTTGGCATACTCGATCACTTTGTGTGAGCAAGGCGTATCGTCTACGGCCAATAATATACGTTGAAATTTAGAATAAGCCATTTTTTAATTATTTAAAGTATCTTCGTGTAATAAAACAAATAGGGGCATAGAATTGTTTTGAATGACTACTATATTATGCTAAATATGACCACTCCGCTAAACATTATTCCCCTGCGAGCTGAACCGTCTCATCGAAGCGAGATGGTATCGCAGGTATTATTCGGCGAAGAATTGTTTGTGTTGGAAAAGAAAGGAGATTTTACAAAAATCCGTATGAAGGAGACTTCCTACGAAGGTTGGGTACAACAGACACAAGTATGTCCTTTTACTCTTCAGGGGACATTTTTACACGAAAAGATAGTCGGGCTAGAGGAGGTTTGTGTAGTTCATGGAAATTTAAAGAATCTATTGCTTCATGGAACCAAGATCAAAGCACCTGAAATACAAATTGGAAAAAAGGTTTTCCATATCGAAGGAGAGTTGCGAGAACCCACCTTGGCAGATTTTGATACCGAGTTTTGTCGATTGGTGGACTACTATCTGCACAGCCCTTATATGTGGGGAGGAAGGTCGAGATTTGGTATAGATTGCTCCGGGTTTACGCAGGCTTGTTATGCCCACTTTGGAGTGCTGTTAAAAAGAGACGCTTATCAACAAGCTGAAATGGGCATCACAGTTGATTTCCTGACAGAAATAAAGCCCGGCGATTTAGCATTTTTTGATAATGAACAGGGGAGGATCACCCATGTAGGTATTATGATCGATAGTCAGACCATCGCTCACGCATCGGGAAGGGTGCGAATAGATAAAATGGACCAAGAGGGGATTTTTTGTCAAGATGAAGATCGGTATACCCATAAGCTCCGCATTGTCAAGAGGTGTTTTTAATAGCATTGCTATATCATTAGGTTATTTTGTCATTTTTAGTCTGCCATCCTGTCTTAAAATGTTGGATTGGAACAAGGCTTGATAATACGTATCTAGTTATTTAATCGCTAAAAATTAGAATACATATGCAAGAGAAAGGTAGTATTTCCATTCACACGGAAAATATATTTCCGGTCATTAAAAAATTCCTTTATTCGGACAATGAGATTTTCTTACGAGAGTTGGTTTCCAACGCTGTAGATGCTTCTCAGAAAATCAAACGTTTATCTTCTTTAGGTCAATTTAGTGGTGAGGTAGGAGATCTCACTGTTGATGTTAAATTTGACGAAACGGCCAAAACGATTACAATTTCCGACAATGGTATAGGGATGACCGCGGAGGAGATCAAAAAGTATATCAACCAGATTGCTTTTTCGGGAGCAACAGAGTTTATGGAAAAATTCAAGGAAGCCAACGATGCGAACGAAATCATCGGTCGTTTTGGTTTAGGGTTCTACTCGGCATTTATGGTAGCCGACAAGGTAGAGGTTGAATCACTTTCTTATCAAGAGGGAGCCGAGGCAGCACATTGGACCTGTGATGGCAGTACTTCTTACGAGATTTCCCCAGGCTCGCGTACCACACGCGGTACAGACGTTATCCTGCATATCAACGATGATGCAACCGAGTTCCTGAATAAATCAAGGTTACAGGAGATTTTGGATAAATATGCTAAATTCTTACCTGTTCCTATTCGTTTTGGCACGAAGACGAATTCGGAGCCAGATGGTGAAGATGAAGAAGGTAAGCCAAAATATAAGTCCGTAGAGGTTGACAACATTATCAACAACACGAATCCTGCTTGGACGAAGGCTCCAGCTGATTTGAAAGACGAAGATTACCTAGCATTTTATCGCGAGTTGTATCCCTATTCGATGGATGAACCGTTGTTCTGGATCCACTTAAATGTTGATTACCCATTCAATTTGACGGGTATTCTTTATTTCCCGAAGATTAAAAACGAACTGGAAATTCAGCGCAATAAAATCAAACTCTATTCCCGTCAAGTATTTATTACAGATGAAGTCAAGGATATTGTACCGGAGTTTCTGATGCTATTACATGGGGTGATCGATTCGCCGGATATTCCATTGAATGTCTCGCGTTCCTTCTTACAGGCCGATAGCAATGTCAAGAAAATCAACAGTTACATTACCAAGAAAGTTGCGGACAAATTGCAAGAGATCTTTAAGTCCGATCGCAAAGGTTTTGAAGAAAAATGGAATGACATCGGTTTGTTCATCAAGTATGGTATGTTGAGTGACGACAAATTTGCAGAAAAAGCAAATGAGTTCTGTCTCGTGAAAAATACCGATGGTGAAAGCTATACCATCAAGGAATTTTACGAAAAGGTGAAAGATATACAGGTGGATAAGGATGGTAACATCGTGTATCTGTATAGCAGCGACCCTGCTCAACAAGATGGCTTTATCGGTACGGCTAAAGCGAAGGGTTATGATGTGCTCGTGTTAGATGGTCCATTGGATAGCCATTTTACAGCCTATCTAGAGCAGAAAGGCGGAGAAAAGGTACAGTTGAAACGCGTAGATTCGGATATCATCGATAAGCTTATCCAAAAGGACGAAAAGATCGAATTGGAATTATCGGAAGAAGAAAGCACCAAAGCAGTAGAATTGTTTCAAAAAGCAATCAACCGGACAGATATGAATGTGCAGGTGGAGGCATTGCATGCCGATGCGCTGCCTGTGTCGGTGACATTGGATGAATTTATGCGTCGCATGAAAGACATGGCTAAAACAGGTGGTGGTATGGGGTTCTATGGCACATTACCTGATAACTATAAAGTAAGTGTCAATGGTAATCATCCGCTGGTCAAACGTATCTTGACAAGTAGTGAAGAAGAAGGAGAAAAGTTAGCTAAACAAGCTTTCGATCTAGCTTTACTTTCGCGTGGATTGCTGACCGGAGCTGATTTAACTTCCTTTGTAAAACGGAGTGTAGAGCTGATTTAGTTCTTTTTCAAAAATAATTACTTAATCCTCATCATGTTAGTATATGGTGAGGGTTTTTGTTAAAAAACATTTGGAACGAATGTAGTTTTATACTACTTTTGTAGCATCAAAATCACGGTAGGTATAGCTCAGTTGGTTAGAGCACTAGATTGTGGTTCTAGGGGTCGTGGGTTCGAGCCCCATTACTTACCCGAAAAGCTTCTCTGAAAAGAGAGGCTTTTTTGTTGTATAACCCTTATTTTTCTATCCCTGAGTATTTTTTATAAATAGCACGGTAACCAAATAGTCGCCCAATTGGTGCAATGGTGTTCATTAATACTTTTTGGAGACCAATCGGAATGTCTGCTAGATATGATTTGCTATCAAGATATTTTAGTGTAACTAACTCTTGAACCAGTCCATATTTTCCATTTTTACTTTTTCCATCAGCAGCGAGCCCAACTAAGTTCTCAATTAAATAGTCAAAGTCTAATGCCGGTGTAACCGAATGAAGGTAAGTTACCGCAGTATTTTCATTGTTATAATGGTTGTGTGGGATGTTTCTGGGGAACGTTATTTTTTCTCCTGCTGATAGTGTTTTTGTTTGTCCGTCCAACAAAATAGTTAATTGTCCTGAAATGACTTCAAAAGTTTCGTCTTGAAGTACGTGAAAATGTTTAGGTACAAGTTGACCTTTGCTATAAATAGTTGTTTTCAACTTAACACGTTCTCCATTGGTGTCCTTTGCAGTTTCAATGAACTCATAAGTGTCCCCGTTTATTGGGTTAGTTGTTTTTTGTCCCTTTATTGGCATATACCTTTGTTGTTTAAATTGTTATTGTTTGGTTGTCTATATAATTACCACAAACTCCTAAATATGCACAACTTTAAATGTTTGTAAAGGTTTATAAATATTTGCCGCCGAATATTAATTAAGTCGACTAATAATTACATAAATGTATTTATTAATAGGCACATTTCAAAAAAATATTCCTTTTTTTCGTTTTTAAATCTTGCTTGAGCAGGCTCAAAAAAGGCCAAAAACGAGAAAATCCGACGATAGTCGGGCTTCATTTTTATCCGTTTCACTCCTTGTTTTTCTGTTTAACAGGTTTCACCCAAGCAAGCTCGGCTCACCCGTTAAACAGAAAAACCCCGCTATGGCGGGGCTTCATTTTGTTTTGCGGAGAGAGAGGGATTCGAACCCTCGGTACCGTTTCCAGTACGACAGTTTAGCAAACTGTTCCTTTCGGCCACTCAGGCACCTCTCCTCATTTCAATAGTGCAAACATAATGTAAAAAAACCAATCTGCAAAGTGTCCTAAGTGATTTTTTTACAAAATTCCCACTACATATTTTAAGCGATTGACTATCAAGAATCTTTCTTTTTATTGATGTCATATTCTATACGCACGTGATATATACTCATCAGCATGGTTTTGAATAATTCCGATGCACTGCTTATATCCTTCAACGTGATATTTGCATTATCAAACTGCTTTTGCATCAATTTATGCTCAATAATTTTGTCTACTAAGGTATTGATTGACTCTCGTGTCGGTTCTTTTAACGATCTGGCAGCAGCTTCCACAGAATCGGCCATCATCAATACAGCCGTTTCCTTCGAAAAAGGAATGGGTCCGGGATAACGGAATATGGTTTCATCTATCAATTTGTCCGGATTGTTTTTGAGAAACTCATTATAGAAATAATCGACCCGCGTGGTACCGTGATGGGTACGTATAAAATCGATAACAACATCGGGTAATTGATGACGTTTTGCGATTTCCACCCCTTTAATAACATGGGAGATAATGATCTGTGCGCTTTGTTCTGATGTCAGCTCCTCGTGCGGATTGCTTCCCGTCTTTTGGTTCTCGATGAAATAGAGTGGATTGATCATTTTTCCAATGTCGTGATACAATGCACCTGCACGAATTAACAATGGATTGCCCCCAATTTTATATATCGCTGCTTCAGCTAGGTTGGCAACTTGTAATGAATGCTGAAATGTGCCGGGAGCTTTCAAAGAGAGTTCTCTCAGTAACTTTGAATTACTATTGGTCAACTCCATTAAGGTCAAATCAGAGACAATACCAAAGAGTTTTTCGAAAGCATATATCAATGGATAAGCTAATAAAGTCAAACCTACACTCACAATAAATGGAGTGATATCGCTGAGGTATATGCTGTTGAATGATCCATTTCGTGTCAGTACCAAACCAACATATCCGATGATGTAAGTTGCCAAAATCAAAATGCTGGAAATCAAAAATTGCTCCCGCTTGACCATGGACTTAATACTGTATATAGCTACGAGACCGGCAATAAATTGCAAGAATACAAAATCATAGCTGTTGGGCACAAATAGGGCCGCAATAAGTACCATCAGTAGATGAATATTCAGTGCAACGCGTGTGTCAAAAAGTATGCGTAGAATGATGGGTACACCACAGTAAGGAATATAGTATAAACTGCCGATTTTCATATTGATAGCCCATGTCAATACACCCAACATAGCCAAGATTACAATGAGAATGATGAATATCAGACGATTGTTGTAGAAAATCTCTATGCGGAAAAAATAGAGAAAAACCATCAGCAGCGTTATCGTCAATCCTATAATAAAAAACTGACCGAGCGTTACATATTTTTGGTTGCCACTGATTTTACTTTCATCCTCAAACACCTTTTTCAATGATTGTAACTTTTGATAGGTCTCATTATTGACAATTTTATCTTTTTCAGCAATCAATTCACCTTTTTGGACCATTCCTCTTGTTGACGAAATATTGGTCAAGGCGGTCTGTTCTATTTTATTAGTTAGCGCCTCATTGTATATATAATTGACCGTGATATAATTTTTCAATAGTTCTGCTAGCCAACTCTTATTGGATATCCTCTGGTCTCTCTTTAAGTTTTGTTGCACGTATGCATGTGCCGTTTCAATCGTAAAGCAGTCTACAGTGTTTTTTTGCTGAGCAACGTTGTCTGACAGGAGTGTGAAATTATAATTCGCCTGAGTATCGTCTACTTTTTCAGGATCCATACCCTTATTTTGATACCTGTTCACTAAAGATATTATTCCTTTAGTATAGAGGTAGGTCAAAAGTTGGGTGCCTTTCTCTTTGTAATTATCTATATCGAGATTAGGAATGGTATCCATCATGTTGGATTGCCATTTTTCCGCTAAATCCGTGGTGAACTGATCGATTTGTTCTTTACTGATATGAGGTTGAAGATTGTATATTGGTTGTACTGTTGTTAGGATATGTTGCTTATCCTTATCAAGCTCTTCCTTTGTCTTAAGTATTGCAAAATTATAAGGGGATATCAAATTTTCATGATTCCAAGCTTTTCCTTTTTGAAATTCGTACTCAAAACGAGCCTGCTTCGGCAGGAATATACAGATAAGCAACACCGTCAATGCCACCATTCCGTATTTAGCCACGGATGAATGGCTTTGAAGTTTGTTGTTCAGGTAATTTATTTTCAGTTTCGCCACAGTTCTATCACTTTATCATTATGATTAAACAAATGTAATATTATCCCTTTAATTTTTAAAGGTAAATGCCATGCCTGATATTTCGGTATGCTCGAATTATATTTATCTTTGTATATTAATGATGTAAAAATAAAGAGAAATGTCCCATTCAAAACATTTAATAGCTCCTTCGGTACTTGCTGCTGATTTTTCGAACCTGAATAAAGATATACAGATGATCAATGCAAGTGAAGCAGATTGGTTTCATATCGATATCATGGATGGGGTATTTGTGCCTAATATTTCATTTGGTTTCCCGGTTATGCAAGCGATTTCTAAATATGCCACAAAGCCGTTAGATGTACACCTGATGATCGTTGATCCTGATCGGTATTTAAAGGCTTGCAAAGATTCTGGGGCAGCAATTATTACGGTACATTACGAAACTTGTACGCACCTTCATCGGACATTAGCAGCTATTAAGGAACTAGGTTGTAAAGCGGGTGTTGCGTTAAATCCACATACCCCCACGCATTTGCTGAAAGATATTATTCAGGATATTGATCTGGTATGCTTGATGTCGGTCAATCCAGGTTTTGGTGGACAAAAATTTATCCAACATACCTATCAAAAGATTGTTGAGTTGAGAGGAATTGCTGCGGGTGTAAATGATACGTTGATGATTGAAATAGACGGTGGAGTAACATTAGAAAATGCCGGTAAGCTGTTAAAGGCGGGAGCAAATGTATTGGTTGCCGGCTCTTTTGTGTTTAATTCCACGACTCCATTAGATACCGTGAAAGCACTGAAAGAAGTAGATCCTTTTCTCCAAGAAATATAGTTAATTTGTCCCTTTAGTTGGAAAACGAGCCTTTTATTGTATAGTGGTTTGTGCCTAAGAGCCAAACGTCTTGTTGCTTTTCAATGGAGTAATTATGATCTTTTTTATAAGATAATATCTCGATGGTATGATAAAGCAGATTATGGATGTTTTTATGGATAATAATCTCTTGCGGTTCGTTTTGTTTGTCGTAATGGATACGTACCTTGGAAATATCCGCATCGGGATTGTCAAGGTAGAGGGTGACAATATGGTCTGAAGAGTCTTTACGTATTTCACCTGCATAAACCGCTTTGTTCACATCTACCGAAGAAAATGCCGCTAGCTCTTTTTTCCAGTCGATTTGCTGAATTGTTTTTGTTTCGGAAGAGTCACCTGTGGAAACAGTTTTGATGACTTCTCTGTTAGCAGAAGAAAGGCGTTTGATCTCGTGTTGGAAAAAAGACGGTAGATCAAACTCCTTACTCACTTGATTTGTCACGGTCGGTGATGAAGTGCAGGCAAAGAAAAGTGCAGCAGACAAGAATATTGTTGCTGCCCCCATTTTCTGTTGTAAGCTTTTCTTAGTCCACCAATACATCTCCAGTCATTTCACTCGGAATAGTTAAACCTAGAAGTCTTAATACTGTAGGCGCTACATCACCAAGTTTTCCGTCTTTAATATGGTTGAAACTTTTGTCGATAAGAATACAGGGAACCAAGTTTGTCGTATGCGCGGTGTTCACCGAGCCATCCTCGTTAATCATATATTCGGAGTTGCCATGATCCGCTAATATGATGAAAGAATACCCATTTGCCAATCCTGTTTCCACCACTTTTTGTGTACATTGATCCACCGTTTCTACAGCTTTGATGACCGCACTGAATACACCGGTATGGCCCACCATATCGGGGTTGGCAAAATTAAGACAGATAAAATCTGGCTTATTGGTCTCCATATCTTTACATATTGCATCTGTTATTCCATAGGCACTCATCTCCGGTTGCAAATCGTAGGTCGCCACCTTTGGAGAGGAAATGAGAAGACGCCTTTCTTCGATAAATTCAGTCTCACGTCCACCCGAGAAGAAAAATGTGACGTGGGGATATTTCTCCGTTTCTGCAATCCGCACCTGACTTTTGCCTTGTGCTGCCAAAACTTCACCTAAGGTATTTGATAAATTATCTTTGTGAAAGACGACATGTACCTTTCTGAATGTATCATCATAGGCTGTCATCGTGACATAGTAGAGATCCAGCGCCTTCATGTCATACTCCGGAAAGTCTTGTTGTGTCAAAGCGATGGTAATCTCTCTTCCTCTGTCTGTACGGAAGTTAAAACAAAATACTACGTCACCTTCTTGTATCGTTGCTAAAGGATTTCCCTGAGAATCTACCATTACAACAGGTTGTAGAAATTCATCCGTAATACTGTTGTCGTAAGACTGCTGTATGGACGCTGTTAGATTTGTCGAGGGTGTTCCGACACCTTTCGTCAACAAATCGTATGTTACTTTTACCCTTTCCCAACGATTATCCCGATCCATCGCGTAGTATCGACCAACCGCCGAAGCTATTGTCCCTACCGAATGCGTCAGATGTTCTTCCAAGGAGCGGACATAATTTATCCCTCCATTGGGATCCGTATCACGGCCATCGAGAAATGCATGAATAAATACTTGTTCGTTGTTCAGACCAGCGGCTTTGCTAGCATCACATAATGCTTTGAGGTGATCGATATGCGCGTGTACGCCGCCATCGGAAAGAAGCCCGATAAAATGTACTTTCTTGTTATATGCTAAGGCATAGCTAAAAGCATCTTGAATCGTTTGCTGGGTTTGAAATTGGCCATCCCGAGCCGCTTTGTTGATGCGTCCTAATTCTTGATATACCACTCTTCCCGCACCGAGGTTCATATGTCCCACTTCCGAATTGCCCATTTGTCCTTCAGGTAAGCCTACAGCTTCTCCTGAAGCCTCCAATTTGGAGTTCGGGTAAGTAGCAAGTAAATGGTCCAGAAAAGGAGTCTTCGCGGCTATGACCGCGTTTGAGTTGTCGTTTTTACCATACCCCAATCCATCCAGGATCAATAGGGCGACTTTGTTTTCATCTAGATTGTCCACATGCAAATATAAACATATTGCCACAGACTCTTTTTAAAAAACGTATTAAAATATTCGGTGGGAGTGAATATACGCTGTTTTTTTTCGATAATATGAACATTCTACTTTTAGAATAATATAATTTTATTCATCTTAGCTTATTATTTTGTGAGCTAATATGGATGAAGCATTTAAAGAGAAGTTGCTAGATTTCGTTCAATTGTCTCTAAAAGAGGATGTTGGTGATGGAGACCATACATCGTTATCCTCTTTGCCTGTAGACAAGATGGGGGAAGCTAAATTGCTGGTAAAGGAAGATGGGGTTATTGCTGGTGTAGAAGTTGCTTTACAAATTTTTAAATTTGTGGACACGAACCTTGAAGTACAAATATTTATTAAGGATGGTTATGAGGTGAAGGTCGGAGATGTCGTATTATTTGTCAAAGGAAGAATTCACAGTATCTTGAAAGCCGAACGTTTGGTCTTAAATGTGATGCAGCGCATGTCCGCTATCGCTACGAAGACTGCATCCTATGTCCATACGCTTGAAGGTACATCTACCAAAGTTTTGGATACACGTAAAACGACACCTTTATTGCGTTTTTTGGAGAAAATGGCAGTACGGATAGGAGGAGGGGTCAACCATAGGTTTGGTCTATATGATATGATTTTGATTAAGGATAATCATGTAGATTATGCCGGAGGGGTAGTTCAAGCTGTAAACAATGCACTAGCTTATAAAAAAGAAAAGAATATAGCCATTCCTATTGAGGTGGAGGTTCGTAACTTTGAGGAGTTGAGTGACCTATTATCCTGTGAAGGGGTGGAGCGTGTCATGTTCGATAATTTTACGCCCGATGAGGTCACGAAAGCTGTTCGGCTAGTTGCAGGAAAGATGGTGACCGAAGCTTCTGGGGGGATCACCATTGATACAATTAGAGATTATGCCTTGGCAGGAGTGGACTATGTTTCTGTAGGAGCATTGACACACTCGATCAACAACATGGACTTGAGTTTAAAAGCTAAATTAGTGTAAGCATATAGTTTGATGATATCTATTTATTTAGTAGGCATAGTGATCTTGGCATATTTGTTTGGTTCTATTCCAACAGCGGTGTGGTTTGGGCAAGCATTTTATGGGGTGGACGTGCGGGAATACGGTAGTGGGAATGCCGGAGCGACCAACACGTTCCGTGTTTTGGGAAAAAGAGCCGGGGCGGTGGTGATGACAATAGACATCTTAAAAGGATGGACAGCGACTAACTTACCCTATTTATTGGATTCATCCATAATCGGCGATTCGCGGTCTCCACATTTTGTCAACTTTCAACTCGCTCTGGGTGTCATTGCAGTCTTAGGACATTTATTTCCTGTCTTCGCGGGTTTTAGAGGGGGGAAAGGGGTCGCTACGTTATTCGGTATGGTCTTAGCCATCCACTGGCCTGCGGCATTGTGTTGTGTTTCGGTGTTTATACTGTGTTTGCTTATTACCCATTATGTTTCTTTAAGCTCTATTCTTGCCGGTTTTACCTTTCCTATTAGTCTAGCATTGATATTCCATACCTCCGTATTGTCGATCATGCTTTATGCTACCGCTATTTGTACATTGATATTGATTACCCATCAGAAGAATATCGAACGGCTATTGAAAGGGCATGAGTCGAAAATTTATCTATTCAAAAAAAAGGAATAGAAATTAAACCTTTAGGCATCAAAATTGTTTATATACTGTTATCTAGGTAACGATATTATTTTTATCAAGTCCTGCATATTATTATGAGAAAAATTTTTAAATATACAGCCTTCGTACTCTTGAGTGCGACATTGGCAGGATGTGCTACATCAGCTATTACGGGTAGAAAATACTTGAAGCTAGTCGATAGCCAAACCATCAACGACCAAGCTTCTTTAGCATACAAAGAATTTTTAGGCGATGCGAGTACCAAGGTTATTACAGGTACGGCTAACGCTACTGCGGTAAAGCAGGTCGGCAATAGGATTGCCGCTGCTACGATGCGCTACTTGCAACAAAAAGGTATCGCAGATCAGTTTAATTTTAATTGGGAATTTAATTTGGTGCAGAGTGATGATATCAATGCTTGGTGTATGCCTGGTGGTAAAGTGGCTGTTTATACAGGTATCTTGCCTTTGACAGGAACGGACGCGGGGCTAGCGACCGTCATGGGGCACGAAATTGCCCATGCGATAGAAGAGCATTCTGTGGCACAGATTTCTAATCAGATGGCTTTGCAAATGGGCGCGCAGGTATTGGGCGCTGCTAGTCAGATGACGAATAGCCAATGGGTATCCATTTTTAATCAGGCCTATGGTATTGGCGCACCTGTGGGTATGCTTTCGTTTTCCCGAAAAGATGAATTGGCTGCTGATAGAGCAGGATTAATTATCATGGCGATGGCGGGATACGATCCTAATGCAGCGGTAACCTTCTGGGAAAGAATGGCTGCAGCAAAAGCAGATACTGGAGGTGCTCCTCCGGAATTTTTAAGTACTCACCCGAGCGATGCACGACGTATTGCGCAACTCCAACAGTATATTCCTGAAGCAATGAAGCATTATACAGGTACTTCAACGACCTCTACTTCGACACAGAATATGAAGACGATACATATTAAATAATCAGACTTCCTTTTTCTTCGTCCTTTCTAACAGTTATGGACAAAGGTATACGTTCTTTCAGCTCATCGACATGCGATATAATACCTACAATCCGGTTTTCTTTCTGTAGGGATAGCAAGGTCTCGAACACGATATTAACGGATTCATTGTCTTGGGTACCGAAGCCCTCGTCAATAAAGAAAAAGTTTTTATCAGCTAGGGCATTGGATTGCACACTTTCGGCCAAAGCCAATGCCAGACTGAGTGATACCTGGAAGGCTTGCCCACCAGAGAGCGTCTTTACACTTCTGCTTTTACCCTCGTTGAGGTAATCGATGATCTCAAAATCGTTGTTTTCATTTAGTGTCAAGCTAAGCTGGTTACGTGTCATGCGGTGGAAGCGCACATTGGCATGATCGCATAGTTGACGCAGGTAGATAGAAGACACATATTCGACAAAGCCTGCTCCTTTGAACAAACCTGTCATAACTTTGAGATTATCCGCACGTTGCTGTAGTTTTTCATGTGTGGCCAGTAGTGCCTTTTTCTCTTCGTACTGTTTGCTTAGGCGTTCAATGTCAGATTTCAGCCGTGTGACCTGTTCGGTAGAAGACTTGACCTGCAGGGACAAGGCCGATACATTCCCCTCCAACTCTTCATACTGTTTTTTGTCAAATTGGGTAGCACTTAATTTCTGTTCTAAAGCCTGTATCGCAGCTTTCAGCATTTCGAACTTAATCTTAAATTCTTCTAGGATCTGCCTTGTCTTGGGAATATCCATTTGCTGCGCCAAGATCGCCTGGATTTCCGTGATATCTTTATATCCTGTTAAAGCCAGTTGTGTAGAGATAGCTGCAGCTAGGTCATCAGCTTGTGCCGCAATCTCTTGGATACGACTGCGCGTGGCATTTACCTGCGCTTCTTGCGCCGCGATACGTGGCTTTAGGTTCTGGAACGTTTCGTTTGTTGCATGATAGGTCTCCTCGATGACTATGATGCTTTCTAGCAGCAAACGGTGTTTGTTTTGTAGGGTTGCTGTATCATCGTTTTGAAATGTGTCAAACCGCAATATTTTCAGATGAGATTTGTTGTTTTGTATTTGGGTTTCCTTTTGTGCTTCTTCGAGTTTGAGCTGTGTTAAGGCTTGATTGTATTTATCCCGATTTTTTTGTTCCTTGTCTAAGTTTGCCCGCAGTTCGGATAGTATTTGTTCTTTGTGTTGTATAGCTTGTTCCAGCCTTAGACTTTCCTTCCTTTTGTTTTCGAAAGCCCCAAAATCTCTGGGATCAAAATTATCCCACTTGAAAGTCTCGGTATGTGCCTTTAGTTTCGTTTCTATAGTGCCTATTTCCTTCTTGGTCGTATTCAATTGATCGAGGAAAATCTGTTGGCGTTCAGTGAGCTTCTGAACAGTATTCCAAGTATGGTGGATACCTTTTGACATATTCTCGCAGTCCTGCAGTTCCCTTTCGAGTATCGTCAATTCCATGGAAACATCTTTGTGCTCAGTGATGTGGGGATGTTCCAAGGCGCCACATAGTGGACAGGCTTCTCCATGCTGCAGGGCGAGTGCATACGCGGAGAGTTGGTGCTGTACATCCAGCTGCGTTTTTTTAGCAAGAAGAGCTTGCCGTTTTTCTTCGATTTGTTGGAGTTTTGCTTCCTTGTACGTATCTATATCGTTCGGATCGATACCTAATGTATGGAGCTCATCGTGTATTTTTTGTAGCTCTTGGGTATTGGCCTCTGCTTTTAACACCTGTTGCGCTAGGGCTTCTTGTAGCGTGCGGTTTTCCGCAAACCAAGCGGCAACAGCCATTAATGTCCCTGATTCGAGTTTTTGCTGTTTTAGCGTATATACTTCTTTTGTCGTGTTTTGGAGGGCTTGTTCAATATGCTGAATGCTTATTTCGACTTCCTTGACTTTTACCTCGCCATTTTTTGAACGAAGTTGGTAATGCTCAATCTCGTCCATATTTTGCTTGATCTGTGCAATCAGTTCTAGATCCTTGGCTTCGGCCTTGTTGTTCTCCAAGCATTCAAATTGTGGTGTAAGTTGCTTTAACTTCTCCTCCAACTCGGTATATTCTTTATGTAAAGCTGCAGCAAGCCCTTGTTGATGGATAAGTTCTTTCTCCTGTTTATCTCTTTCGTGGCTTATTCGGGTTTTGTCTGTCAGTAGGAGATAGAACGACTGATGTACATTTTCGTATTCGGAGAGTCCATTTTGGAGGTTGTCCATTTCGGCTTTTTGTTCGCCCAGTGCGATAAATTGTTCTTTTTTGCTTTGGAGGTCCTCGAACTCGACTTTGAGATTTTTGAGTAATAGGAACTTATCGTTGATGGATTGAAACTCCTGTTCGAGTGCTTTTAGTTGATTTTGTCGGTCGATTAGGATGCTTTGTTCTTCCTGTATCTTTTCGAAGGATACCTCCTCGTAAGTCAGTAAACGACCATTCAATTGGTCCAGCGATGATTTGTTTTCACTATTCAGCTTGGCGACCTTATCTTGGAGATCAAAACGATGTAAGCCGAATATTTCTTTCATCATCCGTGTACGATCCGAAGGGCGCAGCTCCAAAAACTCCCTGAACTGCCCCTGTGGAATGATGATGGTACGTTTGAAATTGTCATAACTCAATCCGATAATACCGCTTGCATTCGTGAACTCCAAAGGAACCCATATGTTGTTTTTATACTCATACAAGACAACCGAAGAGGCTTTGACATCATCAAAGTTTTTGGAATTGCGCTTAAATTCCCTACTGCTGCGGAATAGTCTGTTTTCAAAATTGATAAAGTCAAATTCAATATACGATCGGTTTGACTTCAGATTCATCATATTATAATAACGCTTGTCCCTCAAATGGAGCCTTTCGGTCTCCCCATATAGGGCAAAGGTGATGGCCTCCAAGATGGACGATTTACCGGAACCTACTGTACCAAATATCCCGAACAACCCAGCATCAACAAGGTTAGCGAAATCAATAGTTTGCCGCTCTTGGTAAGAATACAAACCTTCTATAGTCAATCGAATAGGTATCATCTAGTCATTCAGTATTTCGTTAAACAAATCCATGAGATCTTCATGGGGCTCCTGCTGGTTGTTTTCGGCTTTGAAATAATCTTTGAACAAGCTTCTGATATCTTGATCCAGGTTGATGGATGGACCCGTTAACAATGCTTCTTCTTTATTTTTGACTATAGGGATAAGGTGAATAATGCCGTCATGTGCTCTATACAGTTGATTGCGTTCTTCTGCCTTCAAATAAGTTTCCGATTCCAAGGTGAGTTCGACCAATGCATTCGGGTTTTCTCCCAACCAAGCTACGGCTTGTTCGACTTGCTGAAAAGTTTTGCGGTAGAGCGGCCTTCCTTGTTCCAAGGCTATCCTTTGGTACTGTACCGGTTGAGCGGGTTTGGCATCTATAAGAACGAGGTATTTGGTTTGTCCCGCCTCACTGAAACTATAACTTAGGGGAGAAGAACTGTATACGATAGGCTTCTCTACAGTACCCATATTAAGATGCCGATGGATATGACCGAGTGCAGTATACTGTATTTGCTTCGGGATACTATCGGTGTAAATTAAATCTGCATTGCCGATTTTGATCGGTTTTTCACCATCAGGCTCATCCAACAAGGGAGTTCCCCTTTTGTTCATATAAAGATGAGTGGCCAAAATATTTACGCCGCTAGGATCACAAAATGTATCGGCTATATCCTTCCAATGCTGCTCCAGTAGCGTGTTCAGAGCGGCGTTTTTGTCTTCTCCTAAGTACTGTTTAAGTCTTACTTCATTCGCATAAGCGGTATGCATGATCCGTAGTGGATACTGAAAACCCTGGAGCTGTAATTCCATGAAGCCTGGGGCAGTCCGCGTGATTTGGAAATCTTGTAACGAGATAGGTGTGACTACCGCCTGTGGCTGTCCAATCAAGATAATGCCGCACTCCCTTGCGAGTGGGTCGGGAGCATCAATGAGTGAGGGAGAGTCGTGATTTCCCGAAATAGCGATTACAGGTCGTGTGCCACCTTTTGTCAGCCTTTTCAATGTTCTGTAAAAAAGTTCTATGGCTTCTGTACTCGGATTGAAGGCATCAAATAAGTCCCCGGCCACGATGACTACATCCACTTGATATTTATCAGCTTTTTCTACAATTTCATCCATGATGAGAATCTGCTCATCCAGACGTGAAAAGTTGTCTAGTCGCTTGCCAAGGTGCCAGTCTGCCGTGTGAAGTATGCGCATTGTTTATGTTTTGGTGGTGAACAAACTTAGGTAAATGTGGGTTTATATACAAAAGGATGTATATAGATTACCAGCGATATCTCAAGTCTTTGTATGTATTTTTTGATATGTCTTTGGGGTATGGTTGAATTTTGCGGTAAAAACCTTTGAAAAATAGGACGGCGAGGAAAAGCCACTTTGATAGGCTACTTCTGAAATGCTCAGGGAGGATTTCAGTAAATGGGTGGCTTTCTTTAGCCGGATATTCAAAATATAATCGGAGGGACTGATCTCGAATATCTCGTTGAATTTATTGTACAGATTTACTCTGGACATGTTCAACGCTTTTGCCAGTTCGCTGACATTGAATTGATTGTTTGCTATATGCTGATCGATGATATTGTTTGTCTTTTTGATGAATATATCGTGGTCAGGCCTCTTTTGTGCATTTTCGATAAGTGAGAGGTCTTGCTCTGACAGCTTTAAGTGTTTGTTGATTAGTTCTTTTCTATTCTTTTCGAAGGTTGTGACTGCACTTTCTAAGATTTCTAATCCCTCACTTTTTAACAGGTATAGGTCACATCGCTCTCTGAAGGCATGTTCTTTTTGTATGTTGTTTTCATGAGTAGTGAAGAGGGCAAACAATGCGGTAGCGTGATCGGAAGTACTTTTGAGATGCTTGATAAAATCAAGGTAGCTTGTGCTCATTATCTTACTTTCGGTTATTATGATGGAAAATCTGTGCTCTTCTGTTTTCCTTCGGGCTATATCAAAGTTATTTGCTGTATAGACATTGTATAGGTTTTTAAATTGTCTTTTTACAAGAATACTCCATGTATGATCACTGTCGATATAGAGTAAATTTGGTCTGCCGGATAGGATAGTGGAGCTTTCATCTTCTTCGAGGAGTTCAGGCTTGTAATTTGTCTTTTGGATGGTTGTTGTCGGGGATTCACCTGGAGAGGCTGATCCTCCATAGAAAGAAATGTCAAATGTGATAAAGTTTTCCTTGAATGTATAGTCTATTTTTCCCTGATGCTGTATAATGACGTCCTGAAAGAATGTAATGCCCACACCCAATTTAAGATCTTGATCCAATCGGGCTCGCTCCAACTCCTGTGACGAAAAAGGACCGACCGTAACCTTTAGTTCTACACCTTTGTCCTGAATAATATTGCTTAGCTTAAAGTGAATGATACCCTCGGGATGGGAGATATTCAAGAGATATTCCACGTAGTTGTGGAAAGCTCTCTCTATCCATTTTTTACTGACGACGACTTCGTTTGAATTGAGGTCGTTGTCAATCGTTATTTTGATATTCTTTTCATTGACCAAGCTCATGAGCTGATAGATAATTTGATTGAACAATGCAGCGATATCTGTGCTTTCTTTTTCTGTGACGATGTTATTGTGGAGATCTTCCAGATTCTTGATGTCCATAAAAACGTTGTTCAGTCGGTGGTAAATTGTTTGGATGACATTGATTGTGCGCGTACGGAGCATGGTATGGTTATCGTCTTTTTTTTGCAATTCTTTGATGGAGGAGAACAATAGTGAAATAGGATTGCTCAGACTATAGCTTAAATTTTTAAATAAAGTTGTTCGCTCTTTTAGGTTATCACTCAGTTTATTATTCAATAATTCAAGTTCTTCATTTTGTAATGTTATCAACTTGTTGTTCTCCACGATCGTTGATCTGGATTTTTTTAGGTTTCGAAGAATATAGAGAATAATAAGTATAGCAAATAAAGAAAAGATCAACAATAGGAGGAATAGGTTGGATTTATATTTTTCGAACCTATTGATATTCTTTAGCTCGGATAATATAACCTGTTGTTTGTCGATGTCCTCGTATTGTCCGCTGAGCCTATTTTCCAGATCATAGAGCAATTGTACATTCGTACTGTCAATAATCATCGTGCCGAGGTCTATATTTCTTTTGTAGTCGTTTTTGTTCAATATGTCGATCGCCGTCCGGATGGTCTCCTTTCCACCAGTAGGGTAGTGCAATGTGGTGTTGAGGATGCCTTTCATTACTAGATCCAGACCATTACCCTCTCCGGGCAGTCCGTCTACGCCGATGACTTTTGGTTTTTGTTCAAGATTTAAGGAATCCAGATATCGACTAGTCTGATAAGCCATAGGATCGTTAAAGCAGAATATAAATCCGGTATTTGCCAGTATCTTTATATCGATATTTGCTAGGGCTAGCTGAGCAGATTCGGGCAACCAATTTCCTCGCAGTTTTAGGACGGGATTTTGTGTTTTGTAAGTATGCAGGCCATCAAGGAATCCTTTTTCACGTTCTATGGATGCGGAAGAATTGGTTAGTCCTGTGATATATATAATATTGGATTCCTGATCATTATTTTTTGAGAATGTCTCCGCTATCTTCCGAGCGGCGAGTTTACCAATATAGAAATTATCAGAGCCTACATAAGCATTATAATGTTCGGTAGAGGTCTTTCGGTCAACGACAATGACGGGTATGTTTTGTCTATAGACCTTATCCACGATGGGAGATAGGGGCTCTGATTCATTGGGACTAACAATAAGTAGGTCAATTTTCTTCTTTAGGATTTCTTCAATTTGTTTGATTTGCTTACTACTACTGCCTTTGGCATCGTAGAATTGAAAATCTATATAGGGGTGAAACGAGAGTTCCCTCTTCATTTCTATCAACATGTTTTTTCTCCAGGCATCGTTTTGAATACACTGCGAGAAGGCTATGGTGTAATTATTTTGCTTCTCTTGTCTCTGACAAGCGGACAAAAGCAGAGCAATCATTAGACAGACGTATTTCATTTTTGTGCTATTGTAAATATAAAATTATAAAATTGTTAATTACATAATTTGTATTGTTTTTTAAAGATCTGTTTATCAAGTTTTTAATTTTATTTGATTGTGATTAACAAAATTCATATTCAAATATTGAAAATTATCATTCTGCCCGAGTATAGTCCAATACCTTTGGGAAGTACGATTATAAACGGTGCATTATCATATGCACAAAATACGCTAATATAAACATGTTATGAAAAGTAAAATTGGTTTTTGGACTTTTATTATTGCCTTGGGTGGTTTCCTTTTTGGGTTTGACACAGCTGTCATATCTGGTGGGGAAAAGAATATTCAATATTTTTGGAATTTGTCTTCATTCGAACATGGGTTGACGATGTCTATCGCATTGATCGGGACGGTGTTTGGTGCGCTGATAGGTGGTATACCATCGGATCGTCTCGGAAGAAAAAACACATTATATTTAGTGGCCATATTGTACTTGTTTTCTTCGTTGGCCACAGCTTTCGCCCACGATTGGACTTTATTTATGGTATTTCGGTTTTTGGGTGGTGTCGGAGTGGGTATCTCTTCTATTGTCGGGCCGATCTATATATCCGAGTTGGCACCTGCGCACAAACGGGGGAAATTGGTCGGTATGTTCCAGTTTAATATTGTATTGGGTATCGTCTGTGCCTATTTGAGCAATTATTTGCTTGCTGGAATAGGTGAAGAGTCTTGGCGGTGGATGTTGGGTATTATGGCTGTACCATCTTTGTTGTTTTTGGTATTGATCAATTTTTTACCCGAAAGTCCAAGGTGGCTGTGGCTCAAACGCAATAACGAGCAGAAAGTAAAGGATATCTTGAAGGCTGTCAGTCCAGATACGTTTGAACAGGATTTTAATAGTATCAAAACAGCTTTCGTAGGAAAAGAAACCACTTCCGTACCTCTTTTTCAAAAAAAGTATTTCAGACCAATCGTATTGGCGGTATTGTTTGCTATGTTCAACCAATTGGCCGGTATCAATGCGATTATCTATTATGCGCCCCGTGTATTCGAATTGGCTGGTTTGGGAGCGGAAAGTTCCTTGTTGTCAACGATTGGTATCGGTACAGTAAATTTTGCTTTCACTTTGTTAGCGATCAATGTGATCGATAAATATGGACGACGTACCCTAATGACGATAGGTAGTATAGGGTTGATCGTGTGTTTGCTGTTGGTGGCGTTTTCCTTTTTTGCACTCGAATCCGGAGAAGGCGGTGTGTTGGCGAATGGAGTAGCTATAGTCATCTTTCTGATGTTTTTTATTGCATTCTTTGCATTTTCGCAGGGAGCGGTGATCTGGGTGTTTATCTCAGAAATATTCCCGAATGAGGTGCGCGCTAAAGGACAGACTTTGGGAAGCCTGACCCACTGGGTTTTGGCCGCGGTCATCACATTTGTTTTTCCTGTTTTGACCGAACAGATAGGAGGAGGGTACACGTTCCTGATATTTGCGGGATTTATGGTTTTTCAACTTGTATATGTGCTTAAGATGATGCCGGAAACCAAAGGCAAGAGTTTGGAAGCAATGGATACGGTTAATTTGCATTAATCCCCTCCATGCCCTCTAAAGGAGGAAGGTATAAGGTGTGATAGTATTTCCCTCAGCAAAGGAAAGAGATTTAAAAAAGGAAACAGCATATAAAAATGGAAAATGAGAAATTACCTATAAGTGGGGTTTGCTTCGGAGAGGTACTGTGGGACAATCTGCCGACAGGCAGGAAATTGGGTGGCGCGCCACTGAATGTGGCCTATCATCTCAATAAACTAGGTGTATCGACCGATGTGCTGACACGTGTGGGAAACGATAGTGATGGAGAGGCCATTCTTGAAATGTGCCGTGAGCTGGCTATCCCGTTGGGACTGTTTCAAAAGGATGAGGTTTTTCCTACGTCTACGGTAGAAGTGCATATAGACGAAAACAGGGATGTGCGCTACGAGATTGTTTTTCCGGTAGCCTGGGACTATATCTCAGTCGGAGAAGCCGAACAAAAGATCGTCAAAGAGGCCGATTTCTTTGTGTTCGGAAGTCTGTCGTCTCGGAACGAGGTTACTTATCGATCACTTTTGGCCTTGCTTCAGGTCGCGAATTATAAAGTGCTGGATGTCAATTTAAGGGCTCCGTTCTATGCAAAGGAACGCATTTTTGAGCTGTTGCAACATGCCAACCTCGTCAAGATGAATGAGGAGGAACTGCACATTATTTCGGATTGGTTGGGAGTACATGCTACCATCACTGACGGGGAAAAGGCTGTCAAAATTATGGATACTTTTGATGTGAATGAACTTATCGTGACGTATGGGGCATTAGGTTCGATTTATCACTCCCATAAAGGCAATCTGAGCTATCATTTTCCTGCATATCGGGTAGAGGTAAAAGATACGATTGGCAGTGGCGATTCTTTTTTGGCGGCGTTTCTGTCACAGCGATTGCAAGCTGATCGGAATTTTGATCCGGAAGAAATCATGGAATTTGCAGCAATGCTCAGCGGATTTGTCACGCAGAGCACTGGTGCATGTCCACCTTATCAGCAGCATGATATCATTCGGTTTCAGTGGCTTAATCCGTTGTACAAAGTGAAATATTGACAATAAACTTAAATTTTTTATTCATTAAATAACCAATTCTATGATTACAAGAGAGAAAGTGTTTTTATTTGTTTGTATGCTGTTTTCCATGATGAATGCCTTTAGTCAGAACGAGGAAAAATTCAGACCTTTGTATCATTTTACGCCACAGGAAAATTGGATGAACGATCCCAATGGGCTTGTATATCATCAAGGTCTGTATCACTTGTTTTATCAGTATCATCCTTATAGTTCCAAATGGGGACCTATGCACTGGGGACATGCGGTGAGCAAGGATCTGGTGAATTGGGAACATCGTCCTGTCGCTTTATATCCCGATTCGTTGGGGACTATATTCTCCGGTAGTGCTATCGTCGATAAGGAAAATACTGCTGGATTTGGAAAAGATGCCCTGATCGCACTCTATACATCGAATTACGAAACCCGTGAAAATGGAAAAAGAAAACGTCTGCAGACGCAAAGTTTAGCTTACAGCCTTGATAATGGTTTGAGTTGGATAAAATATGTCGGCAATCCTATATTGCCCAATCCGGGTAAAAGTGCCTTTAGAGACCCTAAAGTGATTTGGCATGATGAGAGCGCTAAGTGGATCATGAGCCTGACTGCAGGAGATAGCATTGCCTTTTACGGTTCCAAAAATCTGAAAGAATGGGATAAACTAAGTGATTTTGGACGGGGGTATGGTGCGCATGGCGGTGTATGGGAATGTCCTGATCTTTTCAAGATGAATTATAACGGAAAAGAGGTCTGGGTATTGATTGTGAGTCTCAATCCGGGAGGACCGAATGGCGGTAGCGCGACGCAGTATTTCATAGGGGACTTTGATGGGAAAACATTTACTTCTTATGATAAGGAGACAAGATGGTTGGATTGGGGTACAGATAATTATGCCGGTGTAACCTGGAGCAATGTAGATGATCGACACCTTTTGATCGGCTGGATGAGCAATTGGCAATATGCCAATGCCGTGCCTACGGAAAAATGGAGGAGTGCGATGACGACCGTTCGCAACCTATCTTTAGCAGAAGTGAATGGAAAACTCCATCTCAAGAATTATCCTATCGAGGATTACAATGCTAAATTTAGAACGCTCTCTTCCGATTTCACAGCAGATAACAGATTAAATGTCTCGAGGTTAAATAATGCATTTAAGATCAGCATGAGCGAGGTGGATCTTTCAAAAGATTTCAAACTGACTTTTGGCAATAAACTGAACGAAACCCTTACTTTTCAGTATCATAAAAAGCACGATTACTTTGCGATAAATCGTTCGGAAACCGGATTGATTGCATTTAATAACAATTTCCCGAAAAAAGTGATTGCGGATAACCTTGTGACCATGAATGCGTGTGATATTGATATTTATATAGATAAAACTTCGATTGAAGTATTTGTCGATGGAGGTCTGGTGGCAATCACGAGTATTTTTTTCAATGAGGATGATTTTGAATATATAGAAAGTAATAGAGATCTTAAAAAAATGCATTTTGAGATTTTTGAATACTCAAAATAGAAGAAACTATTTTATCTTAAAATAATATTACCCTGTAGCACCAGTTTGATCGTCTTATACAAATAAAGTACCTTAGCCTAAAACTAAATACTATGCTAAAAGCCTATCAACTTATTTTGTTTTTTATTCTGGTATCCGGGATATCTGTTTCATCCTTTGCTCAGCAAGATGCTGACCTGCTCAAAGAGATCAGTCGTCTTAACAATAGAATCAGCGATTTGTCCTATTCTTTCGATCAGCTGACTAAGAAGATTGAGGATGTCAACTGGTACAATAAGTTAGGTGAGATTGCCTATGTCGATAAGGTTCGGATGACGGGCCCGCCGGCAAAGATTAAAAGTAAAACGGCAAAAGGTGCCGGAAATCCACTGGTGTTCTGGTCTTACGTATTTATTCCTAAGGATTTTAATCCGGCGAAGAAGTATCCATTGATCGTGTTGGTTCACGGTGGCGTGCATGGTAATTTTGGTGTGGGTAATGACCATATCGTCAAAGAGTTTATTTCACAAGGATATATTGTAGCTGCACCAGAATACCGTGGCAGCACAGGATATGGAAAGAGTTTTCAGCAAAAAATAGATTATGGCGGTTTGGAAATTGACGATACGAAAGCCTGTCGGGATTATATGGTGGAAAACTATTCGTTCGTCGATAAAAGTAGAGTAGGTGTGGTGGGCTGGAGTCATGGCGGTATGCACGCTTTACTGAATGTCTTTAACTTTCCAGATAGCTATGCCGTTGCTTACGCCGGTGTTCCGGTCAGCGACTTGATTATGCGGTTGGGATATATGAGCGACAGTTATCGCAGGTTGTTTTCTGCAGACTATCATATCGGAAAAGAAGTGAAAGATGATGTAAAAGAATATCGGAAAAGATCTCCAGCTTTTCAGGCACATAAGTTGCAAACCCCGTTGCTGATCCATGCCAATACGAATGATGATGACGTATTGATCGAAGAAGTTGAACATTTAATCAGTGCTTTGAAAGCAAATAATAAGAAATTCGACTACGAAATTTTTGAAAATGCAGCTGGAGGACACCATTTTGATCGAATTGATAGTTACCTTGCTAAGGAGGTTCGATTAAAAGCCTACCAGTATTTACAACGCTATTTGAAGCCGGATAAACCATTTACAAACCTTTCTGAATTGATGAAGGCAAGTTATTACCCCGTTACGAATAATCCATAGAAAATGAATACATAATTGATGAGTTTAGAATCTATCGCAATAAACATTAAGAACGGAGATCATCATGCTTTCATGAAGGTGTATGATCTCTATTTCTATCAGTTGAGTGTTTTTATTAAGCGGTATGTTCATTCCGAAAGTGTATCCCAAGACCTAACCCAAGATGTTTTCGTAAAATTATGGGAGAAGCGGGAGTTTTTGGATCGAGTCACGAACTTCAATTCGTATATCTATCGAATGGCCAAGAACCATACATTAGATTATCTCAAGAAAGTCTCCCGATTAGAAATCATGCCCGATGACCTGCTGAAGGAGTTTAAGTTTTCATCGAATGAGGTAGAGCTATTTGTGACGGAACAGGAATATTTTAAGTTTTTGGACAATTATATGAAAACCCTTCCCGAGAAGTCGCAACTCATCTTTAATTTATGCAGGGAGCACGAGAAATCATATGACGAGGTCGCCAGCGAACTGAATATATCCAAAAGTACGGTGAAGCATCATATGGTCAGCACCATGAAAAAACTGACCAAAGAAATTGTTCAACGGTTTAGGATAGATAGGTTTAATATTATCTATTTGATTCTCCTCTATAAAATATTCTTACCCTAATCATCGTAGGTATCGTCATATAAGCATCATGGAAGCCGAAGAGAAATATTATAGGAAGCTTGTAGAAGGGTATCTCAATAAGACATTGACCAAGAGAGAATTGGCTGTTTTTTTTGATTTGCTGGCGAAAGGGGAGTTAGATTTCTACCTAGAGGAAGATATGGTGTCTAATTTTCCATCCGAATCAGACCACTCTTCTAAACCATCTCTTTTGAAATATGCGTGGGTGTCTGTTGCAGCCGCTATTCTCGTTGTTATTGGTGTAGCGTTGTATATGACCAATACCAACACGATAACCACTGGGGGCATTACCCCGGTGGCCCAAGTTATTCAGCCCGGTGGCGATCATGCCATTTTAACATTATCTAATGGTGAGCAGATTATCTTGGACAGCTCGGTCCAAGGGGAAGATATTCAAGAAGAAAATGTAGCGATAATCAATAATGCTCAAGGTAGCTTGCAATATGATTTGTCAAAAATAGACTTGAGCCAGGTTTCCCAGGATCAGCTGATTGACAAGTATCATACTATTGAGACCCCTCGAGGTGGGACATACCATATTATTCTACCCGATGGGAGTAAAGTGTGGCTAAATTCGCTGTCCAAAATAAAATTCCCGCTTGTTTTTAATACGAATGAACGGATAGTGGAAATGGAAGGAGAAGTGTTTTTTGATATTGCGAAAAGTAAAGAACGGCCTTTTATCGTCAAATCCAAGGGACAAGAAATCAAGGTGCTAGGTACTTCTTTCAATGTCAATGCATATAGTGACGAGCCCTTTACCCGAACTACACTGTTAACGGGAAAGATAGAACTTAGTGGTCTGCATTCGACGATAAAGCTTAACCCCGGAGAAGAAGTACTCAATACAGGGGCCAACTTAAAAATTCAAAATGCAGATATCGAACAAGCTGTCGCTTGGAAAGATGGCTTTTTTCGATTTGATAAAATCGACATCCATACGTTGATGAGGCAGGTCTCAAGATGGTACAACGTGAATGTCAAATATGTTGGCCCTGTGTCGGACGAACGCTTTGTGGGTAAAATAAAACGGTCGGAAGATATCCATGAAATTCTGAAGATCTTTAATCAAGGAGGGATGAATATAGTGCTGCAAGGAAGGACAATAATAGTAAAAAAATAAATTTTTGAAATTATTGTTACCCTTATCGTTGAGCTGATCGTCCTACTGATATAAAGCGATTAGGATATCCTAATCTTATACCTAAAACATGAATTATTATAGTTTAAAATAGAGTTTATTGCCTTAGTCAGGAAGACGCATCATTCTTCTTGATGAAAAAAGTAGTGCAAGAAGCCTCGGAACTCCTTGCACGAATTAGATAAATTGAGAATAATCGTACTTATTAACTGTTACCTAATGATACAAATTTATGCATTTTAAATTGGATGCGAACAAGTTTTATTTGTCCGCTATTAGTAGAAAAGTATTATTACTAATGAAGCTCATTATTTGTTTATTGATTTTGTCGTTGACACAAGTAAACGCCAAATTATTGTCCCAGACGATTACCTTTCAGGGGAAACATGTGACGATTGAGAAAGTTTTAAAAGAAGTCGAACGACAATCGGGATTTAATTTTTTTTACAAATACGATGAAGATTTGATGTCTAAATCTATTGATGTCCGTTTCAAAAACACCCAATTGAAGACCGCCTTGGAAGAGCTCTTGGTCAAAAATGGACTGGACTACAAAATAGATAACAAGACCATCATCATTAATCGTAAGCCAGTCGCGCCCAATGTGGAGCTTCCGGTGGTAGCTAAAGTGCAATCCGAAGAGCTCCGAGGAGTGATCGTGGATAGCCAGACCGGAGAGCCTTTGGTCGGAGCCACCATTCGGGTGAAGGGTACGACGACAGGTATTGCTGCGGATGAAAATGGAGCATTTATCCTCCAGAACATTGACGCCGGAAGTCGACTTGAAGTCATTTATACAGGTTATCAATACTATGAATTCGTATTGGGAAGTAACCGGAATGTGCGTATTGTTTTAGTCGGTGAATCGGACAACCTGGATGAGGTTGTTGTCACAGGTTATCAAACGATCGATAAGCGAACATTTACAGGATCTGTCGGAAGAGTAAAACCTGAAGATATGGCCACCGCGGGTATAGGTGATGTTGGAAAGGCCTTACAGGGGATGGTGGCCGGTGTAGCAGTGGAAAATACGAGCAGTACATTCGGTACCAAATCCAAGATCCGCATACGCGGGAACTCGTCGATAAGCGGTAATCAGGAGCCGCTGTGGGTGATCGATGGGGTCGTGTTAGATGATGCCGTCAACATCAATCCCAATCAGTTATATTCCGGAGATGCTTCGACGATGTTGAGCTCAGCTATCTCGGGGATCAATCCAGACGATATCGAAGATATCCAGATATTGAAGGATGCGTCTGCGACAGCCATGTACGGTACACAGGCGGTGAACGGGGTAATCGTGGTCACAACAAAAAAAGGTCGGGTTGGTAAAGCGGAAATTAACTATAAGAATACATTTACACTGAATGTGAAACCCTCCATTACTTCATTTAATGTCATGAATTCTAAAGAAAGAATGGAGTTTTCGGAAGAGTTATATCAAAAGAATTTGATCGATTTCACCAATATGAACCGTACCTATGGGGCTTATGGAAAGCTTCTGGAGCAGATGTCCCAGAAAGAGATCACATGGCCACAATTCTATGACCGCATAGAACGTGCAAAGACGTACAATACAGATTGGTTTGATGTGCTGTTCAAAAATAATCTCACGCAAGAACACAGCTTGAGTATGTCGGCGGGAACTGAAAAATTCCAAATGTATACCTCGGGCTCTTTTTTTAAAGATCACGGTCAGGTGATCGGTCAGAATACAGATCGCTATACCGCTAATATCAGGACCAATTACAATGTTTCCGATCGTTTTTCCTTGGTGACTACACTTAACGGATCCTTGCGAGATCAACGGACTTTCGGTGCTTATGATACACAGGAAACCGTGCTGGGACTGGAAACACGCGAGTTTGACATCAACCCTTTTACTTATGCTCGTACGACTAGCAGGGCAATGAGACCATATGATGATCGGGGAGAGCTGGAATGGTATCAAACAAACTATGCGCCTTTCAATGTCATCCATGAGCTGGATAATAATTTCATCAATCTCAAGCTGAAAGAAATAAGAGCTCAATTTGATGCCAATTGGAAGATATCCGATGTTTTGAAATATACAGGACTTGCTTCAGCAAGAATAACGTCCGCTTATTCCGAACATATAGCCACTGAGTTTTCCAACGTAGCGGAATCTTATCGGGCTATGCAAAACAGTACCGTGATATGGGGAAATGATAAGCTGTACAATGATCCCTACGATTTGTATGAATACCCTATATCGGTGTTACCTCAGGGAGGGATAGCTCTAGTAGACAATACCGAAGGTACCTTTTATACAATCCGTAATTCGGTTAACTATACACCTCGGTTTGAGAACCATTCCTTTGACCTGCTTGTTGGGAATGAGATCCGGAGCAAACATTATTATCGAGACTATTACAAGGGCTATGGTTTTGATTATTATCGTGGCATGACAGCGAATCCCGATTATCGTGCCATTATGCGGGATGTATTGTCGTTGAGCTCTGATCCTTACTATAGAAAAGGGCAAAATACGTACAATGAAGTTTCTTTTTTTGGAAATCTTGCTTATTCCTATAAGGGAAAGTATAATTTGACGGCCTCTATGCGTTCGGATGGTTCTAACCGTTTAGGTGCTTCAGAAAGATTCCGTTTTTTGCCAATATGGGTATTGGGTGCCAGTTGGAATGCAGATGAAGACTTTGGCCTTCAGGATGTGATGTGGCTAGACCAGCTTAAACTCCGCGGTTCATATGGCCTCAGAGGCAATATCAGTGGATTGGGTAGCCCTGAGCTCCTGGCATATTACGGCAATACGACCCGTTTTGATCGTGCGACAGTCGAAAATTTGATTACGATCGAATCTCCGGACAATCCGTCTATGCAATGGGAAAAGGAAAAGATGATCAATGCGGCAGTAGAGTTTGGTTTTTTGAAACGTTTCAATTTCATCTTTGAATATTATCATCGAGACAACTATGACTTGATTAGTGCGATAGAGGTCAGTAGAGCTTCAGGCTTTCAGCGTAAGACCATCAATTGGGCCGATATGACCAACCAAGGAATCGAAATCACTTTGAATTCGCACAATATCAAAACTTCAACATTTGATTGGAAGACGATTTTTACTTTTGGGTATAACAAGAATACTATCAAAAGCCTACAAACCAACAATACCATCTTGCAGCAATCCATAGATCGCGGTGCGGCGATGGTAGGCCGTCCAGTAAATGGCTTGTATTCTTTTGAGTTTGCACGATTGAATGAGAATGGCCTGCCGCTGTTCTATAACGATGCCCGTCAGGAAACGTATCGGATAGATAAAAGCTCTAGAGAACTGGATATGTTAGTCTATGAAGGCAGCCGCGAGCCGCTTTCTTCAGGAGGTCTTACCAATAGCTTTCGGTATAAAAAAATCACGCTTTCTACCTTGTTTACATTCAACTATGGCAATAAGATCAGATTGAATCCTTTTTACAAGGGCTACTATTCGGATGTAGAAGCTTTGGACAAAACACTGGCCAATAGATGGCAGGCACCCGGACATGAACAGTACACGAATGTGCCTCGCATCATCGATGCCGATACCCGCAGCACATTGCTGAGTTTGAATTCGGATCCGTTTACTTTCTACAATCGGAGCAATATCCGTACGGTCGACGGTTCGTTCGTCCGTTTCAAGAGCTTGATCCTGAATTATGAACTCCCTCAGGCATGGGTTCGGAGGGTAGGATTAAATAAGTTGGTGCTCAATGGTCAGGCACAGAATATCTATTTATGGTCTGATAAGGATTTATTAGGACAAGATCCTGAATCTATTGTTTCAGGTATTTCCTTGCCGTTGACAACTACATATACCTTTGGTTTAACCTGTTCATTTTGATCGCTATGAAAATATTAAACAAGTTTTATATTCTCTTGAGCATACTGTTTTTATGCACGAGTTGTGATAAATTTTTAAGTGTAAATCCGGATAACCGCGTTCGGCCTACATTGACATCCGATTATCAGGCTATCATGGCGGGAGCCTATCCAGGAGGTGAGCATTTGTTTACGGAGCTTTACACGGACAACTTTAGGTTTTACAATTACACGGCCTATAACAATGCAACTACTGTTACCTGGTTTTTGCCCTTGTATTTATGGTCGGACGAATACGTCCCCAATGGTATAAGCCCTGATGCGACTTGGCGCAATTACTACAATTATATCTACAAAACGAATATCATTTTGGAGCAGATCGATGACAGCCAAGGGACAGAACAATTGAAAAGAGCTGTGAAGGCTGAGGCACATTTAGTTCGGGCGTATTGCCATTTTATGTTGGTAAATATTTTTGCTAAACATTATGATGTAAGTACGGCTTCTGGAGATTTGGGTGTGCCTATCGTACGGGGTACAGAAAAGGATAATCAGACAATCTATAAGCGACATACTGTTCAAGAAGTCTATGATTTTGTCGAGGAAGAGATCTTTAAGGGATTGAGTCTATTGGACGAATCGGTCTATAAGGTGCCAAAGCATCATTTCACCAAGGCGGCTACATATGCATTCTTAAGCAGGTTTTATCTGTTCAAATCCAATTGGGACGAATCTTTGCAATATAGCAATATGGTGTTTGATATCAATTATTCTATCCGGGATGTCTTTACAGATTTTGATGCTTACTTTCTGACTTCGCAGTTTGGGACATTTGCCTACGAATATTTTTCGGTTAGCAAACCCAATGTCTTGTTGATGAATTATTCGCTCGAATGGATCTCCTATTTCCGTTCAGGATTCTACGCGAATGAATTTAAAAGTACGTATGCTACAAATGATATCCGATTTAGGATGTACACCAACAATGGTGTGACGTATCTCAACTGGAACACATCAAAATACAAATCCCTGTTATCCGATAATGGCAACCGCTATTCGGACGTCCCACTATTTGTGCTCGAAGAGGTTATTTTCAATGCCGCTGAGGCCTATGTCAAAAAGGATAACCCTGACTTTGGAAAGGCAGCAGCATTGGTCAATGATGTTATCAGACAACGCTTTAGAGATGGGACACCCCCTTATCTGGACGCATCTTCATACACCGATGTCCAAAGCATATTTGCGGATATTTTGATCGAAAAGAATAGAGAATTGTGTTATGAGGGGATCAGGTGGTTTGATTTAAAACGTCTGCACATACCTGTAAGCCACTATGATGGTACAAAATATGTCGATCTATTGCCGGACGATCTGCGTAGGGTCGTACAGATACCATTGTCCGAGCTTTCCGCTAATCCAGATATTATTCCTAACCCAAGATAAGTTTAGTTATGAAAAAGATATTATATGGTTTTATGTTTTTTCTTCTGCTGATTGCCAGTCAGGGGTGCGATAGAGAAGAAGCTATCCCCTATACCCCTTATGTAGAGGATATCAAGTTGGAAAATGCTACAGATTCGGCTGTGTATTCGATTTACAGAGATTATCAGACCAAAGTGATCTATGATTGGGATCGCAAGTATGTAGCGAGCAATGCGACAGCTGCTCCGCCTCGCTATGAATTGATCCAACCGTATGTCGAGCACATTATTCGCAAAATGATCATCGCTCCATATGAAAAGCAGCATGTCAATTTTATGCGTGAGAATATGCCGATCGAAATTATTTTGATGGGTACGTCGATAGACTACGCCTCGGAAGAGGGAGGGTTTAGTTCGACAGGAGGAGCTGTTTCTTTGAGCCGGATCTTGTTGACAGGTATTAATCGTCTGGATTTGAAGGATAAGGGATGGACCAAGGGACAAGCGGTCTTATTCGCTCATGAGCTAGCACACATTCTGGACAAAAAGTATGGCAGGCCCATTGGTTTTGATCAGATATCGGCCGGCAAATATGCTGGCGGATCAGCTGTAGGGTCATTCTCCCTTCAAGAAGCTAGAAATCGTGGCTTTTGGAGAAATTACGGAATGTCCAATCAAGCGGAAGATTTTGGAACTTGGGTAGAAGGCATTGTCGGCACGAAGAAGTCCGAAGTGTTGGCATTGGCTGCTCAAAACCAATACTTGGGTGCCAAATATAGATCCGTCTATAATTATTTTTTAGAGAAAGGAATCGATCTGCATGAACTTCAGGAGAGCATCGATCGTATTGGTGATCAATTAAGTGAATTAGAACCATGAAAAAGATATTAATCGTATTTGCCATAAGCTTGTTTTTGTCTTGTGGAAAAGAAACAACCTTCTTGCCCGAAGAAACGGTCTTGAACAAGGAGCAACTACAAGCGCAGCACCAGCAATATTATGAAAGACTGGTTGCCAATGAGGAAGGTTGGTTCCTGAATATAGCAGGGGAGGAAAGTAAGGATTCGGTCATGCTACATTTAATTTTCAAAGCCGATAATTCGGTGTTAATCAAATCGACGACACGTGAGAACATGAATTTGGCAACAAGTCAATTTCGTATTGATGGAGATTATCAGTCCCTATTGAAGTTTGAGGGAACTTCTATTTTTTCATTGATGCAGTACAAGGAGCATGCGCCGGAACAGTTTATCATTGCGGATTTCAAAGACAATTCAGTGTATTTGACCCGGGCAGATGGCTACAATGACAAAATTGCTTTACTCACGCCGTTCAACATCACCCAAAATCAGCTGTTCCTGGCCAAACAAGACAGCGTTTATGATCTTTTAGAATATGAGGAGGCTTTTGCCATCACCAAGGGACTGTTTTTGGATATGTTACTGGAGGACTTTGATAATGGTGCTGACAAGAAAAGATTTAAGGTGTTTAATATAGGAAATTATGGCTTTCACTGGACGAATGTAGATACGATTACAAGTAAGATGACATTTGAATTTGTTCCGCCATATAACCCTGTGAGCCCGAGCTATATCAAGTACCAGCAGACCTATTCGTACGAATTTTTTCCTGGTGGAATAGCCTTTCAGCCTGCTATCACCTATGGTACGCTGGAGATCGACAAGATATTGTTTGATGCCTACGACCACGACACGAAGCAGCTCATCGTGACCGAGGCCGGCAATGTAACCGAACCCGTCACATTTGGTTACTCCAATCAGGAGGCGTTTTATTATGGTGATATCACAAAGATCTTTGATGTCACGGAATGGACAGCAAATGCCTTTCGGTTTGTCGCGGCTACGTCGAATGCAAATTCATTTAAAGGCCGTTTTAATGGCATTGTAGCAAATTCCAGAAATATCCTGCGTAGCGATGGGGTGGTGATACCGGCTGCTACGAATATCTCCTTTAATGTTCGAATCAATAATTCCGGAAGCGGTGGGGGAAGCATGATACAGATTTATATACCGATTCCTGCGGGTACCACACAGCTGGGGAATATATTCTTTAAATGTGATTACGAGCTGGTTGGTAAGAATAGGATTAAGATCAAGAATTTGGCCACCACTCCCCAGGCTGCAAATGCGGGATATAATACGGTTGCAGCAAGACAGTTAATATACGATATCTTCTGCGGAGAATCCGGTTTTTATATTTCGCCTTCGTCTGCTTCAAGTTTTTATATGTTGGATCCTGATTACGCAGACGATTTTCTTGTGCTTGATATTTCGACAAATGCTGCTAATGCAGATATGATCACTTATTTTCAACAATATACACAGTAAGAAATGAAAAGATTATGTTTAATAATAATGGCTTTTTTGTTGTTTTCCTGCAACAAGAATGACTTTGAGTATTTCCTTCCGGAAGGAACCTACCTGGAAGATATCCAGGAAGACTACACCCAAAAACTGATAGACAGCGAATATGGGTGGTATATGAATTACAAATTTAACAAGATCGGTTTCAATATCCTGATAAAATTCAAGGAAAATGGCTTGTGTGACATTATTTCGGATGTAGACGGTTATAATTATTTGGATAAGGATGTCAGGTATCAGGTGGCTGGCTTGGTGAATCCGGAGCTTCAGATCACATCCTACTCTGCCTTGCAGAAGTTGTATGAATTTTTTCCGGGGAGCTTTGAATTTGTCATTTCCGAAAATGCGGATGGCACATTCAGACTTAGGCCAGTCAAAGGAAACGCGGCTATCGTTACATTGTCCAAAGCTGATCCTGCGAAATACGATATGCTCGAAAGTTATGGGGAGGTCATCAATATTGTGAACGATTTCAGTAATAATGCGACCGCTTATTTCAAGAACTTTGAAGTGGACGGAGTCAATGCGTTCCTAGATTTAAATCTGGGCGCGAGGAGTATCAAATTTTCTTGGGTTGATGCCAATGATAAAGTAGTCAATGTAGAGCGGATCTTTAATTATAAGATCGGAGGGATTACGCTTGACGCTCCCGTCACGATTAATAACAAGAGCTTCTCTTATTTGAATTTTGGACAATATAACTCGGACGAGCTAGAGGTCGTTGATGATAACGGTAGCGCTATAGGCCGTATTTTTGTATCCCATGTAGCGAGTATAGAGTTTCCTCATGCAGCAGATGCTTATCTGTATTACGGCAAACCAGTTCAGTTCTGGGCATATGTGGGAGATGATTTGGAGCTTAACTACAGCCCCGACCTACAGGTCAAGTGGAGGGAAGTCATGAATGTCATTTCACCTACTATGTTCCGTATACAAGTCTACAACAATGCAGCAACAGGAGAGAGTATACAGTTTCTGTGCAGGCCCGATGGAGCGACCAGTACGTGGTTAAGATACAATGTGAGCAATGTCAAAATGGGAGAAGACCATGTATTTGTGAATGTCTTGGGAACCCACAATACAGGCCTCGCAGAACAGTATAAAGATCTGTGTTATGAGCTACTGCACATGATATTTCCGCCGGAAGGGGTAACGATTATGCCTTATGGCCGGTTTGGTAATGGCGAGCAGCAATTCAGGATAATAAGCCGAAAAAATAGCCGGATATATTTCACGATAAGAGTAGGGGCGGCTGCTCCGTTGGATTATTCCTGGGACTAATTGGGATATGATGTGATTAAAATGTTACGTAGTTTTAATTACAAAAAGGGAAGTTTATAATAGCTTTAGGGATACTTACTAATCATATTTTAAATAAACAAAAACGGTAAATGAGATTTCTAAAAGCACTTCAAATCTGTGTAATTTTTGGCTTATTATTAGGACAAAGTTATGCAATTGGTCAAGAGCAGGCCAATCTACGCAAACTATTAAATGTTCCCTATATCGGTGATATACAAGGTGCGGCAAATGCAGATAGGCTCATCTTTACAGTCAATGAAAAAGGACATCGCAATATTTATGTAGCAGATGGGCCGAATTATTCCATTCGGAAAGTGACGGATTTTGACGAAGACGATGCGCAGGAAATTACCAGCCTATCCATTAGCGACGATGGAAATTGGGCCGTATTTGCGCGAGGCGGGGACCACGGTTCAAATAGTGCTGCGGTGGCGACGAATGCAGCGTCCCTCGTTGACGGTACCAAGATCGAAATATTTACCCTTTCGTTGACCGACAATAAGTTGTTCAAGGTCGGTGTAGGTGACTTTCCCGTTATTCATCCCACGAATAAAACATTGACCTATCTAAGAGGCGGTAATATTTGGAGTTCCCCGCTTGGTCGGGACAATGCCGGAAAGCAAATGTTCCAAATGCGGGGTGCGGCAGGCAATATACAATGGTCCCCCGACGGAACACAGCTTGCTTTTGTTTCTCGCCGAGGAGCCTATAGTTTTGTCGGTGTGTACCAGAAAGCCGAATCGCGCTTGAGATGGATCGGACCTTCGTTCCATATCGACGCCTTTCCACAGTGGTCGCCAGATGGAAAAAAAATAGCCTTCTTAAGACGGGAGGCCACAGGAGGAGCTATCGATTCGATCACCGCCTTTAAATTTCAACCTTGGTCTATCATGATTGCCGATCTGTCCTCGGATAAAGTACAACAAGTGTATGCAGCACCGCTCAAGAGACAGGCTTCTTACCCTCGGATTGGCGGCGGCGTAAATCTTCGCTGGAGAAATGCCAACTACATCACCTTTATGTCCTACGAGGACGGCTGGCCGCATCTTTATCGCGTGGACGCCAAGAGCAAAGCCGTGCAACAATTGACGAAAGGAAACTTTACCGTAGAGGATATTTCCTATGATGCCAAAGGTGAGCACATTGTTTTTGCAGCGAATACAGGTAAAGATAAGTTTGACTTCGAACGTTCACATATCGGAAGGGTCAACTTGCTCAATGCAAAGGTTGACATGCTCACAGAAGGAGAGGGGATAGAGTCTTCACCATTTTTTTACCATGGCGATCAACTTATCGGTTTTAAATCCAGCACCTACGACCTACCTGTGCAGCCCAAAGTACATCAAGTCAGTACTTCTAAACAGCAAATCATAGCAGGAGAACTGTTCAAGGGTCTGAAAACAAACTTTGTGAAGCCTGAACAAGTTTTCATCACATCCGAAGACGGAATTAAGTTTAGTGCGCAATATTTCAAACCGGAAAAGGTCAAAAAAGGATTACCTGCACTGGTGTATATACACGGTGGCCCGCGTAGACAAATGTACCTCGGTTGGCACCATCGAGATTATTATTTTTACGATTATATCACCAATCAATATCTGGCCTCACTGGGCTATGCTGTATTGTCCGTCAACTATAGACTAGGCACCGGGTATGGCTATAATTTTCAGCACCCGAAATCCGCAGGCAATTTAGGTGCATCGGAATACTTGGATATCGTGGCTGCCGGAAAGTGGTTGCAGGAACAATCCGATATCGACAAAAATAGGATAGGAGTTTTCGGAGGTTCTTATGGCGGATATTTAACGGCCATGGCCTTAGCCAAAAGCTCGGATATATTCAAAGCTGGGGTGGATATACACGGTGTACACAACAGACAACGCAAGCAGAATCCAGACTTTTATGCACCAGATTTTGATCTGGCAACAAAGTTGAACTGGGATTCGTCACCATCACGCTGGGTAGAAGGGTGGAAATCACCCGTTCTGTTGATACACGGTGATGACGATGGAAATGTGGCATTTTCCCACAGTATCGATTTGTATAAAAGGTTGAAGGACCGAGATGTCGATGTAGAAATCCTGGTATTGCCGGATGAAAATCACCATTGGCAGTTATTTGAAAATCTCGTGAAAGTAAAAGGAGCTACAGTTGATTTTTTAGAACGAAAATTAAAATAAATGAATAAATTAAGAGGCTTCGTCTGCTTTTTTTTGACAGTAAGTATATTGGGATCTTGTGCAGTAAGGAAGCACAGTACGTTTTCCCTCGATGTCGAACAGGATACCATACTACGTACAGCACATGTAGGTATTAAGGTGGTGGATCTGGATAACGATAAAATTCTTTTTCAGCATAATTCCCATCATCATTTTATGCCCGCCAGCAATACGAAGTTATTAACGATGTTTACAGGATTACAGTTACTTGGTGATAGTATCCCAGGCTGGTCTGTCGCTTCGGATGCACAGACAATCTATGTCGAGCCAAATGGGGATCCTACATTTTTAAACCAAGAATTTCCCGAGCAGAAGTTGTTCGATTTGCTGAAAAACACAAATAAATCGATCTGTGTCGTGCTCCCTGAAAACCCCAAATTTGGACGTTTTGGGTTAGGTTGGTCGTGGGGAAGCTGGCAGCAAACGTATTCGCCTGAGCGCAGTGTTATGCCTATATATGGCAATATGGTACACTTTTACAAGGGATCCGACAATACCATACACGCTATTCCATCTTACTTTGACAGCCGTGTAGAGCAGCCATCTGGCCAACTATTGGATGGATATACATCTATCTTACGGTCAGAATACACTAATACGTTTATCGTACGCAAAAATGCCAGTAGGAATAGCTGGATCAGACCATTTACCGCTGTTGACAATGATTCCCTATCGTATATACTTTTAAAGGATACCTTGAAGAGCAGCAAACCTGATGTCAACATACGACTGGCCAGACAACGCCCTGCAGGTCTTGAATTTCGAGATTTTCATACCCTTCCGACCGATACGCTCATTCGCATCATGATGAAACGGAGTGATAATTTCTTTGCCGAACAAATCTTGTTGATGTCCAGTAAAATAAAGTTTGGGAGGTTCGATGAAGCGGCGATAAAAAAATCTATTCAAGAAGGCCCTTTAAAAGACGTGTGGGTCAAAGGGAAGTGGGTGGATGGCTCCGGCCTTAGCCGTAGTAACCTGATATCGCCTGACGAATTTATTAATTTATTGAAGCTGATGTATCGTCATGGTGATCTGGAGCGTATTCGAAATATTCTCCCTTACGGAAATGATGGAACCTTGAAAGGATATTATTTAGGGCTTGAGCATAATATCTCCGCAAAGACAGGTACGCTTACGGATCATTTGGCTTTGAGCGGGTATCTCATAACCAAAAGCGGTAAAACTCTGGCTTTTTCGTTTTTGATAAATAATCACCGGAGCAATCCCAATGCATTTAGAAAGGAGATCGCGCGATACCTAACACATCTTATCGAAAAATATTAAGTCGTTTACCTATAAAAACAAAAACAGCCTCCAATGTGAGGCCGTTTTTGTTGTGTCTGTTTCGATCAATAACTTACTTATACTGTTTTACTATTCCAAGATACAATGGGCGTGCCATTGAATTACTTTCTCCGATCAAGATAATCGAATAATGTCTACCTTCTTCGAAAGTATATTCCCGCTCTATTAGCGTTTCATCGTCTTGATCGGTGATAATAATGGTGTGTTTTCCACTGTTTTGCGCAACGAAAGAGGTGTTTTCACTATCCTCATCTTCCTCTTCCCCTTCGTAAGCCCTTTCTCCGTACAATAAGGTTTCCTTATCATCAAGATATACATTGACTTGATCTTCGCTAGGCGATAGATGTAAAAACCGGATAGCGCTTTTATTACCTAAATTTTCCAACAGCAAATCTTCGCTCATCAGGTGATGGATATCCTCTTGCCAACCATAGATAAAGGAAGTATAGTAGGTGCTGTCCTTAAAGGTATACGTTTCATCAACTAACTGATTGTTGGTATCCGTAAATATCCGTATTCTTCTACTACCTGGAAATATTCTAAAAAAGTCATATTGTTGGTAGAGCAACGGGCTGTAGTTAGGTTGTATAGGGTTGTTATCTGAGGCATATACCACACCATTCGACGAGACAAAACCATTGACCATCGTCACTACAGCGACTGGAATTTCTTCATAGTCGTTGTCTTTCATACAGCTGTTCAAAGAGATCAAGATGAATCCCCCAAGTAATAAACCTAATAATTTTTTTGATACTGTTTTCATCACTATTCTTTCTAGTTTTAAGTAATAACGGATGAATTCAGAGAAAAGCTACAGGGGATAGGTTATATAGGTGATAATTCAGCATTAAGCCCACCTTCTTTAGTATTAGGTTTACCTTTTCCTGTTGTGATTAAACTTTGCAAACTGCCTTGTATGTAGCCTGTCCAGGCATCCTGGCAAATATTGTAACATTCGTAATCGGGAACTAATCCTTCGTGAGTGAACTGCACTTTTGTTTTTCCATTTTTATCGGAAATTTCAAAAATCAATTTAGTGCCAATCCATTCGCTTTTGTCCTCAATAAAATTGAACTCATTATCCAAAACCTGATAAACCAATTTTTTATTGGGAACAATTTCTATGAGTTTTATTTTACTCAAATGCACATCCTTGTAGTGGTAGAAAAATGTTTCATTGAGTTTGTCGGTATTACCTTCAATTTCTTCCGACCACCAAGCATGGAAATTTTTAATAGCCTTGAATGCTGTTTCAGGACTTTGCTCAACAAAAATAGTTGATGTATAGTTTTTACTTTCTTTCATTTCGTTTTTTGTTTTAGTTATACTAGCTAAACGCTCTTGTTCTGATTTGCTGTTTGTTCTCTTTGATTTTATTTTCTACTACAAAGGTATCGTCTTGAAATGTACTTTGTCGTGTGTAAATTAGACATTGTCATGGGTTGATTTGGACAATGTGTTTTTTTAACTTTGCAAAAAGAATTCTAATGAAACATATTTCTATTATAGTTCCTGATGGTGAGAACAACTTGAGTAGCATAATTGGTGCTTACAAAATTTTAACAAGGGCTAATGCTCATTGGAAAGAGAAAGCCAAAAGAGAACGCTACAAAATTGAGTTGGTGGGCCTTTCAAAAAAGGTGGATTTCTATGACGGTTTGTTTAGCGTAAAGCCGCACACAGATACTTCAAAGATCACAAAGACCAACCTTATTATCATTCCGTCTTTGAACCACAATTATCAAAAAGCGATAAAAGGAAATAAACCATTGGTTGAATGGGTTGAAGAACAATATAAAGCCGGTGCAGAAGTAGCCAGTATCTGCACCGGAGCTTTTTTATTGGCTTCATCAGGTTTGTTAAATGGCAAAACCTGTTCTACACATTGGGCTTTTGCAGATACATTCAGAAAGATGTTTCCAAAAGTGAATTTACAAACGGACAAGTTGATTACGGACGAAAACGGAATTTACACCAATGGCGGTGCATATTCCTTTCTAAACCTTATTATTTATTTGGTAGAAAAATACTTTGACAGGCAAACGGCTATTTTTTGTTCCAAAGTATTTCAGATTGAATTGGACAGACAAAATCAATCGGCTTTTATTATTTTTTCAGGACAAAAGTCGCATAGTGATGAAGTAATTAAACAGGCACAAACTTATATCGAAAACAACTTACAAGAAAAAATATCCATTGAAAATTTATCGTCAAAATTCGCTGTCGGCAGAAGAAATTTTGACAGGCGTTTTATTAAAGCAACAGGTAATACACCTATTGAATACGTACAAAGGGTAAGAATTGAAGCCGCAAAGAAATCGTTTGAGACAAGCCGAAAAAACATCAATGAAGTGATGTATGAAGTTGGTTATGCAGACGTAAAAGCATTTCGTGAAGTGTTTAGGAAAATATCGGGAATATCGCCATTGGAATACAGGAACAAATACAATAAGGAAACGACAATTCGATAGGATTACTAACTGATAGGCTTTTTTAACAATATGTTTCCCCTTTCTTCTCATAAAATACCAGCAACTCAAGATACATATAAACACACTAAACATAATCTATGTTTCCAGATCATAACAATAATATTTTATGGAAACCGTATCGATAAGCCAATATAACAAAAAAAACTCCGAAGCTCCTAATGTGGAGAATCCATTATGTTGTCCCCCTGTCTGCCAAGTGATGTTTTCGATTTAATAGCTTGATACATAAGTGTAAATAGGGGCAATTGCGAATTGGCAGGAGGGGGACAGTCAGTTCTGGTTTGTCCACTAATAAGCTCAGAATTTACTTATTTAAGCTCAAATAGCTAGTTTTTTGAACTTAAAATTGCTAGGGATTGAGCTTATCGTCATCTCTGAATAGTTTACATCTTCATTTTAGTATAACCTTATTCGCTGCTTCTATACCCCTTCTTTTAGAATTGTGTCATTAGGCTCCTGTCGTTGTTCGGTGGTTGTTCGGTCACGACCGAACAACCACCGAACAACGACCGAAGGATGATAGGAGAAAAGGTTAACGTGTGGTGAAGTTGGTAGATAGAGACTACCCGCGCTGTTGGTGAGGTCATCTTACAACTCCCCAAGCATTTACGGAGAGAGCCTTTGCTGCTCTATATCTTGATCTGGGATCGAAATCGAAAGGTGTTCGGAAGAAGCCTCTATCTGGGTGAGAGTTTTAATGGCTAGCTATACTAAAACAACGAGGGCTGTATCAAGAGTATGTTATTACAACTCTTGTTACAGCCCTCGTTAATACTACGGCTTTTATAAACCCCGATTAAATAAATTTACCGACTTCTTCTGCCAAGTCAATGATTTTGTTGGAATATCCCCATTCGTTATCGTACCAGGATACCACCTTAACAAAGTTGTCGTTCAACGAGATACCAGCTTTGGCATCGAAGATAGAGGTACGGGCATCTCCCAAAAAGTCAGTAGATACGACATCGTCTTCAGTATAGCCTAAGATACCTTTTAGCTCACCTTCAGCAGCTGCTTTCATGGTTGCTTTGATGGTTTCGTAGGAAGCGCCTTTTTCCAAACGAACAGTCAAGTCGACTACAGAAACATCGGCGGTAGGTACGCGAAGTGACATACCGGTCAATTTACCTTGTAATGCAGGTAATACCAATCCTACAGCTTTAGCTGCTCCAGTAGAAGAAGGGATAATATTTTGGTAAGCACCACGTCCGCCTCTCCAGTCTTTTACCGAAGGGCCATCTACCGTTTTTTGTGTCGCTGTAACGGCATGTACTGTTGTCATCAAACCTTCTACAATACCAAAATTGTCATGCAAAACTTTAGCAAGGGGAGCAAGACAGTTTGTGGTACAAGAAGCGTTAGATACAATATGCTGATCTGCTTTTAGTTCTTTATGGTTGACACCCATAACGAAAGTCGGTGTGTCGTCTTTTGCAGGAGCGGACATAATGACCTTTTTTGCACCTGCAGTGATGTGTTTTTGAGCGGCTTCTTGAGTCAAGAAAAGGCCAGTCGATTCGATGATAACCTCCGCACCTACTTCATCCCACTTCAAATCTGCCGGGTCTCTTTCTGCCGTCACGCGGATGGTCTTTCCGTTTACCACCAAATGGCCATCTTTTACTTCAACAGTTCCGTCAAATCTACCGTGTGTAGAATCGTATTTCAACATATATGCCATATAATCCGGCTCTACCAGATCATTGATGCCTACGATTTCGATATCCTTACGGTTTACTGCTGCTCTAAATGCTAGTCGGCCAATGCGGCCAAATCCATTGATTCCAATTTTCATTTTACTAATTTTTATTTATATAATATTTTATCAAATTCTGTATAGGCTCTCTTATGATCGTTTCGATATGTAAACCATGTTCATCACCTATTTGTTTTAACCATTCGGGGAAGTTGTTGGCTACTGATCCGGTAAAATGTATCGTCGAATCGGGATAGCTGTCCGCCAAGGGGAGGAGATAAGTCTTCACGTACAAATTTAATCCTTTTTTTACCAATGAAGTGATATAAGGATCGGTCTTATTTTCAAAGAAAAATTCGGCGAAAGAAGTTAAGAAGATATTCGGATTAGGGCTGTTATAAATCCGTTCTAATATAATCTTTCTGTCGATTGTATGTTTTGCGAGAAGCTTCTCCTTTATGCCCGAAGGTAAGGAGTCGGTTAGAAAGTCCTTCAACATCATCCGGGATAGCCAATTGGTAGAGCCTTCGTCAGCCAAAATATAACCTAATCCGTAATTGTTTTCGACAATTTTCTTTCCGGTATAATAGGCTGCGTTTGAACCCGAACCTAGGATTCCGACAATACCTTTTTCGTCTCCAAAGGTAGACAATGCGGATGCGACGAGATCATGGGATACCTTGATCTTGGCATTCTTGAAGAAGCCGGAGAAAACCTTCGCAATTTTATCCTGCCGCTCTTTAGAGGATGCCCCTGCGCCGAAGAAGAATATGCGTCGTATTCTTTCGGCATTGTAAAGTAACTCGGTGTTTTTGTTTAATAGTTGATTGATGAAATTTTCATCTTGGATATAAGAATTAATGCCAGCTGTCCGGAAACCATGTAGTACTCTTCCTTTCTCGGCTAAGCGCCAGTCGGCATATCTAGATCCTGTGAAAATAACTAAAATCATGTACTATTTATTCATTATGTTGGCTATCTCTAACAACTCTTCGTCCAGTTTAAATTCTTTGTTGTGAAGGGCCTCTTCTAACGGCGTTGTTATAATTTCAGTCCCTCGAATTCCAACAGTAGCACGGGTATTGCCCTTCAGTAATTCTTTTACGGCCTTGTATCCCATTCGGGTTGCAAGTACTCGATCGAAGCTGCTCGGAGCACCGCCGCGTTGCAAGTGGCCCAATATACTAACTTTTACATCAAAATGCTCAAATTTTTCTTTAACATATTTGGCTACATTATAAGCTCCACCATTTTGATCACCTTCGGCAATGACGACGATCATGGAACTTTTTTCGCGTTCGCGGGCGAATGATAATTCTTCCAGCAAGGTTTCAATGCCGGAATCGATTTCGGGCAATAATATCGCTTCAGCACCACCACCGACACCTGCGTTAAGGGCTATACATCCTGAATCTCTACCCATGACTTCGATAAAAAATACCCGGCTATGGGAAGACGCGGTATCCCGGATCTTGTCAATGGCTTCGATTACGGTATTGTTGGCCGTGTCATATCCTAACGTATAATCTGTACCATATAGATCATTGTCTATCGTGCCAGGGATACACATCACCGGAATATCGAATTCTTTGGAGAATAAGTCGGCACCGGTAAATGTTCCGTCACCACCGATGGCGACTAAGGCATCTATTCCTTGTTTTTTGATATTATCATATGCCAGTTGACGGCCTTCCTTCGTCTTAAATTCAAGGCACCGTGCCGATTTTAAGATGGTACCGCCTTTTTGGATAATCGAACTGACCGATCTTCGGGACATTTCGACAAAGTCAGCTTCCAACATACCTTCATATCCACGATAAATTCCTGTAACATCCAGGCCATCATATATGGCGGTACGTACAACCGCTCGGATGGCTGCATTCATTCCCGGAGCATCTCCCCCGGACGTAAAAACACCTATTTTTTTTATTTTCTTCAAGATTGATTAGAATTGAACCACACGAATATAGTGTGTATTTTTTACACTTATAAATTTTTTGGCTATTTTTTTGCTTCTTTTACTAATTTTGTCCATTATTGTTTAGTTTTTAACTGAAATAATAACTTTAATCTTAAGGCTTTGTTATCATATTTTACCATCGATTGTGTTATTGTTACCTTTCACGAAGGAAATTTAAAGGTACTACTTACCGAAAGGAACGAATATCCATACAAAGATTGGTGGGCACTTCCCGGATTTTTTGTCGAGAAGAGGGAAGAAATGGAGGATGCGGTAAAACGTATTAGCTATGAGATGACGGGATTGAAGGATATATATATGGAGCAGTTAGCAGCTTTCGCGGGTGTCAAGCGACATCCTGAAGGACGTATATTGACTGTAGCTTATATGGCTTTTGTGCGCTATGAAGATGTGAAGAACAAAGTAAAACCCATTACAAATTATATGCGCCAAGCGAAATGGTTTGCTATGGGTGAATTGCCGGAATTGGCGTTTGACCATAAGGATATCCTCCTGTTGGGATTGAAGAAACTGAAAGTTAACCTATCCTATACCCTTACACCTTACGAATTATTACCCGAAAAATTTACCCTTACCCAACTTCAGCAGGTCTATGAATCCATCTTAGGGGAGTCGTTGGATAAACGAAACTTTCGAAAAAAAATGACCAATCTTGGTTATTTGAAAGAATTGGACGAATGCCAAACAGGTGTATCGTACCGCGCTGCCCGATTGTATAAGGTGGATCGAAAGAAATTTTTGAAACTTTTCTCCTAATTTTTTTCCTTTTTGTCATGAAATTGTTTTTTTAATCGTTTTGTGAGTTGTATGTATTTCTGTTTTTGTACTTTTGAACAATTTTTAATAAAAGTCAGGAGATAAAAATGGACAAACGTAAGGAGGAAATAGTTGAGGTTGCGCTAAAACGTTTCGCACATTATGGTTTCAATAAAACTACGATGAATGAAGTCGCAGACGACCTCAACATAACGAAGGCAAATCTTTATTACTATTATCCAGATAAGTTGGAGTTAATTAAAGATGTGATCAGGCATGTGGGCAAAGAAATCTATCGTGAAGAAAAAATTATTATAAATGCGTATCGTAATAATTTTTTGGAAGTCATGTTTTCTTTATTGGAGGTGCGCGCATCCTATCTAAAGAAGTACTATGTGTTGCACATCAATGAGAACCTTGAGTGGATAAAAGGAGTGGAGATCAATGAGTTTTTGAAAGAATGTTATATTGAGGATCTCAACCAACTGAAAGGGTTGATCTCAAAAGCTGTTGCAGCAGGCGAGGTTCTTGTGGATGATATCGATGAGATGTGTACGGTGTATATCGAAATCGTTAAGGGTATCAGTATCATGCACAATGTTCATGACATCATTACAGGTATCCCAAATAGTGAAAATGTGGACAAAATCCTCCACAGTCAGAAAAGGGCGACAAAACTAATATTTGAAAATCGAATAAATACGAAATAAATAGAATGAAAACGGGTAAAATCATAACGTTAATAATTGCAGGGCTATTTGCTGGCTCATTCGTGAAGGCACAAGAAGCGCTGACCCTTCAGCAAGCTGTTAAATATGCTTTGGAAAATAAAGCCGAGGCTCAAAAGTCAAAGCTCGATATTGAAAATGCACAGAATAAGATCGATGAAGTGCGGTCGGCAGCATTGCCCCAAATCAATGTCAGTGCGGGGTTGACTTATAATGCTATTATTCAGCAAGTGGCATTAGATGGTGCGTTGATGGGGCAACCAGGCGAGACCATTTTGGTGAGCATGGGACAAAAGTGGCAGGCAACTCCGACGGTATCGTTTAGTCAGCAGCTCTTCAACCAGACTGTGTTTACAGGGTTGAAAGCAGCAAATACTACCCGGGAGTTTTATGTCATCAATAACCAATTGACTGAAGAGCAATTGATAGAACGAGTTGCTAATGCTTATTATAGCGTATACCAAACGCAACTGCAATTGGAAAATATTCAGAATAATCTGGATAATACAAAAAAGACATACGGAATTATTGAGGGACTTTATAATGCGGGGCTAGCCAAGAAGATTGATCTGGACCGTATTGCGGTAACGGTTAATAATCTAACGGCTCAAAAACAACAGATACAGAATGCGAATGATTTGCAAGAAAATGCCTTGAAATTTGCGATCGGTATGGATATCACGCGTGATCTGAAACTCCCCGAAGAAACGTTTAATTTAGATGCCCAGATTCTATCTGATGTAAATAATGTCGATGGAAGAACGGAGATTCAGGTACTGAACAAACAGATGGAACTTTTGGAACTAAACAGAAAGGCAATTATTTCGGAGTATTATCCGAACCTATCCATGAATGCCAACTATGGTTATATGGGATTTGGATCTAAGTTTCCAATTTTTAGCAATCATCCGTCTGTAGCATGGTCAAACTTTGCTTCCATAGGGCTTTCTTTAAATTTCCCGATTTTTAATGGATTTTCGACTCGCTCGAAGGTGAGACAGGCTACGATAGATATCAAGAAAGCAGAGATTGATATAGCTGACACGAAGTTGGCGCTAAGCCTAGGCAATGAAAATGCAAAAGCACAGGTTCGTAATAGTATCTTGACAGTTGGTACCAATGAATCGAATGTGAAATTAGCGAAAGAGGTATTGGATAATACCACCAATAATTATAGAAATGGTTTAGCAACTTTAACGGATTTGTTGGATGCCGAACGTGCGCATTTGGATGCACAAAACAACCTCACAACATCTTTATTGAATTACAAGGTAGCTGAAATCCAGCTAATCAAAGCAAACGGAAAATTACAATCTTTAATAAACGAATAATTAACACACAAATAACTATATGAAACGCGCAATTATTACTGTACTTGTTGTCGCTGCGGTATTAGCAGGTATAATTTACATCTTAAATAAAAATAAGGCACAAAATCAGGCCGTGACTGAGGCTGCTGCTGTAACCAATGAAACCGTCGCGGTGCGGATCGATACGGCTCGTACACAGTCTGTAGACTTGTCTTACATAGCCAACGGAACGCTGATGCCAAAACAAGAGGTGACGGTATCGGCTGAGGCATCTGGACGTGTCGTTAAGGTCTTGGTCGATGAGGGTTCTCGTGTGAGTGCCGGACAGGTTTTGGCCGTGGTTGAAGGGGATAAATTGAATGTCAGTGTGGCAAATGCACAGGCTGTATATGATGATGCTATGGCGAATGTACAGCGTTTTGAAAGTGCCTATGCGACTGGTGGTGTGACCAAACAACAGTTGGATCAAGTCAAACTGCAGTTCGAAACGGCTAAGAACAATTTACGAAGTGCAAATCTTACTGCTGGCGACGTGACTATTAAAACTTCGGTAAGCGGAATAGTAAATGCTCGTATGATCGAACCGGGTACGTATGTGAGCCCTGGTACGGCAGCTTTCGAAATTGTCAATGTCAGCTCACTTAAGTTGCGTGTCAACGTGGATGAAAAGCATGTCGCTACATTGAAGGTCGGTCAAACCGTCGATGTAACCCTAAGTGTTTATCCGGATAAGGATATTAAAGGTCGGATAACTTTTATTGCACCGAAGTCTGATGGTAGCCTAAACTTTCCAGTGGAGATCGAAGTTGCCAATCCTAGTAACGAACTGCGTGCTGGTATGTATGGCACGGCTAGTTTTGGTAGCCAAACTGCTGCTAATGTGTTGGTGATTCCCCGTATGGCTTTTGTAGGTAGTGTGAGTGATAACAAGGTGTTTATTGCCAAGGATGGAAAGGCTATAGCTGCTGATGTTGTTGGCGGACGTAATTTTGGAGATTATGTCGAGATCTTGAGTGGTTTAGAAGCTGGTGACCAAGTCATTATCTCTGGACAAATCAATGTGTTTGATCAAACTCCTATTACTATCATTAAATAATTTGAATAAACAATTCGTATGAAGATTTCTGAAATATCGATAAAACGACCAAGTCTAATCATCGTGATGTTTATCATCTTGGTGCTTGGTGGTATATTTTCCTATACCCGCCTGGGGTATGAGCTGATACCGAAATTCGAGATCAATGTGATCATGGTGCAGACGGTCTATCCGGGAGCATCGCCGACGGAGGTAGAAAATACAGTTACCAAGAAGATAGAGGATGCGATATCTTCGCTGGAAATGGTGAAGAAGATTGAGTCCACTTCCTTGGAAAACGTCTCTGTGGTAGCAGTAACATTGAATGATGGTGCGGATGTCAACTTTTTGTTGACGGATGCGCAACGGAAGATAAATGCTATATTAAATGAATTGCCGGATGATGTGGATCCTCCGATCTTGAATAAATTCTCGTTGGATGATATGCCTATCATGAGCTTGGCGGTAACATCTAATTTGTCCGAGAAGGAGTTATATGACTTATTGGACAATAAGATACAACCGGTGTTTGCGCGTATCAGTGGTGTCGCCAAGGTAGATATGGTTGGAGGTGAAGAGCGTGAGATCCAGGTGAAGGTAGATCCTGAGAAGCTACAAGGGTATGGTTTGTCCATTAACCAGGTACAACAGGTTATCGCGGCTTCGAATTTGGACTTTCCAACAGGAAGCGTGCAGTCTGCTGAGAAACGTAATACAATCCGTCTAGCAGGAAAAGTAGCGACAGTAGACGAACTACGTGCTTTACCGATTACAACGCCTCAAGGTATTACAGTTTATCTGAGCGATATTGCGGATGTTCAGGATGGTATTGCTGAAATTGAGAAGATTGCCCGATTGGATCGCAAAAATACGATCTTAATGCAGGTTTATAAGCAGTCTGATGCTAACGCGGTGGCGGTATCCGAATTGGTTCAAAAAACGATCTCGGTTAAAGATAGTGAAGGCAACTTGATAAGTGGTGTCGAAAAGGATTATGCCAAAGATGGGATACAAGTATTAATAGCAAATGACTCCAGTGAATATACCTTGAATGCGGCTAATCACGTCATGAAAGATTTGATGTTGGCTATTGTCCTGGTTGGTTTCATTATGTTGTTCTTCTTACATAGTTTGCGGAATGCGGCTATTACGATGGTAGCTATTCCCTTGTCGCTGATTGCTACATTTATCGGTTTCCTATTGATGGGATACACGCTGAACCTCATGTCGCTATTGGGTCTTTCTCTGGTGGTCGGTATTCTCGTGGATGACGCGATTGTTGTAATCGAGAACATTCACCGGCATATGGAGATGGGGAAAAATAGGGTGCGTGCAGCATTTGACGGAGCGAAAGAAATTGGATTTACGGTCAGTGCGATTACATTGGTTATCGTAGTCGTGTTTTTGCCGATAGCGATGTCAACAGGCTTGGTAGCAAATATTCTTGCACAGTTCTGTGTGACCGTAATTATATCGACGTTACTTTCCTTGTTGGTGTCCTTTACAGTAGTGCCTTGGTTGTATTCCAGATTTGGCAGACTAGAACATATCAGTTCTTCTTCATTCTTTGGACGGATCATATTAGGCTTTGAAAGAGGGTTGAGTAAATTTACACATTGGGTATCGGGCATTCTGAGATGGTCATTGGGTACGCGGTTGAATAAATTTTTGACCCTGTTGATTGCGGTGGTATTGTTCTTTAGTTCTATAGCTTTGGTGGGTATGGGATTCATTGGAACAGATTTTTTCCCTGCGAATGATAAAGGTGAGTTTATGGTGCAGTTTGAGTTGGAGAAAGATGCTTCTTTGGAGGTAACCAACCAGCTTACACAACGTGCGGAGAACTATATTGCTGCGAAACCTGAGGTGAAGCGATTGATCACAACTGTGGGTCAGTCGAGTGATGGTGGCTTTGGTGGGGTATCGGGTACACGTTACAAATCTGAAATTCATGTTATTCTTAAAGATGAGTATATCGGTGTGTTGAATTCCAAGGTATATTCCGCAGATTTAAAACGAGAGTTAGAGAATGAATTGGTCGAAGCAAAGGTACGTACGGTTAATATGGGATTGATGGGGGCTGAACAGGCACCTTTGACACTGACGATAGTAGGCGCTACCATGGAAGATGCCTTAGCGTTTGCAACCCAAGCCATGGAATTGTTGAATGACATACCGGGCTCTTCTCAAGTGAAATTGTCTTCCGAAGCTGGTAACCCAGAGATTAACGTGAAAGTAGATCGGGAGAAAATGACTTCTTTGGGCTTGAATGTAGCAACGGTAGGTGCAACGATGCAGGTCGCTTTTTCGGGTAATACGGACAATAAATTCCGTGCGGGAGATAACGAGTACGATATCAATATACAGTTTGACAATAAAGGAAGAACAGGTATTGATGATGTGCGCAAACTGAAATTTATCAATAGCCAGGGTACTTCTGTTACACTGGATCAATTTGCGGATATATCGTACGGATCGGGGCCAACATTGTTGGAGCGTCGTGATAAAACACCTTCTGTATCGGTGAAAGGTCAGGTAATTGGTCGTCCAGCAGGTACTGTTGCTGCAGAGTGGGAGGCGAAGTTTAAAGAATTGCCACGTGAACCGGGTGTCACCTATTTGTGGGGTGGTAATATGGAAAATCAGGAGGAAGGTTTTGGTACCTTGGGGATAGCTTTATTGGCGTCTATTATCCTTGTTTATTTGGTGATGGTTGCCTTATACGATAGCTTCGCTACACCTTTTGTGGTCTTGTTTTCTATTCCACTATCGTTTATCGGAGCATTGCTCTTACTGGCATTGACGAATCAAACACTGAATATCTTTACTATTCTGGGAATTATCATGCTTATTGGTTTGGTTGCGAAGAATGCGATCCTTTTGGTCGACTTTGCCAACCATAGAAAGGAAGCAGGGGATAGTACACATGATGCTTTGGTTGCAGCGAACCATGCCCGTCTTCGTCCTATTCTGATGACAACGATTGCCATGGTCTTCGGTATGATTCCTATCGCGATGGCCACAGGTGGTATCGCTGATACAAACCGGGGTTTAGCGATTGTGATTATCGGTGGATTGTTATCGTCGTTGTTCTTAACATTAGTCGTGGTGCCTGTGGTTTATTCGTTGATGGATAGCTTTAAACGCCGCTTCGGAAAAGATAAGCATATCGATTACAAAGAGCTTATTGTAGCGGACTATACCCCGAACGAGCATTATGTCGACGAGATGGAAGTGAAGCATCAGTAAACATTATAAATAGCTCAAGGTTACTTGAAATGACGCAGGTCTTTAGGTCAGATTTCAAATTTGAAATCTGACCTTTTTAGTCCTATGATCATTGTGAGCTATAGACGAAAATATATAACGAGATAAAAATCATAAGTTGAATAAAATTTCGTTAATAAAATAAAGAACCATTAGCTTATGTGATGAGCCTGAAGACCGATTATTAAATTCGATTCATGCTAAACCATTAATAGTAACAATTTAATCAATATAAACAAAGTGATTGCTTTTTTTATACATTTGTAGCTTAGCTCAATAGATGAAGACATATTTTAGATTATTATCCTTTGCGAAGCCTATTGAAAAATATGCTATCCCCTATATTATCTTTACCCTTATTGCTGTTATCTTCGGTACATTGAACTTGGCTTTATTAGCCCCGCTGCTCCAAGTATTGTTTAGAGGATCAGGAGCAGATATCGATGCGACACATGGCGTAGTCACTAAGCCGGAGAGTGCATGGGATTTGCCGGATTGGTTTACATACTACGCTGATAGGCTATACGCGGACTTTGGTGCCTATGATGCCTTGAAATATGTTTGTATAGGTATTATCATATCGGTATTTATTAGTAACCTATTCCGCTATTTCTCGCAGCGGGTCATGGAGAATTTTCGGATCAATACTTTGTTGAATTTGAGACGTGTGGTCTTTGATCACGTGATGGATATGCACTTTGGTTTTTTCTCCAATCAGCGTAAAGGTGATATCATGTCCAAGGTGTCGTCGGATGTACAGGTCGTACAGTATTCCGTGACAGGGACATTACAGGTTATATTTAAAGAACCACTCCAGCTTATCGCTTACGTGTTCATGCTTTTTGCGATATCGGCGAAGCTCACTTTTTTTGCCTTGACGGTTATTCCAATCTCGGCATTCGTTATCTCCCGGATTGTTAAAACCTTGAAAGCACAAGCTATCGAAGGACAGAAATCGTATAGTAATATGATTTCCTATTTGGATGAAGCGCTATCGGGGGTGCGTGTCATTAAAGCATTCAATGCTGTGGACTTTGTCAAGCAACGTTTCCACAATGAGAATACTTATTATGCAAAGATTATGCGTCGAATGGTTCGACGCCAACAATTGGGATCGCCTGTTTCTGAATTATTAGGTGTTATTATGGTGGCCATTATCTTATTATATGGTGGTCATTTGGTATTGACTGGACAGGGGGAGCTAAAAGCATCTGAATTTATTGCTTATATCGCCTTATTTTCACAGGTCATGCGTCCAGCAAAAGCATTAACAGATTCGTTTGCCAATATACATCATGGTATTGCCGCAGGAGAGCGTGTATTGGCACTCGTTGATGAAAAAAATGAGGTTAAAGATAGAGAAGGTGCCACCGAAGTCAATTCCTTCCAAAATACGATCGAATTTGACCAGGTGCATTTTGCTTATGAAACGAAAGAAGTCTTATCGGATATTAATCTGGAGGTTAAAAAGGGACAAACTGTTGCTTTGGTAGGTCCGTCAGGAGGTGGGAAATCTACTTTAGTGGACTTGATACCGCGTTTTATGGATGTCAGCGCTGGGGCTATTTATTTTGACGGCAAAGATCTTCGGGACTTAAAACAAGAAAGCTTGCGTAGCCTGATAGGTGTAGTTAACCAGGAATCCATCTTGTTTAATGACACCATATTTAATAATATTGCTTTCGCCAAGCAATCGGCTACAATGGAAGAGGTGATTGCAGCAGCGAAGATTGCCAATGCGCATGAGTTCATCGAAAAATTGAGTAGCGGCTATCAGACGAATATTGGTGATCGTGGTTCTAAATTGTCTGGTGGACAAAAGCAACGTATATGTATCGCTCGTGCTGTATTGAAGAATCCACCTATTATGCTACTGGATGAGGCGACATCTGCCTTGGATACTGAATCCGAAAGGTTAGTTCAGGATTCGTTGTATAAATTGATGAAAAACAGAACTACCGTAGTGATTGCTCACCGACTGAGTACGATACAGAATGCCGATAAGATCGTTGTAATTGAGGGAGGTCGGATTGTAGAAGCCGGATCCCATCCGGAATTGATGAATCAAAATGGTTTGTATAAACGGTTGATCGATATGCAACAATTTGTAGATGCATAGACTACTTAATTGGAATCATCTACTCCACTGTGTGTATTACATAATTTTTGATAAATTTGTATAATATGCAGGAGAGCGATACATGAATACGCAGCAAAAATTGAATTTCTTAATCACTAACAAGAATTTAGATACCGATCTAAAACAAATAGCCGAAAAAGTTGTAGCGGGAGAGCGGGTTACTTTTGACGAGGGGGTACTGCTTTATGAAAAAGGCGATCTGAACTATTTGGGTGTGCTGGCGAACTATATCCGGGAGCAAAAACACGGTGATCGAACTTATTTTAATCGGAATTTTCATATTGAACCTACAAATGTCTGTGTTTACGACTGCAAGTTTTGCTCGTATTCACGTCTTATCAAGGAACGTGAAGAAGGGTGGGAGATGGATGTTGAGGCCATGCTAGATGTTGTAAGGCGCTATGACCATGAGCCGGTGACTGAAGTACACATAACAGGTGGTGTGGTGCCGAAACAAAACCTGGAGTTTTATGCCGAGTTCTTTAAAAAATGTAAAGCGCATCGCCCAGAACTCCATATCAAAGGACTGACACCTGTTGAATATTATTATATTTTCAAAAAGGCCAAATTAAGTCATTATGATGGTTTGAAGTATCTTCAGGAATGTGGATTGGATTCGATGCCGGGTGGGGGAGCTGAAATATTTCATCCTGAAGTCCGGGAAAGAATTGCGCACGACAAATGTAATGCTGAGCAATGGTTGGATATCCACGAACAGGCCCATAAGTTGGGGATGCATACAAATGCAACCATGTTGTATGGTCATATCGAAGAATTTTGGCATCGCATAGATCATATGGAACGGTTACGCCAATTGCAGGATCGGACAGGCGGTTTTCAGACATTCATTCCTTTAAAATTTAGAAACAAAGACAATCAAATGTCGAACGTTCCCGAGGTTTCTGTCATCGAGGATTTACGTAATTATGCCGTTGCCCGGATCTATTTGGACAACTTCGAACATATCAAAGCTTACTGGGCGATGATCTCACGAGATACGGCACAGCAGTCGTTGGCTTATGGTGTAGACGACATTGATGGTACGTTGGATGATACGACAAAAATTTATAGTATGGCGGGTGCGGAGGAACAAAATCCAGCAATGAGTACAAAAGAATTGGTCGAATTAATTCGTCATGTTGGCCGTCATCCGATCGAACGGGACACCCTTTATCATGTCGTCACGGACTATAAAGATGTGGTTTTTGAAGAGGATAAAGCGGCTAAATATTATGCACTTCCTGTTGTAAATTGATACCTATATTTTTATTTTGAAGAAGACTTTTTATTTTATCAGACACGGACAGACAGACCTTAATCTAAAAGGTATCGTACAGGGAAGAGGGGTCAATTCACCCCTCAACGAAAATGGCTTGAAGCAGGCAGAGGCTTTTTTTGAAAGCTATAAGGATGTACCTTTTGACAAAATATATACTTCCACATTACTTCGTACGCACCAAACGGTTGAACCTTTTGTTAGGTTAGGCATACCACGAGAAGATCTGGAGGGCCTGGACGAGATCAGCTGGGGGATATATGAGGGGCAACCTCAGGATGAAGCCATCATGAGCGGCTTTGAGGACGTGGTCACCTGTTGGCGAAATAACGATTTGGATTATTGCATCGAAGAAGGCGAATCGCCGAATGAATTGGTCGCTCGTCAAAAAGAAGCCATGGCCTATATGCTTCGACAAAAGGATGAAAAGACCATCTTAGTGTGTATGCATGGGCGGGCGTTACGTATTTTACTCTGTCATCTTACAGAAACTCCTGTTTGTCAGATGGATGATTTTCCCCATACCAACACATCCTTGTATATCCTGGAATACGAAAACGATAAATTCTCCATCTTAGATTATTATAACACGAGGCATTTAGAGGGGTTTCAATGAGTAAAATCAAGATTTCCGCGGTAAGCTATACGAATACCTTACCTTTTCTTCAAGGTCTAAAATCTTCGCCTCTTATGGGGCAGATTGATTTGAGTTTAGACTATCCAGCTGAATGTGCGCGAAAAGTCATCGATGGTGAAGTAGATATGGGAATTGTGCCAGTTGCCGCCTTACTGGACATCCCGGAGGCACATATCATCGGTGACTATTGTATTGGAACCGAAGGAAAGGTCGATTCTGTATTTATTTTTTCAGATAAACCTATAGAAACGATTGATTCAATCAAGTTGGACTATCAGTCCAAAACATCCAATGGGTTAGCGCGAATATTGCTTAAATATTACTGGAAACGAGAGGTTCAGATCGTAGCAGAGGGCGAAGCTGATGCTTATGTACTTATTGGAGATCGCACCTTTGGCAAGAAAAATAGTGCAGCTTTTGCGTACGACCTCGGCTATTTCTGGAAGCAGTTTACGGATCTTCCATTTGCTTTTGCGGTGTGGGTAGCAAATAAAGAGCTACCGTCTGACTTTGTAAAAGCATTTAATCAAGCCTTAGCAGACGGTGTAGCACATCCCGAGGATGTCATCGACGGTCTTCCTTTGTACGAAAACTTTGATTATCTGCATTACCTGACACAAAGTTTAGACTTTCACCTCACCGATAAAAAGCGGGAAGCCATTTCGAAATATTTGGAGTTGTATCGGACTTTAAATGCCACTTGAGCCGTGGCAGGGCTCCTACTTTTTTCCGCAAAAAAGATAGGCAAAAACTGAACGAAGTGAACTCATGGATACAATTAAAAACAAACATTGATCCATAAACTCGCCACTGTACCGGCTCGCCACAACGTTTCTTCCTTCCTGCTATTGGCGACCCGCTAAGGTGGCAATTTAGGTATTCGTACGGCCTCGATCTCAAAAGTCTTATCGATTATTCTGTCATTATTCTCACATTATCGTTTAAACAATGAATTATCTTGAATGTGAGTGCTGCCTGTGAAAATTTTGGCAATAGCAGTGGGAGGCACTATCCTACAGCCAAAAGTTTCGAGCGGCGAGTTTTGCTCCACTTTTGCGGTCAAAAGTGGAATACCCTGCGCCGGCGATAGAGGCGCACTTGTAACAATTCTATCCATTGCTTGACCCTTTAACCTAATATATTTAATTTTAGACTCTATGTACCGAAACGAAGATTTTGATGTTATTGTTGTTGGCTCTGGGATAAGTGGTAGTTGGGCCGCCAAGGAATTCTGTGATAAAGGTTTCAAAACTTTGGTCGTCGAACGAGGAAGAATGGTGAAGCATATCAAGGACTATCCGACTGCCAATATGGATACCTGGGAGTTTCCACATCGAAATAAAGCGACGCGGGCCGACTTAGCAGAGAATCCTATTGTCGGAGATCATTATGCCTTCAATGAATCAACGTCCCATTTTTACGTACATAGCGGGGAACAAGATTACATTCAAGAAAAGCCTTTTCAATGGATACGGGGCTATCAGGTAGGAGGCAAGTCTTTGCTATGGGCAAGACAAACGCAACGATGGAGCGATTATGAGTTCAACAGTCCGCAACGCTTTGATTATGGAGTAGATTGGCCTATACGGTATAAAGACATCGCTTCTTGGTATTCACATGTCGAAAAATTTATAGGTATCTCCGGAACAAAAGATGGTATAGCCAATATGCCCGATAGTGAGGTGGTGGGGGCATTTGAGATGAATGCCGTAGAGAAACATATCACCGCTGCTATTCGCAAAAACTATACGGATCGTCAGGCTATCATAGGTCGATGTGCTAATCTGGCCGAACTCGGTGAGGAGCAACGCCGGCAGGGTCGTACAAAATGTATGGCACGCAGTCTGTGCGAACGAGGCTGCCCTTTTGGTGGATATTTCAGTTCCAATTCATCCACATTGCCACATGCCGAAAAAACAGGTAACCTCACTATTGTGACGGATGCCGTGGTCGATCAGATTGTTTACGATGAAAATGAAAAAAAGGCGGTAGGCGTAAGTGTGATACATACCGAAGATCGCTCAAAGAGAATCTATACCGCGAAGGTTATATTTTTGAATGCCGCCACGCTCAATTCGAACTTGATCCTCTTAAATTCCAAATCTTCTTATTTCCCCAACGGACTTGGTAACAAAAACGGGCTATTGGGTAAATATATCACTTTCCATAATTATCGGGGGGTTATTCGTGCTACAATGCCTGGCTTTGAAGATAAGTATTATTATGGACGACGACCCACGCAGGTATTTATTCCCGCATTTAAAAACATCTATTCCGATACCTCTAATTTTAGGGGCAGTTACTTAATGGCTTTTAATGCATCTCGTGCTAGAGGAAAGAATGTGGAGCATTTGGGTCTTGGAGCTGCATTCAAGGATGCGTTGACCGAAGCTGGTGATTGGAAGGTGTCCATGATGATGCAGGGTGAAGTATTGCCACGTTTCGAAAATCATGTACGGTTAAGCGATACCCAAGTCGATAAATATGGTATCCCGCAGTTGATCACGTCGATTGACTACGATCAGAACGATATTGCTATGATGGAGGATTTTTTCAAGGAAGGTGAGGATATGCTGAAAAAAGCCGGTTGTACTAATGTTGTCTCCATCGATCAACATGAGGCTTTCGGTAGACAGCCCGGTCTTGAAGTACACGACATGGGTGGAGTCCGAATGGGGAAGGACCCGAATACATCTTTGCTGAATGCTTATAACCAAATGCACCATTGTAAGAATGTCTTCGTGACGGATGGGGCATGTATGATCAGCACGGGCAATCAAAATCCTTCGCTGACCTTTATGGCATTGACAGCACGCGCGGCGGACTATGCGGCCACGTTGATGAAAGCTGGAGAATTGTAGGTCGTAATCTGCTAAATCCCCATCTCATTCAGTATAAATTGGGCATTGTCAATCTTGTCGGCGATCCATAGCACATAACGGATGTCTACACCTATCGACCGACTGTAGCTTTCATTCCAGGCAAAGTCATTGATCGTGGCTTCATAGGCGCGGTCGAAGTTCACACCGATCAGTTCACCATGCGCATTCATGATCGGAGAACCTGAGTTGCCACCGGTAGTATCCATGTTGTATAAGATATTCACAGGGACATCATCGATATCCTTTTTATAGTAAGCACCAAAGTTCTTGGCCAACCAAGCTTGCTTGATAGCCTCCGGATAGCGGAACTCCGGATTACCGCTATTACCCTTTTCTATCAATCCTTTAATCGAAGTAAAAGGAGACATATAGGTAGCATCGGCAGGATTGTAACCCTTAATATTTCCAAAAGTTAACCGTAATGTCGAATTAGCATCAGGAATAAAATTCTTCGACTGGTAAATTTCCTTGACAGCTACATAATCTGCCATAAGCTTGTTTAATACCCCTTCACGTCTTGTCAATTCCGCACTAAAAAGTTCAATTTCATGAGCGAAAGCCTTTTGGAGCGTTAACAACTCATCCCGATAGTTGATTAATGATTGCGGGCTGTTGAGTACTTCAGTAAAAAGCTTGTCTTTATCCGTAATCTTTGAGTTGTTGATTGCTTTCTCGATGTATTCTTCGGCAGCATCCGTTGTCCCAAACCTCTTGTCGCGGATAACAACAATACTATTCTTGTCTTGAAAAGGATAAGCTAAAGCAAACATATGTTTGCCGATACTTTTGTCTACATCCGTATGGTAGCTCTCGTAGATTTCTTCTAGCTGCGCTTGGATTGGTGCAATATTATGGTCAAATAATTGCTTTTGTAACGGTAGAGTTGGTTGTTTTATCAAGGCTTCTTGATAAGCATTGATAATACGTGCGATTTGCATTGTACGGATACCCGAATACAAGTTGTTAAACCAGAGTTCTTTCTTTGCATCCAAAAATACCGACTGATAATGCGCATCAATCTCGTGCATGAGCGTACCGTATTTTGTCTGTAAATCAGGTCTGCTTGCGATAAATTGTTCCAGCTCACGATCTTCCTGTTGCTTCTGTTCAACAAGATTAATGTTTTGTAGCCCCCTCAGTTTTCCCCGGTAATTTTTCATAACATTCGCATTTCGTTTGATGCGTGTAGCCAGAGCCAATTCGATTGCCTTCTCATTCTTCCCGGCATTATACAGCTGTTGGTTCTGATAGTCGTATAATTCGGACGTAAAGGGCAACAGGTATTGTTGTTGATAGGCTAGATATTGGTAAGGTCTATGCCGGAAGGTACGGCCCGGGTAACCCAATATGAAGACGAAGTCATTCTCATTCACCCCTTTGGGGTTTACTTTAAGGAACTTCTTCGGTTTGTAAGGGACATTGCTTTTTGCATATTTTGCCGAGGATCCGTCTGGCGCAACATAAGCTCTTAAGAAGGAGAAGTCACCGGTATGACGTGGCCACACCCAATTATCCGTTTCGCCACCAAATTCGCCAATATCTTGTCGCGGAATATAGACCAAGCGGACATCTTCGATTGTTTTATAGCGAAATAGCACATAGCTTTTACCCATAAACATTTCGGATACTTCTGCTTTTATCGTCGGGTCATCTTGTTCAGCTTTCCGCGCCAGTTCGGCTTGCTTCTTATGAATAATCTGAATACGTTCTACAGGATCACTCACTTGTGCTACGGCAGCAAGGATTTGATCAGAGACATCTTCGTAGGACTCCGTTATGCGGATGGTTAGCCCCTGGGCTTCGATTTCTTGTTCTTGGGAACGGGCGACAAATCCATGTTCTAAATAATTGTGTAGGGGTGTCGACGCCTGTTGCACAGCACTAAAGGCACAATGGTGGTTCGTAATAACTAAACCGTTCGGGGAAACAAATGACCCTGTACAACCACCCACCCTTACTAAAGCATCGACTAAACTTATTTGTCCTGGATTGTATATCTCTTTTTCATTGATTTTTAGCCCCGCTTTCTTCAATCCCGCTCGGCTCAAATCACTCAAAGGAAACATTCCCTCATCGGGAACAGATGCAGAAAAATTAAAAGCTGTTAATCCAAAACAGACCACTAACCAGAAAACCTTTAAATTCCTATTCATAGCTCGACTTTTCTCAAAAATAACAAATCTGGGCCATTTTCAGCGTATTAAGCAGAGAATGTATAAGATATTACTTTTTGTATATTTCCGCTATAAAAAGGCTCTTAATGACAGAGGAGAGCTACATGCATTCATTTTATATGCTATATGTAATTATATTGCACATAAAAGTGAATTTATGTAGGTTTGAATGTGTATTTTCAATATAATTTAAAATTATACCATGACACTCGTCCAACTCGAATATATTGTTGCTGTAGATACCTATAAAAGCTTTGTGTCGGCGGCAGAAAAGTGCTTTGTTACTCAACCTACGTTAAGTATGCAAGTCCAGAAGCTGGAGGAGGCGTTAGGTGTTAAGATCTTCGACCGTAGCCGACAACCTGTCGTAGCAACCGAGGTAGGCGTGCAGATCATTAAACAGGCCCGTGTAATCCTGATGGAAAGTCAAAAAATTCAGGAGATTATCCAAGTGAAAAGGGGAGAGGTCGTCGGTGAACTCAAAGTGGGTGTGATACCGACTATCGCACCTTATTTGATGCCTGATGTCATCACGGCATTCATGAAAAAGTATCCTAAAGTGCAGCTGCAAATTTGGGAACATACTACCGAGAGAATTGTCCAGGAGCTGAAGAGTGGTTTTCTGGACTGTGGGCTGTTGTCTACGCCGCTTAGTGAAAGTATGATTCAGGAAGAACCCCTGTTTTATGAAACTTTTGTAGCCTATGTGTCGGATCGCAGTGAATTGTATAAGAAAAAGATGTTAAGCCCGGAAGACATTGCTCATGAAAAGCTGTGGCTATTGAATGAGGGCCATTGCATGCGCGGGCAGGTTTTGAGTATCTGTAGTTACAGACATAACCAATCTTCTTTGGGAAGCTTTGAATACAATACCGGTAGCGTAGAGACCTTGAAACGGATGGTCGATATCAACTCGGGTATAACAATACTTCCGGAATTAAGTATAGCTGATTATGACGAAGACCAGTTGGCACGGATCCGATATTTCAAATCACCTGAACCAGTGCGTGAGATTAGTATAGTCACTACAAAAAACTATGTCAAGAAGCATGCAGTGATGTCTTTGAAAAAGGAAATCCTTGATGTGGTCCCCGAGCGGTTTAAAACAAAGAAGAAGAAAGAAATAATGGGGTTTGACTTATAAAAACAAGGAAAGCGTGGCAATACTCTTCCATTCGGAGATATGGATCAACGGCAGGTTTTCACGTTCAAGACCGATTATAGCTCCGAGCTGTTGGTAATATCTATTAAGAGTAGAGGCGAGTTTGAGCTTTGGGATGAAGGGTTTTCGGGCTTAAATAAGTGTTAAATACTCTAAATCTCTATATATTTTACAATACAATGTTTGGTTTAACCAAATTAAGTTGTTAATTTGTATCGTACTTTGGTACTGTGTCTTAGTACCGTATTTTTATACCGTACAATTCAGTATTAGAAAGGAGCTATTATGAGTATGGTTAGTGAACGCCTAAATATAGTTTTAGAGAGCGCAAAGAACAAGGCCTATGAAAAGCGTGTTTCCCAAAAATTCACGATAGATGATATCTTGGATTCCATCCTGCACCTGCATAAGGTCATTGATGCAAAAGCAGATGCTGTTAGGACTATTGTCTCCGAATTGGAAAACATCACATGGGAATACGGAAGTGAAATACCAGAAGCTGACCTGCGCGGGATCAGTGAGTTGCTTGGCATAACCAGGGACTTTGCGATGCAGTGTAGAGAGGAATATGGAGCCATGACAGGAGTGGACACGAAGGGTATAGCTAAGAAAAGATTGGATGAATATGGTTGGGCGATTGACGACCTATTTGAGACTATAGATGATTTGGAAGGTGTGTTTTTCAGAATGCGAAATGATGGAGAGTTCGAAGCCCTGACAGAGAGGATCTAAGCCCGGACGTATGCTGTATTGTATCGAAGATTTCTATGACGAATACGAAAAGCTGAGGAAGAACAATTCCTATAAAGAGATCAAACAGCAAGTAATTGAGAATTTTTTGGACAAGGATATGGAGGCCCTGAAAAGTGATACTCGCTTGAATAATTCGGATGATTTTCCCTACATCAAGAAACGTATCGGTGGGCGGGGAGGTTTCAGGGTCTATTATCTCGTGGTGGTGAGGGACAGCAACGTGTACCTGATGTTCGTGCATCCCAAAACCGGTAAATTCGGATCCTCGAATATCACGGATGAGGCTAAGAAGTTGTTGTTTAAAAAAGTCATCGCTTGCATAGAACAGGACGATGTTTTCGAAGTGACACTATGCCGTGAAACGGATGAACTGATCTTTGAAAAAGTACAACAGCAGACAAAATACAGGCAATAGCAAAAGGATTAAAAAGACACTATCACAGTGTCTTTTTTGTATATTAGAAGTCTATAAACCAAAATGATACAATGAAAAATATTTTATTGTTCCTGTAAACCTCTTCCTTTTTGGTTGCGAGTTTGGTTGCGGCATACTCGCTAAAACGGAAAAAGCGCTTCTATATGCAATAGAGACGCTTTTTTTTGTACTCGGAGCGGGAATCGAACCCGCACTCCTTTAACGGGAACAGGATTTTAAGTCCTGCGTGTCTACCAGTTCCACCATCCGAGCAACTGAGCGAAAGACGAGATTCGAACTCGCGACCCCAACCTTGGCAAGGTTGTGCTCTACCAACTGAGCTACTTTCGCTTGAAGTGTTGCAAATATATGTAGAAAATTTAAAAAATGAAATTTTTGTCCTTGTTTATGGTTCTATTATTTGTAATAAGCTCAATTTGTGTAAATTAATTTTTACTTAAGGTAGTTATTTGCTTAATATAGTGTCTATGGCACCGATTTTGCCTATTTTTGTTTTTTGGTTAGGATTATGGAATTAATGAAGCAACTTATCTTGGCATTTCTGCTCTTGCCGCTGTACGTCTTGGGAGACACTTATCCTGAGGTAATCTTTGATAATAGTTTGATTTCTGGAAGTTATGCCAAAAGTCATGTCCAATACACTGGAAATAGTTGGGTTGAAAATGTAAATAAACATTTACTTGTATCCGATACATTGTTTTTTACACCCGGCAATGCCCTATCGTTAAAATATCTCTCCGCTCCAGCAAGTGATTGGACGGTAGATATCCGTTATAGCCGACAAAAATTTCTTTACCGTGTTCTGAACTCAGACTTCTTAACCTTCCGTTTGTTTGTTAAGTCTCAAGGAACTACCCTTAAGGATCTTCCTCAGATTTTTATTACACAACGGAATACGAAAACGGATACATTAGCTATTGGTAAGTATGTTGCTGATTTTAAATATGATACTTGGTTGAAAGTTCGAATACCTTGTAAAGATTTTAAAGGGTTGGATAATGATAAGCCGATCAATGGCATAGCCCTTTCTCAGCAAGGGGCATCCCGAGCTACTCATCATCTTTTTTTGGATCAAATTGAATTCCTGCCTAAATCCTATTCTGAAGCAAAATTGTCATCACCAGCTGTTTTGATTGCGGCAGATGCCTATGATAAGATGGTTCATTTAAAATGGCAGTTGCCGTTGACACCGAGTATTCGATACATCAAGATTTATCGGTCTTTGGATGGTAAGGATTATACACCAGTAGCAATAAAGCCTATTTATATGCAATCTTGCTTGGATGATGTTCCGGTAATTGGCCAAAAATATTTCTATAAGATCGCCTGGCTGGATTATAATTATAATGAGTCTCCTTTTTCTATTGCAAAAGAAGTGCAGACGATGGAAATGGCGAGTGCAAAGCTGTTTAATTTCATCCAGCTTGCCCATATCAATTACTTTGTAGAAAACTACGACATCAACAGTGGCATGTATATGCCCTACAGACTGAAGGAAAAAGCCGTCGTGTCGACCAAAGAAACCGGGGGGGCTATCTTGTCTCTCCTTATTGCCGTTGAGCGGGAACAGGTTTCCCGGCAAGCGGTGTTTAACCGGATTTCCCGTATGGTTGATTTTTTGTCAAAAGCCCAAAATTATCATGGTGTATTTCCGGCTTATTTTGATGGACGTAAAGGTGTTCCCGAATACGTCTTTGGCCGAGAGGAGTATGATGTTATGGCGACCTCTTCCATCATTGAAGCTTTGCTGGTTGCCCGGCAATATTTTTCAAAAGACAATGATGAAGAGTATAACTTGAGAAACAAAATATCCAACCTGTACGATCGTATTGATTGGCGTATGTTGACCATAAAAGATTCGTCCGATATCCTGAGCAAGAGTATCGCTTTAGACAAAGCTCCATTTCAGGGGAGGGACGAAGCTATAGCGGGACCCAATTATGCGATGAATACGTACATGCTGGCCATAGGGTCTTCAACACATGGTCTGCCGGTATCATCCTATGCACATTCCGTATACCATTCGTATGACTCCGTTCGGTTTTCCAAAATCGAAGAGGTCGATATCGATGTCTATGCTGATAGTCTTTCTGCGGATTCGGTTATCCAAAGTAGGGTGCAGGTGCTACGACAGATTGATACTTTAGTGCAAGTGCCTATCGTGGACAGTTTGTCTGCTTATGGTGAATGCCTGTTGTTAGGGGATATTAAGGGAAGCCTGTTGGATCTTTATAAACCCTTCTTAACCCTGAAGCCAACGCTTGTGTCTGATTCAATCTTTCATTGGAAAGATATCCTTACCTCTTATGTAAGGTTTGTTAAAAGGAGAGATAATGAATTGGGAGTTGGTGTAAACCATAGCGATATCTGGGGTTTTTATCAATACGGCCGACATGGAGGGGGATATCGCATTAATCCGGTTATTGGCCCTAGTGCGATTATCGTAGACCAAGAAGCGGGTGAGAAGGCTTTGTTGGCACTCTATCATAAATTCGGTACCAACCTTTTTACAGAGTATGGATTTCGGTCATGGCTTGATCTGAGAAACGATGATGTCTCTGACGAATACTTAGCTGTTAATCAAGCAACATTAGCTATTATGATGGAAAATGCAAGAACAGGATTTATCTGGGATCTTTATGCGCAGATACCCGAATTGCAGTTAGTTCGAAGTAAATTGTTTGTCCCAGAAATATCAAATAAAGAATAATATGTATATATTTAAGCCTGATTCCGTTTTGGAATCTGGTGTCAGTTTTTTAAATTCAGTTAGAAGAAGATATGAAAAGAATTATACTATTTGGTGCTGTTGCATTAAGTTTAAATATCGTTGCGTGTAAACAGCCCTTGTTAACGGTCAATCCGGGTGCCGTGGTCACAAAGGATGGTACAGATGATGGGCTTAAAAATGTTAAAAGTGAATTTGAAAATGCCGCCAGAACAGACGAAGGGATTAAATTTACCTTGTCATCCGATCTTTTATTTCCGACTAATTCTTCCTATCTGACTGAGGGCGCTAAGACACAATTAAGTAAGCTTGCTAAAATTTTAAAAGAGGATGCCAATAAAAAAATCCGGGTCGACGGTCATACGGATGCGACGGGTACGGAACAATATAATCAATGGTTGTCCGATAAACGAGCAACCTCTGTGAAAGTTTACCTCGAAGAGGCAGGGGTTTCCGGTTCTCGTATATCCACCAAGGGTCTAGGACAAACCAAGCCTGTTGCAGATAATAAAACACCCGAAGGACGTGAAAGAAATAGAAGGGTAGAGGTGATTATTCTTAACTAAGCAAATTCTTAGTTTCGTTTTTGATTAGTCTCTAGTAATTACTTATTCACACCGATACGTTTATACTTATTAGTCTGTACCAAACGATAGCTTATCCACAGTACAACAAGCCAAATGGGGATCAGTTCTACCGATACTTTCAATCCGGTATACCACATCATGATCAAGACGCCCAATAGAAACAATAGGCATATATAATTGCTCCACGGGTATAAAAAGCTCGGGAATAAGGTTTTTTTATGTCTAATTCTTTCGCTCCTTTTAAAATGAAGGTGGGTCCAGCTAATCATAATCCAATTGATGATTAAAGAGGATACGACAAGGGACATCAAAATCTCCAACGCCTTTTCGGGAATTATCCAGTTGATGATAATGCAGATAAATACGAGTGCTGCCGACACCATGATGGCGAGGATTGGTGAATGATTTTTATTTAATCTTTTCAGAAACCGTGGAGCATTACCTTGTTCAGCCAAACCATAAAGCATCCGGGAGTTGCTGTATACACAGCTGTTGTATACCGATAGTGCGGCAGTAAGGACAATAATATTCAGCACGTTTGCAATAAGGGCCGTGAAATAAAATGTTTTGCCAAATAAGGTGAGCTGATGACTGTTGAGGGTATTGAATACCTCTACAAAAGGACTGGTATCGGCAGTAATAGATCGCCAAGGCATCAGCGAAAACAGGATAAACAGCGCCCCAACGTAAAAAATCAATATACGCACCAACACCTGATTGGTGGCTCTTGGGATATTTTTTTGTGGGTTCTCTGCTTCCGCAGCCGTAATACCGACTAGTTCTAACCCACCAAATGAGAACATGATCATCACCAAAGCAGCCAGCAAACCTTGGTAGCTCCCTTCATCAGTGGACGAAAGCCATCCTTTCGGGAAAAATCCACCATCATTGTATAGATTTTCAACACTTGCCCGCTCACCCCCTGTGCCACTTAACAATAGATAAGATCCAAATATAATCATGGCGATGATGGCCGCAACTTTGATAATAGAAAACCAAAACTCCGTTTCACCATAGACTTTTACCGAAGCAAGGTTGATAATATTGATAAGAATAAAGAAAAAGAAGCTGGATAACCAAAGAGGTACTTCTGGCCACCAAAATTGGATGTATACCCCAATTGCCGTCAGTTCGGCCATACTCACAAGAACATACAATATCCAATAGTTCCAGCCCGAGGCAAAGCCAGCAAATGATCCCCAATACTTATTGGCAAAAAAACTAAAACTTCCCGATACAGGTTCTTCAACGACCATCTCGCCTAACTGGCGCATAATAAAAAAAGCGATAATACCAGCTATGGCATAGCCAAGAATGACCGAAGGACCGGCCAATATAGCAGCCTTACCAACCCCCAAAAATAGTCCGGTACCAATAGCACCTCCTAAAGCAATCAGTTGGATATGGCGGTTACTTAAGCCACGTTTTAACTTTTTGTCATCTGTAGATTTGTCCAAGGTGTTATAGATTTTTATTTACCTTATTATGAATAGAAACAGTTCCTATGCCCAGTATTTCATCCCAATAGGTTCCTATTCTTCGGTGGTATACGAGGATGAGGTAGTCATTGCCGGTAGCGTAAAAAGTGTCTGAGAAAGCATCCGTTACAACTTGTCCATCGGGCGTTTCCAAGACATATTCATAATCGTATAAACCCTGTTTTAGCATTAAGGTAACTTCCCACAAGCCTGAATCCTTGCGGTATACAAGTTGGTTTTCCGGTGTTCTTTCAAAATTATTAAAGCCACCAACCACATAAATCTTGCCTTGTACCTGCTGGTTGGTTTGGAGCGAAAATCGCACGTGAGCATAGTCGCTTTGGGTTTCTACATCGCTGTAATCCAGATTTCGAATGAAAAACTTACCATTTTCATCGTATGTATTTGCATAAGTCGAAGTTCCATGATCATCATCTGTGAATAGAATAACGTTAACTGCGGTATCCAACTTTAATTCCCTAACCTGTCCCGAAGCGGATTTCGTGCTCCGTAAATCAGTGTATCTAAATTCATTATTCCCCAAGAAATCCAGGGTCTCGTTGCCATTGTATTTTATTTCATGGTTGCCAATAAACATCGGTTGCGTTAAAACCATCTTATTATCGTAGCGCTGATTTTGAAAGACATGTAGCTGTATATCGCGGTGTGGATTGTTGATGGTTAATGCGGACGTCCGTAGATTGATATTAAGCTTCTGATTGGTCAGGCGCTTATTGGCTTGCAAGGAAGGTGAAATCGCGCTTTCAACCTGAATTAATGGGCGTACGACATAGAATTTTCTCGTGATGATGAGCCTGCTCTTGTCAGCATCTTCATATACCTTCAATAAATAATTCCCTGCGACTTTGGGAGCAATATATTCATTTGGAAAATGGCATACATAATGCGTGTAAGGTTGTAGCGTGCCTTGCGACACCTTATAGTCATCGATCCTGTCTTCATTATAGCCTATGGCATAATCCAAAGCATTCAGCCTGCTAGGTACCCAGTCGGCATCACAGTGTTCGATACTGAAAAAATACGTTCGTACGTCTCCACGCAGATCGTCGAAAGACAATAAAAGTTGCTCTGAGCTTCCCAAAACGTATATTGGGAGCTGATTCTCTTTCCCTGTCGGGTAAAACTCGACGGTGCGGATGTGCGGTAGATAATTCTTATTGTCGTAAACTAGGGTTTGCTCAGGCGATTGCTCGATATACTGCCTTGTTTTTTTTCTTTTTTGAGCCTGCACATCGCATAGACAGAAAAACACCAAGCAAGAAATTGCAAAACATCGGAGAGCAACTGTGGCGGTATGGGATATAGTAAGAGGGGGGAACACGCGGATATTTTAGTTGTTATCTCATTTGAATAATTTTGTCGACAATGTACTTCGTGTGGCCGCGCCAAGGTAGTACACCATGATATTCCTTGTAATGTAGATCAAAGAATTTTCCACTGTTAACCTCCAAAAGTTGGAAAATGGAATCGCTTTCTATCGAAAATACAAATTCATTGCTGGCGATCGTGCCTGTACGTCCGCTGCCAAAGCCTTCTTGGATCAGTTTGCCCTCATACGTTTTAAAAACGTTGCCTTTTTTTACCGCGTAGTTGAGGTATCCGGATTTGACGCCTTCACCGAATACGAAATAATATTTAAAGTAGACGACACCAGCAAGACCAAGTGCAAGTATCAGGAGCAGCCAACCCAAAAATGATTTCACTTTGGAGCGCTTCCTTTCTGTTGAATGTATTTCTTCCATACGCTATGCAATATTATTCAACTAAAGATAATATATTGTTTGCACATGAAGAAGTGAAGGGAAAAATAAAATAAATTAAGGGTTGACCCGCTTTTGGTTGTCTTAATGAATAGAAGCAGGTCAAAAAGGAGGATATTTGCACTGCTATTATTTGCAATCGTTATATGTTAGCTAATAGAGAGAAAAATTTTGAAGCGGTTTTCCGAAAGCATTTTAAGGAATTGCATGGCTACGCCTATCGCATACTAGAAGATACAGATGTGGCCGAAGAAGTCGTTCAGCATGTTTTTTTAAAGCTGTGGGAAAGAGACTGGCAAGACAATATCCAAACTTCGTTAAAAGCATATCTATACCGTGCGGTATACAATCAAAGTCTGAATTTGCTGAAACGGCATAAATTGCAGCAGCGTTATGAAACTTATCAGGCTATACATGCAGCCACGCAACACGATATGCATCGCAGCGATACTGAACTCAAGAGACAGTTGCAACTCGCATTGACCAAGCTACCTGAGAAAAGCAGAACCATCTTTGAGATGAGCCGGTTTCAGGAACTACGTTATCAGGAGATTGCGGATAGCCTCAACCTATCCTTGAAAACGGTAGAGGGGCATATGACGAAGGCGCTAAAGCACCTCCGTCTGCATTTAGTTGACTATCTAACAATTTTGATTTTATTATTCATGCAGAGGTTATGAAAAAAGAGTGGATCGCAAAATACATCAACGGTGAGGCTACAGCCGAGGAACAGACTGATGTCGAGCAATGGATTAAGGAAAATGCCGGACATGAAAAAGAATATCTGGATATGAAGGAAATATGGGAGATAAGTGGGCAAGGGAAGGTAGCTCCAGTGGTCAATATTGACATTGCTTGGGCTAATTTTATTCGTATGCGTGACGAGCGCGTAGCACATAAGGAGGGGATTGTTCATGCATTAACCAATAAACGAACGATAGGATGGCGTGCTGCCATCGTTGTAGGGATATTGGGTATCTGCTCTATTTGGTGGGCAAGCCATTCCTTAACCGAAGAGCTTGATCTGAAAACCCAGGTGCAAACCCAACGCAGCCTATTACCAGATGGAAGTGTAGTCAATCTGAATAAAAATACGACTTTGCACTATCGCAAAAGTTGGTTGAGTAAAAACAGGGAAGTCTATCTCCAGCAGGGTGAAGCATTCTTCGATGTGAAGAAAAACAAGGACCAGCCTTTTGTAATTGAAAGTGGTAAAACACGTATTACGGTATTGGGAACAAGCTTTCATGTACGTCGGGAAGCGGATGAAACAGAAGTTATCGTCGCAAGTGGATCAGTCAAGGTCAATTATGCCAATCAGGAAATTGTCTTGAAGCCTGAACAAACGATTACCGTTTCTGACACAAGTAAGTTTCAGCTAAAAATCGATACGGTACCCGATCATTTATATCGCTATTACATACACCAAGAGTTTGTTTTTGAAAACACACCGCTTTCTCGGGTCTTCGCCACTTTAGCGAAGGCATACGAAGTACAATTCGTAGTCGATAACTCCGAGAAGGGCAAGCTTCTGCTCACCGCAACCTTTGAACAGCAAAGCCTTGCTGAGATGCTTCAGGTTATTGTTCAAACATTCGACCTAAAAGTCGAAAAAAAAGGAAGTAAATTTTACATCAATTAGTTGCTATGTCTAAATACAGAATTATTAAGAATCTTAAAATAATTATATACATTATTCGGAAAGCAAAACTGTTTGCTGTGTTTGTTTTCTTATTCACTTCGTATTTCCAATTATCTGCACAAAACAAGCTCGGTGCATCTATTCGTATGCCTCGATTTGAGCAAACGAGTATCCGACAAATTTTTGCTTCCCTCAAAGAAAAGCAAGGGTTCGAGTTCTCGTACAATAGCCAGCTTTTTCAACTAGATAGTATTGTTTCAATACCTTCGTTTAAAGGTGTTTGTATCGATTACCTAGAGCAAGTGTTGGGTGCAAATTACGCCTTTAAAGAAACTATCTCACACATTATTATCACCTATGCGCCTCAGCGGATGGCCGTGGAGGTCAATGTTCATACGAATGAAGGTAATCGGGCTGTTGTCTCCGGCTATGTCCGGGATTTGCGTACTGAAAAAGCTATAGCTGATGCAAGTATATATGACAAGCTTACCTTTCATGCTTCTACATTATCGGATAAGAACGGCTATTTTCAGTTGGATGTCAAAAAGCCCGATCACACGGTAGCGATAGCATTGAGCAAAGCCAATTACAAGGATACCTCTTTGATGGTGCTGCTGCCTGTGGAGGCTTTAACACTTGTCGAGAAAAGGAAAATGGGGTATTATATCGGTTATGACAGCGAAAAAAATATATTCAATAACTTCTTCGGAAGACTGTTTACCGGTTCGTCGCAACGTATCCAAAGCATGAACCTTGGTGGCTTTTTTGCTTATAGTCCTTTTCAGATATCCTTAACCCCAGGATTGAGTACGCATGGATTTTTCGGATCGCAAGTGGTCAACAATTTTTCGGTAAATATTATCGGAGGCTCTGCAGCAGGTGTTGACGGCACCGAGTTAGGAGGAATATTTAATGTAAGTCAGTATGATGTACAGGGCGCCCAGTTTTCTGGTGTCCTAAATGTCGTAGGGGGGAATGTGAGTGGTTTGCAAATGTCCGGTGCAGGAAATGTCGTTGTACACGATTTTAATGGAACACAGCTAGCTGGCCTATGGAATAAGGTCGATACGTTAAGAACAGGGATTCAGGCTGCTGGAGGGATTAATTTTGCGAATGAATCGAGAGGTCTACAGGTCGCCGGAGCAGCGAACGTTTCCCAAGGGCGTGCTGGAAGCCAAATCGCGGGAGCGGTTAATATTGCAGACAAGGTGAGGGGTGTACAGTTTGCTGCCCTTTTGAATATCGCGGATAGCAGTGACTACCCTATTGGAGTACTGAATTTTATTAAAAACGGGCGTAAACAGCTATCGTTGGAAGTAGATGATAGCCGTTTGTTAAGTTTTCAGTTTCGTTCTGGCGGGCGTGTCTTATATAGCTTGATTGGAATAGGAAAGTACGTCGATCAGCCGGATTTCCAGTATGCGACGACGTTTGGATTGGGTGCACAACTTTTGAATAGACGTAAATTTGGTTTAGCCACCGAGTTGGTGCAAAGACTAAATTTTGACAAAAAAATGCATATTCAAGATGCACAGCGTTTTTCATTTAGTGTTATCCCCAGCTTACACGTGACGAAACATTGGCATGTGTATGCAGCACCTTCTTTCGTCTACTCCGAAGCAACAGCTTCGAGTACGATACCGGGGATACACTGGAAAGCCTGGGGTGGTGATCGGTTTCAAAACACATTTCATGCAGGTGGTGCAATTGGCTTCTCTTACGTATTTTAAGAAGAGAATTTTTTAGTTAAATTTTTTATTGTTCGCAGAGAATTTTATATCTTTTCAATGCAGCCATTATTCCATCATCATCCACCGAAGTAGTGAGGTAGTCCGCGACTTTTATAACATCGTCCGTTGCATCACCCATTGCGACACCTAAAGCGACATATTCCAACATTGAAATGTCATTACCTCCATCACCGAAAGCCATGGTGTTTTTTCGGGGAATATTATAATATTCTAGAAATATCTTTACTCCCGTTGCCTTGTTGTTACCTTTAGCATTTATATCAACAAATGAGGGATGCCATCGATTTCCTTCACATCCCTTTAACACGTCTTGGATAACTATTTTTTCTTTTTTTTCCGTAATATATGCATCTATTTGAAAAACGCCATATTTAACAATTTCTTCAATTGGTCTAACGGGGGGTAGGGATAAGTTCACTAAATTATGGATTGCTCTTACCGAATCATCTATATAATTTGCAAAATTCCCTTTTTCTGTCATGAATATACAAGGAAACTCGCTATGCGTTTGATACCTTATCAGCTTTTGTAAATCATCATCTGAAATCAATCTTCTATACAGAAGTTCCTTTTTGTCTGTAGTACAGTAAGCTCCATTTGCAGTTATATAACCGTCAAATTTGAGATTCCCAAGGTGATTGATATCCAACAGTGAACGTCCTGTTGCAACTATTAGCTTTATGTTTTTTTTTCTTAGCGCTTCAATGGCTTGAAGTGTGGACGGAGGGATCTTATGCGTATTAAAGCTAACTAATGTACCGTCTATATCGAAAAATATAGCTTGTATATCCATTTATCTGTAAATAATACGTTGAGAATTATTAGAGATTCCGTTTACTTTCTATAGTATATGTAAATGAATCTGCACGGTAACATCCAATATTGTATTCGATAGGGTTGTTGTTGATATCGTATACATATCTTTTTCGTATGAGTATAGGTTCGCCTTGTTTTATCTCTAATTTCGCAGCAATAAATGAGTCCGCTGCCGCAGCACTTATCTCTTCCTTTGAGGTGAGGGCTACAATGCCATAGTCTGACTCAAGTATTTCATAAAGAGGGCGATTGAAATTTTCAGAAGCTGAAATAGGTATTTGAGGATTAAATTCAGAAATGAAATATACGAAGGGATAATCCTTCTTTCCTCTCAGACGTTCAAGTCTCATGACCTTTGTACCCATTTTTATATTAAAAAAGGTTGCAACATCCGATGATACCTCATGTCTGAAGATCTGTAGTTCGAAATTATGGATTTCTATACCTAATACTCTCATTTCCTCGGAGAAACTGAGCCAATTACCAACACCACTAAAAATTTTCTTTTTTTCGACGCGTGTTCCTACACCTTTTTTTCTAACCAATAGCCCCTCTGTTGTTAATGTATTAATTGCCTGGCGTAGGGTATTACGCGATATTTTCAATTGTTCAGACAAATCAACTTCCTTTGGGAGATATTGTCCATCTCTATATTCAGGTTTGTCTATAAGCTTTCTAATTAGCTCTTCCGCCTGTTTATGAAGGGGTATGCTGCTGGTATGGTCTATTTTTAATTTCATATCGTTTCCACAAAAATAAAAAAAATAACGTGATTTACTTGTTTTTTAAAATAAAACTATATATTTGCTCTATCATATGTTTATACATACTAATCATATGACTAAACAATTATACAATTATAGACATGTTAAGTACGTACAAGAAGAAGCCCACGATTGAATTAAATGGTTTTGTTGCTCAAGGATGGAATAACATTATTTCTGTTTTGGAACAGCAAAAAACAAGCAAAAATGTTGTTGTAATAGATTGTTACACTGGAGTTAATCTTAGCGAGCTGAGATCTCGATTTAGTCAACTAAACCCTACTCTTTTTATTGACACGAAAGATTTATTTATCTCCAATTCCGAAGTAGTATCATTAACAGAGCGGTTTATGACGGACGATGTGCTATTTGGATATATGTCCAACGTTTCGCTATCTGAATATTTTGATCCTAAAAAATTAGATTCAGCTAGGCAGGCAATTGAGGAAGCAAAGGGCAATGTCTTGGTTTTTGGTCATGGGGCCCATCTTGTCAAACCCGGCGATATATTGGTTTACGCTGACATGCCACGCTGGGAAATCCAACAACGTATGCGCCGTCAGGAAGTAGAAGGCTTAGGGATTGATAATAGTAAAGAGCCTTTTTCATTCCAATATAAGCGAGGTTTATTTAACGATTGGCGTGTATTGGATAAGTATAAACGGTCTATTTATTCCGACGTAGACTATTGGCTGGATACGGTCGTTCCTAATGATCCCAAAATGATTGATAGGCAAACTTTTTATGCTGGAATGGATAAGGCGGCAAACTCACCTTTCCGTGTTGTACCGTTTTTTGATCCCGCACCTTGGGGTGGTCAATGGATGAAAGGAGAATTTGCTCTTGATCCATCTAAAGCCAATTATGGGTGGGGGTTCGATTGCGTACCGGAAGAAAATAGTTTGCTGCTTGAAATCGACGATATTGTGTTCGAGATGCCGTCGGTGAACCTTGTATATACTAGGAGTAGACAACTTTTAGGTGAGCCGGTAGAAGCGCGATTTGGTAAGGAATTTCCCATTCGCTTCGATTTTCTAGATACCGTAAAAGGGGGTAACCTCAGCCTTCAGGTACATCCAACAACTCAATATGTACACGACAACTTTGGGCTGACCTATACACAAGATGAGAGTTACTATATCGTAGAGGCAAAGGAAGATGCGCATGTCTATCTTGGTCTGAAAACAGGTATTGATGATAAAGCTATGATCGGAGATTTGGAAAAGGCAGCGAATGGGGAACTTGTCTTCGAGGCCGATAAATATGTAAATAAATTTCCGGCTAGGAAACATGATCATTTTCTCATCCCAGCGGGAACTATCCACTGTTCAGGGATAAATGCTGTTGTACTCGAAATCAGTTCTACGCCAAACCTTTTCACTTTTAAGCTCTGGGATTGGCAACGCCTGGGCTTGGATGGTAAACCTCGCCCGATCAATGTGCAAAGAGGAAAAGAAGTCATCGACTGGGAACGTGATACCCAGTACACCGAGTCAAAACTGATAAACCTCTTTGAGATTATCGCTAACGGTGACGGATGGATTGAAGAGAAAACAGGGCTACATCGAAACGAGTTTATCGAAACCCGTCGGCATACATTTTCAAAACCGGTGACACACTATACTGACGAAAGTGTCAATGTACTGAATCTGGTAGATGGGGACGAAATTATAGTTGAAAGCCCTACAAATGCTTTTGAACCAATGATTATTCATTATGCCGAGACATTTATCATCCCTGCCAGTGTGAGAGAATACATAATACGTCCTTATGGTATATCAGAAGGTAAAGAGTGTGTGACGATCAAAGCATCCGTAAGAATATGAAGGATTAAAATTAGGAACAAACACCATGAATAACACAAAAGAAATAAAATCGTCCTTCTTATTTATTCCGATATTTCTCAGCTTTTTTGTTATGGGATTTGTCGATATTGTGGGGGTAGCAACCAACTACGTTAAAAAGGATTTTGCATTATCCGACGCTATGGCCAATTTGATACCCATGATGGTGTTTGTCTGGTTTGCCGTTTTTTCAGTTCCGACCGGTATACTTATGGGAAAGATCGGACGTAAAAAATCAGTAATTCTATCATTAATTGTAACGGCCGCGGCCATGTTATTTCCTTTATTCTTTTACAATTACCTTGGCATATTATTTTCTTTTGCATTGTTAGGAATTGGAAATACCATTTTGCAGGTAGCTCTAAATCCTTTAGCAGCATCTACAGTGAGCAAAGAAAAACTTGCAAGCACACTTACTATGGGGCAATTTATCAAAGCTATTTCATCGTTTTTAGGCCCTATAATAGTAGGTTTTGCAGCAAGTCAGTTGGATAATTGGCGCTTGACATTTCTTATCTATTGCATTACAACGGTTATATCTATTATCATTCTTTGCACGGTATATATTAAAGAATCTTCGGAAACAATTGAACAGTCATCATCTTTCAAAGAAATATTTTCCTTGCTGAAGGACAGATACCTGGTTTATTGCATTATTGTCATCCTGTTGATTGTCGGTATTGATGTTGGTTTGAACACCAGTATACCTAAGCTATTAATGGAGAGAGTTGATATGCAACTAGAAGAAGCCGCATTAGGTACAAGCCTATACTTTGCAACACGTACAATAGGAACATTTATAGGAGCACTTCTGCTAATAAGACTATCTGCTGTAAGATTCTTACAGATAACCACAATAATAGCTATTCTAGCATTTGTGGCCATGATGATAAGTTCGTCCCTATGGGCGTTGCTTATCGCTATTGCTGTAATAGGTTTGGCGTGTGCGAATGTATTTTCCATTGTTTTTTCCCTGGCATTACAGCATAATATGAAGCATTCAAATGACATATCAGCGCTGATGATCATGGGTGTGTCCGGTGGGGCCTTGTTATTGCCATTGCAAGGATTGATTACTGATATATCCACTTTTACAACGAGCATGTCTGTTATTCTTATAAGCATGTTAATAATAGGGTCTATTTCATTTAAATTAAAATCCTGATACCGTTATGTATGATTACGATAATCGCATTGTATTGACACTAGACGCAGGTGGAACAAATTTGGTGTTTTCAGCTATTCAGGCCAATAAGGTGATTGTTAAACCTTATTGTTTACCGGCTTATGCGGATGATTTAAATAAATGTTTAGCAGCATTAATTGAAGGATTTACATATATCTGGACACAATTGTCCACAGCTCCGATAGCAATCAGTTTTGCGTTTCCTGGACCTGCCGATTATAAAAACGGGATTATTGGTGATTTGCCCAATTTTCCTTCATTTCGCGGAGGTGTCGCGTTAGGACCATTTTTAGAAGAACACTTTCAGATACCCGTATTTATCAATAATGACGGTAACCTTTTTGCATATGGAGAGGCTTTAGCAGGAGCTTTACCAGCACTCAATAACCGATTAAAAGCTCAAGGATCGAATAGAGCATATCGAAATCTAATTGGAATTACCTTTGGAACCGGTTTCGGTTCTGGAATAGTGATAGACAATAATTTATTAACGGGAGACAATGATTGTGGGGGAGATGTGTGGGTATTCCGTAACAAATTGTACCCGGATAAAATTGCGGAAGAAAGTGTGAGTATCCGAGCTATTACACGTGTATATAATGAATTTGCAAAAGCCCAGGATGAAACCTTGGCACCTAAAGATATCTTTCTTATCGCTGAAGGTAAGAAAGAGGGGGATAAGGATGCTGCAATAATAAGTTTTGCTCAGTTTGGTGAAGTCGCCGGTGATGCAATAGCACATCTGCTTACTTTCACAGATGGCATTGTAGTGATCGGCGGGGGAATTATGGGGGCTGAGAAATATATTATGCCCACACTTATAAACGAGATAAAATCTACTTTAACAACTTTTGCAGGAGATACGTTGCCTCGATTACAGATGGATATAATAGATCCGAAGGATGAAATCCAATTCAAACAATTTATTTCCGATAAAAGTATACAGTTGCAAATACCTCATACAACAAAAACAGTCGACTATAATCCACATAAAAAAACCGTAATTATGAAAACTATACTCGGAACGAGTCAAGCCGTTTCATTAGGTGCATATGCCTATGCACTCCACAAACTAGGTAATTAAATTAAAATCTTTAAGGACTAAATTATGATGTCATGAAAAATTATTTATCAATTACAAAGAGTCGTGGACGGACTCTACACTTCTTTCTACGAAGAAATAAAACATTTTATCGATCCTTTCTATCAGTATGCTTTTTTGTACTGCATCTCGCGGTATACGCTCAGGATAACAAAATAACATTAGAAGGGACAGTCGTGAATATAAATGATGAAGCTATTGCCGGGGCTTCGGTGAGAGAGTCGGGAACAGCACATGCAACGATAACGGATAAGGAAGGACGTTTCATATTGCCCGTATCTTCATTAAATACAAATTTGACCATCTCATACATCGGATACGAAAATCAAGAAGTTTTTGTTTCTGGAAAAACTAATGTGCGAATCGTATTAATTAAAAGGAATAGAGAACTCGATGAGGTGGTTGTCGTAGGATACGGCACGCAGAAAAAAGTGGATCTTACCGGGGCCGTTTCTTCTGTCGATATGAAAGAATTAGAGAGTAGACCGGTTATCAATGTCGTAGAAGCATTGCAGGGAACAACACCTGGACTAACTATCCAACAAAGTAACTCGCAACCGGGAAATAGGCCGTCTATTCATATCCGCGGAGTAAATACGTTGAACAATAATGATCCGATGGTCATCATTGATGGTATCATAGGGGATATTCAAAATGTAAATATCAACGATATTGAAAGTATATCTGTTCTAAAAGATGCCGCCTCAGCAGCGATCTATGGATCACGGGCATCTAACGGTGTTATTCTAATCACCACAAAAAGGGGAGGCAAAGGAGCTCCGCGTGTATCATACGATTATATCTATGCGGCTCAAACTCCAACTTTTATGCCACAGCTAGTAGATTCATGGGTCTACGCAGAATTGAGAAATGAAGCCTTGTTTAATTCCGGCAGATCCCTTCAGTTCTCATCCGAACAAATAAGAGATTTCAGAGCAAATGGGCCTAATGCTAATTGGATGAAAGAAATATATCGTCCAAGTGCCCCACAACAAACACACAATCTTTCTCTATCGGGTGGCAACGACAAGACAACTTATTTAGTTTCGGGTGCCTATACGGATCAGGAAAGTATGCTCCAAGGACCGGATTATGGACTTGAGCGCGTTAATTTCCGTACAAATATAGAAACTCAGGTGTCCGAACGATTCAAATTCAACGTGTTGGCGGCCTATGCGCGCAACACCTTAAAAGATCACGCCTATTGGACAGAATGGATTATTGAACAAGCAACGCGTATGCCATCTATATATCCCATAATAGATGCAGATGGTAATTATACTTACCCCAGTGGCAGTAATTCCAATGCCCTGGCCAGATTAGAGCAGGGAGGTAAGCGTAATAGTGCGAATGACGATTTATCAGGAATTTTAAATACTGAGTTTAAAATTGTTGACGGGTTGAAGTTGAGCGGAATGATTGGAACTCAACTCTATTATAACCGCCTGAAGGAAAACCGCAAGGCTATACCAGATTCGGGAGATCAGGAGAACCGGATGACAAATAGCTCCCAGCGTATCCAAAACATCACTTCTAACCTGATCTTATCGTATGATAAGACATGGGGCAACCACACGTTCAACACATTAGGTGGGTATTCTTATGAAGGAGGAACGGATAATCGCTTCGAAACCTTTAGACTCCTAGACGAATCAAATTATGATATCATGGGAGGTGAACAGACTTCCAACACTGGGAACCAAGAGTGGCAAACAGAATGGTCTATCTATTCGGCATTTTTTCGGTTGAATTATAATTTTTCCGATAAATACCTGTTTGGGTTTAACCTCCGTAATGATATGTCATCCAAGTTCCGAAAAGGCAGCCGGTCAGCATGGTTTCCTTCCCTATCTGCAGGGTGGAAAGTGTCTGAAGAAAGCTTCTACCCCGAAAGTTTAAAAGGAATCCTACCTTTTGCCAAGATCAGGACATCCTGGGGGCTCGTTGGCAATAACCGCATCGCGGACTATCAGTACCAGGCTACTGTTAACACCGCGCAAGGATATAATTTCGGAGAGACCATGTATCCCGTGGCTTCTTTCGATGTCACGAATGCCGATCTAAGATGGGAAACGACAAGTATGTTCAATATCGGAGCGGACTTGGGCTTCCTAAACAATGCGTTGACCTTTTCGGGAGAATATTATGTGAATGATACTTACGACATCCTGATCAATATCCCTGTCCCGGGAGTATTTGGAGGTGGTGCCCCTATTCAGAATGCCGGAAGAGTACAGAACAAAGGGTGGGAATTATCGGCACGTTATCAATTGAGAACAGGGCAAGTAGACCACACCATCTCCGGTAATTTTTCGGACAGCAAAAATAAGGTTATCGATCTGAAAGGAACCTATTGGATCAATGGTTCTGATGTGAACACGATTGTACGAGAGGGATATCCGATAGATTCTTACTATGCTTTCCGTTGGGATGGATTTTTTCAAACACAAGACGAAGTAAACCAAGGACCTCGTTTGGATGGCATCATCCCCAAGCCAGGTGATATACGCTATCTTGACAAAGATGGAGACGGGCTTATCAAGGAGGATGACGATCGCTTCGTATTGGGCAATAGATTTCCCCGCTTCTTATATGGGGTCAATTATGCCGCACAATGGAAAGGCCTTGATTTCTCCATGTTCTGGCAAGGAGTCGGCCAACGCATCGTATGGCTTAGGGGAGAGTCTGTAGAAGCATTTCACAATAATAATGAAGGACCTGTATTTGATTTTCACATGAATCGCTGGACACCGAACAATCCAAATGCGACTTATCCCCGTTTGACCGTAGGGGCCGAATCAGCAAACAACGCCACTAAATCAAGTTTCTGGCTTGAAGATGCCGCCTATTTACGCCTCAAAAATGTACAGCTCGGCTATACCCTACCTACTCGGTTGACCGAAAGATTATCAATAGATCGATTCCGTATCTACGCAAGTGTCCATAATGCGTTGACATTTTCGGATATGAGGGTAGGCTGGGATCCCGAAACGGCTGATGGATCAGGTCGTATCTACCCGGTAAACAGAACGTATTCGATAGGATTGAATATTAACTTTTAAAAAGCAATCACATGAAAAAGCACATATTACGCTATACTATAGCAACCGCCATAGCATGTATATTTTTAGTATCCTGCCACGATCTTGACCTTTCCCCGCATGATAGAGAAACGGACATCAATTATTGGAACAAGCCGGAATCAGCTATTTATATGATCAACAAATGCTATCAAGGAATAAATAATAATATCGAGGTTTTGTATTCGGATGCGATGACAGACAACGCGTATACCAAAGTATCAAATACGCAGAATCAGGCTGTAGGCAACGGGTCGTTTTCTACTGCTGATGGTTATGTCCAGTCTGTATGGGATTATCGGTATGCAGGGATACGTGATTGCAATTTGTTGTTAGACAATATACAGTCCGTTCCAGGCCTGACCGATGAATTGCGCAACCGTTATATTGGAGAAGCCACATTCATCAGAACCTACCATTATTTTGAGTTGTACACCAAATTCGGTGATATTCCTTATTTCACCCATACCATTTCTATTGGCGAATCAAGAACTATAGGACGAACACCTAAATCGGAAATAGTCAATAATTTACTAAACGAGTTATCGGTTATAATAGACAACAATTATCTACCTCCTTCATATGGCGGGGAAAATGTAGGGCGAATAACTCGCTGGGCTGCTATGGGGCTTAAAGCCCGCATACTGATGTTCGAAGGTGGATCAAGGTATAATGAGGTCATCCCTATTACCAACAGGATTATGACAGAGGGTGGTTTTACATTGTTTGGTGATTATGGCGATCTGTTCACGGTTCAACATGAAAATAATTCAGAAGTGATGCTGGATGTGCAATACAAGGCCGTAGATCGGGAGCATAGTATACAGTACCATTTTCTGCCGCCATCGTTAGGAGGGTATTCACAGCTTTCGCCTCTTCAAGAGTTGGTCGACGATTATATCACATTGGATGGATATACAATAGGAGATGCCCCTACGTCTAGTTACGATCCGGCTGACCCTTTTACCAATCGAGATCCACGTTTGGCAGCAACTGTTGTTTATACGGGGAATTCGTACACACTAGCCGATGGGTCGACGCATATCGTCGATAGTCGCAAAGGGGTAGCACCTGATGGTCTCGACTTCTCTTCCGATGTTTCAGCTACAGGATATTATATCAAAAAGTACTGGGACAACACCTATAGGGCGAATCTCATGTCAGGCCTCAATATCATACTGATGCGCTACGCCGATATTTTATTGATGCATGCCGAAGCATTGGCAGAGCTAGGTCAGCTGGATGCGACTGAATGGAACCGCACTATACGGTTGATCCGCAGTCGGGCGGGATTTACTGATCTTAGGGCTTTAGATTTTCCAACTACAGGTAACCTCATAGCTATTGTTCGTCGCGAGCGTAGAAGCGAATTAGCACTTGAAGGATTGAGACATAGAGATATTATACGTTGGAAAACGGCTGAACAGGTGCTTAATGGATGGTGTCACGGTATATATACGGGAGATGCGGTTGGTACAGACAACGGTTATATACGTGTTGAAAATAGAAATTTCGATGCAACAAAACATTACCTGTGGCCTATCCCGCAAAATGAAAGAGATTTGAACAACAATCTCACCCAAAATCCGCAATGGTAACATTTAAATTAAAATATTATGAGACATTTATCATTATCCATCGTAGCAACAGTCCTGCTTTTATGCAGCAGTTGTTCAGACGACTATCAGCTTTCTACGGACTTTACAGTTCCGACCGAACTGTCGTCGCCAGACAAAGTAGAACTGGACGTGACATCCTCGAACACTATCGTGCTATCATGGAGTGGGGGAGGAGCCAGTGACGGTTCCTATGTGATATACGAAGTCCTCTTTACAAGGAAAGGAAGCGATTTATCCGAGCCGATAGAGCGAATAGCAAGTGATTTCGGTGCACAGCCTCGGCTAACGTTAACACATGCTACATTAAACGCTATTGCCCGTAAAGCAGGTATAAACCCGGGTGAGACAGGAGAGATTTCATGGACAGTGATCACCTCGAAGGCCGGAGATGTTAAAACCGTCGATCTGAGAAACGACATAGAGGTGACCCGTGGCGAGGGAATAGACAATATGCCTGATCGCTTGTACTTATACGGCTCTGGGAATGAAAGCAGTGGAGCAGAAGGTTCGTTGTTCCGAAAAGCTTCGGACGGGATCTACATCATATATTCCCGAGTATCAGGTAGTGGAAGCCTTGAACTGAAAGGAAAAACCGGTGAAGAAGAATTTGAGTATTATTTGGACGGTACAAGGTTAAAAGATGGTGCGGGAACGATCAATTTGGTGCCAAATGCAAATCCATACAGGATAACTGTGGATTTCAATACGTTGTCTGTCAAAACAGAAATTATATCCAATGTTCGGTGTATTTGGGGGGCTACGTTCGATGTAATCGGCAATCTATCTTACATTGGTAATGGTAGGTTTTCAGCACCTAATTCTGTTATTAGGTTTATCGATCCAAGCAGACCCGATACGAATCCTCCGAGCTGGTTGGGTTGGCTAGAGGAAAGATACTATTTTCTCGCTACCGTGGACGGTGGTGATAAGTGCTGGGGAAGAATGGACGGTGTAAGCCCTGAAAGGCCTACCGGAGGCGAGCCACTATCTTTCTATGAACTCGGAGAATTTTCGTGGGATCAATGGGAGCATCTTTGGAAAATGAAAGGTGATCTGGATAATAAAAGAGCCACTATAATCATAGATACCAACAAAGAAAATTTGATGATACACGAATTTTCCAACATTACCAATCTTTAAAACGGAGGATGTCTAAAGCCATCAAATTTGATGGCTTTAGACATCCTTTCAAAAATGTAAAAACATGAAAAAAATACTATATCTACTGACAGCCGCTTTTATCATTACTTCCTGTGATGATGGTTCGGAGCCTTATATAAAACCCGATAACGGAGGAATACAACCGGGAGAAAACGTACAAGCACATTTTAGGGCTAAGGAAATATTTGATCTCATCAACCAATATTATAAAGCGGGAGATCTATTCAGGGAGAATTATCCAGCGCAATCGGGCGATGGCACGTATTCCTATCTTTGGCCTTATGACGGGGTTGTAAGTGGTGCAGCCCAGCTCCATGCTTTGGGATACAACGTTAGGTATGGTGATATTATTGACGGATTTGAAAAGTATTACCGTCAAACTGCCCATGGTAATGGTATTGGAGGATATGGTTCGTCCACCAACGGAACAACAGGAGGAGGTACCCGGTTTTATGATGATAATTCGATCGTTGGGATCAGCTTAATAGAAGCTTATCACTTGACAGAGAATGCTGCTTATCTTGAGCGCGCATCGAGGATTGTACCTTTTCTTGAAAGCGGCATTGATAGCCATTTAGGTGGTGCATTATGGTGGAATGAAGATTATCGATATAATCCAACAGCGGCTGAGGCCAATAAACCCACTTGTTCAAACGGATATGCTACCCTTTTCCTGCTAAAGTATCATGAGGTATGTCCTGAATCGGAAAAGCCTCAGGTATTAAGCTTTGCCACAGACCTGTATAATTGGTTGCGTGCCAATCTCTATGACCCAGACACTAAATGTTATTGGAATGATAAGGCTGCAAATGGGACTGTAAATACTCGATTGTGGACCTATAATGCAGCAGTGATGGTACAAAACGGCATACTGTTGTACAAGATTACGGGAAACAGCCAATATCTGGACCAAGCAAAAACAACAGCACAGGGAGCCTATGATTATTTCGTCAGGACTCGTAACGGAATTCTCGCTTATACGGATCACGACCCTTGGTTCAATACCAAATTATTAAGAGCATATATTGATTTGGAACCTTACGACGAAAAGGCTAAAACCTACATTGCTACTTATTTCAGTTTTATAAACAATGGTTATAATAAAGCCAGAACAAATGTCGGATTCTTCTATGAAGACTGGACGGGTGGAAGTCCAGGAAGGTATTATTCATTGCTTATGCAGGCCGCTGTTGTGGAATCTTATGGGGCGTTGGCTGTGTATAGGAAAGAAGTTATAGACTAAATCGCATGAAACATGTATCCTCAATAGTGTTGAGCATTTGTTTGTTTATTGTCGATATAAACGCACAAGCACAGCAGAAAAATGCCTATCTCCATCGGGCTGAAGAAACTTTCAGTCTGGTTTGGAACAAATATCGCGTGCCCCAGCATAGTTTATTCTCCGAATACTATCCTAACAGCCATAAAGCGAACTTAACATATTTTCAAGGAGAAGGGCACCACACAAAAGAAGTGTCCTATCTCTGGCCCATGAGTGGCATATTCTCATCTGTTACTGTGTTGATGGAGCTAAATCCACAAAAATATACAACGTATCTTGATTCCATGGTCACTGCGGTAGAACAGTATCTGGATAAAACCCGTATTCCTTACGGTTATCAAGCTTATCCTTCCAAGTTTGAAATTGTAGACCGTTATTATGATGATAATGGGCTTGTGGGTATAGATTATATCGATTCATATGCTGTAACAAAAAATCCAGTTTATCTAGAAAAAGCAAAAGACGTCATGACCTTTATCGAAAGTGGATGGACTGATGATTTTGGAGGCGGCGCCTCTTGGCTTGAAGGGATAAGAGATCAAAAGCCTGCGTGCACCAATGGAAAAGCAACGGTGTTGGCGTTAAAAATATATCAGGCTTCGGGTGGGAAAAAATATCTACATTACGGCATGAAATCGTATAACTGGATGTTGTCTACGCTACGAGACGACTCCTTGAATATCATATGGAACGCATTGCTAACACCAGACAGTGTAAGCAGCAATGTTCAGAAACATGCTTACACCTATAACACAGGCACGATGATTCAATCGGCTGTTCGTCTCTACAAAATCACAAATAATACAAAATATTTGGAAGATGCAAAGGCGTTGGCAGAAGGCTCTTACCAATACTATTTTGATTATACCGATAACGGTATACCTCGTGTCAAGGATATGCCTTGGTTTACGGTGGTTCTATTCAGGGGATATCAAGAATTGTATGAGATCGATAAGAATCCTAAATATGTGAATGCGGTAATCGAACGCGCAGACTGGGCATGGGAACATGCCCGCGATGCAGAGGGGCTTTCCTATCATGATTGGACAGGCCAAGCAGATGAGTCTAAAAAACCCAAATGGCTACTCGATACCTCTTGTATGGCTGAGCTATATGCCCGTATTGCCATGATTAAAGAGTGATACATTTCAAAAATAATTTCTTATTAAGTTTAAAATGAAAAAAACAAATTTACTTTTACTTATAGCGACCTCTCTGTTACTTGTAGTCTCGTGCAACGAAAAAAGAAAGACGGAAGATAAATTATCAGACTATGTGAATCCTAATATTGGATCGGTACATAGCCGCTGGTTTTTCTATACACCTGCTGCGGTTCCTTTCGGAATGGCCAAATTGGCTCCCTCAACAAATGGTTCTTATGGAAATAAAGATGGCTGGGAAGCAGTAGGATATGAAGATAACCATACTTCCATCGAAGGATTTCCGTGTTTTCACGAATTCCAAATAGGAGGGGTAATGTTAATGCCTGTTGTCGGTGAATTAAAACGCCTTCCGGGTCGGCTGGAGAATCCTGACGAAGGCTATCGTTCACCTTTCAAGAAGGAAAATGAATATGCAACTTCTGGTTTTTATTCGGTGTTGTTGGACAAGTATAACACCAAAGTTGAACTTACAGCCACCGATCGGGTGGGATACCAGCGCTATACATTTCCACAGTCTGATGAGTCGTATATCTTATTTGATATAGGCAATAGACTGGGTGAAAGTGGTGCCGTAGAAGATGCTTATATCAAAATGGTGGACGACACTACTATTGAAGGCTATGTCGTGACCAAGCCCGAGTATGTCAAAAAATACCAGCCTGAAGCAACTGTTAGTATGTATTTTTATGCAAAGTTGAGCAAACCCGTCGGCGACGTTCAGACATTCTTAAGGGGAGCTACGGGGGGACCTCAAAAAGAGATAAAAGGAGTAGGCGCCACCCTTGCTGTCAGGTATAAGACTTCAGTAGAGGAACAGGTTACGGTAAAAATTGGACAATCCTATACTTCGATTGAAAATGCAAAATTAAATTACGAGATGGAAGCGGCAGGACAGGATTTTGATGCCGTCAAAGAAAAGGCGTTGCTCAGATGGAATGATATGCTGGGGCGCATAAAGGTAGAGGGCGGCCGTCATGAAGATAAAGTGAAATTTTATACGGGTCTATATCATGCATTGTTAGGACGCGGACTGGCCAACGATATCAATGGTGCATATCCGAAAAACGACGGGACGATAGGTCAAATTCCGCTGGGTAAAGATAATGAGCCAGTACATCGTTATTACAACACAGACGCTATCTGGGGAGGGTTCTGGAATCTTACCCAACTGTGGACTATCGCTTATCCGGAATATTATTCAGACTGGGTGAAAAGCCAATTATTGGTCTATAAGGAAACAGGGTGGTTAGGTGATGGAATTGCGAACAGTAAATATGTCTCCGGTGTGGGCACTAACTTTACCAGTCTCGCCATTGCTGCTGCCTATAACTGTGGAATTCGTGATTTTGACTACAATTTAGGTTATGAAGCAGCGTTAAAGAATGAGATTGATGGCCGAAACCGGCCAGCCGGAGCAGGGAAGTTGGATGTGGCAGCCTTCGTAAATCGTGGCTACTGTCCTTATATTCCTAGTGATGATTACTTTATCACAAAGCAAGACGAAGGATCTGTATTTGGTGCATCACATACCCTGGAATATTCGTTTAGTAGTTATGCTGTAGCACAATTTGCAAAACACCTGAACAAAGAGGAAGATTTTCAGAAACTTTCTGCGATGGCATCGAACTGGGCAAATCTTTTTGATTCCGACACCCAGCTTATTCGTCCCCGCACATTGGATGGAAAATTTTTAAAAGACTTTAATCCAATAGCCGCATGGACAGGCTTCCAAGAAGGAAATTCGATGCAATATACTTTTTACGTTCCTCATGAGCCCGATAAATTGATTGATAAAGTAGGACAGGAGACTTTCAATAATCGTTTGGACAGCATATTTATCCTTTCCCAAAATGATGTATTTGGAGGAGGTAAAACAGTCAATGCTTTTGCCGGTATACATGCGCTATATAATCATGGCAACCAACCTAACCTACACATCTCTTGGTTATTTAATTTTTCTGGAAAACCATACTTGACGCAAAAATGGGTCCGCACGATATGTAATGAATTCTACGGAGTTGATGGTCTTCATGGTTATGGATACGGACAAGACGAAGATCAGGGACAGTTGGGGGCTTGGTATGTCATGGCGGGCATAGGTTTATTTGATGTCAAGGGGCTAACAGAGATCAATCCTGAATTCCAAATCGGAAGTCCAATATTTGATCGGATTGAAATCCAATTAAATAGAGACTACTATAAAGGGGATAAGTTTATTATTGAAGTGGAAAATAACTCACCCGAAAATATATACATCCAGGCCCTAAGCAAAAATGGAAAAGAACATCATTCTGTATTCATGCCGTTCGAGAATGTTGTAAACGGTGGCGTGTTAAAAATAAAAATGGGAAATGAACCAAATCTGCATTTAAAGCATTAGGAAAGTAACTGCCCGAGCTGAAGTAGAATAGATGAATTGGCTAACTCCGTAAAATTTTCTCCATTTTTCGGCCTTTTGCTAATTCATCTACCAGCTTATCCAGGTATCTAGCTTTTTGTGTCAATGGATTTTCGATATCCTCTATACGATAACCACATATAACACCAGTGATGAGGTGTGCATTTTTGTTAAGTGTAGCTTGTTGAAAGAATGACTCGAAAGTCACCTTCTTGTCAATAAGGTCTTGCAGCTGCTCGTCATTGAAGCCCGTAAGCCATGTTATAACCTGATGTAGTTCTTCTTTTGTTCTACCTTTCTTTTCCACTTTTGTGACGTACATTGGATAGACCGAGGCGAAGGTCATTTTTGCAATACGTTCATTGTGTTTGTCTGTGGTATTCATAGCCTGTCTATTTTGTGAGTTGTCCTCCAAATATACCCATTATACTTATTTCATGGCCAAAGGTATCTAGGAGAGCTTGTATATGTTCTTCATTTCGTTCGGACGATTCGATCCGCAGCACAGCATCTTCGTCGTCCAGGTCAATAGTTACCTTCAAAATTGCGGCAAAAGTTTGGTTTAGACGTTTTTTTATCTCTTGGAATGTTAACCAAGTATCTATTGAAGTTTTGTAGACAAATACGTAGTTTTTCATTTCTAATGTTTTATGCCAAGATAGGAATGATGTGCCAATTACAATAGCTTTTCTCGGTCAACCTGTGCAATCTATACGGTAAAATAGCCGACTCTTTCGGTGAAAATATTTGAACCTATCTACTGACTTCTTCCTTTCTAAATCTCAGCAGTCGCTCTATAAATCCCAGAGGCAGATCTTTGTCGTGGGGGAATTGGATTACGGACTTAGAAACCTTCATTCCCTTTAGTTCATCTTCAAACTCTTGAAGAAAAGCCTCACTCCATGGACTAGAAAGAGTAAGATGTTTGTCAAATGCACCATAGTAAATCAAAAACTTTTTTCCGATTTTAAACGCAGGCAATTGGTAACTGATCACTTCTTCCGAATTGGGAGCAACTTTAAGTACGAGGTTGCGGATAATTTGCATTCTTTCTTGTATGTCTTCGGGGAATGCCTGATGATATTCATTTATCGTCTTGTAGTCTGTCTTAGCCATAGTTTGTGGTTTTGGGGTTAGCTTAATTCACTTAATCTTCTATCGCTTCAATTTAAGTTGATGGAGATGACTTTCCTGCAAAAGTACAAGTTTATGAAAATTGTTTTTGTTACAGCTTTGCATATGACAAGAAATTAAACTGTTTTAATTGGCTGCAATCGTCGAGTTCATATACTAATGTATAGTCAGCATGTTGCCTTCGACCATTTTAACGGTGATTGATGACACTAAAACTATTAAAACAATTTTAAAAACTTTATGTTTTGCTATACGAAAGAAGTGATATGAAAAATAAAATACTAGTGGGCGGTAGCTCCCTTCTCTTGATTTTAGGAGGATGCCAATCGGGATCGAAGAGCGATAAAGCACAAGACAGTGCATTTCGTAATGGCACTGAGCAGTTATCAGTGGTCGAAAATGAACCGTTGCAATTTCAACTTGTAAAAATTGCCGGAAAAAGAGATACGATCTCTTTTGAGATAGAAAAAGGAGCGTGGGTTACTGTAACTCTTTCTACGCCAGCCGATACGGGAAACATTCGTATTAATCAGATCATCATGCCCGATGGTGAGATGGATGGCCCTTTCGGAAAAACTTATACAGACAGTTTGCATGTCCCGGGAACCTATCAGCTTATTATCGCTGAAAGTCTAATGGCTGAAAATCCTTATACGGGAGAATACCATGTAGCGATCGAAGTAAACAATGATTAGTATACGGTTGATTTTTTAGAAAGAATGAATAAGAAATTTCTATTAGCTTGACCGTTAAGATATTATTGAGCAGTTTTCAATATATTTCTATAGGAATATTTTGGATACACATGACGTTTCGCGAAACGAGCTGGCGAATCTGCATTCACGAGTTTGATGTATTCATTTCTAGACACGTTGAAATATTCATATTTACTGCCGTCAAGAAACGTGAGCGTCAGAATATGTCCCTTCCAATCAAAATCTAAAATACCGGAGGTCTCTATTGTATGCTTATAAATAGGGAGCTGATTTTCTAATGTCTCCGGGCATATGCTAACAAGAAAATGGTAAGCTTCGATCATCTCTTTGCTCTTTTCCTCAGCAGCCAGCAATCCCTCTTGATCATTCGCAAATCTATCGGGGTGACATTCTTTCATAATCTGCCGATAGCGCGACTTCAATGTGCTGAGATCAACTTTATTATCTACATCTAAAAGCTTTCTATAGTCCGCTATTTTTTTCATGGCGCAAAGGTAGCTATTCTTGCTTAGTAATTGTGTATCTTATCTTTTATTTGTTAAATAGATCACTATTTACCGCCAACCCAATTCTGGAGCCACAAATTTCAAAATCGACGAAAGCACATGGACATTGTAATCTACACCCAAGGTGTTTGGAATGGTCAACAATAAGGTGTCTGCTTCTTGGATGGCTTCATCCTGCGCCAGTTCCTTGATAAGCTGATCTGGCTCTGCAGCATAGCTTCTGCCGAAAATTGCACGTTTATCGGCTTCAATCATCCCAATTTTATCCACTCGGTTAGCCTCCCGTCCAAAGTAATATTTGTCCTGATCGTTCACCAATGCAAAGATCGACCGGCTTACCGAAACCCGCGGTTCTCTTTGATGTCCGGCTTTTTTCCAGGCCTCTTTATAAAGACGAATTTGTTCGGCTTGCTGAATATGAAATGGCTTGCCACTTTCGTCAAATTTCAAGGTAGAACTTTGTAAGTTCATGCCATTTTCTGCTGCCCACACAGCAGTGGCATTGGAGCCCGCACCCCACCAAATGCGGTCTCGCAAACTTGTAGAATGAGGCTCTAACCGCAACAATCCCGGAGGATTGGGAAACATGGGGTTGGGATTGGGCTGTGCAAACCCAACCCCTCTTAGTTTCTCCAAAAATTCCAAACCTTTACGACGTCCCATATCGGCATCCGTTTCGCCTTCGGCAGGTTCATATCCAAAATAACGCCACCCATCGATTACCTGTTCGGGCGAGCCTCGGCTGATGCCCAATTCTAATCGGCCACCAGAAATCAAATCTGCCGCTCCAGCATCTTCAATCATGTATAAGGGATTTTCATAACGCATATCAATCACTCCTGTACCGATTTCAATCTTGCTGGTCTTGGCTCCAATGGCAGACAATAGCGGAAAAGGCGAAGCCAGTTGATTGGCAAAATGATGTACTCGAAAATATGCCCCATCGATACCTATTTCTTCTGCTGCTACAGCCAAGTCGATGGACTGAAGTAGGGTGTCACTCGCCGTTTGCGTGCTGTATGACGGATGATCGGCCCAATGACCAAATGATAAGAATCCTATTTTCTTCATAATTCCAAGATGTGTTCTAACGTTTATCAAATCTAGCAAATAATATTTTCCTGTAACTATTTCCGATTGTCTTTTGAAGGTCAATAAACCAATTCCTAGCCGATCTGTAAGCTAAATTCATCCAAGGGCAATCGTACTTTCTGTAGTTGTGCCAACCAGTCTCGCTCTTCATCGCGATAACCCAATGCCAGTATAATACAACTCCGCAGCCCTTTTTCCGTCAGTCCGAGTAGACGATCTACCTGTGCAGTATCAAAGCCCTCCATAGGGGTAGAATCCACCTCTTCGGTGGCTGCAGCGATTAGGGCTGTACCCAGTCCGATGTAGGCTTGGCGTGCTGCCCATTGAAAGTTTGCTTCGGAGGTATTTGCCAAAAGGTAGCTTTCCAGGGATTTCTTGAAGTCTGCCAGCTGTGCTACCGGGATAGATCGAGTCGCGGCTGTGCGAGCCATATAGTCGTCTATCATGTTCTGATTAATATCGGTATACGCTGCAAAGACAAAAAGGTGTGAAGCTTCGGCGATCTGTGTGTTGAATGAGCCTTCACTTAGTTGTTTACGCAGCACCTTATCTTTGACCACGAGTACGCGGTAGGGTTGTATACCTGCAGAAGACGCGCTTAGGTTGGTCGCCTCTAAGATACGACGGATCTTGTCCTCTGGGACTGTATCTTCTTTATACTTCTTCACAGCATATCGCCATGATAGTGCTTGTAGTAATTCCATATATGATTTTATTTTTTTGTTAAAAACTGAGACAAATATCCAGTATTTTAGTGTAAATTTGTAACCAAGTGACAAAAAGTAATAGTGACATTCGAGTAACCAAGTGACATTTTATGGGAATAAATGAAATAGATGCGCCTTTACAAGGACATAATCGTACAGCTTGTAATAAACGAATTGCAGCGGTTCACGATACAATGGATGTGCTGAATGGGAAATGGAAAATTGCCATCCTGTCGGTATTGGGATTTGGTAAACGGCGTTTTTCGGAGATACTCAAGGAAGTGGATGGTATCTCCGGCAAAATGCTTAGCAGAGAGCTCAAGGATATGGAGATGAATCTCTTGATCAAGCGTAGGATTGTGTCCGAACAGCCCATAGCCGTAGAGTACTCTTTAACAGATTATTGTGTGGATCTACTACCTATCATCGATAGTCTGGCCGAGTGGGGAACACGCCACAGACAGATTATCGTCGATCAGTATAAAGCATCGAATACGTCGAAAGTGGTATAGCTCTTTTACGAGCTTTCCTATTTACATAGCTTGTTAGATTAGCTCGATTTTCTTCAGTTCGTTGTTGATTTTTTGTTGTGTTTGCGAACCAATAGGGACTAATGGCAAGCGTACATAATCCTTACCGAAACCTTTCTGCTGAAGGATGTATTTCACCCCAGCTGGGTTGCCTTCGACAAAGCAGAGCTCTGTGATCTGCAATAGCTCTGCATGGATAGTCCTTGCATCGGCATAGTTACCTTCTGCACAATGTGCAGCCAATTGTGCAACTTTTCGAGGGAAGGCATTGCCGACTACCGAAATAATGCCAACGGCTCCTAAGGCCATCATGGGTAAGGTCACTGGATCATCGCCGGAGATCAATAGAAAGTCCTGTGGTTTGTCGCGGAGGATTTCGGAGAACTGTGCAAAATTGCCAGACGCTTCTTTGATGGCGACAATATTTTCAAAGTCCTGCGCTAGCCGAACAGCTGTTGCCGGAGCAATGTTACTTCCGGTTCTGCCAGGAACGTTGTATAGAATAATCGGTAGCGCCGAAACTTCTGCTACAGCTTTATAATGTTGGTAAATACCTTCTTGCGTAGGCTTGTTGTAATAGGGGGATACTGATAAGATGGCACAATAGCCCGATAGATCAAACTCTTTGACCTGACGAACGATTTCAGCGGTATTGTTGCCACCGATGCCTGCGACTAAGGGAACACGGCCATTTACTTTGTCGGTGGTAAACTTCCAAACCTGTTTCCGCTCCTCGGATGCTAATGTAGCCGTTTCACCTGTAGTGCCCAAAGACACTAGGTAATTCATGCCTTCTGCAATCTGATAGTCGATCAAATCACCCAGCGTGTCGTAATCAATGGATCCATCTGCATGAAAAGGAGTAATCAATGCTACACCTGCCCCTATAAGCTCATTCATCTTTTTATATTGCTATGTTTTTTAATTGTTGTGATTAATCATATGTAACAATTCCTGTTCTGAAATAATAGGAATTTTTAATTTTTCAGCCTTAACGAGTTTCGACGGGCCCATTTTATCTCCCGCGACCAGAAAATTCAGCTTCGCAGAAATGCCGCTCACCATCTTGCCGCCATGTGACTCGATGAGCGCAGTCAGCTCTTCGCGTGAAAAATCTGCAAAGACACCTGAAATAAGAAATGTCTTGCCAGATAGACTGTCACCTGCAAAGATAATCTCTTTCTCTTCAATCTGAAAATGAAGACCTGCTCTAGCTAGTTTATCTAACTCCAGAAGATGTTTTTCTTCCTTTAAATAGTAAAATATACTTTCTGCAATACGGATGCCAATATCTTGTACGGCAGCGAGTTCTTCTAGGGATGCTGCTTGGATATTTTGCAGGGACTTGAAGTGTTGCGCCAGTTTTTTGGCAACAGTTTCACCGACATGACGTATCCCTAGCGCAAAGAGTACTTTTTCAAAGGGCTTTTCTTTTGACTTTTCAATACCGGCTAACATGTTTTCGATCGACTTCTGGCCGAAGCGCTCGATAAGGACAAGTTCGTCTTCCCTTTCTTTGAGTGTATAGATGTCCGATATCTGGGAGATCAGTCCCAAGGAATAGAAGGTTTCGATCGTTTCCTTGCCCATACCTTCGATATCCATCATTTTGCGGCCAATGAAATGTTGGAGTTTGCCTACTATCTGTGGTCGACACCCATATTCGTTGGGGCAATAATGGACTGCTTCGCCTTCTTGCCTGACCAATGTCGTGCCGCATACGGGGCATAACAGCGGATAGACGATAGGTGTACTCCCTTGCGGTCGCTGAGCAATATTGACACCAATGACTTTGGGGATGATTTCACCACCTTTTTCGACATATACCGTGTCACCAATATGGAGGTCTAAGCGTTGGATTTCATTCGCATTATGCAAGGAAGCCCTTTTTACGGTTGTACCTGCTAAGCTTACCGGCTTGAGGTTGGCCACAGGCGTGACGGCTCCCGTACGGCCGATCTGATAGCTGACTTGCTTAAGTATAGTTTCTGCACGTTCTGCCTTAAATTTGAAGGAGGTAGCCCATCGCGGCGATTTTGCAGTAAAGCCTAATTCTTCTTGATCGGCGTAGTCGTTTACTTTAATAACAATACCGTCAATATCGTAGGAGAGCTCATGCCGCTGGATGTCCCAATAATGTACAAATTCCAATACGTCGTCAATGCTGCTGCATAGGGTAGTGTGTTCACACACAGGAAATCCCCAAGATTTTACGGCAGCTAGACTTTCCCAATGCGTTTGGAATAGCCTGTTTCTATCTGCTGCATACAGAAAATACAGAAAGCAGTCCAACGGACGTTTGGCGACTTCGCTGGAGTCTTGCAACTTGATTGTGCCCGAAGCAAAATTTCGTGGGTTGGCGTAGATTTGGTCGCCATTTTCTATTCTTTCCTGGTTAAGGCGCAGGAAAGCAGCTTTATGCATAAATATTTCTCCACGGATCTCAAATGTGTCGGGGTAGTCTTGTGCCCGAAGTTGATGTGGGATATTTCGGATCGTACGGACATTTTGTGTGACCACATCGCCCTGTATACCATCACCACGTGTTACCGCTTTAGTCAATTTTCCGTCTGAATAAGTCAACGAGATGGAAAGCCCATCAAATTTGAGTTCACAGACGTATTGTACATCTTGGCCAACGGCTTTACGTACTCTTTCGTCAAAATCACGCAGCTCTTGCTCATTGTAGGTGTTGCTAAGCGAAAGCATGGGCCAACGATGTTTGGCAGTTTCAAATTTGGATGTAATATCCCCGCCTACTTTTTCGGTTGGAGAGTTTGGATCTTTGTATGCAGGAAATTCTTTTTCTAACTTTTCTAACTCCTTGAGCTTTAAATCAAAATCGTAATCTGAAACGACAGAGTTTGCCAGAACATAATATTGGTAATTATATTCATTCAGCTCTCGGGTGAGTTTTGCTATGTGTTCTTGAATATCGAGTGACATCGACAGCGAAATTAAGAAATTTTTAGGCTAAAAATAACTAAAATAATATCCGTTCGAAATAGCGGATAAGTTTGGGGTCGAATGTGTGTTTAAGAAGTTAAAAATCAACTATATGCAGTGTTATCGCATCTGATGAAAATAATACTTTAACGGAGACCTATATAGAACGTCACTATCTAATTCTCTTAAGGAAAATTGTCAATGGAAGTGTTTTTTATGAAGATCCGAGTACTTGTGTATGTTATTCACATAAAAGTCCCAGATAATACATTTTTTGTATTTTCCTGCTTTATTTTCTTTGGCGTGGTATTTCTTCCGTTTAGCAGCGGTACGGAAGAAATGAAGGCAGAAATTCTGATGAGCACGACTTACAGCCCAGGCATCTCTTCTTTTTCCTTCAAATAGGAAGCGGATCAAGGCGATAAAATCCAGCCACAAGCGACTGTGAATGACAAGAAAGGCTTGCCAAAACGGTAGGTTTTTTTGGAGCATCATCAGGTTGTTGCGAAAGTTGAGGTAGGTCTTCCGTGGATTACTGGTTTTTAGGGTGCCTCCACCTACATGATAGACGGTACTCTCGTGGGCATAGCCTATTTTATAGCCATGTTTTTTCAGCCGCCAGCAGAGGTCTATTTCCTCCATATGGGCAAAGAAATCTTCATCAAATCCGCCAATTTCTTGCCAGGCCTTTGATTTTATGCATAGCGCAGCGCCGGAGGCCCAGAATACCTCGGCATTTTGATCGTATTGCCCTTGGTCTTCCTCACATATATGCAGTATCCTTCCGCGACAAAAGGGGTAACCGAATGTGTCGATTAAACCACCTGCGGCTCCTGCATGTTCGAAATGTGTTTTTTGGTGATAGGACTTTATTTTGGGTTGTACAGCGGCATAGCCTTCTTGTTCCATGAGGTTGATCATCGGTTCGATCCATCCGGTTGATACCTCAACATCGGAGTTCAACAAGATGAAATAGTCGGCCTCTACATGCTCGAGAATCCTATTATACCCTCCGGCAAAACCATAGTTAATGGTGTTTTGGATAATGGTGATATGGGGGTAGTTTATTTGCACAAACTCTACAGAATCATCTGTTGACGCATTATCCCCCAAGACAAACTCGATATTGGGATAGGTGCTATTATATACAGACGGCAGGAATTTTTCCAGGAAAAATCGACCATTCCAGTTTAGGATTACAACGGCAACTTTCGGGTGTTCTGTCCTCATATTACTCTTTTCTTCCGCTTCCAACGGTTGTGCGACCACAACCAGAAAGCAGGTTCTTCTTGGATTATCTGTTCGGTAAACTTATTGTGAAGCTGTGTAATTTCATGTTCAGCACACAGTTCAGGCTTTTCCACTAAAGTAGTGAATTTACAGAAATAATAGCCTCTTTTTTTCTTTCTCCCAATTTGGCAGAAAACGACCGGATTTCCGGTTAGCTTGGCGATCCGTTCCGTACCGGTGTATACCAATGCCTCTTGGTGGAGAAAATCCATGAAATAATCTGAATCTTGGTATAGAGGTGTTTGATCAGCCACGAACATGCTGATGTGGATCTGGCTTTTAAGCTTGACGATATGCCGCAGTATCTGTTTCATCGGCACCATAGTTGCACCAAATCGTGTGCGGATATGGTTGTAGATATCGTCAAAATCTTTGTTGTTAAGTGGTTTGTAAATAACGAGTTTGGGATGCTCGGTCATCAAGGAGAGACGATGTATGCCCAGTTCCCAATTGCCATAATGCGCGGTCACTCCAATGACGGATTTTCCAGCTTCGAAGTGGCGGTTGACTTCCTCCTCGTTCAATAGTTCGATACGTTCGATCACTTGCTCTCGGGAGATTGTACGCATCTTAATCGCTTCGACGACGATATCGGGAAGGTAACGGTAAAACTTTTTGGCAATTTGATGTATTTCTTTCGTGGTCTTCTCCGGAAAAGATCTTCGGAGGTTGGTGTACACGATCGTTTTGCGGTAACCTAAGATATAATAGATCAAGAGGAACAAGAAATCCGAGATGGTATATAACGCCCAAAATGGTAGTTGTGATAAAATCCATATTGATGCCGAAAGCATGCTTTTCCTCATTCGAATAAATTGTTTGTGTTTGCTATAAAACGGACAAGTACGCTAGACTTGCGGTTTCCCTGCTGCAAATTTCCCCAAATTAACGTATTTTTACCGAAATTTTTAAGTTAATTTTATATGTCCACATCTCTACTGCTTTCTGCAAATTATCTTCCCTGTGTTTCCTATTTTCATGCTATCCAAAAAGACGAATACCCGATATTATTGGAAAAACATGAGCATTATCCCAAACAGACTTATCGTAATCGTGCGCGGATAGCAACAGCGAATGGTGTGTTGGATTTGATTTTGCCGATACAACACGGAAGAAAAGAGCATGTGGCTATGAAAGATATCCGGATTAACTACGATCACGATTGGCAACGCTTGCATTGGCTGAGTATACAGACAGCCTATAGAAGTTCGGCTTACTTTGAATATTACGAAGATGATTTTCTTGGCTTTTTCGAGAAGAGACATGAATTCCTCTTGGATTATAATGTTGCGCAGTTGGAATTGATCCTAAAGATTTTAAAAATTAAACGTACCATCGGGTTTACGGAACATTATGAAAAGGATCCGGTAGCTGTCATAGACTATCGACAAGCTATTCATCCGAAAAAGGATTCTGTTTATCGGGATGCTAAGCCTTATTATCAGGTATTTGAAGAAAGGCATGGGTTTCTGCCAGATTTAAGCATCATAGACTTGATCTTCAACCAAGGGCCACAAAGTAGAATGTATTTATAGCTTCTTTAATGGTTTTAAAACAATTGTCTGAACTTAGTGTTAAATCTGAAACCGTGGGGTAGGAAGAGAAAGACCATATTTAAAAGAATAGCATGATGTTTATTAAGAACTGTATTCGGATCAGCATGATACCAAGCATAGTGATCCTGTTTTTTATGCATAGCCATGCGCAGACCGGTGTGGATACCATACACTTTAAAAAAGTATATTATTTTGCAGGGACAGGTTTGGGAATACCATTGGGTAAGACCAAGGAGGTACTGTCGCCAAAGGTGTTTGCGGGTAGTATGGGTGTGGACTTTACATTGAACAATCCCAAATATTATGTGTATCCGGCATTGTACATGCTTTCTTTCAAGTATAAGCAACAATATAGCGATCCTGATTTTAATAAAATAATCGAGGACGGTGCAGCGAGTATTTATATGCTGAGTCTGGCTGCTGGTCGTCGGAAGCAATACAATAAGCTCAATGCATATATTTACGCAGGGCCCACCGTTGGCTTGGTCAGTGAACCCCGCGCGCAGGTAGTGGGCGATATCGTCGAAATCCATCATTTGAAATCCCTCGCCTTTGGAACGAAGGTAGGGGTAGGAGCTGATTATAAATTTACCGGCTTTTTTGTGTGTACCGAACTCGGCTATATGTATAATTTCAATAAGATAGAAGGCAGACCTTTTCAAGCATTGACCCTCATGGTAGGCCTGAAATCAGATATTACAAAAATTAAGAATAAAGTTTTCGATATTCTGACGCCTACAGCAGCGAATTAAGCCTCTTCTTTTCCTTAAACTACATACATTTCATGCTCTCTCCCGGGGCGGAGGATCTTTATTCGTATGCGATCTCCTTTGGAAGGATGTCTTTTTGTTTTATTAAATATAATAATGTATTTGATGTTTTGATATTATTAATTTAATAATTTTGGTATATTTTTATTAAAATTTTAATAAAAATTCAAAAACATTATGAATTTTGTTTTTCTATACCTTACTTTGTATCATAATTATTTCAGTAAGTTTTAAAAGCAAAAAAATTATGTGTGGAATTATTGGAGCATTTGATTTAGTTCAGGAAGAGCGAAAGATCAGGCCGCAGGTTTTGGAGATGTCGAAACGTATTCGTCATCGCGGACCAGACTGGTCTGGGATATTTAGCTCCGCAGAAGCTATACTAGCTCACGAACGTTTAGCGATTGTAGATCCTAAATCTGGTAGCCAACCGTTGTTTAGCCCAGATGGTAAAGTGGTATTAGCCGTAAATGGTGAAATATATAACCATCAAGCACTACGTAATTCTCTTCCACATTATAATTTTACAACAAAATCTGATTCGGAAGTTATTTTAGCCTTATATCTGGAAAAAGGGGCGTCCTTCTTGGAGGACCTCAATGGCATATTTGCATTTGCATTGTATGACTCCCGTGATGGCTCCTATTTCGCAGCTCGTGATCATATGGGCATTATTCCTTTATATTATGGAACAGATGACCTAGGTCAATTTTTTGTAGCTTCTGAATTGAAGTCTCTGGAAGGCTTTTGTTCGAAGATTGAACAGTTTCCTCCGGGACATTATCTTTATAGTAAAGAGGGAAGTTTACTACAAAAGTGGTATGAAAGAGACTGGGAGGCCTATGAAGCTGTAGAGGCAGAAGAAACAGACTTGGCAGTTTTGCGCCAGGCCTTGGAGGATGCCGTTTATCGGCAACTAATGTCCGATGTCCCTTATGGTGTTCTCTTATCAGGTGGACTTGATTCTTCAGTCATAGCGGCTGTGACGAAAAAGTTTGCAGCAAAACGTGTAGAGACTGCCGGACAGGATGATGCTTGGTACCCCCAATTGCATTCCTTTGCTGTAGGGTTGGAGGGTTCTCCGGACTTAAAGGCCGCACAGACGGCTGCCGAGCATATTGGAACGATCCATCATGAAGTCAACTTTACTATTCAGGAGGGATTGGATGCGATCCGCGATGTCATCTATCATTTGGAGACGTATGACGTGACGACCATTCGGGCATCTACACCCATGTATCTTTTGGCCCGTGTGATCAAATCAATGGGTATCAAGATGGTATTATCGGGAGAGGGATCGGATGAACTCTTTGGTGGCTATCTCTATTTCCATAAAGCGCCGAATGCGAAGGAGTTTCATGAAGAAACAGTTCGTAAACTGAAGAAGTTGTATTTATACGACTGTCTGCGCGCCAACAAATCATTGGCATCTTGGGGAGTCGAAGGTCGAGTTCCGTTTTTGGATAAGGAGTTTATGGACGTAGCGATGCGTTTGAATCCGAAAGATAAAATGATCACAAAGGAACGCATGGAGAAATGGGTCGTGCGTAAAGCGTTTGAAGATTATTTGCCCGAAAGTATTGCGTGGCGCCAGAAAGAACAGTTCTCGGACGGAGTAGGGTATAGTTGGATCGACACGTTAAAAGAACAAGCAGAGCAACTGGTTACTGATAAAGATTTTGCGGTTGGAGCTTCCCGTTTTCCGATCAACACCCCGAAAAATAAGGAGGAGTATCTCTATCGATCTATTTTTGAAGAACATTTTCCGTCAGATGCCGCTGCACAGACTGTTCCATCGGTTAAATCGGTGGCCTGTAGCACGCCCGAAGCATTGTTGTGGGATGCGTCATTCCAGAACTTAAACGATCCTTCGGGAAGAGCAGTGGCGAGTGTCCATCTGGAAAGTTACGAACAGACGAAGTCTGAAGTGATTGGTTAATAACCAAAAAAGGGAAATTAAGCGTTATCACGATGAATTTCCCTTTTCTAAATTCTATTTTTCCCACTAAAAAAAGCAAAAATGGTGTTGCATATTTAAAATGGAACTTTTATCTTTGTAGCACTTCCGAAAAGGGGGTATACGAGCAAAATTCCTGAATAGCTCAGTTGGTTAGAGCATCTGACTGTTAATCAGAGGGTCGCTGGTTCGAGCCCAGCTTCAGGAGCCAAATAAAAAGCTGTTTTTCGATAAGAAAAGCAGCTTTTTTGATTTTTTAGCCTTGTTTCAGCTTATTTCCTATTGAAAACATCCTAACTCTTCGCAATCAAAATCATTCATTTGCAATAATTTGATGATGTCTTCTGAATTTTCATGGGGACTATCGATACGTAATATTTTGTCACAATCTTCAAGATCAAAGTTCCATTTCCCTTGTTTGCATAGCTGACTTAAGAAAGGTTCCAATACCTGAATATGTTTTTCCGTTTTTACCGAAGTTTTAAATATATATACCATTTATTGTATTTTTAACCTGAAGCGGTAGTTTAATCGTTTATTATTTCATTATAAAGGCCTTTCAGCCGTTTGCGAAGATATTTAACCGCATAATGCTTTCTTGAAAGTAAGGTATTCAGGGGTATGCCTGTTGCTTCCGATATCTCTTTGATTGGAATACCTTCAAATTCCGTCCATTCAAAAATGTTTTTTTGTTCTTCCGGAAGCTCTAAAAGCACTTCGTTTAATTCCGTCCAAACTACTGCCCACATATAACTTTGTTCGGGCGTTTGGAGTTCATTTGCTTGCGGAAATAAAGCGTATGCCTCCATCAAAAAACCATCTTCATCATACCAATTCATCGGAATTTGTTCCTCTTTTTTCTTTTTCCCCTTGTTGATAATGGTGTTTTTTGCAACACGGAATAACCAACTTGAAACAAATTCAATAGGACGGTGTGTACTTTCTATTGCTTTGAGGAATTGATAAAAAACATCTTGCAAGATATCTTCGGCATCTTCATTGTTCGATACACGTCCTCGGATAAAAGATCGGATACGGGGCAGATTTTCTTCCACCTGCCTGTCAACAACTTTGCGGTTTTCTGCATTACCCATTATCCGGTGTATCGCTTTTCTTTTTCTCCGTTTCTGAATCTCTTTCATCATGCGCATGAAAACTATTGCCACGACATCCTCTGTTCTTGAACCATTCATTACGCTCTTCGGGTGTCATCTTCATCCATTTCTTACGCGCTGCAAAACCATTGCCATTATGTTTATGTCTTCCACAGCCTCCAAAACCCATACCCGAAAACAATAATCTTGATAATGCAAATAATCCTAAAGCTTGCCAAAAATTGATGGTTGTTAGCCCAAAAATACTTGGGATAAGCCAATTCCACAGCAACATCAATATACTGCCAAATAATGCTAACGAAGCAATTCCGAATACAGGAAACATAATGCATCTGTACTTTGTCATAAAATTGAAGAATATTTTTTTCACTTTTTCACTTTTTTTAAATTAAAAAATCGAGCTCTTATAGAAGAAGACAATTGAACCGAGAAAATATTTTAAAAGAATCTGATTTTTTTTGAAAAAGGTGAAAAATGTATTTTTCGTACTTTAGAAACTAATCGTTTGTTATATTTAAAATTAAGCTATATTTTTGTCTGGCTTTAAAAAAGCAAATGCCAATCCGGCTAATAGGCCGGTTTTTTTATTCTGTAGTATTATATTTTGTAAGATAAAGATGAGTTTAGTCATTGTAGGAACCGTAGCTTTCGACGCTATAGAAACCCCTTTTGGAAAGACCGATAAGATCGTTGGAGGTGCTGCTACCTATGCAGGCCTTGCAGCTTCTTACTTGTTTGATCGAGTAAAGTTAATTTCGGTCATTGGTGAAGATTTTGGAGATAATATCCACATGCTTACGGATCGAGGTATGGATGTGGAAGGTGTGGAAGTCATTTCAGGGGGAAAATCTTTTTTCTGGTCGGGCAGGTATCACAATGATATGAATAGCCGAGATACTTTAATTACGGACCTGAATGTATTAGCTGATTTCGACCCGAAAATTCCGGAAAGCTATCAAGACTGTGAGTATCTGTTATTGGGCAACCTGACCCCACAGGTTCAGCTAGATAGCTTGGCACGTCTTAAGCATAAGCCCAAGTTGGTCGTGCTTGATACGATGAACTTTTGGATGGATGTGGCTATAGACGATTTGAAGAAAGTACTTCAAAAAGTCGACGTATTGACAATCAATGATTCGGAAGCACGTCAACTTTCAGGTGAATATTCATTAGTAAAAGCGGCTCAGGTTATCCTTCGAATGGGGCCAGAATACTTAATTATCAAGAAAGGAGAACACGGCGCCTTATTGTTTGGTGAAGGAGAAGTGTTTTCGGCTCCGGCACTGCCTTTAGCTGACGTTTTCGATCCCACGGGGGCAGGAGATGCATTTGCAGGAGGTTTTATCGGCTATTTAGCAAAAGTAAAATCTATAAATTTTGCAAATATGCGCAATGCCATCATTTATGGCTCAGCATTAGCATCCTTCTGTGTCGAGAAATTCGGTACGGACCGCCTTCAAAATCTTTCTCAAGATGAGATCGCGGAGCGGATAAGACAATTTGTTACATTAGCAAAATTTGATATAGGCGAATAGCTACTATTTGCCTATATCAAATTTTCTATTTTTAGTTTTCCAACAATTTCGAAGCGATCGAATACCGATGAAGTATGTGGAGCATCGACCAACTCGTCGGTGAGATCTTGCCCTGCCCAATGTTCGTAGTGCATGCCCTTTTTCCACAAGCGACTTCTCGTTACATCATAAATCAATCCCTTGTAAGCTACCCAAACCAATGGTTTGTCTTGCCCATTTCGGAGGGCGAGTTGGCTTTTCGTGTATATCGTGAGGTCATCATGTGCGCTATCCATGATGCAAAAGTACGAATCTTAGCTACTCCGATGCTTATACGTAGAAAGCTTTTTTTTCATGGCTTTCCGTGCCATATGGATACGTGTCTTCACAGTACCTATTGGGATATCCAAATGATCGGATATTTCGTGATATTTGTATCCTTCAAAATACATTGTGAAAGGAATGTAATACTCATCAGAAAGACTTGTTAGGGTAGAGGTGATGTCCTCCATGACGAACTTGTTTTCGCCTTGATTGTACGATGCTGAGACCATGAGATGATGAGGTGAAATTTCCCTTTCCTTTGTGAGGAAAGTGTTCAGTTTACTTATTCGGCGATAATTGTTTATGAAAGTGTTTTTCATAATCGTGTAAAGCCATCCTTTCAAATTTGTACCTTCTCTGAAGTTCTTGAAATAAGTTACTGCTTTCAATAAAGTGTCCTGAACCAAATCATTTGCATCTTCCTGTTCCTTGGTGAAGTTCCTTGCATACAACTTTAATGAATCAGCGTGCTGAATGACAAGGTTGTTAAATTCAAATCTGTTCATATTCTTTTAATTTTGGGGTTAAACCATATATTGAAGAGCTGAGAAAATGCTTGGAAAAACAAAGTTCCAACTATCCAATATGTATTAATGAACGCATTGTCTACCTACAACGATGCAAACATCGTGCTAACATTTATTGAGTTGGATTAAATTTTTATTAATTATTAGTATGTAGAAGAGTGAAATGCACGGCTGAGGTGTATAGCCTGTTTTTTAACTTACTCGAAAAGAAGTTGTTAAGAATTGTGGAAAACTTTTTATAAAACGTTGACTTCTCGTTCTAACTTTACACCAAACTTATTGAAGACATCGGTCATAATCTGTGCTGAAATAGTATAAATTTCTTTTCCAGAGGCAGCTCCTTCATTGACAATTACCAAAGCTTGGTTTTTCCATGTGCCGACTTGACCCACAGTTTTACCTTTCCATTCGCACTGTTCGATAAGCCAGCCAGCAGCCAGCTTGCTTTCCGTAGTTGAAACGGGATAATATACGATGTTTGGAAATCTGGATCTTAATACATCCAGCTGATCATTTGGAATAATCGGGTTTTTGAAAAAGCTGCCCGCATTGCCTATCATACTTGGGTCAGGTAGCTTTTCTACACGGATATGCGAGACGACCTCTGCGATATCCTTTATGGAGGGTTGATGTATTCCTCTTTTTTGAAGTTCGCTCTCGATGGCTCCGTAATTAGTATTTATAGCAGCATGGATGGATAACTTATAGGTCACCGACAAGATAATATACCTTCCCTTATATTTTGACTTGAAGATACTATCCCGATAGGTGAATTCACAGTCGGCATGATGAAAGGTTCTGAATGTACCCGTTTTTGTGTCAAACGCACGACAAGAATAGAAGATATCCATTAGTTCAGCCCCATATGCACCTATATTTTGTATAGGAGAGGCACCCACTGTTCCTGGGATTAAAGCCATATTTTCCAGTCCGGGAAAATTGTGTCGAATACAATACCAAACAAGATCATTCCAAACTTCACCAGAAGCGGCCGTAATGTAAATATGATTTCCTTCAATAAAATGTTGGATGCCTTTGTTTGATAAACGAATTATAGTCCCCGAAAAATCTTCTGTAAACAAGATATTGCTTCCGCCGCCGATAATGTAAAACCGCTCCGTAAATAATCCCTGTTCAAACAGATCGACTAATTTATTTTCTTGATCTAAGTTGATGAACTGCTGAGCAATAGCTTCGACGCCAAAAGTATTATAGGGTTTGAGCGAAACGTTTTTTTTTACATCCACGATTTGCAGTTTTTGACTTTTTCTGGAAATAAATCAGATTAAAGTGATAACTTTAGTATTTAATGTCGTAAAGATAAGATAAAGCATTGTTTTTGGACGAAAATATTTACTATTACTATGTCAAAAAATGCCGATGAGAAGCGCGTAAAGATTCTCGAAGCCGCGAAACGACGGTTTGCCCATTATGGAATGGCGAAGACAACTATGGCCGAGATAGCAAAGGACTTGTCGTTTTCCAAAGCGTTACTGTATTACTATTTCCCGGACAAGAATAGCTTGTATAGTGCTGTCATGGAATTTATTATCGAAGAATTTGAGGAAGAAACGCAAAAACATATTACCGGTATTGCCGATACAGAAGAGGCTATATTGAGCTTGCTGAGTAAGCGAATGGAATTCATCAAACGGTATTACTATATCATCGAATTTACGTTTTTAAGCCGTAAGGAAGTGCCGCAAGATTTAGAGCGTGTGTTGATTAGCGCTTTCGAAATGCATCGTAAGATCATTCGGGATATTTTCAGAAAGGGGGTGGAAAACGGAGCGTTAAAACCGTTGAATGCGGAGGAGTGCTCAAGACTGTTTTTATTTGCCACCATGGGGTTGCGTATGATGGTCATGAAAGATTTGAAAAGTAATTTTATTCCTACGAAAGCGGATTTTGATTATATCGTGGGAATGCAGAAAAAGCTAGCAAAAATATTTATCCGCGGACTTAAAGATTAATTTTTTTATGCAAGATATCTTGGATGATCATGTCTGCATGTATTCTTGAGTTTTCAATAAACCAAAGATGCGTATTCAGGCCACCACAGACCACACCAGCTAAGTAGATACCTTTGATATTGGTTTCCATCGTGGTAGTACTATGTTCGGGTATCATCGTGCTATCTTCGGGTATATGGACACCTATTTGGCGAAGGAATTCAAAATTTGGTCGATATCCCGTCAGCGCCAACACAAAGTCATTCACTATTCGAACCAGGCCACCCGGGGTTTTAATGACGGCCTCTTGTGCTGTAATCTCGGCCAGTTCACTGTGGTAGTACGCCCTGATTGAGCCCTCTGCAATGCGGTTTTCAATATCGGGCCTGACCCAGTATTTTACGCGGTGGCTGACTTCGGAACCACGGATAACTAACGTGACATGAGCACCTTTCCGGTAAGTCTCTAACGCGGCATCGATCGAGGAATTGCTCGCTCCAACAACGATAACATGCTGACCAGCATAATAATGTGGATCCTTATAGTAATGGGATACTTTAGGTAAATTTTCTCCAGGAATATCGAGATACATCGGAATATCGTAGAAGCCTGTAGCGACGATAACATTTCTGCAGCCGTATTCGCCTTTTGATGTGATGACTTTAAACAAGTTGTCCGCTTCTTTCCGCACCATGCATACCTCTTCAAACAATCGTGTATTTAAATCAAATTTTGTCTGTATACGCCGATAGTATTCCAGTGCTTCTGCTCTTTTCGGCTTAGGATGGGTGGTGACAAACGGTGTATCACCAATTTCAAGCCGTTCGGAAGTTGAGAAAAATGTCATATTAACGGGGTAATGGTAAAGGGAGTTCACTAAACATCCCTTTTCGAGAATGAGATAGGATAGTTTACTGTTCTGTGAAGCAATACCACAAGCTAAACCAATAGGACCTCCTCCGATGATGACAACGTCATATAACTCTTCCATGTATATTTATTAACTTTTATCGTGTTCCTCTTGACTTTTCTCCGCCAGATCTACCGTGATTTTTAGCAAATCTGCCGAAATTTTGACCAAAAACTGTAATTGTTCTGTAATTATTATAGCATCATCATTATTTTGGCTAGGTTCTTCGATGTTTTTAATATTCTTTACCCAGGTGATTTTGTCGCTGGTCTCACTGTCTAATGCGTAGATGGCTTTCTCCAGGCTTTGTAATGCCCGGTAGAACAACCTGACATCCTCATTGTTGAAATCCTTTGTATCTGCCTCGATAAGTTGTGTCATTAATGTCGCCGAATAGGAAGAGAAGATGTGGTTCAAGATCACGAACTTATTGACTTCCTTTGTTATCCGCTGTCGCCATTTGGGTTCTGTTAATAAGCGCTGGAACGTAGATCCCATATTTGCAGAGGTGATATAGACCTCTTTCCGCGCTAATTTATAGTCCGTTATCTTAATTTCTTGTCCGGACAGGATATAGATTGCCTGGGCAAGGTATTGATAGTTGGCAAGAAGCAGTTCCCGCATATTGTTCTTGATTTGCAAACTTTCCCAATTTGGAAAGAGGACATAGCTGGAAAAGAACGCAATTGCCCCACCTAAAAAGGTATCTATTATCCTTTCTCTGGCGAGATCTAAGGTGTTGGCACCCGTAAAACTTAGGAGGATAAGAACGTAGGGCGTCATGAAGATTACGGCGATAATATAATTTATACGGAATAGGCTATAGGTAATTAAAAAGAAAACGATCAAGAAAATAAACCGTGTCGTCAAGTCTGGAATTAACCATAGAATAGCTACCCCTATTATGCCGCCAATAACTGTTCCCATTAAGCGGTGGAGATTACGTTCTTTGGTCAAGCCAAAACCGGGCTTCAGAATAACCACGATAGTCAACAAGACCCAATAGATTCCAAACTCCGAAAACTCGATGATATTCAAAATAAGATAGGCCATCGACAACGTCACTGACATACGGAGCGCATGCCTAAATATAGTTGAGTTGAGACTTAAGTTGTTTTTAAAGCGCTGCCAATTAATGACATCCGTTTTGACAAATCGTTTTGTATGCGCGATCTCTTCCTTCTCTATCTCAATTTTTTTCAGTTGACAGTAGTTATATATTTGATGTAGGTGAGATGCAATATTTCGTATATTGACGACGATTTTCTTTAATGGAATAGAGTTAACCTCGTTTTGCTTGTCATATTGATCTAATGCGTACCGCAGTTCATCGATATCCTTGTTCAGGTCATAACGTTGGTGAGGGACTCTATCTGCATTGAGTTTGTACGCTATATTATCCAGCTCATAGGTTATTTTGTAGAGGATGTGTTTTACTTTATCCAACAATCCCGAGCCACCGTATTTTTTTTGAATGGTAGCATAGTCATAATGCGTCGCCATACTTTGTTCAAACAGATCGACGATATCAGCGAATACGAGTGTTAAGAAACGACCTTTGTTGGTGGTATCTTTAATTGATCGCTTGCTTTGGAAGAGAATATCTCGCACGCTTTCCTGATGCGCATTCACTTCGATTTGCTTTTCGATCAATTTACCGTAGTTCTCATCGAGGTCATGCTTGCTGTCATAAAAATTAGCTTTCAATCGGAGGTATTCAGCAACCTGCAGGATAGTTTCGGATAATTCCTGTTGAGCCAAACGATAGGGACGGACATAAGTTATTGAAAAACTGATGACCATATACCATAATGCACCGATTAGGAAATACGCCAGATAAATCAACTCTTCTTCTAAGGTATAAAAGCCATCTACATTAATCAACATCGTCATTAAACACATCGTACCTATGGAAGAAGCACGTGTGTTGAAAACGGCGAACATACAAAAAAGGAAGCTTAGGGTAGCGATAGTAATAGTCATCGCCAGCAGTGAATTGTTAAGTAATCCGGTAATAGCGATCGTCAACACACACAAGACGGTACAATAGAACACACCCGCACGTCGGTGGGCTGGTGCTCCGGGCGTATCGGCGATCCCGACAATCAAAGCTCCTAAAGAGATCAACGTTCCCGTCGTAAATTCACCGAGCAGTGCACATATAAGCACCGGAAGGATAGCTGCCAAAGTGATGCGAAGGCCCTCACCGAAATATTGACTGTAAAAGAAACTTCTGATTTCTTCAGATTTTTTCATAGACTGATACCCTTTATTCAAAGTTAATCAAAAAATGCGGACCTCGTTGAAACAACAAAAAGCTGCCTTGATGTAAGACAGCTTTTATGAACTAGGTACCCATACTACTTAGTGTTTAAAGTGTCTTACTCCTGTGATGACCATGGCAATACCCTTTTCGTTGGCCATATCGATAGACAGTTGATCCTTGATTGAACCGCCTGGTTGTAGAACCGCCACAATTCCTTCTTCTCCAGCTATCTCGACACAATCCGGAAAAGGGAAGAAGGCGTCCGACGCCATAGCGCTACCGCGAAGGTCAAACCCAAAAGACTTTGCTTTTTCCACAGCCTGCTTTAGCGCATCTACCCGAGAAGTTTGCCCTACGCCGGAAGCCAATAAGGTGCCATTTTTGGCGAAGACAATGGTATTGGATTTGGTGTGTTTTACAATCTTATTGGCGAAGTACAGATCATTTAGCTGTTCGTCAGTAGGCTTAACCTCAGTGACCGCTGTCATTTGTGATGGCCCCTCAATAGTATTGTCCTTATCTTGAAGTATAACGCCGTTTAATAAGGTCTTAAACTGCTGTGTAGGAAGTTTAACCTCTTTGCGCCGTAATATGATTCGGTTTTTCTTTGCTGTAAGGATCGCCAATGCCTCTTGGCTATAGGAAGGAGCAATCAACACTTCGAAAAACAATTTATTGATTTCTGTAGCCGTATCTTCGTCTACTTCACCATTGGTGATCAATACACCACCAAAGGCCGATACAGGATCACAGGCTAAAGCATCTACCCAGGCTTCGTTGATCGTTGTGCGAGAAGCTACGCCACAGGCATTGGTATGTTTTAGGATCGCAAAGGTAGGTTCTTCAAATTCATCGATGATCGCTACAGCAGCATCCACGTCCACCAAATTGTTATAGGACAATTCTTTTCCATTCAGCTTGTCGAACATAGCTTCCAGATCGCCGAAGAATACACCCTTTTGGTGTGGATTTTCTCCGTAACGAAGGACCTGTGCGTGTTGTTCAGATTGTTTGAAGACTTCCAACGGGTCTTCCTGATTGAAATAATTGAATATAGCTGTATCGTAATGTGACGATATGTTGAATGCTTTTTTTGCGAAAGACTTACGTTGCTCCAATGTGGTAGCACCTTCTTGTGAAGCAAGGATTTCCTCCAGCTCTCTATAATCGTTTTTAGAAGAAATGATCACCACATCATTAAAGTTCTTCGCGGCAGCCCGGATAAGCGAAATACCGCCGATATCGATCTTTTCAATAATATCCTGTTCAGCAGCACCCGAAGCGACAGTTTCCTCAAAAGGATATAAATCCACGATAACCAAGTCAATTTCAGGAATATTGTAGGTCTCCAATTGCTGTTTGTCTTCCGCAAGCGGACGGCGGGAAAGGATACCGCCAAAGACGTTTGGGTGCAATGTTTTGACACGGCCACCCAGAATCGAGGGATACCCCGTCAAATCTTCTACTCGTTCTACGTCTATACCCAGATCACGAATAAAAGCTTCCGTACCGCCTGTAGAGTAGAAAGTGACACCGTATTTATTTAGCAGTTCAATAAGGGGAGCAAGGTTGTCCTTATAGTATACAGACACCAATGCGTTTTTAATCTTAACAAGATGACTCATTTATGATGTTATTTGGAGCGACAAAGGTAAGAAAATTAAAAGGCATTATGCTAATGTTTCCCGCCAAACATGTAATTTTTCACATATTTTATATAAAATTTATCAGGTGCTATATTTTTAAAATATTTCGTTTCGTACGAAGCCTTTTCACCGCAAAATTCATCATACTTAGAATCGACCACTTCTCGTTCTGGGAAATTCGAAATTTCTGCAATATAAAATTCGTTCTCAAATTTCACCTGTGATTGTTTGGTCGCATAGACAATTCGATTGCTAAATAAGATAGGGCTGTCTGTTTTAGAGAAAAATTTTGATGTAATTTGCTTTTTATTTTTGGGATATTTAAGGAGATCACAATCTCTATAAAGGGATTCGTTTATATTATATTCAGCTATGGCCTTTGAAGTTTTAGAAGGAATACAAACAATCTTTTCTTCCGTGTACGATATGGAATATCCAGAAGAGGCCATTGATCCGACAGCGCTTGTTGCGTGTATTAATAGTCCAGAAACTGATTTTGAGGCTGACAAATTACTTAAGGCCGTAACGCCCGAATTTGCCGAAGTAGTAAACACTCTGTCTTTAAAATAATTGTAGGCTCTTCCATTATATACAAAAAAACATTCTTCCAAATTCAGATAAATATTTTCATTTGTTTTATTGTAAAGCTCAAAGCCTATATTTCCTCCTTCATTCCATAAATTGTAGGAAACCTTACAATTATCATCCTCATAGACCAAATAGTTGTCTTTAACAACTACTTTATCAGAAGAGGTCGCTTTGTAGACTTGGTAATAAATTTTGGGTGCACAAGATGTAAAAAGCATGGCTATAGCAGCTGAAAAAATTAATTTGATTTTTGTTTTCATGTTTTGATTGTTAATAATAATACTTCATTAAATGGTTTAGCAAAAATTGCTTTAGTTGTGCCGCCTACGATTTAGTAATTTAGTAGGGGCCTCTCTTCAATTATCAAATGAAAATTCCCGCGTTTTTTTACGTGTGGAGATAAACATGGGGTATCACTGATTTTGTTGGTTCTCGCAAATATAAAGAATTGCCTTGAAAAAGCCAATAGAAAGGGACGGTGTCTCTAATGCAGATGAAATTGCAAAAGATTTATCGTCTTTTCAGCCAGAGAAGGCTTTCCTAGAAGCAAGACGGATAATACTGAATGGAATGAACGAATTGCTGTCGGGAAATGAAACATTCGCATTTGAAACAACATTATCATCAAAAACCATAAAAATAAAATTGCTGAAGCAAATAAACGCAGTTATTTACCGATTCAGTAAATATTTTGTTCATAACTAAAGAGAAAAAAATAGTTACCATGATAAAACAAAATAAATCACTAACCAATCGTGTTTTTTCTTAATACAGCCGAACAAAAACCTATCCGGGATAAATCCCCTCATTACAGAGAACATGCGGATCCTGTTTGAAATGATAGCGATCTATACCTATATGCACATGCACTTTTGTGAAATAAATAAAAACTTGTGTGAAATGAACTTTTTCCGATAAGAAACGGCTTTTATGCATACATAAATGCACTTTTTCTTCAATGGTCGAGCATCAAGGGGGTAAAATCGCGCCAAAATTGTAGGGATTTGCTTAGAAAAATGGCGCGATTTTACCCCCTGTCATTTCCAAAGATACCTCATCTTTGTTCTTGAAATAAGATTTTAATAACATTAAAAAAAGAAAAATGATGATTAAGCCAACATTACACTTCCGGGAGATGGGAGAAGCAAAGTTTCTCCGATATGTCGAAAACATTATCACGAAGTTAAAAGATAATGTAGATCTATTCCCTTTCCCCCAGCCTACTGTGGTACAGCTGGAGGATGCCTATACTCATCTGATACAGCTTATGGCCGATGCTACCTATAGGGACAAGCGTGTGGTTATCTTAAAAAACCAACAATTGGTCAAGATGAGACGTCTTATCTATGAGCTATCCTTATATGTTGCGCATGTCGCTATGGGCAATAGCGCTATTATATTGGCTGCGGGCTTTATGCCTACTAAGCCCTACAGTCCTAGAGGAGCTGCGCCGAAGCCCGAAAACTTCCGTGTACAGATCATGCTTACCAATTCTGGACATGTCAAACTTCGTGTACAGGCTTGGAAACCAGCGTTGGTTTACCGATTTGAATATCGAAAGAAACAACTGGGCTCACTATGGCAACAGGTTCTGAGCTCCAAATCCAGCGTGGTAATCGGGAATCTGGAACCTTTACAAGAATATGAATTTAGAGTGGCCTACATCGGCCGTGACCCTATGATAACATATAGTGATATTATCAGCAGCTATGTGTTGTGATTGTTTTTCCGTTCATCAGGTTTTTGAATTCATAGCCTCTTCAATATCCTCTCTAATAAATTACCAATATTTATTATCAGTTATACTTTTTCAATAAGTTCTCAATGATTTTTGGATAGTGAAGGTGTTCGAGTTGCTGTCCGTTAAATTTGATTTCCTCTAAGGTGTCGGTCGGTTCTACACGAAACCGAGCTTGATAAATGACTTCACCCTCGTCAAAGTTTTCATTGACGAAATGTATCGTAATACCATGTTCGTCATCTCCGGCATCCAATACGGCCTGGTGTACGCGATCACCATACATGCCTTTTCCTCCATGTTTGGGTAGGAGAGCAGGATGGATATTAATAATTTTGTTGGGAAAAGCTTTAAGTAGATTTTCGGGTATCAACCAAAGGAAACCGGCAAGGACAACAAGGTCTATTTCCAAACGTTTTAACAAATCGACAATCTCGTTCGTCTGATAAAAATCATGTCGATCAAATATATGCGATGGAATTTCGAAATTGTCTGCACGTTGTAGAACATATGCTTCAGCATTGTTGCTCAGAACCAAAGCCACTTCGACTTCGTTCGAGTATTTGAAATGTTCCATAATTTTTTGGGCGTTGGAGCCCGAGCCGGATGCGAAAATAGCAATTCGTTTTTTCACCTTGTTTTCCTCTTGTTTAATATCTACGATATCCAAATATAGCAAATTCGAGTGTATTTGTAAATTTTGAGGTGTTTAGAGAAGGTATTGCTAGAGTCCAATTGTTTGTTTCAAACGTGTATAGCCTGATTTGCTAATACTTACCTTTTCCCCGTTGAGCAGGATACCGCGATAACTTTCTTTTTCCATGGGCTCGATTTTGGCTAATTGATCTACGCGAATAATGAAAGATCGGTGTACACGTACAAATTGTTTGGGATCGAGCTGCTTTTCGAAGGATGCCATGGTCTTATTCTTCAGGAACATCCCTTCGGTACAATGTATCTTGACATAGTCGTCGTAGGCCTCTAGATAGTGGATGTGCTGGACGGGAATAAGTTTGATTTGCGTTCCGTTTTTTACAACGACACGCTCCAAGATTTCATTTTCGATCTCGGTTTTCAGATTTTCAATGCGAGTAGAGGAGCTTTGGGTCGCATGAAGTTGCCTGAACTTGTTCAAGGCTTGTTCAAAACGATCCTGACTGATGGGTTTGAGTAGGTAATCTACTGCGCTTTTCTCAAAAGCCTTGAGCGCAAATTCTTCGAATGCCGTGGTGAATATGATATGGGGTACTTCTTCCAGGATCTCGAGCATCTCGAATCCGGTCAGCTTCGGCATCTGTATATCGAGGAACACGAGATCCGGTTGGTGTTCGTGGATAGCTTTGGCGCCTTCAAATCCGTCACCACATTCGCCGATTACAGTGATATCTGGATGTGCAGAAAGATATTCTGAAAGAATAAGTCGAGCCAAAGGCTCATCGTCAATTATCAATACGCTGATCATGTTGAGGTATTTTTATACTTACAATAAATTTGCTTTCATCTTTGCGTGCCGCGAGCAAGTCGGTACGACCATAGAGTAGAAACAACCGCCGTTGTATGCTACTTAAACCAAAGCCTGTACCTTTGCTGTTGTGGAATTGATCGGGCTCGTAGGGATTGCTGATGGAGATAACCAGTACATGTTGGTCTATGTAGATATGGGTTTCTATCTGAACTTCACCGGTGACATTATATAATCCATGTTTGATCGCGTTTTCCATCAGGGGCTGGATAATCATACCGGGCACTTTGGCTTGTAAAAGGTCTTCTTCGTAGCGAAATGTAGTATTCAGCCGATGCCCGAACCGCACCTTTTCGATCTCCAGATAGAGCTCCAGGTGTCTGATTTCGTCTGCTAAAGGGATAAGCTGTTTGTCATCTTTTCGCATTGTTCCGCGTAGGAAATCGGACAATTGAAAGGTCATTTTCCGCGCAAGATCCGGTTTGGCGGATATCAAAGCGATGATTGAATTCAGGCTGTTGAATAAGAAATGGGGTTGTAACTGTTGCCGCAGGTTATATAGCTCCGCTTCCCGTACTAACTTTTCACTTTCTTCCTTACGTATCTTGTTTTCTTCGTAATCTTCCTGAATGTTCCAGACAATATTGATAATCATGACGATCAACAGGAGCAAGAAGTTGATGACAAAGCGGTAGGGCAATCGTGCTATGAAGTGATCGATCGATGCTAAATCGAAAAATTGCAATAAGCTGAAGGTTGAAATAGCTAAGCTTATAATGGTCAACACCAGACATATTCCCACGACTTTGATGTATTGATTCTTTCGTGGCAGATAAAATTGTAGTGAGCTGAAAATAAGGTAGCAACATAGAGTTATCGAAACCGACCCTATAGCAGGCTCAATGGGGTTAACTTGCTTCGGCCGAAATTCCCACCAAAGAAAAAAGTAAGAAGCCAAGAAATACAAAATACAGATAATCCAAGAGCTGGTATGAATTAACCGATTTTTGTTTCTCATTTTGAAGGGTGTGGAAAGCATAGTGTAATTCCGGCTAGCTGTTTTTAATCGTGATATTCCCTAAAATCGATGTTCCGGTGATATAAAGTGTTTTGTTCTGGTCATACGACTGGTTGATGATAACACGTCTATCGTCATTTTCGCTCAATACCGAAGATATTTGGGTGGATATGATCCAATGTGGTGGAACAATGATTTTGGTGCTGCCAAACAACTGAAAGATGTCGATCACAACAGGTTGTTTGAAATCAGCCTGTAATAAATTTATTTCCGTACTACCCAATATATTGGTCATCGTTCCTCCTAAAAAATTTTTAGTGAGCACGATCTTTTTCGAGCTTCCTAAAATGGCTTCGATTTTCAGGTAATTTTCAACATACGGAGAAGAGAAGGTTTGTTCGAACGGCGAGGGATCTTCTTCTCGGATCCGCTTATCCCAATCAAAACTATTCGATGTGCTAGGGTTGGGTGGGGGAACATCTTGTGGTGGAACATTGTTGCCTCTATTTCGCTTCACCAGATAATAACCTACCCCTATAGCCATCATTGGCACCAAGAATTTACCTACGGAGAAATCGATCCATTCTTTGAGCAAAAAGACAGTGCCGACACAAATCAGGATGACGGACGATTTCTTTTCAAAATTTGAATTGACGCCGATTACTAATCCGATGGCTATCAAAATGGTCTGCCACCCTAGTATCCAGGAGGGTACCAAATCCCCAAGACCGATATTCTTGAGTAATAAAAAACATCCAAACAAGATGATGATAAGTCCCACCATCGAGGTGTTCTTGGAATTGTTGGGAGGTCGTTGAGGCGTGTTTTCGGTATCTTTTGTATCCATCTCTTTTTTATTACAATTCGAATATACCTAAACTGCACGTGATCATGTCTATCGCTTAGGTGTTTAGGGCATAAAAATCGGTAAAAACCCTGTTTTTGTCGGTGAAAATAATGCAGCTTTGTACGAATAAAAAAACTTTTATAAAATTTTACAAAAAAATTGGAGTTTTAAAATTAATTCTTATATATTTATAGCAATAAAACATTTAAAATTAAACTTAAATACTTACTAGACTAATGGGAGATTTTGAAAACAAAGAGCGTGAAGAGGTATTTTCAAAAAAGGTGAGAGCGGGAAAACGTACTTATTTTTTTGATGTAAAAGCAACACGAGCTAACGATTACTATGTGACAATCACAGAAAGTAAAAAGCGTTTTGAGGACGGGCAATTTATTAAGCACAAGATTTTCTTATATAAAGAAGATTTTGAAAAGTTTGCAGAAGGATTGACCGACGTAGTGGAATACATCAAATCCAACCAAGACGTTGTGGAAAAAAGATACGAGCCTAGTCAAGATGAATCAACTTACGAAAGAAATGAAGAGTTAGTCGAGAAAAACGATTTTACGTTTTAAATCCTACTCCAATATTTATAATAGAAGCCACTTAACGGAAGTGGCTTTTTTTGTGCGATGTATTTTTTAACTTCGTCAAATTAATTACTTCGATCTTTATGAAGAAAACGCTTTTTAACCTAGTCGCTATTGTCTTGTTTATGACAGTACATCCTTCATGGGCCCAGAAAAAACGGCTTACGTTTGATGAGGCTTGGGGATTGACGCCGTCGCTTACCCAGTCTTCTGCCCATCAATATTCCGGTTGGGTGGATGATGAGCATTATCTTGAAACGGATAGCAAAGCAAAAACAGCCTATAAAGTGAATGTCCGCAGTGGGAAGAAAGAAAAGTATACCCCCGAAAAAGAAAACAATACTGAGGTATTCATTCGTGATGGGGATGTTTATCTTCGATCGGCTGATGGGCTGACAAAGCAATTGACACACTCGCCTGCTATTGAAGAACAAAACCCCACCTTATCGCCCGATCAAAGGTATGTGGCATTCACGCGCGAAAGTAATCTATATAGTGTTCATGTGGACAGTGGGCGAGAAATGCAATATACCAGCGATGGCACAGCCGTGATTTATAACGGATGGTCCTCTTGGGTTTACTATGAAGAAATATTGGGAAGACCCACGCACTATAAGGCCTTTTGGTGGTCGCCCGATAGCAAGCAGCTGGCTTTTATGCGCTTTGACGATAGCAAAGTGCCGATGTTTCCCATATATGTATCGAAGGGTCAGAATGGGTATTTGGAAGAAACACGCTATCCTAAAGCTGGACAGGAAAATCCCAAAGTACGTGTAGGCTTTGTAAAGGTGGAAGGTTCTCCGGTCGTGTGGGCTAATTTTGATGAAGCGAACGATCAATATTTTGGCCAACCTTATTGGAGTTTTGATAGTCGGTCCATTATGGTGCAGTGGATGAATAGGGATCAAACGAATTTAAAGTTCTATGCCGTTGATCCTGTTGATGGCTCGAAGAGGGAAATCTACGACGAAAAACAACCGACGTGGATCAACTTGGATCACGACGAACGTATTACTTATCTGGCAGACAATAAGCATTATATTTTGAAATCAGACCGGACGGGATGGGCGCATTATTACCTATACACCTTGGACGGTCAATTGTTAAATCCGCTAACAGAAGGAGAGTGGCAGGTGGTCTCTTTGCAATGTATCGATGAAAAAAATAAGATCGTTTATTTTACGGCACGTAAGGAAAATTCGGCGACCCTAGATTTATATCGGGTGGATTATACCGGTAAAAATTTCAAACGCTTAACTTTTGGAGACTATACCCATCAGGTAAAGGTGTCTCCTCATGGAAAATACATCATCACAAGTTATTCGAATATTCATACACCGCCTAAGGTGGCGCTTCTTGATAATACAGGTAAAATAGTAAAAGAACTAGCCGATAGCAGATCAGCTGATTTTGATTCCTATAACATCGGTAAAACAGACTACATCACGATAACATCGGAAGATGGAAAGTTTGATCTCCCTGTTTTAATTACGTATCCGACGGATTTTGATGCGCATAAAGTCTATCCGGTTATCATGAGTATTTATGGGGGACCGGATGCGGGTACGGTTAAAAATACCTGGAAGGGGGTGAGCAATCAGTATTGGGCCAATGAAGGGATCATACATGTGGTCTGCGATCATCGAGCTTCGGGACATTTTGGCAAACAAGGTGTGGCTTGGATGCATCGCAATCTGGGCCATTGGGAAATGATTGACTATATTACCGTAGCGAAATGGTTGAAAGCGAAACCTTGGGTTGCGAAGAATAAATTGCTGATTACTGGTCATAGTTATGGCGGTTATATGACTTGTTTAGCATTGACAAAAGGATCGGATTATTTTGATTTCGGTATCGCGGGAGCACCGGTAACCAGTTGGGAATTGTATGATACACACTATACCGAGCGTTGGATGGACACCCCACAGGATAATCCGGATGGCTATAAGCAGGGGTCGGTGTTGACCTATGTAGATAAATATAAAGGAGGGTTGCGGATTATGCACGGCGATTTAGACGATAATGTCCACCTTCAAAATACCATGCAGTTGGTCGATGCTCTGACGGATAGGTCTGTACCTTTTGAGTTGATGATTTACCCGGGTAGCAGACATGGATTCGACCGGTCTAAAACGAAGTATGACTTTAATGAGCGGGTTCGTTTTTATTACCAATACCTGTTGGAACGGCCGGTGCCGGAGGAATTTAAAGAGAAGTAATTTTTGATCATTCTATCATTTCCCACGCTATTACCGAAAAACTTACTCTTATTTCTTCTGATCGAAAATTTGAAAAATACACAAAACAAAAATTATGCTTTGTGTTCAATAAACGATAAAATAAAGATTAATGCTCTGCTTTTCGTATGCTTACGGCATTTTTATGGGCTTGCAGCCCTTCCAGTTCGGCTAGTATCTCTACGGTAGTGCCGATATGCTGTAAACCTTGTGCATCGATGTGTTGAAAGGTAATCTTCTTGACGAAGGAGTCTACAGATACGCCCGAGTATGAACGGGCATAACCCGATGTGGGTAAGGTGTGGTTCGTTCCCGAGGCATAATCACCAGCACTCTCCGGGGTCAAGTGGCCTAGAAACACCGAGCCTGCATTGACTATTCTGGAGACTAAAGACTGCCATTCGTCACTTTCGATGATAAGATGTTCAGGAGCATAGGCATTTGAGAACTCCAGTGCCTGAAGGAGCGACTCGGTGACGATAGCATACGAATTTTCAATAGCCTTTCGTGCCAGTTCTTGCCGGGGTAATAAGGCTATTTGTTTCTCCAGCTCGGTATTGACTGCGTTCACAATGGCAGAAGAGGTAGCCACCAACACCGCCTGGCTGTCGACACCGTGTTCGGCTTGGGCAAGAAGATCCGCTGCGACATAGGCTGGGTTTGCACTTTCGTCCGCTATGACAAGTACCTCAGATGGTCCGGCAGGCATGTCAATACTGACATTGGTTTGTCCTTGTATGATACTTTTGGCTTTGGTCACATATTGATTGCCCGGTCCAAAGATTTTATCCACTTTTGGGATGCTTTCCGTTCCATAAGCCATTGCAGCCACAGCTTGTGCACCACCTACCAAGTAGATACGATCAATTTTCAACAGGAGCAGGCAATAAGCGACAAAACCATTGATTTTACCATCTTTCTGTGGGGGTGAACAAACGACTATTTCCTTACAACCTGCGATGCGAGCAGGAACACCCAACATCAATAGGGTAGAAGGAAGTACTGCCGAACCTCCTGGAATATATAATCCCACCTTTTCGATTGGTCTTACCTCACGCCAGCATTTTACTCCCGGCATAGTCTCGACAACACGCTCACGTTTGAGCTGAGTACTATGGAATTTATGAATATTTTGGAAAGCAATTTCCAAGGCCCTCTGCTGCTCCCGACCGATTGTAGATGCTAAAAGCTCGATTTCATCTTTGTCGAGCGAAAGCTGATTCAGTTCTATCTGATCAAATTTCGAAGTAAGGTCTCTTAAAGCCTGATCGCCCTTCGCTTTGACTTGTTCCAGGATATCACTGACAGATTCCTGAATACGATTATTGGGGTCTGTATTCCGTTGGATCAGTTGATTCTGATCTGCTGTCGTAAGGTCTTTATACAAGAAAGATTTCAACATTACACGATGATTTTTTCGATAGGCATCACAACAATACCTTGTGCGCCCGCAGATTTTAGTTTATTTATTTTGTCCCAAAAATCGTCTTCGGATATAACGGTGTGTACCGCTACCCATCCTTCTTCAGCCAAAGGTACGACTGTGGGACTTTTGACACCATGTAATAGTTCGGTGATTCGAGGTAAATTAGATTTCTCCACATTTAGCACGACATATTTTGTTTCTTTGGCACGAAGTACGGATTGTATACGTTGCATCAATTCGCAAAGGATCTCGTTTTCTTCAAGACCATTGCGACCGATAAGTATAGCTTCGGACTTGCTTACATCGGCAAAAGGTTTCAATCCGTTGCTTTTCAAAGTACCCCCAGTGGAGACAATATCACAGATCGCATCGCTAAGGCCTAGCCCCGGTGCGATTTCTACCGACCCTGAAATGGTTTGTATATCCGCGTTAATTTGATAGCTATCGAGAAACTTCTTCAGAATGACCGGATAGGAAGTGGCTATAGATTTACCGTTTAAATCCTTAATATCTTGGATTGTGGAATCTTTGGGAATGGCTAGTTTCAAGGTGCAACGACCAAAACCCAGGCGTTGTAGGTAATTAACCTTGACCTGGCTTTCGTCGATTACATTTTCGCCGACTATGCCCAAATCTGCAATGCCTTCTTCGACGTATCCAGGGATATCATCATCCCGTAGGAATAATATTTCTAGGTTAAAATTCGAAACCCTGGTGATTAACGAGCTTTTATAATTTTCAAAGTCAAGGCCGCAGTTTTTAAGAAGGAGAACAGATTTTTCGTTTAATCTACCCGACTTTTGGATAGCAATTTTAAGATTTTTCAAAATATTCAAGTTGTTATGGATAAATATTAATAAAGTTAAGACTATTGGGAAAATGCTTCACGTAGAAACACATAATTATTACATACCGCCGCATGGGCGATGGTGATAATGGATGTGAAATAATAGCAAAGCCGTCATTTTATTAATAAGGAGCAAATTTAGGGGATTATTTAGTCAAGTGCAAACTTTTTTCCATTTCATCGTAATTCCAATCTCATTTGCGAACTCGTCTATGTTTGGTTCTACCTAATTTCTTCTTTTTTGTAACGACAATGTTATTGCATTTGTCATTTTGAAGTACTAATTTTAGATTTTATTAGAGTGTACTTTGAACACTAACCATATTATGGGAAGATATTTTTTAATACTTTGTTTTATTATTCTTGGGACGGTTGCTTTTGGACAGGACGCGCATAAGCGGTTTTCTCAGGATATTCCAGGCACCTCGTTGTCCTTTTCCATGGAAGCTATACCGGAAGGTATGTTCGTCATGGGGAGTAAAGCAGGCAATGCCGATGAGCAACCGGAACATCAAGTGAAGATTGCCCCATTCTGGATGAGTACCTATGAAGTTACCTGGGATCTTTTTGAACTTTTCCTTTATAAAGATTATGAGCAGTCTAAACAAATAGAAGGCGGCGTGTCAGCCGAAGTGGATGCCGTAACCAGACCAACTAAGCCTTATCTGGATATGACTTTCGGCATGGGAAAACAAAATCAACCGGCGCTAGCGATGACCCATTATAATGCTATTCAGTTTTGTAAATGGTTGTATGTAAGGACGGGCGTATTTTATCGTTTACCGACCGAAGCGGAGTGGGAGTATGCTTGTCGGGCAGGTTCATCTACATCCTATTATTTTGGTGACGACGTTTCCCATTTAGGTGACTATGCTTGGTATGCTGGGAATAGCAGCAGTAAAACACAGGAGGTTGGAAAGAAGAAACCTAATGCGTTCGGCTTGTACGATATGATTGGAAATGTAGCGGAGTGGACCTATGATCAATATTTGCCCGATTACTACAAACAATTTGAAGGAAAAGTAGCAGACAATCCTGTAGCAGTTCCGACCGAGTTATATCCACACAGCGTTCGTGGTGGGTCATTCGAAAGTCCAGCAGAGGAATTGCGTTCGTCAGCGCGGGCATATTCGGATCCGATATGGAAACAATTAGACCCACAGGTGCCTAAATCTAACTGGTGGTTCCCTGAAGCTCCTTTTGTAGGGCTACGTATTGTCAGACCACTACATCAACCATCTGAAGCCGAAATATTAACCTATTATAATCAACCTCCATTAGAAGACTTTTAATAGCTAATTTATGATGAACAATCTAAATAGAAGAGATTTTATTAAATCCTCATCCGTTGTTGCTGGCGTAACTATGGCCGGTTCAAACCCAATATCCTCGATGATATCTGGTATTGATGATACCATTAAAATAGCCGTTGTAGGCTGTGGAGGAAGAGGAACAGGAGCGGTAGTAAACGCTTTCAACTCTGGCCAGCGAGTTAAATTGGTTGCGATGGCCGATGCTTTTCGTGATAATATCGATACCTCGTACAACAATCTGGTCAAGAAATATGCCGATAAGGTGGATGTGCCTGACTCTAGAAAGTATGTAGGATTTGATGCGTATAAGGACGCTATCCGTGAGGCAGATGTGGTGATCCTGACGACACCTCCCGGATTTAGGCCTATACATTTCGAAGAAGTGGTCAAGCAAGGTAAGCATGCTTTTGTGGAGAAGCCTGTCGCTGTGGATATCCCCGGAATTCGGAAAATATTGGAGCTGGCCAAAGAAGCCAGACGAAAGAAATTGAATGTAGTAGTAGGTTTTCAACGAAGATTCCAAAATAATTATAAGGAAGCCATACAGCGAATCCATGATGGTGCGATTGGCGATGTTGTTGCCGGACAGGTATACTGGGAAAGTGGGGGTGTATGGGTTCGTCCTCGGAAACCTAACCAAACGGAAATGGAATATCAAGTGCAAAATTGGTATTATTTCAATTGGTTATGTGGGGATCATATCGTCGAGCAGCATGTACACAATATCGATGTAGCTAACTGGATCAAAGGGAAATACCCTGTTACTATTCAAGGTACGGGTTCTCGGGCGCACCGTACAGGAAAAGAATATGGTGAGATTTACGACAATTTTGCAGTGGAACTGACCTATGATGATGGTTCTGTCGTGTATAGCGGATGTAGGCATTTTGAGGGGATTCACAATCGTGTGGATGAGACATTTCAAGCGACTAAAGGCCGCGCTTACTTATCCGCGGGGAACCAAGCTATCTTGTGGGATAGCAAAGGAAATGAGGTTTACCGACATCAGTCTAAAGGCGACCCCAATCCCTATGCACAGGAACATGTGGAGCTATTTGATGCCATAGCAAAAGGCGAGCATCGGTTTCAAGATATTGATTTTGCAGCATATAGTACACTTACGGGTATAATCGGACGGATTGCTTGTTATACGGGTAAAGTTATCAAATGGGATGAAGCCATACAATCGAATATTGATCTTTCACCGGCAACATATGCTTGGGATGCCAATCCGAATGTGCTTCCGGATGAAAACGGTCTGTATCCGGTAGCTAAACCTGGTATTGATACCCAGCTTTATATCTAGTTTTGAAGATACTTATCACGATAGGATTTTTGCTATTGCAAAGTATTTTGTTCGCCCACCAAGATAATCCAGCTTTAAAAGAAGGACATATCAAAGGTAATGCGCAGGGTACGACGTATGCTATAAAATATTATTTTGATAAAGAAATCAATAAACAAGAAATAGATAGCCTGTTGGATATCATCGATGTATCGATGTCCTTATATCGAAAAAACTCGTTGATTGATCGGTTTAATAATGGACCGGGCTTGTCTATCGTTATGGATCCGCATATGAAAAAGGTAATTGCGGAAAGTTTTAGAATCAATAAGTTGTCTAAGGGTTATTTTGATATTACCGTCTTTCCCTTGGTCGATCTTTGGGGTTTCGGTCCCAATGGGTTTTCAAAATTTCCGTCACAGGCGGCTATAGATAGCGTCATGCAATTCGTAGGAATGAATAAATTAGCTATGCGAGGCAACAGGCTGTATAAGACGGATCCCCGTGTTCGGATTGATTTGAATGGTATCGCCCAGGGCTATACCGTCGACTACCTCGCCCAATATTTGTCGGGCAAAGGAGTGAAAAGCTATCTGGTAGAAGTGGGTGGTGAAATTCGAGTTAAAGGGCGTAAACCAGATGGGCCTTTTCAGATAATGGTCGATGAAAAGAATGATTCGGAAGCTAATTATACCTACCCTGTATTGTCGATAACGGATAGAGCTGTGACATCTTCGGGTGTTCGTGAAAAGCAGTATAAGATAGGCAATAGAATGGTATCGCATCATATCGATCCTAAATCTGGCCAATCACTAGAAAACAATACCATCAGTGTTACAGTTATCGCAAAAACAGCCTTATTGGCGGATGCATTGGATAATTATTTCATGTCTTTGAAGCCTGACGACGCGGTGCGTATTGCCGAAAAGATGCCTTCTATAGATCTGTGCGTGTATTATGTAGAAAACGAGCAAACAAAAGTTCTGTATACTTCAAGATTTAATAATTATATTTATAAAAAATCAAAATAAACCCTACACTTCATGAAGAGATCGGATTTTATTAAGAGCGCCGGAGTACTTGTTGGCGGTTCTATGGTATCAGCTAATAATGTGTCATTATCGAATTCTATGCAAGAAAAGACTTTTAACTTGGACTATGCTCCGCATCAAGGTATGTTTAAAACTTCAGCAGGAGCAAATTTCTTAGATGAGATCAAGTATATGTACGATCTAGGCTTCCGTAGCATTGAAGACAATGGAATGCCAGGTAGAGCTATAGATGAGCAAACGAAAATAGGTGAACTGCTGGCTAAATTAGGGATGCGGATGGGGGTATTTGTCGTACCTAAAGGGGGGAATGGTGCCAACACGTTGGCTGCAGATAAAAAGGAGCATGTGGATATATTTTTGAAAGGGTGTAGGGAATCTGTTGAGATCGCAAAAAGGGTCAATGCAAAATGGGTGACCGTCGTTCCCGGGGATTATGAGCGTAAATTACCTATTGGCGTACAAACGGCAAATGTTATCGAAGGTTTAAAAAGAGGAGCAGAAATATTTGAACCTCATGGTATCACGATGGTACTAGAACCTTTGAGTGATACACCGGACTTATTTTTGCGCTATACCGATCAAGGATACGAAATTTGTAAAGCTGTCAATAGCCCTTCTTGTAAAATACTTTATGATGCTTATCATCAGCAAAAAAACGAAGGTAACCTGATTAACATGATGAATCAGTGTTGGAGTGAAATCGCCTATATCCAAGTTGGTGATAATCCCGGAAGAAAAGAACCGACTACTGGCGAAGTAAATTATAAAAATGTGTTCAAATGGTTGCATAATAAGGGATATAAGGGGGTAATAGGAATGGAACACGGCATGTCTAAGTCTGGAAAGGAAGGTGAAGAGGCGCTGTATAATGCCTACAGGGAAGTCGATAACTTTTTAAAATAGAGTTTTTTATAAATCAATTACGAAATTAAACAAACATGACACCTTCAATCAGATTTAAACTATCATTTATGATGTTCCTCGAATTTTTCATTTGGGGAGCTTGGTTCGTAACATTGGGAACCTACCTCATTCAGAATCTTCAGGCGGAACCTTTGCAGATATCGAATGTGTTTTCTACGCAGTCTTTAGGTGCCATTATTGCGCCTTTCATCATTGGAATGATTGCCGACCGTTACTTTAATGCAGAAAGAATTTTGGGTATATTGCATTTGATCGGTGCATTTTTAATGTTCCAAATGTACAATGCGACGGATATTTCAATTTTCTATCCCTATGTTTTAGTGTATATGATTTTATATATGCCGACATTAGCATTAGTTAATTCGGTGTCTTTTAGACAAATGACCAACCCGGAAAAACAATTTTCAAGTATCCGTATCTGGGGTACGATAGGTTGGATCGTTGCCGGACTTTCTATCAGCTTCTTATTTAAGTGGGATTCGCCCGAAGGAGCGTCACAGGGAATGCTCCGGAATACCTTTCTGATGACCGCGATAGCGTCATTGGTATTGGGATTGTTTTCCTTTGTATTGCCCAAGACACCTCCCGTTAAGGTGAATGTGGAAGAGAAACCTTCTTTTGCATCTATTGTTGGGTTAGATGCAGTTAAACTATTGAAAGATAGGAACTTCTTGATATTCTTTATTTCATCTATTTTGATCTGTATTCCCTTGGCATTTTATTATCAGAATGCTAATCCATTCCTGACGGAAATCGGACTGAAAGATCCAACCGGAAAAATGACGATAGGACAAATGTCGGAAGTATTCTTTCTCTTGCTACTGCCTATTTTCTTCACCAGGTTTGGGTTTAAGAAAACAATCTTGGTCGGTATGTTGGCTTGGTGTTTACGATATTTATTATTTGCATACGGAGATGCAGGAGATTTATCGTTCATGTTAATTTTAGGAATTGCCTTACATGGGATATGTTATGACTTTTTCTTCGTTTCGGGTCAGATTTATACCGACAGTAAAGCTGGTGTAAAATATAAAAGTGCAGCTCAAGGGCTAATTACTCTAGCCACATATGGTGTTGGACAACTTATAGGATTTTGGGTGGCCGGATTTATCGGCGAAAAATACCACGATCTCCACAGCGTAGATGTCGCAGGCTTCTGGCAACATATATGGATTGTTCCTGCAGGTATTGCATTCGTTGTGATGTTAATTTTCTTATTCTTTTTTAGGGATGAGAAAGTGTCTAGTGTTAAATAAAATTGTCTATTATATTAAACTAAACTAAGAAAATGAGTGAGAATAATGTGTACGATGCTATTGTGATAGGTTCGGGAATAAGTGGCGGATGGGCTGCTAAAGAGCTTACACAGAAGGGTTTTAAAACAATTATGCTTGAACGAGGAAGGAATGTTGAGCATATTAAAGATTATCACGCAAATAAAGATCCTTGGGAGTACCCACATAGAGGTGGAAGAACAAAGCAAATGATAGAGGATTACCCTGTATTAAAAAGGGACTATCCATTGAATGAGAAAAATTTGGACTTCTGGGTGAATGAAAAAGAAAGTCCCTATACCGAGGTTAAACGTTTTGACTGGTACCGTGGTTATCACGTTGGTGGTCGTTCCTTAACTTGGGGTAGACAAAGCTATCGCTTTTCGGATCTGGATTTCGAGGCGAATCTGAAGGATGGTCATGGTACGGATTGGCCTATTCGCTATAAGGATATTGCTCCATGGTATAGTTATGCGGAAAAATTCGCAGGAATACAAGGAAATCGTGATGGTCTGGATGTCCTGCCGGATGGAGATTTCATGCCGGCTATACCGATGAACGTCGTCGAAAAAGACTATGCGGCTCGTTTGAAGCAAAAATACGGAGGAAGACGACATATTATCAATGCCCGGACGGCAAATATTACAGTGCCACATGAAGGACGTATCAATTGTCAGTTTCAGAACCAGTGTTGGTTAGGCTGTAACTTCGGTGCCTATTTCAGCACACAATCTGCTACGCTACCGGCAGCCGTGAAAACAGGGAATTTGACAGTAAGACCTTTTTCCATTGTTACACGTATTCTGTATGATAAGGATACTAAAAGGGCAACAGGAGTTGAAATAATCGATGCGGAAACCAACCAAACGTATGAATTTTATGCTAAGATTATTTTCCTAAATGCTTCGGCATTCAATTCTACATGGGTATTGATGAATTCGGCTACGGATGTTTGGGAAGGCGGATTAGGAAGTAGTAGTGGGGAACTAGGGCACAATGCGATGGATCACCATTTTAGATTAGGTGCGCGTGGTAGAATCGAAGGTTATGAGGATAAGTATATCTTTGGTCGTCGCCCTGGGGGGGTGTATGTGCCTCGCTTTGTGAATATTCCGGGAGATGACAAGAAGAGGGATTATGTACGTGGCTTTGGTTATCAAGGCGGTGCAAGTCGTGGACGTTGGTCGGGCTCTGTTGAAGAGATGAGTGTAGGCGGCGATTGGAAAGATGCTATGCTGGAGCCGGGCGACTGGGGAATTAGCTTTGGTGCATTTGGAGAAATCTTACCTTATCACGAAAATAGGATTTTCTTAGATAAGGATAAAAAAGATAAGTGGGGATTGCCTGTATTAGCTATGGATATGGAAATCAAAGAAAACGAATGGGCAATGCGGCCGGATATGATGGAGGAGATGAAAGAAATGTTGGAAAGTATCGGTGTAAAGGATGTCAAAACATACGACAGTGGCTACGGTTTCGGCCAAGGTATTCATGAGATGGGAACTGCACGTATGGGTACTGATCCGAAGAATTCGGTACTCAACAAACATAACCAAGTATGGGATGCACCTAATGTGTTTGTGACCGATGGCGCGAGCATGGCATCTGCAGCTTGTATCAACCCGTCGCTGACTTACATGGCTATGACAGCAAGAGCTGTTGATTTCGCTGTTGAAGAATTAAAGAAAGGCAATTTATAATCTTTGAAGTCTTATGGAAGAACACAATAAAGAGAAACGGAGAGATTTTATAAAGAAGGCAGCAGTGATCGCAGCTGGAGTTAGCATTGTGCCACGACATGTTTTGGGTGGAGCTGGTTATAGAGCGCCCAGCGATATGTTGCAGGTTGCATCGATAGGCGTCGGTGGCATGGGTAAGTCGGATGTAAACAATTTCCACAAGAGTGGCAAGGCAACTATCGCTTATCTATGTGATGTCGATAAAGTGCGGGCAAAAGATAGCGTCAATAATTTTCCAAAGGCGAAGTTCTACACGGACTTTAGAGAGATGTTGGATAAGGAACATAAGCATATCGATGCGGTATCTGTTTCTACTCCCGATCATAATCATGCTATTCAAGCTTTAGCCGCTATGGAACTGGGCAAACATGTTTATGTCCAAAAACCGCTGACCCATGATGTATGGGAAGCTCGTGCCTTGACACATGCCGCTAAAAAATATAAAGTTGTTACCCAAATGGGTAATCAAGGTGCATCGGGCGATGGTGTACGGCAAATGCGGGAGTGGGTAGATGCAGGTCTGATAGGAGACCTTGTTGAAGTATATGCTTGGACCGATAGACCGGTATGGCCACAAGGCATCGCCTGGCCGACGCAAAAGGCAACTATTCCTTCTACATTGGATTGGGATAAATGGTTAGGGACAGCTCCTAATACAGACTATATCGATAAGCTCGTCCCTTTCAACTGGCGTGGGTGGTGGCCGTACGGTACCGGCGCGTTAGGGGATATGGGCTGCCATAATCTAGAGGCTCCTTTTAGCATTTATGGTTTGCAATATGTAAAAGATGTGCAAGCAAGCGTAGGGTCAGTCTATGTGGATGAGTTCAAGCGAGGGTATTTTCCGGAGTCATGTCCGCCTTCCAGCTCGGTGACCCTGACGTTTCCCAAAACGGATAAGACGAAGGGTGATGTGAAAGTACATTGGATGGATGGTGGTATTCAACCTCCTCGTCCGGATGAATTGGAGCCTGATGAAAAATTCGGCAATGGAGGAAACGGAATTTTGCTCATCGGAAAAAAAGGAAAAATTTTAGCAGATACTTATGCGGCAAACCCAAGGTTATTGCCGACGTCGAAACGTTATAAAGAAGTCAAGCAAAAGTATGCACGTGTTCCTGATGGTGCATCAGGACACTGGGCACAATGGGTAGAAGGTTGCTTAGCGGGGTATGGTAAGATGGAGATGTCGGCACCTTTTGAAATATCCGGCCCGTTGACTGAGGCCTTGCTGATGGCAAACTTAGCTATTAGAGGGGCGGACTTACGTATCGATAATAAGTATCCCGGAAGAAGTTTAAAATTGTTGTGGGATAATGACAATATGCGTGTGACAAATTTTGACGAAGTCAATCAATTTGTGAAACGCACCTATCGTCCAGGTTGGGAAATAAATTATAAATTTTAATTTAAGAACAATGAACAGAAGAGAAGCTATACAACGAGTTGCCATGATATTAGGTGGCTCGGTAATTGGAGCAAACCTATTTTTGGAAGGCTGTACACGGCCTGCTTCAAAAAATGTAGAATCTTTATTTGAAAAAAATAATGTAGATTTTTTAAACGAAATAGCAGAAGCGATTCTACCTAAGACCAGTACGCCGGGAGCTAAAGATGCCGATGTTGGCTCCTTTATTCCGGTTATGATCAGAGATTGTTATTCTCCTGCGGATCAAAAAGCCTTTGTTGATGGCCTTCAGGGCGTTGATGAACGTGCCCAAAAAGATTTTGGTAAAAAGTTTGTCGATCTTTCTGCCGAAGAGAAGTTGCAGTTTGTGAATACACAGGATAAAGAATCTAAAGAATTTCAAAAGGAACGCTCTAAGAAGTTAAAAGAAGAAGAGGAAGCCATAAAGGCAAGAGAAGGGGAAAGTTTAGGTGATTTCGAGCTTAGCAACAAAATGGATTTAATCAAGGATGAAACGGCTAATCACTTTTTCACCATGATGAAGCAGCTTACACTTACCGGATTTTTTACTTCTGAAGTAGGAATGACGCAAGCACTTCGTTATGTGAAAATTCCAGGAAAGTATGATGGCGACTACCCTTACAAAAAGGGCGACAGAGCATTTGCATCCTAACAAAAAGGGGTTCGAAAATCGAACCCCTTTTTGTTATACAAAATACAGATTGTTATTTTCCAATCCGATATAATCTTCCTCCATCGGTAATACTGTATAGTGCCCCGTCTTGTCCGTCGATAACATCCCGGAAACGTTGGCCTTCTTTTGCCAATAGTCTTTCTTCTCCGATGACTTTATTGTCTTTGATTACTAATCTGGCGATATGTGTGCTGCTTAATCCAGCAATAAATAAATTATTTTTCCATTCAGGAATTGCTGATCCTGTATAAAAGGTAATACCACTGGGGGACAATACAGGATCCCAATAATAAATAGGTTGCTCCAAACCTTCCTGCTGTTGAATAGGCGGGTTACCTATTTCTTTTCCACTGTACTCTAAGCCGTAGGTTATTGTTGGCCAACCATAGTTTTTTCCCGGCGCAACGATGTTGACCTCATCTCCGCCACGTGGTCCAAATTCTGTTTCCCACAAGTCGTCAGTCTCGGGATGAAAGGCTAGGCCCTGTACATTTCGGTGTCCGTAGGAATAAACTTCAGGTAATGCTCCGGCGGTGTTAATAAATGGATTTCCCGCAACAGGTTTACCTTCTGTGGTGATACGTAGGATTTTTCCCAAACCAGCTTTTAAGTCTTGGGCCAAAGGTCTCGTAGCTAAGTCTGACCGTTCGCCGGTACTGACAAAGAGGTGCCCATTTTTGTCAAATATAATGCGTCCTCCATAGTGTAATTTGCCGTCATATGCCGGCCCTGCTTGGTAGATTACCTGAACATTTTCGATTGTTTTTTCGTTTGTTGCCAATGTTCCTTTGGCTACAGCCGTCAGGTTACCTCCATCTACTGGTTGGGAGAAAACCCAATATACCATGCTATTTTCGCCAAACTGCGGATCGAGCGTTAAACCCAGAAGCCCCCCTTGACCTCTGCTATCGACTTCGGGTAAGCCAGTAATAGGTTCCGAAAGCGTTCCTTCCTTGGAAACGATACGCATTGTTCCTTCTTTCTCGGTAATGAGAAACCGGCCATCCGGTAATCGTACTATTCCCCATGGAGATTTTAGCCCTTGGGCAATTATCTTTGCAGAATAAGGTGTGTTTGTTTTCACGCCAGCCACACGTGTTTGCCCCTCAAAAGCAGGTTTGTAATCTGTGTTAGGCTTATTGCTTTCTACGGGTGCGAGCGTACTATCCTGCTGTCCATTTGTCTCATCTTGCTTGATATTATTACAGGCAACAGCATTGAGCGAATAGAGAACAAATAGAGAAAGAAGTGTCTTTTGCATAGTGATCAAATTAAGTGTCCATTTAAAGATACAAATAAAAATTTCAGTTTCCCGTGCTGTATTTTCAGTAACAACAGGAGTTAAACATACATAAATAATGCCAATTGTAATTATAGCAAGACCTGCGCGATAATGTCAAAAGCCTGTAATCGTTTTACATCATCGAAAATATAATTTGTAGTCATGATTTCATTTGCCTGATGTTGGTTGGCGAAAGCTAAAACCTCTTCACGGATCTCTTTTCCCGTACCTATAAAAGTACATTTTACCATGTTATAAACGGCCTGCTCGATCTCGGGAATACCGTGATATATCGGCTTTTCGGTAGGCGGGGAGAGGGGTTTCCGCAAGTTGGTCAGGATGCCTGCAAACATATTGAATAGGCTTGTCGATAGGAATTGTGCTTCATCGACAGTATCGGCGGCTACGATATTGACACAAATAATAATATAGGGTTCTTTTAACGCCGAAGAAGGCTTGAAATGTGTGCGATATATTTCGGTTGCTTGCGTCAGCATCGCGGGAGCAAAGTGTGCCGCAAAAGCGTAGGGCAAGCCGAGTTCGGCTGCCAGATAAGCACTATCTGTACTAGACCCTAAGATATAAAGTGGGATGTCAAGGCCTTCTCCCGGAAATGCCCGAACTTTAGCGCTTACATTACTGTCATCGAGATATTGTTGTAGCTCGAGGATATCATCTTTGAAATAAAAAGACGTGTTGAGGTTATTACGACGTAGTGCCATAGCCGTCAATTGATCTGTCCCCGGCGCACGCCCCAAGCCTAAATCAATTCTTCCCGGATAGATACTTTCTAGTGTACCGAATTGCTCAGCAACGACCAACGGTGTGTGATTGGGAAGCATAACACCCCCTGAGCCCACGCGGATAGCTGTGGTCTTACCGGCAATATGGCCAATAAGAACAGCGGTAGCTGAACTTGCAATATGGGGCATATTATGATGTTCGGCTAACCAAATACGATGGTAACCTAACTTTTCTACATGTTGTGCTCCTTGAACTGCCCGAGCTATAGCTTCTGTTGCATCGCTATCCTTACATATTGTAGCGAGTTCGAGAAGAGAGATCTTTATTTTATCCATAGCTAAAAGTACAATGAAACACCATATCTATTGTAAAATAAATGTCTTTAAGTGATTTTTAGCGCTTGTATGACAATATGGTTACCCGAGGCATCGGTTGTAAAAAATAAGAAATCTTCGCCGCCATCCTTGATCTTGTATCTTTTCTTGATCTCTTCCACCTTTATCGGGAAATTTTTTGTGGCTACGTTTGCTTTGGTGACGGTGTTATTCTTTTTAAACGCGGGTATACTTTGTGTTTTCTGTATTTTAAAAATCCGGCCGGGAAACTCTTTATCCAGCATATCCGATGTGTAAAGGTGGGTATGTGTATGCAGCTTGAAAAAGTTAAACCGTTTGGCTATGCTCTTGAATGCACCCGATTTGGTGATCGCAACATCGGGATCATACAGGTATAACAGCGGTTCAGAAACACGTATTAAAGTCCCTTTTTCTTCTTCATTTGTGAAGGTATGTATTTGGATTTGGTCGGCAAATAATCGGATTGCAGATATTTTGGCTACACCCTCAAAATATCGATCCTGAACGAACAGCAATTCCTTGCAGTCTCCATCTACGCTGACTACAAAAACATATTTGACATGATGGAGCTTGCCCAGTGCAGTCGATATATCCATTAAGGGCGATAACTTGCAAAGGACATAACGTGACTTCTTAAAGAAGAGATCCTGCAAGCTGACGATATTGGGTTCACAATCCTCTAATAGAAAGACTTTACTATGATTAACCCTCCGTGATGGATCGACGTAGATACAATCTAAGACATCATCTTCTTGCTCCTGTACATAGGCTATGCCATCTGTAGCCAAGCAAATAAGGTTATGTACGCCAAGTTGCTTAGCATTGTGCTTGACAATTTCGGACAATCTTCCATTTAGTTCGCAATGAATAACGAGTTCCGCTTCCTGGGCTATGTAACAACTGTCAACGCCAAAGCCACCTGTTATGTCGACGACCTTACTCCCTGATCGGATCAGTGTCTGTTTAATCAAGGCGGTATGTTCGGAAGAACACTGTTCGAGATTGATTTTGTCGGGATAATAGATGTTTGGGGAGAATGCCCATGTCGGTAATTTTCGGACGCTGCGTTGCCATCCGTCAACTTGTGAAGCTAGTTCAGAAGAAGTCACGAGGGAAAAAGGTGATTTCCTTAAAGCAATGACACTCGGAGAAAGCTCCCGGTTCGCTTTAATAAACTCTTGGACCTCTTTATCTAGAATATATTTATTCATTCAAGTTGTTCACTAACATCTGACAGGTATAACTGTCCTTAAGTTCGCGAATAATTTTCTTATTTACCAATACTCTGTCAATAGTTTCTTGATTATAATACCGTATGGTGATGAGTTCGAGCCCTCTTTCTATACTTACCTTATATCTCTTTTCCAAATCCTCTAATAGCGAATCGATATTTTCGCCAGTATCATCTATACTGACGGAAAAGGATATAGCGCTGTTGTGCATCATATTGATTTTGATCCGATGCAGATGAAATAGATTGAAAATATGACTCAGGTTATCTTCCACGATAAACGAGAAATCACGCGGCTGTATGTTAATAAAGACCTGGTTTACCTTGAAAATAAAAGAAGGTACAGGTAAGGTCTGATTGGTCGTGTGGATGATTGTTCCCGGTTGTTCGGGGTTTAGAAAAGAACGTACGGCCAATGTTATTTTCTTGTTCTGCAGAGGTTTGATTGTCTTAGGATGAATGATTGTTGCACCATAATAGGTCAGTTCAATCGCATCGGTATAAGACAGTTCAGTAATCAGTTCGGTTTTTTCAAACCATTTCGGATCGGCATTGAGTACTCCTGGTACATCTTTCCATATAGTGATATCTTCAGCATTCAGGCATGCCGCAAAAATGGCAGCCGAATAGTCAGAGCCTTCTCGTCCTAATGTTGTTGTGAAATTCTCCGAGGTGGAGCCTATAAAGCCTTGTGTAATGATGATAAAGTCATCAAGTATAATTGGCAACTCTCTTCGTATTTTAGCCTCGGTCGTTTCCCAATCAACTACAGCTTCGCGATACGTATTGTCAGTCGATATATAATCTCTTGAGTCAACCCACTTGACCGAAAGACCTAATTGCAAGCAGTAGGCTGCGAGTATTTTCGAGGACAATAATTCGCCGACAGATACAATTTGGTCGTACAAATAGTCATAACCGTCTTGGGGCTCTTCCTCCAATATCCATTCTATTTCAACAAAACAATTGGTGATTTCGTCGTAAATTGGATGTTTTGGATCTATGAATAGATCCTGAAGAATACGAAAATGGTCCACTTTGACCCGGTTAAGAGCAACGAAGGGGTCTCCTTCTCCTTTGAAGTAGTTGTCGGTGACTTCCTGAAGTCCATTCGTCGTCTTGTTGATTGCTGATACGACGACCAATAATTCAGATGTCTTGTATTTGGAAATAATTGAAGCAGCATTTTTTATATTTTCTGCATCTTTTACTGAAGCTCCACCAAATTTGAAAACTTGCATGTATTATACGATCAACGGTTAATAATCTAAATTTATTGAATGCTTTTAATATATCCTTTACCCCGCTTATTCAAGACATTTCCTAAATCAGCATAAGGAAGTTCTATGATGGTGTTTCCTTCAGAATATGGTTTTATTTCGTACTCGTTGTAAAAAAAGATCAAATTGCTCTTTGTAAGTCCAAAGTTATCATTTAATGTGAATATTCCATCTGTAAAGAAAAAATCCTCTTTTAAGGAAGCTGTATCGGCTAGGTTTTCAATTCTCCGAAATTCTTTCTCCGCGATTTTGGTTAATTCAGCATACTTATCTTGTGAAATAATATCGGATAGCTCGATCTTTTTTGCGCGCAAGACATCATAATTTGACCATATCGCCACATTGTTGCCGTGTGCTCCGCCCGTATATTGGTGATATTCGGTCTTCAATGACAGCACCTTTGGTGTATTGAGATAAATTCTGCTTTGGATATCTTTAAACCAGGCGGCGGTTAGTACTTGGGTAGAAGGATCTTCTACAAATTCATCATACCCCTCAATGAAACTTTGTGCAGCTTCGTCTAGACTGTTTTCATCTTCGATCCAAATGGCGGGTTTTATCAACATATTAAAAGCATCGGATGAAAACTGCGGATAGGAGATGCGAAAATAGCTCGTGTCTATTGTCTTTTCATTCGCAATGATGTACTGACTTGTTTTTATAAAGTCCTGATAGCTATAAGTTAATGTATCTCCTGTTAAAGATGTATGTACGATATGTGATTGCTGATCCTTTTGATTTTGTCCACAGCTTGCCATGAAAACTGTGAATAGGAAAGTCAGCAGGTTTCTACCTATTTTGTCTTCCATTTATGGTGTATTGTAATGTTTGATCACGCGCTTTCCAAAGATGGTACTACCGAGCCTCACCATATTGCTTCCTTGCTCAATAGCTATTTTGTAGTCAGCCGACATACCCATGGACAAGATATCGAAAGAAGCGTCCTTTCGGAAGTAGCTCACTTTAATTCCATCGAATAGCATTTTCAGTTCATAGAACTCTTCTTTGATTTCTTTTGTTTTGTCGGTATGGGTCGCGATACCCATCAGCCCACGTATCCGTATATTTTTCAAGGTCTTGAAATCAGGGTCGCTGAGTATTTCAATGACTTCGACATGATCTAAACCAAATTTAGTAGTTTCTTCTGCAATGAAGATTTGTAATAGACAGTCGATCACCCGGTTATTCTTTAGTGCATGTTTGTTTATTTCCTTCAATAATTTATACGAATCCACCCCATGTATCAAGGTGACGAAAGGAGCAATATATTTAACCTTATTGGTTTGGAGATGACCGATCATATGCCAGGCGATATCTTTAGGTAGGCTTTCTTGTTTTTCAACCAACTCCTGTACATGATTTTCCCCAAAAACACGTTGCCCCGCATCATAAGCCTCTTGAATTTCTTCTACGGATTTTGTCTTAGAAACGGCAACTAATTCTACACCGACGGGCTTTAACTCTTGTTGTAATTCTTGTATGTTTATTGTAATACTCATTAGCTATAATAATAAATTTCTCGAGAATGCACTTGGACAGTGTCGAATACAAGCGCATTTAGTAAATTTGTACAAAATTACAAAATGAAACGCTTATTCTTTGTCCTAATATCTTTGTTTTTTTTAGCGGTATCGTGTTCTAAGCAAAAACCGAAAGGCATCCTCTCGGACAAGAAAATGTCCGATCTGATGACAGAGGTGTATATATTGGATAGTTACCTGAATACGCTTCCGATAGATAGTGGGCGCAAAGTGATGCCGGTACTGTATCAAAGTCTTTTTGATCGATTTGATCTTGATTCGGCGGGTTTTACAGCTAATCTAGATTACTATTATGGCAATCCTGTTGAAACAGAAAAGCTCAATAGTACGGTGAAAGACATATTAACACAGTATGAGAAAAAGGCGATAAGGGTAGATTCGATCGAAAATGCACGGGTACGAGATAGTATAAATAGGGTAAATCAGTTGGAACAATGGGCTGCGGAAATGAAGGACCTTATCCTAAATGTGCATCTGGACACTACAAGCTATACGTTTGAGGCAAATAACAGTGCTTTTTTTCAACGTATAGCGTCGCTCCAAATCAATAGACACGTGTTCACTAAACCAGTACCTATTGATCCTGAAGCGGAAGAGGCCATACTCGAAGAAGAAGATGGCGTAGATGTTGAGCGGGATTCTACAGGGGTGGTGGTACCTACTATGGTCGTTATTCCTCCATTTCGGGATATGGTTATACGTGACACGACGCTAAAAGAGTATAAATACCAGGAGCATATAATAGATGTCTTCAAATAAAGTCAAGCAAAAGTTAAAGTAGTGGTATATCCTGAAAATGCGATAGATAAGCTGGGGTTTTTGGAGATTAAAAATCTCATTAAAGAGAAGTGTCTTAGTGAAAGTGGCAAGCAGATGGTTGAAAAAATCCAACCTCAAGTAAAGTATGATCAAATTGATAGATTCTTACGTCAGACACAAGAGTTTAAAAATTTGCTGCAGCACGATGTGCCTTTACCTGTGGATCACATTTATGCCATTCGACCTTTGGCTGAAAAGGCTAGGGTAGAGGGGACATTTTTGTCGGAAGATGAGTTTTTTCGTCTATTACTATCGTTACGCACAGTCTACTCCATTATTCGATATTTCAACGAAAGGGAAGGACAATACCCGTACCTTGAGTTGTTGTTTGAGCATCTGCCAATCGAGAAATCACTTATTCGAAATATCGAGGCAATTCTAGACGATCGTGGTAAGATGAAGGAAAATGCCTCCCGTTTATTGCTCGATCTTAATTTGCAGATACGTAAAAGTGAGCAAGAAGCCCGCAAACGGTTGGACACGGTGTTTAAACAAGCCCAAGCAAGTGGATGGACAGCAGACGGAGGCATTACTATTCGTGAGGGAAGATTATGTATCCCGGTATTAGCTGAGAATAAACGCAAGGTAAAGGGGCTTATACATGATGAATCGGCAACGGGTCAGACTGCCTTTATTGAACCAGAAGAAGTCTTCCATCTGAACAACAAAGTGCGGGATCTGGAATTCGAGAGAAAACGGGAGATCATTCGTCTCTTGGTGCAACTTACTGATGAATTGCGTCCGTATGTTCCGTTGTTGCTTTCTTATCATGGCCTTATTACAAAAATGGATTTTGTCCGTGCCAAAGCACTTTTTGCAATTGATATAGATGCTGTAATGCCTATTTTGGCATCGGAAGCGACATTGAATTTGATCAATGCCCGCCATCCCCTGTTGTATTTAGCGAGTAAACAGGATAGCAGGCATACGGTGGTTCCTCTAAATATCAAGATCGACCAAACCGACAGGATTATCCTTGTTTCGGGGCCGAATGCTGGCGGGAAGTCCGTATGTATGAAGACAGTAGGATTGTTCCAATTGATGGTACAATCAGGGTTGTTGGTACCGGCAGATGAAAGTTCGTCGGTAGGAGTTTTTAAGCAGATATATGCGGATATTGGTGATGATCAGTCTATCGAGAGTGACCTAAGTACCTACAGTGCACACCTTTCGAAAATGAAGCACTTTTCTATGTTTGCCCATGCAAGCACACTGGTCTTGATTGATGAGTTTGGGACTGGAACAGATCCCCAATTTGGTGGACCTATTGCCGAAGCTGTATTAGAGAAATTGAACGAAAAGAAGGTAAGGGGAGTGGTCACCACGCATTATTCGAATCTTAAGCTTTTTGCAAATAGCACAGCAGGCGTTCTAAATGCGTCTATGTTATTTGACAATCAACAGATGAAGCCGTTGTATATCCTGCAGATGGGTAAACCAGGCAGTTCCTATGCTTTTGAAATAGCCCAAAAAATAGGATTACCGAGAGATATACTGGATTTGGCAAAGATTAAAATTGGCAAGCAGCAGAATAGAGTAGACAGTCTCTTGGTCGATCTTGAACGTGATAAAAAGGATATCTATCACACCAAGGTAGCGGCTCGTAAGAAAGAAAAGGAACTGGAGGAATTGAAGGCAGATTATGAAGTATTAAAAGCAAATCTGGAAGAAAATAAGAAGGACATCCTGCGTAAGGCTAAGGAAGAAGCAAAACACATCTTACAGGATGCCAATAAGCTTATAGAAAATACGATTGCCGATATAAAAACAGTAAAGGCCGATAAAGAAAAGACAAAATCGATTCGCGGCAAGTTAAATCTTTCATTGGATCAACATACGGAGGCCTTGAAAAAGTCTACCCCCAAAAAGGTACCTACTCCAAATACAGCGTTTGAGGTAGGAGATTGGGTTCGGTTAGATGATACCGGTTCGGAGGGGGAAATATTGGAAATCACCCGAAATAGCAGTTTAATTATTGCTTTAGGTAGCCTTCGTACCGTTGTTAAAAGTAATAGGGTAACTAAGTTAAAAAGCAAACAAAAATCTAAAGCTATCAAGCGTCAAACGACGTTGAACTCCGAATCTATAGCGGATTTTCATCCCGAAATCGATGTGCGAGGTATGCGTACCGAAGATGCATTGCAGAAGATAGAACTGGTATTGGATCGTGCCGTGATGATCGGTTATCCGTCCTTAAAAATTATACATGGCAAAGGAGATGGCATTCTCCGGAGATTCATACGGGACTATTTACGTAAGTACAACCATGTTAGTCGCTTTGAGGATGAGCATGCAGATCGTGGAGGAGACGGAATTACCTATGCCTACATAGGATAATATCGGGTAAAGTATTTGTAAACTTAAGTTGGTGGACGAGTTATAATTATATAAATTTACAACGAATTAAAACACAATGATTTGAGTTAAAAGAATTTGAATATAAAATCTTAGCGTTTCGCTTCAACGATCCCCGCATCAGGAATACGGCCAATTTTTCAAAAAAGCACGGGAGAGGAAAAGTGGGAATGCCTACAGTAAACGTGGGCGTTCCTTTTGCTCTGTGCTTTTGCCTTTGGTCGGGCTTCTGATGCAAGTAAAGGGAATTAGCTCACGTCTTTTTAATGTGAGAATAACGATGTAAGTGAGACATGTTATGTAAAATACAGCATGTACGATGTTTAGACTTCCATTCTCGCCAAAACCAGTAAATAGACGTGTACACAAAGAAAAAGTGTCCATGTATGTTTTGTTCGTGTCGGTATTGTGTGCGTTTGTTGTTATAGTCCTTATTCGAATTTTTGAAACCAATAAAGGTGAAGAAGTTTCTACACGATCCGAATATCGGTCGTATGAGACATTGTCCGATCGATATGTAGACGCTATGAATACGGTATCGAAATATGACGGTGGATTCGAGCCTTATTGGATGTGGTAGCCCCGTTTACGTTTTGTCAGAAAATCACCTAACTCGTGTATATTATCTATAATATAGGTGGCACCTGCCTTTTCCAACTCGGTTCTATCTCCGAATCCATAGAGGACACCGACGGTGTCCATTTGAAATGTTTGTCCACCAATGATATCATATTTTCGATCTCCAATCATTAAAGCTGCATCAGCGCTTATATCGGTTTGATCCATTACATGTTCGATAACATGTGCTTTAGTCGGCCTGGAATCATCGAGTCCGCTTCCACCCACGAAATTAAAATAGGGATCGATTTTAAAATATCGAAGTATACGCTCTGCAAATACAGTAGGCTTGGAAGTGGCTAGATAAATGTTATAGTCTTGGGCCTTTGCTGCCTCCAACAGCTCAGGTATCCCTTCGAAGAGCTTATTCTCATATATGCCAATATCGGTAAACCTTTCCCTGTATTTGGCTACACCACGGTCAGCTGCCACTTCATCAAGATTGTATAGATCCATAAGGGATTGCTTAATCGGTGGACCTATCCAGGATTGAAGAGCCGTCAGGCTGGGGGAGGTTATCCCTAAGTGGTCAAGCGCATAAGCGATAGACTTGGTGATTCCTTCAGAAGGATCTGCCAATGTTCCATCGAGATCAAATAGCAAGTGGTTATATCGCTTCATTATTTTGTTGATTTATAGCCTTTCTTGTAGGTTCGATGTTGGGTAGGAAGATGGTAATGATACCAATAAGGGGAAGAAAGGCACATACGGAAAATACATATGCTATACTTGTCTGGTCAGCTAGCTCTCCGAGCACAGCGGAGCCGATACCCGCTATTCCAAAAGCAAAACCGAAAAACAAGCCCGATATCATACCTACTTTGCCAGGTATAAGTTCTGTGGCATAAACTAAAATGGCTGAAAAGGCAGAGGAGATAATCACGCCAATTGCAACAGCTAGAATAACGGTTCCTGCTAAATTCATAAAAGGTAACAATAAGGTGAACGGTGCTGCTCCCAATATGGATATCCAAATAATCAGTTTTCTACCATATTTGTCACCCAATGGTCCTCCTATAATCGTTCCTGCAGCTACCGCACCTAAAAAGGCAAACAAAAACAGTTGAGATTGTTGGATAGAAACGCCAAATTTATCTAATAAATAAAAGGTAAAATAGTTGGTCATAGAGGCCATGTAAATGTATTTAGAAAAAATTAACATCAATAAGATGGCCATTGAAAAGATGATTTTTTTCTTAGTTAACGTTTGGCTATTACTGCCCACGGCCGTTTGAGCTACCCGAACTTCTTTTTTGTCCCAGTTGGCTCGATACCATTTCCCGATGATTGTCAATATAATAATGCCTGCTAATGCTACAATACCGAACCAACGGATATTTGCTTGGCCATGCGGAATGATAATTAAAGCTGCTAATAGCGGACCTATAGAAGTACCTGCATTTCCCCCGACCTGAAAAACCGACTGTGCCATTCCCTTTTTTCCACCTGAGGCAAGATGGGCAATACGTGAAGCTTCCGGATGGAAGATGGCCGAACCGACCCCCATTAAAGCGACCGATGCAAGTAATATCGGGAAGGTTGGAGCAAAAGAAATACATATCAATCCGAGGAGCGTAAATAACATGGCTAAAGCTAAAGACTTGGAATGGGGGTGCTTATCCGTATAGAGACCAACGAAAGGTTGTAATACGGAGGCAGAGAGCTGTGATGTCATGGTAATTAGCCCGACCTGTGAAAAGCTTAGTTTAAAATTATCCTTGAGCATCGGGTATACCGATGGAATGATTGATTGAATGAGGTCATTTAGTAAATGTGAAAAGCTGATTGCAAATAAAATAGTATAGACTGTTGCGTTTGCTGGCAGTGATGCCTTTGTAGAAGTGATCATTCTCATAGTATATTTCCATCGCTCCGACCTCCTAGCTTTTACTTTCGTCGAAACTCGGCGCAAAGATAACCATTAAAATTTAAGTACACGTTCGAAGATAAGCTCGTTCTCAAAGCCCTTACTTTGCAAGTGGCGGATGAGTTTTTGTTTTTCAAGAGCAGATAGTTTTGACAACTCTTTTCCGGATTTTTTTAAGATGATGTCCTCGAATATATTGATATATTCCTGTGTATCGATCTTATTTAAAGCAATTTTTATCAGGGGATCAGATACTTTCTTACTTTTGAGATGGTGTTTTATTTTTATTTTACCCCAACCTTTCATGCGGAGCTTTCCCTGGGCATAAGCAACAGCAAACCTTTCTTCATTTAAGAAATTGTCACTGATGAGCTCGGCTATAACCTCTTCGACTTCATCATGATGTAGTCCCCATAGATAGAGTTTATCACGAACTTCTTGTTGTGATCGCTCTTGGTATGCACAGTAGTTCTCGGCTTTGAGCTTAGCCTGTTTAGGGGTATATATTTTTCTATTTTCGTTTCGGTCATCCATTTGATACAAAAGTTCAAAAAAACATGCACTTATTAAAAATATTGATGACATTTGTTGGTAATTACGCTATGTACACGATAGGTTCCATTCTTGAAGCAATTACGGCCGTTAAAGTTTCTATTTCTAACCCCAGATTAGAAGTTCAAAGACTGGAATATGATTCGCGTAAAATTCGGCAGGGGGAGTTCAGTTTATTCTTTGCACTCAAGAATTTACGTGATGGACACACTTTTATCAATGATGCATACCATAAGGGTGTTCGCAATTTTGTGATATCGGACCTGGACATTCGTGTTGATAACTATAGTGAAGCTAATTTTGTATGGGTGGAGGACACGCTGCAAAGCCTACAGCAATTGGCTGCCTTTCACCGTAAACGTTTTCCTATTCCGGTTATTGGTATCACAGGAAGTAATGGTAAAACCATTGTAAAAGAATGGCTTTACCAACTCCTTTCAGTAGACCTAAGATGTTATAAAAGTCCCAAAAGCTACAATTCGCAGCTTGGTGTAGCGTTGTCACTGTGGGAGATACAGGAAGATCATCAAATCGCACTCATTGAAGCAGGAATAAGCCGAGTTGATGAAATGAAACACCTGGAGAAAATGATACAACCGGATATTGGTGTTTTCACGTCAATCGGGACAGCCCATGCAGATGGGTTTACCTCAAAGGAACAAAAGTTCGAAGAGAAATGGAACCTGTTTGAGAACTCCAGCACGATTATTGCGCCCTCGGAAGTCGTTCCTGTAGATTTTCGCGATTCTCGTTGTTTTCTTTGGGGAAATGAGCAAGATGTTAAAGTACGTGTGGAGTCTATCGAACATCAACCTCAGGGAACGGCTATAAAAATTGTTGTAGATCAGGTTTCTTCCACCTTAGACATACCTTTTCAAGATAAGGCGTCTGTAGAGAATATCTTGACCTGTATAACCACTTTGTTGGCTTTGGGGTACGAGATGCCTGTCATTCAACATCGGATAAAGGGCTTACAACCGTTAGAGATGAGGTTAAAGCTCAAAAAGGGAAAAAATAATTGCAGTATTATTGATGATAGTTATTCCAATGATCTCGCGTCGCTGAAGATAGCTTTGGATTTTATGCAGCAGCAAAACCAACATGAGGCGAGGTCGCTTGTGATTACTGATTTTATTGGAGCGATATGGAATGATAAGTTCAAAGTTAAACTTATCAATCTTCTTGAAGCCATGTCCTTTCGGAAAATAGTATTGATTGGTGAAAGTATTTCTGAAATTGCTGACAACCTTAGTTCTCATGCCGATATCTTTACCTTTCGGAATACAGGCGATCTTCTTTCATCGCTTCATACCGTTGATTTTAAGGATGAAACCGTACTGATAAAAGGCGCGAGGAAATTCGAATTGGAAAGACTGAGCCAGCTTCTTGTGCAGAAATCACACGATACGGTACTAGAGATTAACTTGAAAGCTATCGAACACAATTTATCCCAGTATCAATCCAAGTTGGCACCGGGAGTCAAGTTGATGGCCATGGTCAAAGCATTCTCTTATGGCAGTGGTAGTTTTGAAATTGCGAATATCTTGCAGTTTAACAAGGTGGACTACCTTACCGTCGCTTTTGTCGACGAGGGCGTTGAACTACGGCAAGGAGGCATTCAATTGCCGATTATGGTATTGAGCCCTCATGCGGAAACTTTTGATGATCTATTGACCTATAACTTAGAGCCCGAAATTTATTCACTTCGGATTCTGCGCGCTTTTATCGATTTTTTGAACGATAAGGATATCGATCAATATCCCATTCATATCAAGTTGGATACAGGTATGCATCGGTTGGGATTTATGTCCGACGAGATGGATGACTTATTGTGTATCTTGGAAAATACATGCAAAGTTAAGGTAAGATCGGTATTTTCCCACTTTGCAGGAGCTGGAAATGCAGCATTTGATGATTTCACCAATGGTCAAGTGGATCTGTTTCGACGAGCAGCTGATCAGATGGAAAAACGACTGAATTATCAGATGATCAAACATATTTGTAACAGCAATGCTATTGTTCATCGTAGCGAAGACCATATGGACATGGTGAGACTGGGGATAGGTTTATACGGCATAGATATGTCTCCCAAGGATTTGAATTTACAGGAAGTGGGTGTCTTGAAGACGACCATAACGCAAATCAAAGCACTTCCATACGGAGACACCGTGGGATATGATCGAAAAGGAATGCTATATCGAGATAGCAAAATTGCGACGGTAAAGATTGGCTATGCCGATGGTTATGACAGACGGTTGGGGAATGGGGTTGGAAAAATGGCTATCAATGGTCATATCGTTTCTACGATAGGCAATATTTGTATGGACATGTGCATGTTGGATATTACCGATATAGAGGCTACAGAGGGTGAGGAGGTTGTTGTGTTTCCAGATATCATGCAGGCAGCAAGAGAGATGGCTACGATACCCTATGAAATATTAGCGGGAATCTCATCCCGCGTAAAAAGAGTATATTATTACGAATGATATGATAAGGAAAATTTTTCACAAGATATTATATTATCTAATTAAGGGAACACTGGTTGTTGTGCCGGTCGCAGGGGCTATCTTTTTAATCATTTGGATTGTTGCCTCGCTGGATAATGCATTGAATATTACCCAGCACTTTCTTGAGGATGAGCAAGGCCATCCATTGTACATTCCCGGAATTGGAATCCTCACCGTGCTGACGATTTTGATTATTGTCGGAGTTATTTTCACAACGTTGGTCACCGCGCCAATCAAGAACTGGCTCAGCCGAACCATTAATAAGATCCCCTTATTCAGCACCCTATATTCTTCCATTAAGGACTTTACCGAGGCTTTTGTGGGCGATGCGAAGAAATTCAATGAGCCGGTGCTTGTTGAAGTAAATGAGACAGGTTTAAAGAAGATAGGATTCCTTACACAAAGAGACTTACAGAAGATTGGGTTAGCAGATGAAGTAATTGTTTACTTTCCTTATTCATATTCCTTTGCTGGGCAGGTTGTTGTGGTGAAATCATCACGTGTTTCAAAGCTTCACATGTCGGCAACGGACGCCATGAAACTCGTTGTTTCAGGCGGTGTAAGTGGTATAGAATAATTTGATTTAGATTTTACCTTCTTTTCATGGTGTTGCAAAAGCTTATTCGTATTTTAGCGACAAAATATGTGTTAATCATTTCCTATGGAGTTACAACTTAGAAGACCATTGGCTTTTTTTGATCTGGAAACAACCGGCGTGAATATCGCTACAGATAAAATTGTAGAAATCGCCATTTTGAAAGTGATGCCCGATGGCTCAGAGCACATCTATAATAAACGGGTTAATCCGGGCAAGCCTATTCCTGTAGAGTCTTCTATGTTCCATGGAATATATGACGAGGATATTAAAGATGCGCCCTTATTCAAAGAGCTGGCACAGGAGATCGCTGTTTTTTTGAACGATTCGGATCTGGCGGGATATAATTCCAACAAATTTGATGTGCCGATGCTTATGGAAGAGTTTCTACAAGCAGGGGTCGATTTTTCATTAGAGGGGAGATCATTTATTGATGTACAGAATATCTTCCATCAGATGGAACAACGTACATTAAAAGCTGCTTATCGTTTTTATTGCGATAAAAGCTTAGATAATGCCCATCAAGCAGAAGCAGATGTACGTGCAACATATGAAGTACTCCAAGCTCAATTAATAAAATACAATGGAATGCCTTACGAAGATAAACACGGAAAGGTGTCTTATCCGGTGGTAAATGATGTAAAAGCATTGCATGATTTTACCAATCTATCCAAGCCGGTCGATTTTGCAGGAAGACTGGTGTATAATATGGAAAACGAGGTGGTAATTAATTTTGGAAAGCACAAGGGACGAAGTATTTTTGAGGTATTTGAGAAAGAGCCCAGCTACTATGCTTGGATGCAGAATGGAGACTTTCCTTTGTATACGAAAAAGGTATTGGAAAGATTGTGGAATGAATTCCGAACGAAAAAGAAGGAACCCAAACCCGATCAAAAGCAATCTGCTGAACCAGTCACAGTGGATATGTTGAAAGATTTACAAACTAAATTCGGCAAATAAATCACGTTACGCTTACGATATGAATTCAGAACAAGAAGTAGAACACTTGCAATGTTTAATTATAGGTTCAGGGCCAGCTGGATATACAGCAGCCATCTATGCTTCTAGAGCAGACTTAAAACCTGTCGTCTATACAGGAATGGTACCAGGAGGACAGCTTACACAGACTACAGAAGTAGATAACTTTCCTGGATATCCAAAGGGGATTACTGGTCCCGTGATGATGGAAGACCTACGGGCTCAGGCCGAACGGTTTGGCACTGAAGTCCGGTTTGGTTATGCAACCAAAGTGAATTTTTCGAAAGAAGGCGGTATACATACCGTAGAAATAGACAATATCAAAACTGTCACGGCTGATACGGTGATTATTGCTACAGGTGCTACGGCAAAATGGTTGGGTTTGGAGTCAGAAGAAAAATATAATGGTTTCGGCGTCTCTGCTTGTGCGGTTTGCGATGGCTTTTTCTTTAAAGGTCAGGATGTAGCGATTGTCGGTGCAGGTGATACTGCGGCGGAAGAAGCTACTTACTTAGCGAAATTGTGTAATAAGGTACATATGTTGGTACGTCGTGATGAATTCAGAGCATCCAAGGCCATGGTTCATCGTGTATTGAACACGCCTAATATTGAAATTTACTACAATACCGAGGCGGAAGAAATTGTAGGTGACGGACAGGTAGTTACCGGAGTTCGGGTAAAGAATAACCAGACACAAGAAGAAAAAGTCTTGGATGTGACCGGATTTTTTGTGGCCATCGGGCATACACCCAATACAACGTTGTTTAAAGGAATATTGGATATGGACGAGACAGGCTATCTAATCACCAAACCAAATGCCACCGCTACGAATATCCCGGGGGTATTTGCCTGTGGTGATGTTCAGGATAATATTTATCGACAAGCTGTCACTGCTGCTGGAACAGGATGTATGGCAGCGCTAGAGGCCGAACGGTATTTGGCAGCAAAGGAAAGTGGAGAATAAATAAAAAGCAGCGCTTTTTATCATCCATGGGGACAAAAGCAGCAGGTAAAGCCGTAAGGCCATTGGTCAAATGGGCAGGAGGGAAGTTTGAAGAGTTTTCCGAATTTGCACCGTATATACCAGCATTTGATCGGTATTTCGAACCATTTTTTGGAGGTGGAGGCGTGTTTTTTGCATTACTACCCATTAAAGGTAGCGCTATCAACGATAAGAGTAAAGATTTAACTACGTTTTACAAATCATTAGGGAGGCCTTCTTTTAAAAAAGAAATATTTGATCTTGTTGACTCGTGGGAAGCCTTAAACTTATTTCATCGTCCTTTTTGTACCTATGTCATGGACAGGTTCCGCGATTTCCTTGCCGGCGACTTGGATCAAGCTAGACTATTTGCCTATATCGACGAATACTTTCTGAGCGTTGATGTTGACACCTTTGCGGACATCTACTCCTTCTTAGCGATTGATAAGAAAGTTCTCCCTATTTATTTGTGCAAGAGTGTTAAAGATAAATTTAAACGGATCAAGCATTTAGAAGCTAGGAAAAAAGAACGTTTTACTGAAGATAGGTTAAAAGATCATGTAGAGACCGCCATACGTAGCGGATTTTATTGCTACATGAGGTATTTGATGAATGAAGGGGAAAATACTCATCTTACAGCCGACGCCTATACGACAGTGTGGTATTTCGTTCGGGAGTTCTGCTACGCTTCGATGTTTCGTTTCAATGCACAGGGCAAATTTAATATTCCCTATGGTGGTATCGCCTACAACAAAAAGAACCTGAGGACAAAAGCAAACGCATTATTTTCGGATGAGGTCAAATGTGTTTTTGAGCACTGTCGGATTTTTAATATGGATTTCGAAGGCTTTTTAGACATAGTCAAGCCCAGCACGAAGGACTTTATATTTTTAGATCCACCCTATGATTCTGAATTTTCAGAATATGATCAGCATGCCTTCACCCGTCAAGACCAAGTTAGACTTCGCGATTGCCTACATCGACAATCTGCTAAATGGATGCTGGTTATCAAGGAAACTTCGTTTATCCGCGACCTATATGAAGAAATAAATGCTAACTTTATTGACTTTGATAAAACATATTTATATAATGTCAGGGGACGTAATAATAGACGAGCGAAGCATTTAATCATCACAAATTACACGATGCAATGAATAGGAATTATTATGATAATCAGGTAGTTATGATCGATATTTTTGTTGTCAAACTTTTTTCAAAAAAATAACTGTAAATGTGACAATTATTTGATTCTGTTTTCTTACTTTTACGCCTAGTTATAAACTTATCGTTAACTTTATGAGTAATTATTTAAGCACAAAAGACTTTATCGTTTTCGGGTTGTACTTCATAATCGTTGTGGCTTATGGTTTGTACATCTATTATCGAAAAAAATCTGCACAGGTCGATTCGAAAGATTATTTTTTAGCCGAAGGTTCGTTGACTTGGTGGGCTATCGGAGCTTCTCTTATTGCTTCGAACATTTCTGCCGAACAATTTATTGGCATGAGTGGTTCGGGGTACAAAATGGGACTTGCCATTGCGGCTTACGAATGGATGGCAGCCATTACCTTGATTATCGTGGCTATATTTTTTATGCCCGTGTATCTCAAGAATAAGATATTTACGATGCCACAATTTTTACATCAGCGGTACAACGGAACTGTAGCTATGATCATGGCTATATTTTGGTTGATGTTGTATATTGTGGTTAACTTGATGTCTATTCTCTATTTAGGCGCCGTGGCCATTAGTGGGATTTCAGGTATCAGCATTGGTGCGTGTATCATTTTAACAGCTGTTTTTGCTATTTTTATCACCTTAGGTGGCATGAAAGTCATCGGTTATACGGATGTGATCCAAGTGTTGGTATTGATTATAGGAGGGCTTGTCGCTACCTATATTGCATTGGATATTATCGGTGATGGTGCGGGTATTCTAACAGGTTTTGACAACCTGCAGAAAGGCGCCTCTGAGCATTTCGATATGATATTTAAACCGGACAATGAAAACTATATTGATTTGCCAGGTCTAAGTGTGTTGGTAGGTGGACTTTGGATAGCTAACTTGAGCTACTGGGGTTGTAACCAATACATCACTCAACGAGCATTGGGAGCATCCTTACCAACCGCAAGAAACGGACTTCTATTTGCTGCATTCTTAAAATTATTGATGCCTTTAATTGTTGTTGTGCCCGGTATAGCTGTTTATTATATCATCAAGAATGATATCGGTGTTATCGGTGTGGATGCCATGTTGGCAAGTTCTGGTGTTCAAGATCCAAATAAAGCATATCCAGCTTTGCTCACCTTATTGCCTACAGGTTTAAAAGGACTTTCATTTGCAGCGTTGACCGCAGCTATCGTAGCATCTTTAGCGGGTAAGGCCAATAGTATAGCGACAATCTTTACATTGGATATTTACAAAAAAGCTTTTAACAAGGAGGCCAGTGAAACTAGGTTGGTCAATGTTGGTAAAATAACTGTCGTGGTTTCACTCCTTATAGGTACGCTATTAGCGCTCGTTGTGGGAGATGCCTTGATGGGAGAGGGTAAACAAGGATTCCAGTATATTCAAGAGTATACAGGTTTTGTTTCGCCGGGTATATTTGCCATGTTTTTATTAGGTTTTTTCTGGAAGAAAACAACATCCAACGCGGCCCTTTTCGCTACAGTTGGGGGATTCATTTTCTCCGTGTTGTTGAAGTTTTCACCCCAATTGATGAATTTGGAATTTTTATCACACATCAATTTTGCTATACTAAATGCCGAAGGTGTTTATGAAATACCATTTATCGATCGGATGTCCATGGTATTCTTGTTCTGTGTCCTTGGTATGATCATCATCAGTAAGATCGACAATGCTAAGGGGATTGTACCTAATGGACTGGAAGTTGATCCAAAGATGTTCAAAGCACATCCTGCTTTTGTTATAGGATCTGCTATCGTAGTTATTATCGTTACAGCATTGTATACTATCTATTGGTAGAACAGGGCGGAACTAATTCTTAGTTAATAAAAAAGGGAACAACATTTTACGGTTGTTCCCTTTTTTATTAAAATATGCTGTTGTTATTTTTGCAAGTCTTCAAGCCTTTGCGCTACTTCTTTCGATTTCGCATCATTTTCTACAAAGTCATAATATTGTTTTAAACCACGTAATGCACTCGCATTAGTTGGTTCAACCTCCGTAACTTTTGTAAAGAAATCCTCTACAGGCTTTAATTTATCTTTCAATTCCTTTAGCTTAGCCGATTGGGTAGCACCGCTGAAATTAGCGCTATTCAGTTCGTTAAGGTCATCCCGTACCATGTTCATTAATACGACCCCAGCATTTAAGTTTGCATCCGCATAATTCGGATCAAGTTCAATAGCCTTCTTATACGCGGCAAGGGCATTACTCGGATTATTATTAGCTGATTCAGCGATACCGAGGTAATAATACAGGTTTTTGTTACCTGAATCCTTGGCTATTTGTGACTGAATATTGGATAGAACCTCCTCATTATTACCAACAATTAAGTTTAATTCAATATTTTGTACCGCAGCTCCTTTATCTTCCGGGTAAGCTTCAACAGCTTTCGCAGCATATTCTATAGCCGATGCAGTATCCTTTAGGGAAAGATACAACTTTGGCAAATCGATCATGACAATCTTATGAGAGCTGAAATCCGTTCTATCAATAAGCTGTTTATACTTTTCAATACCATTTTTGTAATCTTGATTTTGAATGGCAGCGAGACCCGAATAATAGATAAGCGTTGTATCGCCAGGCATATATTCCAAAGCGGTATTAAAAGCATTAAAAGCTCCCTTATAATCTTGCTTTTCCCAATTTGCTACACCCTGGTTAAAGTTATAGCTGCCTAACAATTGCTCGGCTACGTCGATATTCTGCTTATTTTTCCCATCCTTATCTAAAGCTTTGGCCTTATCAATCCCTTCTTTAGCTTTCTCCGCATATCCTTGGTTTTTCTCTGCGGAAGCCAGGTTGCTGTATACTAATGCATAATACATCCAGGTCTCGGCCAAATCCTTGGTTTTTTCATGTATGGCAGCTGCATCGATGGCCTCCTTTGCTCCTTCAATATAGGCCTTGCCCAACTGCGCTGTGCCCGCAACACGCAACTCGTCATACTGTTGAATATTTTTTGCCGTTTTTTTGAGATTACTACTTTGTCCAAAAGATACACTGCCAATCATCAAAAAGGCAGAAAATAATGCAATACTTCTAATATTCATATACTAATTATTTGATAGTTGATTCAATAATAAATTCACCCGATCCAGTTGGCTTTCATCACCAGCCGCTTTATAATACATCGCTAATCCTTTGAGTGCACCCATGTCATAAGGTTTAATTTCATTTGCTTTGAGCAAATAACTTTGTGCATTGTATTGATCCTCCAAGTTATTCGTGTTTTTCAAAAAATCGTTTAAGAAAATCAATCCCAAAGCCAGATTAGCATTGTAATTGTTATTATCCAATTCGATAACTTTTTGATAATACACTTTAGCCCGATCGATATTACCCTCATTTTCATTCGCGTATCCAGCTAAATAGATTAGATCAATATTCGCCGGTTCATAGGCAATAGCTTCGTCAATAATAGGCGTGATTGCAGCAGACCTCTTATTGACAGTATATACCTCGATCAGTTGAAACAGAATTTGTTTGTTTTTAGGAAATTTGGTTCTTGCATTTTCCAAGGTGGACAGATACTGCTGCATATCCTTTTTGCCTCTATACAATTCCGCTAATTCCAAGTATTTGGCAGCATCGGCATTGGTTCCTTTTACTAACGTACTGTAATAGGCAATAGCCTCCTCAGTTTTCCCAGCTTGACTAGCCAACAAGGCTAGATTATAGATAACATCCTCCGTCTTGGTGCCAAGTTTCTCTACTTCCAAATAGCTTTGATAAGCATCCGCATATTTTTTTGCCAATATTTCATTATTAGCTTTATAGATATAGGCCGCAATCAAATTCTGATGGATATACTTTATTTCATTCGTAAACTTTCCTTTGTCTCGTGAGCGGATTAGGGCTTCGGCGTCTCGCGCCATGATAATCGGATCTTTATCAGATTTAATTTTACGTGTCGAATCCGCGTAGGCTAGCGAGCTGTAAATCATGGCGCGCAGGATATTATTACGCGAACTGGATGAGTCGCGTTTGGTTTTATATCCTGCGTCCGTGAATTTTTTGGCACTCTCCAGCTGTTTAATGTCACCGGATTGCATATACCGTGCGAGACTGTTGGAGGCTTCCTTGTAGTTTGACTGTGCTACAACGGCCGTTCCTATTCCTAATAATAATAAAGAGAAAAGGATATTCTTCATTATTTACTGTTCTTCATTAGTTGTGTTTTCTGTCGAATCTATATCATCTGTATCTTGTCCCTCAGGAATTGTCTCGTCCAAGATTTCTTCCTCTTCGCGTGCCACCTTTGTTATCGATGCAATTTCATCGTTTTCGTTCAAGGTAATAAGACGTACGCCTTGTGTTGCTCTTCCCATCACTCTTAGCGCTTCTACCCCGATACGTATTACGATACCCGATTTGTTGATAATCATCAGGTCATCTTGATCGGTGACACCCTTGATGGCAACAAGATTACCCGTTTTTTCTGTTATGTTAATTGTTTTGACACCCTTGCCACCTCTATTCGTGATACGGTAATCGTCAATGTCTGTCCGTTTACCATATCCTTTTTCAGAAACAACAAGTACCGAAACTTCGGAACTATCCACACTAATCATGCCAACAACTTCGTCCGTAGCATGGGCAAGTCTAACACCTCTAACACCTGCAGCAGTTCTTCCCATAGGGCGAACGGTAGATTCATTGAAACGTATTGCTCTTCCTGAACGGAGGGCCATGACGATCTCGCTACCACCACTGGTCAGACAAGCTTCGAGCAACTGATCGCCTTCATTGATATGAATGGCATTGATGCCGTTTGCACGTGGGCGGGAATAAGCCTCTAGCGATGTCTTTTTAATTGTTCCCAACTTGGTACACATGATGATAAAATTGTTTTCCAGGTACTCTTGATCTTTGAGGTTTTTCACCAAGATATAAGCCTTGATTTTATCATCCTTTGGTATATTGATAATATTCTGTAGTGCTCGACCGCGCGAGGTACGACTACCCTCCGGTATTTCAAACGCCCTTAACCAGAAACAACGACCAGCTTCCGTAAATAGTAGCATATAATTATGGGCTGTTGCTGTGATAATATGCTCGGTAAAATCTTCATCACGTGTGTTGGTTCCGATGGCGCCTTTTCCACCACGCCCTTGTCTTCTATATTCGGATAAAGGCGTGCGCTTGACATAACTATTGTGTGATATCGTAATGACCACTTCTTCATCATCGATAAAATCTTCCATGGTCATATCCTCGGCAGAGTGTACAATGACCGAACGACGCTCGTCACCATATTTCTCCTTGATCTCGATCAGTTCGTCCTTGATAATTTGCATACGTAGCGCTTCATCGGAAAGAATCAGTTTCAAGTATTCAATTGTCTTCATCAATTCGGCATACTCTTCTTTGATCTTATCCCGTTCTAGTCCTGTTAACCTACGCAAGGTCATATCCAAGATAGCGCGCGCTTGAATATCAGAAAGGCCAAAGCGTTCCATTAATCCAACACGAGCTTCTTCCGGTGTATCGGAGGCGCGAATTAACTTAATGACTTCATCAAGATGATCTAAAGCAATCAGGTAACCCTCTAAAATATGCGCTCTTTTTTCTGCCTCTGCCAGCTCAAATTTTGTTCGACGTACAACCACCTCATGTCTGTGCTCCACAAACACTTCAATCATGTCTTTGAGGTTCATCATCACAGGTCTGCCTTTAACAAGAGCGATGTTATTTACCGAGAAAGAAGATTGTAAAGCTGTATGTTTATAGAGGTTGTTTAAAACGACGTTTGCATTTGCATCACGTTTTATTTCGTAAATGATACGGATATCGCGTGCAGATTCGTCTCTAATTTCAGAGATGCCTTCTATTTTCTTTTCATTGACTAAGTCTACTGTACGTTTGATCATGTCCGCCTTGTTGACTAGGAACGGAATTTCAGTCACAACGATAATTTCACGGCCGGACTTGTTTGTCTCGATCTCAGCCTTTGCACGCATTACTACTCTTCCGCGACCCGTTTCGAAAGCTTCGCGTACACCATTATGGCCATAGATGATGCCTCCTGTAGGGAAATCAGGACCCTTAACGAATTGCATCAATTCGGATATTTCAATAGCACGATTATCGATATAGGCTATAATTCCTTCTACGACCTCGGTCAGGTTATGAGGCGCCATATTCGTCGCCATACCTACGGCTATCCCTGAGGCGCCATTTACTAATAAATTAGGTATACGCGTAGGAAGGACCGTAGGTTCTTCCATCGAGTCGTCAAAGTTGAGTTGAAAATCGACGGTATCCTTTTTTATGTCGGATAACATCTCTTCGGCAATCTTGCGCAACCGAGCTTCGGTATAACGCATCGCTGCAGGAGGATCTCCATCCAAAGAACCGTAGTTACCTTGGCCATCTACCAAAGGATAACGCATAGACCAGTCCTGGGCCATACGTACCATGGTGTCATATACAGACGAATCGCCGTGAGGGTGATATTTACCCAGTACATCCCCGACGATACGAGCAGATTTTTTGTAAGGTTTGCCGGAATTTACACCCAGCTCTTCCATGCCAAATAATACCCGTCTGTGTACGGGTTTTAAACCATCGCGTGCATCTGGCAGGGCACGAGAGACAATCACCGACATCGAATAATCGATGTAGGCAGACTTCATCTGGTCCTCAATGTTAATTCGTACGATCCTGTCGTTAGCAGGCAATAAATTGTTTTCGTTTTCTGTTTCTTCAGCCATTATTTATCTGGTTTCTGTAAAACTAAATAAAATGCCGTGGAATGACACTTTGGATGCGAAGATACGATTTTTATCTTTCTTTTCGTGTATAAAGATGTGCACAATTAACGTGTTTTTAACATCTTAAACGTTGAATATGCTGCCTTTATTTTGACACAAATGTGGGCAACATCTCATGACTCCGCTATTTCATTTAGGTATTTTCAATATTTCAACTTATATCTAATCAATTTTCTGCTTTTATGACACAAAAATTAAATTATTCCCAAATATTACCCCCTATGTATTGTTAAATAGATAAGAAAATATTCCTACCTTTGCTGCATAAAATAATTTCACTTATTAAACACACATATATTATGAAACACAATTTTGGTGCAGGACCATGTATTTTACCACAAGAAGTATTTCAGGAAGCATCTCAGGCTGTGTTAAATTTTAACAATACAGGGTTATCTATACTCGAGATTTCGCACCGTTCGAAAGAATTTGCACAGGTTGCTGTTGAAACAGAAAGATTGGTAAGAGAATTGTTGAATGTGCCACAAAACTATTCGATACTGTTTTTGCAGGGAGGAGCAAGTTTACAATTTGCTATGGTTCCTTTGAATCTGTTGCCTGAAGGAGGAAAGGCGGCTTATCTCGACACAGGCGTGTGGGCGACAAAGGCTGCTAAAGAGGCTAAAAAGCTTGGGCAAGTTGATGTTGTAGCTTCTTCATCAGACAAAAACTACAATTATGTTCCCAAAAATATCTCCGTCCCGACAGATGCTGCTTATTTTCATTATACGTCCAACAACACCATTTATGGAACGGAAGTTTTTGAAAAACCTCAGACAACGGTATCGACAGTAGTTGATATGTCTTCTGATATATTGAGTCGTGTGATTGATGTAAGCGAATTTGATTTGATCTATGCCGGAGCACAAAAGAATATGGGACCTGCGGGGGTAACATTAGTTATCGTTAAAGATGAGATTTTAGGTAAGTCAGGTCGTGTGCTTCCTACAATGTTGGATTATGAGCCACATATCAAAGCCGAATCCATGTACAATACGCCACCGGTATTCTCCATTTATGTGTCCATGTTGAATTTGAAGTGGTTGAAGGCAAAGGGAGGTATCGCTGTCATCGAGCAAGAGAATATTATCAAAGCACGTACGCTGTACGATGAGATCGATCGCAATCCATTTTTCAAAGGTACTGCCGCTGTGGAAGATCGCTCGAGAATGAACGTGACTTTTGTCATGGAAAATCCTGATCTTGAAGCTGAATTCTCTGCATTGGCCGCCGAAAGAAACTTGATCGGTATTAAGGGGCACCGCTCTGTCGGAGGTTTTAGAGCATCCATTTATAACGCTTTAACATTAACTTCCGTCAATGCATTGGTAGATGCGATGAGAGAGTTTGAAGAAAAGCATAAATAGTACTAAGTATTGCGATATACAAGTTTTTAATTTTGACATTTTAATTTATAAAATGAGAATTTTAGCAAATGATGGGATCGATCCCATCGGAAAAAAAATATTAGAGGAAGCCGGTTTTGAAGTCGATACGAATCATATTCCTCAAGAGGAATTGATCAATAAACTGAACGCCTATGATGCGATTACAGTAAGAAGTGCCACTAAGGTAAGACAAGCATTGATTGATGCTTGTCCAAATATAAAAGTAATCGGTCGTGGCGGTGTTGGTATGGATAATATCGATGTCGAGTATGCTCGGTCAAAAGGAATAGCTGTTGTGAATACACCTGCAGCATCATCACATTCTGTAGGCGAATTGGTTTTTGCACATTTATTGAACGGGGTTCGCTTTTTATTTGCTTCGAACCGTAAGATGCCTGTAGAAGGGGATACCAATTTTGGAGGGCTAAAGAAAGCTTATGGAGCAGGCGTGGAGTTGAAGGGTAAGATCATCGGAATCGTTGGATTTGGTCGTATTGGTCGTGAAACGGCTAAGATCGCTTTAGGACTGGGAATGGACGTTGTGTACTACGATTTATTTGAAGGACCTAAGTCGTTGCCCTTGGATTTATCTGGTGGGCTGACGGTGGATGTCCCTGTAAAGCAAGTAGAATTGGATGAGTTATTGCGTACGTCTGACTTTATTTCTTTACATGTTCCTTTTCTTGACAAACCTGTCATCGGCAAGGAAGAGTTTGCTATTCTAAAAGATGGTGTAGCTCTTGTCAATGCGTCACGTGGGGGTGTCATCGACGAAGAAGAACTCATAAAAGCGTTGGATTCAGGTAAAGTGTCTTTCGCTGGCATAGATGTGTTTGAAAACGAGCCAACTCCAAGGAGAGCTTTATTGGCACACCCTAAGGTTTCGCTAACACCACATATCGGTGCAGCAACAAACGAAGCGCAGGAGCGGATAGGGGAAGAACTAGCCTCCTTATTGATTGCAAATCTGAAGAAGTAATTCTTCCGCATTGAAGTATATGCGGCACAAAAGCTTTTAACATGCATTTGTGCCGTTTTTTTATAAATAAAAATTGAGTGTTAAGTTGTTTTTTTACTATAGTCCTTTTAGTTTTTACTTAACATTCGGTATATTCGACAGCTAAAAAAATAATTAAGTTTAGATATCATATGAAAATTCTAAAATTCGGTGGAACTTCTGTAGGAAGCGCGGAGCGTATCAAAGGATTATTGCATATTGTAGATCCTTCCGAACGTCAAATTGTGGTACTGTCTGCAGTGTCAGGCACGACGAATGCTTTGGTAGAAATCGGGCAAGCCTTTTTGGACAGCAAGCGCGATGAAGCAAAAAAATTAATTAAGAACCACAAGGATAAATATGAAGAGCTGATTAAGGAACTTTTTACCACCGAAGAAGGACTTAAAAGGGGAAAGGAACTTATTGATTACCATTTTAATCTTATTGAATCATTAGGGCATGATCTTTTCACGCCAACTGAGGAGAAAATTATCCTCGCTCAAGGTGAGTTGTTGTCCACAACCTTATGGCATTTTCACCTGCAGGAAATCGGCGTATCTTCCGTCTTATTGCCAGCTTTGGATTTTATGAAGATCGATGAAGATAACGAACCTATCGTCAGTTATATTAAAGAAAAGCTGACGCCTTTGATTTCTGAACATCCTGATAATGCATTATTCATTACACAAGGATATATTTGCCGCAATTCTTTTGGAGAAATTGATAATTTGAGGAGAGGTGGATCGGACTATACAGCATCCTTGATCGGAGCGGCTTTAGCTGCTGAGGAAGTGCAGATATGGACAGACATCGATGGTATGCACAACAATGATCCTAGAATAGTACAAGGAACAAAACCTATTGCTAATTTATGCTTCGATGAAGCAGCTGAACTGGCTTACTTCGGTGCAAAGATCTTGCATCCACAAAGCGTCTTTCCGGCACAAAAATACAATGTACCTGTTCGTTTGTTAAATACGCTGGATCCTCAAGCTCATGGCACATTAATTTCGAAGAATGGCGGGGAAAAAGGAACGATACGAGCTATTGCTGCAAAAGATGGTATCACGGCGATACATATTCATTCTACACGGATGCTGTTGGCCTATGGTTTTCTACGAAAAGTATTCGAAATATTCGAGCGCTATAAAACACCGATAGATATGATTACCACATCCGAGGTGGCGGTATCGTTGACTATTGATGATACGAACAACCTATTAGAGATCATCAAAGAAGTCGAGTTGTTTGGTAAAGTCGGGGTAGACGAAGGTCAAACTATTATCTGCGTAGTCGGTGATTTCGGAGCTAATACACATGGTTATGCGGCACGGGTACTAGACGCTGTAAAACATTTGCCTGTCCGGATGATTTCTTATGGCGGCTCAGATTATAATGTGTCGATATTACTAGATTCTAAACACAAGACAGAGGCATTACGTTCACTTCACAACAGATTATTTTAAATAGCCTGTGCTACATGTTCAATAATAATACAATACTCGATAAATTTTCAACATTAGATACGCCGTTCTATTATTACGATTTAGATTTACTCGAACGGACCTTAGATGCGGCAAAGCAAGCTGCCGATAAACGAAATTTTCATATCCACTATGCGTTAAAGGCAAACTTTAACGATCGTATTCTAGCTATTATCCAATCCAAGGGATTTGGCGCCGACTGTGTTAGTGGCAATGAAGTTCAAAAATCCATTGATCTAGGGTTTGAAGCCGATAAAATTACCTTTGCAGGGGTCGGTAAGTCCGATAAGGAAATCAATACCGCCCTACAACACGGGATTTTTGCGTTCAATGTCGAATCTATTCAGGAACTGGAAGTCATCAATACCCTCGCCGGAGAAGTTGGTGTAACGGCTAATGTATCTTTGCGGATCAACCCGAATATCGATGCGCACACCCATCATTATATCACAACCGGATTAGATGAAAATAAGTTCGGTGTACCCAACTCCGAATTGGAGAAAGCCGCTTCAGTTTTGCGTGGCTGTCCCCATCTTAATTTAGTCGGTTTACATTTCCATGTGGGATCACAGATTATGGATTTGAATGTCTTTAAAAGCCTGTGTGTTAAAGCTAACGAGTGGAAAACCTGGTTTGAAGAGCGGGGTACCTATATCAAGGTCATCAATGTGGGAGGAGGCTTAGGTGTAGATTACAAAGCACCCGATGCGAATCCTATTCCGGATTTTGAAGCCTATTTTGACGTATTTGATAAGTTTTTGGAAAGAAATTCAAAGCAAGAAGTTCATTTTGAGTTAGGAAGGGCTTTAGTCGCCCAATGCGGGAGTTTGGTCAGTAAGGTGCTTTACACCAAGAGTGGTGTGAAGAAACACTTTTTGATTCTTGATGCCGGTATGACTGAGCTCATGCGGCCAGCCTTGTATCAGGCCTATCATAAAATTGAACGAATAGGGGAGCAGACGGGAGAAGAACGCTTAAACTATGATGTCGTAGGGCCAATTTGTGAAAGCTCCGACTGTTTTGGTAAAGAGGTTGAACTTCCGCCGAGCAAGAGAGGGGATATCGTCGCTATCCGAACCGCTGGTGCTTATGGCGAGGTCATGGCATCCCGGTACAACCTTCGCGAAGAAATCCGATATGTATATTCGAAAGACCCAATAAAATAATATCTTTGTGGCATACCAGTTAAGGATAATATGTCAACAAAAATAGAAAAGATAAAGAACTTCGACCCATCACAGCCAGGGTTGGCAGAAGCGAGCATTTATGGGTTACCTTTCACCGCTGAAGAAAGTGAGATCGTCATTATTGCGGTGCCTTGGGAAGTAACCGTAAGTTACGGTGCAGGAGCTTCCGATGGTCCGAGTGCGATATTGGATGCCTCTTATCAAGTTGACTTGTCGCATCAGGAATTTCCCGAGTTATGGAAACTAGGTATCTATCTCGATGAAGGTCCTGCACATTGGAGAGCCACTAGCGATCTATATAAAGCGAAAGCCAGACCCATTATCGAAGCCTTGGAAAAAGGGGAAGATGTTGCACTAGATCCAGATTTAAAGGCGAGTTTAGCAAGCATCAATACCGCTTCAGCCCAACTAAAGGTCGAATTGAAAGAACGTGTCCTGTCGTGGCAGGCAAAGGGTAAGACAGTTCTCTTGTTAGGTGGAGATCATTCGACACCATTGGGTTATTATGAAGCACTAGGGACCACATATACAGATTTCGGTATTCTCCATTTCGACGCACATATGGATTTACGGGAGTCGTATGAGGGATTTACCTATTCCCATGCTTCCATTATGTACAATGCCCTTCAACTTCCTCAAGTGAGTAAGCTTGTGCAAGTAGGAATTCGTGATTTTTGTGATCAGGAGATACAGGTTGTGCAATCTTCAGGTAAGGTCAAGGTCTTTACAGATGCCGACTTGAAAAATGGACAGTTTGAAGGCAAAACCTGGCAGCAACAAGTCGATGAAATTATCGCCTCCTTGCCGACATATGTATCCATTAGTTTTGATATTGATGCTTTGCACCAATGGTACTGTCCAAATACAGGTACGCCTGTACCCGGAGGACTATCTTATGAGCAGGTTATCTATGCCCTAAATAGGCTTGCCGAATCGGAGAAAAAAATCATCGGCATAGATTTGGTCGAAGTAGCACCCGGAGAAGATGAATGGGATGGGAATGTTGGAGCTAGATTATTATTTCACCTCTGTGGCATATTTGCTAAAAATAAGGGATTAGCAGTTGGAAGTCGGTTAGTTTTTTAAAAACTAACCGACTATGATCCGGGCATCGATACTTTTTGCAAGAAGTCGTTCATCAGGTTGTTAAAAGCTTCGGTATTTTCCAAATTGGGTAAATGCCCACAATTTTCCATTTCTATATATTGCGACTGGGGAATAGCCTGATGGAGTTCTTCCATGAATTCTTGAGGGGTGATCTTGTCTTCGCTGCCGCGGACAAGTAATACCGGTACCTTGATTTTAGCAAGTGCAGGAGTTGCATCCGCGCGGGAAGCTAAGGCCAGTAAAGTAGCACAAATACTGCGGGTGTTATTTCTACGAATGCTGCTTTTTATGAGTTCAACCATTTCGGGGTTTTGTTCAATGGATTTTTTAGAAAATAGATTGCCCACAAAACCAATCGAAAAAGGTCTTTTCCCATGTTCAAGAATAGCTTGAATACTATCAAAACGCTTCTGTTTAGCTTGATTGTCATCCGCCCGATGGTGCGTGTCACTCAAAATAAGCCCGACAATTTTCTCCGGAAATAATTCATAGGCACGAAGTGCTATATATCCCCCCATAGATACACCACATAAGACAATATTATCCAAATTCAGCTTTTCAATAAAGACTTTAAGATCTTTAGCAAAGACGTCAATGCTGAAGAAACCATGTCCCATTGTACTTAAGCCATGCCCCCGTATATCGACGGCTACACCGGTCACATCGTCAGCTAATGCCTCAAGTTGGGGGCGCCAACTATTCTTATTGAAGGGGAAACCGTGGATGAAAATGATCGTCTTACCATTTTCTTCTACGGCTTCTTTCCTATAATAAGAAATGCTAATGTCCCCAATACGTATTTTGTGTGTTTTGACAATTCTTTTCATCTGTAGATCTAATTTTAGCATATATATTAATGCAACAATATACGCATTAATTTGTTGGCCAGTTTTTGAAAAATTTTAAAAACTACCGGAAAGGTAGGTCACAAAAACAATAAATAACATTACGCCATCAACATCTGAACTTCATCACTATAAGTTAAAAAAAGTAAAGAATAAATAACGAATATGCTAACAATAAACTATAGGTTTGAAAAAACGCTCAGTTTTTTGTACCTTTGTCCACCTAATAAGGTATCGTAACAAGCGATATCATTCTTGAACCCTAAAAAATCCGTAGAAATTGCGCCAAGAAGAACACACAATTTGCGGTATACCCGTGTGCTTTGTGAGTTCAGTTTGACACAAAAGTGGATTTTGCAAATTAGAAATAAATAGAACGTAGAAATGATTTTAGCAACAGATTTAGATGGGACATTCTTAGGCGGTAAAATGGAAGACCGTCTTCGTTTATATAAGATTATTAAACAGGCTAAGGATATACAGCTGATATTTGTGACAGGGAGGGGTTTAGAATCTGTTATTCCTTTATTGAGCGATCCGTTGATTCCGACACCTGATTATATTATTGCAGATGTAGGTGCTACCGTAGTAAACGGACATACGTTAGAAGAAGTAGAAGCGATACAAGGCGATATCGAAGCCCGATGGCCTAAGGTGTATGCTATTCAAGAAGATGTGCTGAAGATCAATGGGGTAAGTTTTCAAGAAGTACCGCAACAACGACGGAGCTCCTATTTCTATTCCAAAGGTACCGATTTGACACAGGTACATTCGATTGCCCAAGTACACGATTTGGATGTCATCACTTCTGTTGATAAATATTTAGACTTTCTACCCAAGGGAGTGAATAAAGGGAGTACTTTGCGAAAGCTGGTTGATTATCTCAACGTTCCCGAACAAGATGTTTTGGTCGCGGGCGACACCTTAAATGATCTGGCCATGTTTGAGATCGGCCTGAGAGGTGTAGCTGTTGGTAAATCAGAAGAAACTTTAGTTGCTAAAGTCAGTAACAATGAATCCGTCTACTGTGCTTCTTCAGCCGGGGCAGGAGGTATCTTGGAAGCCATGTACCATTTTGATAATTTCCGAGTATATCTGAAAGGACAGAAGCTCCAACGTATTAAACGAAGTTCGAAGAGTAGTAATCAGTTGGTGATCGTTTACCATCGACTACCCTATGAAAAAAATATCATAAATGGGAAGGAAGTTCGCACCGCACCAAAAAGTCCTAACGGTATCATTCCGTCACTCTTGGGATTATTTGAAAAAGGACGTTCCGGTGTTTGGATAGGTGAGGATGTCATGCGTAAGGATAGAAAAGAAGTACCTAATGCCTTGATCGACGAAGATAAATATCCACACCTCATCAGTTCAACCATTTCCTTGTCTAAAAAAGATATTGACCAATTCTATCGCATATTTTCGAAGGAAGCTTTCTGGCCCACCATTTTCTCTTTTATAGAGCGAGCTAAATTCAATCACGATGATTGGAATCACTACCTCATGATCAACAAGCTTTTTGCAGAGCGTATAGCTCGGGAAGCAGATGAAGGAGCCCTCGTCTGGATACACGAATATAATCTTTGGATGGTGCCGGCCTATTTAAAACCGTTGAGGGCGGATTTAAAAATAGGTTTCTTTCATCACACCGCTTTCCCAGCTGCCGATATTTTTAATATCATTCCCTGGCGGAGAGAGATTATCGGTTCCTTATTGCAGTGCGATTTTGTCAGTTTCCATATTCCACGTTATGTAGAGAATTTCGTTGATGTTTTGCGTAGTCATGTGCCATTCAAAGTATTGAAGACGATCAATGCGGCGAAGCAATTTTTGACTTACAGCTGCGCTTTAGGCGTAGATAAAATGACGAAAATAATTGAAATTGATGGTCGCCAAATCCATTTGGGAGCGCAGCCTGTTGGCGTCAATATGCCGAGCATCATACGAAGTCTGGATAAAAAGAAGGTTAGGGATAAAATAGCCAAACATATCGCGATCAATAAAAAGAAAAATCTGAAAACGATTCTTTCGATCGAACGCTTGGATTATGTTAAAGGACCTTTGGAGAAAGTAAAAGCATTTGATGCCTTTTTAGAAATGCATCCCGAGTTTCGTGAACGCGTTGAGTTGATTAATATTTGTACGCCGCCCTCACAGGGGATGAAGATATACGATAGCATCAAAGATGAACTCCATCGGGCTATTGGTGAAATAAATGGTAAGTATGCTACCATGGATTGGGTGCCCATCAAATATTTCTACCGTTCGCTGCCTTTTGAGGAGGTTGTCGTGCATTACGGTGTATGTGATATCGCGTGGATTACACCACTGCGGGACGGTCTTAACTTAGTTGCCAAGGAATATATAGGAACCAAAGGCAAATTAGGGAATTGGGACGGTGTATTGGTGTTGTCAGAGTTCGCCGGCGCTTCGGTGGAGTTGCCTTATGCGGTACTGACAAATCCTTATGACCAAAAAAATATGATCGAAACATTATTGAAGGCAGTGGTCATGGATGAAAATGAAAGAAAGGTACGTATGCAACGGCTATACGATACGGTTTCGCATTATGATATCGAATATTGGGGGAAGGATTTTGTTCGTGAGTTGGAAAAAGCTTCGGGAAGCAGATAGTATTCAGCTTTTATAGGCCTAATGATTTAGCTTCGTTCCAATAGACATCCATTTCTTCTAAAGACATTTTTTGGATTTCTTGGTTATTTTCTTTGGCGCGATTCTCCAGATGTGTAAAGCGACGGACGAACTTTTTGTTGGTCCGTTCCAACGCATTTTCAGGGTTGATACCCAGATGTCTGGCGTAGTTGATCAATGAAAACAGTAAATCACCAAATTCTTGCTCTGCTTTGTCATGATCCACAGACGCCTTATCAGCAATATTGAACTCTGCTTTAAATTCGGATAATTCTTCTTCTACTTTTTCCCAAACTTGGCTTTTATCTTCCCAATCAAACCCTACACCACGTACCTTATCTTGGATACGGAAAGCCTTCACCAGAGAGGGGAGACCCGAAGGCACGCCCGATAAGACGGACTTATGACCCTCCTTCAATTTGATGCTTTCCCAATTTTGCTTGACATCTTCCTCATTATCGACTTGGACGTCCGCATAGATATGTGGATGTCTTTCTATCAATTTATCGCATACCGTATTGAGTACATCTCTTATGTCAAATGCCGCTTGTTCTTCCGCTATTCGCGCATAGAATACCAGATGCATCATCAGATCTCCCAACTCCTTCTTAATTTCCTGATTATCCTCTTCCAAGATCGCGTCTGCCAATTCGTACATTTCTTCTATGGTAAGATGCCGGAGACTTTGCATCGTTTGTTTTCTATCCCAGGGACAGTTTTCACGAAGTGTATTCATGATCGTAATCAATCGTTCAAAAGCCGCTGTAGAAGTAAGTCCTTTTTCTGGAGCCTGATGTGCCATATAATGATATAATGACCAAATTTAAAGTTTTTTTTGGAAAAAATGGTTTATGACTAAACAACTGCAGTGTTTTGGATGTTATTAAATAAAAGGAATAGCATATGGAAACTATATTTAATTATGATTCGCCTAGTATAGCATTGGACAAACTCAAGGCAAAAGGTTACACGAAAGATTTCAATACCGAGTTTGACGAGTTATTTGACTACACAGACGATTTTACGATAGATTATTTATACCGATACGAAGGAGCTACAGACCCAAGTGATGAATCGACAGTATACGGTATACGAAATACGGTGTCAGGAACAAAAGGAGTATTTGTTGCCGGTGATCTTTCGTTGATAGAAGGCAGGAAGCGCGATATCATCGTTAATCTAGAAATTCGAGCGAAGCAACACGACTAATCAGGAAATAAAAAAAGCACAAGGGTCACTTGTGCTTTTACCAGTATTAGCTATTATATTATTAGCCTAAATAAGATTTTAAAATTTTGCTACGCGAAGTGTGACGTAGTCTTTGTAAAGCTTTGTCCTTTATTTGACGGACACGCTCCCGCGTTAAGCTGAATTTCTCACCAATCTCTTCAAGTGACAAGGGGTGGTTAGAACTGATCCCGAAGAATAACATGATTATTTCGCGTTCTCTTTCTGTCAACGTGGACAACGAACGTTTGATTTCTTCAGACAACGACTCATCGATCAATGAACTGTCTGTATCCGGATCTGCATTTTCCAATACATCTAAAAGTGTATTTTCTTCACCTTGTACAAAAGGCGCATCCATGGATACATGACGTCCGGAATTACTCAAGGTATCCGAGACTTTGTCAACAGTCGTTTCTAAAATGTCTGCTAGTTCTTCAGGAGAAGGTTCACGCTCATATTCCTGTTCCAATTTTGAGAAAGCCTTGCTGATCTTGCTTAATGAACCCACTTGATTGAGGGGTAGACGTACGATACGTGACTGTTCAGCGATAGCTTGCAAAATGGACTGTCGGATCCACCACACTGCATAAGAAATAAATTTAAACCCCTTTGTTTCGTCGAACCGTTTTGCTGCTTTGATAAGCCCCAGATTTCCTTCGTTGATCAGGTCACCCAAAGTAAGACCCTGATTTTGGTACTGTTTTGCTACGGAAACTACGAAACGTAAATTGGTTTTTGTCAACTTCTCCAATGCCACTTGATCTCCTTCGCGAATACGTTGGGCTAAGACGACCTCTTCTTCAGCGGTAATCAAATCCACTTTTCCGATTTCATGCAAATATTTGTCTAAGGATTGAGATTCACGATTAGTGATCGATTGTGTAATTTTGAGCTGTCTCATTAATTTATATAACTTCTTCTGAAATGAAATGCAAAAATACTAAAAATAGTATAACTTTTTTGTAAAAAAATTGTAATTTATCTTCTCATTATGAGCGAATTACTGGTTTGAATAAAATCATTTATTTATATCAAAAACCGTTCCACTTTGAGATAATTTAAGCTTTTTTAACGGAATTTATTTTTTGTTTGTCAATATGAAACTATTTGACTGACAATTTGTTTTTTTAATAAAACTAAACTTGGTATGAAAATAATTATACGATTAGACGAAATGATGGTTAAAAGAAATGTTTCTCTAAACGAGCTAAGTCGTCGTGTAGGCATTACCCTTTCTAATCTTTCCATCCTAAAGAATCAAAAGGCAAAAGCTATACGTTTAAGTACTTTAGCCGCCATCTGTAAAGCCCTGGACTGTCAACCTGGAGATATTATTGTTTATAAAGAATAGCGAGCATCCTTAATCAAATCGATAACCCTTCAAAAATTCACTTATCTCCATCTTCTTTTTACCTTCGATTTGTAGCGTAGTCAGGAGGATGTAGCCGTCTTTAGCCGCAAACTTTAAATAAGTCTTTCCATCGGTCTGATATGTTCCAACAGCTGTTGTGGGCGATATAATTTCTTTTTTTACTTCAAAAACTTTCAATACTTTACCATCGATTTTTGTAAAGGCGGTAGGATAGGGACTTAATCCTCGGATCATATTGTAAATGGTCTCCGTATCTTGATTCCAATCAATCTCACAGTCTTCCTTAAATATTTTAGGAGCATGGTGGAGACTTTCAGTCGGGACATCGGCTTGGGGAATGGGATATATAGACTTTTCTTTAAGTCCCTCTATGGTCTTTACCAATACCCTCGCTCCGGCCATCATAAGCTTATCATGTAAGGAACCCGCTGTGTCGGTATCTTCTATATTCACCTTCTCCGAAAGCAAAATATGACCTGTATCTATTTCATGCTGCAATAAGAAGGTTGTCACGCCTGTCTCTTTTTCGCCGTTAATCAGGGCATGATTGATTGGTGCAGCTCCACGGTATTGAGGCAATAGCGAAGCATGAACATTGATCGTGCCCATAGAAGGCATATTCCATACCACTTCGGGTAGCATACGAAAAGCAACGACTACTTGTAAGTCCGCCTGATAAGATTTTAGTTCTTTCAGGAATTCAGTATCCTTAAGCTTTTCCGGTTGTAAGACCGGAATGCTGTGGTCTAAGGCATATTGTTTTATGGGAGATTGCTGTATCTTTTGTCCTCTTCCGGCAGGTTTGTCAGGTGCCGTGATGACTGCCACGACATTTTCACCTGTTTGTATTAAAGCTTCGAGGGATGCCACCGCAAATGTGGGTGTACCCATAAATATTATCCGCATAATGCCTCCGTCACTTTCTTATTTTATTTACTAACTTTGCGAAGGTACAAATTTTAAGAAATAAGCTTGAATTTTCCATTATTTTTAGCAAAACGGATAATTTTCCAAGGTGAGCGTACGTTTTCAAAACTGATCGTTCGCGTAACTATTGGTGCTTTAGCGTTGGCTATTCTGGCGATCATCCTATCGGTGGCCATTTTACGAGGGTTCAAGGATGAGGTCACAGCCAAGCAGCGCGGTTTTTTTAGTGATATCCTCGTGGTAAAGCAAGAACTCGGACAAACCGCAGACCGTACGCCTATTGCTCTTCTGGAAACCGATATCGCCAAAATAAAAGCGTTGCCAAACGTGGTTTCCGTATCTCCTTTTGCGACGAAGATTGGGATAATGAATGTCAATGGAGAGGTGGAAGGTGTCGTTCTCAAGGGTGTGGAGAAAGATTATAATCAAAAATATCTTAGTCATATACTCGTCAGGGGAGATACGCTGGATTTTAGCGTCGAAGATGCTGACAACCAGATCTTGATATCGAAATACACAGCAGATCGTTTGGATCTGGACGTGGACAGTAGCTTCATCATGAACTTTGTGCAAGAAAATAGGAATCGAAAACGGAAGTTTGTCGTAAAGGGCATATTTCAGACTAATTCCGAAGAATTGGATAATTCCTATGTAATAGGTTCGTTAGATTTAATCAGAAAATTGAACAACTTAGATGGGGGGGAGGCGGGAGCCTATGAGATTCGTATTGCTAACTTTGCAGCCTTAGCTCATACGACAGACTTGGTCAACGAAGAACTGCCTATTGATATGAAAGCCACGAATGTGGTCGAACATCTGGCCGATATTTTCAATTGGCTAAAAATGCTCGATATGAATGATGATATTATTTTTGCGTTGATGGTTATCGTCGCTATTATAAATATGATTTCAGCCTTGCTGATTACGATTTTAGAGCGTACGTCCATGATTGGCGTCTTGAAATCATTGGGTATGAAAAACAAGGCCATCCGAAAAATCTTCTTGTATAATTCTTTTTATCTGATTGGATTGGGTTTGTTGATTGGCAATATACTCGCCATAACCCTCTATGTTTTTCAAACAAAAACTCGCTTTTTTAAATTGGATCCCTCCATTTATTACATCGAATATATCCCCATGTCCATTGGCTGGCAAGATGCCCTATTCTTGAATCTGGCATTAATCGCTATAGCGCTAGTGGTATTATTTATTCCCTCCATGCTGATCACACGTATTTCCCCCATCAAAACTATCCAGTTTAAATAAGGGATTTACGAATATTCGTGGGGAAACAAGCTATTTTTTGTATATTTCATGCTTCAAAACAATATAAAATTTTGACTAGTTAGAGAAATATATGAACAATAAGGTATTCGAGCATTTAGTAGAAGCGTTTCATGCACCATTAAGCAACCCAGTCTTAATCTTTTCTTTAATTCTATTTATCATCCTCCTCTCACCAATATTGCTCCGACCTATTAAAATACCTGGAATAATTGGTTTGATTATCTCCGGTGTAATCATAGGTCCACACGGATTAAATTGGTTGGAAAAGAACTCCGCCGTCGATCTATTCTCTACGATAGGTCTGCTCTATATCATGTTTATTGCAGGTCTGGAACTGGATATGAATGAGTTCAAAAAGACGAAGAATAAAAGTATAGCCTTTGGTTTTTTTACCTTCATTATTCCGATCATTATCGGTTTTCCCGTTTGCCATTACTTACTCGGATACGGTTTATTGCCTAGCATACTTATTGCAAGTATGTTCGCGACCCATACCCTGGTTTCCTATCCCATCGTCAGTCGATACGGAATTTCGAAAAATGAGGCTGTTGCGATAACGATAGGTGGTACGATATTGACAGATACAGCGGTATTGATTATTTTAGCGGTCATCACGGGAGCTTCCCAGGGAAGCATCAATCAAGAGTTTTGGGTGACGCTGGGGGTTTCATTTGCCGTATTCTTATTTATCATGTTTGGAATCATTCCGAAGATTGCTAAATGGTTTTTCGAACGCATATCCGGCGAGAAGACCGGTCATTATATCTTTGTGCTTACGGTTGTTTTTTTTGCAGCATTTTTGGCGGAGGTTGCTGGTCTGGAGCCGATTATAGGGGCATTTGTCGCCGGACTAGCCTTGAACAAGCTGATACCCCATTCGTCGGCTCTGATGAACAGGATAGAGTTTATCGGGAATGCGATCTTTATTCCCTTCTTCTTAATCTCTGTAGGAATGATTGTCGATGTCAGTGTACTTGCCAAGGGGCCTATGGCATTAATCGTCGCAGCTACACTGACTATCGTAGCGGTATCCGGAAAGTTTCTTGCAGCAACCGTTACACAATGGGTATTTAAGTATACCAACAGCCAGCGGAATTTAATTTTTGGTTTAAGCAATGCACATGCCGCCGCAACGCTGGCGGTCATTATGGTGGGATACAACAATGATATCATTGATGAAAATGTGTTGAACGGAACGATTGTCTTGATATTGGTTACCTGTATTATCGCTTCGATCATCACCGAGAATGCCTCCAAGAAAGCGGTTTTGGAAGGCCGCCAAGACGATACCCATTCAGAAACTGTCAACGAGAAAGAGGAGCAGATCCTAATTCCGATAGCCAACCTCGGAACGATGGAGCCTATATTGGATTTTGCTGCATTGGTGAAGTCCAAAAAATCTCATTTCCCGATAAGTATTCTCAGTGTCGTACCCGATGATAAACAAGCCGAAAAGAACTTGATTGATGCCCGCCGAAACCTTGATAATATGGCCAAATACGCCGCCGGTTCGGAGACCGCGGTAGAAATGTTGACCACCGTTGATATTAATATTCCAAGCGGTATCAGCCATATGTCAAAACAGACTTTCGCAGATTGTATTATTATGGGATGGCCCAGTGCAACCAGCTTTCTGGATAAGATTGTTGGTGAAAAAGCTGAAAGCATTTTGAATAAAACAGATGCTAATCTCTTTATGTGTCGCCTCGACAAACCCTTTTTATCCCATAAGTCTATTACGATTTTTGTACCACCTTTGGGTGAGTCGGAGCTTGGCTTTGAATACTGGATGGAGAAAATGCTCAAATTGGCCCAAGAATTGTCCTTTCCTGTTAAGTTCATATGCAACCAGCGGACGCAGACGAGTATAGATACCCTTATGGAAGATTTAAAATCAAGTGTGCCAACAAGTTTCGATAATTACGAAGACTGGGACAATATGGCGGGCCTATCTCATCTTAGTGACAAAGATTCCCTATTGGTATTTGTATCCTCCCGGTATGGCGATATTTCGTATCGCGATTCGTTGGACGGCCTCGGCAAGAAAGTAGGTAGCTATTACCGCGATCAAAACCTCATCTTAATCTTCCCTAGCCGTCGTGAAGACCAACATATTGATGAATATGAGGATATTAAAACAGCACCTATCTTCCGCAAGATAAGCCGCGAAATAGGTAATATGTTTAACAAGGAAAAATAAGGTAACTATGGCAGCTAAAATTACGATTGACAACGAGGGGAGGCTTCAGGTTCCGGATCAACCCATCCTTCCATTTATTATAGGCGACGGTATAGGTCCCGATATCTGGAAGGCCTCTGTTCGGGTTTTTGATGCTGCTGTAGCCCGTAGTTATGGCGGAAAACGACAAATACATTGGAAAGAAGTACTTGCCGGAGAAAAAGCTTTTGATGAAACCGGAAGCTGGCTTCCCGATGAAACCTTGGATATTTTTAACGACTACCTAGTCGGCATAAAAGGACCTTTAACCACGCCTATAGGCGGTGGTATCCGATCGCTCAATGTAGCACTACGCAAAGCGTTGGATCTGTATGTCTGTCTACGACCTACGAAATGGTATGAAGGCGTACCATCACCCATCAAACATCCTGAGCAGGTGAATATGGTTGTATTCCGTGAAAATACCGAAGATATTTATGCAGGTATTGAATTTGCTGCCGAAACAGCCGAAGGAGCTCTTCTCAAGCAGTTTTTGCACAATGACTTACAGGTAGATTATAACTTTACCCCTAGCACGGCAGTAGGCATCAAGCTCGTGTCGGAGGAAGGTTCTAAAAGGCTTGTGCGCGCTGCTATCGAATATGCCATCCAACACAAACAACCTTCGGTCACGATTGTCCATAAAGGAAATATCATGAAATTCACCGAAGGAGCTTTCAAGCGGTGGGGCTTTGAAGTGGCCGAGCAAGAGTTTGGCGATTATACCTACACTTGGGGGCAGTGGGAGCGGACAAAAGAAAGTAAAGGCCAAGAGGCCGCTAACCAAGAACAGCAAGCCGCTGAACAAGCCGGAAAAATTATTATAAAAGACATTATTGCCGACAATTTCTTACAGCAGATTCTGTTGGCGCCAAAGGACTATTCGGTCATCGCTACGTTGAATCTCAATGGTGACTATATTTCGGACGCATTAGCCGCTATGGTCGGCGGTATCGGCATTGCTCCCGGTGCAAATATCAATTATAAGACCGGACATGCAATCTTCGAAGCTACACATGGAACTGCACCTCGTTTTGCCAATACAAATACCATGAACCCTTCTTCCATCATTCTCAGCGGTGTCCTCATGTTGGAGTATATGGGATGGCAAGAAGCTGCCGATGCCATTATACAAGCTTTATCAGCTACCATCAAAGCGAAGACCGTTACGGTAGATTTCTATAACCTAATGGAGGATGCTACCTTAGTAAAAACTAGTGAATTTGCCGATCGTATTATTGAAAAGATATAGGCGTACAAAAGGAGGAAAAAAGCCAAAAAGACGCCTAAAAAAGTGATCAGTTTCTGATGTTCAGTGATCAGTCTTTGGTATTCAGTGATCACCTTTTCACAAAGGGTGACTCCTCTTTGTCTTGTTGTGATCCCTCTTTCTGAACAGGTGTTCCCTTTTTCATAACAGGTGAACACCTGTTTGCTTTTGGTGTTCACCCTTTCACAAAGAGTGGTCACTCTTTACCTTTTTGTGTTCACCTTTTTTGAAGAAGTGTTTCCTCTTTGGCAACAAGTGAACACCTGTTGCCAAAAGGTGTTCACTTGTCAGGATACGGTGATCACCCGTTGGGAAAGGGTGATCAGTCTTTATGATGTAGTGATTACTTCTTCTAAAAGGGTGATCAGTCTTCCTGAAAAAGGGGTTAACCTTATAGAACAAGTGATCACTCTTTCCGAAAAGGTAATCAGTTGTTCGCAAAGAGTGAACACTTGTTGCAAAAGAGTAATCACTCTTTGTTAAAATGTGATCACTTGTTGGAAAAGAGTGAACACATTTTTCTAAGATGTGATCACCGGACGCGGAAGAGTGTTCACTCTTTCCGGGGATTTTGCTCCAAAATGGTACGATATTTCTAGCTAAAGATGAGATGAATTTTGCATATTGTTGTGGACAGTTGCGTGAGAAAATGATCCCGCCAGGTCTATAAATACCTTTGGCCAATCGGCCTTTCCACCATTTTTCCCCAACCGTACAATGATGAGATTCTGAGCAGGGTTGACATAGATATACTGTCCCAATATGCCCACAGCCATGTAATCACCTTTTTTGCTTGTTAACCACCACTGATGTTGGTAGTACCATTTGCTGCCTTCCAAGCTGTCTATTTGGGTAGATTCGGCTACCCATTTTTTTGGTACAAGCTGTTGTCCATTCCAATTACCCTGATTAAGGTACAATCTTCCGATTTTTGCAAAATCCCGGGCGGGGGCATTGATGCAGCAAAAGGTCTTTTCCAAACCGTCTTTCTTGCGGTCTAAGCTCCAGCTGGCAGCATATTCCATACCTACGGGTTGCCAGATTTTCTCTTGTAGATACTGACTGATGGTCTTGTTTTTTAAGGCTCTTGCTAACACAAGTCCCAATACCTGGCTATCGCCACTGGAATATTTAAACCGTGTACCAGGTTCGGCTTCCAGTTTCAATTTTCGAATGGCTTTCCGCAGATTGGTGCCGTAGTAAAATGTGGCGACCTCCCCAAAGGGGTTGTAATAACCTTCGTTGAACTTTATGCCGGAGGTCATTTGAAGCAAATGTCGGATTTTTACCTGATCAAAACCATTAGCGTGAAGCTCAGGAATGTAGTTCGTCACCGGTTCGTCGATGGATTGAATGAGCCTATCATCCAAGGCACAGCCAATCAGTATAGAAGTAATGGATTTTGCCATAGAGAAAGAGGGGACAATAGCGGACTGATCATAGCCACCGAAGTAACGTTCATACTGAATAGTATCGTTTCTAATAATCAGGAAAGCGACCGTGTTCTGCGCTTGGAGATACCGATCAAAGGTGACCTTTTTTCCATCGATCTCTATATCTGCCGGCTGTTGCTCTTGCAGAGCTGTCGCAAAATGGAACGTTTTGTCGTCATTTTCTATGATTCTGGACGGAAATTTTTTATGATCATTGATGTCTGCAAAGTTGTAGACAACAAAGCGTGTAAGCTTACAGGAATTTAATAGAAATATGGATAGAAATAAGGAGGGGATAAGTTTAGCGTATGTGATTTTCATAGTTAAAATTAACAAATTTAAATTAAAAAAGGTTCTCTCCAATGCTGAAAAGAACCTTTTTTAAATCTAAAAACTCAGTATTTAGTACTTAATACCTAATACTAACTACTTAATACTAACTACTCACTCTTATTCAAGAATACAAACTTACCGTCGAATACATCCAGCTGGATAACCGAATCACTCGTTACTTTTCCGGCCAGAATTTCCTTCGACAATTCGTTTAAGATCCTTTTTTGGATAACACGTTTTAATGGGCGCGCACCGTATACCGGATCATAGCCCAATTGTGCTAACCAATCGAGTGCGTCGTCACTAGCGGATAGAAAGATGTTTTGTTCTGCCAATTGTCGACGTACATGCTCGAACTGCATGCGTACGATGTCACCGATCTCATCGCGGCTCAATGGGGTAAACATGATGATCTCATCGATACGGTTAAGGAACTCCGGACGGATGGATTTTTGCAATAAGTCAAAAACTTCGTCTTTGGTTTTTGCCAAAACCTCATCCCGATTATCTTCTGTCAATTTGGAGAAGTTTTCCTGGATAATAGGTGAACCTGTATTGGATGTCATGATAATGATCGTATTCTTGAAATTGACCACCCGTCCCTTGTTGTCGGTCAGGTGTCCATCGTCCAGGACCTGCAACAAAATATTGAATACATCAGGATGGGCTTTCTCGATCTCATCCAGTAGGACGACGGAGTAGGGGCGACGACGTATTGCTTCGGTGAGCTGTCCACCTTCCTCGTAACCTACATATCCGGGAGGTGCACCGATCAATCGGGATACGGCATGCCGCTCCTGGTATTCGGACATATCGATCCGGACAAGTGCATGTTCGTCATCAAACAAGAACTCCGCCAGCGCTTTGGCTAGCTCGGTCTTACCCACACCGGTAGTTCCTAAGAAAATAAAGGAGCCTATCGGACGTTTGGCATCACTCAGTCCTGCTCGGGAACGGCGTATTGCATCGGAGATCGCTTCGATCGCCTCATCTTGACCGGCAACACGCTTATGTAGCTCTTCCTCAAGGTTGAGTAATTTCTCGCGCTCAGACTGTATCATCTTGCTGACAGGGATACCCGTCCACCGCGAAACCACGTCGGCGATGTCTTCGGAGGTAACTTCCTCCTTCAACATGCGGCTACTTTCTTGCTTTTCCGTCAATTCAACCTTTAGTTTTTCGACATGATCCTGTGCTTCTTTGATCTTGCCGTAGCGCAATTCGGCTACTTTTCCATAATCTCCCGCACGTTCGGCTTGGTCTGCCTCTAACTTATAATCTTCAATATTTTGGATCTCTTGATTGACCCTGTCGACCAGGGATTTTTCCGATTGCCATGCTGCCTTCAGTGAATCACGTTCATTGGAAAGGTTGGCGATAGTTTCGGAGAGCTCGGCCACTTTCTTATCGTCGTTTTCACGCTTAATCGCTTCGCGTTCGATTTCGAGCTGCATGATACGACGTTCGAGCTCGTCCACAGCTTCGGGCACCGAATCCATTTCCAAGCGTAATTTCGAAGCTGCTTCGTCTACCAGGTCGATGGCCTTGTCGGGCAGAAAACGGTCGGTGATGTAACGTTGGGATAATTCTACAGCCGAGATGATAGCTTCATCCAAAATACGTACTTTATGGTGTGTTTCATAACGTTCCTTCAATCCCCGAAGTATGGAGATTGCATCAGGTATATCGGGCTCGTCCACGAGAATCTTCTGGAAACGACGTTCTAAAGCTTTATCCTTTTCAAAATATTTTTGATATTCGTTCAAGGTCGTCGCGCCAATAGCCCTCAGCTCGCCTCTGGCGAGAGCTGGTTTCAAGATATTGGCAGCATCCATCGCCCCTTCACCACCTCCTGCACCGACTAAGGTATGTATCTCATCGATGAAAAGGATGATTTCTCCATCCGAATCGGAGACTTCCTTAACGACAGCCTTCAGGCGTTCCTCAAACTCCCCTTTATATTTTGCACCCGCAATAAGTGCACCCATATCGAGGGAATAGACGGTTTTTGTTTTCAGGTTCTCCGGAGCATCGCCCTTAATAATACGGTGAGCAATACCTTCTGCAATAGCCGTTTTACCGACTCCCGGTTCACCGACCAGAATAGGGTTGTTTTTTGTTCTGCGGGAAAGGATCTGCATCACGCGACGGATTTCCTCATCGCGACCGATAACAGGATCCAGTTTTCCGGACTCCGCATATTCGTTCAGGTTGCGCGCATATTTATTTAATGCATTGTAGGTGGCTTCGGCATTCTGATCGGTTACCCGGCTTTTACCGCGCAATTCCTTAATCGCTGATTTCAGATCTTTTTCATTGACTCCCTGATCTTTCAATAGATCCGATGCTTTGTCTTTTACGGATAAGAGTCCTAAAAGGATATGCTCAATGGAAATAAACTCATCATTGAACTCTTTGAGGTAGCTCTGCGCTTTTTGTAATGCTGAGGTCGTCGTATTGCTTAAGTATACATTGCTACCGCTTACTTTAGGTAATGCTTCTATTTGCTTCTCTACCTCGGTATTGATGTAACTGATATTTGCATTTAGCTTTTTCAACAGATGGCTGATGATGTTTTCGTCTACCGCCAGTAGGGCTTTCAAAACATGTACAGGCTCGATAGCTTGCTGTTGATTGCCTAAAGCAATTTCCGAAGCTTTTTGTATTGCTTCCTGTGCCTTGATCGTATAATTGTTAAAATTCATTTTAAAAAAATAAAAAGTAAAAAAATAGTTGTAATCGATATTTTTAACTTGTACTAGTTCTTAAACAAATCAGATGCCTGCTTGGTTTTAGTAGGTTCTTAACTGAAATTTTGTCTTGAATATTAAGCGTGTGCTGTCATTATTTCCGATTTTCAATAAATCAGCTGAAATAATAGTATTGAAAATCAAAATGTTGCTCTTGAGTGTGTTTAAAATTTGCATTTGAATTTGCAAAAAAGATTTCTACTGGCGATATTTGTTGCGCAATCCAAGTGAAAGCATTAAGCCTCCTTAGCTCAGCTGGTAGAGCAACTGACTTGTAATCAGTAGGTCATTGGTTCGATCCCGATAGGAGGCTCAAAAAAGTAAAAAGCTCAATCATTAAATTTGGTTGGGCTTTTTTGTTGTCCTTAATTCAGCGTTCAGTCCCGAGGAATGAGATAATCATTGGTTAAGAAGAAAAGACCACTCTTATGTGTCTAATTGTTCATTTTAAATATCTGTATGTTTAAATAGATTGAGGGTTTTATTTATCTATTCGATAATTACAGAAAGGTATTTTATGACATGAATATATCATTACTTTTACATTGATTTGATTTTTAGCTAACCATTTTTTAACACAAAACGCATGAAAATATTAAAGAGTGTATACTTGCGCGTAAGTTTCGTTTTTTTATTCAACATCGTTCTTCTTACCGATCAGCATGCTCAAATCTCCTCGAATAGTTTACTTGAAATAAAAGGCCAAGTGACCAACCAGCATGGTGCAGGCATTACAGGAGCTGCTATTAAGGTAGAAGGCAAAACGATAAGTACCGCGACGGATGCAAGTGGAAAGTTTACCATCCGTGTAGCAAAAAACGATGTCTTGGAGGTGTCTTTTATTGGCTTCAAAACCGAAACAATAGTGATCGTTGAAGCAAAGAATGATTTAAGAATTACACTCGTGGAGAGTGAGATAGATCTTGGCGAGGTTGTCGTAGTGGGCTACGGGTCTACTAATCAAAAAAAGATTACCGGAGCAATATCGAGTGTTTCTACAAGTGATTTCAAAAATCGCCCGATCACCGATGTTTCCATGGCACTGCAAGGAAAAGTAACCGGTGTGCAGGTTACTCAAAATTCAGGACAGCCGGGAGCCGATGCGGGTACTGTGCTCATCCGTGGCATTGGAACCTTGAACGATGCTTCTCCTTTGGTGATAGTAGATGGTTTCGAATCTTCATTTGATAAAGTAGATCCAAAAGATATCGAGTCAATTTCAGTGCTAAAAGATGCTGCCTCGGCTTCTATCTACGGAAATAAAGCTGCAAATGGCGTTATTCTGATTACGACGAAAAAAGGGAAAAGTGGCAATTTGCCGATAGAGTATAATGCGTATGTGACCAATCAAAGGGTGACCCGCTACCCATCTTTACTGGGATCGGTAGATTTCTTAGAACTGTACAACGAAGCTCGTTTAAATTCCGGTCAACAACCGGCTTATTCGGAGACCTATATCGACAACTTCAGGAGAGGAGATAATCCAGCCCTATACCCCAACCGTGATTGGTCGGATTTTTATTTTAAAAATGCGCTTCATCACAATCATTACCTGAAAATGTCCGGGGGAAAAGAAGATTTGGCTTATACGTTGTCTCTTGGTTACCTTGATCAACAAGGTATTTTGTCGGGAACAGATTACGCGAAATATACGTTTCGCTCCAATGTTAACAACTCTTTCTTTGAAGACAGACTGAAAATATCGGCTAATATTGCCGGTTATAAGGGGGACCAGGTCGATTTAGCGACCGGAACGGCATCTACCCTAGGGCGGATCGTGCAGATGCACCCTACGGTCAATGCCAAAATGGAAGGCTATGGATGGACAGCTTGGTTTTATGATGATGCCGTGAAGGAAGTCGGGGGAAAGCAGCGGAATCGAGCGGATAACTTTAACGGTAATATGAATATGCAGCTGCAAATAACCGATCGGCTTAAACTAGAGGGTGCTATTAATTATGATCGGACAAGGGCTGACGGTTTGGAATACGCCCCCAATGTGGTTTTGTATACGATAGAAACAGGATCTAACGGAGAACAAACGATTGGTGAAAACAGAACCAGAGAATCCAGAATTAGGGAAAGCTATAATAATTATGGCAACTTATCCACTTATGCGACTTTGCAGTATGTTTATAATACTGATAATGGTCACTATTTCAAAATATTGGGTGGCGGACAGCAAGCTCGGTGGGACAATAAATATACAGCTACCGAAAGAAGTCGCCTGACGACAAACTTGCCCACGCTTGAAGTTGGTGATCCGGCTACGCAGAAAAACTCAAGCTGGGAGTCTGAAATCCGCACACTTTCATTGTTTGGAAGATTTAACTATGACTATAAAGCGAAATATCTATTTGAAGCTAATCTGCGGCACGATGGGTCATCCCGTTTTGCTAAAGACAACAAATGGGGTACTTTTCCATCGTTTTCAGCCGGATGGAGGGTGTCGGAAGACTTTGCGCTCAAAGAGGACTACACCTGGCTAGATGAATTAAAGGTACGTGCGTCTTGGGGCAAGCTAGGGAATGAAAAAATATGGAGTTCGTATGCGGGCATTGATATTTTGTCCGTAGGTAGTTCAAACTATATATGGGATAATCAGAGTGTGACAGGGTCGAGTGTCTCTTATATCGCCAATAAAGATTTGACATGGGAGACGACCACACAAACTAACTTGGGTATTGATGTGACGGTTTTCAAAAATCTTGATTTTTCAGCGGATTTTTACATCAAGGAAACTGATGATATCCTGATGCAGCTGCCGGTCTCCAGTACTTTTGGATTTACGGAGGTACCTTGGGTCAATGCCGGCAGGATGAAAAACGTAGGGTTGGAGTTTTCGGCCTCTTATGCCAGACAGCTCGGTCAAAACTGGCAGATAAATGGAGGTGGCAACATATCGTTCAATCGCAATAAAATATTGGATCTCAAAGGTGCTAGCCCTATATTACAGGATTCGAGAGGTATTATATTGGAAGAAGGTTCTCCTATTAATAGCCTTTATGGATACGAAATAGAGGGAATTTACCAAAATGACGAAGAGATACATAATCATCTGAAGACTTTTGATAGATGGGGCAGTCCGATGAACTCTTATGCTGGATTAGTGGCGGCTCCAGGCGACATTCGTTTCAAAGACCAAAATGGCGATGGTATTATCGATTTAGATACCGACAGAACCAAATTGGGAAATCCCTCACCGGATTTTATTTTCGCGTTTTCGATGGGAGCGAAATATAAGGCCTTTGATTTTACGGCATTTTTTCAGGGGGTTGTAGGAGGTGAGGGCTGGAGTTCAGGTGAATTGGTTTCGCCTTTTTTCAATGGTTACAATACAGCGGGTTGGATGGTCGATAGATGGACACCCGAGAAGCCCAACAATACGTATCAACGGGTATACATTGATAGTCAGCGTTCGACGATAAAGTCTGCGTATTATGTTGAAGACCTGTCATACATGCGTTTGAAGAACATAGAATTAGGCTATACGCTTCCTAAATCTATACTGAGCAAAATAAAGCTACAGGGAGTTAGGGGGTATATCAGTGGCCAAAACCTGTTTACACTGACAAAATATAAAGGCTTTGATCCGGAGCGGGCAGGTGTTGATGCGACGAATATCTATTCATACCCCTTGGTTAGAACACTTACGGCAGGTATTAACATAACATTATAAATCATGAAAATACACATATACTTCTATAGCTTAATCGTACTCCTGACTTCGTGTAAAGGTTATTTGGATACAGTACCTACGGACAAAGCTTCTCCGGAGACATTTCTCGAAGATATCACGCAGGCAAGAAGTCTCTTGGCCGGGATTTACAATTGTCTGTATGATGATAGCCCAGTTTATATCTTTCCCTATACTTTAGAGAACATGACGGATAACTCTTTCAATCCCAATACATGGGAGTTTTCGACCGAATTTGGAAAGGGGACACAAACCGCTGCCAGCTGGCTGGCCGAATACAAGTGGACTAAGAACTGGTTAGGTATTTCGAGAGCGAATAGCCTGATCCGGGGATTAGAAAATGCACCCGCTCTCTCCGCAGAGGAGAAAAGTGCCATCGTCGCTGAAGCGAAATTCTTTCGGGCATTTTACTATTTTGATTTGCTGACCTTATACGGGCGGGTTCCGGTTTTGGATGAGCATTCGGCGTTGGAAAATCCCCCCCGCGACGATATAAATAAAGTGATCGCTTTTATGAAAGATGATATTGATCTAGCTATCATCTATTTACAAAATAGTATCGGTGGAGAATATGTCTCCAGAGGCGCTGCTTATATGTTGAAACTACGCCTTGCACAATATGAAAATGATCATGAAACGGTAATCGCGTGTGCGGAGGATATTAGGGATTTGGGTTTTGGTTTATATGGAGACTTCGAAAAGCTCTTTGTGGAGGAGGGGATAGATGATCCTGCGAATAAAGAGGTTATTTTCAAGATCAATTACGCTACAGATCTTCGATCGAGTTATATGACCATGCTATGGTATCATTGGAATTCTTTCCAGACAACCCTTGCGATGGTGGAAAGTTTCTTTACGGCAAACGGTTTACCGGTCAATGATCTGCAAGCAGATGGTGGAGGCTACATCGGCAAGGATCCAGCTTACAACCCAGATAGGCCGTTCGCTAATCGGGATCCTCGATTACACTTATCTGTTTTATATCCGGGATCGGAGTATCGTTTGGATGCTGAATCACGCTACCAAGAACATTGGGTACCAGCTAGTTGGAGCAATATTTCTGGCTTCAGACCGAAAAAGGGAGCAAATGAAAAATTGCTGAATACACAAAATGATGGAACAGACAAGATACTGATGCGCTATGGAGAAGTCTTGTTGGCATGGGCAGAATCTGAAAATGAATTAAATGGTCCGGCGAATGCCTACCCACTGATTGATGAGCTGAGGGAGCGAGTGGATATGATCTCCTTATCCGAGTCGTTGCCTTTTCTTACCAAGTCTACGATGCGTGCCTTAATACGCAATGAGCGTAGGGTAGAGCTTTTTCACGAAGGACAGAGGTGGTTTGATATACGTCGCTGGGGAATAGCTGAAGAGGTGATGACGGATGCGGTAGGGCTTGATGTATCACTGCTTAAATGGTATTCCGATGGAAATGTGACCAGTGATTGGCAATACGTCCCTATAGTGATAGACCGACGTTCTTTCAATAAAAATAGGGATTATCTCTGGCCAATTCCCCAAAAAGAAATCAATGCAAATCCAGAAATGAAAAATGATCAAAACTATGGCTATTAATAGGAAAATAAAACAGTTATGTACTGTTGTGCTAGGGCTTGTCTTATTCAGTTCCTGTAAAGAAAGCGTAGACTATGTAAACCCGACATGGGCGCGGGCGGTACTTCCCGCCGATGGAGCAACGGTCAAAATTGATTTTTTTGAACCTGATGAAACACAGATATTCCGATGGGAAGCAAGATCGGATGCATCGTACAAGATTTATTTTGATATCGATATGCATTTTCAAAACCCTTATATCGTTGATATGGGAAGTAAAGATTCCATCCGTATAAAAAATAGTGAACTTTTGGAAATTTTAAGGGAGGTATATCCCAGCTTTTCCAGTATAAAGCGATTTTTTTGGAAAGTGGAACAGAATACTGGAGGCGAAATCAAATCGACATGGAGGTATTTTAATGCCATTTTGTCCGTGGAGAGTTTTGTCGACTGCCGGGATGGAGAAAAATATGAAGCGCGTCAGTTTGTGCTTGAGGATGGGTCTTTGATGACGATCATGGCCGAAAACCTCCGAGCGAAGGCTTATACGGATGGATCGGCTTTACCTATTCCCTATATGGCGGCAATACATGCTGATCCGTCTTTCGTAGCGAAAGCTGGGGGATATTATACTTGGGTTACGGCTATTAATATGTCTTGGGATGAGGCTAAAGCAGCAACTCTGAATGATACACCTGTTCAGGGAGTTTGCCCCTGCGGATGGCATTTACCTTCGTACAAAGAAATAGATGCACTGCGTAATCATTTAGGGATATATACGGGGGCAAACTCGATAAAGGATCCTTCTTATTGGAAAACAGTGGACAATGTTACCAACGATACGAAGATGGATATCATTGCGTCAGGATTTTATTGGCGAGAGAACATGACGTTCCTAACTGACCCGTTGGGAGTTGCCGGAAATGCTTTGACTGGTTTTTGGACTTCTACTCCTTATCTCAAGGGACTAGCTTTGGCTTGGGGCGAGACGGCCTTGGATGATAATAAGGACAAAGCCGTGTCAATGCTATTGTACGATGATGTAGAAGGTATTTATTTGCAAGGCTATGGTATTGTCCCAGGAGTTGAAAACAGGGGTTATCCAGTAAGATGTATTATGGACAAAGTAGAATAACTTAAAATCAGAAAAACCATGAATAGCTATAAATATGTAACTGTTATTTTTCTAACCGCTATGCTTGCATTTTCATGTAGCAAAAAAGATGAGATGGAGACAACAGTAGAAAAAGAAAAAGAGTATCCCAATAGATATTACATCGACCCAGATCATGGGGAGTACTATAACACGGGGCATTCTCCCGCGCAGGCTTGGGAAAGTGTTGATCGTATAAACGAAAGGACATGGGGGCCGGGTGATACGATATTGATCAAACGAGGAACCGTCTATAGCGGTTCGTTAGTACTGAAAGGCAATGGAACAGAAGAAGCTCCTATTGTGATTCGTGCCTATGGTGATGAAGACCTGCCATTGCCCGAAATCAATGCTGAAGGAAAAACAGACGAAGCGATCTTGATCCGGAATGTGCAGTACTGGGAAATACAGGATTTGAAAATTACCAATAAAGGAGCGGTCGAACGTCCCAAGAGCGTCGGTATTCGCGTTGTAGCCGAAAATATTGAAGGAGGTGTCATGAACCATATTCATATCAAGAACTGTATCATTGCGGATGTGTTCGGTACAAAGAGCCATCATCTCGATGGTGGAGGGGCAGGGATACATTATTATAACGTTATTGAATCGCAGACGCCATCAAGTTTTGATGATTTCAGGGTAGAAAATTGTCATTTCATCAATTGTCAACGAGATGGTTTGGTAGGCTATGTAAGTACGGGGGATCGGGCAAAAAGAAAGGCAAATACCAATTTTGTGTTCTCCCACAATCTTTTTGAAGGCATACCCGGTGATCAGATTATTGTAAATAGTTGTGATGGAGCTATTATCGAGCACAATATCGTTCGAAATTGTGCTGAAGGTAGTTTTTCACCGCCAGGAGCATCTTTCGCAGCAGAAGCGGCAGCGGCTATTTGGTGTATGCATAGTGATAATACAGTGTTCAGATACAATATTGTACAAGATCATCGCGCTACTTGGGACGGGCAGGCTTTTGACTGCGACCAAAATAGTCAAAATACCTTGTTTGAGTACAATATATCGTATAATAACGTCGGTGGTTTTTTTCTGGTATGTCCTGCGGATGTGTTAAATAACCAAGGGTATGCGGATTCGAAGGGATTAGTTGTCCGTTATAATATCAGCATCAATGATGGTACACGTGATTATTTGAAAGAAAACGGGAATGCGCTTTCTTCAACCATTGATATAGTCGGGAGAGTTGTTGATGCTCATTTTTACAACAATACGTTTATTAAAACAAAATCGGCCAATCAAAATGCCGATAATAGAGCAATAACTTTCGATAGTTTTACAAATTTACCCAATTCATTAAAGTTCACCAATAATATTTTCTACAATACCACGACAACTGCAAATGCTTTTTATGAGGTAAACTATGGGACATTGAACGCGAATGCAGTAGCATTTAAAAACAATACAATCTATGGTTATTCTACAGGTGTACCTTCTCATGTAAACAATGCGGGCAACATTCAGGTGGATCCCCAGTTTGTGCAACTGATCGAGTCTTTCGTAGCGAATAACAATCTGGTGGATAAAGACGATATACTAAATGGCCTCAAACTGACTACAGGTTCACCTTTGATTGATATAGGTATTACGGTGACAGATCCTGTTTTTCCGGTGACTAATGATTTTTGGGGTATGAATATCGGTACATCAAAAAATATAGGAGCATATAACCATAAATAATGATATTATGAAAAAGGCGATTAAATACATTGGTTTAGCTATCGTTTCATTGTTTGCGCTATTTACAGCCTGCGATCGTGAAAATGATTTTTATGAAGTTGGCCGACAGCAGGTGTTTTTAAGTTCCCCCATTAACGATACGGCATGGGTGCTGAATTACCAGAAACCCGATTCACTTTACACCTTTGGTTGGAACTCGAAAAGGAATTTTGTGAACTACCGTTTAGTTTTCAGTTTGAATAAAGATATGTCCGAACCCAAAAAAGCGATTGATGTGGGTGTAAGACAAAACTTCTTATTGACGACTATGCAACTCGACTCGATGATGAGCTCCATGAATATCGGTATTGCGGAAAGCGCGGATGTTTATTGGACAGTTGAACTGTTAGACCCAAAAGATGGGTGGTGTGAGGATGTATGGAAATTGAATATAACGCGATGTGACTTGCCGAACAATGTAATCCTGCTGGAGGCACCGGCTAGTTTGGCTAATCTGACGTTGGATAAATCAAACCCGGAAGGATTGATAACTTTCACCTGGGATTGTCTGACCGATGTGGATAACTATGTGTTGGAATTGAGCTTTGATGAGGATTTTACAAATGCATTCTCTTTTGAAAAAGGAGTAAGTAAGACCCATGAGTTTACGCACGAATATTTAGATAACTTATTGAAGGATAATCGGATCGAATTAGGAGAGACGGTCGCCGTTTTTTGGCGGGTGAAGGGGGAAGGAAATAGCAATAATCCGATAGAAAACAGCGCTGAAAGAGAGCTGTCGATTACCCGATTTGCGAGAGATCCGGTTCAGGTTATGCTCTTATCACCTGCAAAAAACAGCGACATAGCGTTGCTCATCGAAAATGCGGATGACTTGTTCAAGTTTGAATGGGAGTGCGATACGACGGGCGTTTCATTCAGTGTACGTCTGTGGGATAAAGAACTGGAACATACGGTTGTGTTTAATGCGGGTACGAATAACTATTTTGCGCTAAAACAAGTCGATTTGGATTTGCTGCTGGAGCAAGAGTTTGATATGGTGCCTTCACAAAAGAAAATCATGTATTGGGAAGTTATTCCAGATGATGAGCTGAAGGCTATCTCGCCCAGTAAAAATAACTTTACGCTCCAACGTTTTCAAGCCGTCACCAGTGCTCATCCAATTATATTGACAACTGCACCTGTAAATGGAACAAGCTATGTGTTGAATTATGCGTCTGCCGGAACTGTCCTAACAAATATAGCTTGGGATTGTGCATCTACCACCGCAACCTATGCGGTCGAATATAGTTTGAAATCAGATATGAGTGAATCCAAGACGTTAGAACTTAGCCGAGATAAGTCCTTTACCTTTACCCACAACACCTTCGACGGAATGCTTTCCGATCTTGGTGGAGCATACTTGACAAAAACGGTCTATTGGCGAATAACGAGCACGGTGAATGTATTGACAGAGCCTTCCGAGACCCGGAGCTTATCCCTCCGCGGGATGTTGAGACCATTTTTGGATAAACGGGACCCGAGTAATCCGGAAACCTACAATGTCGTGAAAATTGGGGAGAACTTCTGGTTTGCCGAAAACCTCCGTGCGACGCGATATAGTGATGGAACTCCTTTTACTGCTGTCGATCTTCCTTCCAAAACATATACGGGTGGAGCTATAAGTGATAAAAATGTAATCGGTCAATTCTACACATGGCCAACGGCACTCCGGACATGGCAAAATGCGACTACTGGGGACAACACGGTTATGCAAGGGGTGTGCCCTTGTGGTTGGCATGTTTCTACGAAAAAAGAATGGGAGGATATGATTACTGCTTTGGGGGACAGCCCGGCGATGAAAGCGAAATCTACGCAGCATTGGGCTAATAAGGCCGGTATTACAAATTCCAGTGGACTAGGGTTAACGCCCGGCGGGATATTCTGGCATGGTAATGTAGCAGCACCGGATAATGCGGGAGCAGATGGCAAATCGGGGTATTGGACCACGACGGTTGGTAGTGCTTCTTCTGCTTATATGTTTGAAGTATTCGATTGGGATGCAGCCAACCTTGTACCATGGCATTATTCTTCAAGACCCTGGAGTGAGGGTGATGGCACAGCATCTAGAATGGTTTTCGTGCGTTGTGTAAGAACCCAGAATTAATGATTTAGTTATTATGCAATATCATTGCTGTCCCATTAAAGTTTAAAAAAGTTCTTTGAAATATTTGAAATATAGTTAGTTACAGAGGTTTTTCGACCGAACGGACTTGAAAACATAGTTTTGTATCAGATGAATCTGA